>QFCE01000085.1_pt1 | contig 216294 bp, 189 predicted proteins | sample 5346091 | NCBI WGS metagenome assembly QFCE01 (sample SAMN09062252, study PRJNA434731) | Human gut metagenome, whole genome shotgun sequencing project. | isolation source: stool timepoint A chromium assembly | host: Homo sapiens | collected 2015
AGCAGTAATCTGAAAAAGGAAACGCTGGTTGAAAGAATAAGGTATCAGGGATAGTAGATTCTATAAAAAGCAAGCTGCCGCTCAAGATGGGCGGCAGCTTACCTTTATGCTTCTGACCGTCAGCGGGCTGCTCGTGGTGCTCATCGGGCTCAGAATGTGGGGCGTGCCGTTTCTGCGCCGGATCAGTCCCGAGCTGACCAGGCCCTGCCGCTTCCGGGGCAAGGCGTTTGCCGTCGGGCTGCTGACCGGTCTGATGCCGTGCGGCGCGCTGTCGTCGATGTGGATCTTCGCCGCCTCGTCCGGGTCGTGGGCAAGCGGCGCGGTGAGCATGCTCGCCTTTGGCGCGGGCACGTGCGTCTTTATGCTGCTGTTCGGCCTGCTCGGGACGTTTCTCCCGAAGCGGTACAACAAATATCTGCTCAAGGGCAGCACGATCCTCATCGTCGCCCTCGGGCTGATCCTGATGACCAAAAGCATCCGGCTGCTCGCCTGACGGCAAGCACAAGCGGCGCGTCCGGTTTCGGACGCGCCGCTTGATTTTTCAGATTTGCGGGGAGATCATTTTCCCGCCTCGGTCTCGCAGTACAGGCAGCGGTAGACGCGCCGCTCCCGATCCGTGAGCACGAACTCCTGCGGCAGCTCGCGCTCGGTCGAGGTGATGCAGCGCGGATTCTTGCACCGCAGCACGCCGCGGATGCGCTCGGGCAGCTTGAGCGTGCGCTTTTCCTGCAGCTCGCCGCCGCGGATGATGTTGACCGTGATGCTCGGATCGACGTAGCCGATCAGGTCCCAGTCGAGCTCCATCTCGCCGTCGATCTTGATGATGTCCTTGCGGCCGAGCTTGCCGCTGGTGACGTTTTTGAGGATGGCAACGGTGCAGGCGAGCTTGTCCAGGCCGAGAATCTGGTAGAGTTCCATGGCCTTGCCGGCCGTGATGTGGTCGATGACGATCCCGTTTTGAATCGAATCAATAAGCATAACGTTTCTCCTCCCGTCAGTCGATGCCCAGCAGCTTGAGCATGAGCGCCATGCGGATATAGCGGCCGTTTTTCACCTGCTTGAAATAGCAGGCGCGCGGATCGTTGTCCACGGCGGCGGCGATCTCGTTGACGCGCGGCAGCGGGTGCAGGATGCTCATGTCGGGCTTGGCGGTCTCGAGCTTATCCGGTGTGAGGATATAGCTGTCGCGCAGGCGCAGGTAGTCCTCCTCGTTGAAAAAGCGCTCGCGCTGCACGCGGGTCATATACAGCACGTCCAGCTCCGGCATCACGGCCTCGAGCGACGTGGACTGCGTGTAGGGGACGCCGGGCTTTTTGAGATACTCGTCCTTCACGTAGCGCGGGAGCTTGAGCTCCTCCGGGGAGATGAGCACGAAGCGGATGCCCGTGCAGCGGCTCATGGCGGCGACGAGCGAGTGCACCGTGCGGCCGAACTTCAGGTCGCCGCACAGGCCGATCGTCAGGTCGTCCAGCCGCCCCTTTTCGCGGTAGATGGTCATGAGGTCGGTCAGCGTCTGCGTGGGGTGGTTGTGTCCGCCGTCGCCCGCGTTGATGACCGGGACCTGCGCGTGCATGGACGCGACCAACGGCGCGCCCTCCTTGGGATGGCGCATGGCGATGATGTCGCTGTAGCAGCTGACGACGCGCACGGTGTCCGCGACGGTCTCGCCCTTGGAGGCAGACGAGCTCTCCGCCGAGGCGACGCCGAGCACCTTGCCGCCGAGCGAGAGCATCGCGCTCTCGAAGCTCAGGCGCGTGCGCGTGGACGGCTCGAAAAACAGCGTTGCGAGGATCTTCCCGTCGCACTTGTGGGCATATTGCTCGGGGTGCTCCATGATCGCGCAGGCGGTGTCGATGAGCTCCATGATCTCCTGCGGGGTCAGCTGCATAATGTCGATCAGATGCTTCATATCACGCCTGACTTTCTGCCTGGATCCAGCTCTCGTCGGAGGGGTTTTCGCGGAAGGCCAGCAGCCGCGCGACGTCGGCCTCGGTGATGTAGCCCTCCTGTGCACCCGTGCTGGCGACGGTGTCCAGATCCGTGAGGCTCACGTTTCTGACCTGCGCTGCGGCGAGCCGCTCCACGCCCTTTTTCATGCCGTAGGTGAAGATGCTCACGACGCCGAGCACCTCCGCGCCGGCTTCACGCAGCGCGTCCACCGCGTCGAGCACGCTGCCGCCGGTGGAGATCAGATCCTCGACGACCACGACCTTCTGCCCCGGGACGAGCTTGCCCTCGATGCGGTTCTGACGGCCGTGATCCTTGCTGCTCGAGCGGACATAGCCCATCGGCAGACCGAGCAGATACGCGGCGATGGCGGCGTGGGCGATGCCGGCCGTGGCCGTGCCCATGAGCACCTGCGCCTGCGGATACTCGCGCCTGACCGTCTCGGCGATGGCGCGCTCGACCAGATCACGCGCCTCGGGCGCGGTCAGGATGAGGCGGTTGTCGCAGTAGATGGGGCTCTTGATGCCGCTGGCCCACGTGAACGGCTCCTGCGGGCGCAGGAACACCGCCTCGATCGAGAGCAGGCTGCGCGCAACTTCGTGTTTGATATCCATAGCAGTTCCTCCTGTTGAAAAAGTCTCTGATCCGGCGCTCAGCCGACGAACGCGGCCACGCACCGGCGATAGGCGGCGACGGGATCGTCCGCCTGCGTGATCGGACGGCCGACGACGATGTAGTCCGAGCCGATCTCCCGGGCGCGCTCCGGCGTTGTGACGCGCTTCTGGTCGCCGCTCTCCCCGTCGGCAAAGCGCACGCCGGGCGTCACGGTCAGAAAGTCCGCGCCGCAGCGCGCATGGATGCTGCCCGCCTCCAGCGGGGAGCAGACCACGCCGTCAAGACCGGCATCGCGCGCATTGCGCGCATAGTGCAGCACGACCTCGTCGATCGGCGCGTGGATGAGCAGCTCCCGGTCCATGCGCTCCTGATCCGTGGAGGTCAGCTGCGTCACGGCGATGAGCAGCGGGCGCGTGCCGTCCGGCCGGGTCAGTCCCTCGAGCGCGGCGCTCATCATGGCCTTCGTGCCGGCAGCGTGGAGGTTGATGATATCCACATCCAGCGCCGAGAGCGCGGCCATCGCCTTTTTCACCGTGTTCGGGATGTCGTGCAGTTTGAGGTCAAGAAAGATCCTGTGGCCGCGCGCGTGGATCTGGCGCACGATGTCCGGCCCTTCGGCATAAAACAGCTCCATGCCGATCTTCACAAACGGCTTCTCGTCCTGAAAGAGGTCGAGAAATGCGAGCGTCTTTTCCCGGCTGTCAAAATCCAGCGCAATGATAACGTCCTTACCCATGATGTGCTCCTCCTATGATGTCCCTGAGATTGTCGATGCCGAAGCGCGCCATCGCGTCCGGCAGAGTTTCAATAATGTGCTTGCAGGCATACGGCTCGACCAGGTTTGCCGCGCCCACACCGACCGCCGTCGCGCCCGCGAGCATCAGCTCCAGAACGTCCTGCGCGCTCGTCACGCCGCCCATGCCCACGATGGGGATGCGCACCGCCTCGTACACCTGATAGACCATGCGCACGGCCAGCGGGAACATACCGGGGCCGGACATGCCGCCGGTCCGGTTGGCCAGCAGCGGGCGGCGGCGCGCAAGGTCGATGCGCATACCCGGCAGGGTGTTGATGAGGCTCACGCCGTCCGCGCCCGCGTCCTCACAGGCCTTGGCAACGGCGGCAATGTCCGCCGCCGTCGGCGAGAGCTTGAGGATGATCGGCTTTTTCGTCACGGCGCGCACCGCGCGCGTCACCTCCGCCGCGGCCGACGGCTCCGCGCCGAAGGCAGCGCCGCCGCCGTGGACGTTCGGGCAGGAGATGTTGACCTCCAGCCAGCCGACCTGCGGCTGCGCGTCAAGCCTGGCGCAGACCTCGGCATATTCTTCCACGCTGAAGCCGCTCACATTCGCCATGACCGGCTTGTGAAACACCTTTTTCAGCTCCGGCAGCTCGTGCGCGATGACCGCGTCCACGCCGGGGTTCTGCAGCCCCACCGCGTTGAGCATTCCGCCGGCATACTCGGCGATGCGCGGCGTGGGGTTGCCGAAGCGCGGCGCGCGCGTCGTCCCCTTGAAGGAGAACGTGCCGAGCATATTGATGTCATACAGCTGCGCAAACTCCTGCCCGTAGCCAAACGTGCCGCTGGCCGGGATGATGGGGTTTTCCAGCTCGATCCCACAGAGCGTTACGGCTGTTGCGGCCATACGATCTCCTCCTTTGTGAACACGGGCCCGTCCTTGCAGACGCGCTTGCTGCCGTGCGTCGTTTCGCAGGTGCAGCCCATGCACGCGCCGAAGCCGCAGCCCATGCGCGCCTCAAGGCTCAGCTGACCGTCGAGCGGCGTCGCGCTGCACAGCGCCTGCAGCATGGGCATCGGCCCGCAGGCATACACATAGGTGCCGCCCTCGGGCAGCGCGTCGGTCACGAAGCCGCGCGCGCCCATGGTGCCGTCCTCGGTCACGACCGTGACGGAGATGCCGAGCGCTTCAAACGCATCGGCAAGCAGCACCTCTGCCGCCGTGCGAAAGCCGAGCACGGCCAGCGGGCTGCACCCCTCGGCCACGAGCTGCTGCGCCAGACCGTACAGCGGGGACGCGCCCACGCCGCCGCCGACCAGCAGCGGCCGCGCGCCGGCGGGTGCGGTATCAAAGCCGTTGCCGAGACCGACCAGCAGGTCCAGCTCCGTGCCCGGCGCCAGCGTGCTCAGCTGTGCCGTGCCTGCGCCCGCCACTTTATAATACAGCGTCAGCGCGCCGTCACTCCAGCTACACACCGACACGGGGCGGCGCAGAAAATATCCGGCGAGCCGGATGTCCACAAACTGCCCCGGCGCGGTGATCGCAGCGGTGTCCCCCGCGAGACGCAGACGATACGTCCCGCGGGCGACGGGCGCGTTTTCCGCAATGGTGAAAACTCTCTGCTGCACGGCTTACTCCGCGTGGATCGTGGACACGGCCAGCGTCGTCTCCTCGAGCACGTCGAGCAGTACGCGCACCGTATCGAGCGAGGTAAAGACGGTCACGCCGTTTTCCACCGCGCAGCGCCGGATCGCGGCGCCGTCCTGCGCGTGGACGCTCGAATGGATGGAGCGGGTGTTGATGATGTAGCTGACGTAGCCGCTGCGGATGGAATCGAGGATCTCGTGGCTGCCGTCGCTGATCTTGCCGCGCACGCGCGTGCGGATGCCGAAGGACTTGAGGTAGGCAGCCGTGCCTGCGGTCGCCTCGATGTTAAAGCCCATCTCATAGAACCGGCGCACGAGCGGCAGGCCCTCCGGCTTGTCCTCATCGGCCAGCGTCACGAACACGGTGCCGTAGTTCTGCACGTTCATGCCGGAGGCCTGCAGCGCCTTGTACATGGCGCGCGAGAGCTTCTTGTCGTAGCCGATGGCCTCGCCCGTGGACTTCATCTCCGGGGAGAGGTAGGCGTCCAGCCCGTGGAGCTTGGCGAAGGAGAACACCGGCGCCTTGACATAGCAGCGCTCTTTTTCCGGCGGATACAGGTCGAAGATGCCCTGCTCCTTGAGGCTCGTGCCGAGGATGACGTTCGTGGCGATGTCCGCGAGCTGATAGCCCGTAGCCTTCGACAAAAACGGAACCGTGCGCGACGAGCGGGGGTTGACCTCGATGATGTAGACATGGTCGCTCTTATCGACGATGAACTGGATGTTATACAGTCCGACGATGCCGATGCCCAGACCGAGCTTCTTGGCATAGGTCAGGATCGTGCCCTTGACCTTGTCGGAGATGGAAAACGGCGGGTAGACGCTGATGGAGTCGCCGGAGTGGACACCGGTGCGCTCGACCAGCTCCATGATGCCGGGCACGAACACGTCTCTGCCGTCGCAGATGGCGTCGACCTCGACCTCGCGGCCGGAGATGTACTTATCGACCAGCACGGGCTTGCCCTCGCCGGTGCGCACGGCATTCTGCAGGTAGTGGCGCAGCATCTCGTCGTCGGCCACGATCTCCATGGCGCGGCCGCCCAGCACGAACGACGGGCGCACCAGCACCGGATAGCCCACCGTGTGCGCAGCCTTGAGACCGTCGTCCAGATTCGTCACCGCCGCGCCCATCGGCTGCGGGATGTTCAGCTCGAGCAGCAGCTTTTCAAAGCAGTCGCGGTTTTCCGCGCGCTCGATCGCAGCGCAGTCCGTGCCGATGATCTGCACGCCGCGCATCATGAGCGGCTGCGCCAGATTGATGGCCGTCTGGCCGCCGAGGCTGGCGATCACCTGATCGGCCTGCTCCTCGTGCAGGATGTTCATGACATCCTCGGGCGTGAGGGGCTCGAAATACAGCTTATCGGCGGTCGTGTAATCGGTGGAGACCGTCTCGGGGTTGTTGTTGATGATGATGGCCTCGTAGCCCGCGCGCCGGATGGTCTGCACCGCGTGGACGGTGGAGTAGTCAAACTCCACGCCCTGACCGATGCGGATCGGGCCTGCGCCGAGCACGACGACCTTCTTCTTGTCCGAGCGGCGCGCCTCGCTCTTTGCGCCGGGGGCGTAGGTGGAGTAGAAATAGGGGATGTAAGCGCCGGTGTGGCTGGTGTCCACCATCTTGTAGGCGGGGTAGAGCCCCAGCTGCACGCGCTGGGCATACACATCCTCCTCGCGCACGCCCCAGAGCCGCGCGATGTAGGGGTCACAGAAGCCCATCTGCTTGGCCCGCTTGAGCGTCTCTCCGTCGCCCTTGTGTGTGCAGAGCGTCTGCTCCATGTCCACGATGCCGCGGATGGTCTCAAGGAAGAACGGCGTGATCATCGTCAGCGCAGCGACCTCGTCCACGCTCGCGCCCAGACGCAGCAGCTGCGCGACGGCAAAGAGGCCGTCATCGCGGAACTGGTGCAGGTACTCGGTCAGCTCCGCCTTGGTCATGTTCTGGAACTTCGGCAGCCAGAGGTGCTGCGCGCCGATCTCCAGCGAGCGGACGGACTTGAGCAGGCACTCCTCGAGCGTGCTGCCGATGCCCATGACCTCGCCCGTGGCCTTCATCTGCGTGCCGAGCGTGTTGGCGGCGGTCGAGAACTTATCGAACGGGAAGCGCGGCAGCTTTGCGACCACGTAGTCCAGCGACGGCTCGAACGCGGCCGTCGTGTTGGCGACGGCGATCTCGTCGAGGTTCATGCCGACGGCGACCTTGGCCGTGACGCGCGCGATGGGATAGCCGCTGGCCTTGCTCGCCAGCGCCGACGAGCGGGAGACGCGGGGGTTGATCTCGATGAGGAAGTACTCCGAGGTCTTGGGGTTGAGCGCGAACTGCACATTGCAGCCGCCCTGAATCTTCAGCGTGCGGATGATCTTGATCGCGCTGTCGTTGAGCATCTTCATGTCATGGTCGCTGAGCGTCATGATCGGCGCGACGACGGCGGAGTCGCCGGTGTGCACGCCCACGGGGTCGATGTTCTCCATGCCGCAGATGGTGATGGCGCGGTCGGACGCATCGCGCATGACCTCAAACTCGATCTCCTTATAGCCCTTGACGCTCTTTTCGATCAGCACCTGATGGATGGGCGAGAGCTTGAACGCCTGCATGCCCAGCTCGACGAGCTGCGCCTCGTCGTCGGCAAAGCCGCCACCCGTGCCGCCGAGCGTGAACGCCGGGCGCAGCACGACCGGATAGCCGATGGCCGCGGCCGCGGCCTTGGCCTCCTCGAGGCCGTAGGTGATCTGCGACGGGATGACCGGCTCGCCGATGCTCTGGCAGAGCTCCTTGAACTGCTCGCGGTCCTCGGCACGGCGGATGCTGTCGCTGTCCGTACCGAGAAGCTCGACCTGGCACTCCTTGAGCACGCCCTTCTGCTCGAGCTGCATCGCCAGATTCAGGCCGGTCTGGCCGCCGATGCCCGGGACGATCGCGTCCGGGCGCTCCTTGCGCAGGATACGCGCCACATACTCCAGCGTCAACGGCTCCATGTACACCTTGTCCGCGACGGAGGTATCCGTCATGATCGTGGCAGGGTTGGAGTTGACGAGAATGACCTCGTACCCCTCCTCCTTGAGCGACAGGCACGCCTGCGTGCCGGCATAGTCAAACTCAGCGGCCTGACCGATGACGATCGGGCCGGAGCCGATGATCATAATTTTCTTCAGATCCGTTCTCTTGGGCATGTGATTTCCTCCTCAGTACGTAAAAAGTCCTGTATGTCATATATTTAATATGTAAATGAAGGGCGCTCAGTCCTGCGCGTCCTGCCAGACGACGGCGCCGCCGCAGACGTTGCGCACGCACCGCCCGTAGACCGTCTGTCCGGCGAAGGGCGTGCTCTTTCCCATGGAGCAAAACTGCGCCGGGTCGATGCGGTACTCCGTGTTCAGGTCCCAGACGGCATAATCGTCCGCACGCAGCGGGAAGCCGAAGCGCTTTCTGGGGTTGACCGCCATGAGCTCCACGAGCTTGTCGAGCGTCAGCACGCCGGTGCGCACAAGGTGGGTATAGAGCACGGGAAACGCCGTCTCAAGGCCGACGATACCCATGGCGCTCCCGGCGAGGCCCCTGGCCTTTTCCTGCGCGCTGTGCGGCGCGTGGTCGGTCGCGATCATGTCCACCGTGCCGTCGAGGATGCCCTCGATGAGCGCCTGCCGGTCGGCCTGCGTGCGCAGGGGCGGGTTCATCTTGAAGCTGCCGTCCTCGCGCAGGTCGTCCTCGGTCAGCACGAGGTAGTGCGGTGCGGTCTCGCAGGTGACGTCCAGCCCCTGCGCCTTCGCCCGGCGGATAAGCGCCACGCTCTCCTTGGTGGACACGTGGCACATATGATAGGCGCAGCCCGTCTCGCGCACCAGCTCAAGATCGCGCGCAAGCTGCCGCCACTCACTCTCGCTGCTGATGCCCTTGTGCCCGTGGGCGCGGGCATACGCGCCGTCGTGGATATAGCCGCCGTGCAGGAGGGTGTTGTCCTCACAGTGCGCGGCGATGAGCTTGCCGAGGCTTGCCGCCTTGCGCATCGCGGCGCGCATCACGTCCGCATCCTGCACGCCGCTGCCGTCGTCGGAAAAGCCGGCGACATAGGGCGCGAGCTGCTCCATGTCCGCAAGCTCCCTGCCGCCGCGGTGCGCGGTGATTGCGCCGTAGGGCGTCACATCGATGACCGCATCCGTGCGGATGCGCTCCAGCTGGGGGACAAGCGTCTGCAAACTGTCCGGCGCCGGATCCAGATTGGGCATGGCGCACACGCGGCTGTATCCGCCGTGCGCCGCAGCAAGCGTGCCGGACGAAATGGTCTCCTTATAAGAAAAACCTGGCTCACGGAGATGTACATGCACATCTACGAAACCAGGTAATACCACGAAAGAAGAAATATCAAGTTCGTCACCGGCAATGCTGCCGCTGCCAAGAAAAACAGAATCACGGTTGCCGGGAAAAAGATCCCACCCAAATGCCTGCATATTCTCTGCGGCCGCAACCATTTTCCTCGCCTCATTTCTGCCGAATCGCAAATTTTTGATATGATATCACATAATCGTCCGGTCTGTCAACAAATCCGGCGGCTTTGCGCGCCGTCTTTTTGCACGAAAAATTCCGTCATTTTCCGTTCCGCGTTGACACGCATCTCTGCGCCAAGAACCGGATACAGACAGACTCGGCGGCGCGCCCGTCAGGGCGCGCCGCCGTGTGCTTCAGATCAGCTTCAGCACCCCGTCGCCGTAGTCGGCGCAGGTCGCGCCGTCCGGCTGGCCGGTGATGACGGCCGGGCAGGCGTCAAGCGCCGCCTCGAGCCGGTCGGCCGCGGCCGCGCGGCCAATGTGCCGCAGCAGCATGACCTCTGCGCGCAGGATGCTCTGGGGGTTGGCGTAGTCGCCCATGCCGCGCTCGATCATGCGCGGGGCCGAGCCGTGGATGGCCTCAAACATGGCGTAGCGGTCGCCGATGTTGGCGCTGCCCGCCGTGCCGACGCCGCCCTGGAGCTGCGCGGCCTCGTCGGTGATGATGTCGCCGTAGAGGTTCGGCAGCAGCAGCACCTGAAACTGCCCGCGCACCCGCTCGTTGACGAGGTTCGCCGCCATAATGTCGATGTAGTAGTCATCAACGGTGATCTCGGGATAGTCGGCGGCCACCTCGTGGCAGAGGGCGGTAAACTTGCCGTCCGTCTTTTTGAGGATGTTCGCCTTCGTGACGACGGTCACGCGCGTCTTGCCGTTGCGCCGGGCATAGTCGAACGCCGCGCGGGCGATGCGGCGTGTGCCGGGGTCGGTCGTGACCTTGAAGTCCACGGCCATGCCGGGCAGCTCCACGCCGCGGCTGCCGAGGGCGTACTCGCCCTCTGTGTTCTCGCGGAAGAACGTCCAGTCGATGCCCTGCTCGGGGATGGTCACGGGGCGGACGTTCGCGTAGAGGTCGAGCGCGCGGCGCAGCTTCACGTTCGCGCTCTCGAGCCCGCCGCCCATGGGCGTCGTCGTCGGGCCTTTGAGCAGCACGTCGCAGGCCAGGATCTCATCGAGCACATCGTCCGGCACGGCCTGATTGCAGGCCAGCCGGTTTTCGATCGTGAGGCCGCGGATGCGCCGCAGGGCGATGCTGCCGCGCGCGATCTCATCGGCGAGCAGCGCCTCGAGCACGCGCACCGCCTGCTCCATGATGATCGGGCCGATGCCGTCGCCGTCCACAAGGCCGATGGTCACGGTCGCTTTTTTCGTATAGTCCGCCCGCTCGGCGGTCATGCCCGCGACACGGGCCTGCTGCTCGGTCAGCAGCGTGCGAAACGCCGCACAGGCGCGGTCAATATCGTTCATAGTGCATGCTCCTTTGTGTAGTTGAGCAGTCCGCCGGCGAGCAGGATGGCCTGCTGCCGCTCGGTAAGGCTGCACACGACGGGATAGGACTTGCCCGCCGCCGTGTCCGTGAGCGTCAGTTTCCCCGCCGCCATGCCGGTGCAGATATCGTCGATGCGCAGCCGCGCGCCGGGCTGCAGCGCGTCATAATCCGCCGGATCGGCAAACGTCAGCGGCAGGATGCCGGCGTTGATGAGGTTGGCCGCATGGATGCGCGCGAAGCTCTTGGCCACGACGCAGCGGATGCCGAGATACATCGGCACGAGCGCCGCGTGCTCGCGCGACGAGCCCTGCCCGTAGTTGCTGCCGCCGACGATGATGCCGTCCCCGGCCGCTCTGGCGCGCGCCGGGAAGGTCGGGTCGCAGACCGTGAAGCAAAACTCCGACAGCTTCGGGATGTTCGAGCGATACGGCAGGATCTTCGCCCCCGCGGGCATGATGTGGTCGGTCGTGATGTTGTCGCCCACCTTGAGCACGAGCTCCGCCGTGAGCGTGTCGGCAAAGGGCCTGCTCTGCGGGAAGGGCTGGATGTTCGGCCCGCGCAGCACCTCCACCGCGTCGGCCTCGTCCGCCGGGGCGGGCGGCAGCACGGCGCTGTCGTCGATGCGAAACTGCTCCGGCAGCGTGACGGCCGGCATGGGGCCGAGCGTCTGCGGGTCGGTGATCGTGCCGGTGAGCGCGGCAGCGACGGCCGTCTCCGGGGACACGAGGTAGACCTGCGCGTCCTTCGTGCCGCTGCGGCCGAGGAAGTTGCGGTTGAACGTGCGCAGGCTCACGCCGCCGGAGTTGGGCGAGAAGCCCATGCCGATGCACGGGCCGCACGCGCACTCGAGCAGGCGCGCGCCGCTGGCGAGGATGTCCGTGAGCGCGCCGCAGTCGGCCAGCATGGTCAGCACCTGCTTCGACCCCGGCGAGATGGACAGGCTCACGCCCGGGGCGATGGTCCTGCCCTTGAGCAGGGCTGCGACCTTGAGCATATCGAACAGAGACGAATTCGTGCACGAGCCGATGCAGACCTGATCGACCTTCGTGCCCGCGAGCGTTTCCACGGGGACGACGTTGTCCGGGCTGTGCGGGCAGGCGATCATGGGCTGCAGCGTGTTGAGGTCGATGTCAATGATGCGGTCAAAGCGCGCGTCCGGGTCGCTCGCAAGGGGGATAAAGTCCGCCTCGCGCCCCTCGGCGGCGAGGAAGGCGCGCGTCACGTCGTCCGACGGGAAGATGGACGTCGTCGCGCCGAGCTCGGTGCCCATGTTCGTGATCGTGGCGCGCTCGGGCACGGACAGCGCCGCGATACCCGGCCCGCCCCACTCGATGATCGCGCCGACGCCGCCCTTGACCGACAGGATGCGCAGCAGCTCGAGGCTGATGTCCTTGGCGGTGACGAACGGGCGCAGCGTGCCGGTGAGGTTGACCTTGAACATTTTCGGCATCGTGATGTAGTACGCGCCGCCGCCCATGGCGACCGCGACGTCCATGCCCCCTGCGCCGAAGGCCAGCATGCCGATGCCGCCGCCGGTGGGCGTGTGGCTGTCCGAGCCGATGAGCGTCTTGCCCGGCTTGCCGAAGCGCTCGAGCTGCACCTGGTGGCAGATACCGTTGCCCGGGCGGGAGAACCAGACGCCGTGCTTTTTGGCCACGGTCTGGAGATAGCGGTGGTCGTCCGCGTTTTCAAAGCCGGACTGCAGCGTGTTGTGGTCGACATAGGCCACGCTCAGCTCGGTCTTCACGCGCGGGATGCCCATCGTCTCAAACTCCAGATAGGCCATCGTGCCGGTCGCGTCCTGTGTGAGCGTCTGGTCGATGCGCAGCGCGATCTCGCTGCCGGGCGTCATGTCGCCGTGCAGCAGGTGCGCGCGGATGATCTTCTGAGCAAGCGTTTCACCCATGATTTTTCAGCCTCCCAATCATACTTTCCTTGGCGTGGATGGTGTGCTCGGTCGTGAGCGCGGCGGCGCGGTCGGCGTCGCCGGCGGCGATGGCGTCGAAGATGGCGCGGTGCTCTTTGACCACCTGCGCCGTGCGCTTGGTGTCGGCGATGGACGCCTTGCGGTAGCGGCGGGTCTTGCGGTGCAGCGGGACGAGTGTGTCGCTGATGACGGCGTGGCCGCTCATGTCGCAGATGACGTCGTGGAACTGGTCGTCCATCTCGCGCAGGTGCTCGGCGTCGTGCTTTTCAAAGTAAAATTCCTGCAGGTCCAGAATGTGCCGCAGGCGCGCAAGCCCCTCGGGCGAGACGTTTTTCGCCGCGTAGTAGGACGCGAGCCCCTCGATCCGGCAGCGGATGTCCATGATATCCACCAGATCCTCGGCCGTGATGCCGAGCACGACGGAGCCCTTGCCGGTGTCGGCGATGAGGTGCTCCTGCTCGAGGCGGCGCAGCGCCTCGCGGATGGGCGTGCGGCTGACGTTGAGCTGCTCGACGAGCTTCAGCTCCGTGAGCACCTCGCCGCGCGGGTACACGCCCTGAATGATATCGGATTCCAGCCGCTCAAACACCTGATCGGCCAGCGTAACGGTACGGAAATCTTTCATACTGCGCCTCCTGTCAAACCTGCGCGAAGCGGCCGGGCGCCAGCTCCGCGATCTTGGCTTTGAGTTCCTTGACGGACAGGACGGTCTGGCGGCCGTCCTCGTATTCCGCATCCACCCAGCCCTTGAGCGCGAGCACGAGCGGGTCGTGCTTGTCGATCTGTTTTTCGCCGGTCAGGTGGTAGTTCTGGTTGATCCAGTAGGCGATGCCCGCAAGGCCGGACGTCTTGCCGACCTGCACGGACGCCGGGCGGTTGAGCAGCTTCTCGGTGTCGAAGATTGTGTAGATCTCGGCATCCTTGAGCAGGCCGTCGGCGTGGATACCGGCGCGCGTGGCGTTGAAGTCGCGCCCGACGAACGGCGTCATCGGCGGGATGTCGTAGCCGATCTCGTGCTGGAAGTAGTCGGCGATCTCGGTGATGACCGTCGGGTCCATGCCGTCGAGCGAGCCGCGCAGCGACGCATACTCGAACACCATCGCCTCGAGCGGGATGTTGCCCGTGCGCTCGCCGATGCCCAGCAGCGAGCAGTTGACCGCGCACGCGCCGTAGAGCCACGCGGTCGAGGCGTTGACGACGGCCTTGTAAAAGTCGTTGTGCCCGTGCCACTCGAGGCACTCGCTCGGCACGTCGGAGTACTGCTGCAGGCCGTAGATGATGCCGGCCACGCTGCGCGGCAGCGCCGCCTCCGTGTAGGGGATGCCGTAGCCCATGGTGTCGCACGCGCGGATCTTGACCGGGATGCCCGCCTGACGCGAGAGCTTTTGCAGCTCGTTGACAAACGGCACGACAAAGCCGTAAAAGTCGGCGCGCGTGATGTCCTCGAGGTGGCAGCGCGGGACGACCCCGGCCTCAAACGCATCGGCCACGGTGGCAAGGTAGTAGTCCATGGCCTGCTTTCTGGTCATTTTCATCTTCTTGAAGATGTGGTAGTCGCTGCAGCTGACGAGGATGCCCGTCTCGCGGATGCCGAGGTCGCGCACGAGGCGAAAGTCCTCCTTCGTCGCGCGGATCCACGTCGTGATCTCCGGGAACTTCAGCCCCAGCTCCATGCACTTTTCGAGCGCCTCGCGGTCTTTTTTGCTGTAGATGAAAAACTCCGTCTGCCGGATGATGCCATACGGCCCGCCGAGCCGGGACAGGTACTTATAAATGTTGACGATCTGGTCGACCGTGTACGGCTCCACGGACTGCTGCCCGTCGCGCAGGGACGTGTCCGTGATCCAGATCTCCTCTGGCATGTTCATCGGCACGCGCCGGTGGTTGAACGGCACCTTCGGCACCATTCCCTGCGTGTAGATGTCGCGCTGGAGGTTCGGCTCCGCCACGTCCTGGAGCGAATATTTATACGCATTCTGCTCCAGTAAATTCGTCTTTCCGGATATTTCAAGCATGGCAGTGGGGCTCCTTTCTGTTGCTTTGTATTATTGTATACAATTATACACATGATCGTGCCGTTGTCAACGCACAAATGTTCACAATTTTCCGCTTGCTTTCCGGGCGGAAGCTGGTATAATACAAAAACGTTCAAAATTGAACTATTTTGGGAGGCGACCATCGTGCTCAACGCAGCTCAGGTCTATACCTACACGCGCCGCATCCTCGACGCTTACGCCGCCGTCATGCAGCCGCTGAGCGCGGAGCTGGACATGGCGCAAAATGCCGTGGACATTCTGCTCTTTCTGGCCAACAATCCGGGGCTAGACACCGCGCGCGACATCTGCACGTACCGGAAGCTCAAGCCGGGCATCGTGTCGTTCCACGTGGACAATCTCGTGCGCGGGGGCTACCTGCTGCGCACGCGCGACCCCGGCGACCGCCGCCGCTGCCGGCTCGTGTGCACGGACAAAGCAGCGCCGATCATCGCGCGCGGTCAGGCGCTGCAGGAGCAGTTCGCCGCGCAGATGTCCGCGGGCCTCGCGCCCGAAGCGCTCGAAACGTTCCAGCACTGTCTGACGGCGTTCGCGCAGAATCTCGACCGCATGGCCAACAGGGAGGAAACTTAAATGCAGCAGGACAAAACATTTCTCGGCACGGAGCCGGTCGGACAGCTTCTGCGCCGGCTCGCGATCCCGACGGTGATCGCGCAGCTCGTGAACATGCTCTACAACATCGTCGACCGCATCTACATCGGCCACATTCCCGAGGTCGGCAGCAGCGCGCTGACCGGCGTGGGCGTGTGCCTGCCGATCATTCTGATCGTGTCGGCCTTCGCGTGCTTCACGGCCTCGGGCGGCGCGCCGCGCGCGTCGATCTACATGGGGCGCGACGATATGGACAGCGCGGAAAAGACGCTCGGCGGCTGCTTCACGCTGCAGATCGGCATCTCCGTCGTGCTCACGGCGGTGCTGCTGCTCTGGGGGCGCGACGCGCTGCTGGCCTTCGGCGCGAGTGAAAACACCATTGACTACGCTGCTGACTACCTGCATATTTATGCATTCGGCACGCTCTTTGTCGAGCTCACGCTGGGCATGAACGCGTTCATCACGGCGCAGGGCTTTGCCAAGGTGGGTATGTACACGGTGCTCATCGGCGCGGCGGCGAACATCGTCCTCGACCCGATCTTCATCTTCGCGCTGGGCATGGGCGTGCGCGGCGCGGCGCTGGCGACCGTGCTCTCGCAGGGGCTCTCGTGCGCGTGGGTGCTGGTGTTCCTGTGCGGGAAGAAGGCGTTTTTGCGCCTGCGGCGGGAAAACCTCTTCGTCTCGCCGAAGCTCATCCTGCCGTGCGTGGCGCTCGGCCTGGCCACGTTCACGATGCAGGCGAGCGAGAGCGTCATCTCCGTGTGCTTCAACGCTTCCCTGCTCAAGTACGGCGGCGACATCGCCGTCGGCGCCATGACGATCCTCACGAGCGTGATGCAGTTTGCCATGCTGCCGCTGCAGGGCATCGGTCAGGGCGCACAACCGATCACGAGCTACAACTTCGGCGCAAAGAACACCGACCGCGTGCGTGAAACGTTCCACCTGCTGCTGAAGGTGTGCCTGATCTACTCCGTCTCGCTCTGGCTGCTCATCGAGCTCTTCCCCGGTCTGTTCGCGCGCATCTTCACGCCGGACGCGGAGCTCATCGCCTTCACGGCGCGCGTGCTGCGCATCTACTGCGCGGGCCTGTTCCTGTTCGGCATCCAGATCGCCTGCCAGATGACGTTCGTGTCCATCGGCAGCGCGGTGTGCTCGATCATCGTGGCCGTGCTGCGCAAGTTCGTGCTGCTCCTGCCGCTGATCTATCTGCTGCCGGCGCTGCTGCCCGACCAGACGACGGCCGTGTATCTGGCCGAGCCGGTCGCGGACGTCATTGCCGTCACGTGCACGGCCATCCTGTTTGCGACGCAGTTTCGCAAAGCCCTGCACAAGCTCGGAGCGAACGCCTGACCTGCTTTTTCGCTCCCCCGGCGCACGGTGAACACCGTGCGCCGGGTTTTTTGCAGAATGATTCAAAAATTTGAAACACCCTTATCAAAAACGCAAAATCATCCCGCCGTTGACAACCGCCGCCCCGGCGCGTACAATGACAGCCACATCCATTCGAGAGGAGCTGCAAGCCATGCGCAATTCGTTTTTCAGCCGCAAAAACGACAGCACCGCGACCACGTGCGCGGCCGGCTTCGCATGCTCTGACGCGAATACCAACAACAATAGCGTCCTCCTGCTTACCATCGACACTGTGCTTGCAGTGTCGATTTTTGTTATACTCGGCATTCTGGGCATTACGCCGCCAACAGGACACGCCAAACCGGTATTCGCGGGATAACACGACAGCACTTGGTATACCAAGAGTCGGCCCCGACCGTTTTGGTCGGGGCCGATTTTTTTGTATAAAAAACGAAATGGTCGGAAAGGAAACCTGTCATGGAAAAGAAAAAAGTTGGATTTGCCAGCGGCATCGGCTTCATCCTCGCCGCCGCCGGCAGCGCCGTAGGCCTCGGCAACCTCTGGGGCTTCCCGTACAAGACGTCGCAAAACGGCGGCGCCGCCTTCGTGCTCATCTACATCGCGTGCGTGCTGCTCATCGGCTTTGTCACGATGCTCAGCGAGATCTATCTCGGCCGCCGCTCGCAGGCAAACCCCATGACCGCCTACAAGATGGTCAACAAAAACCTCGGCTGGTGCGGCCTCGTGGCGATCATGATCCCCGCGTTCATCATCTGCTACTACTCCGTGCTCGGCGGCTGGACGACGAAGTACGCGCTCAACTCCTTCAGCGGCAACGCGGGCATCGTCAGCACGTTCTCCGTCAACACGGGTGAGGTCATTCTCTACACGGCGCTGTTTCTCGTGCTGAGCGTGACGATCATCATGGGCGGCGTCAAGGACGGCATCGAGAAAGCCTCCAAGGTGCTCATGCCGGTGCTGTTTCTGATTCTCGTCGCCATCGCCATCTACGCGCTGACGCTCGGCAGCGGTGTGCGCGAGGGCCTGGCGTTCTACCTCAAGCCCGATTTCTCCGGCATCACGTTCAAGTCCGTGCTCGTGGCCATGGGCCAGGCGTTTTACTCCCTGTCGCTCGGCATGGGCATCATGATCACCTACGGCTCCTACACCGGCAAGGAGGTCAACCTCGTGCGCTCCACCGCCATGGTCTGCGTGTTCGACACGGTCGTGGCGCTGCTGGCCGGTCTGGCCATCTTCCCGTCCGTCGCGCACTTTGACCCCTCCCTGCTCGGCAGCAGCAAGGGCGTCGCGCTCATGTTCATCATCCTGCCGCAGGTGTTCGAGTCCATGGGCAGCGTGGGTCAGGTCGTGTCGTTCGCGTTCTTCGTCATGGTCGACATCGCGGCCATCACGTCCGTCGTGTCCCTGATCGAGGTCGTGACGCAGTTCGTCATCCAGAAGTTCCACGTCCACCGCAAGCGGGCCGCGCTCGTCGTCGCGTGCGTGTGCTTCGTCGTGTCGATCCCGATCGGCATCTCGCTCGGCCACGTCGCCATCCTCGAGGAGTCCAGCCCCGCGCTGTTCGGGCTCGACTGGCTGACGTTCTTTGACGAAGTGACCAACACCGTGCTCATGCCCGTGTGCGCACTGTTTTCCTGCATCGTCGTCGGCTGGTTCATCACGCCCAAGCGCGCCGTGGCCGAGATCGAGGCCGAGGGCACGCACATGGCCGGCTGGCTCAAGAAGGTCTACGCCGTCATGATCCGCTTCGTGACGCCGGCGCTCATCCTCATCGTCGAGATCGGCGGCCTGCAGAGCGAGATCGCGGCCGGCAACACCGCCGTCATCGTCTTTGCCTACGCGCTCGTGGCGCTGTGCGTGATGGCGTACTTCGCCTTCTTCCGCAATCGAGACACCGGCACGAACGCCGACGAAAAGCTCTCCGGCGACTACCCTGTGTAACATTCCCTACGCACACCGGTACGGTTTTTCACCGTGCCGGTGTTTTTTTCATGTCAAATCCGTTAAAAATCGCGCAAATTGCGGTTGAAATGTTGGAAAGAAGCAGGTATAATGAAAATGTCAGTCAGTATGACAGTTATAATGAACAAATTGGAGGCACGCCCATGTCGCTGCAGGAAGTGCGGGAACAGAATATTGCTCTCGTGACGCAGACGGCACTAGCGTGCTTTGTGGAAAACGGCATCGACAAGACGACCATCCGCGACATTGCGCACCGCGCGGGGCTGACCGAGCGCTCGGTCTACCGCTACTTTGCCACGAAGGACGAACTTGTGGTCGCGGCGGCCTTCCTCTACTGGGATCGGGCCAAGGCGCAGGCAGCGCAGGCGCTCGTCTCGGCGCGGCAGCCGGGCATGACCGGCATCGAGGAGATCCGCGTGCTGCTGCGCAGCTACGCGGGGCTGATCTTCACCGACCCCGCGGGCATCCGCTTCTCGCTCGACGCGGAGGTCGCGCTGTGCAACGCCGGCCGGCAGCACGCGGTCGTCAACCGCCCGCCGGAGCGCTTTGAGGTCGCCCCCGGCCCAATCGCGGCGGCCATCCGCCGCGGCCTCGCCGACGGGACGGTCGATCCCGACGCCGATGTCAAGATGCTCTATTACAACGCCTACGACGCGATCCTCGGCGTCATCCAGCGTATGTCCGTCGGCGTGCCGAGCGTGCACGAGCTCGACGGGCACGCGCGCATCGACGCGCTGTGCGAGCAGTTCACGCGCGCATTCGCAGCGCCGCTACCGGGAGAAAAAGGGACAGGGAATACCTTTTAAATAGTACCCGTCATTGAAGGAGGAAAAGGCATGGCAAAACGACCGAATATTCTCAAGCTGGCCACGAAGATCAGTCTTGAGAGCATGACGTACACCGGCATCACGTACAACGATCCTGAGTACAAGATCCTCGAGCCGATCATCGACGATGAGATGTGTGCGATCATGATGCACCTGCGCCTGGAGGCCAACCGCACCGTGGAGGACGTGGCCAAGCGCGCAAAGCAGAGCGTGGAATACACGCAGACGCAGCTCGACAAGCTCGCCAAGACCGGCGCGGTGCGCTACCGCTACGTCGACGGCAAGCGCTGCTACTTCTACCCCATCTGGGTGCCGGGCATCATGGAGGGCATCCTTGCCAACCGTGAGCAGTGCGACAAGTATCCCGTGCTCGGCGAGAGCTTCGAGGCATACACCCGCCGCCGTCCGGAGATGCTCGCGCCGATGCTCGACTCCGGCAAGACCGGCATGTTCTTCATGCGCGTCATGCCCGTCATGAGCGCGATCGAGAACGACACGCGCACGGCGTCCTATGACGAGCTCAAGACGCTCATCGAAAACGCGACGGCCATCAGCGTCGGCCCGTGCTCGTGCCGCCGGGCCCGCCGCCTCATGGGCGAGGGCTGCGGCCACCTTGAAGAGGACATGTGCATGTACCTCAACGACAACGCCGTCTGCTATTCCGAGCAGGGCTATCACCGGCTCGTCACGAAGGAAGAAGCGTATGAGATCCTCCGCCGCGCCGAGGACAACGGTCTCGTGCACGAGATCAACCAGACCCCCGGCTTTGAGGACGCGACCGCCATCTGCAACTGCTGCGGCTGCTCGTGCTTCGCGCTGCGCATCGAGGAGCTGTTCCGCACGCCGCGCGCCATCCGCTCGAACTACATCGCCCGCGTGGACAAGGAAAAGTGCGTCGCCTGCGGCCAGTGCGTCGAAAACTGCCAGACCAACGCCCTCAAGCTCGGCCAGAAGCGCTGCACGACCGATCCGCACATCTCCGATACCTATGACACCGACGCCAGCGTGCCCTACGACCGCCGGAGCTATGACCCGGAATTCCGCACGAACCGCTCGGACGTCATGCCCAGCGGCACCGCGCCGTGCAAGGCCGTTTGCCCGCTGAACATCCCGGTGCAGGGCTGCCTGCAGCTGCTGTCCGCCGGCAGATACGACGACGCCGCGGCGCTCATCCGGCAGGCCACACCGTTCCCGGAGCTGTGCGGCAGCGTGTGCGGCCGCCAGTGCGAAAAGGTCTGCACCCGCAACCAGATCGACACCGCCGTCGCCATTGCCGACGTGTGCAGAACGCTCGTCCGGCGCGAGCTGGACGCCGGCAAGGTCATTTTGCCGCCGTTGAAAAACCCGTCCGGCATCCCCCATACGGAAAAGATCGCCGTCATCGGCGCCGGCCCCGCCGGACTGAGCTGCGCCTATTTCCTCCGGCAGCAGGGCTACCCCGTGACCGTGCTGGAAAAGGACACGGTGCTCGGCGGCGCACCGGCAACGCTCATCCCGTCGTTCCGGCTCGACCGCAAGGCCTATGACGCCGAGATCGACGTGCTCGCGCGCATGGGCGTGGAGTTCCGCACCGGCGTGGAAGTCGGCAAGGACACGACGCTCGACGCGCTGCGCGCAGAAGGCTACAAGGCGTTCTTCCTCGGCATCGGCGCCGGAAAGCAGAGCAAGGATGCGCCGGCCGGCGCCGTGGACGCACGCAGATACCTGCACCGGAAAAGGCACACCGTCAAGGGCAGCGTGGTCGTGCTCGGCGGCGGGAAAGAGGCCGTTGACTGTGCGCGCGCCGCGCGCAAGGGCGGCGCTGCAAGCGTGACCGTCGTCGCCGGAGCGATCCAGGCGGACATCTCCGCGGCCAAGAAGGAAGGCATCGCGTTCCGCGCACCGTTCGCGGTGCAGGAGATCCGCGACGGCGCGGTGTCCATCCGCAGCCTGCACGGCGATAAGACCGAGACGCTCGCCGCGGACACGGTCTTTGCTGCCGAGGGCTACGTCCCGGCAGCGGACGCCTTCACCGCCGCATCCGGCGTGTGCCTGAATGCCGACGGCTTTGTCGGCGCCGACGCCGTGACCCGCCAGACCGGCGAGGCCGACGTCTTTGCCGGCGGCGCTGCGACCGGCGCGCATGACGTTGCGCGCGCGATCGCCGAGGGCCGCGAGGCCGCGATCTCGATCCACCGCTTCGTGCACAGCAACCAGAGCTTCGTGATCGGCCGCGACAAGCGGGACTATAAGCCGCTGGCGCGCAGCAGCGTCGGCGTTGCGATCGACGAGCTGGAGTCCGCGCCCCGGCAGGCAGCGGAAAACGGCCTGCTCAGCGACGCGCAGCTGCACTGCGAGGCCGGGCGCTGCCTCGGCTGCGGCACCGTGGTGCTCAACGAGGATCAGTGCATCGGCTGCGGCATCTGCACGACCAAGTGCAAGTTTGACGCCATCCATCTCGAGAAGGTCAACGACACGCACGGCCGCGGCTATTTCCGCACCCTGCTGACGGTTGCGAGCAATGCGCCCGCCGCCGGCCGCCGCTTCGTGCGCAAGAAGCTGCAGCACTGAGGACGCCGCCATGCATGAGATCGGCGTCGTGCGCGCAATGCTCCGGACCGTTTCCGATTACGCGGCGGCAAAGGGCGTCAGCCGCGTCTCGGAGATCGTGGCCGACTGCGGCGAGCTCTCGCTCGTCATCCCGCAGTATGTCGAGCAGATCTATCCGACGGTCGTCAAGGGCACGCCGTTTGCAGACACGAAGCTCATCGTCAACATCGTGCCCGGCATGGCCGAGTGCGACGACTGCGACGAGATCTTCAATGTCATCGCGTGCAACGGGCATTGCCCAAACTGCAACAGCTTCAACAAAACGGTGCTGTCCGGCAGGGACTTCACCGTCCGGGAGATTCATGTCCCGGAAGAACGTAACCCCGGGTCTGTGGAGACCTAAAACATAGAAGGAGCGTATTACATGAACGAAAAGTACAACGCATTGTTCACCCCCTGGAAGATCGGCAATGTGGAGATCAAAAACCGCATTGTGCAGTGCTCCATGGGCGGCACGTCCCTGTTCGGCTGGATGGAGCCGAACCACTTTGACAAGGAAGCAGCCTACTTCCTGCTCAACCGCGCACAGGATGGCGTGGGCCTGATCCTGCCCGGTATGCAGTGCATCCGCGACCCGCTGGGCATCCCCGGACGCAAGTGGCTGTACCAGAACGACCAGATGTTCAAGCAGCTCAAAGAGTACATGGTCGAGTTCCATAAGACGGGCGCGAAGCTGTTCATCCAGCTCGCCGCCGGCATGGGCCGCTCCATGGCCATCAACGGCTGGATGACGAAGCTGGCCAAGAACAACGTCCTCAACAAGATCGCCAGCCCCATCGTGGACGTGCAGTACATCTGCGCCTCCGCGTCCGAGGTTCCGAACCGCTGGAAGGAGGACGTCATGTCCCGCCCGCTGACGGTCAAGGAGATCGAGGACATGGTCTACGCCTTCGGCCAGACCGCCAAGAAGCTGCGCGCCGCCGGCGTCGACGGTGTGGAGATCCACGCCGTGCACGAGGGCTACCTGCTTGACCAGTTCACCATGGCCAACTGGAACCACCGCACCGACAAATACGGCGGCTCGTTCGAGAACCGCTTCCGCTTCCCGGTCGAGATCGTGCAGGAGATCAAGCGTCAGGCCGGCGCCGACTTCCCGGTGTCGCTGCGCTACTCCGTCGTGTCCAAGACCAAGGCGTGGGGCAAGGGCGCCATGCCGTACGAGACCGACTTCGTCGAGTTCGGCCGCGATATGCCGGAGTCCGAGAAGGCCGTCAAGTACCTCGAGGACGCGGGCTACGATATGTTCAACTGCGACAACGGCACCTACGACGCCTGGTACTGGGCACATCCGCCGCAGTACATGCCCGATAACTGCAACCTCGAGTATGTCGAGCACATCAAGCAGTTCACGAGCCGCCCGGTCGTCTGCGCCGGCCGCATGGACCCCGTGAAGGCCGCCGAAGAGATCGCCGCCGGCCGTCTCGACGCCGTGGCCATCGCGCGCCAGAACCTCGTCGACCACGAGTGGGTCCACAAGATCCTCAGCGGCCACGAGGATGAGATCAAGCCCTGCATCCGCTGCCACAACGGCTGCTTCAACATGTCGAAGTTCAAAGGCACCGCGAACCTCCAGAGCATGGACGACTCCCTGCACCTGGCCCGCTGCGCCCTGAACCCGACGACCATGCAGCACAACAAGTACAAGATCGTCCCGACCCGCCATCCGAAGAAGGTCGCCATCATCGGCGGCGGCATCGGCGGCATGGAGTGCGCGCTCGTGCTCAAGCAGCGCGGCCACACCCCGGTCATCTTTGAAAAGACCGGCGAGCTCGGCGGCCTGTTCCTCACCGCGTCCGCGATGAGCTTCAAGGAGAACGACAAGGAGCTCATCCGCTGGTACCTCAACGAGGTCGCCAAGGAGGGCATCGACGTGCGCCTGAACACCGAGGTCACGGACGTGAACACCCTGCGCGGCTTTGACGAGATCATCGTCGCCAGCGGCTCCATCCCGCGCACCATGCCGTCCATCCCCGGCTTTGAGAAGACGCTCACGTTCACCGAGCTGCTCAAGGACAAGAAGGAAGTCGGCGACAAGGTCCTGTTCATCGGCGGCGGCCAGTCGTCCTGCGAAGCGGCGTATGACCTTGTCCTTCAGGGCAAGCACCCCATCATCGTCGAGTACGCGAACGACCTCGTCGCGGCACAGGCCACCTGCCTTGCCAACACGTCCTTCCTGCGTGACGCGATGGAGTACCACAAGGTCCCGACCTATCTCGAGTCCACCGTCACCGAGATCACGGACACCGGCTGCACCGTCAAGAACGTCAAGACCGGCGAGAGCACCTTCGTCGCGTGCGACAACGTGGTCAATGGCGTCGGCTTCATCCCGACTCCGGTCGGCGGCAAGGACAACAAACAGGTCCACCGCGTGGGCGACTGCGTTGCCATCGGCAACCTGCGCACCGTCATCTGGCGTGCGTGGGACGTCTGCATGAAGATCTAATCCCGTAAACGAGAATCCCTCCGGCTATGCGGTTGCCGGAGGGATTTTTTCATGCCGCCGCGCGCGGACTCGCGCAAATGGCCCGTGCGGCCTGCGGGAACAAGCAAAGCGCCCCCGGAGCAGATGCTCCGGGGGCGCCGCCTCTTTTATCGGCTCTGTCTTTTCAGTTTCCGCCGCGTCCGGCTCACTCACCCTGCGCGCGCAGCCAGCCGCTGGCCACGCCGGGGAAGTTCGTGATGATGCCCTCGCAGCCCCAGCGGTGGAGCTGCTCCAGACCCGCCATGTCGTTGACGGTCCAGACGTTCATCTTCACGCCGTGCTCCTTGCAGTCGCGCACGTTTTCGTCCGTGAGCAGCTCGATCGGCGGGTGGTAGCAGGCAAAGCCCGCCTGCTGGCAGTAGTAGCCGGGGAAGCCGCCGATGCTGTCCTCGAGCACGAGCGCGCCGACTTCGACGGCGTTGCCGCTGATCTCGAGAATCTTGCGCAGCGAAATGTGGTTGAACGACGAGAACATGACCTTCTTCTCCAGACCGTAGCGCTCGATGGTCGCCCAGATCTTGCGCTCGATGTCATGGTAGTAGATCTTGTCGGTCTTGATCTCGATGTTGTGGCCGACGGACTCGCCGGAGGCCCACTCGCAGTACTCGTCGAACGACGGGATGTGCTCGGGGGCGTACTTGCCCTTGTAGCAGGCGGCGGCGTTGACCTGCTGCAGCTCGGCGAACGAGTGGTCGCAGACGCGGCCGGAGCCGTCGGTCGTGCGGTCGAGCCGCTCGTCGTGGATGACGACGAGGCGCCCGTCGCGCGTTTCATGCACGTCCATCTCGATCGCGTCGCAGCCGACCTTGACCGCCTCGCGGAACGAGAGCATCGTGTTTTCCGGATATACACCGCTGTAGCCGCGGTGTGCCATTACTTTCATACGATTATCTCCCTTAATAAATGAGATTCGGTATCAGCATCGAGATGCCCGGAATGTACGTCAGCAGCAGCAGCGCAATGAGCAGCGCGATGATAAACGGCACACACTCCTTGATAAACTCCTGCATCTTACACCCTGTGATCGACACGCACGTGAACATCATGGAGCCAAACGGCGGGGTCAGGCCGCCGATCATGATATTGACGTTGCACACGATGCCGAAGTGCACCAGGTCGATGCCGGCCGCCTTCACGATCGGCACCATGAGCGGGGCGAGGATAATGAGCGCCGCGCCGCCCTCGAGGAACATGCCGACGATGAGCAGCACAACGTTCATGACCAGCAGCACGAGGAACTTGTTGCTGGCAAAGCTCGTCACGGCGTTGAGCAGCATGGTGGGGATGTTCTCCCAGTTGAGGTAGTAGCCGAACACGGTCGCCGACACGATGATGAGCATGACGGTGGCGGTGCCGGAGATGGTCTCGCGCAGGATGGGGATAAAGTGCTCCTTTTTCAGGCCCTTGTAGACGAACTTGCCCACGATCAGGCAGTAGAGCACGCCCACACCGCCGGCTTCCGTCGGCGTGAAGATGCCGAAGCGCATGCCCATGATGATGCCCAGCGGGAAAAACAGCGCCCAGAAAGACTTGAGCGCCTGCCGGCCGATCTCGCCGAGCGTTGCGCGGCGGGGGCGGGACGGCGCGTAGCCGCGCTTTTTGGAGATGAGCGCCACGGCGATCATCAGCGCCACAGCCATAAGCAGACCGGGGACGTAGCCGGCAGCAAAGAGCTGACCGACGGATGCGCCGGCGATCAGACCGTAGACGATGAGGTTGATCCCGGGCGGGATGATGGGCGTGACGCACGAGGACGCCGCCGTGATCGCGGCGGAAAAGCCCTTGCCGTAGCCGCGCTTTTCCATCTCGGGCACGAGCAGCTTGCACTCCATGGCGGCGTCGGCATTGGCCGAGCCGGAGCAGCCGCCCATGAGCATGCTCAGCAGGACGTTGATCTGCGCCAGACCGCCGCGCATATGACCGGTGAGCGCGTCGGCAAAGTCCATGAGCCGCGCGCTGATGCCGCCGTAGTTCATGATCGACCCGCACATGATGAAAAACGGGATCGCGAGGAACGGGAACGACTGCGTGGCCGTGACGAATTTCTGCATCAGCAGGTACGGCATCGTCGTCGTGTCAATGAAGCCGAAGTAGGTCAGCGCCGCGGCAAAGAGCGCGTAGGCGATCGGGATGCCCGTGAAATACAGCACGAGCGCGATGATGATCGGCAGGATGGAGAGGAACGTGCTCATGCGTCCACCTCCCCGTCGAGGCTGCTGCTGCGCTTGAGGTCTTTGACGAAAAAGACGAGCGAGTAGATCGTCATCAGGCCGAAGCCGATGACCAGCGCCGTGCTGACCGCGGAGGACGGCAGCTTTGTGATCGGCATGCGCTTGATCCAGGACGACTGGATAAACTGCACGCTGAGCACCGTGATGTAGCCGTTGATGATCACGAGCAGGGCGTTGGTGATCAGATGCACGACCCTGCGCGCGCCGGCCGGCAGCCGCTCCACGAGCAGATCGACGCCGACGTGCTGGTGCTTGCGGTAGGCATAGGCCGCGCCGATGAACACCGAGTACACGAAGCAGGAGGTGGCGATCTCCTCGCTCCAGATGATGATATAGTTAAACAGTTTTCGCGTGATTACGTTGACGATGACGAGCAGAATCGTTACGATCATCATCGCACCCGCGATGACCCCGTCAAAATTTTTCAGTAGATTTTTCAAATTTGCTTTCCTCTGCTTTCTGTGGCTTTGCTCAGCAATGCCGGGTGTCCGGCAGCATGTGCGGGACACCCGGCATAAAAGCCGGTATGAGGCTTCCGACCGACCGTCAGCGCGCAGCGCTCACTTGTTGGCCTGGCGGTACTGGGCGAGGATGGCCTGCGCCTGCTCATAGAAGGTGGGCGTCACGCCGTCCTCCTTGACCATGCGGTCAAACTCCGGCTGCACGGCAGCGCGGAACGCATCGACGTCGACCTCATTGAACGAGCAGCCCTGCTCCTTCTCGAGCTTGGCCTTCGTCTCGTCGAAGGAGGCGTTGGTGAAGTCGGTGAGTTCCTTAGCGCCCTTGGTGAACTCTTCCTGGATGATGGTGCGGTACTCTTCCGGGATGCTGTTCCAGACCTTGGTGCTGATGTAGGCGCCGCAGGTGCCGACGAGGTGGTTGGTCAGGGACATGTTCTTGCACACCTCAGCGCTGCCGTTGGTGGAGTAAGCGTTCATGTTGCCCTCCAGACCGTCAATGACGCCCTGCTGCACGGCGGAGATCGTCTCGGAGAACGGCATGCCGGTGGGCGTGGCGCCCATGGCCGTGAGGCAGTTGATGTACATGGAGCTGTTGGGCACGCGGATCTTCATGCCCTTGAGGTCAGCGGGGGTCTTGATGACCTTGTTGGTCTGCAAGCAGCGCATGCCGACGTTGAAGTCGAGCGCGAGCACGTGGATGCCGTAGTTATCTTCGAGCTTCTGGCACATACCCTTTACCAGATCGGACTGGCAGACGTAGGAGTACTCGTCGATGCTGTTGTACATCATGGGGCCGATGAGTGCTTCAAAGTCGATGTCGTAGTCGGCGAGGTAGGAGGGGTCTTCGCAGGCGATCCAGTCGGCGCCGTTGACGACCTGCTCGACGTTGTCCTTATAGGTGGCGAGCTGGCCGGAGTCGTAGCACTGGATCTCGATCGCGCCGTTGGTGCGCTCCTTGATGCGCTGGGCGACCTGCTGCATCTCGATCGTGAGCTGCTCGTTCGGCTGAAAGACGTGGCTGAGCTTGAGCACGAGATGATAATCTCCGTTGTTGTCGTCAGCGGCCTTATCGCCGTTGCTGCCGCAGGCACACAGTGCGAACACCATGACCAGCGCAAGAAGCATAGCAACAAATTTCTTCAAGGTAGTTCCTTTCTGCTTAAAAAAAGCGTTGAATTTTTCTCCGTCATTTTAACGGCTCTCTACGAAAAATGTTAACATTTTTGTGCGATGCCGTCAACATGAACGGAAATTTTCCTTGCCATTTTTCCGTTTTCGCTATATACTCCTCTTGGAAATTGGTGAAACTGCAAAGGCAAAAGCGCGATTTTTCACCGAAAAATGCTTAATTTTTCAACACAAAGGTCTCCCTTCTCGTGTTGTCACCGGAGGTGCCTATGAACAGCAAACCCACCCTGCGCGACATCGCGGAGGCGACCGGCGTTTCGACGGCGAGCGTCTCGATGATCCTCAACGGCAAGTCGCTCGAGCGCTTTTCCTCGCAGCGCGTGGCCAGCGTCCTCGCCGAGGCGGAGCGCATCGGCTACCGCACGCCGTCGGCCCGCTGCGCCGGCAAACAGATCGCGATCCTTTCCCCGTCGGTCTCGAATCCCTATCACACGATGATGATCTCCGGCATCGACGCTGCGGCCAGCGCCGCCGGCTACCAGACCGCGATCTACAACACCTATTGGAATCCCCGCACGGAGAGCCACCTGCTCGACACGCTGGACTTCTCGCGCGTGGCCGGCATCATCTTCGCCATGACGCCGATCCAGACGGCCAAGGTGCGCGAGCTGAGCCGCCGCGTGCCCATCGTCGCCGTCGGCGACCGCGTCGCGGACTGCGGCATCGACACCGTGGACGTGGACAACTTCGGCGCGGCGCAGCTCGTGGCCAAGCACCTCATCGACCTCGGCCACAAGCGCATCGCCTACCTGTCCACGGCGCTCAACGAGCACCACATCTCCCGGATGCGCCGCGGCGAAGGACTACAGGATGCCTACCGCCGCTGGTGTCCGGAGGGCAGCGTGACCATCTGCTCGCACGTCAACTCCCTCGAGGCGGAGATCACCACGCCCGACCTCGAGTACCGCTCGGGCATGGAGCTGGCCTACAAATGCCTGCGCAACGACAAGATCACCGGCATCGTCGCCATCAATGACATGGTGGCCTTCGGCGTGCTCGACGCGCTGCAGCGCGAGGGCTACCGCGTGCCGGAGGATTTCAGTCTCTGCGGGTTTGACAACGTCACGACCTCGGGCTATCAGCGCATCCAGCTCACGACCGTGGACAACAACACCTTCAGCCACGGCAAGAGCGCCTTCAACTTGCTGCTCGAGCGCATCGAAGACGGGCTCAACAGCCGCGAGGATCAGCCGATTAACCGCGTGGAATACCACAGTCGGCTCATCGTGCGCGGCAGCACCGGCAAGCCGCGCAGCGGCAGCCTGTAACCAGCTCAGAAAGGAATCGCATCCATGGCGTCCGTACTCTCCTACCTGCGTGAACTGAATATCGTCACGATGATGCTGCGCATCCTCCTCGCCGTGCTCTGCGGCGGGCTGATCGGGCTTGAGCGCGAGCGCAAAAACCGCCCCGCCGGCTTTCGCACCTATATGCTCACGGCGCTCGGCGCGACGCTCACCGTGCTGCTGAGCCTGCAGCTCGACCAGATGCTCCACGGACCGTGGCGCGCGCTCGCCGAGAGCATCGGCGCGACGCAGGACGTGTCGCGCTTCGGCGCCGAGGCCGCAAAGGGCATCGGCTTTCTCGGCGCGGGCACGATCATCATCACCGCCCGCCAGCAGGTCAAGGGCCTGACCACCGCCGCCGGACTCTGGGCGAGCGCGTGTCTCGGCCTTGCCATCGGCGCGGGGTTTTATTCCTGCGCGTTCATCAGCATGCTCTTCATGATCGTGTGTATGTACGCGCTGCCGCCGCTCGAGCGGCGCATGACCCGCCGCGCACACCATATGAACATCAGCCTCGAGATTGAGAGCATGGAAAAGCTCGGCTCCGTCGTCGGACATCTGCACGCGCAGGGCGCGCGCATTTTCGACTTCGAGGTCAACCGCAGCGGCTCGGCCGCGCTGCCGAACTTCCTGTGCCAGTTCAGCGCCGTGCTGCCTGACCGGCGCGACCACCCCGAGCTGCTGGCGGAGCTGTCGGCGCTCGACGGCGTGATCCTCATCGAAGAGATCTGAGAAAGGAGGCTGTGCCATGCTGCATTGTTTTGACCCCATCCGCACCCTGACCTTCTGGGCCATTCTCGTCCGGCTGTCGCTGGCCGTCGTCTGCGGCGGCGTGATCGGCGCCGAGCGCGAGACGAAGCGCCGCCCCGCGGGCTTCCGCACGCACATCCTCATCTGCCTCGGCGCCGCCATCACCACGCTCACGAGCCAGTACCTGCTGCTCTCCCTGCATTTGTTTACCGATGTTGCGCGCCTCGGCGCGCAGGTCATCTCCGGCATCGGCTTCATCGGCGCTGGCACGATCATCGTCACGCGCGACAAGCGCGTCAAGGGCCTGACCACGGCCGCCGGGCTCTGGGCCGCGGCCATCATCGGCCTCGCCTGCGGCGCGGGCTATGTCGAGTGCGCGGTCTTTGCCACGCTCGTCGTGCTCGTGGTCGAGCTGGTGCTCATCCGGCTGGAGTTCAAGCTCACGAGCAAGAACACCGACCTCACGCTCTACATCGAGTACGCGCACGCCGTGTGCATGGAGTCCGTGCTCGCCCTGCTGCGCGAGCGCCGCGTCCAGATCGAAAGTCTCGAGATCAGCCGCATCGCGGACACCGACGCGCCCGACGCGCCGCACCACTACTGCGCGCTCATCCCCATCCACAGCCGCGCCCCGCTGCGGCCCGGCGACCTGCGCAACGATCTGACCGCGCTGACGGACATTCTGACCGTCGAGGAAATGTGAAGCGAACACAAAAGCAAGGGCGGACGCCATATGGCGTCCGCCCTTGTTACATTTTCAATAGCCGCTGCTGACCACGTGCCAGCCGCTGCCGCGCCGCTCGAGCACGATGGGCCAGTCGGTATAGGTCTCGCCGGCGGTCAGGCCGCTGCGCCGCCCCGGGTCGCGCGCATACACGCTCGCAAGCAGCACGATCGTGTTGCCGTCGTCCTGCGCGCCCGCGCCAGCCAGCCAGCACGTCCGGTACGCCTCGTTGTACGCCAGACGCACCATGGCGCAGCCGCTGTGCCCGCGGTGAAACGCGCGCATGGCAACGTCCATCGCGCCGCGGATGTCCTCGTCGGAAAACTGCTCCGACGCACCCACGACGATCTCAACGCCCGACGTGTCGCCCCGCCGCGCGCAGCCGGTCAGGCCCGCGAGCAGCAGCGCCGTGAGCAGCAGCACCGCAATGTTTCTCTTGCGCATCGTCTCGCCTCCCGCCTCAGTGCAGCGTGCCGAGGTAGCCCTCCAGGATCAGGCTCGCCGCCACGGCGTCGACCGTCTGGCGGTGCTTTTTCTCCTTGCGGCCGTTGGCGTGCAGGATGCCGTGCGCCTCGATGGAGCTGCGCCGCTCATCCCAGAGCACGACCTCCAACCCCGTCGCCTCGGTGAGCCGCTGCGCGACCGCGCGGCTCTTTTCCGCACGCGGACCCTCGGTGCCGTCCATGTTTTTCGGCAGGCCGAGCACGATACGCTCCACGCCCTCGGTGCGCACCACGTCCGCGATCGCGGCGACCGCCCGGTCGAGATTCCACTCCGTGAGCGTCCACGCCCGGCCGCACAGCGTGGCCGAAGCATCCGAGAGCGCGAGCCCGATGCGCGCGTCGCCGTAATCAATGCCCAGAATTCTCATTGTGATCCCTCCGCAGATCCATGCGGATCGCGCCCGCCATGTACAGCGAGCCGACCGCACAGATAACGTCCTCCGGCGCTGCGTGTGCCAGCGCCAGTTCTGCCGCCTGCGCGGGGTCCGCGCAGACCGTAACCGGTTTCCCGAATCGTTTCAGATAGTCCCCCAGCTCCGCCGCTGGCAGCGCGCGGGGCGAGAGCGGCGTCGCGGCGATGTACGCCGCCGCCTGCCCATCGAGCGCCGCGAGCATGGCGGGATAGTCCTTGTCCGCCAGCACGCCCACGAGCAGCGTGATGCGCCGGCCGGGAAAATAGCGCGCGAGATTGTCCGCGACCGTCTGCGCGCACTGCGGGTTGTGCCCGCCGTCGAGCACGAACCACGGCGCGCGCCGCAGCAGCTCAAACCGCGCCGGCCAGCGCACCTGCGCCAGACCCGCGCGCACGGCCGCGTCCGGGATGCGCCAGCCGCGCGCGCGCAGCGCCGTCACCGTCTCGAGCGCGACGGCCGCGTTGCGCAGCTGGTGCGCCCCCAGCAGCGGCAGCGTATATTCCGCGCCGCGGTAGGTGAAGGTCTGCCCGTCCACGCCGTCGGTCAGCGGCACGATGGCGGCTGCGTCCGCCTCCGTGAGCGGGATGCCCCGCTGCGCGCAGATCTCGTGCAGGACGGCGCGCACCTCCGGCGTCTGCGGATAGCTGACGGCGCGCGTGCCGGGCTTGAGGATGCCCGCCTTCTCGCGCGCGATCTGCTCGAGCGTATCGCCGAGGATCTCCGTGTGGTCGAGGCCGATGTTCGTGATGACGGCGCACGCCGGCGCGGCAATGACGTTCGTCGCGTCGAGCCGGCCGCCGAGGCCGACCTCCAGCACCACGACGTCGCACCCCCGCCGCCGGAACCACAGCATGGCCGCCGCCGTCACGAGCTCAAACTCCGTCGGCGGGTCGTCCATGGCGGTGATGCACGGCTGCAGCGCCTCGCACACGGCGGCAAACTCCGCGTCCGGCACGGGCACGCCGTTGACCTGCATGCGCTCGGCGAAGCGCTCGAGATACGGCGATGTGAACAGCCCCGTCGTGTAGCCTGCCGCGCGCAGGATGGATGCGAGCATCGCCGCCGTGCTGCCCTTGCCGTTCGTGCCTGCGATGTGCACGAACTGCAGCCCGTCCTGCGGGTCGCCCAGGCGGTGCAGCAGCTCGCGCACGCGCGCGAGCCCCGGGCGGGAGCCGCGCCACGCGACGCCATGGATCAGCTCCATGGCCTGCTCAATTGTCATATCGCCGCACCTCCCGCGCAAAAAATCAGATGCTGCGATTATACCACGTTCCGCGCAGCGCGGCAACCGGGGTACTTGCGTTTTTGCGCCGCATGGGGTAAACTGTTACTTTAGTGATTTCCTGACGAACGGAGGCGACATATGGAAAATCTGATGATCTCGGCAAACGCCGTGCTGCCCATGTGCCTGGTCATGGCGCTCGGCTACGGCACGCGCCGCCTCGGCTGGCTCCGCCGTGAGGAGATCTCCACCATCAACAAGATCGCTTTCCGTATTTTTCTGCCATGTTTGCTTTATTATAATATATATTGCTCCGATCTGTCCGGCTCGTTTGACCCGCTGCTGATGACCTATGCCGTGGGCGGCGTGCTGCTGACGTTCGGCCTCGCGCTCGGCTACGCGCTGCTGACCGAAAAGCTGCCGGAGCGCCGCGGCGTGCTGATCCAGGGCATGTTCCGCAGCAACTACGTCATCATGGGCATCCCCGTGGCGACGGCGCTGCTCGGCGCCGATCAGCTCGGCACCGTCTCGATTCTGATCGCGGTCATTGTGCCGCTGTTCAATATGCTGGCCGTCGTCGTGCTGGAGGTGTTCCGCGGACAGAAGCCGAAGCCGCTGCACATCCTCGGCCAGATCGCAAAAAATCCGCTCGTCATCGGCTCCGTGCTCGGCATCCTGACGCTGGTCGCCGGCATCCGCCTGCCGCACATCCTCGAGCAGACCATCCAAAGCGTCAGCGCCATCGCATCGCCCCTGCAGCTGTTTCTGCTCGGCGCGTTCTTCCAGTTCTCCGGCCTGAAGACCTACCGCCGCGAGCTTGTGACCGTGTCGATCGCCAAGCTGATCGTCTCGCCGGGCCTGTTTCTGGGGCTGGGCGCGCTGCTCGGGTTCCGGGGCGTGGCATTCGTGTCGCTCATCGGCATTTTCGCCTCGCCGACCGCCGTCAATTCCTTCACCATGGCGCAGCAGATGGGCGGCGACGCCGAGCTCGCCGGCGACATTGTGGTCACAACATCGGCCGCGAGTATCCTGACCATGTTTTTTTGGATCTTCCTGTTCAAATCCCTGGGCATGTTCTAGGCGCCGGGGGCTTCCCAAACCGGACAAACCGGCGTATAATACCGTATTCGGATAACGAAAGCATAGAGAGGGCAAAACCATGAATTTTCGAATGATCGGGCAGGTCGTCGGCCGCGTGCTGTGCATCGAGGCCGCGCTGATGCTCCTGCCGATGATCGCAGCTGTGATCTATGACGAATCTCCGGTCCCGTTTCTGATCACGATCGGCATCACCGGCGGCATCGGGCTGGTCATGTGGCGCGTGCGCGCCAAGTCCGGCGGCATCACCGCGCGCGACGGTTTTCTGATCGTCGGCCTGTCGTGGATCGCCATGTCGCTGCTCGGCGCGATCCCGTTTGTGCTCACGGGCGACATCCCGAACTACGTCGACGCCCTGTTTGAGACGATCTCGGGTCTGACCACGACCGGCGCCAGCGTCGTCACATCGCCGGAGAGCATGACCCGCGGCGGCATGTTCTGGCGGCTGTTTACGCACTGGATCGGCGGCATGGGCATCCTCGTGTTCGTGCTGGCCGTGCTGCCCATGAGCGGCAACCGCTCGATGCACATCATGCGCGCCGAGGTGCCCGGCCCGACGGTCGGCAAGCTCGTGCCGCGCATCCGCAAGACTGCCTCCATCCTCTACCTGCTGTACATCGCGCTCACGCTCGTGGAGACGGTTCTGCTCATCGCCGGCGGCATGAGTTTTTACGATGCACTGCTGCATTCGTTCGCCACCGCCGGCACCGGCGGCCTGTCCACGCGCGCGCTGAGCATCGGCTACTACAACAGCGCCTATATCGACATCGTCGTGGGCGTGTTCATGATCCTCTTCGGCGCCAACTTCAGCCTGTATTACCTCATTCTGCTCGGCAACATCCGCACCGCGCTGCGCAACGAGGAGCTGCGCTGGTTCCTCGGCATCATCGCCTTCGCCGTCCTCACGATCGCAGTTGACATCCGCAATCTCTACGGCGGCGTCGGCCATGCTCTGCGCTATTCGTTCTTCCAGGTCACATCGATCATCTCTACGACAGGCTTTGCCACCGCGGACTTCAATCTCTGGCCGGAATACTCCAAGTTCCTGCTCGTGCTGCTGATGTTTGTCGGCGGCTGCGCCGGCAGCACCGCCGGCGGTCTGAAAGTCTCGCGCGTGATGCTGCTGTTCAAATCCTGCACGATCGAGGTCAAGAAGATGCTGCGCCCGCGCTGCGTGGAAAACGTCCGCCTCGACGGCAAGCCGGTCGACGGGCAGACCGTCTACAACGCCCTGACGTATTTCACGTTCTACATCATCATCATGCTCATCGCAGGGCTGATCGTGTCGCTCGACGGGCTGGACTTCACGACGAATTTCACCGCCGCACTCTCGTGCCTGTCCAACGTCGGGCCGGGGCTCTCCCTTGTCGGACCGACCGGAAGCTTTGCCATCTTCTCGCCGCTGAGCAAGATCGTGCTCATGATCTGCATGCTGCTCGGCCGTCTGGAGATCTTCCCGCTGCTGCTGCTGTTCGTGCCGTTCACGTGGCGCTGGAAGTGAGCGCCGCCCGCAGCCGGAAACGCACATTGCATAGAACCGCCCCGCAAGTTCTGTAACTTGCGGGGCGGTTTTTTCGATACCCGCTCCTTGCCGAACGAATGATGCCGCATTTAAGGCATCTGCGCAGCAGGGGAGCTCGCCGCATCTAACATACCGCAGACAGCGACAACCCCGCAGGCCGAAGCCTGCGGGGTTGCCTCCGCGTTTCCGCGGTTGATTGCTCCCGAGGCGGGCCTTGCCCCCTCGGGCTCCCCTGCTGCTCTGTTGCGTCTCCCGCCGCATCTAACATACCGCAGACAGCGACAACCCCGCAGGCCGAAGCCTGCGGGGTTGCCTCCGCGTTTCCGCGGTTGATTGCTCCCGAGGCGGGCCTTGCCCCCTCGGGCTCCCCTGCTGCTCTGTTGCGTCTCCCGCCGCATCTAACATACCGCAGACAGCGACAACCCCGCAGGCCGAAGCCTGCGGGGTTGCCTCTCTACGCTGCAAACGCAGCGGTCAGTATTTTTTGTTGGGACGCTGGAGAGTTGCGCCGCGGTCAGATCACTCCGACAGCTCTGCCTTCTTCTCGGCAGACAGCTTCTTGATCTTCGGGATGCCCCAGATGAACGCCGGGAGCACAACAACGATCAGAGCGTAGTAGCCGTCATAGCCATAGATCTTGGAGATGATGGTCGACAGGCCGAGCAGGGAAACTGCGTAGCACAGGCCGATGACGATCAGGCCGACGATGACGCTGCGGACAGCCTTGCTCTTGATGGCCTTCGGGAAGCAGTGGCCCTCGAAGCGCTGGATCATGGAGTAGACCAGCGTGACGGACGTGGACACGAACGCGCAGAACAGCAGGATGGTGTACACGACGAACAGCCAGGTGTAGCCGCTGCCCATGAGGGTGACGACGCTCTGGTTGGGGAGCTTCATGACGTCGGCAATGTGGCGGGCGGCGATGCTGGCGACGGAGTCAACACCAACGCTCTTGATGGCGCAGAGGACCGGGTACCAGCGCAGCAGCATGGCGCCGGAAGCGGCGAGCGCGCCGCCGTTCATGAGCCAGCCAAGGATGCTGGCGCGCTTGACGCCCTTGTGGGTCAGCTCGGTGGAAGCAGCGATCATGGCCGGGACGGACACGCACTGGAAAGCAGCGTACACGAACACGCCGCGCCAGACGCCCTCGAGGCCCTTCTGGGAGGTGACGTCCGCGATGGCCGGGATGGAAGCGTAGGCCGCGTTCTCAGTGGCCAGCTCCTGAGCGACCGCGTCGATCGGAACGACGAAGCCCATGATGACCAGGATCGCGGTGACGATCAGGATCGCGGTGGAAAGAACGGTGGAAGCCTTGATGATCAGGTCAACGCCGAAGATCGACAGAAGGATCAGCAGGGCGATGATGACGAGGTTGCAGATGATATCGGGCAGGTCGATCAGGCTCTTGACGATGCCGCCGGCGCCGTCAACGCAGGACGCGACCGCCGCGAGGATGATGATGATGTAAAAGATCTCAAAGAAGACCTCCATCCACGGCTTCGGATACAGGGCGCGATAGGTGTCCTTGTAGTTGTCGAAACCGTTGAGCTTGGCAAACTTCATCATGATGTACATGACGACGGCCAGGATGCCCATGGCCAGCAGCGGGAAGATCGCCGCGGTCCAGCCATACTGGACAAAGTAGTTCACGACCTGGTTGCCGGTCGCAAAGCCGGCGCCCACGTGGGTGCCGAACCAGACAGACGCCACGGTGAAGGCGGCTGCCCAGCTGCTCTTGAGCTTTTTGTTATCCATTTTTTACCTTTCTCTTTTTTGCTCTTTTTTTGCTTTTCTCTCTTTTTTATTTCAATCCTGCCTCGTGCTCTCCTACCAACCGGGACAGGGCTCGAAATCCACACCCATGTGTTAATTTATGAACAAGTCGTTAACAACTTGGGATAGTAAATTTATAATTCTCTCACACGCAAAAGTCAATAACAGCCTCTTCCAATCCCCAATTTTTTTCAGTCGTTTTCTGAAAATTGTCGAATTGCACAAAATCTTGCATGCATTTTTATGCACTCTGATTCTGGCGCTTTTGTAATATTTTATGCGATTTTAGCGCTTTGATAGCAAGAAAACAGTTGCGGCGTCTACACTTTCGTGCTATCATAACAACGCTGGGAGTGCAAATCTTTTGTCGAATTTCTGACAAGCGAGATTGGCATATTTTTGACACAAGCCAGCAGGCTCGGCAAACGCGATTGATGAATTTTTAACCATCATTTTGCGTACACATCCATTGCCCAATGTCGATTTTGAGGGGAGCGCGCACGTTATGAAGCTCGTGACATTTGAAAAGGACGGCCGCAGCGCCGTCGGCCTGCTCAACGCGGCCGGCACTGCCGTGCATCCCGTGCCGGGCTGTGCGGACATGCAGACGCTCATCGGCATCTGGCCGGCGCTGGACACTGCCGCCGTGCTGTGCAGCGCCGCGCTGCCGCTCGAGCGCGTGCGGCTGCTCGCGCCCATCCCCCGCCCGGAGCAGGACGTGATCTGCCTGGGCATCAATTATTTTGACCACGCCAAGGAGAGCGAGGCCGTCGCCGGCAAGGGCGTCAAGGCGCCGGACACGTTCCCGATCTACTTTTCCAAGCGCGTGAACGAGGCCGTCGCCCCCGGCGGCGACATTCTCAGCCACAGCGATCTGGTCGCCGACCTCGACTATGAGGCGGAGCTGGCCGTCGTCATCGGCCGCCCGGCGTACAACGTCAGCGAGGCAGACGCGCTCGACTACGTGTTCGGCTACACCATTTTGAATGACGTGAGCGCGCGCACGATCCAGAACCAGCATAAGCAGTGGTATCGCGGCAAGAGCCTCGACGGCTTCACGCCGATGGGCCCGTGGATCGTCACGCCGGACGAGTTCGACGTGCGCAGGCCGCAGAAAATCCAGAGCCGCATCAACGGCGAGCTCCGGCAGGACAGCACGACCGATCTTATGATCTTCCACGTGCCGTACGTGATCGCCGAGCTCAGCCAGGGCATGACGCTCCGGCCCGGCACGATCATCTCCATGGGCACGCCGGCCGGCGTGGGCATGGGCTTTGACCCGCCGAAGTGGCTGCACCCGGGCGATGAGGTCGCGTGCAGCATCGAGGGCATCGGCACCCTCACCAACACCGTTCGGTAATCCGCCGTCAGGCATACGTCTGCAGCGGCCGAAGATATCGCAAACAGATTCAGAAAAGGAGAGAAAAAGTTATGAAATTTGCAATGTATGGTTCCGGCGCAGCCGGCAGCGTCTTCGCTTCTTACCTGCGTAAGGGCGGTGCGGACATCATCCTCATCGACCGCTACGAGGCGCACATGAAGAAAGTCGCCGAGGAAGGCATGCACTTCACCATCCATCAGGAGGAAGATGGCGGCTACAAGGATTACAACTACCAGCTCAAGGGCTTCCGCACCTACACCACCGCTGCTGACGCGGCCGCGGCGGAGGGCAAGGTCGATGTCATCATCTACATGACCAAGGCGACCCAGCTCGAGCAGGCCATCCAGGACTCCATGCCTGTCGTCGGCGACACGACCGTCGCCGTCTCCCTCATCAACGGCCTCGGCAACGATGACAACCTCTTCAAGGTCTTCCCGAAAGAGCGCTGCATCATCGGCTCCGGCGTGCTGGGCACGGCTCTGCCCGAACCCGCACACTGCGTGTCCACCCCGGCCGGCGGCGTGCAGATGAACTTCGGCGGTGCGGTCCGCTCGGAGCTCACCGACGCGGCCTGCGCCGAGATGCTCAAGTGCTACCGTGCCGGCGGCTGCGACGCTTACTGGCGCGACGGCGAGCCGGGCACCGACAACAACATCTACAAGTTCATCTGGAAAAAGGTCTGCGTGAACGCCACCGTCAACACCGTGTGCGCCGTCCTGCGTCTGAAGATCGGCGAGGTCGAGGCGGATCCGTTCGGCCAGTGGCTGTTCCACAGCGTCATCCGCGAGACCTGCGCGGTCGCGACCGCCAAGGGCGTGCCGATGGACGCCGATGAGTTCATCGCCCACGATCACAAGGACATCGTCACCAACATCGCGGACTACTATCCGTCCATGTGCCAGGATATGCTCTTCAACCACCGCCAGACCGAGATCGACGTGCTCAACGGCAAGATCGCGGAGTACGGCGAGCAGCTGGGCATCGACACCCCGGTGTGCAAGGTCCTGTCCCAGGTCGTGCGCTGCATCCAGGGCAACTACGACAAGCAGTACCTGAAGTAATCTCCCACCCCGAGTTTTCTCTGCCGGCCGGCCAACAACCGGCCGGCAGTTTGCTAAGGAGGCAAACGCATGAAAATCGCAATGATCGGCTCCGGCGCTGCCGGCAGCGTGTTCGCCGCCTACCTGCGCAAGGGCGGCGCCGAGCTCTGGCTCGTCGATAAGTACAAGGCGCACATGGACAAGATCGCGGCCGACGGTCTGGTCTTCCGCACGCCGGAGGGCGAGGAAGTGCTCACCGGCTTCCACACGAGCGCCACCGCGCACGACATCGGCACCATGGATATGGTCATCCTCATGGTCAAGGCCACGCAGACCGCGGACGTCATGGCCGACACCATGCCCTGCATCGGGCCGGAGACGGTCGTCGTCTCGCTGCAAAACGGCCTCGGCAACGACGAGGTGCTCGCCCAGTTCGTGGAGACCGACCGCATCCTCTACGGCAGCGGCCTGATCGGCACGGAGCTGGCCGGCCCCGGCGTGTGCGTGAGCAAGCCGGAAAAGGGCATCCAGATGCACTTCGGCGCCGTGCACAACAACCCGAAGGCCGACGCCGCCGGCAAGGCGCTCGAGGCGTGCTTCCAGGCGGGCGGCTGCAACGCGAGCTTTGACGAGGATGTGCGCCCGTACATCTGGAAGAAAGTCATCGCCAACAGCGGCTATAACGGCGTGAGCGCCGTCATGCGCCTGAAGGTGAAGGAGACCTTCGCCGACCCCTACGGCCACGACATCGTCATGCATGTGTGGAAAGAGGGCTGCGCCGTCGCGCAGGCGCTCGGCATCGGCGATCTCTGGCCGCTCATGGAAAAGGAAGAGCCGAACATCGTCGCCAACCTCGGCAACTACTATCCGTCCATGGCGCAGGACGCCGTGCTGCACCAGCGCCAGACGGAGATCTCCGTGCTCAATGGCGCCATCGCGCGCTACGGCGAGCGGCTGGGCGTGCCCACCCCGTTCAACACCGTCATCACGAAGGTCATCTCCTGCATCCAGAACAACTACGACAAGCAGTATCTGGGCTGATAACGCATCCACGCATTGCATGTATCCCTACGTCAGCGCCCCGGCAGCCGCCGGGGCGCACGTTTTTTCCCCATACGCAAAAACACCCCCTGTGCCGTGCACAGGGGGTGTTCGCTATGGTTGTTTCGTTTACCGTCAGCGCCGCGCGCTTACCGGTTGGGATATTTCTGCGCCAGCTCGGCCTCGAGCGCCTTCCAATCTCTGGCCTGCGTGATCTTCGTCCACGTCTCGGGCGAGGTTTTGTCCACGCGCTCGTAATCGTGGTTGTTGGTCGCTTCCTGCACATCCGTGTAATACCAGGCGTCGGTGTTGCTGTTGTCCGGCCATTTGATCATATCGGGCAGGAAATGCTCCTTATCCGGTGTACGGAAGAGAACCTTGTTGATGATCTTCATGGCCTCGTCGCGCTTGATGTTCTGGTTCGGGCGGAATGTGCCGTCCTCATAGCCATCGATCAAGCCACGCGCCGCCGCGCGGTTGATATACTCGCGCGCCCAGCTGCCGGAGATATCCGAGAATGCATCACCGGTAACTTCCGGTGCGTGGTAGAATCGCGCCGCGATCGTCGCAAACTCCGCGCGCGTGATCGGCGCGTCCGGGCGGAACGTGCCGTCCTCATAGCCGGTGAGAATACCGGCGTTGGTCAGCGTCGAGACCGCGCTGTTATACCAGGCACCGCTTGCCACATCGGAGTAGCTGTTCGTGCGAGACCACACATTTTCGCGGGCCTCGTCCTGAAGCAGACGGTAGAAGATCGTTGCGACCTCCGCGCGTGTGATCTGGCGCTCCGGCTTCACCGTGCCGTCCGGATAACCGCAGATATACGCATCGTGCTTCTCGCGCTCCAGCGGCGGGGGCGGCAGCTCGTTGTCCTCGACGGAGAACACGAACGTGATGTGCGCAGCCGCTTCCTGGAACGCATTGCCCATCGCGGGGTCAACATCAATAGTCACGTCCAGATCGACCGGATCGGTCTTCGGGCCGACCTCGGCAATGAAGACGTTGCTCTTGAGGCCATCGGCCGCATCGAGCTGGCTGAAGAGCTTCGCGGTCTTGTTGGACGCGATCACGACGCCGTCTTTCGACACGGTCATGCCGATGTGATCGAGCACATCGTTGTACGAGATGGCGGAGTCTTCCTTGGCGGAGGCGTCGCCGTCGATCTCGGCGCGCAGATAGATCTTTGCGCCCTGCACACCGTTTTGGCCGTCAGCCTGCACGCGGATGGTCTGCGTGAGGCTGTCGCCGGGCATGCAGTTGGAGAAGTTCGGGAACAGGTTCGTGCCCGAACCGTCGCCGGTGTGGGTGAAGGTGAAGCGCGCGCCGTTGCCGTCCGAGCCGTCATAGTACGTGACGGTGGGAACGTTCGTCTCGCCCGTCGCCCAGATGCCCAGTCCGGCGGCCAGCGCGACCACCAGCACGAGGGCGACGATCATGGTAAGTTTTTTGTGTTTCATACCGTTGCCCTCCTTAAGGTGTCGTGGTCGGCTGCGTCAGATAGCCGTTGTTGTCAACGCGCACGCCCCAGCTATCTGTCACGGCCTTGCTCGGCGCGGCCTGAATGCTCTCGGCCAGCACCGTCACCTCGAGGTGGCAGCCCTCGGGCGCATTCGGCTGCGTGATGGGGTTGCCATCAAGCAGGTTGGAAGTCTGGCCAGTTGGTGCGACCGGCTTCGTGTAGTAGTAAATGCCGTCTTTCTCGAACCAATCACTATTTGTGATCGTCGGTGCCGGTACCGGAGTCGCAGAGACGTTTCCGTCTTTGTCTACCCAGTTGCACACCAGCTTGACGCGGACGTAGGACGTGGCGGTTCCTTCGTTCTTGACGTAAATCTCCGACTTGATGCCGCCGTCTGTCTTCTCTTCGATCTTAATTTCGGATGTGGCAGCCTTAAATGTGTTCGTCACCGGAGCGGTGTTCGCCTTGAGCAGGGCAAGCGTCGTGCCGACGGCCAGTGCGAAGATCAGGCACAGGGAGAGGATGAGCGCGGCTTTTCTCCCGCCTGAACCGTTAAAGATACGTTTCATATGTCATCCCTCCTATTCAGTTCTTCGGGTCTCTTTCGACCGCCTGACCATTATCCTTCCACACGTTCAGAGCCTTGGCAAGGCTCGTGAGCCAGTTGGTGCCCTTATTTTCGTTTTCGAAGGTCACAGTCGCGGTGCCGTTGTTGATGTCGCTGGTCGTGACAAACTGGTCTTTGCTTGTCGGCGTGTATTTCCATGACCAGCTCGTGTCCTCGGTGATGGTGTACTCGCCAACCGGGAGGTTCTTGATCACCTGCTTGTTCGCGCCGGTGATCACGACCTGCATATCCACATCATTATTATTGCCTTTGACGTGGAACACGAAGGTCTGGTTCGGGTCGATCGTTGTTCCGTCTTTCGCGGTCTTTTGAATCGTCAGGTTGAACACTTTGATGTGCACAATGAACTGGCCATGAGCAGGATTAAAGCTGCAGCCTGGGAAGTCGTTGTCAGCCGTATGCACGAACGTAACCACGTCCGCCGGAAGCGTCTTGTCGTTTGCCGAGACTGTCACATTCACGTAAGTATCTTCCGTGAGCGCTTTTTCCTCCGGGTCATAGCTATAGGCCAGCGCCGGCTCCTCGCCTGTCATATTCGCGGGATCGGCAGCAGGGCCCTCGTGCTTCCACACGACTCCACCAAGGTTATCCTTATAATCCGGCGTTGCATTGTAGTCAATGATGGAATCCTTAAAGGTGATCTCCGGCTTGTAGACATTGACCGTGGACGTCACAGTCTTGGTTTGCTCCGTCTGGACTGTGCCATCCGCGTTGTCTCCGCTATATTTCGGTGAGACGGTCATGGTCACCTGATAGGTGCCATCTTCGGTATTGCTAATGGTGTTTTTATCAACTGTATAATTGATATTTACATATCCCGTCTGCCAGTCAGCCAGGTCAGCGGTCTGGGTCAAGTCCGCCGGTGTCGGTGCCGGATTGCCATAGTAGATATTCTTTGTTACGTTCTGCGCATCCAGCTTGATGGGAACGTTGACCTCCGGCTGCGGGAACAGCTTGATCTGCTCGCCGCCGTCCGTGTAAACGCCGGAGCCAGTGCCGTTGGTCGGCACATTGTTGCCGCCGAGGAAACCGTCCCGCGGCTTGACATACAGTGTACTCTGGAAGGTTTCTGCCGGTTTCGTCACCACTTTGTTGCTGTCAACCTGCTCCGGCGTCAGCGTGACGTTTGTCCACTCAATGTAGTAGTTGCCGTTGGCGTCCTGCCGCACCGTCCCGGCCTTGCCGTTCGATGTAATCGTGTCGCCAACTGTATACGCGTTTCCTGCTGCGTCGCAGGGGACAAACGACTCCGAGATCTCATCGCGGATGGTGACGTCCTTGACAGCCTCGCCGGTCTGCTGCGCAATCTGTGTAAAGATTCTTTGAAGCTCAGCCGCATTATCCGTTGTCAGATAATAGCCGTTTTCATGGTTGCGGGTTCTGGCATCCGTGTACAGCCCGGTCCAAGAATCCGTTCCCTGCTCCCATTTGTTGACACGGTTGTTATCCACATGCGATCCATCCGGGCGGTGGCTAGAGACACGGTACATATACTCGTTGATCTTGCAGCCTTCCGAATCCTTCCCTTCCGAGGCCTTCAAGCCCAGACCGACGCAGTACACCGTGGAGCCGCAGCCCGTCCAATTCCAGTCGTCTTTATTGGCACTGCCCTTCCGGAAGTCCGGATAGTTGGAAACGCCATATTTTGTGCCAAACAACGGGCCAAATTTCTCGTTAAAGAAGTTCTGCTCTTTAACATTAGATTGCATGTTGACGGTGCCGCCCTTCGCGTGCTTGAGAATGGTAGACCAGTGCACCGACTGCTGCGCTACATCATAACCTTCATCTTCACCTGACCAATAGTTATTGCCGGGCTTACCATCCGTGAACAGCACTGTTACGCGCGTGTTGTCATAGTTGGAATCGCTTGCTGAGACACTGTTGAAGATGTTCACCGCCTGCTGCAGGCCCTTGCCGGACTGCGTACCGCCGTTGCAGCGCGTAGACAAGCCGCTGACAATCTGCGTCAGAGCGCTGTTGACCGTATTATCCGCCGTGACGGGAATAAGCGCGCCGCTCGCCGTGTTTGTGCCGCTGTCGATGGTAACGTCAGATGCATACGACACAATTGCAACACGGCTGGTCGGAGAACTCTTCTGAATCGTTGTAAGGAAAGCATTCACGGCTGTTTGCAATGCCTTGACGCGCTCCTTGCTGTTATTGTCTTTGCCGGCCAGGGAGAAATTCATGCTGCCTGAGCGGTCAAGGACGAGGACGATGTCGCACGCTTTCGTGTGGGTTACGATGTTCGACTTGGCAGCTGCAGTCAGGTCGATCTGATAAATCGGCTTGCCGTCTGCATCCTTCTTGTCGGTCGCCGTCGCAGTCTTGGTGACATCCACAGCATTGCTCGCCCCGTCCGATGTATCCTTTGCCGTCGCGCGGAGCATCGGCGCTTTCCTCACCGTACTGCTGCCGGGGAAATACGTCATGAACGGGCCGACGCCCTGAAACTCAGGAGCGCCGCTCGTGCTCACGACCGTCTCCGTGCTCTCCGCACTGCCGTCGGCAGCGTCAGTGTCCGCCGTGACGCCCGCGCCCATAAACAGGCACATGCTCAGCAGCATGACTGCGCAGAGGACGAGCGAGAGAATGCGTTTTTTCATATAGTCGTCCTCCTTTCTCAGGGCGTCGGGATCGGGTCGATCTGCGTGCTCGAGGTGCTCGCTTCGACCGTACCGACGTGCTTCCACACATCTCTGACATCATTGGCGGCGTACTTTTCGAGGTTCGCCGTCTGCACGGCCTCGGCCGTGACGTAGATGTGCACCGTGGCATTCTGATATTCGTTGCCCATGTCCTTACTGAACGTGACGTGGTTGAAGAGCTTCGACGTGGCGGTCTTCGGGTCGACCGAACCACGATAGTAATAGTATCCGCCCTCGCCGGCGATCCAGTCCGTGTCGTTCAGATCCAGCGTGAGCAGCCGCTCGCTCGCATCGAGCGGGATGATCTCGCCATCGGCGCCGACCATCTCGGGCGTGATCTTCACGCGGGTGTAGAAAGCGCCGGAGCCGACGTTCTCCACATACACCACTTTGTTCACGGCGCTGCCGGGCATGGCGCTCACCGTCGTAAACGGTTGGCCAGCGCCGTCCTCGTCGTGCAGTGCAAGCTTGACGGAGCCCATCGTGATGACGTTATCCGCCGTGCCGACGGCCGAAAAGTACGCCCACGTACCGACCGCCAGCAGTGCCACTGCCAGGAGGAGCACCGTTGCGATGGTCCATTTCTTCTTCATGCACAAACCACCTTTCTCCCTGATAGGATGTTTCTGAGTACCGAGTTCTCACTCTCTCTGCGCCCGAGGGCGCACGCAGGAAATTTTTGTGGGATCATCATTTCAATCTGCGCGCGGACGGCGGCAGCGCCGCCGCCCGCGCCCGGATTGAAGCCGAGCCAGAGTCCCCAATGGGGGCGGCGATTTCGCCGCCCCTTTGGGGTCAAAATGTTGGGGAATTACTTGTCAAATGCAGCGAAGGCAGCGGTTGCATTCGCAAAGCCGTCCGCCTGAATGGCGTCAGCCTCAACGAGGACGTTGAACGCGCCGTTCGGAAGCAAGTTCGCAATCTCTTCATTGGTAACATCGGAATCCATATGAACAGTGCCCCAAACGTTCCAATAGGTCATTTCGTTGGGCTTCAGAGCCTCAGTGCGAGTGAAGGTATAAACATTGTACAGCTTTCCGTCTTTCTCAACGTTTTCTGTTTTCACCATCGTGAACTCGCCACGGCTAATTGCACTTGTCGTATACATACTGCTGTTAAGAACAGCCGTATCCAGCTCTGCGGGGAACATCACGCGGATGCGGATATAAGCATCGTTGGCACCAGTGTTCTTGACATAGGGCATCTTGTGGTAAGACTGTCCCGGAGCAAGCTCGACACCGTCACACGTATACGTGGCAGCGTTAGCTTCGATCTGGTCATCGGTGTAGAACGTATCGCCGGCTTTATACGGGCTGGTGTTGTTGGACCCCTGCTTAAGAACTTCGGACCACAGCTCAGCATTTTGGGGATTGAGCTCCTCACCCGGAGTGCCGACATAACCGGCATTCTCGCGGTGCAGGCTGGACTCAAGCAGGTCGATCTTCACATTGCCGACGGTGAAGGTGTTGTCCGCGGACTTCGTATCGGTGAAGTACGCGAGGGTGCCGCCGACGACAAGCGCCGCGACGAGCATGACCGCGATGGCAGCCACAAGAATGGTTTTCTTCTTCATATGTAGTCTTCTCCTTTTCTATTTTCCCGCACAGCCTTCTGTGCGTATATTACATGGGAAAAGCAAGGGGTGATCACTTGCCAAAGCAGGCATCAAACGCAGCAGCTGCGCTGCTGAAGCCGGTAGTCTGGCACAGATAAGCATTGAATTGCAGGCTGGAATTCTGAGCAAGCGGAGTGGTCAAATCAACGGTAAGCTGGTTTCCATTCAGAATCGGATAGGTACCAATGGAATTGCCAGAAGTCATCGGAGTCTTATAAACATAAAGCGTACCGCCATTCAGAAGCTGCTTCTGAAGGCCAGTAACTTCCTCCCAGTCGCCGTTCAGCTTGTAATTCAGGCCAGCAGCATTGCCGTAGACTTCCACGAACAGATAAGACGGAGTCTCAACAGCCTTCTTAATCTGAACGAACGGATCTTTCGCAACGGTCATGCCCGGTGTGACTTCATTGTACTCATTGCCAGCGACTTCAACATACTTGGAACTGTCAGTAGTGACATTGCCTTCGGCGTCGACATACTTATAAGTAGCCGTATTGGCATCATAGGCAACTTTGTGCTCCTTCAGGATGAAGTTGGTTTCCGGATCATCAATTGTCTTGCCAACCGTAAAGGTATTGGTAACCGCCTCGGTCTTCGCCGTCAGATACGCATACGTCGCGCCAACCGCCAGCGCCACAACGAGCACGAGCGCGATGGCGATTGTCAGAGTTTTCTTCTTCATGTAACGTTTTCCTCCCCTAAATTTTGTTCAAAGCTTCCTATGTCCAACAGCACCGTGCCGGGTGCTGCCAGCAATTACTAAGTTAATGCACAAACTGGCGAAAATATTGCACGGAAGCTTTATTTTCCCATATTTTCGCCGGGATTTTTGGCATCCGGGGCATCGCCGGGCTTGTCCGCCTGTGCGCGGCGGGCAGCGTCGCGCGCGTCCGCCTCCGACGCTTTGCGGAGCATGTCCGGCAGGAACGTCAGGATGATGAGCACGAGCGCGAGCGCGATGGCCAGATACATGCCGGGTGGGTTCGACACCCAGTGCGAAACATAGCCCAGATACGGGATGGTGAACACCGGGCGGCCGATGAGGTTCTTGAAATAGACAGGTGCGCCGTCGGGCGCGTCGTTCGCGTCTCCCTGCGTGTAGAAATGCTCGTTTTCCGCATCGATGGAGATCACGCGGTGTGTGACGACATCCAAGTCCTCATTGAGCACAAAGGTGATCGCGTCACCGACCTGCACGTCCTCGGGCGCACAGGGCTTGACATAGATCAGCGAGCCGGTGTGATACGTCGGCTCCATGCTGCCGGACAGGACGCACATCGGCCGCAGACCGACCAGCCGCACGCCCACCAGAAGCAGCGCCAGAATGACAACCAGGATCACCAGCACGGTGGTGACAGCGTTCCACACCTTTTGAACTCTCTTTGACATCTGTGACCTTCCTTTCCGCCCCGCTGCACTCCCCCTCCTTTCCGCGGAGACACCGCCCGTGTCCGGAAACTGGAAACAGGAACGATCATAGCACACGATAGATGCAAAATACGTCGGAACCACATACGGAATTTTTTGCGCGGTTTCCTAAAGTATACCATGCGCGCCATAAATGAGAAAGGAAAAATATTCACAATTTTCCAGGCGCGTTTTTGGCAATAACAGACAAATCTGGCTGCGAATATGCCGCGGGCGCGCCCATTGCGTCGTGCTGCGAAGCGCCGATTGATGATGGTTTCCATTGTACTTTTCCGGCCCGAATGCGTCAAGGGCAAACCGCCCGGGCAGAGCCGGGTGTCAGCGCACGGAAAAACGGCGCGCCACATTCTTACCTTTTTCTTAAATATGACACGTTCCGTCTTGTTTTTGCGTGAAAAACATGATAGGATAAGGCGATTATGGACATTTATCGGAAAGGAGCTGGCACGCATGGAGACCAACGTGCTCGACTGGCTGGAAGTCACCGCCGCAGCCTGTCCGGACAAACCCGCTTTTCTCGATGAGGACAGTGCGGTGACGTTTGCCGACGTACGGCGCGAGGCGCGCATCATCGGCACGGCGGCGGCGAAGTTCCGCGCCGGGCAAAAGCGGCCCATCGCCGTCATGAGCGGGCGCAACGCGCACACGCCGGCCGTGTTTCTCGGCGCGGTGTATGCCGGGTGCTGCTACGCCCCGATGGACGGGACGATGCCCGTGCACCGGCTCAACTCTATTTTAAACACGCTGGACACCGATCTGATGATCGTGCAGCGCGCGTTTTACGACAAGGCGAAGACGCTGGACTTTTCCGGCACGATCCTGATCGCGGAGGAGCTGCTCGCGGGCAGCGAGGACGCGGCGCTGCTCGCGGACTGCCGCGCGCGCGCCCGAGAGCTCGACCCGCTGTACATCATCTTCACCTCCGGCTCGACCGGCACGCCCAAGGGCGTCATCACGGCGCAGCACTCGCTCATGTGCTACATCGAGGACTACGCCGGCGTGATGGGCATCGCGCGTGCCGACGTGCTGGGCAACCAGTCACCGCTGGACTACATCGCCGCCGTGCGCGACATTTATCTGCCGCTGCGCTTCGGCGCGACGACGGCCATCATCCCGAAGGAACTTTTCATGTCGCCGGAGCGTCTGTTCGAATACATGAACGACAAAGGTGTGACGGCCGTGGGCTGGAGCGTCTCGGCGCTGACCGTGCCGGCCGCGCTCGGCGCGTTCGAGTGCAGCGCGCCGCAGCACCTGCGCAAGGTGTGCTTCTCCGGCTCGGTGATGCCGTGCAGCTGCCTGCGCCAGTGGCAGCTCGCGCTGCCGGAGGCCCGGTTCGTCAACCAGTACGGCCCGACGGAGGCGACCGCCTCGTGCACGTATTACGTCGTGCCCGGTCTGGTCGAAGACACCGACGTGCTGCCAATCGGCAGGCCGTACCCGCACTACGAGGTGTTTCTGCTCTCGGAGCGCAACGAGGCCGTGCCCGACGGCGAGATCGGCGAGATCTGCGTCAAGGGCCCCATCCTCGCACTGGGCTACTACAACAGCCGCGAGAAAACGGCCGAGAGCTTCCTGCAAAACCCGCTCAACCACGCATACGATGAGCGCATCTATAAGACCGGCGACCTCGGGCACTTCGCGCCCGACGGCAACCTCATGTTCCACGGCCGCAAGGACCGGCAGGTCAAGCACCTCGGCCACCGCGTGGAGCTCGGGGAGATCGACCTCGCCGCGGCGAAGGTGGCCGGCGTGGAGGACGCCTGCGCGCTCTACGACCAGACGCACGAGCAGATCTGGCTGTTTTACACCGGCGAGGGCGTGACCAAGCGCGACATCGCCGTCGCCCTGCGCGCCGACCTGCCGGGCTTCATGGTGCCGCGCAAGATCGAGCAGCTCGCGGCCATGCCCCGGCTCGACAATGGCAAGACGAACATGCGCGCGCTGGCCGAGCGCATCACCGCTGCGGCCAAGCACTGATTTCGCTTATTTTACTCACTTCAGGAGGTATATTTATCATGGAACAGGAACTGATGGACATTCTGACCGATCTGCGCCCGGACGTGGATTTTGAGACTGAGACCGCCCTCATCGACGACCACATTCTCGAGTCGTTCGACATCGTGTCGCTCGTCGCGGCGCTCAACGACGCATTCGACATCGAGATCGGCGCCAAGGACCTCGTGCCGGAGAACTTCAACTCCGCCAAGCGTCTGCTGGCCATGGTGCAGCGCCTGCAGGACGAGGACTGATGGACAAGACTGCACTCCGGACGGCAGCCGCGAAATACGGCACGCCACTGTATCTGTTTGATCTGGAGGCCTTCACGGCGCGCGCTCAAAGAGTGCGCGCCGCGTTTGGCTCGGACGTAAATCTGTGCTACTCCATGAAGGCCAACCCCTTCGTGCTGCGCGGCCTGCCGGACGTGTTCCGCTGGGTGGAGGTGTGCTCCCCCGGCGAGCTGACGATCTGCGAAAGGCTCGGCATCCCGCCGGAGCGCATCCTGTACTCCGGCGTGAACAAGGGCGCGGACGATGTTGCGCGCGCCGTCGCGCTGGGCGCAGACCTGCTCACGGCCGAGAGCACGCTGCACTTTGACCTTATCTGCGCGGCCGCGGCCGCGCAGGGAAAGCACGTGCGCGTGCTGCCGCGCCTGACCGCCGGCAGCCAGTTCGGCATGGATCCCGACGCGCTGGCCGATCTCGTCGCCCGGCGCGCGGAATTTCCGAACGTGACGATCGTCGGCATCCACTACTTTTCCGGCACGCAAAAGCGCAAGGACGCCGTGATCGCCAAGGAGCTTGCGCATCTGGACGAATACCTCACGATGCTGCACGAACGCTACGGCTTCACGGCGCAGCACGTGGAATACGGCCCGGGGCTGAATGCCGAGTGCTTCCGCGACGACGCCGAGGCGCGCGACTGCGCGCTGCTCGACGCGGCGGCGGAGCACATCCGCGCCTTCGGCGAGAAGTATCCGCTGACGATCGAGATGGGCCGCTTTTTCGCCGCGCCCTGCGGCACGTTTCTCACCGGCGTGGCCGACGCCAAGTGCAACCTCGGCGTGAACTACGCCATATGCGACGGCGGCATGCACCAGGTGAAGTATGACGGCCAGCTCATGGGCATGCAGGCCCCGCCGCTGACGCTCCTGCGCGAGAGCGCGGACGCGCCCGAGCCGTGGATGCTCTGCGGCAGCCTGTGCACGACGGCGGACGTGCTCGTGCGCGAGGCGCAGCTGCCGCCGCTGCGCGTGGGCGACGTGATCGCCCTCGGCCGCTGCGGCGCGTACTCCGTGACGGAGGGCGTGGCCGTGTTTCTGTCGCGCGACATGCCGCGCGTCGCGCTGTACCGCGACGGGAACTTCACGCTCGTGCGCGACCGGTTTGCGACCGACGCGCTCAACACCTGCCGGACGCCGGAGGACGAAGCATGACGCTGACATCGCTGTCGTTTTACCTGCTGGTACTCGCGCTGCTGGTGCTGTACTACCTCGTGCCGAAGCGGTTCCAGTGGGTGGTGCTGCTGATCGGCAGCTACGCGTTTTACGCGTTCGTGTGCCTGCGCTACATGGGCTTTATCGTCATCACAACGCTCACGACCTACTTCGGCGCACGCGGCATGGACGCCATGACCGCGCACATGGAGCAGACCGTCGCCGCGCACAAGCAGGACTGGGAGCGCGAGGAGCGTAAGGCGTACAAAAAGCGCTGCAAGTCCCGCCGCAAGGCGCTCATGATCGCCATCCTGCTGCTGAACTTCGGCATCCTCGCCGTGCTCAAATACTATAACTTCTTTGCCGAGTCCATGGAGACGCTCTTTGCGTCCGTGGGGCTGACGGTCTCGCTCGGCCACATCGGGCTGCTGCTGCCGCTGGGCATCTCGTTTTACACGTTCCAGTCCATGGGCTACGTGCTCGACGTCTACCGCGAAAAAGTGCCCGCCGAGCGCAACGTCGGCAAGCTCGCGCTGTTCGTGTCCTTCTTCCCGCAGATCATTCAGGGCCCGATCGGCGTGTACGACCAGCTGGCGCACCAGCTCTATGCCGAGCACAGATACAGCTTTGACAACATCCGCTTCGGCGCACAGCTGATCCTATGGGGCTTTTTTAAAAAGCTCGTCATCGCCGACCGCGCCGTGGGCATGATCCACACCGTCGCCGGGGCGTACACCGACTACGCCGGCACGTATGTGCTGCTGGCCGCACTCGTGTACGCGCTGCAGCTCTATGCCGACTTCTCCGGCGGCATCGACATTTCGCGCGGCGTGGCGCAGATGTTCGGCATCACCATGGGCGAAAACTTCCGCCGGCCGTACTTCTCGCGCACGCTCACCGAGTACTGGCACCGCTGGCACATCTCGCTCGGCGACTGGCTGCGCAACTACCTGTTCTACCCGCTGTCGATCTCGAAGGCGTTTCTCAACTGGGGACGCCACGCCAGGCAGCACCTCGGCAGCCACATCGGCAAGGTACTGCCGACGGCCGTGGCCTCGCTGATCACGTTTCTCATCATCGGCATCTGGCACGGGGCAAGCTGGAAATACGTCGCCTTCGGTTTCTGGAACGGCATGGTCATCCTCGTGTCAACGCTGCTGCAGCCGGTGTCGGACAAGGTCGTCGCCGCGCTGCACATTGAGCGCAAGAGCGCGTGGTATCAGGTGTTTTCCATGCTGCGCACGTTCGTGGTCGTGCTCATCGGCTATTACTTTGACATCGCCGACGGTTTTCGCGCCGCGATGGGCATGATGTTAAAATCCGTGACCGACCTGCACCTGTCGCAGCTGCGGCCGGGCGCCGTGCTCGAGGCGCTGCCTCTGACGCGGTATGATTGGTGCGTGCTGCTGTTCGGCACGGTCGTGATTTTCACCGCCTCCGTCATTCAGGAGCGCTCGCAGCGCACCATCCGCGAGATCCTCGACGAGAAGTGTCTCGCCCTGCGCTGGGCCGTGCTGCTTGCCGGCATCTTCGCCGTCGTGCTCATGGGCGTTTACGGCCCCGGCGTGCAGGCATCCGAATTCGTGTATATGCAGTTTTAAGCCGGGAAACAGCGCCCGCTATCCCAAGCCCGCGAAGCGGGCTCGCAGCAGACCATCGCCGCAATTTTCCGCGTGGCGCTAACACAGCATGTGGAGAACATCAATGAATCCAAAACAACACGCAAAAAGAAATACCGTCCTGCGCGTAATCGCGTTTCTGCTCATCGTGGCGCTGGTCTACGGCGCGCTCACGCGGCTGCTGACCATCAACAACGCCACCGAGCAGCAGTACATCCGCAGCTTCTATCTGGAGCCGAAAAACTCGCTCGACGTCATGATCCTCGGTGCGAGTGAGACGTTTACCGACTATTGCGCACCTTTGGCATGGCAGCACGCCGGGTTTACAAGTTACCCGCTGGCCGTGTCGGCCGCGCAGGGCACGCTCTATGCATCCATGCTGCGCGAGAGCGCCAAGCGGCAAAATCCGTCTGTCTACGTGGTCGAGGTCAACGGCTTTCTCTACACGGAGGCAGAGCGGGATGAGCTCGGCACGGCCGCAACGCGCGAATGGCTCGACACGCTGCCGCTCTCACGCAACAAGGTGCAGGCCATTGACGAGTGCGTGCAGGGCGACCGGCTGTCATACTATGTGCCGCTGCTCAAGTACCACGACAACTGGAGAAAGCCGGACCTCATCCGCAATTCGCTGTCACTGCAGCAGCAGGCGCGCGACGCGGGCTATTCGTACACCAAGCCGTTTCTGTCCATCTCCATGTTCCTCACGGAGACGGATGAGATCCCCGTGCGCCAGCAATCGCTCGACGATTTCAACGAGCAGAGCCTGCGCATCTTCTGCGAGACAGCCAAGGCACGGGGAATCAAAAACGTGCTCTTTGCCCGCTTCCCGCACCGCACCGTCATTGAAAACTATGACGCCGTGTTTGCCGAGCTGGAGGCGGTCGTGCACGAGTACGGGTATGATTTTGCGAACTTCGACACGCAGATGGACGCCATCGGCCTCGACCCGCTCAATGATTTCGCCAACGCCGAGCATCTGAACATTTTCGGCGCGGAGAAATTCACGCCCTACCTCGCCGACTATCTCGCGCAGCACTATGACCTGAACACCGCGCACAGTCAGGCCGTCACCGACGAATGGACGCGCTGCGCCGCGTTCACGCAGCAGATGCTGCCCGTGTGCGAGGACAACACACGGTGCTTCACGTGCGAAAATCTCAACGAGTTCTCGTCCGTGTTTGCAGACTACCGCTGAAAAAAACAAAGACGCAGCCCCCTTCGCTCGAAGGGGGCTGCGTTTTTTGTTGCTTTAACGGCCGGTGCTGCCGAAGCCACCCGCGCCGCGGTCGGTCTCGTCGAGCGCATCCGCCTCTGCAAACTCCGCCGCCAGAAACGGCAGGATCACGAGCTGGGCGATGCGGTCGCCGGGCGCGACGGTGCGCGGCGCGTCCGTGTCGTTGTGCAGCGCGACGGTGCACTCGCCGCGGTAATCGGCGTCGATCACGCCAACGCAGTTGGCCGGGCGCAGCCCCTGCTTAGAGGCCAGCCCGCTGCGCGCGAACACGCCGCCGAAATACCCCGCCGGGATGGCGAGGGCGAGGCCCGTGCCGATCATGGCCGTCGCGTGCGGCGCGATCGTGACGCACTGCCCGTCCGCCGGGCAGGCGTAGAGATCATAGCCGGCCGCGTCCGCGCTGCCGCGGCGCGGCGTCACGGCGCCGGACCGGAGTTTTTGGATCTTCACTTCCATCCGTTCATGCCCTCCCAGAGTACGATGCGGCCCGCCGCGCGGGTCCGATCCATGTCGATGATGCGCTGGTTTTCCGAGCCGCGGAAACGCAGGCTGATGTTGCGCTGCGCGTCCACGTAGCGCCCGTCGACGAGGATGTCGATGAGCGAGAGCATCTCGTCCGTGACCTCGCAGCGCGGGTGCGTGCCGTCAACCGTGAGCTCCTTGTCGAGCGTGAAGCCCGAATACGCCCAGATGTCCTTGCCCGGATACTGCGCGCGCACCCGGCGCAGAAACGGCACGAGCGCGCGCTGGTTTTCCGGCTCGAACGGGTCGCCGCCGAGCAGCGTCAGGCCGCGGATAAAGGGCTTTTCCAGCTCGGCAAAAATCACCTGCTCGGCCGCCGCGTCAAACGGCTTGCCGTAGTGAAAATCCCACGTCTGCGGCTGAAAGCAGTTGTAGCAGTGGTTCGTGCAGCCGGAGACGAACAGCGTCACGCGCACGCCGACGCCGTTGGCAATGTCGCAGGTTTTGATCTCTCCATAATACATAGCAGTTTCCTCGCAGGCAGCGGGCGCGCCGCATGGACACGCCCGCCGGTTTTCATTTTTGCACGTTACAGATGCAGCACGCGCTCCTTGATCTCCTGCGTGCGGCCCTGATTCCAGAACTGGGTGCCGATGTAGCCGCAGGTGCGGCGGGCCACGTTCATCTTGTCCTGATCCGTGTTGCCGCAGTTCGGGCAGCGCCAGATGAGCTTGCCGTCGTGCTCGACGATCTCGATCTCGCCGTCGTAGCCGCAGACCTGGCAGTAGTCGCTCTTGGTGTTGAGCTCGGCGTACATGATGTTGTCATAGATGAACTTCATGACCTCGAGCACAGCCGGGATGTTGTTTTGCATATTCGGCACCTCGACGTAGCTGATCGCGCCGCCGGGCGAGAGCGCCTGAAACTTCGACTCGAAGGCCAGCTTGCTGAATGCGTCGATATGCTCGGTCACATGGATGTGGTAGCTGTTGGTGATGTAGCCCTTGTCCGTGACGCCGGGGATGATGCCGAAGCGCTTTTGCAGGCACTTGGCGAACTTGTACGTCGTGGACTCCAGCGGCGTGCCGTAGAGGCTGAAGTCGATGTTGTGCATCTGCTTCCACTTGGCGCAGGCGTCGTTCATGTGCTGCATGATCTCGAGCGCGAACGGCGTGGCCGAGGGGTCGGTGTGAGACTTGCCGGTCATGTACTTGACGCACTCATACAGTCCCGCGTAGCCGAGAGAGATGGTCGAGTAGCCGCCGTAGAGGAGCTTGTCGATCGGCTCGCCCTTCTTCAGGCGGGCCAGCGCGCCGTACTGCCACAGGATGGGCGCGGCGTCCGAGAGCGTGCCCTTGAGCCGCTCGTGGCGGCACATGAGCGCGCGGTGGCAGAGCTCGAGCCGCTCGTCAAAGATCTTCCAGAACTTCTCCATGTTGCCGCCGGAGGACAGCGCCACATCCGGCAGGTTGATGGTCACGACGCCCTGATTGAAGCGGCCGTAGTACTTCGGCTTTCCGTTTTCGTCGACATACGGCGTCAGGAAGCTGCGGCAGCCCATGCAGGTGTAGCAGTGGCCCTCGCCGTTTTTGTCGACCTTGAGCTCGAGCATCTTCTTCTCGGAGATGTAGTCCGGCACCATGCGCTTGGCAGTGCAGCGGGCGGCCAGCTCCGTGAGGTACCAGTAGGGGGAATCCTCGTGGATGTTGTCCTCTTCGAGCACGTAAATGAGCTTCGGGAACGCCGGCGTGACCCACACACCCTTCTCGTTTTTCACGCCCTGATAGCGCTGGCGCAGCGTCTCCTCGATGATCATGGCAAGGTCATGGCGCTCCTGCTCGTTTTTCGCCTCTCCGAGATACATGAACACCGTCACGAACGGGGCCTGGCCGTTCGTGGTCAGCAGCGTGACGACCTGATACTGGATCGTCTGCACGCCGCGGCGGATCTCCTCGCGCACGCGGTTTTCGACGAGCTCGGCCAGCTTTTCCTCACCCGGATGCGCGTCGATGGCCTGCATTTCGGCCTCGACCTCGCGGCGGATGCGCTCGCGGCTGACCTGCACGAACGGGGCCAGATGCGTCAGCGAGATCGACTGCCCGCCGTACTGGTTGGAGGCGACCTGCGCGATGATCTGGGTCGCAATGTTGCACGCGGTCGAGAAGCTGTGCGGCCGCTCGATGAGCGTGCCGGTGATGACCGTGCCGTTTTCGAGCATATCTTCCAGGTTCACGAGGTCGCAGTTGTGCATGTGCTGCGCGTAATAGTCCGCGTCGTGGAAGTGGATGATACCCTCCTCGTGCGCCTCGACAATGTCCTTCGGCAGCAGGAGGCGGCTCGTGATGTCACGGCTGACCTCGCCGGCCATGTAGTCGCGCTGCGTGCTGTTGACGATCGGATTCTTGTTGGAGTTTTCCTGCTTGGCCTCCTCGTTGTTGCACTCGATCAGGCTCAGGATGCGGTCGTCGGTCGTGTTGGCGCGGCGCACCAGGCTGCGGGTGTAGCGGTAAGTAATGTAGGCCTTGGCGACCTCGAACGCACCGTGGGCCATGATCTGCTTTTCGACCATGTCCTGAATTTCCTCCACGGCGGCGCTGCGGCCCAGCTCCTGGCACGCGAGCTCCACGCTCTCGGCGATGCGCTGGATCTGCCGCGGCGTCATGCGGTCGCACTCTTCGACGGCGGCGTTGGCCTTCGTGACGGCCATGATGATCTTGGAGATGTCAAAGTTCTCCTCTGCGCCGTTTCGCTTGATGATCTTCATCTTTCTGTTCCTCCCCCTCGTAATCGAAAACACAATATCTTGTGCGGAAAACCGCTTTATTTTGTATTGAGAGCGGGTATATCGTACAATATCTAGTACAGGCTGTCAATAACCAATTTGATTTTTGTTGCACATTATGTGAACAGTGCGGCCTCTTCAGGCCGCAAAAAAGCACCGCCCGCAGGCGGCGCGGCGCTGCCCGGGCCGGAAGCTCCGGCCCGGGAACGGTGGTCCGTCAGGCAGTTTCGTAGCCGTTGGGATTGTGCGTCTGCCAGCGCCAGCTGTCGCGGCACATATCCTCGAGCGAATACTCGGCGTGCCAGCCGAGGATGCGCGCACTCTTGTCCGGGCAGGCGTACACGGTCGGCAGGTCGCCCGCACGGCGCGGCGCGATCCGGTACGGCACATGCACGTGGTTGGCCGTCTCGAAGGCGTGCACCATCTCGAGCACGCTGTAGCCCTTGCCGGTGCCGAGGTTGAAGATGCTCTCGCCCGTGTGCTCCGCCATGTAGGCGATCGCCGCGACGTGGCCGCGCGCGAGGTCCATGACGTGGATATAGTCGCGCACGCCCGTGCCGTCCGGCGTGTCATAGTCGTCGCCAAAGACGCTCAGGCACTCGCGGCGGCCAATGGCCGTCTGCGAGATATAGGGCATGAGGTTGTTCGGCACGCCGCGCGGGTCCTCGCCGATGAGGCCGCTCGGGTGCGCGCCGATGGGGTTGAAGTAGCGCAGCAGCACGACCGACCAGCTCGGGTCGGCCACGACATAGTCGCGCAGGATCTGCTCGCAGACGTACTTCGTCCAGCCATAGGGATTCGTGCAGTTGCCGGTGCGGGACGTCTCGTAGAGCGGCATCTCGTTGTCGCCGGAGTACACCGTCGCCGACGAGGAGAAAATGATCTGCCGGACGCCGTGGTCACGCATCGCCTCGCAGAGCGTGATCGTCGAGCCGAGGTTGTTGTCGTAGTATTCCAGCGGCATCTGCACCGACTCGCCCACGGCCTTGAGCCCGGCGAAGTGAATGACGCAGTCGATCTTCTGCTCGGTAAAAATGCGGTCGAGTCCGGCGCGGTCGCGCACGTCCATCTGATAAAATTTCAGCGGCCGGCCCGTGATCTGTTCGACCCGTCTGCCCGCCTCCGCGCTGCTGTTGACGAGATTGTCCACGACGACGACATTCATGCCCTGCTCGAGCAGCTCCACGCACGTGTGGCTGCCGATGTAGCCCATGCCGCCGGTCACCAATACGGTCATGCACCGTACCCCCTTTTGCCTGCTGATGTTCTGTTTTTATTGTACATCACATTCCGACGGAGTTCAACGGTTTTTCCCATTGCCAGAAATTTACCGGGCGCGTGAATTTCCTGACAATCCCTGAATTTTCAAAAATTCGGTGATTTTGCTTGACTTTCGGGTACTGCTGGGCTAAACTGTTTATATCATTGGTGATGTCGGGATGTCTGCGTACGCACGGTTTTTTATCCATTTCGCACCCCACCCCATCTCTTTTATCCATTCTTTTCTCTTTTTATCTGATCTCTCTTTACGGATTATCTACCCTTTTTGTTCTCCGCCGCATGGCATATCTCATCCCGTCACAGTGATCGCGACGCGGGCCTGCAGCGTACGGGGCACGTGTCCATATCGGCTGCGCGTGCAGCGAAAGGCCTCCGGGGGCGCCCGGGGGCCTTTTTCATTCCATATCAAAATCAAAAAAGCGTCAGGGCGCGCATACGCTCTGACGCTTTTCTGCTCCGCGCGCTCAGCTCTCCATCTGCTTGCCGAGGAAGCCCGACACAGCCTGCGCGAGCTTGCGCTCCGTCTCGCCGGCAGGGCCGTCGCCGTGCGCGGCCACGAACAGCACGCAGCCGAGCACGTCGCCCTCGGAGAGGATGGGCGCGGCGACGGCGACGGCGTAGCGCTCGTCGGTGTCGACGACCGGCAGCGTGCAGCTGTCGGCCGCATACTGCCCGCGCGTGCTCATGAGCTCTTCAAGCTCGCGGCTGATGCGCCGGTCGAGCAGCTCGCGCTTGCCGCCGCCGGCCACGGCGATGACCGCGTCGCGGTCGCACACGGCGGCGATGCCGCCGGTGGTCTTGTGCAGCGCGTCGCAGATCTGCGCGGCGAACTCGGACAGCTCGCCCATGGGGGAATACTTTTTGAAAATGACCTGCCCGTCGGTGTCGGTGTAGATCTCCAACGGGTCGCCCTCGCGGATACGCATGGTGCGGCGGATCTCCTTGGGGATGACCACGCGGCCGAGGTCGTCGATCCGGCGCACGATTCCGGTTGCCTTCATATTCGGAAAACTCCTTTGCTCTGTTTTGCGTTTCGGCAACCCTATTTTCTGCAAAATCCGGTAGTCTATGCAGTCCGTGCCGCTCACGGGCGTTCCAGTTTTTTCTTCAAAAAATGTCTGCCGCGGCGCAAAACGTCCCCGGAGCAGAGCGCATCTGCACCGGGGACGTTTTCGGATCGCTCGGGCCGCCTCAGACGATCTCGAGATCGTCGCGGTCGCGGAGCATGTACTTTTTCAGCGGGGTCAGGCTGGCGAGCCAGTAGAGCAGGCCGCCGCATATGGCATCGAAGCCGCTGCCCGTGAAGATGAGAAACAGCGGGCTCTGGATGCTGCCGGTCAGCGGATTGTACACGAACAGGATCGTGATCAGGCACGAGAGGATGACGCAGCCGATGCCGACCAGGTTGAACCCGCCGGTGAACCGGTACGCATCGTGCCCCTCGATGAAGTAGGCCGCCTTGAGCGACAGCTTCCGCTTTTTCACGACGAGATAGTCCACGACGATCATGCCGATGATCGGCGCCTGAATGAACGCGGCAATGGAGATGAACGCGCCGAAGTGCTCTTCCACGCCGCCCCAGACGGTCAGCGCGCTGACATACACCATGGCGATGAGCACCAGCACCTTATAGCTGACCTTGGGCATGCCGCTCTTGACGATCATGCAGTTGACATAGGAGCCGGTACCCTGCGTGCCGACATTCGCAAACGCGACCAGCAGCAGGCTCAGCAGCGCGAAGCCGGAGCCGCAGAGGTAGGAGAGCATATTGGTAGGATCGCTCTCGTACACGCCGGTGCGCACGAACATCGCCAGCGCCATCACGCCGCCGGCGGCGACGAAAAACGGCGCGACCACGCCGTAGGCCAGCGTTGTGCCCCAGTAGCCGCCGCGCTCGGTCTTGGCCAGTCGCGGCAGGACCAGCGCCTGCGTTGACCACGAGAACGCGAACGCCACGTTGCCCTCGGCCGAGATCATGAACGCCTGCAGCGGCGTCATGTCCGCGTCCAGCACCGGCTTGACCGCCACGATCTCACGCAGCGGCACGGCCGTGAAGCACAGCACGACGACGACCACGCCGACCGCCAGCAGCGCCGTGACCAGAAAGCGGTTGGTCCACTTGATGACATTCGGCCCGCCGAGCGCGATGAGCGTGCCGAGCACGACGCACAGGCAGCCCAGTACCGGACTCCAGACGGCCGCGTTGAGCACGAGGCCGAACTTCGCCGCAAGGTTGATCATCGACGAGGAAAACAGGCTCGCCGCGACCGCGTACCAGCCGAAGTTTGCCACGCTGATGATCGTGGACAGCACAGCCACGCCGCGCCGCCCCAGCACCGAGCGCAGCCAAATCCACAGATCAATGCCGTAGCGCGTGGCAAAGATGACGGGCAGGCACTCGATGAACACCCAGACGATGTTGAAGCAGAAAATGTTGATGAGCATTCTGCTGAAGGAGAGGTACTGCGCGACATAGGCGCCCTGCGTATAGCACCACGTGGCGATGGCAAAGCCGCTCGTGGACAAAAACAGATCCAGGAAGGAATACTGCCGGTCGCCCTTGAGCATGGGCACAACGCCCGTAACGGTCTCCTGCCGGATATAGCTTTCTCTGTCTGTCATGGTTCAGCCTCCCAGCATGCAGGTCACGATCAGCACCAGACTGGCCGCCACGCTGGCGATGATGATGCCGTAATCGACCCGGGTCATTTTCTTGGGGAACTCGTAGGTGTCGGACTGCATGATCTCCAGCCGCCGCTCGGTCTCCTCGTAGATGAGCTGTTCAATCGAGCCCTGCTGGGCCTCTGTCTTCTGCTTCAAGCAAACTCCTCCTCATGGTCATATCGCTCCAGCGTCAGCCGGGCGTATTGCTTTGTGTATTTATACCAGATGTAGAGATACTCGCCGACGTGCTTGGCGCACGCCTCCTGATACAGCCCCCACAAAAACCAGAAGTAGGACGCCATGGCCACATAGCCGATGTAGTGGCGCAGCTCCGCCCCCGTGGGCGCATGGCCGAGATAGCGTGCGATCACCTGCTCCGCCTCCTCGGGCGTGTAGTCCGAGCAGGCGATAAATGTGCCGATGTCGCAGCCAGGGTCGGCCATGCCGGCATATTCCCAGTCGATCAGGTACATCTTCCCCTGCTTGTCGATCAGGAAGTTTGGGTTATAGCTGTCGCAGTGGCAGGCGCACAGGGGGACCGCGTCACCCTTCAGGCGCTCGTGCAGCGCGCACATCGTCTCGTGCAGCTCCTGCATGCCGGTAAAGTCGGAGACGTCCGTCCCCTGCAGCAGGTCGAGAAAGCCGTTGATCTTCTCCCAGATGTCAAACCGGCCGTCGAGCTGTATGCCGCTCGTGTGCAGGCGGCGCAGCATACGCAGCGCCGTGTCGACCTGCTCGGTGTTGTGATAGTCCAGAATGGCCGCGTCCTCGATATAGCGCGAGATCTTCCAGCCCTTGGCCGCGTCGATGTAGAGAAACGTGTCGTCGAGCCCCAGCGCCTTGGCCACCTCCAGCGCCCGCGCCTCGGCCGGGCGGTCGATGTAAGCCTCCGTGCCCGCACCGGGGTGGCGGTACACGTAGTCCCGGCCGTTGCACGTGAACTTGAACGACAGGTTCGTCAGCCCCGTCTTGATCGGGATGATGCCGTGGATGCTGTCCGGTGTGCAGTGGAGCACGGCGCAGATGTTGTCGAAAATATACGAGTCGGTATTGGTGACATAGGCGCTGTCAAACGCCCGCAGCTCATCGAGCGAGTCGAACTCATGGATGCCGCCGGGATATTTGCGGATGTACATCTCCAGCTCGCTGATGTGCCGGGCGTACAGATCCTCCCATAGGCCCGCCCGTGTGACCGGGCTGTCATACTCCCGCTCGAGGATCTGCGTGAACTTCTCGCTGAAGCTGCGGTCGAAATAGACGTGGCCGAACATGTACCATGCGTCGCTCCCGCCGACCTGCACGCCCGTGATGCGGCCCCTGCGGTTCGTGGCCACGCAGTACTCGTCCGTTTTGCCCGCACTGTAGAGCGCCGCGTAATACGCCTGATACACATAGGGCTCAAACGGGTTTTGCTCAAAGTAGTTGTCCGAGGAGCAGATGAAGGTGTTTTTCAGCCGGTCGCGGACGAGCATGAGCGTGGAGGGGTTGTTGTAGCGGTGGTAATCCTCGTTGATGACGATCTTCACATGGAAGCGGTCCTCGAGGTAAAACAGCTTTTCCTTCATATAGCCGACCACGACCGTGATGTCGTCGATGCCCGCCGCCTGCAGCTGGCGGATCTCGCGCTCGATGAGCACCTCGCCCTTCACCTTCAGCAGGGCCTTCGGCTTTTCATACGACAGGGGGGCAAAGCGCGAGCTCATGCCCGCCGCCATAATGACAGCGTTGTCCACCCGGTACGGCGCGAGCGCCGCAAGCCCCGCATCCGTGATGCGGTTTGCCCCGTCGAGACAGCCCATGGCGCTCAGCTCCTTGACCAGCCCGTTCACGGTGCCGAGCGCTTTGCCGGTGCCCTGCGCGATGGCGCGCTGCGAAAGCGCCGGCTCGCCCGCGGGACGGGCGGCAATGTAGCTGAGCAGCGCAAACTGATTTTTTGTCAACAAGATCGTCAGACTCCCTTGCGTTCATTTTCTTGATATGCAATGCGCATTATGAACTTGTTTCCCGGATTTGTCAAGCGCATTTAAAAACCATGTCGGAAATATGTGCAGATTCCCTTGTGTTTCGAATTTCGACATTATATAATGAAAAAATATTGTAAAGGATGCGTTTGCTTTCTATGGTCTACCTGGTGCTGATATATGCCCTGATCTACACACTGGGCGAGTTCGTTTCCCGCGGGATCGGCCTGCCGCACAGCGTCACCTTCGCGGGGCTGGCGGTCTTTCTCGCGGCGGCGCTGATCCTTTACCGGCGCAGATACGGTCTCGGCGCCTGCCGCCGGGGGCGGAAGCGGTGGCCGGGGCTGCTGTTGCTGCTGCTCTGGCCGGCCGGCGATCTGGTGCTGGCCGCCTGCGGCCGCAGCGCCGCCGCGGACGGGTTTTTCGCCTGCGGGATGTACGTCGTGTGCGGCATGGCGGAGGAGCTGGCTTTCCGCGGGTATCTGTGGGAACATACGCAGCGGCTGCGGCCGCTGACGGCGGCCGTGCTCAACGCGGCCGTGTTCGGCGTGTTCCACGCCGTCAATCTCATCGGAGGCGCACCGGGCGCCGTCGGCATACAGGCGGTGTGCGCCGCCTGCACGGGCTTCGCCCTGTGCGGGACGGTCGCCTATTACCGCTCCATCGTGCCGGCGCTGGGCATCCATGCGCTCATCAATCTCTTCGGCGGACTTTTCCCCGCCGATGACCTTCGCGGCGCCGGGCTGCTCGTGTCCGGGTTCTGTGCCGCCTGCAGCGTGCTCGCCGGGCTGTGGATGCTACGGGCAGAGGAGAACGGAAAACATGAAACTGTACATTGATCCCGGCACGGGCAGCATGCTCTTTGCCATTCTGATCGGCATCATCGGCGCACTGAACTTTGCGCTGCGGGGCTGGATCATCAAGCTGCGCTTTCTCCTGAGCGGCGGGGAAAAGACCGCCGTCGACCAGGAAAAGCACCCGCTGGCCGTCTTCGTGGACGACAAGCGCTACTGGAACGTGATGGAGCCCGTGTGCCGCGAGCTGGACCGGCGCGGGCTGGACGTCGCGTATCTGACGGCGTCGCCCGACGATCCGGCGCTGCAAAACCCCTACGCGCACGTGCACGCGGAGTTTCTCGGCGAGGGCAACAAGGCCTTTGCCAAGCTCAACTTCCTGCGTGCGAACGTGCTGCTGTCCACCACGCCGGGGCTGGATGTCTACCAGTGGAAGCGCTCGCCGGGCGTGGACTACTATGTGCACATCCTGCACGCGGCCAACGAGGTCGCCGGCTACCGGATGTTCGGCATCGACTATTACGACACGGTCTTCGTCTCCGGCGACTATCAGATCCGCGACCTGCGCGCGCTCGAGGCGCTGCGCGGCCTGCCCGCCAAGGAGGTCGTGAAGATCGGCATCCCCTACATGGACGAGATGAAGCGGCGGCTGGACGCCGCCGGCCCCATCGCGCCGCACAGGACGACGGTGCTCATCGCGCCGTCCTGGGGGCCGAGCGCAATCTTCAGCAAATACGGCGGCAAGATCATCGACAAGCTGCTCGCCGGCGGCTACCATGTCATCATCCGCCCGCACCCCCAGTCGTACAAGTCGGAAAAGGACATGATCGACAAGCTCATGGCCGCCTACCCGGACTCGGAGGATCTGGAGTGGAACCGCGACAACGATAACTTCGACGTGCTCCGGCGCGCCGACCTGCTCGTCTCCGATTTCTCCGGCGTCATCTTCGATTTCACGCTGGTCTTTGACAAGCCCGTCATCTACGCGGACACGAAGTTTGACAAGAGCCCCTACGACTGCTGGTGGCTCGACACGCCGTACTGGACGTTCGAGATCCTGCCGCAGATCGGCCAGCAGCTCACCGAGGACAACTTCGACACGCTCGGCGACATGGTGCAGCAGTGCCTGACCGACCCGAAATACGCCCAGGGCCGCGACACGGCAAGAGCGCAGACCTGGGTCTATCCGGGCGAGGGCGCCGTGCGCGCTGCGGACTATCTCGAGCAGAAGGTGAAGGAACTTACCGCAACGCATGAGGAGAAAGAACCGTGACATTTTTTCAGATACTGGATTCCCTGCTGCTGCAGCCGCTGCAGCTTTTGTTTGAGGTCGTCTATGTCAACGCCAACCGCGTGATCGGCAACCCCGGCCTGTCCATCATCGTGCTGAGCCTGGTCATGAACTTTCTGGTGCTGCCGCTGTACATGCGGGCCGACGCGCTGCAGGAAGAGGAACGCGACATGGAGGCCCGCCTGCACCGCGGCGTGACGCACATCAAAAAGACGTTCCGCGGCGACGAGAAGATGATGATCCTGCAGACCTACTACCGCCAGAACCACTATAAGCCCACGTATGTTCTGCGCAGTGCGGTGTCGCTGTTTCTGGAGATCCCGTTTTTCATCGCCGCCTACCGCTTCCTGTCCGGGCTGGAGCTCATCAAGGGCGTGTCCTTCGGGCCGATCGCCGACCTCGGCGCCGCCGACGGGCTGATCGCCATCGCCGGCGTGCACATCAACCTCCTGCCCATCATCATGACGGCGGTCAACCTCGTCTCGTGCATCATCTTCACGAAGGGCGCAACGCCCAAGACGAAGATCCAGCTGTACGTGATGGCGGTGTTCTTCCTGTTTTTCCTGTACACCTCCCCCGCCGGTCTGGTGTTTTACTGGACGCTCAACAACATCTTCTCCCTCATCAAGACCATCTTCTACAAGCTCAAGCATCCGGGGCGGGTGCTCAAGATCCTGGCCGCCGTCGCCGGTGCGGCGCTGCTGGCGCTCGGTCTCGTGCGCTATTCCTTCTCCGAGCGGCCGGTCGTCAAAGCCGCGCTGCTGCTTCTGGGCGCGGCGCTGATGCTGCCCCTGATCGTGGGGCTGATCCGCACGAAGAAGCCCGCCGCCGGCAAGCCCGCCACCAAGCCGAACGCAAAGATCTTCTTTGGCTGCGCCGCGTTCCTGGCGCTGTTCATCGGCGGGTATATCCCGGCGTCCGTCATCTCGTCGTCCGCGCAGGAATTCGTGAACGTGCAGATGTACTACAGCCCGATCTGGTTCGTCATCAACAGCCTGTGCCTCGCCATCGGCACCTTTGTCATCTGGTTCGGCATCTTCTACTGGTTGGCCAGCCCGAAGGGCAAGGTCGCCTTTGAGAAGGTTTTGTGGATGCTCGTCGGCGTCGCCATCGTGGATTTCATGTTCTTCGGCAAGTACCTCGGTGTGCTCTCGTCCACGCTCAGCTTTGAGGGCGGCATGCAGTTTGCGCCGGCCGAGCTCTGGGGCAACCTGCTCGCAATCGCGGCCACCGCCGGCGTCATGTATCTGGTCTATCGGCGGTGGAGCAAGCATGTATTCAAGGCAGCGCTCGCGTTCATTCTGGCCATTGCCATCATGCTGCCGATCAATATCGGCAGCATCCACTCGCAGATCAAGAGCATCCGCCAGACGATGGAAGAGAGCGGCGGTGTGCCGGAATACACCATGAGCAAGACCGGCAAAAACGTCATCGTGCTCATGCTCGACCGCGCCGTGGGCGCATTCCTGCCGTATATTTTCAACGAAAAGCCGGAGCTCCAGGCGCAGTTCGACGGCTTCACCGCTTATACGAACGTCGTCTCCACCGGCGCTTTCACGAACATGGGCACGCCCGCGCTCATGGGTGGATACGAATACACGGTCGACCAGATCAACCTGCGCAAAGATGAAAAGCTGGTCGACAAGCACAACGAAGCGCTCAAGATGATGCCGGTCCTGTTTGACCAGAACGACTTTGACGTCACGGTCTTCGACCCCATCTACGCCAACTACCAGTGGGTGCCCGACCTGTCCGTCTTCTCCGATTACCCGGACATTCACCGCTATATCACCTTCGGCGCCTTTGAATCGGACATGAGCCCGAAAAACTGGGTCAGCGCGAATATGCGCAATTTCTTCGGTTACAGTCTCATGAAGGTGTGCCCCGTCGCTGCGCAGTCCATCCTCTATGACAACGGCAACTATAACCGCAGCAGCGTGCAGACGGAGGAGGAGGAAAATTTCGTCGAGCAGACGATCACCAGCCCCCACACCGCCACCGGCATGGACGCCACGTTCCTCAAGGGCTACCATGCACTGACCCATCTCCCGACGATCACGCAGACCACCAAGAGCGGGGACAACACGTTCCTGTTCATGACCAACGACACCACGCACTCCCCCGTGCTGCTGCAGGAGCCGGATTATTCCGTTGCCGGCACCATTGATAACACGGAGTATGACAAAACGCACGCGGACCGTTTCACCGTTGACGGCAAGTCGATCACCATGGAGGAGGATGTCCAGTTTGCGCACTATGACCCCAACGTGGCCTCGCTGATGCAGCTCGGCAAATGGTTTGACTATATGCGCGAAAACGGCGTGTACGATAACACGCGCATCATCCTCGTCGCAGATCACGGACGCGGCCTGTACCTCAATTGGGATCGCGTTATCGACAACGGCCCCGATACGGACTTTTTCTTCCCCCTGCTGATGGTCAAGGACTTCAATGCCAAGGGCTTCTCGTTCTCGGACACGTTCATGACCACGGCCGACGTGCCGACACTGGCGACAAGCGGGCTGATCGACAACCCGACGAACCCCTTCACCGGCAACGCCATCAATGCAAACGCCAAATATGACCGGCCGTTTTATGCATTCATGTCCTACGATTGGGACACTTCCAAAAACAACGGCAACCAGTTCTTCCCCGGCACATGGTACCGGGTTGACAATCAGAATGCGCGCGACAAGCGCAACTGGGTCATGGTCGGTGAGAACACCGTCCTGCCGGACGCCCTGCGCTGACCCCGCCGCGCCCATGCGGCGCGTGGATTGAAATTGCGGCCACAGGCTTAAGTACTGCCGGCAGATCCTGTCGCGCCCCCACCGGGCGCGTGGATTGAAATAGCTGCTCCACAGTCTCAAGCAGCGCCTCCATGTCGGACGTCGCGCCGCGCTCCTGCAAAGCGCGGCCGCCAAACCCAAACAGCCAAAATGCCCCCGGACGGGAACCCGTCCGGGGGCATTTTCACAGCTCAAATCTCAAACAACGACCGCCCCGAGGGCCAGCAGCCCTCGGGGCGGTGTTTGTCTGCTCCATTCCAGCTGACAACATTTCAATCCCCGTTTTCCTTCGTGCGAACGAAAACGACGGCTATACAATACCACACCGACCGCGTCCTGTCTATCAAAATTTGCGAAAAGTATCCATTACATCTTACAACGAAATATTTTTTGTTGACAGGCTGGTAATTTTATGCTATCATTTCGTCAGATAATGTAATCGGCGGGATCTTTTTGAAAAACCGCGCGCAATTTCCAGGGTTTTCGACCGTTCCCGACCGGCTGCGCGTAATTGTCCTGTTTATCGGACACACCGCTTGCTATTCTGAAGTCATTAGGAGGGGATGTATGAAATATCTTGCACATATCGCGGACGACGGACGCGAGCAGACCGCGCAGGCACACTGCCGGAAAGCGGCGGAATATGCAGCCGCGGCACTGCGGCAGGTACGGCTGGCGTGCCTCGCCGCGCTGGCCGGCCTGCTGCACGACATGGGAAAGTTCAAGGAGGCCTACCGGCTGTATCTGCGGCTGGCCGCCGCAGGAGACCCCGCGGCCGTGCGTGGCTCGGTCAACCATACGTTTGCGGCCGTACGCTTTCTCCTGCAGCGCTACCACAAGCAGGGCGGCGATCCAATCCGAAACCTGACCGCCGAGCTGCTGGCCTGCACCGTCGGTGCACACCACGGCCTGTTTGACTGCATCGACGACCGGCGGCGCTGCGGTTTTCTGCACCGGTTGGAGCAAGAGGATATCGATTACGAGGAATCTCTGACCAATTATCTGGCACAGTGTGCGGATCTGGAGGAGCTGGACGCGCTGTTTGCGCAGGCAGCGGCAGAGGTTGGGCGCTGCATGGAAAAGCTGCAGCCGCTGGTGCAGGACGAATACGGTGTGGAAGGCGATTTTTATTTTGGCCTGCTGATGCGGCTGCTGCTCTCCGCCGTTATCGAGGGCGACCGCCGGGACACGGCGGAATTTATGAATCATATGACCTATCCCGCCTTCGCGGACGGCGAGGCGCGCGCCGCCATGTGGGACACCTTGCTTGCACGCATGGAGCAAAAGCTGGGCGAGTTTTCGTGCGATACGGACATCGCACGCGCCCGGCGGCAGATCTCGGAGCAGTGCCGCGCCTTCGCCGCACAGCCGGGCGGCGTCTATCGTTTGAACGTGCCGACCGGCGCCGGAAAAACGCTCAGTTCCCTGCGCTACGCACTGGCGCACGCGAAGATCTGGAACAGATCCCGCATCATTTTTACGTCGCCGCTGCTGAGTATTCTGGAGCCGAACGCACAGGTCATCCGCAAATATGTCGGTGATGACCGGCTCATCCTCGAGCACCACTCCAATGTTATTCACACAAAGGAAACCGCCGAGCGGCTCGACGAGCTGGAACTGCTTGCGGAAAACTGGAACTGCCCCATCATCCTCACAACGCTGGTGCAGCTGCTCAACACGCTCTTTTCCGGCAAGACGACCTGCATCCGCCGCTTTCAGGCACTGTGCAACAGCGTGGTCGTGATCGATGAGGTGCAGACGGTTCCAAACAATCTGCTGACGCTGTTTGATCTCGCCGTCAATTTTCTGGTCACGGTCTGCGGGGCGACCGTTGTCCTCTGTTCGGCGACGCAGCCCTGCCTCGAAGCGGCGGCACATCCGCTGCAAAACGCAGATCGGCAGATCGTCCCGTATGACACGGCCCTTTGGTCGGCCTTCCGCCGGACGCAGATCATCGACAGCGGCAGCCGGCGGCTGGACGAGATCCCGGAATTTGTCCTGCAGGTGCTGGAGGATGCGGACAGTCTGCTGATCGTCTGCAACCGCAAGGACGAAGCGGAGCGGCTCTATCGCGCGCTGCGCGCCGGGCCGTACCGCTGCTTTCATCTGTCGGCCGCCATGTGCATCGCTCACCGGCGGCAGACGCTGCAGGCACTGCAGAACGCACTGTACGCGCTGAACGCGCCGGGCGCAGATCACGAAAAAGTGATCTGCATATCGACCCAGGTGATCGAGGCCGGCGTGGACATTTCCTTCGCGCGCGTCATCCGCCTGGCCGCCGGCATGGACAGCATCGTGCAGGCCGCTGGCCGCTGCAACCGCAGCGGTGACTGCCCAACGCCCGCGCCGGTGCACATCGTGCAGTGCGCGGACGAGAATCTCGGGCACCTGCGCGAAATTCAAATGGCCAAGGACGCATCCCTGCAGTTGCTGGAAGCGTTCCGGCAGCAGCCGGAGCAATACGGAAACGACCTTACCTCCGACGCTGCGATCCGCTACTATTACCGCCGGCTGTACGCAGCCATGGCCAAGGGCTATCAGGACGACACAGTCCAGCTGAATGGAAAATGCGTAACACTCTATTCCCTCCTGTCTGACAACCGGGACTTCGCCGATGCGGATTGTCCGGCCAGCGGGCGATATCTGCTGCAGCAGGCGTTCCGGATCGCGGGCGCAAAGTTCGAAGTGTTTGACGGCGAGACGACCGACGTGATCGTCCCGTATGAGGAGGGCCAGCAGATCATTCTGGAGCTCGGGCAGATCGACCCGCAGCGCGATCCGGCAAAGCTGTACGCGCTGCTCGAGCGCGCCAAGCCCTATACCGTCTCCCTCTACAGCTGGCAGCGCACCAAGCTGGAAAAGGAGGCGCACGCGCTGATCCCCAAATGCGGCGGGAGCATCCTGGTGCTGCAGGAGGGATACTACGATGAAAATACCGGCCTCGTTCCAGAGGCCGGACAAATGGACTACATGGAGGTGTGAACAAGATGGGAAAACCGGAACATCCCAATATCGTGGAGTTTCAGGTGACCGGGGACTATGCGCTGTTCTCCGACCCGATCCTGCGTGTCGGCGGCGAAAAATGCAGCTATCAGGTACCGACCTATGAGGCACTCAAGGGCATCCTGTCCTCGGTCTACTGGAAACCGACGCTCATCTGGTATATTGACGCCGTCCGGATCATGAACCCCATCCAGACGGAGGTGAAGGGCATCCGGCCGATCAAGTACAACGGCGGCAACGAGCTGGCTTATTATACTTATCTGAAGCACTGCTGCTATCAGGTGCGCGCCCACTTTGAGTGGAACGATAACCGCCCGGAGCTTTCTGCCGACCGCAATGAAAACAAGCACCATAATATCGCCCGGCGTATGATCGAAAAGGGCGGCCGGCGCGACATTTTCCTCGGCACCCGGGAATGTCAGGGTTATGTGGAATCATGCCGCTTCGGGGAGGGCAGCGGCGCCTATGACGCACTGCCGGAACTGAGCTTCGGGCTGATGTATCACGGCATCACCTACGCCGATGAGGCCTATTCCGACGAGACCCGCGGACAAATGACCGCCCGATTCTGGCATCCGGTCATGCGGTACGGCGTCATCGCGTTCCCGCGACCGGACGACTGCCCGCTGCACAAGCTGCTGCGGGCCATGGAAATGAAGCCGTTCGGCGAAGCGCTCGGCAACTTCACCGGGCTGAAGGAATTCGGGGAGGTGGAGTGAATGGGCCTGCTGCAAAAAGCGGTGGAGACCTATGATGCGCACGCGGCGCAGGTCGGTAAGATGCAGGAAGGGCACGAGGCGCTGGCCCCGGTGTCGCATATTCTCACGAGCGCGCAGATCGAGATCACGGTCAACGCAGCCGGCGAACTCGCAGATGCGCGTGCAGTGGATAAAAAGGAGTCCAAGATCATCATCCCCGTCACGGAGGATTCCGGCGGCCGCACCAGCGCCCCCTGCGCGCATCCCCTGTGCGACCAGCTGTGTTATCTGGCCCCCTATGACGAAAAGCGCCACCCGCTGTATCTCGAGCAGCTGGAGCGCTGGGCGGCTTCGCCGTACAGTCATCCCATGCTGCAGCCGATCCTGACATACGTGCGCCGCGGAACGATCCTGACGGATCTGGCAGCCCGGGGCATCATCCGGCTCAACGCGCAGGGGAAGCCGGAAAAGGAAAAGCTGCTCGTCCGCTGGCAGGTGATCGGCATCGGGGAAGACAGCGGCCCCTGCTGGAAGAGCCAAGCGCTATTCGATGCGTATATTGCGTGGTACGCGGCTCAACGCGCGGAAACCGATGCGGCCCTGTGCATGATCACCGGCAGCAATGATGTTCCAGCCAAACAGCACCCGAAGGGCATCATCCCCTTCAACGGAAACGCCAAGCTGATCTCTGCCAACGACAGCAGCAACTTCACCTATCGCGGGCGCTTTACCGACGATGCGCAGGCCGCAACGGTCGGCTATATTGCCTCCCAAAAGGCGCACAACGCGCTGCGCTGGCTGGCGGCGGAGCAGGGCGCGCGCGTGGTGTTCGGCGGGCGTACTTTCCTCTGCTGGAACCCGCAGGGAATCCAGATCTGCCACCCGGCCACCCCGCTTCGCCCCGCATCCGTTGAGACAAAGCCGTCGGATTACAAAGAGGCGCTGCAAAAAGCGCTCGACGGCTACCGCAGCGAGCTGCCGGAGCAAAACGCCGGCGTCGTCATCGCGGCGTTCGACGCCGCAACGACCGGCCGCCTCTCCCTGACCTATTATAACGAACTGCTGGGCTCGGACTTCCTGCAGCGTCTGTACGACTGGGACGAAACGTTCTGCTGGTGGGCACGAGATTACGAGGCGAACGGTTATCTGATCCTGTCGCCGTCGCTGTATCAGATCGTCAAATGTGCCTTCGGCACCCAGCGTATTGAGAATAACAAGGCCCGGCTCGTGCCGGATGACCGCGTGCTGCGACAGCAGATGCAGCGTCTGGTGTCCTGCCGGGTCGATAAGGCAAAATTCCCGGCGGACATCGTGCAGGCGCTGGTTGAGCGGGCCTCGACCCCGCTGGCATACGCCCCAAGCGTCCGCGAGCGGCTGCTCACCGCAGCCTGCGCCGCGATCCGGAAATATCATCACGACTATTTTGAGGAGGAGTTGCAAATGGAACTGGACAAAGGCCGCACCGACCGCAGCTATCAGTATGGCCGCCTGCTCGCCGTGCTGGAAAAAGCGGAGTGGGATACTTATGATAAATATGACAAGTACGACAAGGAAAAGAGCCGAGACCCGAACGCGATCCGGCTGCAGGCCATGTTCCGCCGCCGACCCCTGCACACGTTCGGCATCGTCAACGATCAGCTGGAGCGGGCCTACTTCCCGCGCCTGAAGCCCGTCTCCCGCAGCTATTACAAACGCCTGATCTCCGAGATCGTGGAGATCATCTACGCCTGCCCCGAATCCGAGTGGGACAAGCCCCTGGAGGACACCTATCTGATGGGTTATTACCTGCAGCGCAAGGACCTGTACACAGCCAAAACCGAAAAAACGGGAAATACCGACGAGGAGGAGAATTGAACATGAGCACCCTGAATCACAAAATCGACTTTGCGGCTCTGGTCTCGGTCACGATGGCCAACAGCAACGGCGACCCGCTCAACGGCAACCGCCCCCGCACCGACTATAACGGCCACGGGGAAATGTCCGACGTCTGCATCAAGCGCAAGATCCGCAACCGCATGCAAGATCTCGGAAACACGATCTTCGTGCAGTCCGAGGACCGCTGCGACGATGGATTCGGCAGCCTGAGCGAGCGCGCCTCGGCGGTCATGAAGGGCATCACCGACCGCGACGAATACGCGAAGAAGGCCTGCGAGACATGGCTGGATGTGCGCACGTTCGGGCAGGTGTTCGCATTCAAGGACAGCAAGGGGCTCTCTGTTGGTGTTCGCGGCCCGGTATCCGTCCATCAGGCGGTCAGCCTGTCGCCGGTCGAGATCGAGTCACTACAGATCACCAAGAGCGTCAACGGCGAAAAGAAGGCTAAGGGCGAGGCCCGCGCTTCCGACACCATGGGCGCCAAGCATTTCGTTCGCTTCGGCCTTTATGAGATCAAAGGCTCCATCAACGTGCAGCTTGCGGAAAAGACCGGCTTCACGCAGGCAGATGCCGAGACCGTCAAGGAGTGCCTGCGCACGCTGTTTGTAAATGACGCTTCCTCCGCGCGGCCGGACGGCTCTATGGAGGTCATCAAGCTCTTCTGGTGGGAACACAACTGCAAGGACGGACAGTATTCCTCCGCCAAGGTGCACCGCTCCCTGCAGGTCAAACTTAAAAAAGACGATGCGGGCAAAGACAGAATCCCCGCCTGTGCGGATGATTATGACATCACGCTGCTCCCGCTCGACGGTCTGGTTCCGGAAGTGATTGACGGTGTATGACCCCGATGACTGCCTGATGATCTCCGGCCTGCAGCACTTCCGGTTCTGCCGGCGGCAGTGGGCGCTGGTCCATATCGAGCAGCAGTGGGCGGAGAATCTGCGCACCACGGAGGGCGCGCTTTTGCACGAGCGCGCCCACGATGAGCAGCTGCGCGAGCGCCGCGGCGACACGATCATCACGCGCAGCCTGCGCGTTTACTCGCTGACGCTCGGCCTCACCGGCCAGTGCGACGTCGTGGAGTTTCACCGGGACGAGCGCGGCGTGCCGCTGCACGGATATGAGGGCACATGGCTGCCGTTCCCGGTCGAATACAAGCGCGGCCGCGCCAAACAGGACGGCTGCGACGAGCTGCAGCTATGCGCCCAGGCCATGTGTCTGGAGGAAATGCTCTGCTGCGAGATCCCGGACGGCGCACTCTTTTATGGGGAAACGCGCCGGCGCGTGCGCGTGCCCTTCCCGCCGGAGCTTCGGGAAGAGGTGCGCACCGACGCCGCGCAGATGCACGATCTCTACCGCCGCGGCCGCACGCCACAGGTAAAGCCCACGAAAAGCTGCAGCGCCTGCTCGCTCAGGGAGCTGTGTCTGCCGCGCCTGTCAAGGACCGGCTCGGTGCAGGCTTACCTGCGCGCCAACATGGAGGATGCACCATGAAAAAGCTGCTCAACACGCTGTTTGTCACCTCGGAGGACGCCTACCTGAGTCTCGACGGGGAAAATATCGTCGTCAGCCGCGACCGGCACGAGATCGGCCGCTTCCCGCTGCACACGCTCGCCGGGATCGTCAGCTTCAGCTATGCCGGAGCCTCCCCGGCGCTCATGGGCGGGTGCGCAAAGCGCGGCGTCGGGCTGACGTTCTGCACGCCCGGCGGCCGCTTTCTCGCCCGGGCCGTCGGCGAAGAAAACGGAAACGTGCTCCTGCGCCGAATGCAGTACCGCGTGGCTGACGACCCGGCGCAGAGCTGCCGCATCGCGCGCAATATGATCTTCGGCAAGCTGCACAACGCCCGCTGGAGCATCGAGCGCACAAAGCGCGACCACGCCCTGCGCGTGGACACGCAGCGCCTCCAGACCGCCATCGACCAGATCAAGGGGCTCTATCCGCTCGTCGCGGAGGAGACGTCGCTCGACACCCTGCGCGGCGAGGAAGGCGCCGGCGCCAAGGTGTACTTTGATGTTTTCGACGACATGATCCTGCAGAACAAGGCCGACTTCTTCTTTCACGAACGCAGCCGCCGGCCGCCGCTGGATAACGTCAACGCGCTGCTGTCGTTTGCGTACAGTCTGCTCGGCAGCGACTGTGCCGCCGCGCTCGAGAGCGTCGGGCTCGATGCCTATGTCGGCTTCCTGCACCGGGACCGCCCGGGGCGGACCTCTCTGGCGCTGGATCTCGTGGAGGAGCTGCGGCCGTGCTTTGCCGACCGGTTCGTGCTGTCGCTGATCAACAACCGCGTCATCGCTGCGACCGACTTTGTGCGCACAGACAGCGGCGCCGTACTGCTCACGGATGCAGGGCGAAAGAAGTTCCTGCGCGCCTGGCAGGAACGCAAGCGGGACACGATCACGCATCCGTATCTCAAAGAGAAGATCTCCTGGGGTCTGGTACCGTATGTGCAGGCACTGCTGCTCGCGCGGTATCTGCGGGACGATCTGGACGCCTACCCGCCATTTTTGTGGAAGTGAGGTGCCAGCCATGATGGTACTCATTACCTATGATGTCAACACGGAGGACGCAGCCGGGCGCCGCCGCCTGCGCCAGATCGCAAAGCAGTGCGTGAACTATGGGCAGCGCGTGCAAAACTCCGTTTTCGAGTGCCTGCTGGATGCCGCGCAGTGTAAACAGCTGCAGCACAAGCTGTGCTCGATCATGGATGAATCCGTGGACAGCCTGCGCTTTTACTACCTTGGGGATAAGTATCACACCCGCATCGAGCATTTCGGTGCCAAAGCGGGCTATGATGCCGAAGGCGCGCTGATAATCTAGCGGTATTGGGTGCGAAGTACAAGCGCGCAGAAAGTTCCGGAACCTTCGCACCCCAAAAAGGCCGAAAATGCGTGAATGTAAGCAAGCTTTTGCTTTATTTTTCCTTTTTCCCGTGTGTTTTTCGGCCGAGCAAGAACTCTTTTGTACCTTTTGTGCAAATTTGACGGGGTAAAATCGTCAAATTTGCTGTCGCGCCCCACACGGGGCGCGTGGATTGAAATTGGTCATAGGATTTATTAAACCAAATTGATCAACCGTCGCGCCCCACACGGGGCGCGTGGATTGAAATCACAGAAGGAGGAATTGACTTGCGTTTTTACAAGTCGCGCCCCACACGGGGCGCGTGGATTGAAATAAACGACGGTTTTGCGGTATATCCCGTCAGATCGTGTCGCGCCCCACACGGGGCGCGTGGATTGAAATATTCAATGTCCCGTCGAGCTTGTGGATCTCCAGAAAGTCGCGCCCCACACGGGGCGCGTGGATTGAAATCGATGCAACAGCATCTAACGGCATATTATACATGTCGCGCCCCACACGGGGCGCGTGGATTGAAATGCATAAACGCGTTGACCATCAGATAAGTCGCATCGTCGCGCCCCACACGGGGCGCGTGGATTGAAATGCCGCCGTCCTTTCTCCTGCCGTATCCGCAAAAAGTCGCGCCCCACACGGGGCGCGTGGATTGAAATTGCGGTTGCGGCTGCGGGAATAACATCTAAACCAGTCGCGCCCCACACGGGGCGCGTGGATTGAAATACCGACGTATCTTGGGAGAGCGTACAATATCAAGTCGCGCCCCACACGGGGCGCGTGGATTGAAATGCCAATCCCGCACACATAGCCGCCAGCGTTAATCAGTCGCGCCCCACACGGGGCGCGTGGATTGAAATATCGAGCGCATGAAAACCGTCCATGTCGCCCATGGTCGCGCCCCACACGGGGCGCGTGGATTGAAATTTGTGTAGTTAATATACACATCGCCGCCGATGTAGGTCGCGCCCCACACGGGGCGCGTGGATTGAAATCTTGTCAGCAGTAACGCCATCGTTGTAATTTTTTGTCGCGCCCCACACGGGGCGCGTGGATTGAAATTGCGGTTGCGGCTGCGGGAATAACATCTAAACCATGTCGCGCCCCACACGGGGCGCGTGGATTGAAATCAAGTCTGCCACAAAAGGTTATTTATATCTTACGTCGCGCCCCACACGGGGCGCGTGGATTGAAATACCAATGTCTGGGTCTATTATATCACTATCCTGGTGGTCGCGCCCCACACGGGGCGCGTGGATTGAAATAAGTCTATGACTACACCACAGAATTAGAGGAGGAGTCGCGCCCCACACGGGGCGCGTGGATTGAAATACTTTGAAAGTGATGTCCCCATTGTGGCCGATGTGGTCGCGCCCCACACGGGGCGCGTGGATTGAAATTACACCAAAGTTATCGTTACCAGAGAGCAGAAGTAGTCGCGCCCCACACGGGGCGCGTGGATTGAAATTGGCGTCCTCGCACTGCATGATAAACTCGTCGATCAGTCGCGCCCCACACGGGGCGCGTGGATTGAAATTGCTGTTGTTCTTCCATGTGTAGACGCTCTCCCGTCGCGCCCCACACGGGGCGCGTGGATTGAAATCGCTGTCTGCTGCGATAGTCGCAGTGTACGCTTCGTCGCGCCCCACACGGGGCGCGTGGATTGAAATTACACCAAAGTTATCGTTACCAGAGAGCAGAAGTAGTCGCGCCCCACACGGGGCGCGTGGATTGAAATGCTCTGATTGATAATTTTCGAACGTTTGAAACTCGTCGCGCCCCACACGGGGCGCGTGGATTGAAATATTGCTTGCAACTCGGACAATTACCGCGCCGGGGTCGCGCCCCACACGGGGCGCGTGGATTGAAATACTGAAAACTTTCGTGAGATTCGGGAGCGAAGAGGAGTCGCGCCCCACACGGGGCGCGTGGATTGAAATAGATCCATCGTCCTTCTGATCGCTGTGACCGATAGTCGCGCCCCACACGGGGCGCGTGGATTGAAATGGTCGTGGACAATCTTGCTGTCACTGTCGTGAAATGTCGCGCCCCACACGGGGCGCGTGGATTGAAATTCCTAGCTGACCTGCAAACCCCAGAGGAAAAGGTAGTCGCGCCCCACACGGGGCGCGTGGATTGAAATACAGACCCGGTTGAAGTCAGTCACACACCCAAGGGTCGCGCCCCACACGGGGCGCGTGGATTGAAATGTCTGACCTTGATGACATCCTTGAATCGACCTATTGTCGCGCCCCACACGGGGCGCGTGGATTGAAATCTTGCTTGTCATACACAAGTTGACCCCATTTGTCGTCGCGCCCCACACGGGGCGCGTGGATTGAAATCTTGATTCTTGAGGGCGGCTTTTTCTTGATATTACGTCGCGCCCCACACGGGGCGCGTGGATTGAAATCAGAATCTCAACAAGGAGATCATAGCAGCTGTCTCGTCGCGCCCCACACGGGGCGCGTGGATTGAAATTCGAACCCGGCCTGACATAGAGACAACCAAAGCCGTCGCGCCCCACACGGGGCGCGTGGATTGAAATTCCGCCGAAATGGCGCGGCAGGAACGCACGATCGAGTCGCGCCCCACACGGGGCGCGTGGATTGAAATAACGATTCCAACATGGTCGGGCACACCAGTACAGTCGCGCCCCACACGGGGCGCGTGGATTGAAATCTGTAGGATATGCGCCGCCATAGTCTAGGGGATAGTCGCGCCCCACACGGGGCGCGTGGATTGAAATATTTCCGAGGTCAGATACTCGATCTCGGCCTTGGTCGCGCCCCACACGGGGCGCGTGGATTGAAATTTGATATTGTCCGAAGCGAACTCGATACGGGTCTGTCGCGCCCCACACGGGGCGCGTGGATTGAAATATGCCGAAACCAAGGTGAACATGGAGGGTGTAATGGTCGCACCCCGCACGGGGTGCGCGGATTGAAATTCGATCATCGTGCAGGGTTTCTCTTTCCAAATCGTCGCGCCCCGCGCAGAACGCCCCCAACGGCAGACGCCCCGGACTGCAAATGCAGTCCGGGGCGTTCATATAAAAGGAAGGCATGCTCTGCCGAAAGGACGAGATCGGAAGCGCGCGGACACCGTCGCGCAACGGGAGAAGAGGTACCGTGAAAGATCGAAAAGAGACCTCTGGGCCTGCACGCTTCCAAATGAGGGGGTATGTTCAGCATAGAACAAATTACGCCACAAGGAAAGCCACGGAACCGCAGTTTCGTGGCTTTTTGCCTCACTTATGCGTTTTTGTGGTCTAATGTGTGCTCCCACGCATCGCCGAGCTCCTTCCACCGGCCCATGATATCCTTCCACAGGTGCAGCGCCCAGGGCGCAAACACCTCCGGCGGCGGGCAATCCGGCCGGCTGAGCCAGTTTTGAATAATATCCATGACCACGTCCGACATCTTCCCGGACATGAACGCCTCGTTCTGCGGATCGGAAAAGAGGTCGGAAAAGTCCGCCTGCAGGTACGGCCGCAGCCGGGCGCAGAGAAAGTCGTGGAACGAATTCTGCCCCGTGAACGTGAGCGCGCGGGCATAAAACGCGCGGTCGGCATACAGATACGTGCACACGCGCCCGAAGAGGTCGAACAGGCCCGGCTCGTCGTCGCCGATCGCCTTCTGAAAGCCCTTGTCGTAGATCCACGTCACGAGCTGGTACTTGTCCGTAAAGTGCCGGTAGAACGTGCGGCGGTTGATCTCCGCGGCCGCGCACAGATCGGTCACGGTGATGTCCGCGAAGTCGCGCCGGAGCATGAGCTCCTTGAGACTCTCGGCGAGCACTTTTTTCGTTGCGGATTCGCGCATGGCGGCCGCCCCCTTCCGATGTTGCTGCCGCCAGTATAGCGCACACGCGGCGAAACTGCAACAGACCCTGCCGCGGATGCGGCAGGGTCTGTGCATAAGGAAAAAAGAAGGGAGGGGAAAGAATGATCACTTTGCAAATGCCTGCGCGAGCTCCTGAGTGACGCGCAGATACGTCTCGATGTCCGCGACGGTGTGGCAGTGCAGCGGCGAGACGCGGATCGCACCCGTGAGGCCGACGGCCTCGACGATGCGCTTGGAATACACGCTGGTGTTGACGCGCTCAAAGGTCGTGACGCCGCGCTTCTGGTACTCCTCGACGCAGCGGGTCATGTCCAGCCCGTCGATGCCCATGGCAACGATCAGGTCGCGGTGCGTGAGATCCTCGGTGTCAACATACACGTGTACGCCGGGGATGTGGCGCAGACCGGGCACGTTCTGCGTGCCCTCGAGCATGGTGTGCAGCAGCGCGCGCTCCTGCAGGTGGATGTGCTCCATGCCGGTCACGAACAGCGTGCGACGGTCGTCCGACTGGATGAAGTGGCCGCCGAGCCAGCAGACATAGTCCACCACGGCGCTCATGGCCGCGAAGTTGCCGGGCGTGGGCGAGCCGAGCTCCCAGACGTCGGCCGGGCGCTGCAAGACCTTGCGGTGCGGCAGCTTGGCCACGCGATCGGACACGTAGCCGTAGCCCATACCGCGGGTGCCGAAGAATTTATAGGGTGCAAACGTCGCGCCGTCGACGCCGAGGGCGTCCACGTCGAGCACGGCGTGCGGCGCGTGCTGCACGGCGTCGGTGACGATGTAGATATCGGGGTTGATCTCGCGCGCAGCCTTGACGATACCGGCCATGTCCATGATGCTGCCGGTGATGTTCGAGGCATACATGATGCTCAGCAGGCAGGTATCCGGCGAGACGACGCGGCGGATCTCCTCGACGTCGATGCCGCCGGTCTTCGGGTTCGCCTGCGCGACGCGAAATTCCTTGCCGGTCTTGTCGCAGTAGTATTTCACCGCGTCATATGCCGACGGGTGCTCGAGCACGGACGTGACCGCGCTCTTGCCGGGGCAGTTTTCCAGGATGGCGCCGACGATCTGGAACATCGCCTGCGAGGCAGTCATCTCCGAGATGAGCGCGCCGCCCGATGCGCCGAAAACGATGTGCATAATGTCGTCGATGCCGTGCAGCTGCACTTTTTTGAGCGCGCGGGAACGATCGTGCAGCCGCTCCGGGCAGTCCGGGAACGCCTGGTACTTTGCCTGCGCCTCGACGGACGCCTTCAGGCGCAGCGAACCGCCGGAATTTTCAAAGAACAGGCGCTGGCCGAATTCCGGATCCGCATCCACATAGTAAAAGCGATCCTTGATCTCCGCCGACAGTGCAGGATCAAACAGCAGACCTTCGTTGAGATTTTGCATGGTTTTCTCCTTCCAAATGTAACAATCTGAGCGGGTGCGGCGCGGCGGCCGCACCCGAAATCGTCATTTCTCTTCCGCAGCCGGGGTCTCGGGCGCGGCTGCGGTGCCCTTTTCAAAGTGGCGGCCGATGCCGGTGATCGCACTGAGCAGGAACAGCAGGATCAGCAGCCAGCTGTGGAAGTTATATGGCACGTAATCCAAAAACGAGAACGACTCCGAGACGACGCCGCTCGCGATCGCGAGGCTGACGGCGTTGAGGCCGACGGGGTTGTACGGCACGATGCCGGCAAGGCCGGTCGCAATGCCGTCCATGAGGTTCGAGCCGCGGGTGCGCTCGATGTTGTGCGTCTGCAGGAGCTTGCGCACGACCGGACCGACGAACAGGATCGAGATGGACGCAGCGCCGATGGCCACGCTGCCGATGACGCTCAGCAGGATGGTGACGAGCTCGGCCTGACGCGGGGTCTTGCTGGCGTTGTTGAGCTTTTCGAGCAGCATGTCAAACACGCCGCTGCGCTTGAGCATCTCGAGCAGCGCGAACATGAAGAAGCTGAAGCAGATGACATTGAGCATGCCGGTCAGGCCGGCGCCGATGGGGCCGGTGGCCGAAAACAGCGTCGGCACATCGAGGAAGCCGAACACCAGGCACAGCACAAAGCCGACCAGATCGCAGACGATGAGCGTGCTGATGAGGTTCCAGCCACGGAGCATCAGGATGATCATGATGACCGGGATGACGAGCATGACGAGCGTCTTGGCATAGGCGGGGTCGATGACGTCCGGCAGCGTGACGGACGTGGACGTCTTGATACCGACGATGATGAACAGCACGGCGGAAATGACGCCGGCGATCAGCGAATACGGCAGACGGGTGCGCACGACGTCGCGCACTTCCGCGTCCTGCGTGAGCGCGGAGGCGATGGTCGTGTCGGAAATGGGGGCGAGGTTATCGCCGAAGATCGCGCCGCTGACGATGGCGCCGACCACGACGGAGGGATTCGCACCGACGGACGCCGCGACGGGCAGCAGCACCGGCAGCACGGCGACGATGGCACCGTTGGACGTGCCGCAGGCCGTCGAGATCAGCAGGCAGACGAGAAACGCCACCAGCGGCAGGAAGCCCGCGCTCAGGCCGAGCTTCATCACAAGCCAGGTCAGGCCCTGAATGAGGCCGCTCTGGCGCAGCTCCTGCGACAGGATGCCGGCCAGCAGGAACGCGAAGATAATGACACACAGCGTGTCGTTTTTCAGGCCGTCCACGACCGCCTGTTCAAATTCCTTTTTGTTTTTTGCCAGCAGGAATGCCACACACAGTCCGGCGAAACCTGCCATGCAGAACAACACCAGGGACACTTTCTTCATCGCGGCGATCACGATCATGAGGCACATGAAGACCAGCAGCGGCGCACACGCGCCGAGCGTGCCCCCGTAAAATTGCATACGTTTGTTTTTCTCCATTGTGAGGTCCTCCTCTCAAATAATCCAACACCGGTATTGTTGTATGCGGTATTTTTAGCTCTTTTATGCGTAAAAGTCAATTGAATTTTCAATGTTTTTCATGCACTATTGCATTTTCTACAATTTATACAGTATAATGTTGTTGCTACTGCAACATTCGTTGCGGCACTGCTCACAATCCCCAGAAAAAAGGATGGTGTTCCCATGAGCGGTAAACTGGAACAGCGCATTCAAAGCGCGCATTTGACGCGGACGGAAAAAGTCATCGCGGATTATTTTCTCGAGCACAGCGGCTCGCTATATTTTTTAACGGCCAAGGACATCGCGCTTGCGCTCGGCGTGAGCGACACCTCGGTCATCCGCCTGTGCCGCACGCTGGGCTACCGCGGCTTCCGTGAGCTGCAGGAGAGCCTGCGCAGCGAGCTCTCACAGGTCATCGAGCGTGAAAAATACGTCATCCCGCAGCATCAGGTGCCGGACAAATTGCAAAAGTATCAGGACCTGAGCTCGTTTCAGTGCCTGCAGTTCGCCGTAGACTGTCTGCAGGAGACTTACCGCAAGAACGACCCGGAAAAATACGGGCAGATCGTGCGTATTCTGCTCGAGAGTGAGCACATCTTTGTCTCCGGCTTCCGCGGTCTGGCGGGACCGGCGCGGCACCTGGGGACGCTGCTGTCGCAGTATACCCGGCACGTGGAGTATTTCTGTGACGCGGACACCCGCTGTGTGGAAAAGCTGCTCGACTACGGCCCGCACGACTGTGTGATCCTGCTCGGTGCCGAGCGCTACTCGCGCATGACGTGCGTACTGGCCGAGATGGCGCACGACGCCGGCTGCCGGCTGATCGTCATCACCGACAAGCTCACCGCGCCCTTCGCCGGCGATGCGGACATCGTGCTTCTCGCCGATCTGTCCAGCCCCTCGCCCACAAACTCCTATATCGGCGTGAACTTTCTCATCGAGGCCATCGCCTTCGAGTTCAGCCGCACGCTCGGCGTATATCCGCAGCAGCGGCTGTCCCGGCTGGACGCTTACCTGTCCGAGCTGCAGCTGTACTGACCGGCGGCCAAAAAGCATTGCATTCGCAGGCATTTTTCGCTACAATAAAGACAATCTGAAATTGGGAGGCCATGCCATGCATCCGCGCAACCTGCACCTGTATTTCTTCAGCCCCACGGGCGGCACGCAGCGCGTCGCCGGGCTCTTCGCGGAAAATCTGAACGCGGCCGACGCCTGCACCGACATCACCGTGCACGCCGAGGCGAAGACGTTTTCTGCCGACGACTGCCTGCTCGTGTTCTTCCCGGTCTATGGCGGGCGCGTGCCCGGGCCGTGTCTCGCGCGCATGCGCGCCCTGCGCGGGACGGACACTCCGGCCGTGCTCGTGGCCGTGTTCGGCAACCGCGCCGTGGACGACGCTCTGCTCGAAATGCGCGATACGCTCACCCCGCTGGGCTTTCGCGTCGTGGCGGCGGCAGAGGTCATTGCGCCGCACTCGGTCAACACCGACATCGCCGCCGGCCGGCCGGACGCAGCCGACCGCGCGAAGATTGAAGGGTTCTGCACCCAGCTCGCGGCCCGCATCGCCGCCGACGCCCCGGCCGAGATCGCCGTGCCCGGCGATCCGGACTACCGCGCCTACAACGGCCTGCCGCTCAAGCCAACCGGCGGCCTGCGCTGCATCCGCTGCGGCCTGTGCGCGGACAACTGCCCCGCCGGCGCGATCCCGAAGGCCGCGCCGCAGAAGGTGGACAAGCATAAGTGCATCTCCTGTCTTCGCTGCATCCAGATCTGCCCGCAGTCGGCCCGCGGCGTGCCGCTGCCGCTGCGGCTGGCCGCGGCCGCCACGGTGAAAAAATACTGCACCGGGCGCAAGGAGCCGAAATTCTACCTGTAACGGAAAACACCGCCCCGGAAGCGATCTGCTTCCGGGGCGGCGCTGCAGCTCGGCGCACAGCTTCTCCTGCGAGAGGCCGCTGGCGTTGCGCAGGCGGCGCAAATTGTCGCCAAGATCGCGATCCCGCCGTAATTTCTGCTCCATCTTCTCACCACCGCACAGCATTTTCTGACCAATATTGGTTGCAAGCGCTTTTATTTTATGCGGAAGCAGCCGCAAAAGCTGTCCGCAATACTGGTCAAGCGCAAAAAGGTGTGCCCCTCACCCCTCCGGCCTGCGGCCGAGGGCACTTTTGAGCGCGTTGCGCAGCGGGTTCGACCCCGGCGCGCCTTTTTCGCAGGCGGGGTAGCCGCAGTCCGCGAGCACGCGGCGCAGCTCCGCCTCGGTGACGATCTGCGGGTCATAGCGCACGGTCAGCTCCGCGCGCCAGAACGACACCGCCGCGTCGAGCACGCCGCGCGTGTGCAGCAGGTCGTCCACGATCCACTCCGGGCACTGGCGGCAGTAGATGCCGCGCACATGCGTCGTCAGGACTTTTTCTTCCATGGGAAACGTCTCTCCTTTTTGCCGCTGTCCTTGAGCCGCAGCGAGTGCATGAGCACGCCGATCGAGCTGGCCGACATGGCCGTGGCGCAGATGGACGGATGCAGCACGCCGAGCGCCGCGACCGGGATGCTGACGAGGTTATAAAACAGCGCCCACGTCAGGTTCTGGCGGATGGTGCGGATGGTCGCGCGGGAAATGTCAAACAGTTCCGGCAGCTTTTCCAGATTGCCGGACGGCAGCAGGATGCCCGCCGACTCGATGGCGATGTCCGACCCGCCGCCCATGGCGACCGCGCAGTCGGCCACGGCGAGCGCCGGCGTGTCGTTGATGCCGTCGCCGACCATGCAGACCGTTTTCCCCTGCGCGCGCAGGCGCTCGATGGCGGCGGCCTTCTCGTCGGGCCGCACCTCGGAGAGCACGTGGTCGATGCCGACCTCGGCCGCGATGGCCTCAGCCGTGCGGGCATGATCGCCCGTCATCATCCAGACCTCCTTGCCCGCCGCGCGCAGCTGCGCGACGACGGCGGCCGCCTCGCTCTTGCGCGTGTCGGCGATGCCGAGCGCGCCGAGCACGATGCCGCAGCGCGTGACGCACAGCTCCGTCTTGGCCTGCGCGTGCAGATCCGGCAGCGCGGCAAGCGCAGCCGTGTCGATGCCCAGCTCACGAAGCCACGTCCGGCTGCCGCAGACGACGGCCGCACCTGCGACCGTGCCGCGCACGCCGCGGCCGAGCGCGTAGGAAAAGTCCTCCGCCGGCGGCAGCGGCGCGTCGGACTGCTGCTGCGCATACGCCGTGACGGCACGCGCCAGCGGGTGATCCGAGCACTGCTCGAGCGCGGCGGCGAGCCGCACGAGCGTCTCCGGCTGCACGCCGCTGCACGGGCAGACGTCCGTGAGCGCGGGCGCGCCGTTCGTGAGCGTGCCGGTCTTGTCAAAAACGACGCAGTCGGCCTTGTAGGCGTTTTCAAGCTCCGCGCCGCTCTTGAAGAGGATGCCGTGCTCCGCCGCGCGGCCCGAGCCGACCATGAGCCCCGTCGGCGTGGCGAGGCCGAGCGCGCACGGGCACGCGACCGACAGCACATCGCAGCAGGTGAGCAGCGCGCGCTCAAGGTTGCGCGGCGCAATGCGCCGGTACCAGATGAGGAACGTCAGCGCCGCCGCGCCGATGACGCCCGGCACGAACCAACGCGCGACCTTGTCGGCAAAGCGCTGCACGGGTGCTTTTTCGCACTGGGCCTGGCACACGATCTGGATGATCTGCTCGAGCACGGACGCCTTGCCCAGCGCCTCGGCCGAGACGATGGCCGAGCCGGAGCGGTTGAGGCTGCCGCCGATGACCTTGTCGCCGGGCGCTTTGTCCACCGGCATGCTCTCGCCGGTGAGCATGGACTCGTCGACCGCGCACTGACCGCTGACGACCGTGCCGTCGACCGGTACGCGCTCGCCGGGACGGATGCGCACCAGGTCGTGCTCCGCGATCTGGTCGACCGGCAGCTCGACAAACGTGTCCCCGCGCTGGACCATGGCCGTGCGCGGCTGCAGGTGCATGAGCTTGCGGATGGCGGAGTTGGCCTCCCCGGCCGCGACCTGCTCCATATATTTGCCGAAGAGGATGAGCGAGAGCAGCACCCCATCGGACGCAAAGTAGAGCTTGTAGCTCGTGCGCGGCGTGAACGTCACGTAAGCGCTGTAGAGATAGATGAGCGTGGACGAGAGCGAGACGAGAAAGTCCATACCGAACGTGCGATTGCGCAGTCCGCGCCACGCGCTCTTGTAAAAATACCGCCCGGGGCCGAACTGCAGCGCCGTCCCGGCCAGAAACTGCAGCTTCGGGTGCATCTCGAGCATGAGCGGCGCCGTGCAGCAGGCCGAGGTCACGAGCGTCTTGAGCAGATCCATGCGCTTTTCCAGCTCCTGATCCGCGTCGCCGCCGCGCAGCTCGCCGGGCGTGACGGCGCAGCCCGCGCCCACGCAGGCCGCGGCGAGATCGCGCCCGTCCACGCCGATGGGCCACAGGTACGCCGTGAGCGTGCCGTCCGCCTGCACGGCCACGCCCTTGACGCCGAACACCGCGCGCAGCGCGTCCGCGGCGGCGGCTGCCGTTTCCGCGTCCGCTTCCGCCGGGAGCAGATCCTGCTCCTCGACCGGCACGCGAAAGCCCGCGCGTTTGACCCGCGCCGCGATCGCGGCGAGATCGGTCACGCGCTCGTCATAGGTGATGAGCGCCGACGCGGCAGTGTAGTTCACCGCCGCGCGCTGCACGCCCGGCAGCTTTTCCAGCGCGCGGTCCAGCCGCGCCACGCACGCGGCGCACTCCATGTCCAGAATCCTCAGCGAGATGTCTTTCATTTGCTTCGCCCCCAAGTCAAAAGGGGAACGCACAGCCGGCGCTCCCCCTCAAAAATCAGGCCTCTTCGCCCGCTTCCAGCAGGTTCTGCTTGAATTCCCTGCGCTTTTTGATCGCCGTCATGCACGCCGGGATGGCCACGGCGGGCAGATCGAGCAGCAGCGCCCAGTCGATCCAGTCGATGCCCTTGATGAACTGGCCCTCATGCCACACGCCCCTGGCGAGCTTGAAGTAGTTGTAGTTCCAGGCGCCCCAGATGTCCGTCGTGGGCTTGAACAGGTGCACCTTCAAAAACGCCGCGCTCGTGACGATGCCGTTGGCGGCAACGGTCAGGAACGAGGACGTGCGCTTGTTTTTCAGTAAAAACTCCGCCACGGTAGGCAGAACGTACACGGCCAGGTTGATGATCCAGAGCTGCAGCGGGATCTTATAGTGCCAGCGGATGGCCTGACGGATGTGGTCGGCATCGTGCAGCAGGGCTGCGCCGAGGATGACCAGGTTCCACTTTTCCAGTACGGCGGCGGTCTCGTCGTCGAGGCGGGTATCCAGGAATTTGGCTTCGTCTTTCACGGACTGTGTCATGGTATTTCCTCCCCTTGATCGAATCAATATGTACCCAGATTTTTATTTACCATCTGGTCAGTAAAAAAGTAACATATTCCGCCCGGAATGTCAAGACGCTGACAGGGAAAACGGGAAATTTTCTTCGCTGTAAAACCAGGCAAGGGCTCCGGTTTCCCGGAGCCCTTGCTTTTTTGCCGTTGTCGTCAGCTGTGGCAACTGTGTTCGCCGCAGCCGTGCTCGCCGCAGGTGTGGCCTGCGCCGTGCGCGTGGTCGTGATGATCGCAGCGCGCCTCGGGATCATAGCCGAGCGAGCCGTCAAGCAGTGCCTGCACCGCCGCGTCCGCGCTGCCGCTCACGCCGCCGTAAAACCGGATACCGGCCTCGGTGAGCGCCGACTGCGCGCCGCCGCCGATGCCGCCGCAGATGACCACGTCGGCGTGGTTCGCCGCGAGAAAGCCTGCCAGCGCGCCGTGGCCGCTGCCGTTCGTGGACACGACGGCCGCCGCCGTGACCGCGCCGCCGTCAACGTCATAAAACTTGAACGCCTCCGAGCGGCCAAAGTGCTGAAAAATGTTTCCGTTTTCATAAGGGACTGCAATGCGCATAAAAAATGGCTCCTTTCCGCCGTTTGTTGCCTACAGCATACCGCAGTTTCGCCCCGAATGCAAGTGTGCAGAAACGGGCGCGCACCGCGCACCGCGTCCCGCGCCCGCCCCGGGCAAAAAGAGAAGGATCAAAAAGCGATGGAAAATTGCCGTTACAGGACCTTTTTGTTCTCCGCGCCTGGCGTCGTGATGATGACGGTCTCCGGCGTGATGATCAGCGCGCCCTTCGCCGTGGCCGCACCCTGGAACATCTGCTCGACCATGGCCTTGAACGTGGCCACGACCGGCCCGTCCGCAACGTGCTCGGCCGTGCCGCGGATCTGATAGCCTTCGAGCGTCTTGGCGTCGTAGACGGAGATGGCGATGCGGCCGTCATTCGCGGCGAGGTTGCGCAGCGTCGTGTCCAGGAACACGTCACCGACGACGAGCTTGCCGTCGTCCGTCACGTCCTTGAACGCGACCGGCACCGCATTCGGCACACCGGCGCTGCAGGTGGCCAGGTCCCACATGTTTTCCTTGAGCAGTTTTTTGACGTTTTCGTTGAGCATGATGCATTCCTCCTGCTGTGATTTTTGAAGCTTCCTTCATGATAGCAGGTCACACGGCAGAAACAAGATATCCGCAAATTTATGAGCAACTCATAAATTTCATAGCGGCGGCTTGACACTGGCGGGCAGAAGGATTAAGGTAGACGAAAAACCGCAGTGCGGCGCGGCCGCGCTGCCGAAAAGGAGCGTTTCTCTTGGCTTATGGCCGGATCGGCGTCATCGGCGCCATGGATTCGGAGCTCGCCGCGCTCATCGCGGCGCTCACGCAGCCCGCGCAGGAGACCGTACAGGGGCTGGTCTTTCGCACGGGCCGCCTGGGCGCGCGGGAGGTCGTGCTCGTCCGGTGCGGCATCGGCAAAGTCAGCGCGGCGCGCTGCACGCAGGTGCTCATCGACCGGTTCGCGCCCGGCGCGGTCATCAACACCGGCATCGCAGGCGGGCTGGCAAGCGGCCTCGCCGTCGGCGACATCGTGGTGGCTGACGGGCTGGTGCAGCACGATTTTGATGCCGCGCCCATCGGCTTCGTGCGCGGCTGCGTGTGCATGGGCGACCCCGGCGCGCCGACGGTGTTCGCGCCCGACGCGGTGCTGTCCGCGCTGCTGGCGCAGACGGCCGGCAACGCGATCGGCGCGCAGCGGGTGCACCGCGGCCTGGTCGCCACGGGCGACCAGTTCATCTCCGGCGCGGCGGCAAAGGCCGCCATCCGCCGCGCGTTCCCGGCCGCCATGGCGGCGGAGATGGAGGGCGGCGCGGTCGCGCAGGCGGCGAGCATGAGCGGCGTGCCGTTTGCCGTGGTGCGTGCGATCTCGGATCTGGCCGACGGCACGGCCGCCGCGTCGTTCGAGCAGTTCGAGCAGCACGCGGCCGATGCGTCGGCCGCGGCCGTTTTGCAGGCGCTCGCGCTGCTGGACTGAAAGCCCGCGAGGCAGCAAAAGGCTCCCCCATCAGAAGGTGCTAATTAGGGATATGCAAAAAACATATTTTTAACTGGCATTCTTCAAGCGGGTTGCAAAAGAATAATGACCATATCGGGCTTCGTGCCTGGTATGGTCGTTTTCTCTATTGTTGAATATCCAATTTATACTCGTTGTTAAGCGACTTCAAGTATAAAAAGTCTCCGTAACGGCGATATACGGCGGCAAGGCGGCAACGAGCGCACATATAAAAACCGCCGACGCGATATTCTCGTCGGTCGGCAAGGCGTACAAGGTGTACCATATAGATGAAGACCTGTTTCCGGCATTCGGAGCTCTCGGCGGGGCATCGGGCGCGTTTGTTTTGATGTACATTGACGCTCTGGCGGAGGCGGGTGTCCGCGCGGAATTTGCAAGACCGATCGCCGAGGAGATCGCCACCGCGACGGTTATGGGCAGCGGCGCGCTTGCTATGAACAGCTCCGAGCACCCAATCGCACTCATGAACGCGGTGTGCTCCCCCGGCGGCACGACCATCGAGGGCGTGTGCAAGCTGCGTGAGCTCGGCTTCGACACCGCCGTGCAGCAGGCGCTCCAGGCGATAATCGACAAGGACTTCTTTTTGGAGACGAACTGACGCGCCTGCCAGTACGGTTGTTGCGGCATCCCGACCGGTGATTGCCGACGAAACAATAAAAAACGGGCGACCATTGGTCGCCCGCATATTCGCGGTTTGTTATTGTCGAGATGACGCAGCTAAACCCACTACCAGTGTTGGTAACGCAATGCCCGCCACGGCGAGTGGCACAATCCCTCCGGCTTACCGCCATGCGGCAACCCACCTCCCTTTACACAAGGGAGCCAATGGGTGCGTCAATGTGCCTCTGAAAAAATAGCTGAACAGTTACTTAATGCCAATGCTAAATAATTGACAAAGCGTATAGTTTCATGATATAAATTATTGATAGACCTAAACTGCAAAATATATTTATAGGGGGGAAATTATACGGGGAAAAACAATGGCGAACAGACGCTATGTACATCCCGGTCAGTCGCAGGTCATCGGCCGTGACAGACGCGATTATAAGGCGATGAACACCGCCACCGCAGGCATTTCCGTTGCGGGCTTCGACACTGCTCCCAGACAGCATGCCGCCGACGGCTCTGCCAAGGAAGCAAAGAAAACCTTCAAGGATTTGCGTGGTACCTTCACCGAGGAGCAGATGAAGATAGAGACCTCCCGCTGCCTCGGCTGCGGCGCAGCCGGCAATGCTCCGGCGGCAGTCGCAAAGCTCGTCACCAAGAAGATCGCAAGAAAGTAAGCAGCCGCTATGCACGAGATCGGAGTTGTCCGCTCAATGGTCAAAACCGTCACCGATTTTGCGAGCGAAACGACATTAAGGAGGTCGCGGAGATCGTCCTCGATATAGGCGAGCTGTCGCTGGTCATCCCCAAGTATGTTGAGGATATATATCCCGTCGTCGTTGGGGATACATGGCTCAAGGACACAAAGCTTGTGATAAATGTCATTCCCGGCATGGCTGAATGCGACGAATGCAACGAGCTGTTCCATGTCATTGAGCACGAGGGCTATTGCCCCAACTGCGGCAGCTTTGAAAAAATCATACTTTCGGGCAAGGATTTTCTCATCCGCGAGATACACATACCCGAAGGCTGAAAACATTTGGGCTCCATGTTTACCATGGAGCCCCTCAGCGTACCAAAAGTCAGAGACTTTTTTATACGTTTCAAAAACGCCACATTTTTTGTAAAAATAAATTTTCACAAAAAATCTCGCTGCGCTCGTCAAAAAGCCTGATAAAACTGATCAATCAGTTTTTCAGTCGTTTTTGATGGCTATGATCCAATTGCGAGCGGGGGCTTACCCCCCCTCGCGCTCCCCCGCTGTACACTTGTCTTTACGAAACAGGCTGTAGTGCTCCATGTCTACATGGAGCCCATTTTAGAAGTGAAAGGAATGAGGTTATGGAGCTTTATACGAACGCCAGATTCATCTCCTGCGAAAAGGAAAACCGCATTTACACCGCGATGGCGGTAAAGGGCGGTCACATCGTGTGGCTCGGCGATGAAAGCAGCATCCCTCCGCGCTACGGCAAGGCAAAACGGGTCGATCTCGGCGGCGCGACGGTAACGCCCGCGTTCGGCGACACGCATATGCATTTCGGCTCGCTGTGCGTTTTCGAGAACACATTCTATCTCATGGATGTCAAAAATTTTGCCGAAGCAAAGGCGGCGGTCAGGCGCTATGCCGACAGTCACCGGAAAAACAAGGTGCTCATGGGCTACGGCTGCACCGCGAACACCGTTGCCGAGCATCGGCTGCCCGAAAAGCGCGATCTTGACGACTGGACGGAGCGTCCGCTCATGGTCATGAAGTACGACGGTCATGCTGCCGTGTGCAACAGCGCAATGCTAGCACTGCTGTCGGATAAGGTGAAATCCGATCCCGGCTGCAATACCGAGACCGGATGGCTGTACCAGTCGGCGTTTTATAACGGCGTGAACGAGGCAACGGCGTATATCCCCACGATGGATATTATACGCGGTCTCTCCGGAGGCGCGGAGTACCTTGCGTCGGTCGGCATCGGGCTCGTGCACACCGTTGAGGGCGTGGGCTTTGCAAACGATCTGGATATAGACATGATAAAAATACTCGCGCCCGGCCTGCCGCAGGCGTTCCGCATATTCTTCCAGACCATGGACCTCAAGGCCGTGAAAAAGCACGGCTTCAAGCGCGTCGGCGGCTGCTTCAAGCTTGCCCTCGACGGCTGCTTCGGCTCAGAGGACGCGGCGCTCAAGGAGCCGTACGCGAACAATCCGAACAACTACGGCGTTTTGAATTATCCGCAGGAGCGCGTGAACGAGTTCGCCATCGGCGCAAACCGCGAGGGCTGGCAGATAACCATGCACGCCATAGGCGATGCGGCGGTGGAGCAGTGCATAACGGCATATGAGGCGGCTTATGCCGATAAGCCGTGGGACGATGCGCGCCATGTGATGATCCATGTCTGCCTTGCAAGCGAGGAGCAGCTAAAGCGCGCGGCAAAGATAAAGCTGTGCATAGCCGCGCAGTCGCCGTTTATATATTGGAAGCAGGAGCCGGACGAGTATCTGTGCTCGGTGCTCGGCAGAGAGCGCACTGACAGACTAAACGCGCTGGGAACGATGCACCGCCTCGGGCTTATCGTAGGCGACGGCTCCGACGGACCGTGCACGCGTCCAAAGCCCCTGTACGGTATGGCGTGCTCCGTAAATCATCCCAATCCGGACGAGCGCATATCGCGTCTCGACGCGCTGCGCATGATAACGGCAAATCCCGCGTATATGAGCCATGAGGAGAATAAACGCGGCACTCTTGCACCCGGTATGATTGCCGATTTCGTCGTTCTCGGCGATGATCCGCTCACCGCGGAGGATATAGCGGGCATCGAGGTCAAGGCACTCTATCTGCACGGCAAGAAGCATGTTGCAAAAAAGATAGGCGTCGCCGGACTTCTGGCTCGGGCGATCATAAAACGGATCACCCAAAGAGAATACATATGACAAAAAAGGCTCCCCCATCCGGGGGAGCCTTTTGCATGAAAGCGGATATCACACCGTCACGAGCTCATAGTGCGTCGTGCCGAGGCCGATGGCCTCGCCGTGCTCGACGGCGGCGCGCCAGTCGGTGTCCGGGTGCGCGGCCGTGAAGTGGTCGTGCGGATGGTCATGCTCATGCGCGATGACGCTATTCGGGTTGACCGGCTGGGCGTTGATCATGTCGGCGCAGGCGGTGTCGAGCGCCACGGGGTCGAAGGACGCGAACATGCCCACATTCGGCACGATCGGCACGTCGCTGAAATTGTGGCAGTCGCAGCAGGGCGACACATCCACCGCGAGCGCGATGTGGAACGACGGACGGCCGTCGACGACGGCTTTGGCGTACTCGGCGATCTTGCAGTTGAGCAGCTCGTTTGCGATCGCATAGTCCGCATGGATGGCGTGCATCGGGCAGACGTTAATGCAGCGGCCGCAGCCGGTGCACTTATATTTCAGGATGGTGCACTTGCCGTTTTCGATGTGCGGGCCGTTGTGGGCGCAGTTTTCCACGCACTTGCCGCAGCCGATGCACTTATCCTGATCGACGACGGGCTTGCCGGAGCTGTGCATCTCCTCCTTGCCGGCGCGCGAGCCGCAGCCCATGCCGATGTTCTTAAGCGCGCCGCCGAAGCCGGCGGACACGTGTCCCTTGGCATGCGAGAGGGAGATGAAGATATCGGCATCCATGATGGCGCGGCCGATCTTCGCCGCGCGCAGATATTTGCCGCCGCGGATGGGCACGAGGTCGTAGTCCTCGCCCTTGAGCCCGTCGGCAATGATGCACTGCGCGCCGGTGGTCATGGGCGAGTAGCCGTTGCGCATGGCGCTGTCGAGATGGTCGAGCGCGTTGGCGCGGCCGCCGACATAGAGCGTGTTGCAGTCGGTGAGAAACGGCTTGCCGCCGAGCTCACGCACATAGTCGCACACGACGCGCGCCCAGTTCGGGCGCAGATAGGCCATGTTGCCCGGCTCGCCGAAGTGGAGCTTGATGGCGACATACTTGTCCTTGAAATCGATCTGCTCAAAGCCGGCCGCCTTCATGAGCCGGTGCAGCTTCTCGAGCGTGCTGATCTCATCCGCGCGCAGATCGGAAAAATATACTTTTGCAGGTTCCATAGGAAACACCTCCGCGATCTAAAAAAACGTTCCCTTTCTCTGGCGGGCCCCCGCCCGTCCTTTTCATTTTACTGTTCCCGCCGGGCAGTGTCAACCGCAAAAAAGCACCGGGCACCTGACGCGGCGCCCGGTACATACGGGTTTTCAGGCCCGTGTCCGTGCCGGAGACCGGATGCGGACACGGATATTTGGGATCCACTGGACGGCTGGTAGGAGAGAAGATATATCCGTTGAAATCGCAAAAACAGAACAGAAAGAAGGGTAGAAAAAGAGAAAATGGAAATTGGCTGCCCAGCGGAAACAAGCGGGAGAGTGCTCAGGCGTTGACGCCGTTGCGGATGGACTTGACCTTGTCGTACTCGCCGTTGACGTAGTACAGGGCGTTGTCCATGGACAGCTTTGCGACGAGATAGTTGGACGTATCGGAGTAGTAGCCGCTGTGCGGGGTGAGCAGCACGTCGTCGCGGCCGACGAGCGGGCAGGTGTCCAGATCCGGATCCTCGCTCTCGACCATGTCGAGCGCGGCGCCGCGGATGTAGCCGTTGTCGAGCGCCCAGACGAGATCCTCGTCACAGATCAGCGGGCCGCGGCCTTCATTGACGATGATGGGGTGCTTTTTGCACTTCATGAACGCTTCCTTGTTGAACATGTGGTAGTTCTCCTCGGTGAGGTTCATGTGCAGGCTCAGCACGTCGGACTCGGCCAGCAGCGTGTCGAAATCGACGAGCTTGACGCCGAGGTTCTCGGCAATGGCAGGCGGCAGGAACGGGTCGTAAGCAATGACCTCCATGTCGAACGCCTGCGCCTTGCGCGCGACGGACTGGCCGATGCGGCCGAGACCGGCGATGCCCATGACCTGACCGGCGATGCGCTTGAGGTGCGGCACGACCTGGTAATCCCAGACGTGATCCTGCTGGACGCTGCGGTCATACTGGCGGATGCCGCGCTGGAGGTTGAGCATGAGGGCCATGGCGCTCTCGGCGGTCTCCTGCGTGCAGTAGTCGAGGATGGAGCAGACAGCGATGCCCTTTTCCTTCGCGTAGTCGAGGTCGGCCTCGTTGTAGCCGGTGGACTGGAAGGAGATGACCTTGCAGTGATCCATGGCGTCGATCTCCTTCTTGCCGAAGTGGACGTAGCCGTCGATGATGATGTCGGCGTCCTTGATCGCGGCGTAGAACGCATCGTTATTCTCAGCGTGCTCGTCGAACACGGCCATGGTCAGCTCCGCGCCTTCCGGCACGCAGGACTTTTCCACGCTGATGTCTCTGTCTTTGGTGTAGGGCACTTCTGCCAGAACGATTTTCATATGCGCTTTCTCCTTTTATATTGTGTTACTGGATCGCGCCGCTGTCTTTCATGGCGGCAATTTCCGAATCGGTATACCCAAGATCGTGGAAAATGCTGTCCGTATCGGCGCCGAGGCGGCCGGCGGACGTGTAGGGGCGCGTGGCGTACTCCGTCAGCTGCATGGGCGGGCACGGCATCATGACCTCGAGATCGTCCTTGAAGGTGACCTTCTGGATATAGCCGTTGGCAATGGCCTGCTCGTCTGTGCTCACGTCGCGGATGGTGCGCATGCGCTCGCAGGAGACGTTGTTTTCCGAGAGGAAGGCTTCCCACTCGGCGACCGTCTTGGTCTTGAAAATGGCGTTGAGCCGCGTGACGATCTCGACGACGAAGTCGGTCTCGTGCAGCGCCTCGAGGCTGGCGGCGCGGGGATCGTCGGCGATCTCCGGCATGCCGAACAGGTTTGCAAACTTCGGCAGCTCGCGGCGGTATTCGTTGTCGAACACGCCGATCCACTTGCCGTCGCTGCACTGATAGAAGTGGCAGAACGGGTCGGCCGGGCGCAGGGGGTCGTTCGGGCGCTCGCCGCCGAACTGCGGCTGGTGCGACACGACGCCGATGGCGTTGCACCAGATGCCGCTGGCAAACAGCGACGTGCTCACGAACGTGCCCATGCCGGTGCTCTTCTTGCCGATGAGCGCCATGAGGATGCCGGACAGGAACGCCGAGCTCGTGGCCATGTCGCCGAAGGCATAGGTGGGGGTAAACGGGAACGAGCCGGGCACTTGCCAGTCGGCCATCGGGCCGCTGCGCAGCCAGAACGCCGTGCTGTCAAAGCCGGGCTTGGCGGCGTCGGGCCCCTTCGGGCCGAAGCCGGAAAAGTGCGCGTACACGAGGCCGGGGTAGGCCTTGTGCAGCGTCTCGTAATCGAGACCGAGGCGGCCCAGCGACGGCAGACGGACGTTCGTGAGGAACACGTCGGCCGTCTCGAGCAGCTTGAGGAAGGCGGCCTTGCCGTCCGGATTTTTCAGATCGATGCTCGTCAGGCGCTTGCCGCTGTTCTGGATGGTGAACAGCGGGTTTTTATCGTCCTCGCACACGACCATCTCGAACTCACCGGCGCGGCGCATCTCGTCGCCGATCTTGGTTTCCACTTTGATGACTTCTGCGCCGAACGCGCACAGCACGCGCGACGCGGTCGGGGCGGCGACGACCGTCGCCAGCTCCACGACGCGGATCCCCTCGAGGGGCATCTTCTTCGTTTGCTCCATTGTGACAATACTCCTATCTTGGGATGGGGGTGCGGCTCACTTGGCCGCGTAGAATCTTTCCGCCTTTTTCTGCTCCGCCGGCGTCTGATGATGCGTCAGGCAGATAACGACGTACAGGATGGCCGACACGCCGAAGCTGGGCCAGAGCGCGTCGATGGAAAACAGCGGCAGCGAGCTGACCTTGCCGCCGATGAACCAGACGACGGCGATGACCGTCGCCGAGAGCATGGACGCGAATGCGCCCGCCGAGCACGACTTCTTCCAGAAGAACGCGCCGAGCGTCGGCAGAAACAGGCCGGCCGAGTTGATGGTGAACGTGATGAGCAGGATGTTCATGATGTCCTGCGTGAACCAGCCGAAGATCGCGCCGAGCACGCCCACGAACAGGGACGCGCCGAAGCCCACACGCAGCAGCGTCTTATCCGATGCGTTGGGGTTGATGTAGCGCTGGTAGATATCCTTCGTCAGGCTGGCCGAACCGGTCAGGACGGAAATGTCCGCCGTGGACATGATGGCGCTGAGCACACCGATGAGCACGAGGCCCTTGAGCCCGTGCGGGAAGAGCTCGACCACGAGCGCCGCAATGACGTTGTTGGACGACGACAGGTCGGGCAGGATGAGCTTGCCGGCCATGCCGAGGAACGTGCTGGTGCCGGCGATGATGAGCACGAGCACGGCCGCATAGATCGTGCCGGTGCGGGCGGTTTTGGCATCCTTGGCCGCGATGCAGCGGGTGTAGCTGTCCATGCTCGTGAAAAACGACATGATGGTCGACAGGCCGAGCGCGAGGATCGTCGGCCAGCCCCACGCGCCGAGGTCGAAGAAGCTCGCCGGCAGGTCGGTGACGAGGTTTGCGCCCATCTTGTGCAGCTGCGAGCCGACCAGCGGCACCGCCAGAACGACAATGCCGAGCAGCAGCAGCGCCATCTGCACGATATCGGTATACGTCACGGCGAGCAGGCCGCCCGTCGAGACATAGAACACGATGACCACGGCCGCGAGAATGTAGCACACGCCGAGATTCCAGCCCGTGAGCACGTTCAGGATCGACGCGCCGGCAACAAACTGCGCCGCCGTGTAGCCGATCATCGCAAGGATGGTCGTGATGCTGGCCATGGTGCTGTTTTTCTGGTCATAGCGCGCGTGGATCAGCTCTGGGAACGTGACATTCCTCAGCTCGTCACTCACGCGCTTGATGGGCTTGGCCATGACGAGCGCGAAGAGCACGCAGCCGATGGCGATCTCACCCACATACCAGACACCCGTGATGCCCATGGAATAACTGTTTGAGGATGTACCGATGACGGACGAGCCGCCGATCCAGCCGGCCATCCAGAGCGCGCCGATCTTCAGAGCGCCCATCGAGCGGCCGCCCAGATAATAGTCATCCACGCCGGTCTGTTTTTTGTTTGCGATCAGGCCGAGCACGATCATGCCGACAAAGTATGCCAGGATGATGATGACGTCTAGGACATTCAAAAAATTTACACCTCCAGAGCGGGATTTTCCCGGGGCGCTGCCGGGCAGCGCCCCGGGTGCTGATTTCATGAGCAAAGCCCCGTGGAGTTCGCCGGTTTAGTGGATCTGCGTGCCGGCGCGGAAGCAGAGGCTGTTTTTCGGGTTGATCTTGCCCTTCTTCTCGAAGAACTCGTTGGTCAGGCGCTCCAGATCGTCCTCGGTGAACAGATCGGAGTTGGCCGCCATGGCGCCCATCATGACGATGTTGGCGCCCTTCGGGTTTTCATGCTCCGCGGCGATCTCGGTCATGGGGACCTTAACGACCTTGATGTCGTCGCGGTATTCGCGCTCGTGCACGAGCGAGCTGTTGACCAGCAGCAGGCCGCCCGGGCGCAGGCTGCTCTCGAACTTGTCGATCGCCGGCGCGTTCATGGCCATGAGGATGTCGATCTTCTTGGCGCAGGGGCTGGCGATCTCCTTGTCGGAGAACTTAATGGTGCAGTTGGCCGTGCCGCCGCGCATCTCGGAGCCGTAGGACGGATACCACAGCACGTTCATGCCGAGCTTCATGCCGGCCTCTGCCAGGATCAGACCGGTGGTCAGGACACCCTGGCCGCCGAATCCGGCGCAAATCATTTCTACCATCATGCCTGATTACCACCCTTCTTGTCAATGTATTCGCCGATCGGGAAATACTTGGTCATTTCCGTGTGCACATGCTCGCGGGCCTTCACCGGCGGCATGTTCAGGTTGGTCGGGCAGGGGCTGAGCAGCTCGACGAGGCTGAAGCCGTCGCCGTTGAGCTGGTGCTCGAACGCCTTGCGGATGAGCTTCTTGCAGTTGTTCATGCCGGCAGGTCCGACCAGTTCACCGCGTGCCAGATAGGCAATGTCCATCTTGCCGAGCACGTCGACGACGTTGAGCGTGCCGTACTTGGCCGGATCCTTGCCCTTCGGGGAGGTCGCGGTCTTCTGGTGCGGCAGGGTGGTCGGGGCCATCTGGCCGCCGGTCATGCCGAAGACGCTGTTGTTGACGACGAACACGCAGATGTTGTCGTTGCGCAGCGCGGCGTGAATGGTCTCCGCCATGCCGATGGAGTAGGCAGCGCCGTCGCCCAGGTAAGCAAAGACCGGGTTCTCGGGGCGGATGTGCTTGACGCCGACGGCCGTCGGGATGTCGCGGCCGTGCGCCGCCATGATGGTATCGTAGCGCCAGTAGTCAATGTTGAACGAGCAGCAGGCAACGTCCACGACTGCCAGCATTTTTTCCTGAATGCCGAGTTCCTCGGAGACCTCGCCGATCAGTCGGGTGGCCAGGCCGTGGCCGCAGCCGGGGCAGAAGCCGGCGGAGGAAAAGACAGTTTCGGGTGCTTTGAGTTTCATTTATTTCCCCTCCTTTTCCAGCATGGCCTTGGCCTGCGCGACGATCTCTTCCGGTTCCGGCAGACCAAAGAACGTGCCATAGAAGCCGACCGGATACTTGTTTTCCACAGCCAGCTTCACATCGTCGACCATCTGGCCGAGGATGTTGATCTCAACCGTCATGAACGCCTTGGCGTTCTTGCAGGTCTCAAACGCCTTGACCGGGTACGGCCAGAGCGTGATCGGGCGGATCAGGCCGAGTTTGAAGCCCTCGGCGCGGGCCATGTTCACCGCTTCCTTCGAGATGCGGGAGCTGATGCCGTAAGCCACGAGCACCACGTCGGCGTCCTCCGCCTGGTAGGACTCCCAGCGCTGCTCGTTGTCCTCGATCGCCTGATACTTGCTGCGCAGGAATTCGGGGTACTGCGGGTTGGTGTAGTAGACGTTCTGGACCTTGCGGGGCGCCTGGCCGGCCTTGCAGCCGCGGATCGCCCAGTCATACTGGTCAATGTCGTGCTCGACGAAATCCTTGAGCTCAACGCCCTCGACCATCTGGCCGATGGCGGCGTCGGACGCGACCAACACGGGGTGGCGGTACTTCTCTGCCAGATCAAAGGCAGTGGTCATCATGTCGCAGTTTTCCTGCACGGAGGCCGGCGCCAGCACGATGGTGCGGTAGTCGCCGTGGCCGCCGCCGCGGGTCATCTGCCAGTAGTCGCCCTGGCCCTGCGCGATGTCGCCGAGGCCGGTGCCGATACGCATGACGTTGATGATGACAGCCGGAAGATCCGCCGCGACGAGATAGGAGATGCCCTCCTGATTCAGGGAGAAGCCGGGGCCGGCGGAGCTGGTCAGCGCACGCGCGCCGGCCGCTGCCGCGCCGAGGAGCATGTTGATGCCCGCGAGTTCGGATTCGGTCTGCACGAACGTGCCGCCCACTTCGTCCATACGCTTGGCCAGGTACTCCAGGATCTCGGTCTGCGGGGTGATGGGATAACCGCTGTAAAAACGGCAGCCGGCGCGCAGCGCCGCTTCTGCCAGGGCCTCATTGCCCTTCATAAGTTGTTTGCTCATGTTCTTACCTCTTATTCCAGGATTTCAAAAACACTGTCGGGGCACACGCGGTAGCACGTGCCGCAGGCGACGCACAGCGCGTCGTCGACCTGAACGGTGTCATAGCCCTTGTCGTTGATGTTGCCGGAGAACGACAGCGCCTTGCGCGGGCAGTCGTTCACGCAGTAACCACAGCCTTTGCAGCGGGCCGTGTTGATCTTGATTTTGCTCATGGATAAGCCTCCTTGTTATTTGCGGGGAATGTTACGCTGCGTTGGCAGCGGCCGCATTCCGCTTTGCAACCTTTTTCGCCTGTGCGATGGCCCAGACGGCCGCGATCACGCCCAGCACCGCCGTGCCGACGCCGTAGAAGAGGATCTTCGTGTAGCCCGCGTCGCCGTAGGCGTCGATCCAGTTGCCGAACATCGTGTGCACGAACATATCCGGAATGTAGCCGACAAACGTCGCGATGGCAACGGCCGTCGCGGAGATGTGCGTCGGGATGCCCATTTCCGGCTGGATGGAGAAATATGTGCCCTTGCACAGGAACATGGCGATGCCGACCAGCAGCAGCAAAACCACGAGCAGACCGCCGCTCGTGCCGCCGGGCAGGACCAGGAAGATGCCGATCGTCACCAGGCAGGCAAGCTGGCCGAGCAGCTGCTCCTTGGCGACAGACTTGAACGCCTTGTCGGCCAGATAGCCGCCGAGCGGGCCGCCGATCAGGCGGCAGCCGTAAGTGCGGAACGTACCGATGGTGGCCGCCAGCGTTGCGGACATGCCGAGCACGCCCGTGCTGTACGGCGTCAGGTAGCTGGCCACGGCGGAGATGGTCACATAGCACCAGACCAGGATGGCCATGATCCACACGCCGGGGATCTTAAAGGCGGACACATAGTCCTTGAAGGTGATCTTTTTCTGATTTTCTTTTTCTTCATCGCTCACGCCGTAAGCCGCGTCTTTCGGCATCAGGATCGCAACCAGGATGCCGGACACGATGGACAGACCGCCCATGAATGCCAGCGCGCTCTTGAAGCCGGTGATGAGGTCGCTGCCGCCGACGACGGCCATGACGCCGATCATGATGAAGCTCAGCAGCAGGGAAGCCAGACCGTTGAGGGCCTCGAAGATGCCGTACATACGGCCCTGCTCTTCGTCGGTGCCCGTCATGCGGATGCCCTTCATGATGGCCGGCCAGAAAGCAAAGCCGCCGGTCAGGCCCATGAGCAGCCAGATGATGACGGCCATGGTGTAGCTCTTATACGTGAACATGAACAGGAAGCTCAGCGCTGCCTGACCAAAGATGGAGATCAGCAGAACCGGCTTCGGGTTGAACTTGTCTCCGATCCAGCCGCCGGGCAGATAGGAGACGGTGCAGCAGATGCAGTAAGCGGTCATCAGAGAGCCGAGCTGGGCATTCGTGCAGCCCATGGCGGCGATCATCTGATCGTAGAAGCTGGACTTCATGTACGGCATGACGTACATAAAGCCGTAAGCGATCCCGAGTGCGAACAGCAGCAGGAAACGCTTGACATTTTTCGATGCGTTGCTCGTGTTTGACATGTTTCTTCTTCTCCTCTAAGTTACATTTTCATTCCAAATTCTCTGCTTTTGCGATACAGGGGGAATGCTCTCCATTTCTCTCGATGGCTCACCTCACTCGGTCCGTATTGGCTTTTCCAGCTCCGTGTCCCATTTCTCATCATTTGTCTGACAAATCATTGACTTAAAAAAAAGAATGTGCTAATGTAGACACAGATGGAAAGCCTCCCGATAATTGTCAGACAACTTTCCGGCGAATAAGGAAAGGCCTTGATGTAGGCCCTCAAATTTGTCTGACACATTTGATTATTTCAATCATACCATCGCTTTTTTTCTTTGTAAATAATCATAATGTTCAAAAAATCGACGCAATTTTTGTGAATATCGCTTAGCGAGGTGACAGCATGAAACCGAAGTCCAGCACAAACTATAAAAAAATCGTGGACGCCGTCCTCGACCAGATCAACCACAGCCAGCTCCAGAAAGGCGACAAATTGCCGACGGAGCTGTCCCTGGCGACGAAGTTTGACGTCAGCCGCACGTGCGTGCGCGAGGCGATCAAGAGTCTGGAGGCCATGGGCATCGTACAGAGCATCCAGGGCAGCGGCTCGTACATCACGAACACGCCGGAGCTGTCGATCAACCGGCCGATCTGCGCGCTGTTCGCGCTGAGCAACAGCACGCTGGAAAATGTGCTGGATCTGCGCATCGTGCTCGAGACGGACGTGTGCCGGGACATCATCCGCAGCGCGACCGACGACGAGATCGAGCGCCTGTGCGCTCTGGCCGACTACGACTATATCGGCACGCCGACCGATCGGCAGTCCGTGCTGGACTCGCAGTTTCACAATTCGCTCATGCGCATGTCGCACAACGCCCTCATCAAATACATCTACACCACGCTGTCCTCGCTCATGGACATCTACCGCGCGCGTGTGCTCGAGGAGACCTGGCGGCTGGACGAAAACGCCCTGACACGCGCCGGGCACCAGGCCATCTGTCAGGCCCTGCGTGACCGCGACGAAGCCGCCGTGGCCGCCGCCATCTACGACCACCTGACGCTGACCGGCCCGTACCGCGAGTGCCTGATCGAGCAGGATGCGGAAGATGAGAAAGCGCGTCGATCCCAGGAGGATTCTCTATGAAAACATTTGACCTGCCTTCCAACAGCAACTACGGCGACCAGCCGATCCCGATCGCGTTCCCCGACAACTGGGACGTGCATATCTCCAAGATCCACGGCTATGACACCCCGGCCCTGACCGAGGCGCAGATCGCGGAGAAGATCCACGCCGCCATCGGCGCCAAGCCCATCTCCGAGGGCGCCGCCGGCAAGAAGAGCGCCGTCATCATCATCGACGACATCACCCGCCCGACGCCGTGCGAGCCGATCGCCAAGGCCGTCATCGCGGAGCTGCGCGCCGCCGGCGTGCCGAAGGAGAACATCTGGTTCATCATCGCGCTCGGTACCCACGGCGTCATGTACCGCACGGAGTTCGTGCGCAAGCTCGGCGAGGAGATCGTCGAAAACTACGAGGTGCACAACCACAACCTGTTCTTTAACCACGTGTTCGTCGGCAACACGACCAACAACGTGCCCGTCGAGATCAATGCCGACGTCATGTCCGCCGACTACAAGATCGCCATCGGCACGACCATGGCCCACAGCTACTACGGCTTCAGCGGCGGCGCCAAATGCATCCTGCCGGGCGTGAGCTCGCTGCGCACGATCATGCGCAACCACAGCTTCACAACGACGACGGAGTTCAACATGGGCAACCCCCACACGCTCATGCGCAGCGACGCCGAGCAGGCCGCGCGCATGATGGGGCTCGACTTCAAGATCGACGCCATCCTCAACGGCCACGCGCAGATCTGCAACCTGTTCGCCGGCGACTTTGAGGCCGAGATCCAGCACGCGGCCGCCTACGCCGCCGAGCACTACGCGGCAAAGTTTGTGCCCGACTGCGACGTGGTCATCGCCAACAACTACTTCAAGCCCGCCGAGGCCAACTGCGCCTACACGCCCGAGGTCATCGCCTCGCTCAAGGACGGCGGCTCGTTCGTGCTCGCGGCCAACTCCCCGTTCGGCCCGTGTGTGCACTTTTTGTACGACAAGTGGGGTCACTCCGCCCCCGGCGGCATGATGTGGTCCGGCTGCTACACGAAGGGCAAAAACATGGCCCACGCTGTCGTGTTTGCCGAGCACACCGTCAAGGGTATGCGCGACCCGTGGTACATCGACGAGCACTCCGGCGCTGAATACGTCAAGACGTGGTCGGACGCCCTGCGCATCCTCGACGACGGCACGCCGAAGAAGGTCGTGCTCTACCCGAACGCCGAGTGCCAGGTGCTCGATAACTCCAAGCAGTTTTACAAGCAGGGCAAATAAGCAGGATTTTCCGTGTGAAACGGGCGGGAGCGCATTGCGTTCCCGCCCATTTTCGCGTACAATAGACAAAACGAAAGCGAGGTGAGCGCGCATGGAAACGCGCGTGGCGCTGATCGGCATCATCGTGGAAAACAGCGAGAGCACAGCGCAGCTCAACGCCCTGCTGCACGACGCGGGGCAGTACATCATCGGGCGCATGGGCCTGCCCTACCGCGCTAAGGGCGTCAGCATCATCAGCGTCGTGCTCGACGCACCGCAGGACGTGATCTCCGCGCTCGCGGGGCGCATCGGCCGCCTGCCGGGCGTGAGCGCCAAGACCGCCTATTCCAAACCGTTCCCGCCCGCCGGGGACTGACCGCACCGATCGGAGGGACCACCCATGCACATTCCAAAGGGCGCGAGCCAGACGTGCGCGCTGCTGACCTTTGACGACGCGCTCCACTGCCCGCAGCACGACGACTATGACGCCGCGCGCTGGCTGTACGTGCCGCCGTACTACACCGAATACCGTTACATTCTCGGCACGCGGGGCGAAAACCCGCTCATCTGCATCGGCATCAACCCGTCGACCGCGCAGCCGGGCGATCTGGACAACACGCTCAAGAGCGTCGAGCGCATCGCCCTCGGCAACGGGTATGACAGCTTCACGATGTTCAACGTCTACCCCCAGCGCGCGACCGATCCAAACGCCATGGACACGACCTTCAACCGCGCGCTGCATGAGCAGAACATGGCGGCCTTCCGCTACGTGCTCGGGCAGTACGCACCCGGCAACCGGCCGGCTGTGTGGGCCGCGTGGGGCACGCTGATCGAAAAGCGGCCGTACCTGTTCGACGCGCTCGAGGAAATGCTCGCCATCGGCGAGGAATACCACGCGCAGTGGCTGACGTTCGGCGCGCGCTCCAAGGCCGGGCATCCGCACCACCCGCTCTACCTCCGGCGCGACAGCGTGCCGGAGCCGTTTGACGTGCGCGCCTACTGTGCGGCGCAGCGCGCGCGGCTGAAATGACGCAGCAGAAGCAGATAACAGCACCGCCCCCGGCGTGACCAGCAGGTCACGCCGGGGGCGTTTTCACGGTTCGGCAAACCGGAAGCTGTCGTTTTTTATTCCACGCGAACATTCACTGGGCTTATTACAAGATTTCCGCCGCCGGCTACCGTGTACCATTTGCCTTTTTCCAGTTTGATTTTTTCTGATACACCAGATGTAATATACCCTACCACATATTTTTCACCCGTTTCCATATCCGTAAAGACCACATCCGTATCACAATCCCCACTTACTTTTACGGTTCCAAATAGCGGCTGTATCTGTTCGGATTTGATCATGCCCTCATCGTTTACAAGTGCAAAAGTATGTTTCTTTTGAAAATTCGCATAAACGAGAATGGCAACTGCGAATATTGCGATTGCACATAGAATTGGCCATCTTTTTCTGTTCATAAATACTCCCTCAAATCCCGATTCTGTGCGCTGCCAAACGTTCAGTATCTTGTCTCCCACAGGATCAGCCCGCGGGCAGGCGCCGTGGGGCCGGCGGCGCTGCGGTCGCGCGCGGCGAGGATGGCCGGCATCGTGTCCGCGTCCCGCTGCCCGAGCCCGACCTCCAGCAGCGTGCCGGTGAGGATGCGCACCATGTGGTACAAAAAGCCGTCGCCCGAGAATGTCAGGCGCACTTCCTCACCCCGCCGCTCGACGGTGATGGCATCGACCGTGCGCACGGCAGATTTTTTCATGCGCCGGTTGGCACAGAACGACGTGTAGTCGTGCGTGCCGCACAGCAGCGCTGCCGCGCGCTGCATGGCCGCCGTGTCGAGCGGCTGCGGCAGGGCGCAGACATAGCGCCGCTCGAACACGTTCGGCGTCTCGCTGTTCCAGACGCGGTAGACATACGTCTTGCCGCGGCAGGACAATCGCGCGTGAAAGCGCGGCGCGGCTTCCTCGAGCGTGAGCACGCCGATGTCCCCCGGCAGGCGCGCGCGCAGCTGCCGCAGCAGCTCTGGCGCGTGCAGGTCGGTCTTCGCGCGGAACGACGCCGTCTGCATCCGGGCGTGCACGCCCGCGTCCGTACGGCCGGAGCCCGCGACCTCGACCGGCTGCGCCAGCAGGTCGCTGAGTGCGGCCTCGAGCCGCCCCTGAATGGTGTCCGGCGTGTTGCCCTGCCGCTGCCAGCCGTTGTAGCGCGTGCCGTCATAGCTGAGCGTCATGCGGAAATTCGGCATGGTGCACCTCCTTTGGATGAAAGATGAAAACACGGCCCCGCAGGTTGCTTGCGGGGCCGTGCGTGTATGTTCTGCGGAAATTACGCCTTCGGCGCTTTCTTGCCGGCCTTGCCGAAGTGCAGCTCCTTGAGGCCCTCGACCTCGTCGCACACGGGCTTGAAGCTGCAGCTCGCGCAGTCGAGATCCTCGGGCATGCCCTCGAGGATGGTGTTCATGGTCTTGGTCACGTCGTCGATCTTCTTGGCCGTGTCGTGCAGGGTCTTGAAGTCGACGTTCTTCGTGATGAAGATCACGCGCACATTCGTGATGTTCGGGTTTTTCTTATACTGCCGGATAAAGTCGCAGCCGACCTTGTAAAACGAGATGCCCTTCTTGATGGCCTTCTTGCTCACGCGGATCTGCTCGCGGCTGCTCTCGGGCGAGACGCGCATCATGTATCCGTCCGGGAAGACATGGTACTTCACGAACTCGATGTTGCGGATGGCGGTGTAAGTCGCGTCTTTGTTCTCGACGTCGATGTCCTTGACGCCGAGTATCACGAGGCGGGCAAATGGCACGTCGCCCTTGATCTCCTTCATATCCGGGCCGTAGAGCAGCACCTCGTCCGCCGGGACGAGACTGCTGTCGGACGTGACGCAGGTGAAGTTCACGGCGTCGTTCGCGCCGCCGCCGAGCTCATACGCAGCGTCGCGCAGGAGCACGAGCTCGCTCTCGCCGTTATCTTTCCACGCATCGCGCTCTTTATAGGCCCACTTCTGCGTCGGCGCGCCGAGCAGGTCGGTCGTTTCCCGAATAAAGCTGTCGTACAGTTCCATATCCTTCATGTTGTTCCCTCCTCAAAAAATGCCCAGGTTGTGCAGCGCCTGGTGGACGCCGACCATGATGTTGGAGTCCTCCGGCAGCTCGAACACGCTCTTGCCGTGGATGTCGTTGGCAGCGTGGATCGGATCGGTGGGGATGTAGGCGAGCACGTCCACCCCGTCGAGCTTGACGAGATCGTTCATGCTCGGGTCGACCACGCGGTTGACGATCATGCCGATGCGCTCGTAGGTGATGAGGTCATCGGCCGCCTCCTTGATCTCGCGGCAGACGTTCACGCCCTTGGCGCTCTGGTCCGTGACGAGGACCAGGTGCGAGACCTGCTCCATAACGCGGCGGCTGATCTGCTCGATGCCGGCCTCGCCGTCGATGACCACATAATCGAAATCATTGGCGAGCATGCTGATGACTTCCTTGAGGTAGGAGTTGACCGAGCAGTAGCACCCGGCGGCCTCCGGACGGCCGATGGCCAGGAAGGCGAAGCCGTCGCACTCGACCATGGTGTCAAAGATGCGGAAGCGCGCCTCGTTGAGCACCTCGATGGCCTGGCGGTACTCGCCGCGCTCCGAGGTCTCGATCACTTCGTTGCGGATGTCGTCGATCGTGTGCTCGACGTGCACGCCCAGCGCCGTGGACAGGCCCACGGCCGGGTCTGCGTCGATGGCGAGGATGCGCTTGCCGGGGAAGGCCTCCACCAGCTCGCGGACGATCGCCGAGCACAGAGAGGTCTTGCCGACGCCGCCCTTGCCGGCGACTGCGATGATCTTGGCTTTCGTTTTGTTTTCTTCCATAGTGCGTTCCCTCCTGACGGCTGAAAAATTTGCGGAAGCTGCGGCTTCGATTGCATCCATCCTACCACAGATCCGGCAGATCTTTCTGTGTCCAGGTCACAGACCGACCCCCAACACAGGATGTCATTCCCAGACACATGCGCCGTTTTCTTTGATTTTTCAACAGTTTTTTCGCCGATGCCCAACGTTTCGGCAAAATTACATAAAAAAGAATTGCGAAATTTATTATGTATTAGTATAATGTTTTCCGCGACCTTACGTCAAGTGTTTTGTCGCAAATTTCACGAATCGGAATTCACTTTTTTACAAAGGAGCTACTGAACCTATGCGCGGCATTGAAACCGGAAAAACCCGTATCCGTCACGAAGTATTCACGGAGATCGCCCGAATGGCCTATGAGGGCGGCGATTACGCAAAGCGGCTCGAAGAGCTGCCGTTCAAGATCATCCCCGGCGAGATCGGTTCCTACCGGGACAGTCTGTTCCTCGAGCGCGCCGTCGTTGGCGAACGGCTGCGGCTGGCCATGGGGCTGCCGCTGCGCAAGTTTTCGGAGTTCTCCCTGCTCTCGGACGGCGTGGAAAAGGCGCTCGACCCGGAGATCTATTACGAAAAGCCGCTCATCAACGTCATCAAGTTCGCGTGCAACCGCTGCCCGGACAACGTTGTGAAGATCACGAACGTATGCCAGGGCTGTCTGGAGCATCCGTGCATGGCGGTCTGCCCGCGGCAGGCCATCACGCGGCAGAACGGTCAGGCCCATATCGACACGGATAAGTGCATCCGCTGCGGACGCTGCCTGAAAGAGTGCAAGTTCAACGCCATCGTGCGCCTCGAGCGGCCGTGCCGCAAGGCCTGCGGCATGGACTGCATCCATTCCGACGGGCTCGGCCGCGCCGACATTGATTATTCCAAGTGCACGTCCTGCGGCCAGTGCATGGTCAGCTGCCCGTTCGGCGCCATCTCGGACAAGAGCCAGATCTTTCAGACCATTCAGGCCGTCAAGAGCGATACGCCTGTTTACGTGGCGCTCGCGCCGGCGTTCGTGGGGCAGTTCGGCCCCGAGGGCGTGCCCGAGCGGATGCGCAAGGCGTTCCAGCGCCTCGGCTTCGCAGACGTGTATGAGGTCGCCATCGGCGCGGACCTGTGCGTGATCGAAGAGGCGGCGGACTTCCTGGAGGAAGTGCCCGAAAAGCACAAATTCATGGTCACGTCCTGCTGCCCGTCGTGGAGCGACATGGTCAAAAAGCTCTTCCCCCAATTTGAAAAGAACATCTCCGTGGCCTTTACGCCCATGGTGCTCACCGCGCGCATGATCAAGCGCGACCACCCGGACTGCAAGGTCGTGTTCGTCGGCCCGTGCGACTCGAAAAAGCTCGAGGCCCGGCGTGAAAGCGTGCGCAGCGACGTGGACTTCGTGCTCACGTTTGAAGAGGCGCTCGGCATCTTCGCGGCCAAAGGCATGGACAAGGCGTTCCCGCCCGAGGACGAGGAGGAGATGCCCGCCTACTCCAGCCGCGACGCGCGCCGCTTTGCCTACTCCGGCGGCGTGGCACAGGCGGTCGTCAACGCCATCCACGACATGGAACCCGAGCGGGAGGTCAAGGTCGCCGCGGCGACCGGTCTGGCCGACTGCCGCAAGCTGCTGATGATGGCCAAGGTCGGGAAGTACGACGGCTACCTGCTCGAGGGCATGGCCTGCCCGGGCGGCTGCATCGCCGGTGCGGGCACGCTGTGCCCGATCGAGCAGTCGCACAAAGAGGTCGAGGCGTTCAGCTCCGAGGCGAAGTTCACCTGCGCCAACGACACGCCGTACATGGACTACCTGCCCCTCATCGAGGAGAAGGACAAGATCCGCAAACTGTGATTCCCTGCGCACCGCCGGCGGCGGTGCGCAGTTTTTATCATATGTCCAAAAAAAGGCGGTCACACCCCTGATTTTTTTCCGTGCTGCGGGCTGGACAAGCGCGCCCGTTCGCGGTACAATAGCAAAAATCATCACCGGGGCGCGACCCGCTCCGCTTTCCACACTGTATATTGTTATAAGGAGGTCTTTCCCATGGCTTACTTCTTTTCCGGCCAGTCGCACACGTTCAATGAGTATCTGTTGGTGCCCGGCTACTCGTCGAGCGAGTGCATCCCGGACAACGTTTCTCTGCGCACGCCGCTGACGCGCTTTCGCGCGGGCGAGGAACCGGCCCTGTCGCTGAACGTGCCGATGGTCTCGGCCGTGATGCAGTCCGTGTCCGGCGACCGGCTGGCCGTCGCGCTGGCGCAGGAGGGCGGCGTGTCGTTCCTGTACGGCTCGCAGTCGATCGAGGACGAGGCCGCGATGGTCGCCCGCGTCAAGAGCTACAAGGCGGGCTTTGTGCGCAGCGACTCGAACATCAGCCCCGACGCGACGCTTTCGGACATTCTGGCCCTGCGCGAGCAGACCGGCCACTCCACCGTCGCCGTCACCGAGGACGGCACGGCCGACGGCCGCCTGGTCGGCATCGTCACGAGCCGCGATTACCGCGTGAGCCGCATGGCGCCCGAGACGCCGGTGCGCGAATTCATGACGCCGCGCGAGAAGATGATCACCGCGCCCGACGGCACGTCCCTGAAGGAAGCCAACAACATCATCTGGGAGCACAAGCTCAACTCTCTGCCCATCGTCAACGACGAGGGCCGCCTGTGTGCGTTCGTGTTCCGCAAGGACTATGACCTCCACAAGCAGAAACCGAACGAACTGCTCGACAGTCAGAAGCGCTACCTCGTCGGCGCGGGCATCAACACCCGCGACTATGCCGAGCGCGTGCCCGCGCTGGTCGACGCCGGTGTGGACGTGCTCGTGATCGACTCGTCCGAGGGCTACTCCGAGTGGCAGAAGCGCACGCTCGAGTGGATCCGCGAGCGCTACGGCGACAGCGTCAAGGTCGGTGCCGGCAACGTCGTGGACGCGGACGGCTTCCGCTTCCTGGCCGACTGCGGCGCGGACTTCGTGAAGGTCGGCATTGGCGGCGGCTCGATCTGCATCACGCGCGAGACCAAGGGCATCGGCCGCGGCCAGGCGACCGCCGTCATCGAGGTCTGCCGCGCACGCGATGAGTACTTCCGCGAGACCGGCATCTACGTGCCCGTCTGCTCCGACGGCGGCATCGTGCACGATCACCACATCACGCTCGCGCTGGCCATGGGTGCGGACTTCGTTATGCTGGGCCGCTACTTCGCCCGCTTCGACGAGAGCCCGTCGGACAAGGTCAACGTCAACGGCACGCTCATGAAGGAGTACTGGGGCGAGGGCTCCAACCGCGCGCGCAACTGGCAGCGCTACGACCTCGGCGGCAGCAAGAAGCTGTCCTTCGAGGAGGGCGTGGACTCCTACGTGCCCTACGCCGGCAAGCTCTCCGATAACGTCCAGCAGACGCTGGCAAAGGTCCGCTCGACCATGTGCAACTGCGGCGCACTGACCATCCGCGAGCTGCAGGAAAAGGCGCGGCTGACGCTCGTGTCCTCGGTGAGCATCGTCGAGGGCGGCGCGCACGACGTCGTGCTCAAGACCTCGAACAAGCCCGTGTGAGAACACAGATACAGATAAAAAACAGACGGTGCCCGGCATCACAGCCGGGCACTGTTTTTTTCTTCCCGCGCGAAGGTGGAAAAATATGCGTGGGTTTTTCGGTCGCGGCGTGTATAATGGAGTAGAAACACAGCCGGGAGGAGGCGAGGACGTGCAGGAGCAGGAGATGATCGCACAGCTGCTGCTGCAGGACGAGCGCGGCATGGAGGCCCTGCTGCTGCACTACGGGCCGCTGATGCGCTACATCATCGCGCCGATCGTGCCGAACGCGCTCGACCGCGAGGAGTGCCTCTCGGAGGCGTCGCTGCGCGTGTGGAACAAGATCGCGCAGTTTGATGCCGCGCGCGGTAGCTGGAATGCGTGGCTGACGGCGGTCACGCGCAGCACGGCGCTGAACTATCAGCGCAGCGCCGCCCGGCACGGCGGCATGCAGACTCTGCCGGAGGGCGCGCCGTCGCCGGAGGCATCCCCGGAGGAGGCGCTGATACAAGCCGAGCGCCGCGCCGCGCTGCACGATGCGCTCGCACGGCTCGGTCAGAACGACCGGGCGCTGTTTTACCGAAAGTATTATTACTTACAGTCCACCGCGCAGATCGCCGCCGAGCTCGGCATGACCGAGCGCGCGGTCGAGGGTCGGCTGTACCGCCTGAAAAAACGGCTGCGCACGATGTTGGGAGGTGAGGGCCATGTGTGACCGCCCGTGGGAGACCATGACGGACGCGGACTTTGAGGCCATGCTGGCCCGGAGCGTCCCCGATGTTCCGCCGGAGGAGATCGTGGCCGAGGTGACCCCGTGGCGGCGCGCCATGAACCGCATCCTCTTCGGCATGGCGCTGTGCGCGATCACCCTGAACTTCTGGTGCCTGAACTACATCCTCCCCGCCGTCGGCACGGTGCTGCTGCTGCTCGGCTTTCGCGCGCTGCGGCGGGAAAACCGCTGGCTCGGCGGCTGCTTTGTCGTCACCGTGATCCGCGCGGCCTGCTTTTTCGCCACGCTGATCCTGAATACGACGATTTTGCAAAGTGCCGTGTTCACGCCCGTCGTCACGACCACGCTCACCGTCACAAACGCGGTGCTGCTCCTCGCCCTGTACTTCTGCTTCTGGCGAGGGCTGCTGGCAGTGCAGGCAAAGGCGGGCCTGCCCGCGCAGGCCGGCGGCGCGCTCGCGCTGATCGTGTGGTACGCGCTCGTGTGCGTTCTCGCCGCCGTTCAGTACGGCGGATGGGTCGTGCCGATCGCAATGCTCATCGGCTATGGATTCATCCTCCGCAGCCTTTACCGGCTGTCCGGCGCGCTGGACGAGGCCGGATACGCCATCGCGCCGGGGCCGGTGCGGGTGACGGACCGGTGCCTCGTGCTCGTGATTGCTGCGGTGCTGGGCATCGGCTGCACGCTCGGGTATCTCTTCGGCAGCAGCTACCGGATGGACTGGCAGCCCGCGGACACGTCCAAGCAGACACAGACGGCGGCGATCCGGCAGCAGCTGCTGGATCTCGGCTTTCCGGAGGCGGTGCTCAACGACCTCACGCCGGAGGACATCGCCGCCTGTGACGGCGCGCTGCGCGTCGTGGCCGTGACGGAGGATCACCCCTTCAACAACGGCAGAACCGTCTCGTACAAGGAAAGCGACGGCGAAGGCGGCGTCGTCAGCGTGCAGGACACGGTCTACGACGTCAGGGAGCTGCGCCTGACCAGTGTGGGCGTGCAGCTGCCCGGCGCGCAGGAGACGTGGCGGGTGTACCACCACTTCCTGTGGACGACCGACCCCGGCTTCTGCGGCACGGAGGTGCTCCAGATCTGGCCTGCCGATGAAAACATGCAGGATGGATGGCGCTTCGCCGGAGACGTGACCGGCCGCGTGCTGTATGACCGGGACGGGCAGACGTTCACCGCGTCCTACCACACGCTCGGACGCCAGACCTACACCGCCGACTCCGTGTTCTTCGGGCAGCGGACGAACAGCGACCTGTTCGCGGCCTTTTCCATGCCGCGGCACGCAGAGCACGCGCGCGGCTATGTCGCCTACACCGCCGCGGCGGTGCAAAGCGGCTATCTGCTCAACAGCTGGTGCAACTACACCCACCAGCAGAGCCTGCTGCAATATCCCGCCGTGACGGCGATGGAAAAGCGGATGACGTCCGCCTTCGGGAATACCGGTGCGTTTTACACCGTACAGCACGCGCTGCAGTTTTTCCCCGAGGACGCACAGACGCTGCGATGAGCGCAAAAAAACCGACCAGAACAGGCGTTCGGGTCGGTTTTTCTATGCACTGGGTCAGGGGTGCGGTTTGTTCTCGCGGTAGGCGGCCATGATGTCGCGGAAGATCTCGCCGTTGGACGGCGGCGTCCACGTGATGGCGTTGGCGCCGGCCTGAATGGTCTCGAGGATGCTCTCATCCGTCGGGCCGCCGGTCGCAATGATGGGCACGTCGGGGTGCTGCTCGCGGATGCGGCGCACGACGGCAGGCGTTTCCGCCGCGGCGGAAACGTTGAAGATGTCCGCGCCGGCGCGGATGCGCTCGTCAAAGTCGGTGTCTGCGCGCACGACCGTGAGCACGACGGGGATGTCGATCGTCTCGGCCACGTGCGAGACGACGACGCTGGCCGTCGGCGCGTTGAGCACGACGCCGGTCGCGCCCTGCATCTCGGCGAACATGGCGAGGTTGACCACGCGCTGGCCCTGCGTGAGGCCGCCGCCGACGCCGGCAAACACCGGGATATCGGCCGCGAGCAGCAGCGCCTGCGTGATGATCGGCTGCGGCGTGAACGGGTAGACCGCGATGATGGCGTCCGCGTTCACGTTTTTGATGATGGACAGGTCCGTCGAGAACACGAGCGACTTGATGCGCTTGCCAAAAATCATGATGCCGCTGCACTGATAGATGACCTCCGGCACGCGCAGGGCAAACTTGCGCAGCGTGCCGTCCACGGCCTGCGGCATGGACTTTTTCGGTGGGATTATTTTTTCTTCGTACATTTTGACTCACACTCCAGTATCCGTTTGAACGTCTCGACGCCGGTCAGCAAAACGCGCTCGTCGAAATTGAAATGACTGCTGTGCAGCGGGGCGGTACCGGTCGGTTCCTGCACGCCGAGGAAGAAAAACAGGCCCGGGATCTCCTGCTGATATTCGGCGAAATCCTCCGCCGCCATGACGGGCTCGACCAGGACCGCGTCGTCCATGGAGTCGAGCACGGTGTAAAACTGCTCCACCAGCTCGCGCGGGTTGCGCACGCTGGGGTAACGGACCTTGCGGTCCATGTCGATCTGCGCGCCGGTGGCCGTCTCAAGCCCCTGCATGAGCGCGGCGATCTTGTGGCTGAGGGTGCGGTAGAGGTCGTTGCTGAACACGCGCAGCGTGCCGCTGATCGTGACCTCCTCGGCGATAACGTTGTGCGATGTGCCGCCCTGGATCTTGCCGAGCGTGAGCAGCGCGTCCTGGTGCGGATCGACGTCGCGCGTGATGACGGTCTGCACCATCGTGATGAGCTCCGCCGCAACGACGATGGCGTCGATGCCCATCTGCGGCGTGGAGGCGTGGGCGCTCTTGCCGTGGACGGTGATCTCGAAATCGCTCGTCTGCGCCATGAGATAGTCCCAGCGCACACCGATCTTGCCCTTCGGCACGGTCGGCCACAGGTGCAGGCCGTAGATGCGGTCGACCTTCGGGTTTTCGAGCGCGCCGTCGTCGATCATGCGCCGCGCGCCGGCCCAGCCCTCTTCGCCGGGCTGGAACAGCAGGACAATATTACAATGAATGTGCGCGCGATTTTTGGCGATCCAGCGCGCAAAGAGCAAAAGGATCGTCATATGCCCGTCGTGGCCGCAGCCGTGCATGTTGCCGGGGCGCTGCGAGCAGTAGGGCACGTCATTGGCCTCGTCATTGTGGATGCCGTCCATATCGGCGCGGAAGGCGATGGTCGTCTCGGCGTCCTTAGCGAAAAACACAGCCTTCACACCGCAGACGGCCGGCGTCTCGATGCGGTCCGGGCCGCACTGCTTCAGCTCGCGCAGGACATAGGCCTGCGTATCGCGCAGCTGAAAGCCGATCTCGGGAATGCGGTGCAGATCCTGGCGGATGCGCACCGCGTCGTCATACATGGATTCGATTTGTTTACTCAGATGCATACTTTCTCCCATGGCGCCGGGTAAGCCCGCGCCGCCCGATCTGTCTATATTTTTCTGCACACAGTATACCCAAAATCCGGCCATGCGTCAATGGGCACGGGGGCGGGCCGTGACCGGTGTCAAGAAAAGTTCACAACTTGTCCCTTGCATTTTTCCATACGGTCTGCTAGTATTTTAGAAAATGCTTAAAAAATTCGAAGAAAACGAAGGCGATCTCCATGTCATCCACCACCGAAGCGCGCGTGGCCGTCATCACCGGCGGCAGTTCGGGCATCGGCCTGCACGCCGCGCGTGCCCTGCGCGGCCGCGGTCTCAACGTGTATGAGCTCAGCCGCCGCGCCGAAAACGCGGAGCCGGGCGTAACGCACCTGCAGGCAGACGTGACGGACGAAGCGCAGGTGAACGCCGCCGTGGCGGAGATTCTGCGCCGCGAGGGGCGCATCGACATTCTCATCAACAATGCGGGCTTCGGCATCTCCGGCGCGATCGAGTTCACGCCGGCGCAGGAGGCCCGGCGGCAGTTTGATGTGAACTTTTTCGGCATGGTGAACATGAACCGTGCAGTCCTGCCCATCATGCGGCAGCAGGGCGGCGGCCGCATCGTGAACATGAGCTCCGTTGCCGCGCCGATCGCCATTCCGTTTCAGGCGTACTACTCGGCCTCCAAGGCCGCCGTGCGCACGTATTCTCTCGCGCTCGCAAGCGAGGTGCGTCCCTTCGGCATCGAGGTCTGCGTCATCATGCCGGGTGACATTGCCACCGGCTTCACCGCCGCGCGGCGCAAGAGCTGCGACGGCGACGATGCCTATCACGGCCGCATCGCGCGCTCCGTCGCCGTGATGGAGCACGACGAGCAGACCGGTATGAGCGCCGAATACGCCGGGCAGTTCGTGGCCCGGCGCGCCACGCAAAAGCGCGCGAAGCTCATCTGCACGATGGGACACAAGTACGCCCTGTTCGTGTTTCTCATGCGCATCCTGCCGACCGGGCTTGCGACCCGGATCGTCGGCAAGATCTACGCATCCTGATCCAACTGCTTTCTTCCCTGCGGCGCAAAATCCCATTGCCACCATCCAGGCAACTTCCTTCCATCCTTCTCCACCCTGTGCGCCGCGTTTTCCCCCCTTCCCGCAGCAGCGGGTCTGCCTCTGGTCCCATCTCAGCCAGGGGCAGTATTTTTATGCTCTGCATAAAAATACTGCCAGATCCCATCCGAGGCGGGCCTTGCCCCCTCGGGCTCCCCTGCGGCTCTGGTGCCATGAGACTCCGTGCATCTGTCGCGCCCCGGTAGTCTATTTTTTTACCGCCTGACCTTATAAAAAACCTCCACACTGCGCAAACAGTGCGGAGGTTTTTTTTATAACATTACGCCAGAAACGGCGAGCGCATATACCGCTTGCGCAGAAAGATGTTGCCGCCCTTCGGCGGGCCGATCTGCGTGAAGCCGGCCGCCTCGAACATGGCCAGTGCGATGCGGTTGGTGTGATACACGTGCGTGACGACCTGCTCGAACGACTGCGCGGCCGCCAGCTCCTCCACGGCGCGGAGCATCGCATTGCCCCAGCCGTGGCCGCGGCAAGCCGGATAGACGAAAAAGTCGTTGATGAACACCGTCTCCGGCTCGGTCGTGTCGCACCAGAGCTCGCCGACGGTCTCACCGCCGGACTCGGCCGCGAGCAGGTAGTTGCGCGGCGTTTCCGCGCCCTGCGGCAGCATCTCGTCGAGCGCGCCCTGCGCCTCGGTGAGCGCGTGCTCCTCTGTGTCCGTGGCGCGGGCGAAGAGCAGCTCCTGCGCGTAGCGCGCGATATTGCGCTGCCGGAACGGCTCGAATTCCTCCGCCGTGAGCACGCGGAGATCTACACTTTGTCCCATATTGTCCTCCTGTTTACGCCTCCGGCTGGATCATGCGCCGCGCGTTGACAGGCGGCAGCAGATCGCCGTACAGATCCCGCAGCAGCAGCTGCGCCACGGGCGTGATGTCCTCCGTGCTCTGGCATGGGCGCAGATACAGCGCCGCCGGCTGCCCGCCCCAGCGGAAGCGGAAGCCCGTGTCGCGGTAGCCGTTTTTCGTGAGCAGCCGCTCGCGCTCCGGCAGCGCCACGCACGTGCGGCTCTGGCAATAGAGAATGCCCTTCTTACCGGCGTAGCAGCGCGCGATGAGTTCCATGGCCACGCGGCCGAGCAGCTGCCTGCGCAGATACGGATAGATCGTGAGCGCGTGCACGAGCACGTAGCCATACGGCGAGCAGACCGTCACGAGCGCATAGCCCGCCTCGCGCCTGTCGTCCGCGCGGAAGAGCAGCAGCTCCATGCGCCGGCGCACCATGGCGCTGGCGATGACGGCTTCCGGCAGCAGCTCGGGCGCGTCAAACGTGCGCTTCATGTCCGGATACAGGCGCACGAGGTCCGTGAGCCTGCCCTTTTCCAGATGCAGCTTGCGGATCGGCGGCAGCTGCTGCAGCAGCTCCTCGAGACCAAACAGCTGCTCGTCCGGCTCCCAGTTGCCGGTCGTGTCCTGCACCGGAGCCTGTGCCCGCGGTGAAAAATGGACGATCTTCGGTTCGTTCGGCTCTGTCATGCAAACTTCTCCCTTTCCGCGACGGCCAGCGCGTCGCAGCGGTTGTTGTACACATTGTCGGCGTGACCCTTGACCCAGAAAAACTGCACCTTGTGCGTCTGGAGCAGCCCGTCGAGCGTCTGCCAGAGGTCGACGTTTTTCAGCTCGCCGTCCTTGCGGCGCCAGCCCTTCTGCTTCCAGCCGCGCAGCCAGCCGAGGTTAATGGCGTTGGCGAGATACTGGCTGTCCGTATACAGCGACACCTGACACGGCTCGTGCAGGCTCTGCAGCGCCGTGATCGCGCCGAGCAGCTCCATGCGGTTGTTCGTCGTGGACGGCTCGCCGCCGGAGAGCTCCTTTTCATGCGCGCCGTATTTCAGGATGGCGCCCCAGCCGCCGGGGCCGGGGTTGCCGGAGCAGGCCCCGTCGGTATAGATCGTGACCTGCTTCATGCCTCGGGCTCCTCGGCGGGGGCAGCGTCCTCGCTCTCGGCGCGGTCGGTGAGCGCGACAGAGATGACGCGCGCGCCCTCGGACAGGCGCATGATGCGCACGCCCTGCGTCGCGCGGCCGAGCTCGGAGATGCCGGCGGCCTCCATGCGGATGATGACGCCGTCGTCCGAGACGACGAGCACATCGTCGCTCTCCTGCACGACCTTGACGGCCGCGACCGGGCCGGTCTTGTCGGTGATGTTGTAGTTTTTCATGCCGGAGCCGCCGCGGTGCTGCGGTTCCTCGCCGCCGCGGATATAGTCGGCGGCCGGGGTGCGCTTGCCGTAACCGTTTTCGGTGATGGACAGCACGTCCGCGTCCGGCTGCGCGATCTCGGCGCCGACGACCCAGTCGCCGTCCTTGAGGCGGATGCCGCGCACGCCGACGGCCTCGCGGCCCATGGGGCGCACGTCCGTCTCGGCAAAGCAGATGGCCTGACCGTTGTGGGTCGCCAGGAGGATGTTCCGGCTGCCGTCGGTGCGCATGACGTTGATGAGCTCGTCGCCCTCGTCGAGCGTGAGTGCGCGGATGCCGCTCGTGCGGATGTTGCGCAGGGCCGAGAGCGGCATGCGCTTGACCGTACCGCTGCGCGTGGCAAAGACGAGGAACGAATCGTCGTCCATCTCGCGCACGTGCAGCATGGCGTTGACATGCTCGTCCTTCTCCACCTGGATGAAGTTGACGATGTTCACGCCGCGCGCGGTGCGCCCGGCCTCCGGGATGAGATAGCCCTTCTTGCGGTAGCAGCGGCCGCGGTTGGTAAAGAAGAGGATGTAGTCATGCGTCGAGGCGGTAAACACGGTGTCCACATAGTCCTCGTCGCGCAGCGTCGCCGCGCGCACGCCCTTGCCGCCGCGCTTTTGCGCGGTGTACTCGTCGACGGGCACGCGCTTGATGTTGCCGCCGTGCGAGAGCGTGAACACGCACTGCTCTTCCTCGATGAGGTCTTCGATATCAATGTCGTCCTCGATGTCCTGGATCTCCGTTTTGCGCTCGTCGCCATACTTATCGCGGATGGCAATGAGCTCGTCGCGCAGCACGGCCTTGACCTTTTCGGGGTCGGCCAGCAGCTCGCGGAAGTAGGCGATACGCTTTTCCAGCTCGTCATACTCGTTTTGCAGCTTCTCGCGCTCGAGCCCCTGCAGGGCCTTGAGGCGCATATCGAGAATGGCCTGCGCCTGCACATCGGACAGGCTGAAGCGCTGCATAAGGTTTTCCTTCGCGTCATCATAGCTCTCGCGGATGATGCGGATGACCTCGTCGATGTTCTCCTCGGCGATGAGCAGACCCTCGAGCAGATGCGCGCGCTCGAGCGCTTTCTTGAGGTCAAACTTCGTGCGGCGCACAATGATCTCTTCCTGGAAGGTGAGGTACTCGTCGAGAATGTGCCGCAAGGACAGGATCTTCGGCTGCGACTGGTTATCGACCAGAGCGAGCATGTTCACGGCGAACGTGGTCTGCATCTGCGTCTGGGCGAAGAGCCGGTTGAGCACGACCTGGGTGTTGGCGTCCTTTTTGAGCTCGATGACGATGCGCATGCCGTTGCGGTCGGACTCGTCGCGCAGGCCGGAGATGCCGTCGAGCTTTTTATCGCGCACCTGCTCGGAAATGTTCTGGATGAGCTGGCGCTTGTTGACCTGATAGGGCAGCTCCGTCACGATGATGCGGATGCGGTCGTGACCCCAGGTCTCGGTCTCGGTGCGGGCGCGCACGACGATGCGGCCGCGGCCGGTGGCGTAGGCCGCGCGGATGCCGCTGCGGCCGACGATGATGCCCCGGGTCGGAAAGTCCGGGCCCGTGACGTGCTGCATGAGGTCCGAGAGCGTGGCGTCCGGGTTTTCAAGCACGCAGACGCAGGCGTTGATGACCTCGGTCAGGTTGTGCGGCGGGATATTCGTCGCCATGCCGACGGCGATGCCGGAGCTGCCGTTAACGAGCAGGTTCGGGAACCGGCACGGGAGCACGCGCGGCTCGCGGCGCGTCTCGTCAAAGTTCGGGTCCCAGTCGACGGTGTCCTTGTCGATGTCGCGCAGCATTTCGTTGGCGATCTTCGACAGGCGCGCCTCGGTGTATCGGTAGGCGGCCGGGGGATCGCCGTCCACGGAGCCGAAGTTGCCGTGGCCGTCGACGAGCATGTAGCGCATGGAAAAGTCCTGCGCCAGACGCACCATCGCGTCGTACACGGACGCATCACCGTGGGGATGATACCGGCCGAGCACGTCGCCGACGCAGGTGGCGGATTTTTTGAACGGCTTATCCGAGGTCAGATTGTCCTCATACATGGCGTAGAGGATGCGGCGGTGCACGGGCTTGAGACCGTCGCGCACATCCGGCAGCGCACGCCCGACGATGACGGACATGGCGTACTCGATGTAAGAGGTCTGCATCTCATGGACGAGCTCGCTCTGAATGATCTTCTGGTCGGGATAGAGAATGTCCTCCCGTTTATAATCCTTGGCCATGGCTGCACACCTCCTTAAATATCAATATTGACCGCGTACTTGGCATTTTGCTCGATGAACGCCTTGCGCGGCTCGACCTTTTCGCCCATGAGCACGGTGAACACCTCGTCGGCGTGCACGGCGTCCTCGAGCGTGATCTGCTTGAGCGTGCGGGTCTCGGGGTTCATGGTCGTCTCCCAGAGCTCGTGCGGGTCCATCTCGCCGAGGCCCTTGAAGCGGTTGATGTCGATCTTCGCGTTCGGGTTGTCGCCGCGCATCTCGGCGGAAATTTTATCGCGCTCCTCGTCGGAGAAGGCCACGCGCGCGGTCTTGCCGCGGTTGAGCTTATACAGCGGCGGGATGGCGGAGTAGACATAGCCGCCGTCGATGAGCGGACGCATGAAGCGGAAGAAGAACGTCAGCAGCAGCGTGCGGATGTGGCTGCCGTCGACATCGGCATCGGCCATGATGATGACCTTGTGATAGCGGAGCTTATTGATGTCAAACTCATCGCCCAGTCCGGCGCCGAGCGCCGTGATGACGGGCGTGAGCTTGTCGTTGCCGTAGACCTTGTCGGCGCGGGCCTTTTCGACGTTGAGCATCTTGCCCCAGAGCGGCAGAATGGCCTGGAAGCGCGAGTCGCGCCCCTGCGTGGCCGAGCCGCCTGCGCTGTCGCCCTCGACGATGTAGAGTTCGGTGAGCGACGGGTCGCGGTCGTTGCAGTCGCGCAGCTTGTCGGGCATGTTGAAGCCCTCGAGCCCGTTTTTGCGGCGGATGTTTTCGCGCGCGCGGCGCGCGGCTTCGCGGGCGCGCGAGGCCGTGAGCGCTTTTTCGATGATCATGCGGCCGACAGCGGGGTTCTCCTCCAGAAACTGCGACAGGCGGTCGAACACAACGGAATCGACGAGCGTGCGCATCTCGGAGTTGCCGAGCTTGGCCTTCGTCTGCCCCTCGAACTGGGGGTTCGTGAGCTTGACGGAGATGACAGCCGTGAGGCCCTCGCGGCTGTCCTCGCCGGAGATGCTGTCGCCCTCCTTGAGGATGCCGGACTTTTTGCCGTAGGCATTGAGCGCGCGGGTGAGCGCAGCCTTGAAGCCGGTCTCGTGCATGCCGCCCTCCGGCGTGTGGATGTTGTTGGCGAAGGAGACGATGACTTCGTTATAGCCGTCGTTATACTGCAGCGCGATCTCACACATGGAGTCGCTGCGCTCGCCGGACATATAGATGGCCTCGGGGTGCAGGGCCGTCTTGTTTTTGTTGATGAAGTCCACGAACTCGCGGATGCCGCCCTCGTAGCACATCGACTCGCTCACGGGCTCTTCGCCGCGCCGGTCGGTGATGGTGATGCGCAGTCCGGCGTTCAGAAACGCCTGCTCGCGCATGCGCACGTGCAGCGTCTCATAGTCGTAGACCGTGTCCTCGAACATGATGGGATCGGGCTTGAAGCGCACGGTCGTGCCGGTGTGATCCGTCTCGCCGACAACGGTCATGGGCTGCGTGATATCGCCGCGGGAGAACTTCATCTGATAGATCTTCCCATTTTTGTGCACGTTCACTTCCAGCCACTCGGACAGTGCATTGACGACCGAGGCGCCGACGCCGTGCAGGCCGCCGGAGACCTTATAGCCCCCGCCGCCGAACTTGCCGCCCGCGTGCAGCACGGTGAACACCACTTCGAGCGCGGACTTGCCGGTCTGCGGCTGGATGTCCACGGGGATGCCGCGGCCGTTATCGCTGACGCAGATGATGTCGCCGGGCTCGATGGTGAGCTCAATGTGGCTGCAGTAGCCAGCGAGGGCCTCGTCGATGGAGTTGTCGACGATCTCATACACCAGGTGGTGCAGACCGGACGACGACGTCGAGCCGATGTACATGCCCGGGCGTTTGCGCACGGCCTCCAGACCCTCGAGAACCTGGATTTGGCTGGCGTCGTACTCCTGTGTGATCTTATCTGTAATATCTGGCATGGTTTGCTTCCTTCCGTGCAGCGCCGCGATCAGAGATTTTCCAGTCCGCTGGCCTTGCTGCGTTTATATAATGTTGCGGTGTTGAGCTGGGAGAGATAACATGTCTGGCCGCTGCCGAGTGAGCAGAGCACGAACGACTTCGGCAGCTCGGTCCCGGCGGCGTTTTCCACCTGACCGGCCTGTTCGAGTTTTTCGAGTGTCTCGCGCGTGCGGTACGACCACGTGGCGGTGTCCATGTCAAAGACGCCGATGACGCTCTTTTGCAGCGCAATAATCTGATTGCCGAGGTGCAGATACATCAGCGAATCACCCCGTTTTCGACCGTGAGCACGCGACCGCCGGTACGTTCGGCGATGCGCGCGTCCTCGCAGCAGGTGATGAGCGTCTGCCCGCCGCCGATGCGGTTGAGCACGAAGGCCTGCCGCTGCGCGTCCAGCTCCGAGAGCACGTCGTCGAGCATGAGCACGGGGTATTCGTCAAACTCGTCGTGGAAGATCTCCCGCTCGGCGAGCTTGAGCGACAGCGCTGCCGTGCGCGTCTGCCCCTGCGAAGCGAACGCGCGCGCCGACTGGCCGTTGATGCTGATGATGAGGTCATCCTTGTGCGCGCCGGTCAGGCACTGGCCGCTGTCGAGCTCTGCGCGGCGGTGCTGCTCCTGATGGTCGCACAGGGCGTAGTAAATTTCTTTTTCTGTGCCGAGCGCATCGACAACAGTGCTGACCGTGCGGTAGGCGAGGGTCAATTTGTCGCGCCCGCCGGAAAAATCGGCGTGGATGGGCGCGGCGGCGATGTTCAGCCGCGAGGCGTAAGCCGCGCGGTAGCGGATGAGCTTTGCCGAGACGCGGCACATCTGGTCGGAAAAATCGTCGAGCGTGTCGAGCAGGGACGGTTTTTCATGCCAGTCGCGCAGGATGGCGGACTTCTGGTCATATAACCGGCTGTATTCAGCGAGCAGCGCGCCGTACTTCGGCCGCAGCTGGCTGATGGCCATGTCCATCATGCGGCGGCGGGCAGCCGGCCCGTCGCGGATGATGTTCAGATCATCCGGACAAAAGAGCACGGCGGCAAACGTCCCGGCGAGCTCGGCGGCGGTTTTCTTCACGCCGTTTTGCCAGATCTGCTTGCGCTGCCCCTGCCGGAGCACGATGCGCACGGTCTGCTCCCGCCCGAAGGCGAACACATCCGCGAGCACCTCCGCGCTCGTATAGCCGAAGCCGATGAGTTCCTTATCGAACCGCGTGCGAAAGCTCTTCCCGCCCGTGAGCAGGTAGACCGCCTCGAGCAGATTCGTCTTGCCCTGGGCGTTTTCGCCGGTGATGACGTTCGTTCCAGGCGAAAACTCCGCCGCGGCAAATTCGTAGTTGCGCCAGCCGTTGAGCGCAATTTTTCTTACGATCATTGCGCGCTCTGCACGTGCAGCGTGTGCCCGGCGAAGGTGACTTCATCTCCCGGGCGGATCTTTCTGCCGCGCATGGTGCACGTCTCGCCGTTGACGGCGACCATGCCGTCGGCAATGACCTGCTTGGCCTCGCCGCCGGTTGCCGTAAGGGCGGCAAACTTCAGCAGCGCGTCGAGCTTGATAAATTCCGTTTCAATCGTAATGTTTTCCATTTTTCCCGTTTTTCAGACCCGGATCACTGTCCGGCGCGCAGGCGCACCGGCAGGACCATATACACAAAGTTATCACTGCCGTCAGCCGGGACGAGAATGCACGGGCTCGAACCGGTGTTCAGGCAGACGTTGATCTCTTCCGCGGGCGCGGCCTTGAGCGCGTCGGACAGGTAGTGATCGTTGAAACCGATCTCCAGATTGCCGCCGTCGCCCTCGCACGGGCAGGAGTCGGCCGCCTTGCCGAGCGGCGTCGTGCAGACGAAGTCGATTGCGTCCTTGCGGAAGGTCAGGCGCAGAGGCGCGTTATTTTTGCTGTCAATGATGAGCGACACACGCTCGACGACCTCGAGCAGATCCGTGCGCGCGGTCTTGACCGTGACGCGGAACGACTCCGGAATTGCTTTCTTATAATTGAGGAAGTCGCCTTCCAGACGGCGGGACAAAATGACCGTATTGCCGACGGTGAAGGAAATGTGCTTGCTGCCGACGGACAGGACGACGCGCTCGTCGCTGTCGCCGCACAGGCGCTCCAGATCGCTCAGCGCCGTGCCGGGCACGATGAAGCTGCAGTCATCGCCGTAGCCCTCGACCGCTTCGCGCCGCAGTGCCAGCCGGTAGCCGTCGACGGAGACCATGGTCAGGACGTTATTTTCGATCTCGAAGAGCGTGCCCATGTAGACCGGGCGGCTCTCGTTCGTGCTCACGGCGAAGGAGCACTCGTTGATCATCTTTTTGAGCAAATCCTGCGGCAGCGACACGCCGTTTTCCGCCTCGACAGTCGGCAGATCCGGATAATCGTCCGCGCTCAGGCCGACGAGGTTGAATGCCGCCTTGCCGCATTTGACGGACACAGTGCCGTTTTCCGCCTCGACGGTGACGATGCCGTCCGGCATGCGGCGCAGCATCTCGCAGAACAGGCGCGCACCGATGAGCACGCTGCCGGGCTCGGGAATGTCGGCGTCGATGGTGGTATAAATGGCTTTCTTCAGGTCGTAGCCGGTGATGCGCACGCTCGCGCCGGCCTCAATGAGCAGACCTTCGAGCGTGGGGATCGGGCTTTTGGCGGCTGCGGCGCGGGCTGCGGATGCGGCAGCCTGCTGCAGAACGTATTTGTCACAGGAAAATTTCATGGTCGGCCTCCTTGATCAGAATCGCTGCGTCTATCCGAAAGATAGAAAGCATAAATTTAGTAGTAGTAGTAGGGGTGTTCGTTTGGTGGAAAACCCGCCGAATGCCTTGTGTCAGCGGGAAAAACCGTGTTGAAAAGATTGTGGAAAGGTTGGTAACTTAAAAACTGACGAAAATTTACATTTTCAGAATCCACCGCTTTCCACACGCTTTCCACGTTAGAATAACAGCCGAATGTGGAAATCAGTTTTTTGAGTTGATGTTGCTCGTAATGTCGCGCACGGTGGCGGCGATCTCGGGGTCGGACTTGAGCAGCTCCTCGACCTTGCGGATGGAGCTGAGCACGGTGGCGTGGTTGCGGCCGCCGAATTCCTCGCCGATCTCCTTGAGCGGGAGGTTCGTGAGGTTGCGCATGAGGTACATGGCGATCTGGCGGGCCATGGCGGTCTTTTTGCTGCGGCTCTGCCCGCGCAGGTCGGCGCCGGTGAGCTGGAACGAGCGCGCGGACTCTTCAATGATGACGTCCGGCGTGGGGATATAGGTGCCGGTGCGGATGACGTCCCGGATGGCGCGCTTGACGGAATCGACCGTGATCGTATCGTCGAGAATGTCGCGGTAAGCGGTCAGGCGCTTGACGACACCCTCGAGTTGACGGACGTTCGAGGTGATGTTTTCCGCAATGTATTGGACGACGTCCTCGGAGAGGATCATGCCGAACTGCGCGGCCTTCGTGCGGATGATGGCCGTGCGCGTCTCGAGATCCGGCGGCTGAACGTCCGCGAGCAGACCGCCCTCGAGCCGGGTGCACAACCGGTCGTCGAGGCGCTTCATCTCCTTCGGCGGCCGGTCGGAGGTCACGACGATCTGCTTGCCGGCCTCATACAGACAGTTGAAGGTGTGGAAAAATTCCTCCTGCGTGCTGTCCTTGCCCGCGATGAACTGGATATCGTCCATGAGCAGCAGATCCGCGTTGCGGTATTTCTGGCGGAAGTTTTCGGCCGTGCCGGTGCCGATGGATTTGACCATCTGATTGACGAACTCCTCGCCCTTGACGTAGGCGATCTTCGCCGACGGATTGTTGTGGCGGATGGTCTGGCCGATGGCGAGCAGAAGGTGCGTCTTGCCGAGGCCGGAGTTGCCGTAGATCAGCAGGGGGTTATACGCCTTGCCGGGATTCTGCGACACGGCGATGGCCGCTGCGTGGGCAAACTTGTTGCTCGGGCCGACGATGAAGCGGTCAAACGTGTAGCCGTCCATCTCCGGCATTTCCTCGGACGACGGGCGCTTCTCGCGGTATTCGAGCAGCTCATCATCCCCGGCGAGCACGACCAGCTCGAACGGGCAGGAAAACAGATCGTACAGCACGGCGCAGATCGTCTTTTCAAAGCGCGACTGAATGATGCTGCGCTTAAAATCCGACGTGGTGTGCACGATGAGCGTATTATTATTGATCTCAATGGGGGTGCAATCGGAAAACCAGGTATTGATCGCCGTCTGGGTCAGCTCCTGCGAGAGGCTGTCCATGACGACGGACCAGATATCGGTGAGCGAATTCATGGTGGCCATAGGTTCGGCTCCTTCGATGATTTTTCCCTGCGCGGGTGCGCTGGTATCAGCCCTACCAGTATAGCAAAAATTCATGATTATTTCAATAATAATGTTCGGATTTATTATATAAATAGGTGTAGAATCTGCCGTGCAGAGGATTTGCTTTTCCTGTGCAGGTTGTGGTATGATAAAAAAACATGATTTTTTACATAAAGCAGGTGTTGTTTTGTTCCTGGTCGCGCAGGCCGAACAACTGTTCGGCGATACGGAAGCAGCCGCCCTCCCGGCCTTGTTGGAGAGTGGGCGGCTTCCTGCGCGCATTTCGGGTCTGCCGGCGAGTGCGCGCGCGCTGCTGGCGGCGTCGATGCACGCGCAGCTCGACGCGCCGGTGCTGGCCGTGTGCCCGGACGAGGCGGCGGCCGAGCTGTTTCAAAAAGATCTCTCTGCCCTGCTGGGGCAGGACGTGCCGCTGCTGACGGCGCGCGACTATACGTTTTATACGGTCGAGAGCGTCTCGCGCCAGACGGAGCAAAAGCGCCTGAGCGCGCTTTATGCGCTCGCTGCCGGGACGGCGCCGGCCGTGGTGTGCACGGTTTCGGGTCTGCTGCAGCGCGCCATGCCGAAGGAAAAACTGCTGCAGGCGGCCTTTGAGATCCGCGACGGCAGTTCCCTGCCGCCCGAGGACGCCGAGGATGCGCTGCTGCGCTGCGGCTATCTGCGTACGGCGCAGGTGGAAGGGCCGGGCCAGTTTTCGCGCCGCGGCGGCATTCTGGACTTTTTCTCCCCCGCGTATCCGCAGCCGGTGCGCGTGGAGTTCTGGGGCGACGATGTGGACTCCATGGGCTTTTTCGACCCCGAGAGCCAGCGGCGCACTCAGCCGCTGGACAGCTGCCGCATCCTGCCGGCGGCGGAGACCCTGCCGCCGCTGTATCCGGGCGGCAGCGCCGCACTGGGCGAAAAGCTGCAGAAGCTCGCCGGACGCGCCGCCGCGAAAAAGGACAGCGACACGGCACAGAAGCTCGCCGAGGCCCTGCGCGCCGACGGGGAAAAGCTCTGCGCCGACTGCGTGCTCCCGGCGGCGGACCGGTATATGGGCTTCGTGTACGACACGTTTGCTACGGCGCTGGACTATCTCGCGCCGGAGGCGGCCGTGCTGATCGACCAGCCGGCGCGCTGCGCCGAGCGCGCGAAGGAATACACCACGCAGCTGCGCGAGGACATCGCCCTGCTCGTGCGCAGCGGCACGATGGCCGCGCGCGCGGAAAATTTCTACGAGCCGTTTGCCGACATGATGCGCAGAGTCCAGGCCTGGCCCATCGTGCTGGCCGACGGGCTGCAGCTCGGCCGCAGCCCCATCGAGGCGCGCACGCTCGTGAGCCTGACGGCAAAGCAGCTGCCCTCTTACGGCGGCAGCAGCCAGACCGCGGCGGACGACATTGCGCACTATCGGAATCTCGGCTACCGCGTGGTCGTGCTGGCGGGCGATATGCGCCGGGCGCGCATTTTGTGCGAGTTTCTCGACGGTCACGGCATCCATGCCGCGGCGGACGAGCACCCGGATGCGCTGCCGGAACCGGGGCAGTGCCTCGTCACGCCGGGCAGTCTCTCGGCGGGCATCGAGTTTCCGTATGCAAGGCTCGCCATCCTCACGGACACGCAGATCGCGGCGTCCGGCCTGCGGCGCGCCAGACACAAAAAGCAAACGAACCGCGAGAAGATCAACTCCTACACCGACCTCTCCGTTGGCGACCTCGTCGTGCACGAATATCACGGCATCGGCCGCTTTGCGGGCATCGTGCAGATGCCGGTCGACGGTGCGGTGAAGGACTATATCAAGATCAGCTATGCCGGGGCGGACACGCTCTATGTCCCGGCGACGCAGCTCGACCTCGTGAGCAAATACATCGGCGCGGGCGAGGACCGGCCCGTAAAGCTGTCCAAAATGGGCGGCACGGAGTGGGCGCGCACGAAAACGCGCGCCAAAGCGGCCGCAAAAAGCATGGCCAAAGAGCTCACGGCGCTCTACGCCGCGCGCAGCCGCACGAAGGGTCACGCCTTCGCACCCGACAGCCCGTGGCAGACGGAATTTGAGGAGCACTTCGGCTATCCGGAGACGGACGACCAGCTCCGGTGCATCGACGAGATCAAGGCCGACATGGAAAAGCCCGTGCCCATGGATCGTCTCCTGTGCGGCGACGTGGGCTACGGCAAGACCGAGGTCGCCCTGCGCGCGGTGATGAAGTGCGTGCTCGACGGGCGGCAGGCGGCCATTCTCGTGCCGACGACCGTACTCGCCCAGCAGCACTATCAGACGGCCGTGCAGCGGTTTTACGGCTTCCCGGTCGAGATCCGGATGCTCTCGCGCTTTTGCTCGCAGGGGCAGATCCGCCAGACGCTCGCGGACATGCGCAGCGGCAAGTGCGATCTCGTGATCGGCACGCATAAGCTGCTGCAGAAAAACATCGAATTCAAGAACCTCGGCCTGCTCATCGTCGACGAGGAGCAGCGCTTCGGCGTGGCGCACAAGGAGCACATCAAGGAGATGAGCCGCGCGGTCGATGTGCTCACGCTCTCGGCCACACCCATCCCGCGCACGCTGAATATGGCCCTGTCCGGCATCCGCGACATGTCCACCATCGAAGAGCCGCCGCAGGACCGCATCCCCGTGCAGACCTTCGTCATGGAGCACGACTGGAACGTGCTGTGCGACGCCATGCGCCGCGAGCTGCAGCGCGGCGGGCAGGTGTACTACCTGCACAACCGCATTGAAAACATCGAGCGCACCGCCCTGCGCATCTCGAAGATGCTCGACGGCGCGGTCGTCGACGTGGCGCACGGCCAGATGAACGAAGAGCAGCTCTCGACGGTCATGGAGCGCATGGTCACGGGCGAGACGCAGATCCTGGTTTGCACGACCATCATCGAGACCGGCATCGATATTCCGAACGTGAACACCCTCATCATCGAGGACGCCGACCGCATGGGCCTTGCCCAGCTGCACCAGCTGCGCGGGCGCGTGGGCCGCTCGAACCGGCGCGCGAGCGCGTACCTGACGTTCCGGCGCGGGCGCGAGCTGAGCGAGATCGCCGAAAAGCGTCTGAGCGCCATCCGCGAGTTTGCGGAGTTCAACTCCGGCTTCCGCATCGCCATGCGCGATCTGGAGATCCGCGGCGCGGGCAGTCTGCTCGGGGCCGAGCAGTCGGGCCATATGATCGACGTCGGTTATGATATGTACCTCAAGCTGCTCGAGGAGGCCGTGCTCGAAGAGCGCGGCGAAAAGCCCGAGCAGCGCGCCGAGTGCGCGGCCGACCTCGCCGTGTCGGCCAACATCCCGGAGAGCTATGTGCCCAGCCAGGAGCAGCGCATGGATCTCTACCGCCGCATCGCGCTCGTGCGCACGGAGGCGGAGGCCGACGACCTCATGGACGAGGTCATCGACCGCTTCGGCGACCCGCCGCCGAGCGTGTACACGCTCGTGCAGGTGGCGCTGCTGCGTGCCGACGCGGGCAAGGTCGGCGTGACGGACATTTCGCAGAAAAACGGCTGTTTGAAGTTTCTGCTGGCGCAGTTCGATATGCAGAAGGTATCGGCACTGTACGCCCGGCCGGAGTTCAAGGGCCGCTTGAAGGTGGATGCGGGGGCAAAGCCGGGCGTCATTCTGCGCCTCAAGACCCGCACCCACGTCATCGAACAGGCAAGAGCGTTTGTTTCCGCATGGGCAGACGCCCAGGGAGACCGCGCATGACCCCCATGTGCAACGAAACGAAAGGAAGCGTTTGCTGATGAAAACCAGAATCACCGCCCTGCTGCTGGCGCTCGTGATGGCCGTCTGCTGCCTGACCGGCTGCACCTCGACCCGCGTGCGCAGCTACTCGGAAGAGAGCAGCGATGCATCGACCGACAAGTATGCTGCCGCACTCGATGCTTACAAGAGCAACAAAAAGGTCATGACCATCAACGGCAGCCCCGTGTACTGGAACGAGTATGCCTATTTCCTGTGCGCCATCATGGCGAACATGGAGCGCTACGGCATGCAGATCACGGACTGGAGCGATGTCTACGACGAGAGCACGGGCGAGACGTACAGCGACATCATGACCAAGAGCGTCGTCAACAACATCGCCTGGAACCACCTCATCGAGGTCAAGGCAGCGGAAAACGACGTGGCGTTTGACGCGGCGGGCGAGCAGTACGTGCAGGACACGATCAACCAGACCATTCAAAACGTCGTGGGCGACGACGGCACCGAGGCCGAGCTGAACGAAAAGCTCCAGTCGTACTACATGGATCTGGACCTGTTCAAGTATTTCACCAAGACGCAGTATCTCTATAACGGCCTGGCCAGCAAGTTCTTCGGCGAGAACGGCGCGAACATCTCCGACGAGGACGTGCAGGAATACGTTGATACCAACGACTACATGACGGCAAAGCACATCCTCTTCAAGACGACGGACGACAGCGGCACTGCCCTCTCGGACGACGAAAAGGCCGCCAAGAAGCAGCAGGCCGAGCAGGTCGCGGCGCAGGTCAAGGCCGTGACCGATCCCGAAAAGCGCGTGGAGCTGTTTGACCAGCTCATGGAGCAGTACAACGAGGACACCGGCGAGAGCAGCTACCCGCACGGCTACTGCTTCACCTCCGGCACGATGGTCACGGAGTTTGAGGACGCCTGCAAGGCGCTCGATACCTACGAAGTGTCCGGCGTGGTGGAGAGCCAGCACGGCTATCACGTCATCCTGCGCATGCCGACGCAGGGTGACGACCTGGTCATGAGCAGCAACGGCAGCCAGCAGACGCTGCGGATGCTCGTGGCGCAGGAGCAGCTCGGCAGCCTGCTGACGGGCTGGGTCGACGAGGCGGACATCAGCTGGGAGCCGAAGTTCAGCAGCATCGACTACGCGGCCGTGTTCACGCCGAAGGAGAGCTTCTGGAAGCGGCTGGACGTGTTCGACTGGTTCGAGAAGTAAAAGCAGCATAAAAAGATCCCGTCATCCGACCCGGATGACGGGATCTTTCTTCTTTTCGTTCAGGCGCGCTTGATCATGCCGGCGATCTTTTTCATGAGGCCGGAGCCGAGCTTTTCATCAAAGTAGTTGAGCCAGGCGCGCACGGTGTCGATCGTCTCGGGATCGCCGAGCCAGTGGCGCAGGATGATATTGCGGTCGGTGCTGCGCAGGAGCTTGGCCACCGACACGAGGATAGCGTAGGCATCGTCGATCTTGCCGAGCAGCGGGAAGGAGTCCGGCACGAGGTCCAGCGGCGAGAGGACATACAGCAGCGCGAAGCCGAGGTCGAGCTTGCGGCTCGAGGGCACGTCGGGGTCGAGCATGAGCTTGCAGATCAGGTAGGCAAAGTCCGGCAGCGTCGTGAGATAATCGGCCGCCTTGCTGCCGAGTTTTCCGGCCACGAAGCTGTTGGCCTGATAGCGGGCGCGCTTATAGAAGCGGTCGAATGCGTTGTCGTCCATGTAATAGATGTTTTCTTTGGTCATGATCCTGCCTCCTGATGGGAGATGATTTCTTCCTATTATAGCGAAAAACCGGCCGGGCTTCAACCGGTTTGTGAAATTTTTCGGAATTCATTGCCAAGCGGGCAGATCCGGCGTATAATGCAGGAGCATTTCAGGAAACGGAGGCTGAGCCTATGATCCGCTTTTTCAATGGCCGCACGCTCACAATGGCGGACGGCGTGTCCGTCACGACGGACGAGGTCTGGACCGACGGGGACAAGATCGCCTACATCGGCCCCACGCCGGAGACGCTGCCCGCGTTCGAGCGGCAGATCGACCTCGGCGGCGACCTTGTCATGCCGGGCTTTAAGAACGCGCACGCGCACGCCGGCATGAGCTTTGTGCGCTCATATGCCGACGATGTGCCGCTGCAGCCGTGGCTGTTCGAGCAGATCTTCCCGCTCGAGGCCAAGCTCACGCCCGAGGCGGTGTATGCGTTTACCAAGCTGTCGATCCTCGAGTATCTCACGAGCGGCATCACGGCCGGCTTTGACATGTACTATTTCCGCGAGGCCATCGCCCAGGCGAGCATCGACTGCGGCTTCCGCACGGTGCTGTGCGGGGGCGGCGGCAGCGCGCAGCAGCTCGAGAGCGAGTACCGCAAATTCAACGCCCTGCACCCGCTGATCTCCTATCAGCTCGGCCTGCACTCGGAGTATACCTCGAACCTCACCGAGATGACCGAGGCCGGCGAGCTGGCCCGCGCGCTGCACGCGCCGGTGTTCGCGCACAATGCCGAGACCGCGCGCGAGGTGGCCGAGTGCCGCGGCCGCTGGGGCAAGACGCCGACGGAGCTGTTTGATTCCCTCGGCCACTTTGATTACGGCGGCGGCGGCTTCCACTGCGTGCACATGACGGAGCACGATCTGGAGATCTTCCGCAATCGCGGGCTCTGGGCCGTCACGAACCCCGGCTCGAACGCCAAGCTCGCCAGCGGCATCGCCCCGCTCGAGCAGATGCGTGCTCTGGGCATCCATATGGCCATCGGCACCGACGGACCGTCGAGCAACAACGCGCTCGATTTCTTCCGCGAGATGTATCTGGCCGCCGTGCTGCAAAAGCTGCGCTGCGGCGACGCGGCTGCCCTCCCGGCGGACGACGTGCTGTATATGGCGACGGTCGGCGGTGCGCAGGCCATGGGCCTGACCGACTGCGACGTGCTTGCCCCCGGCAAGCAGGCGGACCTGATCGTCATCGACCTGCAGCGGCCGAACATGCAGCCGGTGCACAACGCGGCGCGCAACCTCGTCTACAGCGGCTCGAAGGAGAATGTGCGCCTGACGATGGTCGCCGGGCGCGTGCTGTATGAAAACGGCGCGTTTTTCGTCGGCGAGCCGGCGCAGGACATTTACCGCGCCGTGGACGCGGCCTTTGCCGCCATGCGCGCCAGGCTCTGATCGCTTTTTCTGCGGGCTGCGGGGCGGCACACGCCGCCTGAGGTGATATGCCCGAAACGATAAAAAATTCCGGAAACATCATGTTTCCGGAATTTTTTATGCCCTGCAGGCTTTATGCTTTCGTTTCGAGCACTTTCACGCCGTGCATGATGATCTCGCCGGCAAGCACGGCCATCTCTTCGGGCGTCTGCTTCATGCCGTTGTCGATCCACGTGAGCGCGAGCGACATATTGCCCGACACGATGAACGAGCAGAAGTAGTCGAGCATCTCGGGGTCGTTCGGATAGTAATACGCGAGGAAGTCATACAGGAATTCGTCGCGCAGGATGTGGCAGATGCGGTCGGTAAAGGCAATGTCGCCGTTTTTGCCGAGCAGCACGTGACACAGATCCGAATTTTGCTGGATGAACTGGTACAGCTCCATCAGGTACGGGTAGGTCTTGCCCTCGGAGTCTTTCGCATTGTGCCGGCGGCAGACGACCGTCAGCCCGTCCGCCAGCTCGTCCTCGAGGCTGGACAGCAGGTCGTATACATCCTTATAGTGAATATAGAAGGTGCCGCGGTTGATGTCTGCGATCGCTGCCAGTTCGCGCACGGAAATGTCCTTGACGCTCTTTTCCGACATGAGCTTCATCAGCGCAAGCCGAAGCTGCCGTTTCGTCTTTCGCACTCTGCGGTCTACAACTTTTTCTTCCATTCGCCGATTCCTCCTACCTGTTTTTTGTTATCTTGACATACATGATACCACCAAAACGAACAATAATCAACATTTCGTTGCATAAAAATTGTGATTTTTTTCGAAATTTTCGTGAAAATCTTCGGAAAAAGCAGACAGTGTGGTGCATCATCACCTTTTTGCTGCCCATCTGGTCTGCGGATCGGCGACCAGATGGGCGCCGGAAAACGCAGTGGCAAAATGGCGCGCGATATGCTATGATGGGGGCAAATCCCGAAAAGGAGTACAAGACCATGTTTGAAAATGGAACGTTCGCGGTCCTCGGCCCGGACGGAAAACAGGTGCAGTGCGACGTGCTGTTCACCTATGACTGTGAGGACAACGGCCGCTCGTACGTTGTGTTCACGACCGGCGAAGGTGCGCAGCAGCGGCTGTTCGCCAACCGTTACGACACGCGCGACGATGGCCAGCTTGCCCTGCTCGCGCTCGAAAACGAGCAGGAATACGCCATCATCAAGCACTGCTTCGAGGAACTCAAGGCAAAGCTCGCCGAGCAGGCCGCGGAGGCCGCCGCACAGGAGGGTGAACCCGAAGTATGACAGATCCCTTTCATCCGCTGAGCGTGCGGGACATCCCGCTGCTCACACGTTATTTTGCCCGACAGGATACGCGCCTGTGCAACGCCTCGGCCGGCGCGGCCGTGCTCTGGCAGCCGTACTTTCAGGACGCGGCGCTCGAGGTGGACGGCACGCTGCTGCTGCGCGAGCAGTTTCCCGGTCTCGGCACGGTGTTTTCCACACCGATCGGCGAGAATGTGGGAAACGCTTACGATTTTCTCGTGAAATATTGCCGCGCGGTGGGGCAGCCGGTGCAGTTTTTCCCCGCCACGGCGGCCGATGTGGAAAATCTGCGTGCGCGCTTCGGCGACGTGGAGGTCACGCCGGTGCGCGACTGGTTCGACTATCTCTACGACGCGCAGGACATGGTGACGTTCCGCGGCCGGCGCTTCAACGGCCAGCGCAACCACATCCACCACTTTCAGCGCCTGTACCCGGACTGGGCGTTCGAGCGCGTCACGGAGGAGAACCTGCCGGAGGTGTGCGCGTTTTTTGACGACTTCACCCGCCGCTACCATAAGGACAGCGACAGTGCGCAGGCGGAAGAGGGCTGCGTGCGGGAGTTCCTGCGCGATTTTGCCGCCTACGCCCCGCTCGCGGGGCTGCTGCGCGTGAATGGGCGCGTGGCCGGTTTTTCCGCCGGGGAGATCGTGGGCGACACGCTCATCATCCACATTGAAAAGGCGGACATTGCCTACGAGGGCATCTATCAGGTGCTGGTCAACGAATATGCCAAGTGCTTCGTCACGCCCGACGTGCGCTACATCAACCGCGAGGAAGACGTGGGCGACGAGGGGATGCGGCGCTCGAAGGAATCGTATCACCCTGTGCGCCTGCTCGAAAAATATCTGGTACGCATTCCGGCACAGCCGGAGAAAGGAGAAACGATCATGCAGGAAGTCTATGAATTTCTGAAAAAGTGCGGCACGTATTATCTTGCCACCGTCGATGGCGACCAGCCGCGCGTGCGCCCGTTCGGCACGGTGAATCTGTTCGAGGGCAAGCTCTATATCCAGACCGGTAAGGTCAAGGCCGTCTCGAAGGAGATGGCGGCCAATCCCAAGGTGGAGCTGTGCGCGTTTGACGGCGAGACCTGGCTGCGCGTGAGCGCGACGGCCGTGGAGGACGACCGCGTGGCGGCGCGGCAGGATATGCTCGACCATTATCCCGAGCTGCAGAGCATGTACGCCGCCGACGACGGCAACACGCAGGTGCTCGCGCTGACGGACGCGACCGCGACGTTCAGCTCCTTCGCCGCCGCACCGCGCACGGTGCGCTGGTAAGCGCCGAAAAGAGCAAAAAACGGCCCGCCGGCCCCGGCACGGTGGAGGTGTTCTTCTTCGGCGACGAGCGCGCGCCGGAATGAGCGCGGCAGAAACAAAAAACAGGAGACCGCCCGCGATCCGAAACGGATCGGGGCGGTCTCCTGCTTGCATGCAAAGCAGAAAGACTGATATTAGCCGATCAGGCCCTGAATGTAGTTCACCGGCCACTGGCAGAAGTCCTTGACCAGGTAGAGCTTATCGCGGATGGCGAAAGCGGTGTTCTCGTCACAGAGCGACTCGAGCTTTTTCTTGATGGCCTTGGTGTTCACCTCGAGCAGCCCGCTGACGCTCGACAGGATCTTGCCACCGTCGATCTCCTTGATCGAGGTCCAGAGCTCGGAAGCGTACTCCTTGACGCCAACGCTCTTAATTGCCTGAATGCACATACCTATTCCTCCCTTAAAATACTGGTGCTCCCGGCCGCTCGACTGCGGCCGGAAAACAAGATTGCTCTTATCAACAGTGCTCTCATTCTAGCACAAAGCCGTGGGATTGTCAAAGAGGAATACAGAGAAATGTGCAATTTCCCACATTTTGTGGTCAATATGCACAAACCGGGCAACAGATAGCGGAAAATCTGCCCAGAACCGGTGAACGGACTATGCGGGCGCTTACGCCTCGGCGATGACCTCGCACTCGACGAGCACGTCCTTGGGCAGGCGCGCGACCTCAACGCAGCTTCTGGCCGGGAACGGCTCGGAGAAATACTCGGCATAAATGGCGTTGACGGTGGCGAAATCGTCCATGTTCTTGATGAACACCGTCGTCTTGACGGCCTTGGACATGTCGCTGCCAGCCGCCTGCAGCACGGCGGTCAGGTTGCGGAAGACCTGGTGGGCCTGCGCGTCGATGCCGTCGGCGATGACGCCGGTAGCGGGGTCGATGCCGATCTGGCCGGACGTGAACACAAAGCCGCCGGAGATCTGCGCCTGAGCGTAGGGGCCGAGCGCAGCGGGGGCGTGATTGGTAGCAACTGTTTTCATGATGATGACCTCCTATCAGTCGATTTTTACGTGATAACCGTTTTGAATGAGCTGGTCGAGCACGCGGTCGCCGTGCTCTTTGCCACCGACTTCGCACGAGACGTGCACGTCGATCTCGTTGGGGTTGAGCCCGGCGGTGAGCCGGTCATGCTCCACGGAGAGGATGTTCGCGCCGAGCGCGGCAATGTCGTTGAGCAGCTTGCCGAGACTGCCCGGCCGGTCGAGCAGCGTGACCGTGAAGCGCAGCCGGCGGTGGCGGGACACGAGGCCCTGCTCGATGATGCACTGGATGAAGCTCACGTCGATGTTGCCGCCGGAGAGCAGGCACACGACGTTTTTGCCCTTCACATCGACCTTGCCCTTGAGCACGGCGGCCACGGGCGCGGCGCCGGAGGGCTCGACGATCTGCTTGCAGCGCTCCATGAGCAGGAGCACCGCCTCGGAGATCTCGAGATCGTTGACGGTGACGACGTCGTCGGCGTATTTCTGGATGAGCGGGACGGTGATGTCGCCCGGCGCCTTGACGGCGATGCCGTCGGCGATGGTGGCCACGGAGTCGGTCTGGACATAGCTGTGCGCATGGAACGACTGCGCGATCGCGTTCGCGCCCTCGGCCTGCACGCCGATGACCTGCACGCGGGGGTTGATCTGCTTAATGCACGCGGCCACGCCGGCAAGCAGGCCGCCGCCGCCGGCCGGCACGATGACGATGTCCGCCGTGGGCAGATCGCCGAGGATCTCGAGGCCGAGCGTGCCCTGACCGGCAATGACCTCGGGGTCATTGTAGGGGTGCAGGAACGTGGCGTGCTCCTGCTCGCAGATCTCGCAGGCTTTGGCGTAGGCGTCGTCATAGCAGTCGCCCGCGAGCACAACGGTGGCACCGTAGCCCTCCGTGGCCTTCGCCTTGGCGATGGGCGCGGTCTTGGGCATGACAATCGTGGCCGGGATGCCGAAGCGGTGCGCGGCGTAGGCCACGCCCTGCGCATGGTTGCCGGCCGACGAGGCCACGACGGCACCGGTCTCGCCGCGCTCGACGAGCGCCGCGATCTTGTTGCTCGCGCCGCGGATCTTGAACGAGCCGGTCTTCTGGCTGTTTTCGTACTTAAGATAAATGTTGCCGCCCGTCATGGCTGAGAACGTGGCCGACAGGTCCAGCTCCGTGTGGTGCAGCACGCCCTTGAGCCGCTGTGCCGCGCGTTCAAATTCCTGCAGTGGGATCTCCACAGCAAACACCCCCGTAAAAATATCTGTTTGGGTCTTTCTGTCCCTACTATACCGCGGGAAGGCCGGAAATACAAGCGCCGCAATGCAAAATGTCCGCGCCAAAAAAACTTTTTTGTGAGATCGTCCGTGGGAGAAAAACATTCGCGCGTGGGCAGCGCACGGGGCGCAAAGCGAATCTTACACATTTCTTAAAAAGTGAGAAATCGGTTGCCGCCGCACGCCGCCGGGGGGTATAATGCACCCGAAAATGGGAAAGCAGCTCCGGTGCGCACCGGCGCGATCATCAGGAGGAGACATCATGCTCAACATTCAGCATTTTACCAAGACCTACGGCGAGAAAAGGGCCGTCGACGACCTGAGCCTGCACATCGCGCCGGGCGCGCATCGAGCCGTATGCCGACGCATTCGAGCTCACGGGCGATCTCGGTCAGCCGATCAGCGCGTACTCGCACGGCATGAAGCAGAAGCTCGCCATCATCGCGGCGTGGATCCACGACCCGAAGCTCATCATCATGGACGAACCGTTCGTCGGCCTCGACCCGAAGGCGGCGCACCTGCTCAAGGGCATGATGCGCGAGCTGTGCGACGTCGGCGGCGCGATCTTCTTCTCGACGCACGTGCTCGAGGTCGCCGAAAAGCTCTGCGACAAGGTGGCCATCATCAAGGGCGGGCGGCTCATCCGCTCCGGCACGATGGAGGAGGTCAAGGGCGACGACAGTCTCGAGGACGTGTTCCTGGAGCTGGAGGATGCATCATGCTGAAGACGCTTCTGAAAAAACAGATGGCGGAGATCTTCCGCAACTATTTCTACGACCCGAAAAAGAACAAAATGCGCTCCAGGGGCGCGACGATCGCCTACATCGCGCTCTACGCGCTGCTGATGGTGGGCCTCCTCGGCGGGATGTTCGCGCTCATGGCCGTGGGCCTGTGCGGCCCCCTGGTCGAGGGCGGTATGGGCTGGCTGTATTACCTGCTCATGGGGCTGATCGCGGTGTTTCTCGGCACGTTCGGCAGCGTGTTCAGCACGTATTCGAGTCTGTACCTGTCCAAGGACAACGACCTGCTGCTGTCGCTGCCGATCCCGGTGCGCTGCGTGATGGCCTCGCGCCTGCTGGGCGTGTACCTGCTGGGGCTGATGTACGCCGCGGTCGTCATCGTGCCGGGCGTGATCGTGTACTGGCTCACGGCGCCGGTCACGGCGGGGACGATCGTCGGCGGTGTGCTGATGGTGCTGATCGTGTCCGTGATCGTGATGGTGCTCTCGTGCCTGCTCGGCTGGGTGGTCGCGCGCATCAGCCTGAAGCTGAAAAACAAGAGCTTCATCACCGTCCTTTTGTCGCTGCTGTTTCTGGCGGCGTATTACTTCGTGTACTACAAGGCGCAGGCGCTCATCACACTGCTGGTGGAAAACGCCGCCGTGTACGGCATGAAGATCCGGGGCTCGGCGTATCTGCTGTACCTGTTCGGCAGCGTCGGCGCGGGCGACTGGCTGGCGATGTTGGTCGTGACGGTCACGCAGGCGGCGCTCCTCGCGCTGACGCTGTGGGGCATCGCGCGCAGCTTCCTGAAGATCGCCACGGCGACCGGCAGCGTGAAGAAGGTGCGCTTCGAGCACAGGGCCGTGCGCGCGCAGAGCGTGCAGCGGGCGCTGTTCGGCAAGGAGCTGCGCCGCTTCACCGCCAGCCCGAACTATATGCTCAACTGCGGGCTCGGCATTCTGATGCTGCCGGTGGCGGGCATTGTGCTGCTCATCAAGGGCGGCGCGCTCGGCCGGATGCTGGCCGACGTGTTCAGCGGCAACGGGGGCGTTGTGCCGGTGCTGATGTGCGCGGCGGTGTGCCTGCTCGCGTCGATGAACGACATGGCCGCGCCCGCCGTGTCGCTCGAGGGCAGGAATCTGTGGCTCGTGCAGTCGCTGCCGGTCGTACCGTGGCAGGCGCTGCGCGCGAAGCTGGACGTGCAGCTCGTGCTGACCGGCGTGCCGGTGCTGTTTTGCGCCCTGTGCATGGTCATTGTGCTGCCGGGCAGCGCGCTGGAGAAGGCGCTGCTGGTGATCGTGGCGCTGCTGTATACCCTGCTGAGCGCGCTGGCCGCGCTCGCGCTCGGGCTCAAGATGCCGAACCTGACGTGGACCAACGAGACCACGCCCATCAAGCAGAGCGGCTGCGTGATGCTCTCGCTCTTTGCCAACTGGTTTTATGCCCTCGCGCTTGGCGGGCTGTACTTCCTGTGCGGCAATGCGCTGAGTGCAGCGGTGTATCTGGCCATCTTCGCCGTCGTGACGGCGGCGGGCAGCGCGCTGCTGCTCCACTGGGTGAAACAGCGGGGCGCGCGCATCTTCGCCGCGCTCTGAAAGAGAAACGAAAGCCGCCTCGGTCCAAATTGGACCGAGGCGGCTTTTTGCTGCGCAATGCGCTTACAGCACGAGCGACGGGGCCGCGTAGACGCGAGCCTTGAGCTCGCTGTTGAGCATGTACAGGCCCTTGGCGTCCGTGCCGAAAAGCTCCATTTTCGTGATGAGGTCGGCGGCGTTCTTTTCCTCCTCGCCCTGCTCTTTGACAAACCAGTCGAGCAGCTGCATGGTGCGGAAGTCGCGGTCGTCATACGCGGCGGCGTAGATGCCGTTGATGAGCGAGGTGACGTACTGCTCGTGCTCGAGCGCCTTTTTCAGCGGGGTCATGTGGTCGCCGCGCGTCCAGTCCGGCGCGTCGATCGCGCCGAAGCTGACGGCGACGCCGTTGTTGAGCAGGTACTGGAAAAACAGCAGCGCATGGTCGCGCTCCTCCTGCGCCTGCACCCGATACCAGTTTTCAAAGCCGTCGAGACCGGCGGCCGCATAGTAGTTGGCAAAGTCCAGATAGAGATAGGCCGAGTAAAACTCCTTATTGATCTGCTCGTTGATGAGCTGGGCAACCGTTGCGTTCATGGGATGACCTCCTGATAGAAAATAAGAATGATTCTCGATTTCTATCATACAGGATTTTTCCGCCTTGTCAAGCCCCGAGGGAAACTTTTTCTGGCGCACGGGCGCGTTTCCTGTTAAGATGGGCGGGAGAGAAGCAAAAACGGGAACGGAGGAACCCACATGGACTACAACGAAGTTTTACAGCGGGCGCGGGCGCGCATGGCCCCGCGCTGCAAGGTCTGCCCGGAGTGCAACGGCCTCGGCTGCGGCAACACGATGCCCGGCCCCGGCTCAAAAGCGCCCGGCAACGGCGCGAACGACAACTGGCGCGCGTGGCGGCGCTGGTGCCTGAACATGGACACGATCGCTCCGAACACGCCGGTGGACACGTCGCTGGAGCTGCTCGGCCGGACATTTTCCCTGCCCGTGATCGCGGCGCCCATCGGCTCGCTGCGCGCGCAGTTCAATCCTGAGGACGACATCCGCGACTACAACGCCTGCTGCATCGCCGCGGCGGCGCAGACCGGCATCGCCGCGAGCTTTGGCGACGGGCTGGACGCGCGCGTGTTCCCGCACGGGTGCGCGCTCTCGCAGCAGTACGGCGGCATCGGCCTGCCGGTCATCAATCCGCTGTCGATGGACACCATCCGGGCAAACCTCGACCTTGCCAACGCGGCGCGGCCCTTTGCCGTGAGCGTGGTCATCGACTCGGCCGGTCTGCCGCACCTGAAGGCGGCAAGCCCCGACGCCGGCAGCAAGACGGTCGCGGAGCTGCGCGAACTGTGCGGCTATGCGCAGATGCCCATGATCCTCAAGGGTATCATGACGGTGCGCGGCGCGGAGAAGGCTGTGGAGGCCGGCGCGGCGGCCATCGTCGTCTCGAACCACGGTGGGCGCGTGCTGCCCGGCAGTGCCGCGACGGCGGACGTCCTGCCCGAGATCGCGGACGCGGTGGGGGATCGCGTGAAGATCCTCGTCGACGGCGGCATCCGCTCGGGCACGGACATTTTCCGCGCGCTCGCGCTCGGCGCGGACGCGGTGATGATTTGCCGGCCGTTTCTCATCAGCTACTACGGCGGCGGCACGGAGGGCATCGTCACCTACGTGGAGAAGCTGCGCGCGGAGCTGACGGATGCGATGTATATGTGCGGCGCGCGCTGCCTCAGCGACATCACGCGCGATATGGTGCGCGAGGTGCGGTAACGAACACGGCAAAAAGCAAACAGCTGCGAAGCCCAGGCTTCGCAGCTGTTTTTGCGCTCACAGGTGCTGGTTGCGCGGGATGCGGTCATAGTGCTGCAGCAAAATCGGCTCGAAGGCCGACAGCAGCTTCATGTCGAGATTGAAAAAGTAGATCGTGAACGTCACGGCGAATGCACACGCGCTCACGCCGAGCAGCCGCCACGCGAATTTCGGTATTTGCATCGTTCCCCTTCCTTTCTCACCATGCATTTTCGTCCGGCAGAACCTCGATCGACGGGTCGAGCGGCTCTTCACGCATGACGGTGCGCATATAGGCGTTGAGCTGGTCGCGGATGGCCTGGCGCGTGTAGACGCGCGGGTCGCACAGGTCGTGGCAGACCCAGACGAGGTGGATGCCGCGCGCGCGGGCCTGCTCCTCGAACTGGCCGTGCATGCCGGTGAGCGCCTTGCAGGACATATGTTCCCACATGATGACCATGTCGGCGTGCATCGTCTCGCAAAATTCCCACAGCTCGTCGACGAGCACCCTGTAGCCGCCGTGCGTGCGGTTGCGCATGATCATGTTTTCATTCAGCCACGCCATGTCGTAGAACGCCTGCTCGCGGTTTTCGGGCGTGTCCACGTCGGCGATCATGCGGGTGTTGACCAGCGAGAGCATATCCGTCAGCGGCACGATGCCCCAGCAGTGGATCATCCAGTTGAGCATATCGATGCAGTACTGCGGCTGCACGCCCCAGATGATGGCGCGGTGGCGATACTCCGGCGCCATCATGCGGTGTGCCTTGTTGCCGCGCTCGGCGTAGCGCATGATCTTGCGGTCGATGGGCGGGAATTTTTCCGACCGGCCGCAGTTGCCCATGTAGTTCGTGTCATTATAGAGCGAGAACGGCGCGCCGACAAACTGCGGGAACGGCGTGCTGTTCATCTCCAGCCAGGCGAGGCGGTTGCGCGTGGCGTCGTTGACGCGCCTGGCGCATGTAAAGTAGTGTGACCAGTCCCAGTGCTGGCCCGTGTGCTCCTCGACGAAGGCGATGGCGTTTTTGATGTCCTGCGCGGCGTAGGCCTGCACGTCGTCCTCCTGGTGGCGCATGGGCGCGACGAGCTGGAACGTCGGGATGCCGTACTCGCGCTCGAGTCGCTTGGCGATGAGGCCGTTGCCCATGAGCGAGCCGTCGCACGTCGTGTTGCACTGCACGGCGCAGACGCCGAGCACGGCGAAGTCATCGTCGATGGAGCAGCCGGCCTCGGCCTCCGGCATGGGGCAGACGTCGCCCGCGATGCCGAACTGCTGCGCCACGTCGAGGTAGTGCGTGGAGGAGTTTTGCGTGAGCAGGTTTGCCACGAACATCGTCGGCACCTCACGCAGGATGGCCTTCACGTTCGGGAAGCCCATCATGAACGCGGTCATCTCGTTTTCGTCCGTGAGCACGCATTTGTTGGAAAATTCCACGTCGTTGCCGGTGCGGCGGTCGCCGCGGAAGATGTCGTCCATGGTGCTGGCCACGTCGTAGACCACGAAGTCCATGGCCGTATGGACGATGCGCAGCGCCTCGTCGCGCAGGCCCATCGTGAACTTGTCGACCATGTGCGGCACGGCGAGGTAGTTGGCCATCCAGCGGTAGCGGAACATGGCCTTGATATTGCGCGGCTTGACGATGAACTTTGCGAGGAGGGAGAGAATGTATAGCCAGCGGCCGTAGTCATAGAGGGTATCCCTGACGCCGCGCCACTCGCGCCGGCAGCGGACCTTTCCGCCGTCGAAGAGTACGCCGAGCTGCTGGTCGCCGATGCGCCGCTTGCCTTCATTGGTCACCATCATCGGACACCTCCCTGTATTTTTTTGATCTCCATGCTCTCGATAAAGGCCTGCACGCGCGTGCGCATCTGGCCGATCGAGGAGCGGATGTTGTACGGACGGTCCACAGACAGCACCAGGAAGCCGAAGTCTTCGCGCAGCATCACCGAGCCGAGCGTGCGCTCATATGCCCACGGATCGCAGAACTTGATCTGCTCATAGAGGATGCCGTCGGCGTGGTATTCTCTGGCGATGTCGGCCACGTACTGCTTGCGGCCGTAGACCTTCTCCATGTTCATCGTGCGCGGACACTGACCGCGGTAGACATACTGGCGGCAGAGCTGCGTGAGCGCGTCGTCCTCGTCCGTGAGCGTGATCGGATCGCGTCCCGGCAGCGAGCCGAAGCAGAACCGGTCGGCGCAGACGTAAGCGCCGGTGTCCTCGATGAGCCGGATGAATTCGCTGTCGTCCACCTCCGAGCCGACGACGGCGATGCGCGCGCGGTATGCCCGCTCCTCCGGCTCGCGGCTGCGTACTTCCTCGAGCGTCTCTTCCAGTTTGTCGATCAGCAGGTACTTCGGCGCGACGTAGGTCGCGAGCGTCAGCACGTGGAATTCGTAACCCGTGATGCGCGGCCGGACCTCCTTGCGGAAGTCGCCGAGCGCGCGGATGAGCGCGCACACGCGGTTGTGCTCGGCCACCGCCCTGCGGATGGCGGCGTCGGACACGTCCGTGCCGAAGGCGTCGTGCAGGGGCTTGAGGATGTGGTTTTTGCACTGGAGCACGAGCAGGTCCACGCCGTTGTCGTCGGCCTTGAGCGGGATCTCCATGTACTCGTAGAAGAAATGGTCCTTGCCGGCGCCCATGGTCTTGAGCAGTTCCATGTTTTCCACGCAGCGGTTGATCATCGTACAGCCGTCGGGCGCGATGACGCAGTCGGCAAAGTTGAAGCCGCCCTCGACCGCGCGCTCGAGCAGGGAGCGGCTGGTCTCGCACAGGAGGCTCGTCATGTAATAGGTCGCAATGTCCATCGACCCGGTGTTCGGGGCGTGCAGGCGCACGCCGAAGGTGTTGTCCAGATTCATCAAGGGCTCGGGTGTGTTCTCGCAGACAAAGGCGACGCATTTTTTGCCTTCCGCCTGGGCTTGGACAACAAGTGCGTTGTTGGCCTCCTGCAGGAGGTCCTCGAAGTAGGTCAGGTGCTTCAGGTCTCTCATTGCTGCATTCCCCCATTCTGGTTACACGTTATTCTGTTTTCGTCCGTTCCATGCCGATTGCTATGTTATAATTTTAACCCCAATATGTGCCATGCGTCAATCCGGCGATGATTTTTCATCACTTTGCTGTTGAAATGTCAAGGATCGTTGTGCAGAATATACAATATTTTGGAGTGGCTTCCAATATACGTGTTGAGAATTCGCTCTCCGGTCCGGATGGCGGCCGGGAGCATATGCGGCTTCCGGGCAGCAAAAAGCCCCGGGAGGGAACGCATTGCGTTCCCTCCCGGGGACTTTGATCGAAATGGTATGCTCAGAACGCCACGTTCATGAACAGCGCCACGCAGCACAGGATCACGGCCAGCGGCACGTAGACATAGCGGCCGACGCCGTACCAGAACGCGCCGCGGTGGCGGCGGCTGCCGGTGTTGACGGCGGCGAGCAGGTCGTCCTTCTTCATGATGTAGAACCACGACACGGCGCCGAGCGTCGCGCCGATGGGGATGATGTAGATCGACACGAGGTCCATCCACGGGCCCCATTTGGAGATGGGCTCCATGAGCAGGCCAAATCCGAGGCACAGCACGCACAGGATGCCGAGCACGGCCGCGCGGCTGAGCTTCGGGAACTTGTGCAGGAGCGATTCGGCGACGGCCTCGAACATGTTCTGCAGCGAGCTGACGCCGGCAAAGATCATGGCGACGTACAAAATGACGGCGAAGAGCCGGCCGAGCGGGATGTCCTGCAGGATGGTCGGCAGCGTCACGAACAGCAGGCTCGGGCCCGCGCCGACGTCCAGCCCGTAGGAAAAGCAGGCGGGGATGATGACGAGCGCGGCGACGACGGCGGCGATGGTGTCAAAAATGGCCGTGTGCTGCGCCACGCCCACGACGTCCTCGTCCTTGGACAGATACGCGCCGTAGACGATCATGCCGCTGCCGGTGACGGACAGGGAGAAAAACGCCTGCCCCATGGCCCAGATCCAGATCATCGGGTCTTTGAGGGCCTCCCAGCGCGGGGTGAACATGAACTTGTAGCCCTCGGCCGAGCCGGGCAGCAGCGCCACGCGCACGGCCAGCACGACAAAGATGAGGAAAAACAGCGGCATCATGACCTTGTTGGTCTTTTCGATGCTGTGTGCGCCGAGAAAGAGCGTCAGCAGTGTGCCGGCCACGACGATGACGTGGTAGGGGATGACGGAGTACGGCTGCGTGGAAAACGACGCGAACCACACGGCGGCATCGCCCGTCATGAGCGTGCCGAGCAGGGAGTCGACCAGCGCCTTGAGAATGTACGTCACGATGACGGCGTAGCCGATGGCGATGCACAGCGACCCGGCCAGCGGCAGCCAGCCGAGCAGGCCGCCGACCTTTCCGGCGGTCTTGCCGCGCGTGGCCCATGCGTTTTCATAGGCGCCGAGCGTGCCGGTGCCGGCGCGGCGGCCCATGGCGAACTCCGTCGGCAGGCCGACGGTGCTGAAGATGACCACAAACAGCAGGTAGATCAGCAGGAAGGCCCCGCCGCCGTTGCTGCCCATCTTGTTCGGAAAGCCCCAGACGTTGGCCATGCCGACGGCCGAGCCGACGGACGCGAGGATAAAGCCCCAGCGGCTGGCAAAGCTTTTCGTGTTTTTCGTTTTCATGCGTTCTCCCATCCAGACGTGAAAAACATCTGTGCGGCGCGCACCGCGCAGATGTCGGGTCTGATTCTTGTTTTTGCCGTGCTTTGCCCGTGCACAGCGGCTTCATTTTAAAGTATTGCAGTAGGAAAGTCAAGAAAATTGCCGGATTTCTTCAAAAATCCGGCAGGGTTTCTTGTGGATTTGACGAAGGGCGGCGCGCATGGGTTCAGGTCCGCAGTGTGTCACGAAAGAGGAAGCGGACGAGCTTCGGCGGAAATTTTTCCGGGTATCGGCCGACGATGAGCGTCAGTACGCAAAGCAGCAGTATGACAGCACCGAGACCACCGTTGAACCACAGCTGGATGCGCCGTTCGGCGCGCTGCGCGGCAAGACCTTTGTCAAACGGGAGATAGACCGTGCCGTCGGCCCCGGTCATGGAGCAGATGTGCCAGTAGTGAAAACTCTGGCCCTTGCCCCAAGTGGTCGTGGTATATTCGCGATACCCGATGTGCAGGGTCTCGCCCGCATCAAAGGCGTCGAAAAACGCATGCACATCCGTCAGCTCGTTCTGGTAGTTCGGGATCTGGTAGCGTTTTTCCTCGCCCTCCGGATACAGGAGGAGCTTGTCTCCGCGCAGCTCGTAATAGTCAAACACAACGTCGCGGTAAGCCAGCGCATCGCTCGATACCGGGCGAAACGCGATGTAGACATAGACGCATATGCCGATGACAAAGACGAAAATGGCGGCGAAGTAGATCACCCAGCTCTCGGGATTGATGATGTGGCCGCGGAACGGGTCGATGCGCGGCGGGACGTAGGGAACGCTCTGCCCGTCGTGGATGGCGGCGTAGTGCAGCTTGACCCGCTCCAGAAACATTTTCTGCGGCGCATCCGTCGTGTCCAGCGTAATATGGCGTTTGCCGAAATAGAGCCGCGCTTCTTTTGGGTATTCCCGCAGGCCGGTGATGTCGGAATAAGTGTAGTCGCGCCGGACACCGAGCACATTGCGTATGATGAAGCCGCTGCTGTCATACCAGATGCGGTAGTTGATCCACGCCAGGATCAGGCTGACGCCCATCAGCACGAACACGAGAAAGCCCATGGCGACCCACGGGTTGGAGTCCTGCTCGTGGACGGCCATGTTCATTAAATACAGGAACATGGCCCCAAAGACTACGCCGACGATCGGGTACGCCACGCTCAGGCGGACGCAGCTGCGCTTCGGCATCCGCCGCCCCTGCCGGATAAAAACGGCTTCGAGCGCGCAGATGCCCCCGATGACGGCGATGAGCAGGATGGTGAGCACGGTGCGCATGGCGCGGCCTCCTTTCAGCGGGGTATTTTCTCCAGTATAAAGACCCGCTGCGCAAAATGCAAGCGCGGCGGAGCCGCAAAAAGCCCGGCCGGGAATCCGGTCGGGCTTTGACTTTCTGCGAAGGTGGGCTCAGTACTTGATCTCCTTGCCGGCTTTGCGCCACTGCTTGAACTCCGCGACGGCGGTGAACAGCGCGTCGGACGAGGAGTTGATGGCGGTCTCGACGGAGTCCTGAATGACGCCGATGATGAAGCCGACGCCGACGACCTGCATGGCGATGTCATTGGAGATGCCGAACAGGGAGCAGGCCATGGGGATGAGCAGCAGCGAGCCGCCCGCAACGCCGGACGCGCCGCACGCGCCGAGCGCGGCCATGACGGACAGGATGATCGCAACGGGCAGCTGCACGGTGATGCCGAGCGTGTGCACTGCGGCGAGCGTCATGACGGTGATGGTGACGGCCGCGCCCGCCATATTGATGGTCGCGCCGAGGGGGATGGACACGGAGTAGAACTCCTTGTCCAGGCCGAGGCTTTCGCACAGGGACATATTCACGGGGATGTTCGCGGCGGAGGAGCGGGTGAAGAATGCAGTGACGCCGCTCTCCTTCAGGCACTTGAACACCAGCGGATAGGGGTTTTTACGGATGACGATGAACGTCATGATGGGGTTGACGACGAGGGCGGCAAAGAGCATGCAGCCGACGAGGATGAGCAGGAGCTTGCCGTACTCGGTAAAGATGGCAAGGCCGCTGGTGGACACGGCGGAGAACACGAGACCCAGAATGCCGAACGGGGCGAGGTTGATGACGAAGCGCACCGCCTTGGTGACGGCCTCGGAGGCGTCGGCGAGGAACTTCTTGGTCGTGTCGGACGCGCCCTTGAACGCGAAGCCGAGCACGATCGCCCAGAACAGAACGCCGAGATAGTTGGCCGAGACGATCGAGCCGATGGGGTTGGAGACAATGTTGTTGAGCAGGCCGGTGAAGATAGCGGCGAAGCTCTCGGGCGCGCTGTCGGAGACGGCCTCAGTCAGCGTGATGGTCACGGGGAACAGGTAGCTCGCGATCACGGCGATGACGGCCGCCAGGAACGTGGAGACAAGGTAGAGCACGATGACGGTGCCGAACTGCTTGCCCAGCTTCTCCTTGGACTGGGCAAGGGCGCTGATGATGAGGACAAAGACCAGCAGCGGGGCGATGGCCTTCAGGGCACCGACAAACAGGGTGCCAAGGATGCCGATGCCGGGCGCGGTCACGGCGGCGTTGGGGATCAGCAGGGCGAGCGCCGCACCGATGACCATGCCGATCACGATGCGCAGCACAAGGCTGACGCTGTTGTACGCTTTGACAAGTTTCATTCTTTTTTCTTCCTTTTTTCTGTTTGTTTTGCGTGAAAAGGCGCAAGAGACAGTGTAACAAGATGTGAACACAATGTCAACAGGGAAGCCGACCGGAATGTTGCTCTGTATCCGGATTTTGCGGGAGAATGCGCAGACGCAAAAGTCGGGGCGGTCATTGACCGCCCCGACTTGTTGTTGCTTTGGGAGTGTCCCCCCGATGCGCGCGTCAGATCTGCTCCTCGACGTCCTTGTCGTCGTGGTATGCGATGAGCGCGTTGTAGATCTTTTCGATGAGCTTCATGTCCGCGTTGGTCATGTATGCCAGAAACAGCAGACCAAAGAGTGCGGCGAGCACGATGAGCACGATCCAATACCAGGCCATATTCGTTCCTCCTTACCAGCTGAGTGTGTCTTCGTAATCCAACAGAGTGGGGTCAAGCGGCTTCTCGTTGAGCACCGTGACCATATACTGGCTGAATGCCTCGCGCATCTCGCGGCGCGAGACCGTGCGCGGATCCATGACGTCGTGCGGGATCCAGATGAGGTGGATGCCGCGCTCGCGCGCCTGATCCTCAAACAGGCCGTGCAGACCGCCGACGTTCTTGCACGATACGTGGTCGTACATGATGACGATGTTCGTGTGGAACTTCTCGCACATCTTCCAGCACTCGTCGAGCAGGTTGACATAGCCGCCGTTGGTGTGCGAGCGCATCATCATCTTCTCATAGCAGCGCACGAGATCGGCCAGCGCCTGCTCCTTGTCGCCGATGGTGATGGGCTGGTAGCTGAGCATGGCCTCCATGTCGTTGACGCAGGTGACACCCCAGCAGTGCTGCGTCCAGTAGGTAAAGTTGGTGTAATAGTGCGCGGGGCATGCCCAGACGAGGCAGCGGTATTTCGGCTGGGGCGCGTTGGCCGCCTTGTCCTGCTCGTAGCCCTTGAGCATCATCTTCGTGACGCGGCGGTCCGTCTTGAGCATGAACTTGTCCATGCAGGCTGCCGCCATGAATTCATATTCGCGCTGCAGTGCCAGCGCCGCACCGCAGACCTGTGGGTGCTCGGTGCAGTTGACGTCCCACTTCTCGATCATACAGCGCGAGCTCTCGTTGTACATTTCGGCGTTTTTCCAGAAGGCGTCCCAGTCCCATTTGACGCCGAACTGCTGCTCGAGAAATTCGATGCCCTTTTTCAGGTTCTTGACCGCGTAGGTCTGTACTTCCGGTTCGTTGACACGCTGCGGCGGCGTGATCTGGAACGAGGGAAGCTCCTTGAAGTGCCGCGTGAGGATGTTTGTCTGCGAGATCGCGCCGTCGCACGGCATCGTGCCGGTGAAGTAGCACTTGCCGACGCGCGGATAGTCGTCCACCACGGCGCAGCCGCTCTCGGCGGCGGGTTCGGGGCAAACGTCTGCCGGCAGACCGAGGTGCTCCATGGCGTCGATGTAGAACATGCTGGCGTTCTGGTCGACCTCCGACGGCAGACCGATGGCGAACATGGCGATGTCGATCCACTTCACGGTGGGGAACCCCATCATGATCAGGTGCGGGGTCATCTCATCGAACATGACGGTGTTCTCGCGCAGCTTCGCCGCGTGCTTGCTGTTGGGGCGCAGGTTCTTGTCGCGTAGGATGATGTCACGCACGCCGAGGACGGAGTTATGCAGCACGGAGAAAAACTGGTTGTGTGCATAGCGCAGCTCCTTGCCGCGCAGCCCCATGGTGTGGCGGTCGACCATGTGCGCTGCGGTGAGATAGGACACCATCCAGCGGTAGCGCAGCATGGCCTTGACCATCAGGATCGGGTGGCAGCCAAGCTTTGCGGCCATGAAGCCGTAGAGATACAGCCAGCGGAAGAAATCATAAAAGGTGTCTCGGAAGCCGCGCCATTCGCGGGCGCGGAAGGCGCGGTGCTCGGCGGAATAGAAGCGGCCGAGGCCCTTGCCGGTTTTGGGGTTGTAGGCCATGTCAGTTGTCCTCCTTTTGCGCTGAGCGCAGCTGCTTCATTTCCAGACTCTCCACAAAGGCCTGCACACGCGTGCGCAGCTGGCCGCTCTGCCCCGCGATGTAGGGGCGGTCGATGGAGAGGATGTGGATGCCGTAATCACGCGGCATGACCTGGTTTGCGATCACGCGCTCATACGACCAGTAGGTGCAGAACTTCATCTGCTCGTAGATCGCGCCGTCGGCCTTGAAATCATGCACAAGCTGGGCGACGTGGTCGTTGCGGTACTGGACGCGGTGCAGCGCGCTCTGGCGCGGGCACTCGGTGTGCTGCAGATACCAGCGGCACACCTGCGTGAGCGCATCCTCGCCGTCGGTGAGCACGATCTCCTGACGGCCGGGGAAGCTGCCGTAGCAGTAGCGGTCGGCGACCACCAGCGCGCCGCAGCTCTCGATGAGCCGGATCAGGTCCGGGTCGTCGATCTCGGAGCCGACGACGGCGACGCGCACACGGTAGTTTTTCTGCGCATCGACCTCGCGCGTCTTTACCTCGGCGAGCGTCTCGCGCAACAGCGGCAGGATCAGCCGCTTCGGGCAGACGTAGCTCACGAGCACCAGCACGGCATATTCATAGCCCGTGATGGGCGGGTTGTCCAGCTTGCGCGTCTCGCCGATCTCGGTGAGGATGCGGCAGACCTCGTTGTGCTCGCTGACCGCGGCGCGGATGGCGGCGTCCGAGGTGTCGACGCCGTAGTTTTCGCACATGGGCTTGAGGATCTTGCGCGAGACCTGCTCGCAGATGTGCTCGACGCAGTCTTCATCGTCGGAATACGGGATGTCGAGGTTGCAGTAGAAGAATTTGTCCTTGTCCGCACCCTGCGCGTGCATGATCTCCATGTTCTCGATGGCGCGGTTGTTGGCCTCGCACACGTCGACGCCCGCCATGGCGTGCAGGAAGCCGTAGTTGCCCTCGAGCGCGCGCTCGAGGATCGCGCGGGAAAACTCGCAGCTGTTGTTGGCCATGTAGTAGGTGGCCAGCTCCATGGACGTGGTGTGCGGCGCGCGCAGACGCACCGAGAAGCAACTGCCCAGATTCAGCAGCACCTCCGGCGCGTGAAAGCAGGTATAGCCGATCGCCAGATCTCCTTCTGCCTCGGCCTGGCGGACAAGTTCGTTGTGCGCGTCGTCCAGCAGGCGCTCAAAGTACATCAAATGCTTCAGTTCCTTCATTGCGGCCCTTCTTTCTTTGGATTTCTATCTTCCTTCTCCGCTTATGTCAGCATCGCTGACATAAGCGGGTATACACAAATCCCGATCGCTCGGGATCTGCTGTGTATGTGGTTATTTGCCGCTGAGTGCGCGCACGAACATCTGGCTCAGGTGGCGCATCCGGCTGTCGTAATCAAGCGCGCTCGCGCTCGGCGAGCCGCCGATAGACAGGCGCTGCATGATGCCGAGGATCGCATCGTAGGAGTTGTAGTAGATCTCCCGCACGTCGACCTCCGGGCTGATCGAGCCGTCGGCAAGTCCCTTGCGGATCGCCTTGGCCATCGGGCCGCTGGAGGTCTCAAACGGCTCGGGCGGCTGGTTTTTGATCTCGTGGAGTCTGCCCGCGGCATGCAGCGTCAACTCCGCGTCGAGCGTGAAGCGCATGCCGTTCGGGTCGAGGCGGTAGAGCTGGGAATAGCAGACGAGGACGTTTTCCGCGTCCTGCAGGCCGGTCGTGCTGCCGTCGGATGCCGTGTGGGACATCCGGTCGATGCGCTCGAGGATGCGCTTCCAGTAGAGCAGGGACGCGGCCAGGACCAGATCGGCCTTGGTCTCAAAGTAGCGAAAGGCCGACCGCTCGGTGAGCCCGGAGCGCAGCGCGATATCTGCGACCTTGGTCTTTTCGATCCCGTTGGCCAGAAAACAGTCCAGCGCGACCTCCGTGACCAGCCGGATATTCTTTTCTCTCTGCTCCTCGTGCGGCAAGTGCGTTCGCCTCCTCTGCTCCTGTCAGTTACACTGACAGGAGCAGTGTACCGCGAAAAGCAGGGAATGTCAAGCCCTTAACAGAACGCACAGAAAATAAAAAATTACCGTTGTTGATATGGTATCAACAACGGTAATGAATTTGGTTGCGGAGACAGGATTTGAACCTGCGACCTCCGGGTTATGAGCCCGACGAGCTACCGAACTGCTCCACTCCGCGATATGAACTTGACCCTCAAGGCTCATATACTTACTATAACATATGAGCCTTGGGTTGTCAAGTGTTATTTTATCGCTCCGAAGAGGAAAATTCTTCCTCTTCTGCGGCGTCCAGTGTCTTGGCGGCCTCGGCGCGGCCATTTTGCAGCTTGAGCTCGGCGAGAATGTCCGCCAGCAGCTCGTCCGTGGTCGGCTTGGCCGGGGTTTCCGGTTCGGGCTCCTTTTCTTTCTTGCGGTTGAAGCGGTTGATGATCTTCACCATCCAGAACACGACGAGCGAAATACACAGGAAGTTGATGATGGACATGATCAGGTCGCCGATCGGGAACACGCCGATGTTCAGGCCGGAGAAGTCCAGCCCGCCGATGATGAGCGAGATGAGCGGATTGATGATATCGTTGACGAGCGCGGTGACGATGGCCGTGAACGCGCCGCCGACAACGACGCCGACGGCTAGGTCAATGACGTTGCCGCGTGAGATGAATACCTTGAATTCATCGAGCCAACCGGGCTTTTTCATGATGCTGCCTCCCCTGTTTTCTTTGTCGTTTCAGTGCTTGGGTACGAGGACTTCCGTGCCGCCCATGTACGAGCGCAGCACCTCGGGAATGACGACGCTGCCGTCGGGCTGCAGGTTGTTCTCGAGGAACGCGATGAGCATACGCGGCGGGGCGACGCAGGTGTTGTTGAGCGTGTGGGCGAGATAATTCTTGCCGTCCTTGCCCTTGATGCGGATGTGCAGGCGGCGGGCCTGCGCATCGCCGAGGTTCGAGCAGGAGCAGACCTCAAAGTACTTCTGCTGGCGCGGGCTCCAGGCCTCGATGTCACAGGACTTGACCTTCAGGTCGGCAAGGTCGCCGGAGCAGCACTCGAGCTGGCGCACCGGGATATCCAGGCTGCGGAAGAGCTCGACGGAGTAGCGCCAGAGCTTCTCGTACCAGTCCATGCTCTCCTCCGGGCGGCAGACGACGATCATCTCCTGCTTTTCAAACTGGTGGATGCGGTACACGCCGCGCTCCTCGATGCCGTGCGCGCCTTTTTCCTTGCGGAAGCAGGGCGAATAGGACGTCATCGTCTGCGGCAGCTGATCCTCGGTGAGGATCTGATCGATGTAGCGGCCGATCATGGAGTGCTCGCTCGTGCCGATCAGATAGAGGTCCTCGCCCTCGATCTTGTACATCATGGCGTCCATGTCCGTCTGGCTCATGACGCCCTCGACCACGTTGCCGTGGATCATGAACGGCGGGATGCAGTAAGTAAAGCCCTTGCCGATCATGAAATCGCGCGCGTAGGCCAGCACGGCCTCGTGCAGGCGGGCAATGTCGCCCATGAGATAGTAAAATCCGTTGCCGGAGACGCGGCGCGCGGCGTCGAGATCAATGCCGTCGAAGCGCTCCATGATCTCCGTGTGGTACGGGATCGGGAAATCCGGCACGACGGCCTCGCCGAAGCGCTGCACCTCCACGTTGCAGCTGTCGTCCGGGCCGAGCGGCACGCTGGGGTCGATGATCTGCGGGATGGTGAGCATGATCTTGTGGATCTTGGCCTCGAGTTCCTCCTCCTGCTTTTCAAGCTCGGCCAGACGCGCCGCCTGCGCGGTGACCTGCGCCTTGACGGCCTCGGCCTCTTCGAGCTTGGACGGGTCCTTTTTCGCCTGCCCCATGAGCATGCCGATCTTTTTCGACAGGCTGTTGCGCTCTGCGCGCAGATTCGACGCCTCGTTGATGGCGGCGCGGTTGGCCTTGTCGAGCTCAATCACTTCGTCGACGAGCGGGAGCTTGGCGTCCTGAAATTTTTTGCGGATGTTTTCCCGAACGAGATCGGGGTTTTCGCGGATCAGTCGAATGTCAATCATGGTGTCTCTGTCTCCTCATTCTATGTGTATCAGTTTCTGCGGCCGATGGCCTCGAGCGCCTGCAGCAGCGCCTCGCGGTCGTCCGCGTCGTAGTATTCCAGTTCGATGCGCCCGGTCTTTCGGCCCTGCGTCATGCGCACCTTGCGGCCGAGCACCTGCTCGAGATGCCGCGCGCATTCGCCGAGATAATCCACACCGGCGGCCTTTTTTGCCGGTTTTTCCTGCGTATCCTTCAGTAATTGCGCGGCTAGCGCTTCCGCCCGGCGCACGGACAGACCCTTTTCAATCACGGTTTTTGCCGCGGCAAGCTGCATTTCCGGGTCGTTGAGCGGCAGGAGCGCGCGCGCGTGTCCGGCGGACAGCGTGCCGTCCTCGACGAGCTTCAGCACCGGCTCGGACAGGGCCAGCAGCCGTGTCGCATTCGCAACAGCGGGACGTGACTTGCCCACGCTCTGCGCCACATCATCCTGCGTCATGCCGTAGACGTCCTGCAGGGCGCGGTAGCCCTTCGCCTCTTCAATGGGATTCAGATCCTCGCGCTGGAGGTTTTCGACCAGCGCCATCTCCATGGCGCGCTGCTCGTCCGCTGTCAGGATGCGCACCGGCACTTCCTTGAGCCCGGCCATGCGGCTGGCGCGCCAGCGGCGCTCGCCCGCGATGATCTGATAAAATCCGCCATCGAGCGGCCGGACCGTGATCGGCTGGATGAGCCCATACGTCCGGATGGATTCTGCGAGCATTTCCAATGCCTCCGGGTCAAAGTGCTTGCGCGGCTGGTCGGCGCGCGGCTCGATCTTCTCGATCGGCAGCAGGTCGGGCGCTGTCTCCTCGCGTTCCGGCTGCGGGGCCGGATATTCCTCCCCGAAGAGCGCGCCGAGGCCCATGCCGAGACCCTTCTTTCCGTCTTTACCCATGTTCCACCTCCGCTGCGGCGGCCGCAGCCGCGGCCTCCGCCGCTTTTGCCGCCTTTTCCTCGCGCTTGATGAGCTCACCCGCCAGATGCAGGTACGCCCGCGCACCCTTCGACTCTTTGTCGTAGGCGATGGCGGGTTTGCGGTGGCTCGGCGCCTCGGACAGGCGCACGTTGCGCGGGATCATGGTCTTGTAGACCTTTTTGCCGAAGAATTTGCGCACCTCGTTCACGACCTGATCGGACAGCTTCGTGCGGCCGTCGTACATGGTCATGACGATGCCCTGCACCGTCAGTTCCGGATTCAGGCGCTTGTTGCACATTTTGATGCTGCGCATGAGGTCGGCAATGCCCTCGAGCGCGTAATATTCGCACTGCACCGGGATAAGTACGCTGTTGGCCGCGACGAGCGCGTTGATCGTCAGCAGCTCGAGCGACGGCGGACAGTCGATGAGGATGAAGTCGTAATCGTTCTGCACCGCGGCGAGCGCAGTTTTCATGATGTATTCCCGCTGATCGGAGCTCACGAGCTCCACGGAGCAGCCGGAGAGATTCATATTTGCCGGCAGCACGTCGCCGTATTTCGTGCTGCGGATGCAGTCGGCGGCGGCTGCGCCATTCATCAGCATGTCGTAGCAGTTGGGCGTCGCGGTTTTGTCCACGCCCATGCCGGAGGTGCTGTTGCCCTGTGGGTCGCAGTCGACGAGGAGCACGCGCCGCCCGCGCTTTTTGAGCGCGCAGGTCAGATTCACGCACGTGGTTGTCTTGCCGACTCCGCCTTTCTGGTTGGCGACGGCAATGATTTTGCCCATGGTTTGCCTCCTGAATCGTGTTTGCAGCTATTATAACAGCGTGTGGCCGCGTTTTCAACCGCTTGGAGGCGCTGTGGCAAATTTTTGTGATGTTTCACGTGAAACAATGCGAAATCCGGCGGGCGTGTTTCACGTGAAACATTGCCTCAGGACAGGAACATATCCACGTCGCCGATGGTCAGCCCGTCGTGTAGCGCGAGATTGATGCAGTAGCCGATGAGTTTGGCCGCATCACGCACTACGGTGTCGATATCGCGCGGTGTGACGAACATCTGCTCTGCGCGGGGGTCGTCCGAAAAGCCGCCGGCGTCAATGACAGTCGGCAGGCCGATGGCCGCGACCGGAATGCCGAGCGTGTCGCGGCTGAGACCGGCGCGGTCATTGCCGACGCCGCTGCCGGGCGTGATGCCGGTGTCCGTGAGCTGGACGGTGCGGCCGAGGCGGCCGAGCTCCGCGCAGGCGAGTGCGTCTACGGCGATGATGGCGTCCGGGTGCAGGTGGGCCGCGAGCGCGCGGATCATATCGGCGGATTCCACGCCCGTCGTGCCGAGCACGCCGGCCGCGAGCGCGGCCACGGGGCGGAACTGTCCGAAATGCTCCGGCAGCTGCTCGCGCAGGTGGCGCGTGACCATGACGCTGTCGATCGCGTCCGGGCCGACGGCGTCGGGCGTGATTGCCCGGTTGCCGAGACCGACAACGAGCACGGAGGCGTCCGGCATCAGCGGCAGCACGCCGCGCAGCAGCTCGGCGAGCGTCTGCGCCGCGTTTTCAAACGCATCGTCCTCGCGCCGCAGCAGCGGGTCGAGCGCGAGGGTGTAGTAGTCGCCGATTGGTTTACATAACGCATTTTCGCCGGCGGCGTCGAGCACGTGCACCTCGGTCACGGAAAAGCCGCGGCGGTTCGTCTCCTCGGCGCGCACGCCGGGCAGCTCCGTGACGGCGGCTGCGCTGCGGTGGATGGCTTCGGCCTCGACGGCGAGGTCGGTGCGGGGAAAATTCGGCATAACAGACTCCTTTCTGACGCCACATCTTGTGGCTCACTGGAAGCGTTGCCACAAATGGATACATTTATAATGAAAATCGAAAAAAGTGCTTGCAATTTGAAGGGTTTGATGATATCATCAACACTTGCAGAACATTGCACGGTCATACCCATGACTGAATTTTATAGGAGGAGGTGGCGATTGAGAAATGCCGAACATCAAGTCCGCAATGAAGAGAGACGAAAAGTCCAAGCTGCAGAATCTGAAAAACAAGGCTGAGAAATCCGCCCTGAAGACCAACCTGAAGAAGTTTGATGCGGCTGTTGCCGAAGGCAACCGTGACGCAGCCGTCAGTACCTATAAAGTTGCTGTCCAGGCTGTTGACCGCGCGGCCGGCAAGGGTCTGATCCACAAGAACAACGCAGCGCACAAGAAGTCTGCAATGGCTCAGAAAATGAACGAGCTTGGCTGATCACAGAATCTCGGGGGCATGGCAGTACGCCATGCCCTTTTTTGCTATCCCGACAGGAGGCTGACTATGAAAAAACGCATGATGCTGATCATCAATCCCATGGCCGGACGCAGCGGCTACAAAAACGGCTTTGGCGAAGTGATGAACATTCTCGACAGCGGCGGCTATCTGACGACGGTGTACTTCACGCAGGGACGCGGCGATGCGACGCTGATGGCGGCGCAGCACGCGGCGGAGTATGACACCGTGGCCTGCATCGGCGGCGACGGCACGCTCAGCGAGGTCGTGTCCGGTCTGATGCAGGTGCCGAATCCGCCTCCGCTCGGCTACATCCCGATGGGCACGACCAACGACGTGGCCTCGACGCTCGGTCTGCCGAAAAACGCGACCGACGCCGCGCTGCGCATCGTGACCGGTACGCCGACGGCGTTCGACGTCGGCAGCTTCGGCGACAGGAGCTTTTTCACCTACGTGGCGGCCTTCGGCGCGTTCACGGCGGTGAGCTATGAGACGCCGCAGAACGAAAAGCAGGCGCTCGGCCACCTGGCCTACGTGCTCGAGGCGATGGGCCGGCTCAACGCCATCGACCATTACTGCGCGCACGTAGAGTATGACGGCGGCACGGTCGACGGCGACTTCATCTTCGGCGGCGTGTCGAACTCGACCTCCGTGGCCGGCATGGTGCGCCTGCGCAAGGACCTTGTGAGTCTGGGCGACGGCCTGTTTGAGACGCTGCTCATCCGCCGTCCGAAGCAGTTCGGCGACCTGAGCCGCATCATCACGGGCGTGCTCAACCAGTATTACGACAACGAGAACGTCATCCTCGTGCAGTCGAAGAATCTGCGCTTCACATTTGAAGAGCCCGTGGCGTGGACGCGCGACGGTGAGGCCGGCGGCGTGACGACGGACGTGACGCTGCGCAACAACCACGCTGCGATCCACATCATCGCATAACAGCGAATCTCTGAGCAAAACCGGCGGGAAATCCGCCGGTTTTGTGTTTGTGCGCGCAAGAAGCGGTTGAAAAAAACGCGCATTGTGCGTATAATAAGGAAGTTATCTCTCAAAATCCATCGGAAACGAGGCTGATGATATGAAAAGACAGCGCATCGCCGGCATCTATGCATCCCCGGAGACCTTCGGCGGCCAGACTCTGACCGTCTGCGGCTGGGCGCGCACGATCCGCGACATGAAGAATTTCGGCTTTATCGAGCTCAACGACGGCAGCTGCTTCAAGAGCTTGCAGGTCGTGCTCGAGCGCGGCAAGCTCGAAAATTACGACGAGGTCGCCCGCCAGAACGTCGGCGCGGCGTTCATCGTGCACGGCGAGCTCGTGCTCACGCCGGACGCCAAGCAGCCGTTTGAGCTCAAGGCCGACAGCGTCACGGTCGAGGGCGTGTCCGCGCCGGACTATCCGCTGCAGAAAAAGCGCCACAGCGTGGAGTTCCTGCGCACGATCCAGCATCTGCGTCCGCGCACGAACCTCTTCAGCGCGACGTTCCGCGTCCGCAGCGTGGCCGCGCAGGCGGTGCACACGTTCTTCCAGGACCGCGGCTTCGTCTACGTCCAGACCCCGATCATCACGGGCTCTGACTGTGAGGGCGCGGGCGAGATGTTCCGCGTCACGACGCTCGACCTCGACAATCTTCCGCGCACGGCGGACGGTAAGGTCGATTTCTCCAAGGACTTCTTCGGCAAGAGCACGAACCTGACCGTGTCCGGCCAGCTCAACGCCGAGAACTTCGCGCTCGCCTTTGGCGACGTGTACACCTTCGGCCCGACGTTCCGCGCCGAGAACTCCAACACCCAGCGCCACGCCGCCGAGTTCTGGATGATCGAGCCGGAGATGGCGTTTGCCGACCTCGACGACGATCTCGAGTGCATGGAGGCGATGGTGAAGTTCATCATCAACACCGTGCTCGAAAAGTGCCCGCAGGAGATGGAATTTTTCAATTCCTTCGTGGACAAGGGCCTGCTCGAGCGCCTGCGCAACGTGGTGGACAACGATTTCGGCCGCATCACGTATACCGACGCTGTGAAGCTGCTCAAAGACTCCGGCCACAAGTTCGACTACCCCGTTGAGTGGGGCATCGACCTGCAGACGGAGCACGAGCGCTACCTGACCGAGCAGGTGTTCAACAAGCCCGTGTTCGTCACGGATTATCCGAAGGAGATCAAGGCGTTTTACATGCGCATGAATGACGACGGCAAGACCGTCGCCGCGGCGGACTGCCTTGTGCCGGGCATCGGCGAGATCATCGGCGGCAGCCAGCGCGAGGAGCGGCTCGACCTGCTCACGAAGCGCATGCAGGAGCTTGGCCTGCGCGAGGAAGACTACTGGTGGTATCTTGATCTGCGCCGCTACGGCAGCTGCCGCCACGCCGGCTTCGGTCTCGGCTTTGAGCGCATGGTCATGTACCTGACCGGCGTGAGCAACATCCGCGATGTGGAGCTGCACCCGCGCACGGTCGGAAACGCCGACTTCTGATTTCGATTTGTGCATGAAGAACGCCCCCGGAAGCGATCTGCTTCCGGGGGCATTTTGCGGCCCAAACAGGCCCCCGCGGGTGCGGGGGCCTGCTGCATATGGGGTCAGTACGCCTCGATCTCCTGAATGGTCATGTCGCGGCCGGAGAGGGGCATGAGCTTTTTCCCGCCGCAGTCCGGGCAGGAGAGGTCCTCAACGTCGGCGACGAACTCCGCCCCGCAGTCGAGACAGCGGGCGCGGCCCGCCTCCGTCTCGACGCGCAGGGGCACGCCGTCATACTCCGTGCCGTCGGTCACGGCGACCCAGCAGTCGGTGAGAAAGCGCGGGACAACGCCCGAGAGCGTCCCGACGCGGACCGTGATGCTGCGCACGCCCTCGAGCGCCTGCTCGCGGGAGATATCACGCACCATTTTGAGCATCGCGTCGCACAGTGCCAGCTCGTGCATTACTTGCTGACCGCCTTTTTCACGATGCTGCCCGCGCGCTTGACGACGCCCTCGGCGACCTTGATCGGCATGGTCTCATACGAGCCCGCGTGCCAGTCGCGCACCTTCTTGAGGTGGATGGCATCGAACTTGCACTTCGTGGTGCACAGGCCGCAGCCGATGCACAGGTAGCTGTCCACCTTCGTCGCGCCGCAGCCGAGGCAGCGGGCGCACTCCCTGCGCACCTGCTCTTCCGTGAACGTGACGCGCGCGTCGGAGAAGGTCTTGGCCTTGGCGGCGTTGTAGCCCGGCATCTGGCGGTGATCTTTATCGAAATCGGCCGTCTCGATGAGCACGTGCTCCTTGTCGAGCGCCTTGTAGACTCTGCGGTCGCGGCCGGCGGTGAGCGTCTGGCCGGGGTGCACATAGCGGTGCAGGCTGATGGCGGCCTCCTTGCCGGCGGCAATGGCGTCGATGGCAAACTTCGGGCCGGTGTAGCAGTCGCCGCCGACGAAAATGTCCGGCTGCGCGGTCTGATAGGTCAGCGCGTCGGCCTCGGCCGTGCCCTTCTTCGTCGTCGTGAGCGCGCCGACGTCGAGCGTGCCCCAGTCGACCGTCTGGCCGATGGCGCCGATGACGGAATCGACCGCGAGCGTCTCGAATTCGCCCGTGCCGACGGGCTTGCGGCGGCCCTTCTCGTCCGGCTCGCCGAGCGCCATGCGCTCCACACGGATGCCCGTGACCTTGCCGTCCGTGCCGAGGATCTCGACCGGGGCGGTCAGGAAGCGGAACTGCACGCCCTCTTCCATCGCCTCTTTGACCTCCTCTGGGTCGGCGGGCAGTTCGGCTTCGCTGCGGCGGTAGAGCACGTACGTCTCGTCTGCGCCGAGGCGCACCGCGCTGCGGCAGACGTCCATGGCCACGTTGCCGCCGCCGATGACGGCACAGCGCTTGCCGATATGCGTCTCGTGGCCGAGGTTCACGGCGCGCAGGAAGTCCACGCCGCCGTAGACGCCCTCGAGCTCCTCGCCCGGGATACGGAGCTTGGCCGACTTCTGCGCGCCGATGGCAACGTAGAAGCCCTTGTAGCCCTGCGCGCGCAGCTGCTCGATGGTGATGTCCTTGCCGACTTCGACGCCGCATTGGAACTCGACGCCCATCTCGCGCAGGATGTCGATCTCGGCGTTGAGCACGTCTTTTTCCAGCCGGAAGCTCGGGATGCCGAGCGTGAGCATGCCGCCGGGCACCGGGTTGCGGTCGAACACGGTCACGGGGTAGCCCTTGTTGGCGAGGTAGTAGGCACAGCTCATGCCGGCAGGGCCGGCGCCGATGACGGCGATCTTCTCCGTGTACGGGCGGCCGATCTGGTTGAGCAGCTTCGGCACGTAGCGCGTGGCCTCGTGCAGGTCATGGTCGGCGATGAAGCGCTTGACCTCGTCGATGGCGACGGCCTCGTCCACGTCGCCGCGGGTGCACTCGGCCTCGCAGCGCTTGTTGCAGATGCGGCCGCAGACGGCCGGGAACGGGTTTTCTTTCTTGATGAGCTCGAGCGCGTCCGTGTAGCGGCCCTGCGCGGCGAGTTTCAGGTAGCCCTGCACGGGGATGTGCGCCGGGCAGGCGGTCTTGCACGGGGCGGTGCCGGTGGGCACGACGTCCTCGTGGTCCTCGCGGTAGTTCGGGTCCCACGTGCGCTTCGGATGCAGGGTCTCGGAGAGCTTGACGTAGTCCGGCTTCTGTGTCAGGTCCTCGGTCGAGCAGAGCTTCTGGCCGAGCTTGAGCGCGTTGCCGGGGCAGGTCTCCACGCACTGGCCGCAGGCGACGCACTTGGCCTCGTCCACCTCGGCGACGTAGTTGGAGCGGATCGCGTCGCGCGCGCCGTACATCAGGCCCACGCGCAGGCCGAAGCAGGCGCAGGCGCAGCAGTTGCAGATGGCCGCGCTCTCGCCCGGCTCTTCGATGTTGACCATGTCGTGCATGAGGCCGTTTTCCTCGGCGCGCTTGATAATTTCGAGCGCCTGCTCGCGTGTGATCTCCTTGGCGCGGCCGGAGCGGATGTAGTGCTCGGCGCCCTTGCCCATCTGGATGCACATATCCTCGTCGAGGTGGCCGCAGCCGTCGCCGATGCTCGTGCGCGATGCGCGGCAGGAGCACGGGGACACGGAGAAGCGGTCGTACTTGTCCAGATAGTGCGAGATGCGCTCAAATTCGTTCACGCCGGGAATACCTTCGAGCGCGCTCTCGACCGGGATGACGCGCATGAGGCCGTAGCCGTCGGGGATCATGGCGCCCATGTTCGCCGCGAGGTTGCGGGTGTATTCCTCGAACGCGCGGCCGACCTCCGGATGCGTGTCGAGCAGCTCCTTCTGGTTGACCATCATCTCGAGGATGCCGGGCGCGAAGATCTGCATGTAATACGTGTCCTCGCCGAGCGTCTCGTTGTGCGAGCGGCGGAAGATGCCGTAGTACACGAGGTTGTCGAGCAGGGGCTGCACCTCCTGCACGGTCTTGCCGACCTTCCTGGCCAGGTAGGCCGCGGTGCGCTCCTTGCGCAGGCCAGCCGCGATGGCGACATCCGCTTCCTCGTCGGTCAGGATGCCTGCCATGCAGTAGTATTCGGGCGCGTTTTCGTCGATCCTGGTCGTGATGCCGGTGACGCCCCCAATGATCTTCGCCAGCTTCACGATCTTCGGTCTGAGTTGTGCCATGGTCTCTCCTCCTTCATGTTGTTGCGCTGAGATTGTCACTACTATAACATGTGCATGCGCGCAGGGAAACGAAATTTCCCATTTTCGGCGATATGCAACAAGCGTCGCGCAAATGTGCCGGAATCTGCGCGAAAAAGCAGGCCCTCGCGGGTGCGGGGGCCTGCTGCGGTGCGCGTGTCAGAACTTGACGAAGCCGGTGGTCGTGCCCATCGGGTAGCCGAGCGTCCACTCCTGCCTGCCGCACTGGGGGCAGACCTCGCCGCGGGCTTTGAGCTCGTCGATAAAAGCCTCGGCGCGCATGATGTACATATTCGTCTTGCGCACGTAGCGGCAGTGCCCGCAGAAGACCACATAGGTCGCAAAGCTGTCATACACGCCGCGGGCGCGGTTTTCCTTTTCCTCGGCGGTCAGCGGCCGGGGGTTGACATTATGATTGACTGCCATGGTTTGCTCCTCCCCTGTCAGATCTGGTGCTCGCGCTTGACGCTGTCATAGTGTTTGTTCAAAAACGGCACGACGACGGAGCGCATGAGCTTCATGTCGAGGTTATAGTAATAGATCACGAACAGCACGGCCAGCGCGCCGCCGGTGATGCCAAAAGCTCGGAACAGGAACTGCGCAAATTTGCATTTCATATCGGTGGACCTCCTTTACCAGCCCATGCTGTCGTCAAAGTCGAGCAGCGACGGATCGACCGGCTCCTCGTGCATGACGTTGATCATGTATTCGTTGACGGTGCGGCGCGCCTCGGCCGGAGAGACGATGCGGTGATCCATCAGCGAGTGCGGCATCCACACCGTGTGGAAGCGCTCGTCATGCTTGCGGATCTCCTCCTCGATCAGACCCTGCGCACCGGCCATGCCCTTGCAGCCGATGTCGTCGTACATGATGATCATGTCGCAGTTGAACTTCTCCGCCGTCTCCCACATCTGCATCAGGTGGCGGTTGCCGCCGACGGTGTGCGTGCGCATCGGGGTGCGGGCGTGCCAGTCGGCCACGTCGCTCATCATGATGTCGCGGTCCTCGGTGTCGACGATGTTGTGGCCGGTGAGCGAATCCATGTTGATCAGGCACAGGATGCCCCAGCAGTTATACAGCCACTGCACGCCGTGTGCGTAATACGTCGAGCCGCAGCTCCAGGCGATGGCGCGGTGGCGCGTGAGCGGGAAGGTGTCGATGTTCTTGCGCACACATTTATCAAAGATGCGCATGAGCTTGTGCGAGGCCTTGAGGAAGTACTCGTTGCCGCCCTGCTGGTAGAAGTAGATGCGAAACAGCCCCTGGCACACGGGGTTGAGCGCGCCGTTGTTCGTCTTGGCATAGACGTCCCAGCGCTCGGTCTCCTCGCGGTTGAACTGGTTGGTGTTTTCGATGTGCTGGATGAACGTGTCCCAGTTGAACGGCTGGTGGAACTGCTCTTCGAGGAAGTGGATGGCGTCGTACACCTCGTGCACGCCGAGCTCCTTGCAGGTCGGGTCGTCATACATGAGCGGCGTCGTGAACGGGTGCACGGCCTTCTTGCCGTCGCTTGAGAGCGCGCGGTACATGGCGACGTTGTCCATCATGTTCGCGTCGCAGGGGTTGTTCGTCGTGAGCCAGCAGTTGCCGATATCGGGGTACTCGCCCTCGACGGCGACGCCGGTCTCCACGAGCGGCAGCGTGCACATATCGCCCGGGATGCCGCAGCTGACAGCCTGGTCGACGTAGTACGAGCCGAGGTTCTTGTTCAAAATCGGCACCATGAATGCCGCGTGCTGCTGGATGTTGATGCCGTAGTAGCCGGGGAAGCCGTAGATGATGTGCTTCGGCAGCGTGTAGTCAAAGGCGATCGTGCGCTCGGTCCACTTGTTCTCGCCGAAGCGGCGGTCGGCGCGGATCTCGCGCCAGAGCGTCGTGATGGAGTCGGACACCATGCAGTCGATGGCCGTCAGGTCGGCGCGCAGGACCATGCCGCGGTCACCCTCGATCCATTTGTCGACCATCATCGGCGTGGCCAGATACGCGCTCAGCCAGCGATACTTCCAGAAGGCGCGGATCATGCGCACCGGGTCGCGGCCGATGAGCCCGGCCATCTTGCCCCAGGTCTGCAGCCAGCGGGCGAAGGCATAGGCCGTGTCCTTCACGCCGCGCCACTCGCGGTGGAAGTAGAAGTTCGTGCCCTCGATGTACAGGTCGCCAAGATAATGGCACTCGTTGTCACCCCGCAGGAAGTGGCCGAGCGTGCCGTATTCTTCTTTGAGCGTGCGTTTGCGTTTCCACATAGCTGAACCCCTCCCTTATTGCTGCGCCTGGATCTTCTTGATCTCCAGCGACTCGATGAACGCCTGGAACCGGGTGCGCAGCTGGCCGGAGGCGGCGCTCGTGTAATCCTTCTCGATCTGGCACACGGGGATGCTGCGCGGCAGCTCATAGCCCTCGTAGAACCACATGCCGTCCTGCGCGCGCTCGTAGCCCCAGTATTCGCAGAACTTCATGTTCTCGACGATGATGCCGTCGGCGCGGTATTTCTCCGCGAGATCGAAGATGTATTTCTTGCGCGCGATGATGTTCTCGGGGCCCATGGCGCGCGGGCACTGGTTGCGCCACATATAGTAGTCGGCGATGGACTGCAAAACGTCCTTGCCCTCCTCGAGCGGGATCTCCTCGCGGCCGGGCATCGAGCCGAAGCAGTAGCGGTCGGCCACGACCATGCCGCCGGCCATCTCGAGCATTTTCGTGAACTCGGGGTCGTCGATCTCGCTGCCGGCGATGAGGATGCGCGCGCGGTACCACGGCTTCGGGTCGGGCTGGCGTTCGCGCAGCTCCTGCAGCGTCTCGCGCAGGTACGGCAGGATGAGGTCCTTCGGGCACGTGAGCGTGCACAGCTGGATGACGTGGAACTCATACCCCGTGATGACCGGATTGTCCGCCATGCGCATGGCGTTCATCTCCGTGATGATGCGGCACACTTCGTTGAACTGCTCGACGGCCTTGCGCAGCTTTTCCTCCGAGAAGTCCACGCCGTAGACCTTTTCGAGCGGCTGGATGATCTTCTGCTCGATCTGGCGGCGGTAGTAGCCCGCGTGCCACTCGGTCTTGCGCAGCGGCATGTCGAGATACGTGCAGAAGAACTTGTCGTTCGGGATCAGCTCGCAGTATTCAAAATACTGCTCCATGCGGTTCATCGTCGTGCAGCACTCCTGCCCGATGAGCGCGGAAATAAAGTTGTAGCCGCCCTCAAACGCACGCTCGAGGATGCTCTTGGAGTACGGGCACGAGCGGTTGGTCATGTAGTAGGTGGCCATGTCGGGGTTCGTGCAGTTCGGCGCGCGCAGGCGCACGCCAAAGCAGTTGTCCGTGTCCAGCAAAACCTCCGGTATGTACGAACAGTTCCATGCCAGCGCCAGCCGCCCATCCTTACAGGCGTCCTGAACCAGGTCGTTGTTTGCCTGCTGCAGCAGGTTCTCAAAATAGATCAGATGCTTCAGGTCTCTCATTCGCGCATTCCCTCCTTCGATGCACAAATTCCGCGCCAACGATGAAAATTCGACATTTTGCACAAGCACGGAACGTTAACACGCATTTATTATAGAACTTTGCCTGAATTATGTCAATATGTGTAACAAGTGATTATTAACGGACATTTCGCTTTTTTCTGCCTGAAAAGCGGAAAAACTGCAGGAAAGCGCTTGTCAAAAGCAAGACAAAGTGATAACATAAATCTATATATGCAAAAAAATTGCCGGGAAAACCGGCGTTTTTCAATGAAAAAAACAACGCGGCACGCCCGCAGAAGCCTCGGCTTCTGCGGGCGTGTTTTTTGTTCGGCGAAAAAACGGCGCCGATCGTGCCGCGAAAACGGAAAATTCGTCCGGCGCGCATATCCGCACGCAAATCCGCCGACAATAACCGGGAAGCAAATCCCGTAAACTGCGGCTTTGGAGGAATGGATATGTACAAAAAAGATTTTATTGACACCAACGATTTCACAAAACAGGAACTGCTGGACATCATCGACCTGTCGCTCGCCATCAAGCGCGCCATCCGCCGGGGTTATTATCCCCCGCTGATGAAAGATATGAACCTCGGCATGATCTTCCAGCAGTCGAGCACCCGCACGCGCGTGTCGTTCGAGACGGCCATGAGCCAGCTCGGCGGTCACGCGCAGTATCTCGGCCCTGGCATGATCCAGCTCGGCGGCCACGAGACCATCGGCGACACGGGCAAGGTGCTCTCGCGCCTGGTCGACGTGGTCATGGCCCGCGTCATCGAGCACAAGACCATCGTGGAGCTTGCCGATGCGTGCACGATCCCGGTCATCAACGGCATGAGCGACTATAACCACCCCACGCAGGAGATCGGCGACCTGTGCACCATCAAGGAAAACCTGCCCGAGGGCAAGCGGCTGGAGGACTGCAAGGTCGTCTTCGTCGGCGACGGAACGCAGGTGTGCGCGTCCCTCGGCTTCATTACCACGAAGCTCGGCATGCACTTTGTGCACTACGGCCCGGAGGGCCACCAGCTGAACGCCGACCACAAGCGCATTCTGGAGGCCAACTGCAAGCGCTCCGGCGGCAGCTGGGCCGTCACGGACGAGCGCGACGCCGTACGCGGCGCGGACTTTATCTATACTGACGTCTGGTACGGCCTGTATGAAAACGAGATGCCGAAGGAAGAGCGCGTGCGCGTCTTTGCCGACTACCAGGTCAACCGCGAGCTCATGCAGCTCGGCGCGCTCGGCTGCAAGTTCCTGCACTGTCTGCCTGCTACGCGCGGAGAGGACGTGACCGACGAGGTCGCCGACTCCGCCGCCTCCCTCTGCTGGGAGCAGGCCGGCAACCGCCTGACGGCCATGCGCGGCCTGCTGGTGTATTTCACGCGCTGCCGCCGCGTCCCGACGGAGCTGGAGCTTGCCGCGGCGCAGGAGGAGCTCGACACCTTCCTCGACGCGCGGCTCGGCGGCTGCTGACCGGCTGCCAAAGGAGCAGACACCATGGAAGAACGAAAAAAATTCCGCCTTGCGGACGTCGTCCTCTCGGTCATCTGCGTCGTGTTCGTGGCGGAGGCGGCGGCGCCCGTCGCCTCCATCGGCAACAGCCAGTATTTCTGGTGGGTGTTCATGATGATCGCCTTCCTGCTGCCGTACGGCATGATCTCGTCCGAGCTCGGCACGACGTATACCGGCGACGGCGGGCTCTATGACTGGATCAACAAGGCGTTCCCGCGCTCGAAGTGGGGCGCGCGCGCCTCGTGGTACTACTGGATCAACTTTCCGCTGTGGATGGCCTCGCTCGCCGTCGTGTGCCCGGAGCTGCTCGGCGTGCTCACAGGGCTGCAGTTCGGGTGGCTGGCAAAGCTGCTCATCGAGCTCGCCTTCATCTGGATCGTCACGTGGATCGCATTTTACCCCGTGTGCGACAGCATCTTCATCCTCAACATCAGCGCCGCCATCAAAATGATCCTCGCGCTGACGGTCGGCGTGCTCGGCATCGTCTACGTCGTGAAAAACGGCTTTGTCAACGACATGGCCTTCCGCACGTTCCTGCCGGGGTTTGACCTGCACAGCCTGTCATATATCTCGGTCATCATCTTCAACTTCCTGGGCTTCGAGGTCGTGTGCACGTATGCCGACAATATGCGCGACCCCAAGCGCCAGATCCCGCAGGCCGTCGTCACCGGCGGCATCGTCATCGCGCTCATCTACCTGTTTTCGGCCTTCGGCATCGGCGCGGCCATCCCCACGCACGAGATCAGCGAGGACTCGGGCCTCATCGATGCCGTCTCGCTCATGACCGGCCGCACGAGCGGCCTGTTCGTCGGCGCGGTGGCGCTGCTGTTTCTCGTCACGCTGTTCGGCAACATGATCTCGTGGTCCATGGGCGTGAACTCCACGGCGGCCTACGCTGCCGAAAACGGCGACATGCCCGCGATCTTTGCAAAGCGCTGGGCGAAAAACGACATGCCCATCGGTTCCGCGCTCACGAGCGGCATCGTGGCGAGCGTCGTGTGCATCCTCGGCATCATCATCGAGCTGCTCTCGCCGGATTCGTCCCTGTTCTGGAGCTTTTTTGCGCTCAACCTCGTCATGCTCCTGCTGAGCTATGCGCCCGTGTTCCCGGCGTTTTTGCGCCTGCGGGAGATCGACCCCGATTCCGAGCGGCCGTTTCGCGTGCCGGGCGGGCACGGGATGCTGCGCGTGCTGGCCTATGTGCCCATGGCGCTCATCCTCATCTCGATCTTCTTCACGGCGGTGCCGCTGTCGTTCGATACGGACACACTCTCGTACTATCTGCCGATCACGATCGGGTCGATCCTCAGCATCGTCATCGGCGAAATTCTCATCGCGGCGCGTGCGCGCCGGCATCATTCCTAGGAGGAAAACGTTATGGCAAAACGAATCACCGGCTCTACGCCGAAGCTCGACGGCTACCGGATGCCTGCGGAGTTTGAGCCGCAGGCCGGCGTCTGGATGCTCTGGCCGGAGCGCAACGACAACTGGCGCGACGGCGCCAAGCCCGCGCAGAAAGCCTTTCTGGACGTGGCCACGGCCATTTTGCAGTTTGAACCCGTGACGGTCTGCGTCTCCCCGGCGCAGTACCAGAATGCGCGCGAGCGCCTGCCGCGCGCCGTGCGCGTCGTCGAGATGGCGAGCAACGACGCCTGGATCCGCGACTGCGGGCCGACGTTTCTCGTCAACGGCAACGGCGGCGTGCGCGCCGTGGACTGGACGTTCAACGCCTGGGGCGGGCTGGTCGACGGGCTCTATTTCCCGTGGGATCTCGACGATCAGGTCGCGCAGAAGGTCTGCGAGATCGAGCGCGTCGATTCCTACCGCACCGAGGGCTTCGTGCTCGAGGGCGGCTCCATCCACGTCGACGGCGAGGGCACCGTGCTCACGACCGAGATGTGCCTGCTGTCCGAGGGGCGAAACCCCGACATGGACCGCGGCGCGATCGAGCGCATGCTCTGCGACTATCTCGGCTGCGAGAAGGTGCTCTGGTTGCGCGATGGCATCGACCCCGAGGAGACCAACGGCCACATCGACGACGTGGCCTGCTTCATCCGCCCGGGCGAGGTCGCCTGCATCTGGACGGACGACCCGCAAAACCCGTTCTATCAGCCGGCGCGCGACGCCTACGACACGCTCTCGCAGGCGACGGACGCCAAGGGCCGCAAACTGAAGGTGCACAAGCTCTGCCTGACGCAGCAGCCCTGCCTGCTGCAGGGCGCGGCGACGATCGACGCCGTGGAGGGCACCATCCCGCGCGAGGACGGCGAGGTCGCCATCGCGTCGTATATGAACTTCCTCATCGTCAACGGCGGCGTCATCCTGCCGCAGTACGGCGACGCGAACGACGCGCTCGCCGTGCAGCAGGTGCAGGCCATGTTCCCCGACCGCCGCGTGGTCGGCGTGCAGACGCGCGAGGTCGCGTTCGGCGGCGGGAACATCCACTGCATCACGCAGCAGCAGCCCGCGCCGCAGCACAGGTGACGCCATGGCCAGAATCGTCATTGCCCTCGGCGGCAACGCGCTCGGCAGCACGCCGGCGGAGCAGCGCGACCGCGTGGCCGCCGCGTGCCCGGCGCTCGTCGGGCTCATCCATCAGGGCCACGAGATCATCATCAGCCACGGCAACGGCCCGCAGGTCGGCATGATCCAGGCGGCGTTCGACACCGCCGCGAAAACGAACCCCAAGGTTGCGCCCATGCCGCTGCCGGAGTGCACGGCCATGAGTCAGGGCTATATCGGCTATCACCTGCAGCAAGGCATGCGCCGCACGCTGCGCGCCAATGGTATGCCCTGGCAGGTGGCGACGGTCGTCACGCAGGTCGTCGTCGACCCGGACGACCCCGCGTTCGGCGAGCCGACAAAGCCCATCGGCGCGTTTTACGACGAGGCCGCCGCGCAGCAGATGATGCGTGACGATCCGTCCCTGCGCATGCGGGAGGACTCCGGCCGCGGCTGGCGGCGCGTCGTCGCCTCGCCGAAGCCGGTGGATATTGCCGAGCGGCGCTCGATTCTGAACCTGCTCGACAGTGAGTATATCGTCATCGCCTGCGGCGGCGGCGGTGTGCCCGTCGTGCGTGACGCGCACGGGGACTACTACGGCGTGGACGCCGTCATCGACAAGGACTTTGCCTCCGCGTGCCTGGCCGAAGCCGTCGGCGCGGACTATCTGTTCATCCTCACGGCGGTCGACCACGTCTGCCTGAACTTCGGCACGCCGGAGCAGCGGGCGCTCGACGAGCTGCATGTGGATGAGGCGGAGACCTACCTGCGCGCCGGGCAGTTCGGCGCCGGCTCCATGCAGCCGAAGGTGGCCGCGGCCGTGCAGTTCGTGCGCAGCGGCTGGCGGCGGCGCGCCGTTATTGCCTCGCTCGAGCAGGCCCCGGCCGCCATGCGCGGCGAGAGCGGCACACGCATCGTGCCGTAAAGGCAAACAGAAACCCGGCCTTTCCCAGTGCGGGAAAGGCCGGGTTTTCTCAGCCGGGCAGCTCCAGGATCGCCATCTCGATGAAGGCGCTCGTGAGCTTTTGCACCATCTGATCCTCCGTCTCCGTCTTGCCGTGCTCGACCCAGACGGTCAGCACGCCGATCATGGACGATGTGATGATGGCGACGAAATAATCAAACCGCGCGGGATCGCCTGCCATCGGCTGCAGTGCCTGGATCAGGCCGGAGCTGCGGCGCAGACTGTCGAACAAAATGTCCGTCCGGTGGATCTGCACGAGCGCCTCGAGCACCGCACTGTTGCGAAACCAGTACTGAAATACCGCCTTGGCCAGGCTACCGCGCTGCTCGGGCGGCAGGGCGTTGTACTCGCTGAACACGGCCTGAAACCCGCGGTCGCACAGCAGCGCCAGCACGTCCTCGAGGCAGTCGAAGTTGCGGTAAAACGTCGAGCGGCTCACCGTCGAGGCGCGCTGCACGTCCGTGATCGTGATGCGCGCAAACGGTTTTTCTTTCATACAAGCCAAAAGGCCAGCGCAAATAAGCTCCGTAGACGCCCGCGCGCGTTTGTCGTTCTTGATATGGTACATTTTGGCCTCCAGCGTTCTATATTTTACGGTACTATTGTATCGCAAAAAAGTTTGATGTACAATAGGGACGATCAAAATTTAAGGGAGTGTTTCACATGAGCGAAAATGTGATCTTCTGCTACTCTGGCACCGGCAACTGTCTCGACATGGCGAAAACCATCGCCCGGGAGCTGGGCGACACGGACATCATCCTTATGCGCAAAGAGCCCGTGGTCACGGACGTGCGTGACGCCAAGCGCGTCGGCTTCGTCTTCCCGTGCTACGGCGGCGGTCTGCCCGGCGGCGTGGAGGAGTCGCTGCGCAAGATCCAGGTCGGCCTCACGGCGTATACGTTCGGCGTCTGCCAGTACGCGGGCTACATGGGCTCCGGCCTGTACAAGCTCAACAGCATCATCCCCCTGCGCTACTGGACGGCCGTGTCGCACCAGTGCACGTGCATCTGGCTGCTGCCGCACAGCGTGATGCTGCCGCCGGTGACGCCCGCCATGGCGCAGCGCCGCGCGGACAAAAAGGCAAAGCAGATCGCGCAGGATGTTCTTGCCCGGGCGGTCTCGCCCAAGGCCCCGCCGAAAAAGCCCATCAACCAGCTCGAGAGCAGCATCTGGCCGAAGATCGTGGCCGGCAAGGCGCAGAAGTTTGCCGTCAGCGATGCGTGCGTCGCCTGCGGTCAGTGCGCCCGGCTCTGCCCGCACGGCAACATCCGCATCGAGGGCGGCCGCGCCGTCATCGGCGGCAACTGCATCCAGTGCCTGAGCTGCCTGCAGTACTGCCCGCAGCAGGCCATCTCGATCGGCAGGATCACCGACCGCCGCGAGCACTATCACAACCCCAACGTGACCGCCGCGGAGCTGACCGAGTCAATCATCCATATCGACTGAGACGTTTTTCTACATAACACAGCAGCCCGCCCGCCGGAACTCCGGCGGGCGGGCTTTCCGCTTGAGCGAATGCTCAGACGTGTACGATGTAGTTTTCCTTGCGCGGGGCGGCCTCCGGTGCAGGGCCGGCGGCATAGCCGAGCGCGATCGCGCCGACGCCGCGCAGCGTCTCCGGCAGGCCCCAGTCGCGCAGCAGCGTCTTGCCGTCCGGGCTGTCAAAGATCTCGCGCTCGCGGTTGACCCACACGGTGCCGAGCCCCTCGGCGTGCGCGGCCAGCATGAGGTTTTCGAGCACGCAGCTGCCGTCGGCCAGATAATTTGCGCGCTCTCCGTCGCCGAGCACGACCACGATCACCGGCGCGCCGTAGTAGGGGTCGACGTCCCTGCCGATCACGGCGGCGTTGAGCTTTGTCAGACGGTCGCGGTAAGCTTTCGTCTCCACGGCGACGATCGTCGCCGACTGCTCGCCCATGGCCGACGGGGCGTAGGTGCCGGCCTCGAGCACGCGCGCGAGTGTGTCTGCGGGCACGGCGTCCGGCTTGTAGGCGCGGATACTCCGCCGGGTCTTTATGAGTGTCAGAAAATCGTTTTTCATCGGATAGCCTCCTTAATATATTTATTTAAAAATGTTTGAAATAAGCATACCACATTTTTCGCCGATGTGCTATAATATTCAATTGACTCTAACCATTGGTTTTTTGCTTTTGACTACCTGCCGGCGCGCGAAAGGAGTTTCTCAGGCCATGCAGAAGATCGCAGCTTTCATCGTCAAAAAACGCAGGCTATTGCTTGTCGTCATGCTGGCTCTGGCGGTGGTCTGCGCGGCGCTGATGCCCTTCGTCGGCATCAACACCGACATGACCAAGTACCTGCCGGACAGCTCGCAGATGAAGATCGGCATGGACCGCATGAACGAGGCCTTCCCCGACGTGGCGGAGACGTACACCATCCGCGTCATGTTCCGCGGGCTGGACGCGCGCGACAAGCTCGCCATCCGCGAGCAGCTGGCGGAGATCCCGAATGTGGACAGCGTGGCCTACGAGCCGGACAGCGACGACTATAACCGCGGCGACGCCACACTCTACAAGCTCACCACGCAGTATGACTACAAGTCCGACGAGGAGGCGCAGATCGAGCGCGACGTGGCCGACCGCTTTGACGGCTACGACGTGGCCGTGCGCAGCGACGACACCTCGACACCGGACATCCCGCCGATCGTGTTCATCCTCTCGATCGTGCTTGTGACGACGATCCTGCTCATCGCCTGCCCGTCATACTTTGAGCCGGTGCTGTTTTTGCTGACGATCGGCATCGCCGTGCTCATCAACCAGGGCACGAACATCTTCCTCGGCGAGACGTCGGACGTCACGGCGAGCATCTCGGCCATTTTGCAGCTCGCGCTCTCGATGGACTATTCCATCATCCTCATGAACCGCTACCGGCAGGAGCTGCAGGCCGATCCCGACCGCGAGGCTGCCATGACGCGCGCGCTCGCGGCGGCGTTCGGCTCGATCACCGGCAGCTCGGTCACGACGATCGTGGGATTGCTGATGCTGGTGTTCATGCGCTTCAAGATCGGCATGGATCTCGGCATCGTGCTGGCCAAGGGCGTGCTGTGCAGCCTGCTGTGCGTGTTCACGGTGCTGCCCGGCCTGATTTTGTGGGCGGATAAGCTCGTGCGCAAGACGACGAAAAAGCCGCGCGCACCCAAGCGCGAGCGCCGGAGCGTGCTCGCGGCGCTCGGCCGCTTCAGCTACCGGTGGCGCGGCGCGATCGCAGCGGCGTTCGTGCTGCTGTTCGCGGGTACGTATATCCTGCAGCTGTCGACCCAGATCGCCTACACGCTCACGGACGCCGACCCGGTCGCGGAGGTGTTCCCGCCGGACAACCCCATCGTCGTGCTGTACAACAACGCCGACGAGGACGCCGTGGCCGCGCTGGCGGACCGGCTCGAGGCCGACCCGAACGTCAAGAGCGCCATGGCCTACTCCACCACGCTCGGCAGGCAGTACACCGCCGCGCAGATGGCCAATGTCGTCGGCGCGCTCGACGCCAGCATCCCGGTTAGCGCCGATATGCTGGGCATGATCTATTACGATGCCCACAGCGGCGGCCGCGCCGTGACCATCCCGGCCGGGCGGTTTCTGCGCTTTGTCACCGACCACGTGGTAAATAACGCCGCCTTCGCGCCGTATCTCGACGCGGGCATGACGGCCAATCTTCAGACGCTGCAGAAGTTCACCGACCCTGCCGCGCTCACGCAGCAGCGGACAGCGGAGTCGCTGGCGGACTTTCTCGGCATGGACGCGGCGGACGCCAAACAGCTGCTGCTCTACTACTACACGCAGCACGGCGATGCGAGCACCGGCGGCATGACGCTGCCCGCCTTCTCCGACTTCCTCGTCAACGAAGTGCTCACTGACTCCACCATGGCCGACATGGTCGACGCCTCGGCGCGCGAGCAGGCGGCCACGCTGCAGACGTTCACGGACGTGAGCGCCATGACCACGCCGCGCGGCTGCGACGAGATCGCGCAGATGCTCGGCATGGACGAGGATACCGTCCGGCTGCTGTTCGTGGCATACCACACGCTCAACGGCGACCTGCTCACGGGCGATTGGAACGTTTCGATGCAGACCCTGGTCAACTTCCTCGCCGAGCACAGCGCCCTGCTCGATGATGCGCAGGCGCAGCAGATCACGATGCTCAGCCGGATCATCAACGGCTCGGTCGACGGCACGAGCTACTCGGCGGCGGAGCTTTCCGACCTCCTCGGCATGGACGCCGGGCAGGTGCGCCAACTCTACCTGCTCTACACCAGCCGCCACGGCGACACGAGCGGCTGGACGCTCTCGGTGCAGCAATTTGTGGATTTCCTGTGCCAGGAGGTGCTGCCGGACGCGCGCTTTGCCGACCAGCTCAGCGGCGTGGATACCAGCCAGCTCCAGTCGGCGCGCACGGTCATCGACGCGGTCGCCTCCGGCCGGAGCTATACGGCGGCGGAACTGGCAAACCTGTTTCGGGGCCTGTCCAGCCAGCTGGACCGCGGCACGATGGAGCTGCTGTTTCTCTACTATGCCAGCGTGTACAGCAGCGATGCCTCGTGGACGATGTCCATGCAGGAGCTGTTTGACTATCTGCAGAACGATCTGCTCACGGACGCGCGCTTTGCTTCCTTCCTGACCGACGACATGCGCACGCAGATCACCGACGCGCAGACGATGCTCACCGATGCCGTCACGCAGCTGCGTGGCAGCAACTACTCCCGCCTCGTGCTCACGACGACGCTGCCGGGCGAGTCGGACGAGACGAGCGCGTTCATCGCGCAGCTCATGCAGGATCTCGACGCCGTCACGACCGGGGACTATTACCTCATCGGCAACAGCGCCATGGTCTACGAGATGGAAAACAGCTTCGACAGCGAGCTGCTGCTCATCACGCTCCTGACGGCGGCGTCGATCTTCCTCGTCGTCGTGTTCACGTTCCGCTCGCTCGTCATTCCGGCGCTGCTCGTGCTGATCGTGCAGTGCGGCGTGTTCATCACCGTCACGGTCGTCGGATTGCAGGGGCTGGAGATTTACTACCTTGCGCTGCTGATCGTCGAGTGCATCCTCATGGGTGCGACGATCGACTACGGCATCCTCTACACGAGCTATTACCGCGAGATGCGCGAGAGCATGTCCGTGCGCGACGCGCTCATCGCCGCCTACCGCGGCAGCATCCACACGGTGCTCACCTCCGGCTCGATCATGGTGCTCGTCACGGCGGTCGTCGGCAAGTTTTTCGGCAACCCGACCATCGAGCAGATCTGCCGCACGATTTCCATCGGTGCGTTCTCGGCCATCATCCTCATCCTGCTGTTTCTGCCCGGCATGCTCGCCCTGCTCGACCGCTGGGTGCTGCCGCGCGACCTGCGCCGCCGGCTGTACCCGCCGAAGGCGCCCAAAGCCCCCAAGGCCCCCAAACCGCCCAAGGCGGCGCGGGCGTCCTGGCCGTAACCAAACAGATGCACAGAAAAAAACAAGGCGGCGTACCGATTATGGTACGCCGCCTTTCCGCGTGTTCAAAAAGCCTCGCAGCGTTTGCCGCCTGCGGGCGGCAAAACATTGCAAGCCTTTTGTTTTCAAAAGTGCAGCACTTCGATCAGCAGCAGCCAGGCCAGACCGTCTTCATACTGCTTCCGACGTGAAGGAATTCCACAGGTGCTCAAAGACGGTGGTCATCTCCGCTGTCAGCGCGTCCGGGTCGAGGTTCGGCTCGGTCAGGTAGCGCTTGAGGTTCTGGATGAGCCCGCCGACGGTGAACGTCGCCAGCGTGTCGGCAAGTTCCGGGCTGTCCGTCACGGCGCCGCAGTAGGCGCGCACGCGCCGGCTGGAGCTGGCGAAGATGTGCTCGCTGATGATCTCGAAGATGATCGGCAGCGACTTGCTGCGCAGGCCCATGCGGATGAGCGCCGGGCGCTCGTCTATAAAGGCGATGAGCGCGCGCCACGAGCGCTGGAAATGCTCCACGGGCGAGTCGGTCGCGGCGTCGGCCTCGCTCTCGATCTGCCACTGGATCTCGTTGAGGTAAAAGCGCAGGAAGTCGTACTTATCTTCAAAATGCGAGTAGAACGTCGGGCGGCGGATGAGCGCCCGGGCGCACAGCTCATTGACCGTGATGTCGTCAAACGTCTCCTCGGCCATCAGCGCCTCGAACGCCGCCATGAGCGCACGATAGGTTTTCTGCACGCGCAGATCGTTCTTTTTTTCCATGATGCCGCACTCCTTTACGCCCATCGTATCATATCGAACAAACGACACGAGCGGAACAAACGATAAATATCTTACACTTTCATGATAACTGACATTTGTAATTTATCATGTTTCAGCTTATCTTTCTGTTATCAAAAAGTCAACCCCCGCGTTTTTGTCGGGGTAAGGAGTGGTGATCCCATTATGAATCAGAAACCGTCCCCGCTGCACCGTGCATCGGAATGGATCGTCGACCATTACCGGCTGTTTTTCATCGTCTTTGCCGCGCTGCTGGTCTTTTCCGCGGTCGCGTCCGGCTGGGTGAAGGTCGAAAACGACGTTGCGGCCTATCTGCCGGCCGATTCCGAGACGCGGCAGGGGCTGGACATCATGGAGCAGGAGTTCCAGACCTACGGGTCGGCGAAGATCCTCCTGCGCGACACGGACGCGGACGCCGCCGCGGCCACGGCGGAGCAGATCCACGCGGTCGACGGGGTGGACAGCTGCACGTACACGATGAACGATACGGGCAGCGCGCTGCTGAGCGTCAGCCTGTCGGATCTGGAGGGGTCGGACACGTGCGCGCAGACCGTGCAGGCCCTGCGCGACCTGCTCGACGGCAGCGGCGCGTACATTTATTCCGCCGAGGGCTACAGCATCTCCGATCAGATCAACGGCGAGGTGCGCGGCCTGCTCGTCATCGTGGCGATCATCCTCGTCACGGTGCTCACGTTCACGTCCTCGACGTATGCCGAGGTGCCCATCCTGCTCATCACGTTCCTCGCGGCGGCGCTCATCAACAAGGGCACGAACTTCGTTTTCGGCACGATCTCGTTCGTGTCCAACGCCGTGGCCATCCTGCTGCAGCTGGCCATGTCGGTGGACTACGCCATCATTTTCTGCAACCGCTACAAGCAGGCGCATGAGACGCTGCCGGTGCGCGAGGCAGTCATCGAGTCGCTGGAAAAATCCATTACCGTCATCAGTTCCTCGAGCCTGACGACCATTGCGGGCCTCGTCGCCATGACGTTCATGAAGTTCGGCCTCGGGCGCGACCTCGGCATCGTGCTCATCAAGGCGATCTTGATCAGCATGCTGACGGTGTTCCTGCTCATGCCGGGGCTGCTGCTCAAGCTCGGCCCGGCCATGGATAAGACGAAGCACCGCAACTTCGTGCCGAAGATCTCGGGCGTCGGCCGTCTCGCGTGGCGGACGCGCCGCGTGGTGCCGCTGGTGTTCGCGGCCGTGCTCGTCGTGGCGTGCATCGGCGCCAACCGCGTCAGCTACGTCTACAGTGAAGCGCCGCTCAAAACGCACAACGCGGACGTCAACCGCACCGCGTCGCAGGCGATCACGGATGATTTCGGCGACGAGACGGTGCTGGCCGTCGTCGTCCCGTCCGGGGATTATACCCAGGAGGCCGCGCTGCTCGACGCCCTCTCGGCCGTGCCGGAGGTCAAGAGCGCCGTCGGCATTGCGGGCTTGGAGGCGGCCGGCGGCTACCGGCTGGCGGACGCGGTCGATTACCGGACGTTCGCGCAGCTCAGCGGCGTGGACAGCACGAGCGCGCAGGCGCTCTTCGCGCTCTACGCGGCCGAAAACGGAGCCGCGCAGACGGCCGCGCAGGATCTGAGCGGCTATCAGGTGCCGCTGCTGAAGCTGTTCGAATTCCTGAATGACAAGATCGCCGACGGCACCGTCACGCTCAGCGCCGCGCAGGCGGCGCAGGTCACAGCGCTCAGCAGCCAGCTCGAGCGCGCCAGCGCGCAGCTCGAGGGCACGTCGTACCATCGTCTCGTGCTCACGCTTGCCGCGGCCTCGGACGGGGACGAGACGTTTGCCCTGCTCGACCGCATCCACGCCGTCGTGCACCAGTACTACCCCACCGACAGCTATCTCGTCGGCGACGCCATGTCCGCCTACGGGTCCGAGCAGACGTTCACGCAGGACAACGTCATGGTCAGCGCCATGTCCATCCTCATGGTCATGCTCGTGCTGCTGTTCACGTTCCGCTCGCTCGGTATGCCCATTTTGCTCACGCTCGTCATTCAGGGCAGCATCTGGATCAACTTCGGCATCACGGTGCTCACGGGCGAGTATGTGCTCTTCATGGTCTATCTCGTGGCCAGCGCCATTCAGATGGGCTGCAACGTGGACTATGCGATCGTCGTCGCCTCGCACTATACCGAGGCGCGCGCCGATCAGGGCTCGCGCGAGGCCATGATCACGGCGCTGACACGCAGCTGTGCAGCAGCGCCCGTTCGCTCGGCGAGCTGGCGGCGTCGCTCGGCGCGCAGCAGGAGACGTATGACGCGCTCAAGCTCTCGTTTGCCACGGGCGTCGTGACGGATAACGTCGGCCAGAGCCGGCTCGAGAGCGGGCAGGCGGAGTATGACGCCGGCAGCGAGAAGCTCGCCGCGGCCAAAGCGCAGTATGCCGCCGGGCAGGCGCAGCTCGAGCAGGGCAAGGCCGACTATGCCGCCGGGCGGGAGAAACTTGCCGCGGCGAAGGAGGAATACGCCGCCGGACAGGCGCAGCTGGCTAAGATCCAGCCGGTGTACGACGCGGTGCACCCGGCCTATCAGCGCTATCTCGACCGGCAGGCGGAGTATGACGCGGCGGTCGCAAGCGGCGACCTGGCCAAGGCCGCGCTGCTCTGGCCGGGTGTGACGGCGCAAAAGCAGCTTTATGAGACGCAGCTGATCGGCACGGGGTACTCCATCGAGTCGCTCGTGCAGGCGTATGAGGCCGGGCAGGCAAAGCTCTCTGCCGGCGCGGCGCAGATCGCCGCGGCGGAGCAGCAGCTGCAGGATGCACAGGCGCAGCTCGCCGCCGGGCAGCAGGCGCTCGACGCTGCGGCAGCCGAGATCGCGGCCGGGCAGAGCAAGCTCGACACGGCGGCCGGCACGCTGGCCGCCGGCCGGCAGACGCTGGCGGCGAACCGGCAGCAGCTGGCGCAGGATCTCGCGGCGCTCGCCCCGTATGAGGACGACACCGAGCGGCTGGAGCAGGGCATCGCCGTGCTCATGCAGGACGAGACGCTGCGCGCGCGGGCAGGCGCGTCCGCGAGCTATGGCGACATCTGCGCGCTCGCGCAGGATCTCTACACGGCGGATATGGACACCGCGCGCACGGAGGCGGCGGTCTGGACGGGCATCTGTATCGCACTGTTCGCGGCCGGTGCGCTCGCGTTCGCGGGCGTGTGCCTCGGCCACAGGAGAGGAAAGGCCGTGGCGTGGTGCACGGCGCTGGCGGCGATCCTGTCCGTCGGCTGCCTGATCGCCATGCTGGCCGCCGGTCACGGTGCGCTGCGCACGCTGTGCCTGTGCGCGGCGCTGGCGCTGCTCGTGCTGGCGTTCGTGGCCGCCGGGGTCACGCTCCGGCAGCGCGCGCAGCGGGCGCAGTAAGGCACAGGGAAAGAAAAAACCGGGGCGCAGGCAGCTGCCTGCACCCCGGTTTTGCTTTTGCGCCGCGCTGTGTTATAATGGGCCATCACGGTCGAAAGGAATTGCGATCCCAATGGTCAAAGTGCTCTTTATCTGCCACGGCAACATCCTAAGAAGCCTCGAAAAAGCCTGCTATATCAATGGCTTTCATCGCTCAGATGGCGCTTACTACACCACAATTACACCATTTGTGGAAGAGCTTTGATGTGACAATCCCAAATTACACATTCTGAATAAAATGAAGAGGACATATCCACGGTGCCGGATATGTCCTCTTCATTTTTATCTGCGTTTCTTTTTGCCTTTCCCGTGCTGCAACTGTGGTCGTGCTTTCCCTCGCTGGTTGATTGGACTTTTCAAGTATTTGGACAGCTTGAGTATTTCAATCAGCGAGACGAATTGCTCTTTGGTGAGCTTGTCATAATCAATGCCAAAGGTAGCGAGGAACGAACGGACTTGCTTTTCCTCGGAACTGCCCTCAAAATTCATCGCATCCTGCAACTGCCCCTGTACGGTTGCTGCGAGGGAGACTTCATCCGCAGTCATGGTGTCGGGACGATGTTCGTTCCGAATGTCGCGGAGAATACCTTTTAGATCGTCCGCAATCAGACTTCCGAAATACTCGTCCTCCCGAATCTGCGCCACTTCTAACGTCCGCAGGTACAGGTCGTTTGCATCGCCACCATTTTTCATCAATGCCATCTGCCGAACAGCTTCCAGCACGGCATTCATATCGTTGACTCGCATATCCGCGATCCGGTCAACGTAAATCTCAGCATCCAGCAAAAACCGCTGGAAATCCTTGTGGCAGATCAGCTCCGACAGCAGCCGGTGGTTGAATTTGCCCGTTTTCAAGACTTCGATTGCATCATCACCCAAATGCAGAGCGTCCAGTTCTGTGTTTGGGTGATTTTTTTGTTCTGTCAGCCCCAGCAGGTAATCGGTGGACACGCCGTAGAACTTCGCCAGCTCCACCATGCTGAACGGGCTGATATCCTTGAAATCGTCGGCTTCGTATTTTCCCAGCGCGGACTTTGAAATACCTGTTTCCGCAGATAGTTGTTCCAGCGTCAGACTGCGCTCCACGCGCAGGTCTTTGAGCCGTTCCTGAATGGTGAGTTTTGGCTGCATAGCGGTGTCCTCTCTTCAAATTTCTGCCCTTTTCCGGTCTTGTCCATAAGCGTGGAAATCTGCGTTTTTCGGCGCGTTTTCCGACCTCTTGGATATACGGGAGAGGGCTATATTTTTCGCTAAAATGGTCTTGCAATCGCACCTGAACCTTGAAAATTGCATGACCGTCCGAACGGGATATGTCCCCCAGCGAAGTAACCGCCATGACCGCGAAAGCGTGAGCGTACCAACGGGGACGAAACGCCGGGAGCGATCCTCCGGGCAGGAACGACGTTCGGAAAGAGCGGCAAAATCAAACGTAAAAATCAAAGCAAGTGAAAACAGCGAAATAGTTTTCCGCTCTGTGCGGTTATATGCACGGAATAGAGCGCTATTCAGCAGTGAACGACGTTTGTCGTTCAATATGATATTTCGCCGTTTCACGCAAAGACACATCAAACGACAAAAGCGGAAGGTGCCGCCTGTGACCAACGTATCATTGGCAGTATTTCCAGCCGAAAGCCGTGCATCAAAAACCAGCGCCCTATGGCGAACGGGTGTCACGATTTAACAAACCCATTTTACCATAGGGCGCATCGAAAAAACAGGAGGAAAGTTTGAAAATGAGAAAATCTGAAACCTATCGCAACGAAATCAAGTCCTACATTGTCCGCACCGGCAGAACCATGACCGAGGTAGTGGACTACCTCTCCGATGAATACGGCTGGAGCCGCAGCGTTCCAAATCTCTCTGGCAAGCTCAAGCGCGGTTCGCTCCGCTACGGCGAGGCGGTGGAACTGGCGGACGCGCTGGGGTATGACATTGTGTGGCAAAAGCGGTAACAACTTCCGAAATGGTAGTTGCTGCTTTTTTTATGCAGGAGGTTTTATGAGAACAGGGCTTACCAAAAAGCAAAAGACAACCGTGATTTATTTTGATGAGCATAGCCGCATCATTGAGGTACAGACCCACAACACCGATCTCAAAAAGCGGCTGACAGCATTTGCGGCGAAGCATCCGCAATGCTGCCGCCAGACCGACGATGATGAGCAAGGCGGGCTGACCTTTGAAATTGAGAAAGGGCGGTTGAGTTTTCGGCTGACCGCCCCATATAGCGAGGAACGCCGCAGGGCGGCAAGTGAGGCAGCAAAAAAGTGTGGCGTTCATAGATGTGCTTTTTAAAGTTTTTGTTCGGACTCACATTTTCCCAATAAAGCTCTTTAATTTTCCGATTCTCTGATTGCATCCACAAAAGCTGTGATTACATTGGAATACTGTCTTGCACTGGTAACACGCAGTATTCCATTATCATTTTTCAAAGTATCAACTAAAGCACATACGCTGTCATTCAACGTATTCAAAAATGAAACCTCGTCAGGAGTCAATGGTTCACCATTTTGATTTGCTTCAACCATTACGCGGATTCTCTCTTGGCAGTGCACTAAAATGGACTCGAAGTCCTCAAATCCCATAATTTCTGATTCTGCAATTCTCTTTGTCTCTAACGCCGTATTTTTAAATGAAGCGAACTGCTTCTTTGCCATATCCAGTTCAATTTCAACATCAATGCTCTTTTTATCTGTAACATCTTGGATAGAAGATGAGAGCAGAGTTGCTTCTTTAATGAGCGGTGTCAAGTAAATGTCAATCTGCTCTTTCTGTTTGTGAATATGGGATAAGTAAATTGTAGCGACTAATATACTAATTGCGACTACAATACTGCCAATTAGAACGCTGCGTTTGATTTTCATATTGTATCCTCGCTTCCTTAGAATTCAGAGTCCCCATGCTCTTTCCTCAAACAAATAATATCATAAGATCTGTGAGCAATTCCACTATAATTTTACTAAGATAGAAAAAGCATGAAATTCTCTGACATATCCACATAACCAGCACTTCGCATGAAGTTACTCGTTGAAATATAGGAAGGCCACATGATATAATTAAATAACCGACACAATAAATGGAGGAGGGTAATCAGATGAAAATCGCGTCTAAAGCAGCCTTAGGGCTTATCCTTGTAAGTATTTTATTTGTTGGCCTGCTTTATACTCATAATGATATTGGCATAACAGCAGCCAAAATAGAATCAGATATTCGCAGTTCACAAAAAATACAAGATGATTGGATAACTGATGGAACCGTATCCAACACAATAGCAGCCTACATTTCTTATCCTCAAGATATGACTAACCATACATTTTCCATCTATGTTAATCGCCCCGGACTCTCCTTTGGATATTTCTTTCGAGGTGGTGGAAATCTTTCAGGAGTTGCAAGTGAAATTACAGAGTTCACGGTAGAGGGGTATGAAGAACGAGCGTTTATTTCTATGAATCAAGAACAAGTGGCTCAATTAAAAATAGATGATGGAAACTCAGTTCAAACAATCGACGTTGATAGCAGCAGTCCCTTTGCAATTGTTCTGCCTACAGATGCCGGCAATATTGCTTTTTATGACGTGAACGGGAAAAATGTGAAATACCGGAATAACCCTCTTTGAAATCTCCCGATATATGGTTAATCATTGAACTAAACAATTTGCCCCCAGTCCGCTGGCTATGCCGTGTGCGCACAGTCAGCGGTCTTTTTTTACCCAAAATCAAGAAAGGAGCGACCACCCATGCCAAAGAAAAAACTACCGCAGACCATTGAGGAATGTAATGCCGAACTGGAACGCACACAGAAGCTATTACAGCAGTATGAAAACCGAAGCAAGATGCTTAACCGCAAGCTGTCCGCCGAAAAACGCAAGGAGCGCAATCACCGTATTTTCCTGTTTGGCGGCTTTATGGAAAGCATCGTGCCGGAGCTGAAAACCATGACGGAGGACGAGGGAAAAGACTTTCTGTATCACATCGCAAAGAGTACGGAAGCACAGGAGTATTTGAAAAAACGAGCCGAGGGGGTGGGAGCCGGATAATACCCTTGGTAACAAGGGCGCACTTCTATACTCTCCTGATGGGAGTATGTGCACTCTGCGAGGCAGACAGCCCGGACAGCCAAATGTCCGGGCTGTTTTGCGTCGCGTTGCTCCGTACAAGGGGCTGCACCCCTTGCGCTGCCACAGCAGCTATCCCAGCACACTTTGCAGCGGAAGCAGTCTGCTGGCGCAGACCATTTCCGCCGCAAAGTCTGAAAATCCCATACCATGAGTCAGACCGTCTACCGAAAACGTAGGCGGTCTTTTTCTATCCATCTATCAGTCAGGAGGTTGAAATCATGCACGAAAAAGAAATTGAGAAGCTGCAAGCGGAGAAAGAAAAGGTCGAGCGGCAGCTTGCGCAGGAACAGCACAAAATCCAGCGTCTTGAAAACCGCGCCGCCTACTATGAAAAGGGTGATCGCCGCAAGCGGGCGCACCGGCTTATCACTCGCGGCGCGGCGATTGAGAGCGTCGCACCGCAGACGAAGGGTTTGAGCGAGACTGCATTTTACGCTTTTGCAGAACAGGTCTTTGCCCTACCAGATGCGCAAAGGCTTCTCATGGAAGCTGTCAGCCGCCATGCGGGAGGTGATTGAGCATCGCACTGTTTCATTTTCATGTGACGCAGATCAAACGCAGCGCGGGGCAATCTGCCGTGGCTGCTGCCGCCTACCGTGCTGGGGAAAAGCTGCACAGTGAGTATTACGGCGAGGACAGCGACTACACCCACAAGAGAGGCGTGATCTGCTCTGAAATCCTGTTGCCGTCCCACGCACCGCTGGAATACGCAGACCGCAAAACGCTCTGGAACGCCGTGGAAAAAGCTGAGCGCGGGAAGAAAGCCCAGCTTGCATACAGCTTTGACATTGCCTTGCAAAACGAGTTTTCCATGCAGGAGAACATCGACCTTGCAAGGCAATTTTTGTTAGAGCAGTTTGTGAGCCGGGGCATGGTAGTGGACTTTGCCGTTCACTCGCCAGACAAAGAGGACGGCGGCATTTCCAACCCGCACTTTCACGTCATGTGTCCCATTCGCCCTTTGGACGAACACGGCAGATGGGGCAACAAGCAGCGGCGGGAATATGTGCTGGATGAGCATGGTGAGCGCATCCGGGATGAGGCAGGCAACTATGTATTCAACGCTGTGCCGACCACCGATTGGGGCAGTCCTGAAACCTTGGAGCATTGGCGGCAGGCATGGGCTGAGATGTGCAATGTCAAGTTTGTTGCAAGGGGCTTGGACTGCCGCATCGACCACCGCAGTTTTGTCCGTCAGGGCGTAGAGCAGATCCCCACGCAGCACGAGGGTCCCACCGTCCGGGCAATGGAGGCAAAGGGCATCCGCACCGACAAGGGCGATCTCAACCGTTTCATTCAGAAAACCAACGCGCTGCTGAGGGAGGCGGAAGAGAAAATCGCCGCGCTGATTGGATGGTTGAAGGATGTGAAAGCTGAGCTTGCCAAGCCCCAGCCGCCCATGCTCAACGATCTGCTGGCGCTGCATTGCGCCAATCGCAACAAGGGTGCGTACAGCAACAAGGCGAAGAACGCCAACTTGCAGCGCTATGCCGAGGCGTTCAGCTTTCTGCAATCCAAGAATCTTTACACCGTGGACGATCTGGAAACTACGCTTCACGCTATGCAGGGCAAGATCGACACGCTAAAAAAGTCGGCGTCGGTAAAGCAAGCCCGCATCAAGGAAGTGGACGAGCTGCTGCGCATGGTGGACTATTACAAGTCCGGCAAGCCGATTGCGGACAAGCTGAAATCCATCCGTTTTGAAAAGTCCCGGCAGAAGTACAAAGCCGAACACGATAACGAGCTGCGGACGTTCTACATGGCAGAGCGCAAGTTAAAGCCGTATTTCAAGGATGGCAAGCTGCCCATCACCGCATGGCGCAAGGAGCGCGACCAGTTGGAGCAGATCTGCAAGGACATTCAGATGGAACTTTCGCCGCTCCATGCCGACGCAAAAAGGCTCTGGGCAATTCACTACAGCATCTATGAGGTGCAGCACGAGCAGGAGCGCCAGAACGCCGCTGTGCGGCAGAAAAAGCAGGAAATCGAACACTAAGGAGGGCGTTGCCTATTGAGTATCTTTGAAGCCGTCAAGCAGTCTGTGACCACCCGGCAGGCTGCGGAGCGATACGGCACCCGGGTGGAGCGAAACGGAATGTGCCGCTGCCCGTTCCACGATGACAGCACACCCAGCATGAAGCTGGATCGCCGGTATTACTGCTTCGGCTGCAGTGCCACCGGGGACGTGATTGACTTCGTTTCCCGGCTTCGCGGGATCGGCAGCAAGGAAGCCGCAATTCTGCTGGCACAGGATTTTGCTATTCCGTATGAGGATGGCACGGGCAAAATGAGCAAGCCGCGACAACAAAATACCGACGAACAGAATTATCAGCACATGGAACGATACTGCTTCCGTGTGCTGTTGGACTATTACCGGCTGTTATGCCGCTGGAAGGAGGATTATGCCCCGCAGACGCCGGAGGACGGCTATCATCCGCACTTTGTAGAAGCATTACAGAAGCTCTCGTTGATTGCATATCTGCTGGACGAGCTGTTGGGCGGGGATATGCAGGCGCGGGCATCCGTTGTGATCGAATATGGAGAGGAAGTGAGGAAACTTGAGCAGCGAATGGCAGAGCTTGCCGCCGCAGATGAGGCAGCAGCTCAAAATTCAGGCGGGCAGTATGGCACCGCCGATGAGCGTTGAAGAAGTAAAAGCCATGCTGGACACCACGGAAAAAGGTGGTGTCCGCAACAGTATCAAGAACTGCCTGACAGTGTTTCAGCATGATCCGCTGCTCTCCGGCGCGATCGCCTACAATCTGCTGACCGACCGCACCGACATTGTGAAGCCCATCGGCTACGACCGAAGCCCCGGCACCTCCATGACCGACACGGATATGAAGTACATCCGGCTGTATCTGGAAGAGAATTACGACCTGACAAGTGAGAAGAAAATCATAGATGCCGCCGATCTTGCCGCCCATCAGAACAGCTATCACCCTGTCAGGGACTTTCTGAACAGCCTTACATGGGATGGCACGGAGCGCATCCGCTATTGTTTGCACCATTTTCTCGGTGCGGAAGCAGACGAATACACCTTTCAAGCATTACGACTGTTCCTGCTGGGCGCGATTCATCGGGCATTTCATCCCGGCTGCAAATTTGAAGTCATGCTCTGTCTGGTGGGCGGTCAGGGTGCGGGAAAGTCCACATTCTTCCGTCTGCTGGCAGGAAAGGACGAGTGGTTCTCCGACGATCTGCGGAAGCTGGACGATGAAAATGTGTACCGCAAGCTGCAAGGGCACTGGATCATTGAAATGTCCGAGATGATTGCTACCGCCAATGCCAAGAGCATTGAGGAAATCAAGTCGTTTCTGAGCCGTCAGAAGGAGGTCTACAAAATCCCGTATGAAACCCATCCGGCAGACCGATTGCGGCAATGCGTATTCGGTGGCACGTCAAACGCAATGGACTTCCTGCCCCTCGACCGCTCCGGCAACCGGCGTTTCCTGCCCGTGCAGGTCTGCCCGGAACAGGCAGAGGTTCACATTTTGGAGGATGAAGCCGCATCCAGATCCTACTTGCAGCAGGTGTGGGCGGAGGCAATGACCATCTACCGGGCAGGCGGCTGGAAGCTGACGTTCAGCCCGGAAATGGTACGTTATCTCAAGGAACATCAGAAGGACTTCATGCCGGAGGACACGAAAGCGGGCATGATTCAGGCGTTTCTGGACAGCTACACGGGCGATACCGTCTGTTCCAAGCAGCTTTACAAGGAGGCGCTGAACCATGCTTTTGATGAACCGAAGCAATGGGAGATCCGCGAGATCAACGAGATTATGAACCAGTGTGTGACCGGCTGGACGTATTTCTCCAATCCTCGCAGCTTTGCCGGGTACGGCAGGCAAAAAGGCTGGGAGCGAGAAAAGACTGCAACGGGCAGCGGCAACCAAAATACAGAAATCCCGGACGGCTTTGTGGAGATCACAGAGCAGATGGAGCTGCCGTTCTGAAAAGTGCGGCTGGTTGCAAATCCTGTTGTTACTCCGTTGTCAGGCTGGTTGCCGAGGCAATCCCTGCTCTGTCAGGCTTTTTCTGCCTTTGACAACCAAAACAACAGAAAAATAGAAGAAAAGGATAATCGTAAATCAACCGTCAGACCGGGTATGTTTCGAGGTTTTTGGAAGTCCGTTGCCGGACTTCGTTGCCGCCTCGCCCTGTCTGGCTATTTTTGCATGGAGGGTAAACTGCCTATGAAGGAAATCCCGATTTGGGAAAAGAGCAATCTGAGCTTGGAGGAAGCCGCGGCTTACTCCGGCATTGGTATTAACAAACTGCGCGAGATCACCAACGAGGACCGGTGCAAATTCGTCCTCTGGGTGGGCAACAAGCGCCTGATTAAACGCCGCCTGTTCGATCAGTTCATCGAGCAGGCGTATTCTATTTGAAATTTGTGGTGTAAATCGGAGCCTTGATATGATACAATAAGTGTGTCATATCAAGGCTCTTTCCATCACGGAAAGGAGTTTGACAATGTCCGAAAAGAGAAAAGACAACAAGGGACGCATCCTGCGGACAGGAGAGAGCCAGAGAAAAGACCTGATTTATCAATATCGGTACACAGACATTCGCGGCAAACGGCAGACAGTGTATTCCTCCGATCTGAAAGAACTGCGGGAAAAAGAAAAGGAAATCCAGAAGCAGCTTGACGATGGCATTGATTATGCGGCTGGCAAAATCAACGTCATTCAACTGCTGGAACGCTACATCAGCATCAAGCAAGGCGTACGTTACAATACCAAGGTTGGCTATAACTTCGTGCTGAATCTGGTGAAGAAAGAAGATTTTGGCTACCGTTCCATCCGAGACATCAAGGTTTCGGACGCGCAGAAATGGATCATGAAGCTGCATGAGGATGGCAAGGGATACAGTACCCTTACCAGCGTACGGGGCGTTGTCAAACCGGCTTTCCAGATGGCGTACAACGAGGATGTGATCCGTCGGAATCCCTTTGACTTCAAGCTAATCGATGTGGTTTCCAATGACTCGCAGAAGCGCATTGCCATGACGGAGGAACAGCAGACGTTTTGGATGGATTTCATCCGAACGGACAAGACCTACTGCAAGTATTATGACGAGTTTGTGGTGCTGCTGGGAACTGGAATGCGTGTCAGCGAGTTTTGCGGGTTGACAAAGGCTGATCTGGACTTTACCGGGCGGAAAATCCGGGTAGATCACCAGCTTGTCCGGGAGCGCGGTGGCAAGTATTATGTGGAGAAAACCAAAACCGAGTGCGGCTGCCGCTACATTCCCATGACGGACGAGGTTTACCGAAGCCTGCAAAATATTCTCTCCCGCCGCAAGCGCGTGAAAACGGAAACGATCATCGACGGGTACAGCGGTTTTCTTCTGCTGGACAAGAACGACAGTCCGAAGGTTGCCCTGCACATCGAGAATGAAATGCGCTGGGCAATGAAGAAGTATCAAAAGCTGCACCCGGACAAGCCTCTGCCGCACATCACGCCCCATGTATTCCGGCACACGTTCTGTACAAACATGGCGAACGCTGGCATGGACATCAAGACCTTGCAGTATGTCATGGGACATTCCGATGTGGGCGTCACACTGAATGTTTACACCCATGCGAGCTATGACCGCGCTGCCGAGCAGATGGCAAAGATCATTGATTTCAAAGGGCTTGCCGCACCGGAGCCGCAGAGAAAATCAGGTTGAAGCAATCGCAGTCACTACACCAATTACTACACCATTTGCCCGAAAATCTGTGTAGAGTTACGGAAATCTGCGTAGGTTTCCGGCATGACAGCAAAAATGAAAGAAGCGCCCAAAGCCCTGAAATATCAAGGCTTGGAGGCTTTTGAAGGGATATATAAGCAATGACAAAAATCTTATTCATCTGCCACGGCAACATCTGCCGCAGCCCGATGGCGGAGTATCTGCTCCGGGACATGGTGCGGCGGCAGGGGCTCGCGGCGCAGTTTCAGATCGCCTCGGCGGCGACGAGCCGCGAGGAGATCGGCAACGACGTCTACCCGCCCGCGCGCGCCGAGCTGCGCGCCCACGGCATCCCGGTCGGCCACCGCGCCGCCGTGCAGGTCACGCCGCGCGACTACGATGATTACGACTGGCTGCTGACGATGGACGAGAACAACGCGCGCAACCTCCGCCGCATCCTCCCGCACGACCCGGACGGGAAGATCCGAGCGCTGCTGTCGTTTGCGGGCCTGCAGCGCGGCATCGCCGACCCGTGGTATACGGACGACTTTGGCACGACGTATGACGATCTCGTGCTCGGCTGCACGGCGTTTCTGGACGCGCTGCGTCGCCGCGGCGATATTTAAAAAGAATGACCGCCCCGGCCGGGGCGGTCATTCTTTCTTTGGATACTTTCACACCGACCAGCGCCGGCGGTCAAACAGCGCGATCGTCACGGTGACGGCGGCGGCGAAAAACACCAGCGCCAGCCACGGCAGCCCCAGCACCCGCGGCAGCGGGGCGAGACACGTGATGGCTGCGCAGAACAGCAGCGAGCAGTCCAGCAACGCAAAGATGAGCCGGTTCAGCAGCTTCGACTGCGCGGCGCGCGCCGCGTCCGACCACGATTTTTTCACGTTGACGGTCAGCTGCCCGGCATTGGCCTTGCTCAGGAACGCCGACAGCTGCGTCGGCAGCACCGTGAGCTTTTCGCCCGAGCGGGCGAGCTGCTGCGCGATCGTTTTGACCTTCTTTTCAATGTGTTCGCGGCTCAGGGCGGTGTTCTTGACGTACTCCGCCACGATTTCGATGACGTTCGCGTCCGGCGACACGCTCGTGAGCATGCCCTGAATGACGAGCAGGCTGCGCCCGAGCATCGTCAGCGAGGCGGGCACGGACACGCCGTATTCGTTCAGGATCTGCACGAATTCGTCCACGAGCACGCCCATGTCCATATCGGCCATCGGCATGGACTCATACTTGTGCAGGAAGATGCCGATGCGCTCGGTGAGCGCCTGCTGGTCGGGCGCGCGGTCGTACTGGCCGAGCGCGAGCAGCGTCTGCGTCAGGGCGGGCACGTCCTGCTCATAGATCGTGCGGATGATGCCCATGTACAGCTCCGCCTCGCGCGGGCTGATGCGGCCCATCATGCCGAGGTCGAGCCAGATGATCTTCCCGCCCTGCACGCGGATGTTGCCGGGATGGGGGTCGGCGTGGAAGAAGCGGTAGACCGTGATCTGGCGGATGTAGTTGTGCACGAGCTTGACGGCGATCTCGTTGAGATCATACCCGTCGGCGCGCAGGCCGTCGGCATCGTCGATCTGGTGGCCGGCGATGTACTCCATGACGAGCACGTTTTTCGTGCACCACTTCGGGAACGTGGCCGGGCAGTCGGCGTAGGCCACGCCGTCGTTGAGACGCTTGAACTCGGCGATGTTGTTCGCCTCGATCGTGAAGTCGAGCTCCTCCTGTACGGTGTGCCAGATCTCGTCGAGCACGGCGTGAAAATCCAGTGCGCTCGCAAGCGGTGTGTACTTGAGCAGCGCGGCGGCGCGCTTGAGCAGGCGCACGTCGCGGCTCATGATGTCGTACAGATCCGGGCGCTGCACCTTTACGACCACGCGCTGGCCGTCCGTGAGCGTCGCGGCGTGCACCTGCGCGATGGAGGCCGAGCCGAGCGGCCGGATGCCGATGTCCGAAAAGACCTCCTGCCACGGGCGGGCGTAGGCCTGCGCGAGGATGTCCTCCACCTCGGTCAGCGGCATGGGCGTCACGTCCGTGCGCAGCGTCTCGAGCGCGGCACAGTATTCTTTGGGCAGAATGTCCGAACGCATGGACAGAATTTGTCCGAATTTGACAAACGTCGGCCCAAGGTCCACGAAAATATCGCGGACCTTCTCCGGCGTCAGCCCCTGGACGAGGTGATGCTTTTGCAGTATGGCGACGATCTCGGCGAAGCGCTTGGCCTCGTCGAGCTGCGCGGCGGGGCCGGCCATCAGTCTGCTTCCTTCTTGGCCAGCAGCTTTTGCAGCAGCGCCTCGCGCTCGTCGGCGCTCATGGCGTCCACGTCCACGGCGGGCTTTTCGGCCTCGTCCTTCGTCACGGCCTGCTTGCAGGTGCGCTTGAGCTCTTCGTTGAGCACGCGGCCCTTCTCCACGGTCACTTCGCCGCGCGCGACGCACTCGTCGAGCAGCTTGCCGAGCTTTTCGCAGCCGAGGTCGGCCGCGCCCACGGAGGCGACGATCAGCTTGCGCAGATAGCTTTCAATAGAATCCATAATCCATACACTCCTTATCTTATCTTGTGCACTTTGCGGTATCGTATGCCCGGTCTCGGGCGGGGATCACGAGTTGGCGTCGGCCGCGGCGGCCGCATCGAGCAGCGCCATGACCCGGCGGAAGAACAGGCGCGTGCGCACGACACCGTTGTTCATCACGCCGCCGATCGCGGCCAGGTGGTCGAGATGCTCGACCGGCAGCACCTGCCACACGCCGCGCTGCGGCGTCTGTCCGGGCACAAAGTCCGCGTGCGGCGCGCCGCCGGGATAGCGGGCGGAGATCGTGTTGACCAGCCCGTCGTTCGGTAGCCAGTCGCGCGGTATGCCCGCGCCGTCGCGCCCCATCGCGGTCGAAAACGGCCAGAGCAGCGGCGTCATGGCCGTGTCGGGCTTCTGGTCGTGCGTGAGCAGGCGCGGCAGCGTCCGGCAGCAGGGGATGGAGAAATACCACGTGTCCGGCAGCGTTTCGATGCGCGCATTGAGCGCCCGCGCGCCCGCGGGGCGCAGGTCGTCAAAGGCGTTGTCGCCCGCCGGCAGCGGGTTTTGCGCCAGCATGCGCAGCGCCGCCGTCGTGAGCGGCTCGTCCGGATCGCGCCGGATGCCGAACTGGTCGAGCCGGAAGTCGTACACGCCCTTGAATGCCGAGATGCCGAGCGCGCGCGCCGCGCCCAGAAACAGCGTCGAGAGCGCGTTCGCCGCGTCCGGCTGCACGTTGAGAAACGTGGACCCGTCGTGCGGCGCGGCGATGGCGACCAGCGCGTGCACCCAGCCTGCCTTGCCGCCGGTGAACAGCGGCGAGGGCGCCTCGCCCGCGGCCTCGGCCGCCTGCACCTCCTCCGGGCAGCCGTGCGCGAGCAGCTGCGCCAGCAGCCGCGCCGTCGCGCCGCCGAAGCTGTGGCCCACGAGGTCGACGGGCCTGTCCGCGCCCCAATCGGGCACGAGCGGGTTCGGGTACGCCGTGCCGAAGCGCGCGTGGCCGAAGCGCTGCGCGTGCGCAATGCCGTAGTCGGCAGTGCCGCCGGTGAGCTCGGCATAGAGCTCACACGCGCGGTCCCACGCGCTCGAGATGATGCCGACCGAGGCCGCGCGGCAGTCGTATCCGCAGGCGTTGAGATAACCCAGCACATCGCCCGCCGCGAGCCCCCAGTAGGGCACGGCGCGGTAGAGCGCGTCGCGCGCGCCCCAGCCCAGCAGACCGTGCACGAACACGGTCGGGTACGGCGTGCGGCCGCCGGGCGATGCGTCCGGCAGCAGGCATTCGCCCACTTCCAGCGTCTGCTGCAGCAGCTGCTGCGGTGTTTTCATGGCGCGCCTCCTCCCAAAGCAAATGCATTTACATTTTTATCAATCATAGCACACCCGGGCGGGAGCGTCAATGCTGCGGCGCGGCGGCGTAAAATGACGGAAATACACAGAGGCGCGCCGAAAGAATTGTGCACAAATGCCAAAAGTAAATAAATTCTGAAAAACGGGGTTGACTTTATCGGCTAAAAGCGCTAAAGTAGGCACATCTTCAGTACAGGAGGCCGCAAACATGCGTCTGGAGCGATTTGCAAGCGCATATTCCTACTATTACTTTAGCGAAAGTAATAGTCGTTTGTGCTGCAAAAATACCAGAACCATCTGAGACTTCCCGATCCGGTTTTGACAAGGCTGCACAGACGACTGTGTGGCTTTTTTCTTTGCCGGGACTACATTTAGGAGGAGAAAACGCATGAACATCAAAAAAATCACTGCCCTGCTCTGCGCCGTGGTCATGCTCCTGTCCCTGGCCGCCTGCGGCAGCAACGGCGACAAGGCCGAGAATAAGCACTACACCGTCGGCATCTGCCAGCTTGTGCAGCACGACGCGCTCGACGCGGCCACCAAGGGCTTCTGCGACGCCATCACCGACGCGCTCGGCGCCGAGAACGTCACCTTCGACGAGCAGAACGCCGCCGGTGACAGCGCAACCTGCGCCACCATCTGCAACGGCTTCGTGTCCAGCGGCGTGGATCTGATCCTCGCCAACGCGACCGGCGCCCTGCAGGCTGCGGCCGCCGCCACGAAGGACATTCCGATCCTCGGCACGGCTGTCACGGAGTACGGCGTTGCGCTCGGCATCGATAACTTCAGCGGCACCGTCGGCGGCAACATCTCCGGCACGTCCGACCTGGCCCCGCTCGACCAGCAGGCGGCCATGATCCAGGAACTGTTCCCGGATGCCAAGAACGTCGGCATCATCTACTGCTCCGGCGAGCCGAACTCCGTCTACCAGGTCGAGGTCGTCAAGGCCGCGCTTGAGAAGGCCGGCTGCACCGTGAATACATACACCTTCTCCGACACGAACGATGTTGTCTCCGTCACCGGCACGGCGAGCGACGCAAACGACGTGCTCTATATCCCGACCGACAACACCGCCGCCTCCTGCGCCGAGGCCATCAAGAGCGCCGCCAAGAAGCCCATCATCGCCGGCGAGGAGGGCATCTGCAAGGCCTGCGGCGTTGCAACGCTGTCCATCGACTACTACGAGCTCGGCCGCACCACCGGTGAGATGGCCGTGAAGATCCTCAAGGGCGAGGCCGACATCTCCACCATGGCCATCGAGTACTACCCGAACCCGGTCAAGAAGTACAACCCCGACATGGCCAGCCTCTACAACGTCACCATCCCGAGCGACTACGAGGCCATCGGCTGATTTTCAACACGATTCCTGGCTCCCTGCCGCAGTTTCTGCGGCAGGGATACTCCACACTATGAGGTAATGATATGAATTCACTGGTTCTTGCGTCCCTGAGCCTGCCGAATCTGGTTTCGCGTCTGCCCGGCGGCGTTGCCCAGGGCATCATCTGGGGCATCATGGCCCTGGGCGTGTACATCACGTTCCGCCTGCTCGACGTCGCCGATCTGACGGTCGACGGGTCGTTCACCACCGGCGGCGCCGTGACGGTCATGCTCATCATCGCCGGCTGGCCGGCATGGGCGGCGCTGCTCGCGGCCGTGGTCGCGGGTCTGCTCGCGGGTCTCGTGACCGGCCTGCTGCACACGAAGCTCGGCATTCCGGCCATCCTCGCCGGCATCCTGACGCAGTTCGCGCTCTACTCGATCAACCTGCGCATCATGAGCATGAAGGCCAACACCCCGGTCAACCCGGATAAGTACAGCCTGTTTCTGACGCTGCGCAGCGTGCCCGGCGCGATCTGGAAGGGCCTGCTGCTCGCGGCCGTGCTCATCGCGCTCCTCTACTGGTACTTCGGCACCGAGCAGGGCAGCGCCATCCGCGCCACGGGCGCCAACCCGTCGATGAGCCGCGCGCAGGGCATCAACATCAATGCCATGAAGGTGCTCGGCCTGTCGCTCTCCAACGGCATGGTCGCGCTCTCCGGCGGCCTGATGGCGCAGTACCAGGGCTTTGCCGACATCAACATGGGCCGCGGCGCCATCGTCATCGGCCTCGCCGCCGTCATCATCGGCGAGGTGCTGTGCGATGCGTTCTTCCGCAAGGGCTGCAACTTCTCCGTGCGCCTGAGCTTTGTCATCCTCGGCGGCATCGTGTATTACCTCGTCATGGTGCTCATCCTCTGGCTCAAGCTCGACCCGAACGATCTCAAGCTCTTCACCGCGGTCATCGTGGCCGCGTTCCTGGCCGTGCCGTATCTCAAGGGGCAGGCCAAGAGCTCGTTCCACCGCCTGAAGAAGGGAGACAAGTGATATGCTGACATTAGACCATATCTCCAAGACCTTCAACCCCGGCACCATCAATGAGAAACGGGCGCTCGACGGGCTGTCCCTGCACCTGAAGCCGGGCGATTTCGTGACCGTCATCGGCGGCAACGGCGCCGGAAAATCCACCATGCTCAACGCCGTCGCGGGCGTCTGGCCGGTGGATGACGGGCGCATCATCCTCGACGGTGTGGACGTGACTGCCATGCCGGAGTACCGCCGCGCGCAGTACATCGGCCGCGTGTTCCAGGACCCCATGATGGGCACGGCCGCGAACATGCAGATTGAGGAAAACCTCGCCCTCGCCGCGCGCCGTGGCAAGAAGCGCACGCTGCGCTGGGGCGTCACGAAGGCGGAGCGCGAGGAATATCATGAGAAGCTCAAGAGCTTTGGCCTCGGCCTTGAGGACCGCATGACGGCGAAGGTCGGCCTGCTCTCCGGCGGACAGCGCCAGGCGCTGACGCTGCTCATGGCCTCCCTGCAAAAGCCGAAGCTGCTCCTGCTCGACGAGCACACCGCGGCGCTCGACCCCGCGACGGCGGCCAAGGTGCTCGAGCTGTCGGACCGCATCGTGCGCGAAAACCAGCTCACCGCCATGATGATCACCCACAACATGAAGGACGCCATCGTTCACGGCAACCGCCTCATCATGATGAACGAGGGCCACATCATCCTCGATATCGAGGGTGAGGAGAAAAAGAAGCTCACGAAGCAGGACCTGCTCGAAAAGTTCGCCGAGGTGGCGGGCACGCAGGTCGAGTCCGACGAAGTGCTCCTGAGCTGACACGCGGACATCCCGACCCGATCGGATATTGAGAAAAAAATCTCCGGCGCCTGAACGCACAGGCGCCGGAGATGTTTCTTTTCCTTCCGTTTTCTGCCACGCATTTCCGCCCGCGCGGCAACAACCACGAAAACCACCAAATTGCGGCCGGAAAGTTTGTGCAGTTTTTTTGTCGGAAACCGCACACAAACACCGAAATTTATGTTAACCTTTTCATACGAAATTTTTTGCTTTTGCGGGTTTGTCGAGGGTTCAGGAGGATAGGGTCCGTGGTTTTCAGCAGCCTGTCGTTTTTGTTTTGCTTCTTTCCGGCATTTCTGCTGGTGTATTATCTGACACCGTCGCGCCCGGCCGGCGCGCGCAATGCCGTGCTGCTGGTTGGGAGCTGTGTGTTTTATATCATCGGACTGGACGGTCAGTGGGCGTACTTTGCGCTGCTGGCCGCGTCTGTGCTGGTCAACTACGGGCTGGGTCTTGCCATCACGCGCGACAAGCCGCGCGCAAAGCTGTGGCTCATCGTCGGACTGTGCTACAATTTCCTGTGGCTGTTCCTATTTAAATATCTCAACTTCCTGCTTACCGGCGTCAACGGTGTGCTCGGCTGGGTGTCCGGCGGCAAGGCGGCCGTGCCGCTGCTGGGCTGGGCGCTGCCGGTCGGCATCAGCTTTTACACGTTTTCGGCCGGCGGCTATCTCATCGACGTCTACCGCGGCACGGTCGCGCCGGAGCGCTCGCTGCTCACATTCGGCACGTACCTGACCATGTTCCCGAAGCTCGTCTCCGGCCCGATCGCCAGCTATGCGCAGCTGCAGCCGGAGTTCGGCGCACGCGATGTGTCGCTGCGGCAGACGGTCGACGGATTGAAGCTGTTCGTGTTCGGCATGGCGCTCAAGATCCTGCTCGCCAACCAGCTCGGCGGCCTCTGGAGCGATGTGACCACGATCGGCTTTGAGAGCCTCTCGACGCCGCTGGCGTGGATGGCCGCGTTCGCGTACTCGTTCCAGCTCTATTTTGACTTCTGGGGCTACTCGCTCATGGCCATCGGCATCGGCCGGATGCTCGGCTTCCACCTGCCGGAAAACTTCCGCTGCCCGTACCTCGCGCTGAGCATGACGGAGTTCTGGCGCCGGTGGCACATCACGCTGGGCACATGGTTCCGCAATTATCTGTATTTCCCGCTCGGCGGCAGCCGCTGCAGCCGCGGGCGCATGATTTTTAACCTGCTGGTCGTCTGGCTGGCGACCGGGCTCTGGCACGGCGCACATCTGAACTTCCTGCTCTGGGGTCTGGGCCTGTTTGTGATCCTCACGGTCGAAAAGCTTTGGCTCAAAAAATACCTTGACCGCTGGCCGGTGCTCGGGCATCTGTACATGCTCGTGCTCATCCCGCTGTCGTGGGCGGTGTTTTCCGTGTCGGATCTCGGGCAGCTCGGCGCGTACTTCGGCCGCCTGCTGCCGCTGTTTTCGCACACGGCGGCGGCTTACCCGCTCGATTTTCTCAAGTACGGCAAGACCTACGGGGTGTTCCTCGTGCTTGGCCTCGTGTGCTCGACGTCGCTGCCGGCTTATCTGTACCGCCGGCTCAAGGGCACGTGGGCCGGGGCGGTCATTCTGGCCGTGCTGTTCTGGCTGTGCCTGTTCTGCCTGAGCAAGGGCATGAACGATCCCTTTATGTACTTCCGATTTTAAGGAGCGCTGACGTATGAAACGCATCAAACCGCAATATTTTCTCATCCTGCTGCTGGTGGCCGCGCTCGCGGCGGCACCGTTTCTCATCCGCGGCCTGATCGACCGCAGCAGTGTCGGCAAGCAGCCGGCCGCATCCGTCACTGCGGCGCCGGAAGAGACCGCCGAGCCGACGCCCACGCCCGAGCCGACGCCGCTGCAGTTCACGACGGTGGACACCTCGTATTTTGACGATGCGCTCTTCATCGGCGACTCGCGCACCGTTGGTATTGCCGAATACGGCAGCCTGAAAAACGCGACGTATTTCGCCGACGTCGGCCTGAACGTCTACGTTGCGCAGACCAAGGCCATTGCCGTGAAAAACGTCGGCACGGTCACGCTGCCGCAGCTGCTGAGCCAGAAAACGTTCGGCAAGGTCTACATCATGCTCGGCATCAACGAGCTCGGCAACGATCTGGACGACATCACGGCCAAGTTCTCCTCGCTCATCGACACCGTGCGCGCCGCGCAGCCGGACGCCATTATTTTCGTCGAGGCGAACCTGCACGTCGGCCCCTCGCGCTCGAGCACGGACGCGACGTTCAACAACCCCCGCATTGACAAGCTCAACGAAAAGCTCGCCGCGCTCGCCGACGGCAAGACGATCTTCTACATCGACATCAACGAGCTCTTCGACGACGAAAACGGCAACCTGCGTGCCGATGCCAGCGGCGACAGCACCCATGTCTACGCCAAGTACGACCTGGACTGGTGCGACTGGCTGTGCACGAAGGCGATCGTGCGTTAAATCCGAAGAACAGGCGAAGGCCAGCCGGAAACTGCTTCCGACTGGCCTTTGCTGTGATGGATCACATATTCCGTTTTTTCTCCCTCGACGCGGTAGCGCGCATCAGCGCTTGAGGATGAACCACACAAACGCGCCGCAGGCAATGATCATACCGCCGCCAACTGCTGCAAAGATCATGTGACTGCCTCCTTTCCCCCAATGTCCTGTCCGTGTTTCGGACGGGATCTGTGAAGATACTTCATTATAAGGAATCTATGCGCTAAGTTTCCGGAAAACAGCGGCCCAAACGCTGCGCAGCCGTTAAGAAGGCGGAAAAGAATGCGCCTGAGGCTGCAAAGACCGTCGCGTTCGCGCGGACAATGTGCTATGCTGACAGTGGAGCCAAGACGGCTGTCCGGAAAGAGGGATGCTTATGCAGAAAGTATGGAAGCGCCTGCCGCAGTGGCTGCGTGATACGCTCATGTTCATCTTGATCATGGGCTGCGCCGTTGCCGTGTGCGAGTTGCTGTCCGTCTGCTATGACGATAATAACCCGTTTGCCACATCCGTGTTCATTCTGGCTGTGGTGCTCGTCTCGCGCTTCACCACCGGGTATTGGCCCGGCATTCTGGCGTCGGCCGTCGGCGTGGTGAGCGTGAACTACCTGTTTACATACCCGTTTCACGAATTCAACCTGACGATCGACGGCTATCCGCTGACGTTCGCGGTCATGCTGGTCGTGAGCGTTCTCGTGAGCACGCTCACGACGCAGATCAAGCGGCAGGAGCAGCTGCGTTACGAGGCGGAAAGAGACCGTATGCGCGCCAATCTCCTGCGCAGCGTGTCGCACGATATCCGCACGCCGCTGACGGCCATCATGGGCCTGAGCGCGACCGTGGAGGAAAGCGAGACGCTCACGGATGAGGGCCGCGGCATGGTCGAGGAGATCCACCAGAACGCGCAGTGGCTGCTGCACCTGTCGGAGAACATCCTGTCCGTCACGCGCTTTTGCGACGAGGGCGTCGTGATCGAAAAATCGGACGAGGTCGTCGAGGAGATCGTCGGCAGCGCGATCCGGCGCTTTCGCAAAAATTGCGATACCGACATTCCCATCACGGTCTCAAAGCCGGAAGAGATCCTGCTCGCGCCGATGGACGCCACGCTCATCGAGCAGGTGCTGCTCAACCTGTTGGAGAATGTCGCCAAGCACAGCCCGTCGGCAACGGAGGTCTTCATCGAGATCCGTGCCGAGGGCCGCCGCGTCTGGCTGACCGTGGCCGACAACGGCGACGGTATCCCGCCGCAGCTGCTCGGCGTGCTCTTTGACGGCTATCTGCCGCTCGGCGCCGTGGAGGCGTCCGACCGCAGCCGCCACATGGGCATCGGCCTGAGCGTCTGCCGCGCGATCGTGCGCGCGCACGGCGGCGAGATTTATGCAAGAAACAAGATCGACGGCGGCGCGGAGTTCCGTTTCTGGCTGCCGGCGGAGGAGGAATCGAACACATGATCCGTGATAAAATCATCATCGTTGAGGACGACCCCGGCATCAGCAAATATCTGCAGGCGGCGCTGCGCTCCCATGAGTATGACACGCTGCTCGCGCCCGACGGCAAGACCGCGCTGGAGATGATCGCCTCGCACTGCCCGGATCTGCTGCTGCTGGATCTCGGCCTGCCGGATATGGACGGCAGCGAGATCATCCGCTCCGTGCGCGCCTGGAGCCGGATGCCGATCATCATCATCTCGGCCCGCAGCGCGGAGATCGACAAGGCGTCTGCGCTCGACATGGGCGCGGATGACTACCTGACCAAGCCCTTCGGCACGGTGGAGCTGCTCGCGCGCATCCGCACGGCGCTGCGCCACACGCGCACCGACGGCACGAGCGATGGCCTGGCCATGACGGGGGAGTACCACGTCGGCGACCTGTGCATCGACTACAATAAGCACCGCGTTTTTCTCGCCGGCGAGGACACGCACCTGACGCCGAACGAGTACAAGATCGTGGCGCTGCTCGGCCGGCACGCCGGGCAGGTGCTCACCTATAAGTCCATGATGAAGGAGCTCTGGGGGCCCGGCGTCGGCGGCGACAACAAGCTCCTGCGCGTGCACATGGCGAACATCCGCCGCAAGATCGAGCCGAACCCGGTCGAACCGCAGTATATCTTCACGGAGGTCGGCGTCGGCTACCGCATGGCTGACAGCCACTGAACCGAGCATAAACGTCATAAAGCGCCCGGAGCGATCGCTCCGGGCGCTTTTCGTGCCCTGCCATGCGTTCGTCCGCCGTGCGTCACAGCGCGGGAGGCGGGCGCGTGCCGAAACGGCGTCCGTTTCTCGAACGTGGGCAAAAAGATCCTCGCCCGCAGATGTGCGGACGAGGATCTTGCCTGTGATCCCGGAATTATTTGCCCAGCTCGGCGATCATTTTGCTGCGGATGCCTTCGGTGAGGTCGTTCGTTTTTGTGGCCTTGACCGTTTCGGCCGGGATGACCTCGCGGATGCTGAGATACACGTGCGTGCGCCGCCAGGGGACGTTGTGTGCGATGCGCTCCGTGCCCTCGATCGTCGCAACGACGATGGGCACATTGGCCTTCTGCGCGATCTTGAGCGAGCCGGCGTGCCAGGGCAGCAGCTCGCCGCTTTTGCTGCGCGTGCCCTCGGGATAGATGGCGAACGAGCACTCATGCGCGCGGATGAGATCGGCTGCGGCGTTGATCGTGGTCAGGGCGTTGCGCGCGTTCTCGCGGTCGATCGGCAGAAAGCAGCACCGGCGCACGAACGGGCCGATGACGAACTTGCGCATGTTCGACGGCTTGGACACGAACGCCAGCCGCCAGCGCCGCAGCACCCACCACTGCACCATGGGGTCAAAGTTCGAGCGATGGTTGCTCACGAACAGGTATTCCGTGTCCGTCGGCACTTTTTCGAGCCCCGTGACGTGGATCTTCACGCGGCAGAGCGCAAGGATCCAGCCGTCGAGCGCCATCGTCAGCGCGTGATAAAACGGGCTGATGTGCGTGTACATTTTGTTCGGCCCTGCGAACCACGTGCAGACAAACATCAGCAGCACGTACACAAGATTCGCTGCCACGAAGCAGGCGATCAGGATCGGCAGCAGCCACCAGTAGCTCAGCGCGGGGGACAAAAAATAAATCCACGCGGTGCTGAGCACAGCGGGAATGAGCAGCAGATAATAGAGCATGAACGGGCACCTTCAAGCATATTAAATATTAAAATATTGCCAATAGTCATTGACGATAAACTTCCCAATCCATTATAATTGCATTGGAATACCGTGTCAATGAACGAGATGTAAACTTGCGCGGATTCCGAACACATTCTGATTGGAGATAGGATGGGATAAGATGATCGTATTAAAATGGGTGTTCCCGGTGTCCCTGGCGGTGCTCGCCATTGTGCACCTCGTCAGCTGCTGGCGCGGCGATGACGACCTGCGCAAGCCGACGAAGGTCGCGCTGATGCCGGTCGTTGCGCTGAGCTACCTCGCCTTTGCCCGCATGCCGTCGCTTTGGGTGGTCGCCGGCCTGCTGTTTGGCTGCCTGGGCGATCTGTTTCTGCTCTGGCCGCTCAAGAAGAAGTTCTTTGCGCTCGGCACGTCGTCGTTCTTCCTGGGCCACGTGTGCTACCTGATCTTTATCTACACGCACTATGTCATCCGTGTCAGCTGGATCTGGATCGTTGTGGTCAGCGCGATCTATGCCGCCGGTGTCGTGGTCGTGTACAGCCGCAGCCGCAAGAGCATCCCGCGCGCGCTGCGTCCGCTGGCGCTGATGTATATGCTCATGCTCTGCGTGCTGAGCGTGAGCCTGATCCTGCCGCTGTTGACGGCGTTCTGGTGGGGCAAGCTCGTGGCGTTTTTCGGCGCGACGTTCTTCCTCGCGTCCGACGGTGTGCTGTGCGACATGCTCTTCGTCAAGAAGGCTGAGCCCACGCAGCAGAACTTTGTTGTCATGTGCACGTACATCCTTGCGCAGACGCTGCTGGCCATCGGCTTTGCGGCCTGCCCGTGATTGTTAAAAATCTAGGTATTTCAAAGGGAAACGGGACTCTCCGCCACCGGAGAGTCCCGTTTTATGTACAGCGGTGGAAAAATCTTAAAAAATTTGCTATTTTCTCTTTACACCGGGAAGAAAATGCAATACAATGCGTAGCATCTACAGGAGGTTTTTTCGGGGGGAAAAAGAATATGGCAAAAGAAAAGGAAACGGAAAACCGGTCGGAACGGGAGCGGTTTCTCGACTGCATGCTTAAAGAGATCCTCAGCGGGCAGCGCAATCCGGGCGACCGGCTGCCGACGGAGAGCGAGCTGGCCGAGCAGTACGGCCTGCGCAAGACGAACGTGCATCTTGGCCTGCAGGAGCTGGAGCGCCTGGGCTTTCTGAAGGTCGTGCCCCGGCACGCGACCTATGTCGCGCCTTACTGGGAGCAGGCGAACCTGGAGACGCTGGCCGCCATCATGACGCACGGCGGCAAACCGCAGCCGGAGCTGGTGGATGCGTTTCTGGAGCTGCGCGAAATGGTCGCGCTCGGCTGGTTCCGCTGGATGGGCCGCAACCCCAAAACGGAGCAGATGCGGCACCTGTACGGGCTGCTCGAGCGGATGGAGGCCATCGCCTACGCGCCGGACGGAGAGAAGGATAATCCGGAATTTCTGGACCTGGTCAATCAGTTTCTGGTGTGCATGTTTGCCGAGTCGGACAACATGATCTTCCGCGTCCTGCTGCGCTCGTCGCGCGAGCTTGCGCACGTGACGTATTACATCGTGGCGTACACGCTGGATACGCAGGAGCTGTGCAAGACTTACCGCACGGTGCTCGACGGGCTGACAAGCGGGCACGCATCCGAGGCGATCGACTACTGGTGCGGCTGGAGCGACAGGGTCACGGTGCAGTACCGCGAGGCGCTGCTGCAGCTCGGAAGCGAATGACCCATGCTTTTTACCCCGGCGGGACGAATGTCCCGCCGGGGTAAAAGCGTTATTTGTGAACTTTTCGCGCCGCGGTTGCGCTCGGCGTGCGCTTGTGTTAAAATCAGGGAAAGAAAACCGGAAGGGAGCGAGCCCATGAAGCTGACATTTATCCGCGCCGACCACGAGGTGACCGGCAGCTGCACCCTGCTCGAGATCGGCGGGCACTACGGCCTGATCGACTGCGGCATGGAGCAGGGGCGCGATCTGTTCGAGAATATCGCCATCCCCGTCCCGGCGGCACAGATCGAGTTCGTGCTCGTCACGCACGCGCACATGGATCACACCGGCCACCTGCCGCTGCTGTATAAGCAGGGCTTTCGCGGCACGGTCTACGCCACGGAGGCGACGTGCGACCTGTGCGGCATCATGCTGCGCGACGCGGCGCACATTCAGATGTCCGAGGCCGAGTGGAAGGGGCGCAAGGCCGCCCGCGCCGGCCAGCCGGCGCCCGAGCCGCTGTATACGCTCGAGGATGTGGAGGGCGTGCTGCGCCTGCTGCGCCCGTGCGGCTACGGCAAGCGCATCCAGGTCGGCGAGAACATCATCATCCGCTTCACGGATGTCGGCCACCTGCTTGGCAGCGCGTGCATCGAGGCGTGGCTCACCGAGGGCGGCACGGAAAAGAAGATCGTCTTTTCCGGCGACATCGGCAACACCGACCAGCCCATCATCCGCGATCCGCAGACCGTCTCGGGCGCGGACTACGTGCTCATCGAGTCGACTTACGGTGACCGCAGCCACGGCCCGCGCGTGGACTATCTGACTGCGCTCGCGAACTGCATCCAGCGCACGCTCGACCGCGGCGGCAATGTCGTCATCCCGTCGTTCGCCGTCGGCCGCACGCAGGAGCTGCTGTATTTCATCCGCCAGATCAAGGACGCCGGCATGGTGCACGGCCACCCGCACTTCCCCGTGTATGTGGACAGCCCGCTCGCCAACGAGGCCACGCGCGTCTTTTTGCAGACGGACACGAGCTTTCTCGACGACGAGGCCTGCGCGCTCATCCGCAGCGGCATCAACCCGCTGTATTTTGACGACCTGCACACCGCCGTCACGAAGGAAGACTCCATGGCGCTCAACACCGACAAGACGCCGAAGGTCATCCTCTCCTCGAGCGGCATGTGCGACGCCGGCCGCATCCGCCACCATCTGAAGTATAACCTCTGGCGGCCGGAGTGCACGGTGCTGTTCGTGGGCTATCAGGCAGTCGGCACGCTCGGCCGCAAGCTGCACGACGGCGCCGAGAGTGTGAAGATCTTCGGCGACGAGATCGCCGTGCACGCCGAGATCACCGTCCTGCCCGGCGTGAGCGGCCACGCGGATAAGCAGGGGCTGCTGGGCTGGATCAACGCCATGGAGCAAAAGCCCGCGCACGTATTCGTCAACCACGGCGACGACGATGCGTGCACGGCGTTCGCAGCCTGCCTGCGCGACGAGTACGGCTACGACGCGGACGCACCCTACAGCGGCAGCGAATTTGACCTCGCTGCCGGCGCGTATACCTATGTTGCTCCGCCGCGGCCCATCCGCCGCGACGAGACGCGCCAGGCTGCCGCGGCCGGAAAGCGCCGCGAGAGCCCGGCCTACGCGCGGCTGCAGCGCGCGCTCGGCGAGCTCACGGCCCTCGTGCGCCGCTGCGCCGGCTGCCCGAACAAGGGCCTGAGCGCCTTTGCCGAGGAGCTCGAGCGGCTCACCGCCCGCTGGCGCGACCGGCTCGCTCCGTGAGCGGAGATCGCACATAGACAGAAACCGCCCTGCCGGGCCTCCGGCAGGGCGGTTTTGCGCTTAGATCTTTCCGCGCGCGCGGCCGATCAGATACATCCCGACCGTGCCGACGCCCAGCAGGACGATGTTCACGACCGGCACGACGTTCGTCTGCAGCGCGTCGGTCTCGAATGCGTTCTGCGCCAGAAACAGCGCTCCCGCCCCGGCTGCTGCCGCGCACAGGAGCACGAGCGCGGGCGGGTTCTTCTGCGCGAACAGCCGCCCGTCGCGTGAGCACGCCGCACGCAGGCAGTTGACCGCCAGCGTCAGCAGCATTGACACGAGCACAAAGTCCGGCAGCACCCACAGCCCGATCACGAGCGCGCCGAAGCGCTCGACCGCGTGAAACAGGCTCACATTGCGCAGCATGGTGAAAAACGGGTGGGTGAGCTTTGCCGTCAGCTCCGCGCCGAGAATGCCGATCGCGAACGCGCTCAGCAGCGTCACGAGCACGCACATGCGCACGCACCACCACACGGCCGCGCGCCCCCGGCCGGGTGCTGGCGGTGTGCGCCCGCCGGTGAACGCGCCGAAAAACAGCACCGCCGCCCCGATGCCGAACACCGTCAGCCCGCTGCGCGCCACGCCGGGGAGATCCTGCGCCGTCACGGGCAGCAGATTGTTCACGTTCAGCCCCGGCACCGCAAACACCAGCACCAGCGCCAGCACGAGCATCAGCAGCGGCAGAAAGATCTCTGAGGCGCGAAAGAGTGCCTTCGTGCTCCCGAGCGCGCCGCAGACCGCCATGGTCAGGATCGTCACCACGAACGGCCACGGCCGGCTCAGCGGGAACACCGCCTCGATGAACCGCTCGGCCCCGATGCGCAGCGCAAACGCACTGTAGAGCAGAAACCACAGCGCGTAGACGCCCAGCAGCACGCGCCCCGCGACCGGCCCGAGCGCGCGCAGCGTGATCTCGCCGATGCCCTCACCCGGCCGCCCGCGATGCAGAATGCCCTCGAGGATCCACGCGAACAGCAGCAGCGGCACCAGCGCCGCCAGCGCGCACAGCCATCCGCCGCAGCCGGCCTCCGCGGTCGTCTTGCGCGGCACGAGATGCAGCAGCGGCGAGAGCAGCACCATCGTGCACAGCGCGTAGTACTGCCGCCGCGTGAGTTGAAGTCCCGTCATGTTCCGCCTCCCGATGTGTCGATGCCGTCGCGCAGGTCGAATGTCCGGCCCACGTCGGCGCTGACCGTCACGCGCACCGGCACGGCCTGCCAGACGGCCGGCCAGTCGTCGCGGATGGCGGCCCATCTGCGCCCGCCGCCGATGGCGAGCGCCTGCCCCACGCCGAGAAAGTCCGCACCCAGCGCCTGTGATGCGGCGATCACGTCCTCCGCCCAGCCGGTCACGAGGGCGGCGAGCGCCGCGTTGAGCTCGTCCTGATAGGCCTGCGCCGTGATCCGGCGCGGCACGCGCAGCTCGGCGATACTCGCGCGCAGCTTCAGCGTCACGTCCACGCGCGCGAGCGCGCCGTCGCTGCTCCATACCGGGCGAAAGCGCGTCTTGCACGTGCCGAGCGTGAGCATGACGGTGCTGCCGTCGCTGTCGGTGACGGCGAGATCGCCGTGCCCGGCTACGCCGAGGAGCATGCTGGCCCCGCGCGCCGTCTCTGGCTCGATGCTGCCGACGTAGTCCCCGTCGCGGAAGATCGCGTATCCCGCCGGGGCGAGCGCCAGCTTGCCGCCCTCGTCCTCCGGCGTGCGCACGCACGTCACAGCGCCCACCACGGCGCAGCCGCTGCCCGCGAGCGCGCGGGCGATGTCCGTGCAGGAGCAGGCATGGCTCGTGCCGTCGAGCGCGATGTCCTTTTCCAGCGCCGCGAGCGCTTCCGTCACGTCGGCCTTGTCGTCGCCCGTCTCCATGACCGCCTGCTGCGCCGTGCCGCCGCGCACGATGAACAGCGGCGCGCTCAGGCGCATGTCCGGGTCGCGCGCAATGAAGTCCAGCAGCGGCGCGAGCCCGCCCGCGGCGGCCGCCTCCTCGCCGAGGAGCAGATAGCTCGTCTGTGCGTAAAACAGCTCGGCGCTCGGCGTGCGGTCCTGCAGCTGGTCGAGCGCCGCGAGCATCGACACGCCGGACTGCGTCATGCGCTTCGGCGCCTCGTTCTCGCACGCCTTGCCCGTCGCCGCACTCAGGCACACGCCCTCCGGCGCGCGGTCTACGCCGATCGTCTGGATCAGCGCCAGATCCTCGACCGGGCGGTAATTGCTCGAGATCGCGCCGGTGCTGCACCCGCTGCACAGCATGCCCGCCGCCAGCAGCAGCGCCAGCGCCCGTCTGCACCGCATGGGCCATCCCTCCTTATATTATATGGTGTGCCCTATCTTTGCCGCCGGCGGTTGGGGCTGTCGTATTCCGGCGGGCGGAATTTTTCGTCCGGCTGCGGCCGGCGCAGCAGCGTGCGGAAGATGGTCGGCCGTTCGCTGTCCACGAATGGGGCCATATACGCCACGCCGTCGCTGTCGATCGTGCACAGATACCAGATCACGAGCCCCAGCGCCGCCAGAATACCGAACAATCCCGCCAGCGCCGCCGCCAGCACCAGGCCCAGCCGCAGCAGACGCACGGCGTTGCTCAGCTCCTGGTTCGGCAGCGTGTAGCCCGCGATGCCCGCCAGCGCCACGACGATGATCGCCACCGGGCTGACCACCTTCGCGTCCACGGCCGACTGACCCACGAGCAGCGCTCCGATGATCGACACCGTCTGGCCGATCGAGTTCGGCAGCCGCAGTCCGGCCTCCTGCAGCAGCTCGAAGGCGATGAGCATGAACAAAATGATCGTCGGCACGGAAAACGGCACCTGCTGCTTGGCCTGGATGACCGACAGCAGCAGCTTCGCCGGGATCATCTCCTGGTGGTACATCGCCACGGCCACGTACAGTGCTGGGAATGTCAGCGAGATCGCCAGCGCGAAGTACCGCAGCACGATCAGCGCCGAGGCCAGCAGATAGTGGTGCGATTCGTCCTCCGGCGCGTGCATCAGCAGCCGGAATGTCGTCGGCAGCAGGTAGCCCATCGGCAGCCCGTCCACCAGAAGGCCCACGCAGCCGTCGAGCAGCGCACCGGCGAACTTGTCCGGGCGCTCCGTCTGGCCCAGCTGCGGCAGCAGCGCCCGCGGCCGCTGCGTCAGGTACGGCTCCAGGTCGCCGCGGCCGAGCAGCGCCTGCTCGTCGATGGTGTCGAGCTTGTCGAGGATGCGCTGCACGCGCGCGGGGTCGGCGATGCCGTCCACATACAGCACCGCCACCGTCGTCTCCGACTGCCGGCCGACGACCGTCTGCTGCAGCTTCAGCGCCGGGGTGTGCAGCTTGCGCCGCACGAGCGAGGTGTTGATGCGCAGCGTCTCGACGAAGGCGTCCTTCGATCCGCTGACGGATTTCTCGATCGTCGGCTCCGACACCGCGCGCACGTTCGCCGTGCGCACCTCGAACGTGACGGCCCTGCGCTGCGCGTCGAACACGAGCGCGACCGAGCCATTGGTCAGATCCGAGACGACGTCGTCCATCTCCGTGCGCGTGCGCGTCGAGCAGCTGTAGACCGCGCCCTGCTCGATCCGGCGCACGGCCTCGCGCGTAGAGGCGATGTCCGCCAGACGGCCGCCCTCCGTCAGCGGCCGCAGCACGTCCGTGGACACGTCGCCCGCCGAGACCATACCGTCAAGCCAGCAGACAGTCACCGTCAGGCGGCTCTCGAGGCCAATGCGCACAGCGCGCGCCTCAAAATCATCGCAGTCGGAAAATATTTTTTTCAGCTCGCCCGCCGTGACCGGCACGTCATACTGCGGCTGCGGGCGCGGGTGCGGCCCATCATCGGCGCCGCGGTGAAAGAAGTTGGTTTGCATATTGCGTAGTATAACCGGAAAAAACCACAATATTTTGTGCCCGATAAAAGGGTAAAAACTTTTTTACGAAAAAGTGAAAAAAGTTGTTGACAGGCGTCGATTTGGGTGGTATATTAGCAAAGCGCTCACGGGGAGTGCCAAGAACAAAACAAACTTCCGAAAAAAGTTTGAAAAAAGTTCTTGACAAGCGAAGCCGTGTGTGGTAGTATAAACAAGCTGTCGCCGAGAGGCACAGCGGCGTGTACCTTGTAAATTAAACAATGTAAG
>QFCE01002525.1_pt1 | contig 214992 bp, 187 predicted proteins | sample 5346091 | NCBI WGS metagenome assembly QFCE01 (sample SAMN09062252, study PRJNA434731) | Human gut metagenome, whole genome shotgun sequencing project. | isolation source: stool timepoint A chromium assembly | host: Homo sapiens | collected 2015
GACATATCTTATATCAGTTTTTTGAATTTACACAAAACTTGAAACGGTCTCGGGGGAAACGCTCAAAGTTGCGAAGCCCGCTTCCCCCTCGCCCTCCCCCTTCGGGCACGCAAAAAAGCCTGAGCTTCCTTTTTTATTCGTTTTCTTCGTAGGATTTTTCCCAGATTTCCGAGAACACAGCCAGCGGGCAGTCCGTCAGCAGGCACATGAGAAGGAAACACTCGTAGGGATTGACGATATAAATCTCACTCATTCCGCAAACATGCAGGGTTTCCTGCATTTTTTCAATAAAATAGCGGTATCTGGCATAGGGATCTTCTTCCGCCATTTCCTGGGAGACAATGAAAAATCCCAACGTCAGCAGGTCAAACCGTTCCACCGGAAATTTGTGATTCAGAATATTGGTAATACGCTGACGGCTGAATCGTTTTTGACTGAAGTGCTTTGCCAGAATGGAAGCGGACATCTTTTTGAGATTTCCCATATTGTTGATGGGAATGCCGCTGCAGATCACTTTCTCCACATCTGACGGGGTAATATCCTTTGCCTGCCAGACACGGCTGCGGCCGCGTTCCTCTTCATCTTTCTGATACATCGCGGCAATAATGGTCCGCGCCCGTTCCAAAAGCCGTGAGAACTCCTGAAATGCCCGACTGTCTCCATGCTCCGGATCGCTGCGCCGATATTTTAAATAAGAAAGATATCCCAGCAGACTTTTTTCGTCATCCAGACACAGGCCGCCCCCGTAAACAAAGGCAGCTTCCTTGTTTTCTATCGGAAGCAGTGTTTCATATATTTTTTTATATTCCTCTGCCCGGTGATAGCCGAGACGATTCTGAATGCAGTACCAGTAGATCACTTCCTCCGGATTCTGGAAATCAATGTCCTGCTCCCGCAGCACTCTTGTCAGAAAATCGGTCACATCCTCCACCGTCATCCGAAGCCCAAATCCCAGCAAAAAAACCGTCTCACGCTTCACAGAAGCCTGATTCAGCCAGTTGTTCACAAGTGCCGGAAGCTTTGTGGAGGTGGGATTCATAGATTTTGGCGTATACGTTTCTTTAAAGGATTCCACTACAATATCGCGATACACCTCCTGGGGAACCTCACCGAAGGGCTCCGGAAGTTCCGCCCGCTCATAAATGTAGCGCTTCAGATAATCGCCAAAGGATACCAGCTCCATTTCCTTATAAAGATAATGGAAAATCACATCCGCATCCTCATCCTCAAAGCTGTCCAGACTCACCACCTGGCGAAATTTCTGCGCAGCCTTGCGGGTAAACTCAAAGTCCTCCACAGCGTCAAAAGCCACTGTCTGCTCAAAATCCAAATCCCGCATTCTGTTTTTCATTGTTTGTCACCCCAGATATTTTTTGATACATGCCCCTAGTTTTCCAAAAAATCCTTGCTTTACCGCATTTCCCACTTCACACAGGATAATGGTAATATTGTCCCTTCCGCCTTTTTTCAGGGCCCGCTCCAAAAGGAGCTGCACCGTATCCTCCGGCGAAAGCTCCCTTGCCAGAATATCCGCAAGCTCGCCGTCCGACAGCATGTCCGACAAACCGTCCGAGCAGAGCAGAAGGCGGATTCCCGGAGTCAAGGGATGTTCCTCGATCACCGGCTCCAGCGCCATTTCTTCCTCCATAACGCCCAGATACTGGGTCAAAGGCGCCTTTCCAAAAGTTCTTCCGCCGACCACATGGTCCGTGGAAAGCTGAGAAAACTTCCCTTCCCGCGAGAGATACACTCTGCTGTCCCCAAGATTGCAGATGTGAAGCTTTTCCCCGGAAAACTGCACCAGCGCCAGGGTCGTTCCCATGGAACGGATCCGGTTTTCCAGACAGTATTCACACACAGCCTGATTCATGCGCTGGCAGCTTTCCTCCAGAAATTCTCTGGACTTCCCTTTCATCTTCTTTCTGTTTTCGCCATAATACTCCCCGTACGCCTGCGCTGCCAGGAAGGCTGCCATCTCGCCGCAGCTTTCCCCGCCCATTCCGTCAAACACAGCCAATGCCGGGAAATCATCGGAAACCACACTGCCGGTAAGAATTCCTTCCGTACCGGTATTCTCTGACGGAAGCTGATCCCCGCAGCACCAGAAATTATCTTCATTATTTCCGCGGATTTTCCCCATATGGCTTGTGTACGCATATCTGATATCATAGGTCATTCCATATTCCTCGTTCCCTCACTGAGAAGCTTTTCTGCATGATCCCAGTACTTTTCTTCTCGCTCCACGTATTCCGGATTGTCCGTCTCATTGTCATGGCAAAGGCCGTTCTCATCAATCCAGCGAATCATTTCGCCTTTTTTGTTATAGTAGTAAAGTTCTTTTTTGTCGCCTTCCCAAATGTAGGCAAAGAACAGCTTTTCATCCCAGTAATAGTATTCCTCGTAAATCCCATCCTCAGACTCCGCCGGGTAAACCAGGGCTTTCATCAGTGTTCCTTCCGCATCATAGTAGAAAAGACTTTTTCCTTCCGTGCCTTTTTCGGTGTAAGTATTCAAGTTATCCACAATCGTGGTGGCCTGTTCTTTAATGTTTTGCACACTCACGGAAAATTCATCCACCTGCTCCGGCGAAAGTCCGTAATCATCCTCTTCCAGAATCTGCACTGCCTGCTGAGACTGGCGCTCCACTGTCTGGTCAAAAAGCAGCTTCACATAGATCACGAGAATAATGCAGGTGGCAATAGCCACCACTGCCACGGCGATCGCCCAGGGATTCGCATCGCGATTCTTCCGCCTGCGTCTTTCTTTGGATGAAATTCTTTCTCTCTCTGCTTCCGCAGAAGCATTCTCCGCCTCCTGCTCCACTTCCTGCAGCAGAGCCGCCACTGATTGTTTTTGTGGACTTTCCACTGTTTCCGGCTCAGGAGCGGGCTGCTGTCTTCGGCCGGCCTGCAAATCTTCCAGAGCTTCCCGGAATTCCTGCGGACTCTGGTAACGTTCTTCCGGCGCACAGGCACAGGCTTTGCAGATGATGCGGCCGAGAGCTTCCCCGGCATCTGCCGGTCTCGGAAGCGCTTCCCCGGACATCCTTCTGGTAAGTGCGTTTTCCTTATCGCGGTAGGTGATAAACTGTTTTTCCAGATTCAGAAACGGCAGACGATTGTGATTGAGGATCTTATACATCACAATTCCCAGAGAATAAATATCCGCCCGTCTGTCATAGGAATCTCCCCGGTACATTTCCGGCGCCATGTAGGAATACGTGCCTTTTTTGGAAAAACCGCTCATCGTGCGCTCAAGCTCCCTGGCAATCCCAAAATCCCCCAGCTTAAAATCCCCAAACCGGGATACAAAAATATTTTCCGGCTTAATGTCCCTATGAATAATATTCAGCTGCCCGCAATATTCCAGCGCCCGGCTCAGATCGATCCCGAGCTTGATAACTTCTTTTTCTGTAAGCGTACGCTCTGCACAATAATCTGTAAAGCTGGTGAGATACTCCATGCGAATGCAGATGTCCCAGCCGATTTCGTCCAGATATTCCACCACCTTGTAATCCTCCACAGATACAATGTGGGAATTTCCCCGGAAATATTCCATAGTGCTGACTTCCTGGATGCACTCCTCCACCAGATTCTCAAAATACTCCCTGGTGGATGCCTCGCCGGAGGACTCTGCGCGTATACTGTCCAACTCGCTTTTGTTCGCCGGGATGGTGAGAATCTTGATGGCAGAATAAAAAGAGCGGCCTTTTTCTGTCCGCTGGGCCTTATATACTTTTCCAAAAGAGCCTTCGCCGATTTTTTCTGTTATTTTCCACTCCGGCCATACAGATACCGGTAATTCTCTGCTCACAGATATCCTCCTTTCCTGCTTTGCTTTTGGTTCGCACTAAATTCCTGCTTCGCCTCTGGCTCGCACTCATTAAGTGTACGGGTAATACCTCATCACTAACCTTGGTCTTCGCTTCTCTCGACCTCGCTAAGTGTCTCGGTATACGTTCGCACTAAATTCCTGCTTCGCCTCTGGCTCGCACTCATTAAGTATACGGGTAATACCTCATCACTAACCTTGCTCTTCGCTTCGCTCGACCTCGCTAAGTGTCTCGGTATACGTTCGCACTAAATTCCTGCTTCGCCTCCGGCTCGCACTCATTAAGTGCTTACAGTATATCATACTTCCCGAAACATCTGTAGTTTTCTTTTATTATCAGAAGAAAATTTGAAGAAAAACGTGAGAGGGACCATCTCGGAGTTGCGAAGCCCGAAGTTCCCCCTCACACTCCCCCTTCTTGGGCACCGCTTAAAAATAAACGAACAAGTTCCTGGGTTTTAGCGGCGGCCAACAGGGGAGCGCGAGGGGAGTGCGGCCTTCGCAACTTTGAGCTCTCCCCTCGCAAATAATTTTTTCATTATTATTTTTAATTCCCAAAAAGAAGAAAAGAGCCATTCCGCAGTTTCCTGCGAAACGACTCTCTTTTATCTGTATCAGAAGCTTATTCCTCCACCGGATCCAGCTCTTCTTCCAGTTCCTCGGCTTCGTCATATACTTCTTCCAGTTCTTCCTCCAGCAGATCCTCTGCTGCAGTCTCAACTTCTTCTGCGTCTGCCAGCTCTGTGATCTTTTCTACCGGCATCTCTCCGGTATCCAAAGAAATTTCGCTGTAACGCTTCATACCGGTTCCTGCCGGAATCAGTTTACCAATGATAACATTTTCCTTCAGACCGATCAGCGGGTCAATTTTGCCCTTGATGGCAGCTTCCGTAAGAACCTTGGTGGTCTCCTGGAAGGATGCCGCTGACAGGAAGGAGTTGGTTGCCAGGGATGCCTTGGTGATACCAAGCATAACCTGCTTGCCGTCTGCCGGCACTTTGCCTTCTTTTTCCAGGTTCTCGTTGACTTCCTCAAAGTCGAGGACATCAACCAGCGTTCCCGGAAGGAATTCGGTATCTCCGTTGTCCTCGATGCGGATTTTCTTCAGCATCTGGCGGACAATAACCTCGATATGCTTATCATTGATTTCTACACCCTGCAGACGGTATACACGCTGTACCTCGCGGATCATGTAATCCTGTACTGCGCGCACGCCCTTGATACGCAGGATATCGTGCGGGTTCACACTACCTTCGGTCAGCTCATCACCGGCCTCCAGCATCTGCCCATCCATAACCTTCACACGGGAGCCGTAGGGAATCAGATAGGTCTTGGAATCCCCGGTCTCATTGTCGGTCACGATAATCTCACGTTTCTTCTTGGTGTCATTGATCGTTGCAATACCCTTAATCTCGGTAATGATCGCAAGACCCTTGGGTTTTCTGGCCTCGAAAAGCTCCTCGACACGGGGAAGACCCTGTGTGATATCGCCGCCGGCCACACCGCCGGTATGGAAGGTACGCATGGTAAGCTGTGTACCGGGCTCACCGATAGACTGTGCTGCAATGATACCGACAGACTCACCTACCTGAACGGCTTCACCGGTAGCCATGTTTGCGCCGTAGCACTTCGCGCAGACACCCACCTTGCACTTACAGGTCAGAATGGTACGGATCTTCACTTTATCAATTGCTCCGCCTTCCGCATTCACGCCCTCTTTCATAATGCGGGCAGCACGCTTCGGCGTGATCATATGGTTCGCTTTTACAAGGACTTCGCCTTCTTTGTTCTTGATTGTCTCGCAGGAGAATCTTCCTGTGATACGATCCTGAAGGCTCTCGATTTCTTCCTTGCCGTCCATGAAGCCTTTGACATACATGCCGGCAATTTCTTCACGCTCTTCACAGCAGTCTGTCTCCCGGACGATCAGATCCTGTGAAACGTCAACCAGACGTCTTGTCAGGTAACCGGAGTCCGCGGTACGAAGCGCGGTATCGGACAGACCTTTTCGTGCTCCATGGGCAGACATGAAGTATTCCAGTACGTCCAGACCCTCACGGAAGTTCGACTTAATAGGAAGCTCGATGGTGTGACCGGTTGTATCGGCCATCAAACCACGCATACCTGCAAGCTGTTTGATCTGCTTGTCAGATCCACGGGCACCGGAGTCCGCCATCATGAAGATGTTGTTATATTTATCAAGACCGTCCAGCAGCGCTCTGGTGAGCTCGTCGTCCGTCTTTTTCCAGGTGTCTACAACTTCTTTGTAACGCTCTTCTTCTGTGATCAGACCACGCTTATAGTTCTTGGTGATCAGATCCACCGTATCCTGCGCTTTCTTGATCATCTCCGGCTTCTGCGGCGGCACAGTCATATCGGAAATGGATACGGTCATCGCCGCGCGGGTGGAGTATTTATATCCGGTTGCCTTAATGGCATCCAAAACCTCTGCAGTCTTGGTTGCGCCATGGGTATTGATGACTTTTTCCAGAATCTGCTTCAGCTGTTTCTTGCCAACAAGGAAGTCAACCTCCGGAAGCAGCTCGTTTCCGGGAATGCTTCTGTCCACAAATCCAAGATCCTGCGGCAGGATTTCATTGAACAGGAATCGGCCCAGCGTGGATTCTACATTCTGAGAAAGCACGGTTCCGTCTGCCTGCTTCTTGGTGCAGCGGACCTTGATCTTGGTCTGAAGGGTGATGGCTTTGTTTTCGTAAGCCAGGATCGCCTCATTTACACTCTTGAAGAACTTGCCTTCTCCAAGGCTTCCCGGACGTTCCTGTGTCAGGTAATAAATACCAAGGACCATATCCTGAGAAGGAACCGCAACGGGACCACCGTCGGACGGTTTCAGAAGGTTGTTCGGAGAAAGCAGCAGAAAACGGCACTCCGCCTGTGCTTCCACAGACAGCGGAAGATGAACCGCCATCTGGTCACCGTCGAAGTCGGCGTTGAACGCGGTACATACCAGCGGATGAAGCTTGATTGCCTTACCTTCTACCAGGATCGGCTCAAATGCCTGGATACCCAGACGGTGCAGTGTAGGTGCACGGTTCAGCATCACCGGGTGCTCCTTAATGACGTTCTCGAGAACGTCCCATACCTCCGGCTGCAGCCGTTCCACCATCTTCTTCGCATTTTTGATATTGTGAGAGGTTCCGTTGGCAACCAGCTCCTTCATAACGAAAGGCTTGAACAGCTCGATGGCCATCTCCTTCGGCAGACCGCACTGATAAATCTTCAGCTCCGGTCCTACGACGATAACGGAACGTCCGGAATAGTCAACTCTCTTACCGAGCAGGTTCTGACGGAAACGTCCGGACTTACCTTTCAGCATATCGGAAAGAGATTTCAGCGCACGGTTACCGGGGCCGGTTACCGGACGTCCTCTTCTTCCGTTGTCGATCAGGGCATCCACTGCCTCCTGCAGCATCCGTTTCTCATTGCGGACAATGATATCCGGAGCGCCCAGCTCCAGCAGTCTCTGCAGACGGTTGTTACGGTTGATGATTCTTCTGTATAAATCGTTCAGGTCACTGGTGGCAAAACGGCCGCCGTCCAGCTGTACCATAGGACGCAGATCCGGCGGGATGACCGGGATCACATCCATGATCATCCACTCGGGCTTGTTGCCTGAGCCGCGGAAGGACTCTACAACCTCCAGGCGCTTGATGATTCTCGCACGCTTCTGGCCGGTGGCGTTCTTCAGCTCTGCTTTCAGCGTCACAGCCTCTTTCTCCAGGTCGATGGCCTGCAGCAGCTCCTTGATGGACTCGGCGCCCATGCCGACACGGAAGCTGCTTCCCAGTTCTTCTCTAGCTTTCTGGTATTCCTGCTCGGACAGCACCTGCTTATACTGCAGGTTTGTTGTTCCGGGATCCAGAACGATGTAAGAAGCAAAGTACAGTACTTTCTCCAGTGTTCTCGGAGACAGGTCAAGGATCAGTCCCATACGGCTGGGAATTCCCTTGAAATACCAGATATGGGATACCGGCGCTGCCAGCTTGATATGGCCCATACGCTCACGACGAACGTTGGACTTCGTTACCTCTACACCGCAGCGGTCACAGATAACGCCTTTATAACGGATTTTCTTATATTTACCGCAGTGGCACTCCCAGTCTTTGCTCGGTCCGAAAATACGCTCACAGAACAGTCCGTCCTTCTCCGGCTTTAACGTCCGGTAGTTGATCGTCTCGGGCTTCTTCACTTCTCCTCTGGACCACTCCAGAATCTTTTCCGGAGAAGCGAGACCAATTCTGATGGCATCAAAAGTCATCGGCTGGTATGCTTCATTGTTGTTTACTTCCGGCATTTACGGCACTCCCTTCTACTCTTCGTCAATCGTATCATCGAAATCTGTCATCATATCATCATCCGGTTCCTCTTCCACGTCAACAAGCTCGTCGCCGTCGAACTCCTGCTTGGAGAATCCGTAATCATGATAGGACTCATTATCATCGTAATTGAAATCTCTGTCTCCCTCAATGATGGAATGCAGATCGGTTTCGCCATAATCAATGGTTTCCATAATCTCAACTTCGGTATTGTCCTCACGCAGCACACGCACATCCAGACCCAGAGACTGCAGCTCTTTTAACAGAACCTTGAAGGACTCCGGAATACCGGGCTCCGGAATGTTGTCGCCCTTGATGATGGCCTCGTATGTCTTCACACGGCCGATCACATCGTCGGACTTCACAGTCAGGATCTCCTGCAGGGTGTAAGCCGCACCGTAAGCCTCCAGTGCCCATACCTCCATCTCTCCGAAACGCTGTCCGCCGAACTGTGCTTTACCACCCAGCGGCTGCTGTGTAACGAGGGAGTAAGGACCGGTAGAACGTGCATGGATCTTATCGTCTACCAGATGGTGCAGTTTCAGGTAATGCATGTGTCCGATGGTTACCGGGCTGTCGAAGAACTCACCCGTTCTGCCGTCGCGCAGACGAACCTTACCGTTGCGGCTGATCGGAACACCTTTCCACAGAGCACGGTGTGCCTTGTTCTCATCCAGATAAGCAAGCACCTCCGGTTTGAGCTCCTCGCCATGCTTGGCAACGAAGTCTTCCCACTCCATGTTGACATAATCATTGGCCAGCTCCAGGGTATCCTGGATATCCAGCTCGTTGGCACCGTCAAATACCGGTGTCGAAATATTGAAGCCCAGTGCCTTGGCAGCAAGGCTTAAGTGGATCTCCAGCACCTGTCCGATATTCATACGGGACGGCACACCCAGAGGGTTCAGCACGATATCCAGCGGACGGCCGTTCGGCAGGAACGGCATATCCTCTACCGGCAGCACACGGGAAACAACACCCTTGTTACCGTGACGTCCGGCCATCTTATCGCCGACGGAAATCTTTCTCTTCTGTGCAATGTAAATGCGGACGGACTGATTGACACCCGGAGACAGCTCATCGCCATTCTCTCTTGTAAACACTTTTGCGTCCACAACAATACCATATTCTCCGTGCGGTACTTTCAGGGAAGTATCACGCACCTCGCGGGCCTTCTCACCGAAGATGGCGCGCAGCAGGCGCTCCTCGGCGGTCAGCTCAGTTTCCCCCTTGGGGGTTACCTTGCCTACCAGGATATCCCCGGCACGAACCTCGGCACCGATACGGATGACGCCGCGCTCATCCAGATCCTTCAGCGCATCGTCACCGACACCCGGAACGTCTCTGGTGATCTCTTCCGGTCCCAGCTTGGTGTCACGGGCCTCTGCCTCGTACTCCTCGATATGAACAGAAGTATATACATCCTCCTGCACCAGACGCTCACTTAACAGAACGGCATCCTCGTAGTTGTAGCCTTCCCATGTCATGAAACCGATCAGCGGGTTCTTACCAAGTGCCAGCTCCCCGTTGGAAGTGGACGGGCCGTCAGCGATGACCTCGCCGGCCTCTACATGGTCGCCCTTGAACACGATGGGCTTCTGGTTGTAGCAGTTGCTCTGGTTGCTTCGAACAAATTTGTACAGACGGTAAACATCTCTGGTGCCGTCATCATTTTTGATCGTGATCTGGTTGGACTCGGAACGCTCTACCGTACCCGGTTTCTTGGCAACGACACATACACCGGAGTCCACAGCAGCCTTCGCTTCCATACCGGTTCCGACTACCGGAGCCTCTGTAATCAGAAGCGGCACTGCCTGACGCTGCATGTTGGATCCCATCAGCGCACGGTTTGCGTCGTCGTTCTGCAGGAACGGGATCAGGGCTGTAGCGACGGAGAATACCATTCTCGGAGATACGTCCATGTAGTCAAACATGGTTCTCTCGTACTCCTGGGTCTCATCTCTGTAACGGCCGGATACATTTTTACGGACGAAATGTCCTTCTTCATCCAGCTGCTCATTCGCCTGCGCTACGTGGTAATTGTCTTCCTCGTCCGCAGTCATATATTCTACCTGATCGGTAACCCGCGGGTTCTTCGGATCAGATTTGTCGATCTTACGATACGGTGCCTCCACGAATCCATACTCGTTGATCCGTGCGAAAGAAGCCAGGGAGTTGATCAGACCGATGTTCGGTCCCTCAGGTGTCTCGATGGGGCACATTCTTCCGTAATGGGAATAGTGTACGTCTCGAACCTCGAATCCGGCACGGTCTCTTGACAGACCGCCAGGTCCCAGTGCGGACAGACGTCTCTTGTGGGTCAGCTCACCCAGCGGATTGTTCTGATCCATGAACTGGGACAGCTGGGAGGAACCGAAGAATTCCTTCACGGCAGCGGTCACCGGTTTGATGTTGATCAGAGACTGGGGAGAGATTCCCTCCAGATCCTGGGTGGTCATACGTTCCCGGACAACTCTCTCCAGACGGGAAAGGCCGATCCGGTACTGGTTCTGCAGCAGCTCACCGACTGCACGGATACGACGGTTGCCCAGATGGTCGATGTCGTCCTCGCTGCCGATGCCATACTCCAGATGCATGTTATAGTTAATAGAAGCAAGAATATCTTCCTTGGTGATATGCTTCGGAATGAGCTCATGGATATTCTTGTGGATTGCAGCCTTGATATCCTCAAGATCCTCATTTTCTTCCAGTATTTTTCTCAGAGCCGGGTAGTATACTAATTCTGTAACGCCGACTTCCTTCGGGTCCACATCCACATAAGCAGCCAGGTCTACCATCATATTGGAAAGAACCTTCACCTTGCGCTCCTCTGTCTCAATCCACACAAAAGGAACGGCTGCATTCTGGATCTTGTCAGCCAGCTCACGGCTCAGTGTCGTGCCTGCCTCTGCCAGGATCTCACCCGTTGTCTCATCAACCACATCCTCTGCCAGCACCTGGCCGCGCAGACGATTGCGGAGCATAAGCTTCTTATTGAACTTGTATCTGCCGACCTTCGCCAGATCGTAACGTCTCGGATCGAAGAACATGCTGGTGATCAGGCTCTCTGCGTTCTCCACAGCAAGCGGCTCACCCGGACGGATCTTCTTGTACAGCTCAAGGAGTCCTTCCTGATAGTTTTCTGATGTATCCTTTGCGATACTTGCAAGGATCTTCGGCTCTTCACCGAACAAATCTATAATCTCCGCGTTGGTGCCGAAGCCCAGAGCACGGATCAAAACAGTAATAGGGACTTTTCTTGTTCTGTCAACACGGACATAAAAAACGTCATTGGAGTCTGTCTCATATTCCAGCCATGCACCACGGTTCGGGATCACAGTACAGGAATACAGTGTCTTACCAACTTTATCATGGCTGATCGCATAGTAAATTCCGGGAGAACGCACGAGCTGCGATACGATAACTCGTTCCGCACCATTGATCACAAACGTACCATTCACTGTCATCAGCGGCAGGTCGCCCATGAAAATCTCATGCTCATTGATCTCATCATTCTCTTTGTTGTAAAGTCTGACCTTTACCTTCAAAGGCGCTGCGTAGGTTGCATCCCGCTCTTTACATTCCTCGATGGAATACTTCGCGTCTTCCTCGCACAATGTAAAGTCTACGAATTCCAGGCTCAGATTGCCGCTGTAGTCTGCAATCGGAGAGATGTCATCGAACACCTCTTTGAGTCCTTCATCCAGAAACCACTGGTAGGAATCCTTCTGGACTTCGATAAGATTGGGCATTTCCAGAACCTCTTTCTGTCTGGAATAGTTCATTCTCATACTCTTCCCGGAAGCAACTGGACTGATTCTATTTTTCTCCATTGACGTTCACCCCTTGTTCATTTCTGTTCATTCTAAAGCGTAGGCATATGCCACCACAATAGTGCACCCTACATTGTAGCACCAGTGTTTATGCTTGTCAACTATTATTTTTACCGTTTAAATAATTCTTTTTCAACGCACAGTTCAGACGCGCCATTCGCAAAACCGCATCTTCGATGCTCTCCGCTGCTTTGCAGCTCATTTTTGCTCATTACCTGGCGCTCCGTCCATATTTTCACACAGGCCGCCTTCCGTGCAAGCCCGGATCCGGTCTGCATGAAAACATGGCTGAACTGTTTCAAAAAAATAATCCCGGGAAGTTGAATTTTCTTCCCGGGATCGGTCATCATCATTTGATTATTTGATGGTAACTTTAGCGCCCTCAGCCTCGAGTTTGGTCTTGATTCCCTCAGCCTCTTCCTTGGAAACGCCCTCTTTCAGAACCTTCGGAGCTCCGTCTACGAGATCCTTAGCTTCCTTCAGGCCCAGGCCGGTGATCTCACGAACAACCTTGATAACCTTAACCTTAGCGCCGCCAACCTCAGTCAGCTCAACGTCGAACTCAGTCTTCTCCTCAGCTGCCTCAGCTGCGCCGCCTGCTGCTGCTGCTACAACAACGCCTGCTGCTGCGGATACACCGAACTCCTCTTCACATGCTTTTACTAACTCGTTTAACTCTAATACGCTTAACTCTTTGATAGCTTCGATAAACTCAGCGGTTGTTAACTTTGCCATTTTATTTTCCTCCATTATAATAATATTTGTGCAGCTGCTTAAGCTGCCTGATATAGTTGCCGCATAACCTCAAGCTGCGACATTCGTCTTGCTTTCGCTAAGTGCCTTCTCGTATGTTCGCTCAACTAACCTCGCCCTGCTCCTGACGGCTTGGGCTCGATAAGGTTCGCGAACGGCCTTCGCACTAACCTCAAGCTGCGACATTCGTCTTGCTTTCGCTAAGTGCCTTCTCGTATGTTCGCTCAACTAACCTCGCCCTGCTCCTGACGGCTTGGGCTCGATAAGGTTCGCGAACGGCCTTCGCACTAACCTCAAGCTGCGACATTCGTCTTGCTTTCGCTAAGTGCTCTAGGCCTCTTTGCTTTCTGCAATCTGGCTGATGACACGTGCGAAGTTTGCGATAGGGGACTGGATGCTGCCAAGCAGTTTTCCGAGAAGTTCCTCTCTGGACGGAACGCTTGCGATTGCATTGATTCCAGCCGCATCATAGTACTGGCCCTCAACGATACCAGCCTTCATCTCCAGACACTTAATGTTCTTTGCATTCTTTGCAAGAATTCTGGCCGGAGCAGTTGCATCGTCCTTGGAAATTGCGATTGCGTTTGTTCCCTCCAGATGTTTGTCCAGAGCCTCACATGCTGTACCATCGAAAGCAAGTCTCATCATGGTATTCTTATAAACCTTATAAGTGATACCATTCTCTCTCATTTCCTTACGCAGAGCAGTATCCTGCTCAACAGTGATTCCGGAATAGCTTACCAGAACAACGCATGCTGCGTCTTTCACGTTGCCGTTAATCTCCTCAACGACAGGTTTCTTGAGTTCGATCTTTGCCATGATAGGTGCACCTCCTTCTTAAAATGATGATGTACCGCCGCAAAAAACCTCTTACATCCGCAGACATAAGAGGTCAAAAATCATTCCGTATGATGAATGTTTCCTCGGCAGGCGTTTTCAACTTATGCCTTTCGGCACCTGCTGTCTTCGGCAGTGTGGTCAAAATGACCTTAAACAGAATAGCATATCCATTCGCGTCCGTCAAGAACTTTTTTAGCAACAGTTCAATCATGACAAACGAGAACAGCGATCGTGCTTGCACGAATAGCTGATCGAGTGCAGGCATGAACAGAGCGCAAGAAAATGAGCAGAAAGTAGCTGTGTAGCAGCGAAAAGTGCGAAAGCACGATTCTGCGAATTGCGCGACCGAACTGTTGCTACCTAAAAGTGAAAAAAGGTTCTCCAGTCGGATTTGATCAGATTGATGAAGTTAAAGTAATATTTTGTAAAAACAATCTTCTTATATACAAGCAGTGCCAGCACCAGCACAAAAATAGCTGCGCAGAAAATGATGGCGTTGCCCAGCCGCTCATCCTTACGGAAGGCCGCGGATGCCAGGCATCGGATGCCGTAGGCCACCACGTACATAAAGGGAATGATCATCGGCAGGATGTATCTTCCCTGGGGCTGATAATCCACATCATAGGATGCCCACAGGCACAGGATGTTGGGGATGATGATACAGGCCACCATACAAATATGAAAAATGATGGAGGACTGCCGGTCGATCTTCATCGCCAGGATGCCGTCGGTCATTGCACAGCCGTTCGCCCTTGTCTTTTCGGCAGCCTGATTCTGTTCTCCCTGCGAAGTTTTCGCAATATCTGATCTCTCCAAGCGCTCCACCGCAGAATCTGTCCCAGGCTCTACGCTTTCTATTTTCTGTACATTACCAACAGCAGCTTTCTTTTTCCTGATCCCCCGCTGCACCAGCGCAATGACCGCCCCAACAAATCCGATAATGAAAATCGCATAATACACCGGATACATCCAGGGCAGCAGCACCAGGCTCATGTGCTCGAACATGCCCACAAAGCTGCGGGCCAGCAGCAAGAAATAAGTGGTCTGGGTCATCATGTCCCACATGGAGAATCCCGCATTGTGCCAGGTCGGCGCACTGGACGGCTTCAGCCATTTGAACGCATACATTTCCGCGTACTCGTCCCGGGTGCGAAGTCCCAGAAAATCGCCGTCGTACAGGATCGCGCTGCGGATGAACCACCAGCCTGCAATGACAAAGGCGATGCCGCCTGCCAGCAGTCCCTTGCGAATCATCTCTTTCCATTCGATCTCAATGCCTTTGCCATCCGTTTTCTTATGGACAAAGCTCTGTACAAAGACAGGAATGCTACACAGCAGGAAGCCGTAAGCGTCATAGTAGGACATAGCGCACAGACCCATGCCAATGCCAAGAATCCAGCAGCTGCGCCGATTCCACTTGGTCTCCAGCCCTTCGATCCAGGCATATACGATGATGCCCGACGACAAAAGTGCCAGAGAATCCACATTCACATACGTATGCATGAACATGCACTGGGGCAGGAGGCAGACAAGGAAGGTGAACAACAGCGAGGTGCTGCGCTCCTTAAACAGCCGGGAGGATAATTTCCAGACGACTGCCGCCATCATCACGCCCAGAAGGACGTTGAAAAAACGACCTGCCACTTCGATGATATATTCGCTGTCAGAAAACAGGCTGACCACCTTCACGATCCCCGCCGAGAATATATAGGAAAGGATCGGCTGGAAGCCGTAGGAAAACCCCCATCCATAGAGTAGGATCTCCGGGTCTCCGCCATGCGGCAGCTTGCCGTGTTTTACAATAAATTCCACAATTTTAAACCGCTCTTTTTCATCCGGCGGCGCCCCGAAGGGCTGCATCATGCTCCAGAGGAAAAAGGCGCCAAACAGTCCCAGCAGAAAAAGCACAAACACGATCCGCCAGAACTTCTCATTTTTCTTATTCATACCCCTGTTTTCTCCATATTTTCCCAATTTTTCAAAACATTTCGTTTTCGTCAATGCCACACCGGCTTCTCCCCGTATGAGACATACAACATTTTACCATAAAACAAAGGTTTCAGCCAATGATTTGTACAAAAGTACAAAAAAGGGGAGCAGGGCTGCGCAGTCAAGCACAGTCCGGCCCCCCTCTTCTTTTATATATCGGTTCGCAATTAAGCTAATTTGATCGGGTTTACCTTAACGCCAGGTCCCATCGTAGAAGTAAGCGTTACGCTCTTCAGATACTGACCTTTGACAGCGGCAGGTTTTGCCTTGTTAATTGCACCCATAAGCGTCTGGAAGTTGTCGGATAACTGCTCCTCTGTGAAGGAAGCCTTTCCGATCGGTGCGTGAACGATATTTGTCTTGTCCAGGCGGTACTCAATCTTACCAGCTTTGATATCTTTAACAGCCTTTGTAACATCCATGGTTACGGTACCAGCCTTCGGGTTAGGCATTAAGCCCTTCGGTCCAAGTACACGGCCCAGACGTCCTACAACGCCCATCATGTCAGGAGTTGCAACAACAACGTCGAAATCAAACCAGTTCTCGCTCTGGATCTTGTGCATCAGCTCCTCGCCGCCGACAAATTCTGCTCCTGCAGCCTCTGCCTCTGCAACCTTGTCGCCCTTTGCGAATACGAGTACACGAACCTGCTTACCAGTTCCGTGAGGGAGTACAACTGCACCACGGATCTGCTGGTCAGCGTGACGTCCGTCACAGCCTGTTCTGATGTGTACCTCGATTGTCTCGTCAAACTTTGCTACTGCAGACTTCTTTACAAGAGCAATAGCCTCAGCCGGATCATAAAGGGTTGCGCGGTCGATTGCCTTTGCAGCCTCTGTGTATTTCTTTCCTCTTTTCATTCTAAAAACCTCCTAGTGGTAATATCGGGAGTAAACCCTCCCACATCTTTGTATGATTTCCGCAGGCAATCCGTCGATCACCCTTGGGGGTACAGTTCACTGAATATTAGTCGTCAACAACAGTGATGCCCATGCTTCTTGCTGTACCAGCGATCATGCTCATAGCAGCCTCGATGCTTCCTGCGTTCAGGTCAGGCATCTTGGTCTCAGCGATCTTCTGAAGCTCGGACTTCTTGATGGTAGCAACCTTGTTCTTCTGCGGAACTGCAGAACCGGACTTGATGTTGCAAGCCTTCTTCAGCAGAACTGCTGCCGGCGGAGTCTTCGTTACAAAGCTGAAGCTTCTGTCAGCATATACGGTAATAACAACAGGGATGATCAGGTCACCCTTATCAGCGGTTCTTGCGTTGAACTCCTTGGTGAACTGAACGATATTGACACCATGCTGTCCAAGTGCAGGACCAACCGGCGGAGCCGGGGTTGCCTTGCCTGCCGGAATCTGCAATTTAATATAACCTGTAACTTTCTTTGCCATCTTGGCACCTCCTAAATAATTTCAATCATGCGCGTTTTTTTAAAAAACGCGGCAGCACTGAAAGTGTTGTGGTATTCACGGGGGAATCCCTCCCACTTATGTGTTACATCTTCTTGATCTCTGTAAAACCAATCTCGACCGGAGTCTCACGGCCGAACAATTCGACGTTGATCGTCACGCTCTGTTTGCCAGGATTGATGGACTGGATCACGCCCACTGTATCCTTCCAGACACCGCCGATGACTGTGATGCTGTCGCCTTCCTCGAAGTCAACCACCACATCTGCGGGTGCAACGCCGAGCGGTCTCATCTCCTCTTCCGTGAGCGGCACAGGCTTGGATCCCGGCCCAACGAATCCGGTAACACCTCTGGTATTCCTGACAACATACCAGGTGTCGTCATTCATTACCATATTGATCAGAACATAGCCCGGAAACATCTTCTTCTGAGCCTGCTTCTGTACACCGTTCTTCACCTCGACAACGTCCTGCATCGGCACTCTGACCTCAAGGATCTGATCTTCCAGATGCCGGTTCTCGATGGTCTTCTCGATATTCGCCTTTACCTTATTCTCATACCCGGAATACGTATGCACTACATACCAGTTTGTCTCTGACATAAAATCACCCTTTGCCTCTTCACGTTCTCTCTTAACAGAAATTCCCGTCAGCCGATCAGGAAATTAAGACCGAACTGGATTATATAATCCAGGACTGCAATAAGAATTCCTATAGCAATGGATACGACTACTACAGCAGTTGTCTGGGTAGCCAGTGTCTTGCGGTCCGGCCAGATGATCTTCTTGAATTCAGACTTCAGGCCTGTAAACCAGCTTTTCTTCGGGGCTTTTTCCGTCTTGGCAGAATCTCCCATTCGAATCACTCCTTTACTGTATCCAATTACTTCGTCTCTTTGTGCAGTGTGTGTCTCTTGCAGAATCTGCAATACTTCTTGGTCTCCATCCGGTCAGGATGATTCTTCTTGTCCTTTGTCGTATTGTAGTTACGCTGCTTGCATTCTGTACACGCTAATGTAATTCTCGTACGCACAACTTCCACCTCCGCTTGATTTCTATTGCGGTCTTCCCCGCCTAATTGTGGGATGGCCCGTCGGCCATATTTTTAGGCATAAAAAAAAGACCTACTTCCATTCGCCTGTATAGAATATCATACGAAGCCCCGCCAGTCAACGTTTTTTCATTCTTTTTATGAAATTTTATGATTTAGAAGGTTGAGAAAACAGCATGGAAAGTTTATACTGATAGGGGACCCCAGAAGGAGGATTATTTTACATGGAAGATAACAGACGAACAACACACAGCGTGGACGATTATTATCCGAAGCCGTCCCGGGACGAGGAACCCTCACAGGAAAACCTTTCCAACCGCCCGGACGCAGAAGACACCGATGCGAACGACACCCGTGCCGACCGCACAGATTCCTATGGTTCTTATGCGGATGCTTCCGATGAAAACGGCGGCGCTGGTTTTTCCGATAACAGTCGCGACGAGGATCCTTACGGCCAGAGCAGCCACAGCTCTGAGGAGTATGCAGGTGGGACGCTGACCTGTCCCCGGTGCGGCAACGAGGTACCGGCCAACATGAATTTCTGCAGTCTGTGCGGCTATCATTTCCCGAAGACTGCGGACACCCCCTATCCACTGAACAATACCCGGATCGATGGCTATCTGGCCGACGACATCGCCCAGTTCGTGGGGCCAAACTATAACACCTATCTGAGGAAATTCCAGCGTGTATCTGAAGGACATGTCTCCTTCAACTGGGCCGCAGCTGTTTTTTCCAACCGCTGGATGGCCTATCGCGGCATGTTCCGCCAGGCTGTGATCTTTTCTCTGATCCTGAATGCTTTTTCCGGTATCGTTTCCTATCTGATCCTGACACTGTTCCAGTCACTGGGTACGCAGATTTCAGATTCCACGTACCTGCAGCTGAACATGTTTTCCATGGCACTCACTGTCTGTGTCGGCCTCATTGTCGGCCTCATCGGTGATTCCATGTACTGGAAACGGGCAAAGAAAATGATGGATCAGCTGTCCTGCCGGGGCAGAGAAGCCGTCTCCGACCAGCGCATTGCCCGGAGCCTGCGGGCCGCCGGCGGATGCAAGATGGGCTACGCCATCCTGATCATTTTCTTTGACCTGAGTATAAACCAGATCATCAGCGCCATCCTGTCACAGCTGATGGGATCATAAACGGAGCCGTTTCCTATTCTCAGCCCCAGGGATCGTATTCCGCGGGGATCCGTATCCCGCTGAGAATACTGGAATACTCCCAGAGATACCACAGACCGCCCTTTTGCCGGAGTTTCACCGGTCTGGCAGAATCTGCCCCTGCCGTTTTCAGGAATACCCGGATATACCCGTCCTCTATGTCCTGGGGGCGCGGATCCGGAAGCACATGCAGCACATAAGGCTGTGTCGGGGTATAGTTGTTCTGAGGCATTGCCCCTTCAAAATAGGCCATGGGCAGATAAGCCTTATCGCGCAGGCGATCCCGCAGGAATTGGCTGTCGTAGGGAGTCATGGGCCTTGGGCCACGCAGCATATTCATTGCCGCCGCCCCGGCTTCCCTGTCTTTTATGTATAGCTGTAATGCGCACAGGAACATGACGCAGGTGTTTTCCGGCCTGGAAAGATCCATCTGCGGACACATCCGGAATTCCTGCAAGGTACCGGGAATCTGATTCAACGTAACCAACATCTTTCTGTCCCCTTTCTACTTAATTTAAACGACTGAAAATCTGCGTACTGGTGGTAAGAATGCCCTCTGTATCTTTAAGACGCATTTGAAACAGCAGCGTATCCGCATCCAATACCGTAACATAGAATTCCTCTTCCATATAATTCTGATATACCGGTTTTGCGGCAGATAAGCGAAGGCGCCATGCCTCGTTGCCACAGCCCTCATAAACAGGTATTTCCTGATAGTCTGCCGTCATGTCCCGGGCCTCCCTGAGATAGCCGGGATGCCACTCATCGTAATAATCCACACCGTTCGGTTCCTCGCTATCCCATGAACTGTGAAATGTCAATGTACGGTTGATCTCCATTTCATCGGCCGTAAAGCTCCAGACCTCCGGCTCCCCTTCCGTAACAGTCTCACCGGAAACCATGCGCCATTGACCGAACAGATCTGCCATACAATATTCCCCTCCCCTGGCCGGCATGGGCTGCTGCCCCATCCAAAACCGGTCGCCAAAGGAGTCCAGCAGCAACTGGCCATCCGCCATATGCCCCTGGGCAAAAACCGCATCTTCCTCTGTTCCGCCATCCTCTGTACTCAGGAAAAAGCCACCGTTCCCATCCGGATACCAGAAGCAGTCCGGCTCAATCCCAAGCAGAAGATGACAGGTACCGATGTAGTCAAATGTCTGGGGACTCCACTCCCGATACCGGGCAGCTCCGTCTTCCAGCAAATACAATTCTATGGTCCAATCTTCCTCGGGCAGTGTTCCCTCCATGATCTGACCCTCTCTGTTTATTGTGTACCTGTCCGCCTGCCAGCAAGTATTCATCCACGGATCTTCCACATCTTCGGGATCTTCCGTATCTTCCACATTTTCCGTATCTTCGGGAGTTTCCGCTTCTTCCGCATTTTCCGGTTCCGATCCCGAAACATTTTCGGACAAAATCTCCTCATATGTGTTACTTTCAGCCTTTTTTCTCCCGCAGGATGCCAGCGGCAGCAACAGCAGGAAAAGCATCGCCACCGCAAATTTACGCCTTCTCATATCTTCCTCCTTATCTTTTCGTCCGTGTGCATAACACCCTTTTGCCACTTTTCTGGGAAAAACACAGCTGTCCGAAAACTTCATCTATGGTGTCCTCTCTATCCGCATAGGCATCAGCCCACACGCTGAAGGCATAGAGGTAGGTATACCCATCCGCCTCCGTCATAAAGACTTTCCAGACACTTGTATCTTCGTTTCTGCCGGTTGTATAAGTCAGAATATAGACAGGGCATCCCAGCGCTTCACTGTATCCACTGTTCTTTTCTACAGAAAGATCCTGGGGCTTCGTCTTATTGCCCGTCAGACGTGCGACACTCTTTTCCGCGTGCTCTTCCGGGGATTCTCCATCCTCGGTGGTGCCGGCATAAGCGCAGTTTATGAGCCCCATGTAATCATCCTGGAGCAGATCCTGATAATAATAGCTCCCGCCCGCACCATTTTCCGTTTGAGGAACAGCAACGTCTGCTTCATGATACAGGGTAAAATCAAAAATCCCGGAAGGGGCAGACAGGGAACCGTCATAGAGCGACAGAAAAGGCTGGTAGCTCACACTCCCTCCCATACTGTCCACAATCTCTGCATCCAGACTGGGCATGATATCGCTGATATTTCCCAAAAGCAGGATGGGATCCCCACAGTCACTGCGGTAAAGCACCTGACCGCTTTCGCCACGGAACGCATTGGCCTCATTGATGTCCCATGTATTGACTGCAACAGAAGCTTTTGGGTCCGTAGGAACCATGCAATAGACCTCATATCCTCCCTCCGGGTGAATGATCCACCGATCAGGCGGTATCTCCCTGATGAATGGGTATGCATCCAGATATTGCGCCGCCTCCTCTGATGCCAGAAAATCTGCAAGATCTTCCCCTGGCTCCAGAGCGGCACCCAAAAAAGCCACGGAGCAGATACAGCCCTCCGCCTTCGCTCCGGCACGCAGAGCTTCCAATTTATCGGATTTCTTTTCTCGCCGGTTCTGTATGGACAACATAGATTCCTTCCCCGGCTGAACCTGCTTCCCCGACTGAACCTGCTTCCCACCGCAGGCGGTAAGGAACAGGAGCAACGCGGGCAAAAGTACAAACGTGCATCTATATTTCATGTCATTGCCCCTTTCCGGTATATTTATCCATAGGAGCGGATCAGCTCCGCAGAACTCATGCCATCCTCAAAGAAAGGCGGACACATGCCGTTATCTCTGTCCTGCCAGATAAGCAGGTAGTCCCCGGACGGGTCGAGCAGGACGGGGAAGATGCCGCTGGCATCGCTGGGAGAATTTCCTACTCCCGTGGAGACATTCAGCTGCAGACAATCATCCACCATCCGCCAGTAGCCGGAATAGACCAGCTGATATTCCTGCCCGTCCTCGAACTGGTAATACAGTTCCGCAATGCCTGCGTAACCCGGTTCACCACCTCCGCCAAGCAGGTTGACAGACCATCCGTCACACACCCAGCAGCTATCCTCCAGCCCTTCCTCCGTGGGCGGCAGCCACCAGCCATCACCGCTCGGATCCGAACTGTCCGAATCTCCCCATATATTCAGACTTGCGGCATCGTCAAAATAGGTGAAATCCAGAACCAGAGGCAAATCGCCCTCGCCGAAGGGAATCATCATATAGCCTCCGTCCATCGCGTTCCACACCGGATACCATGTTACCAGGCCTCCCGCGCCACCGCTGTCACCGGCAATGATCTCTATATCCGGCTCATCGAAAAATTGCTCATAACCTACATATACCAGCACCGGCCGGGCATACTCTTCCCGATAGAGCACGTTATCCGATTCCGGCCAGACGCCGTTGCCTGTAGATTTCCATGTGACATGATTCACAGAAAGGGTAGTCCTGTCATCCCGCGGCACGATGCAATAAAGATCCCCGTAGCCGGAACCCAAAATGTTCTCAGGCGGGATCGTCCGGATAAAGGGCATCGTCTCCATCAAGCCAGGCACCTGGTTCCACATCCATTCTGTCAGAGGCGTGGTGTCATCTGCCTCCCGATATCCCAGATATGCTGCGGCCATGGCTGCCTGCGGTACATATTCCTCCATATATTCCTGCAGCCAGGTCAGTGCCTCCTGTGCCTTTTCCTCATCTGACACGACCGTTTCAGCCTTTTTCTGATGACCTCCGCTGCCGTCCAGCTCCCCCTTGCCGGGACTTTCCTTGCCGGGACTTTCCTTGCCGGGACTTTCCTTGCCGGGACTTTCACCGGCTGACAGGGGCGCTGTGTCACCGCTTCCGGTGTTGTCCTGCGTCCCACTGCTGCAGGCGGCAAGGCTCAGCAGGAATAAAAACGCCAGAAGAGCAGTCGCGATTCGCATGCTCATTCTCCTCATGAATTTGTTCCTCCTTAGAATTTCCCGCTGCGGCCCGAACCGCCGCCGCCGCTGCAACTGCTTGTATGGCCGCCGCCATCCGAACCTTCCCGTTCGATTTTGGTACGGGTTTGGGTTGTATGTGTGTAACGGTCATAACTGTCTGCCAGGCGCAGTCCGTCCGGGGTAATATATTCGTTAGCCTGCACTTTCTGCCGGACATTATTCAGCTTCCGTCTCAGTGTCACACAAATCGCCAGTGCCACCAGACAGGACAGAAATACCATCAGCCCAATCCCCCACCAGGGGTTGGCCCGCACCGGATGTCCTGCATCCGCTTTGGCAAGATACTCATCGCATGCGTCCAGGTAGTGGGAAATGCCGCCATACCAGTCATCATTTCCGAAATCGCCCAAAAAGCATCCTTCCAGCTGCTCCTGTCCGTATTTGTTAAAGGCATATTCCGCAGTTTTACCGTAAACAAACATGGCATAATCCCGCTCCTCCATACTCAGAAGGATCATAATGCCATCCTGTCCGCTGCCCATTCCGAAACTGTTTTCTCCGGAATGATAGATCTGGGTAGTCACATCATAAACATCCCCGGAACCATAATCCTCATAGTCGTCCACAAGAACCGCATAGACACCGCAGTTATACCGCTGGGAAATGTCCCCGGCCCGCTGCTCCAGTTCCTGCCACTGGTCAAAGGGAAGCAGATCGCTGATGTCAAAGATATAATTCATCAGAATGCTGTCCGGGCTCTCTGCATCCTGTTCGAAGGACTCTTCCGTCATTCCATAACTGCTATCTCCCGATCCGAAAAGATCCTCCACGAATTCCGCCATCCTGTTCACAGCGTGGGAAAGCGCCACAGCACTCACATCCATATCGCCTGACCATGCCCCGGATTCCTCTGACAAATAAGGCTCCATCGCCTCGGTAAGATCATAAAGCCAATCCCCGTAGAGCAGATTTTCATCCGTACCGCCCAGATAGACACACCAGTCGTCCTCAGCCAGTGTATACCCGTCTCCATAAGGCTGAAGCAGCAGGGTCAGGGTAATGCCGGAATGGTATTCCCCATAGCCATAAGCATACTTTTCGTAAATGCCTTCCGCAGCATCAAATACTGTATCATAATCACTTTTCGTCAGAATATCTACCCGCAGGTCAACACCATACTGCTCTGTAAGCGCAGGCAGCGTGACCTCTCCTGCATGCTGCAGCGATTCCGACCCTAACTGCTCTGTTTCATCGTAAATCACGCCGTAATCTTCCGCTGCCGCTGCCGGAATACAGAAGCTCAGCGACAGCAGCACTGACAGCGCAAAACATGTAAATTTCTTCATAGCCGCTCCCCCCTTATCTCTCATCTACAAAAGCGTAAATAAAACCGAGCTTACCACCGAGAGCGGCACAGCAATGGCGGCGAACAGCGCCCAGAATCTGCCGCGGCTCACGGGCAGTTCCCCTACCAGCCTGCCAGTCTGTCCGTTCATGGCAAACAGAAAATCTTTCCCATTCCACTTGGTGTTAAGCATCCAGACCGGCATGAGCGCATAGTGAACCTTCCCACGTTTGAGGGAGATGCTGCCCCCCTTGGGCAGACAGGAATCGTATCCCTTCACGCTATCCTGCAATGCGGCAGCCAGTGTGTTCTCGCAGCGTTTGTCAGCCCGCTCCCTGCTCTGTTCCACTGTCACGTCAAACTTGTCGGCAAGAAAGCCGGGCAGGTACGCTGTGGAAAAAGGTCGCAGTTCCGAATAGTCATACGGTTCAATAGAATCCATGTAATCATCCGGCATCTTGCTGGACGCATCCACCGGAACCTTCTCAAACGTGACAGAACCGGAACGGAAAACGTCATAATGTTCTGTCTCGGTGACCTCATAATTGCCGGAGCGGTATGTATGGGAACGGGTGGCTGCATACCGGGCATCGCCCTCCGCCTCACCATCAAACATCCAGAAGGGGACATAGACCCCTTTGATCTCCTGGATGTGGTTCCCGGCAGTAAAGGATCCCGGTAAGAAAATCTTGCCTTTATAGTGCTTTTTCAGAGCTGCGACCGCATCTTCCTTACTGAGCCTGAACGGAAGCACAAAATCAGGCCGCAGTGTACCGCCGAACTGCCCCGGCACTATGTTTGGATTTCCGCAATAAGGGCAGGATGTGGCAGCAGTACTCTCATCACAGATCAGTTCTGCACCACAGGAAGGGCAGTTATAGACTTTCATTCCCGCGGCATCCTCGCCCCAGTCACCGTTCAGGCCGGAGGTGTCCCAGCCGTCACGGGCTTTCGCCTCTTCGTCCTGCGCATCCTCATGGGCTTTCACGGCCTGTTCTTCTTTCTGCTGATAAAGCGCCTCAATCTCGGAGACCTCATAGGCGCTCCCGCAGTAATCGCACTCCAGTTTCCCGGATTCCCCGACAAAATGCAATGGGCCTGTGCAGGCCGGGCACTGGTAATTTGTTACTTGTGAAGGCATCTTTTATCTCCCCTTTCCGGTTTTATTTTCTTCTCAGATCAGCTTAGAGCCGCAATATTCGCAGGACGAAGCCCATCCGGGCCGGATGACGTTCTTCCCGCCGCAATAAGGACAGACAACCGTTTTGTATTCCTCTTCCTGCGTAGCTTTGTCAAAAGCTGTCAGCATGATACGTTTGTTAGACATATCAAGGCTGATATTCTTTAAGTATTTTTTCTGGATCAAATGGCGCACCTTGCGTTCCACATTCTTTCCGCCGATGGCGCCGGAGAGCCGGTCAAAAGAAATCTCCGGTTCAGGGCTGGCGTAAAAGCATTCTGCCAGCCGATGGGCAAGCCGGCTGTCGCTCTGGCGGCAGATCGGACCAAACGTGCCTTTCCAGATACACAGCACACCCATGGAAAGCATGAACAGCTCCGCAAGCACACTGCCCAGGTCAAACTCCAGATCAACCCCGAAAACCGATGACCCGATGAGCACACCTAAAAGGGCGAATGCCGCCATACGGATCAGTTCCCCCGTCCTGTAGCCCAACCGGACATTTTCCGTTAAATAAAGTTCCATATTGAACCTCCTCAATCAAATGTTTCACAATGGCAGTGTCCGCTTAGTCTTCACGGACTTCCTCTGCCGCAAGGTGATAAAATGCATCGGTCAGCTCACTCCCCGCATCGATCGGGGCATAGACAGAGCGGCCGTCTGTAAAGGTAAAGGACGTCCGGTATATCGTTTCATCAAGGACGTATATCCCATCGTCCGGCGGTTCTTTATACTCGCTCACTCTTGCAACAAGCCGCTGCTCCTTTACGATACGCAGGATCTCCTTTGCATCTTCCTCTCCGATCCGTTGGTTTTCCACTTCCGTGTGGACCCCACCGGAATCGACCACCGCATCAAAGGAAAAGAACCAGTCATCTCCCTCTTTTTCGATGGCAAACGAATAGGAACCAAACTGATCCATACTGCTGCTATAGACGGAAACACCACTGATCTCAACCTTTTCGGCAGCCCCGTAGTACTTGTCGGCAAGGGCATAGAGACAGGCAAGCGTCTGATCACCGCATGCGGTTTTCTTATCTATCCTGCTTCCGTCAGAGAATGTTATGCCGGAGCTTCGCATCGGCGCATCAGATATGTGAAAAAGGTGTTTCGGCTCACGGTATTTCCTGAGTCGTTTTATCTCACCATCCTCGCGGATGACTTCAAGAAATCCTTCTGCATCTTCCGCCGGGATGCGGAAAGAACCAAACGATGTGTAATGCTCCTTTTGGCTTCCCACATAGCAGTTTGCAGAAAAGAACCAGTTCTCATCTTTCTTTTGCAGTGCAAAAGAATACACAGGGAATCTTTCCGTGCCGTAATCAGACGTATGGAACGAAACAATCTCATCGACCGTGTATTTTTCGTTTCCGCTGCATCCGGAAAGTCCGAAAACCATCGAAAGGACTGACACAATAACCATTATTTTACATACCATTTTCTTTTTCATTGTTCATAAAACCGTCTGCCCACCTTTCATTTTTCCCGGCTACCCTGCCGCTGTGCATCTCCCGGTCCTATCATCGTCATAGCACTCCCGCCCCTGACCGGGGCGGGAGTCGGTCACATATGATCGTCACCTGTTTTCTTTCCTGCAAAAGACCTGCGCTACTGGAATTTCATGTTGGTAAGAATGATGTCCGGCATCGTGCCCTCGACACAGTCCATATTCCGCAGACCGATGGAAAAGGCACGGGTGTCGTCAATCTGTGCGATATACTGGATCCATTCATAACCGATGTACTTATAGGTGCGGCCATGGAAGGTGATGCCGCCGATGACGCGGTCTTCAATATCCTGATAGTTTTCGAATTTTTCCTTGTAATAATCGAAATCCTCCACCTTTTCCCTGACCTCAAACTGGATGGCGCCCGCGCCGAATGCGGTGGGATCATCGTTTTCCACCAGACATCGACCACTCTCGTCAAAGGACCAGCCACTTTCCGGAATGGTTGTCTTGACCGTTACATTGATCTCATCGTGGGCAAACATGGCGATCTTTGCAGAGAAGTCTTTCATTACAGCGTTTGCGGAGGCGGCCTTATTTGCTTCGGCAGCTTCGGCCTTTACGATGTCAAGATACTTCTCAATGGCTTCCTCGCTTGAAAAGCCGCTGGTGTTGTAGGCGCTCACTTCATAAACGCCAGTCTCCTCCTCCTTGAAATTGACATAGATAAAATGTGAGTCATTGTCCGCAGAGATCCACTTATAGTACCGGTAGTTCGCCTTCATATGGTCGCTGTACTCTTCCTTTTCAAACAAACCCTCCACGCCGAAGTAAGCAACAAGCTCCTCATAGGTAGTGTCAAAAATATTTTTGTTGACCTCGTTCATCCAGACATAACCCTTTTGCACCTGCTCTTCCGTCACAATACCGTCCCCTCCGGCCATATCCGTGCCCGGATTCGACGCGGGTGCATCTGCATTGATGCTGTCCGGCATAGACTTGCCCGCCTCGATCATTGGCAGGTACCAGTCCGTGTAAGAATAGGGAAGGAAATCTTCTCCCGCATCATCCCAGTAAAGTCCCCACGGACGCAGATAAATCTCATAGTGATACTCGTCGTCACCATCTTCATACCAGCCGTCAATGCAGATCATGTTATCCCGTTCCATCAGACCGGGGTCAACAATCCAGTCTGCATGTTCCAGTGCAACGTTGGTAAACCAGCCGCCCTCGGACATCATCGTGCCGTGCTCGCCGGTTCCGGACGTATTCAGGCTGACCTGCGCCGAAGCCATGGGTTCTGCCTTTGTGTAGCTCTCGTCCCACAGCGTAACGGTACCGGTAGAATCTGCACCAATGTCGATCACGCCGCAGACGTCCCACCACTGTCCTTCCATGCTCTCATAATAACCGGAGCAGCCGGTCATCTGCCACCAGCCGTACCAATCGCCGTTCCACCAGTCAAGCAGTGTCTCCTCATCCCCATCAGATGACGCAGCTTTCGATCCGATATTGGTGGCTGTTTCCCGGCTAAGTGTGGACGGATCGATGGTGATGCTGCCGTTTTTGCTGCCGAGCAGCTCCTCGAAGGTCACCTTGATCTCACTGGTCGTGTCCTTCAGCACGAAGGCCGTCTTCACCTCCAGGGTTGCACCCGGAGCAATTTCCTTGAACTGGTCGTCTATCACCGTAGTAAAGGCATCGTAGTCGGTAACGATAGACGCAATGTCCAGTTCAACACCATTCTGCATGGCCGTTTCATCAACGCTCCACAGATAAGAGGCATTTTCCTTGCTGTTGTTTGTAAAGTCCAGCGTCAGAACAACTGCATCATTTTGGTCTGAATCCTCCACAATACATGCGCTCTTATAAAGCAGTTCATAATCGCCGATCTTGATCAGGTTCGAGTCTCCCGGCGACTTGTTTTTGCCGCAGGCGGCAAGGCTGAACAGCAGCAGTACCGCAAGAAGCAAACATAAAAGTTTCTTCTTTGTTTGTCTCATAATTCCCTCCCAATTTTACAGAAAATCACTATTTTTTCTCGAAGGTTCCACTGATGCCGTAGCCGGAATTTTCGCTCATGGTGAGATTGCTGCCATCCACAGAAAACGTGTAAACAGACGGATCGCTCCAGCTTTCCAGCGTTACCGTAAGCTGGTCATCCTCAATGTTATAGGTGCCGTCCTGTTTCATGTAGGCATTCTCCATGGTGCATTTGCCTTTCCCGTCAAACATCCATGTGATAACGCCGTCATCCCCCAGGTCAGCTGACCAGGTACCTGCAAGGGCATCCTTGTTGCCTCCACAGGCCGTCAGACTCAGAACCATCATGAGTGCCAAAAGAAGTGCCATCATCTTTTTTGATATTTTCATTGTCATCCTCCTCCTTTGTGCTTTGTAGTGTCTTATCCATTGACAGCGCCGCCGCAAAATTCACAGCAGCCGCTGGCATCTGGTGTGGTGGTAGCTCCGCAGAACGGACAGGTTACTGCCGTTTTCGGAGCTGCGGCTGCGGCCGCTTCATTTCTTACCTGTTCCCGAACCTGGAGCAAGGCATCCCGGATCTCCTGACCCATCTCCTCATACTGCCGGTACTCCACGCTGGCGCGTACTTCTTCTGCGTTGGAGACAGGTACACCGATCCTCATACCGCCACCCACAGGTGCTCTGCCGGCCATACCGGGCCGGGTGCCGCCGCGCATCGGGCGAACAGCATCCGGTCCGTCCAGCAGGGTCTCTGCATCATTGTCCACCGCGGAATCGTTCAGCTGAAAGCGGATTTCATTAAAGTAAGGATTGTTGACATTGATCACGATATAGAAATCATAGGAATACGCATACCGACAGGGCGTAAAGCTTTGCCGTTTCCCTTCCGCGTCTCTATACTCAATCTCGGTTTTTCTCTCGTCAATATCCAGCTTACATCCGGTCACATCAGAAAAGGCCAGTACATCCGGATTGGCATCCGCCAGATTTCGGCTTGCAGTGACCATAAACAGCCCTGCGTCCTCATCCAGGAGCACTTTGGTGTCCTCTCCCAGCGTGCGGGTAATATGAAAATCGGCAACCTTTTCCTTATTCGCTTCCCGATAAGCCAGCTGCTCTTTGATTTCCTCCACGGTACTCTGCCTCCGGTCATTAAACCAGGGGGAGAGCTTTGCCGCACAGTTCTTGCAGCAGTTCCCGTCCTCCAGCTTTCGGTTGCCCAGCAACCCGATCTCGCCGCCGCAGATGGCGCATTCCTTTTTCTCAAACAGTTTTCCGAACAATGCCATAATCAATTTACCTCCTATTTATGAAACGGTATAAGCCGCCTTTTCTTTCTGATAATCACACCTGTGCGTCATTTTTCATCTGGACAGCACCATAGATGTACAGGCCGGGTACAAGCAGGTTCAGGATCAGGCTGGTGATATTAAACTTTCCTCCGCCGGCAACGCCGATGATCATAGAAATGATACTTAAGACGGCAATGATCACGCCCCACTTGATGCAAGCTGCCGCTTTGTGCGGCGCGTTACAGGCTCCGACGCCCTTGATGCCTGCGATAAATTCGATGACAGATGCCAGTGTCAAAATCAGGGCGCTGGCATAGAGCAGGCCGGTACCTTCGGTGCTCTCCATGAACGCCGCCAGGGCGCTGATGCCGAGAATGGCAATGACACCCCCAATGGCACCGATGACACCACAGATAATCATGAGAATAGAAGTAACCTTCAAAAATTTTTGACCTTTCATATGTAATATCCTCCTATCTTATGTTTTTGTTTGGTTGGTTGATCGTTTCAGGTGTTATGTCTGTTCGTCCGGCAGCCGCAGGCGCCCTATGCTTTTTATTGGATGTCACCGTCGTCAAACGGATCTCCGCACTCCGGACAAAACTTGGGCGGATGGGTGGGATCGTCCGGCTCCCAGCCGCACTTGTCACACTTGTACTGGGGTACCCCGGCCGGCTTGGGCTTGCCGCATTCGACACAGAATTTTCCTTTATTCAACGTTCCGCAGGAGCAGGTCCATCCTATGCTGTCCACGGGTCTGGGGCTCCCGCACTCCGGACAGAATTTTCCTGTTGCTGTAGCCCCACAGGAGCACCTCCATCCTCCCTCTGCCGGATCAGGCTGCTGCTGCGGTGTCTGCTGCTGTGGCGGCATCTGCTGCTGCGGTGCCTGCTGCTGTGGCGGCATCTGTTGCTGCGGTGCCTGCTGCTGACCCATCTGGAAAAGGCTTTGTGCATTCATACCGCCGACCTGACCGGCCATCCCCATGCCCATGAAGGCCATGGCGGGACCGGCATTGGCATTCGCAGCTGCCGCCTGCATGGCACCGGCCTGGGCCCCGACAAGATGGGCTGCCGCACGTGTGGGATCCATGAAAGCCACATTGCGCTGCAGTTCCTTGATCATCTTTTCGTCTTCCTCGTTGGCCTTGACGCTGGAAACGCCGAAGGAGACGATTTCAAGTCCCCGCAGATCCCGCCACTTTGCAGACAGCTCCTGGTTCAGTGCTTCTGCCAGCTCCGTGGTATGGCCGGGCAGGGCAGAGTAGCGGATACCCATCTCACTGATCCTGGCAAAAGCGGGCTGAAGTGCCGTCAGCAGCTCGGTTTTCAGCTGACTGTCAATGGTTCCGCGGTCAAAATCCGCTTCCACATTGCCGCAGACGTTGGTGTAGAACAGCAGCGGATTTGCCACCCGGTAAGAATACTCCCCAAAGCAGCGAATGGCGATATCAATGTCGATTCCCGCCCGCTGATCCACGACCCGGAAGGGTACAGGCGAGGGTGTTCCATACTTATTCCCTATGATCTCCTTGATGTTAAAGTAATACACCCTTTGATCCTTGGGCGCCTCACCGCCAAAGGTAAAGCGCTTGCCAATGTTCTGGAATACCTGATCGATACTCTCACCCAGATCACCCGAGAAAATACTGGGTTCCGTAGAGGTGTCATAAGTAAATTCGCCCGGTTCAGCACACACCTCCACTACCTTGCCCTGCTCTACGATCATCATGCACTGGCCGTCGGCCACAGCGATCACAGAACCGTTGGTGATAATATTCTCGCTGCCCTTGGTATTGACGGAGCGTTTGGATGTTCGTTTCTGTCCCTTAACTGCCAGCACATTGGCTGGAATTGCCTCACAGTAAAAATACTCTTTCCACTGATCAGCCAGCACACCGCCGGCAGAGCCTAATGCCGCTTTTATAAGTCCCATCGTTGCATCCTTCCTTTCATGTTTCATCTTGCTTCATTGACGTTTAAAATGCTTTCATTTTTTCATTTGCGCTTTGCTGTGAGCATTGTCCCGCACTGGGGGCAGAAAATTGCGTTGTCAGAAAGTACGGTTTCACATACCGGACAGCGACGGTGCAAATTAAGGTATACCTGGTAAAGTGTTTTCCGGGGAAGCCGGCTGCCGCATTCTCCACAGATTTGCTTCTCCGCGGGGACGGTCGCACCACAATTGGCACAGACTTTCAGCTGCTTCATCGTTTCCGGGCCAAATCCGTATTGCTTCATGCTCTCCATGCGGATCTGTTCCATTTGCTGCCTTGTCATCTCATGACCCATCTCCTCCGTATTGAAGCCGTTTGCCGCAGCGCGGACAAAATATTCCTGCGGAAGTAATCTCTTTGCCGCAGTAGGCGCAGTAACGGGGAAAATTTTCCCACGGCGCACATTCCACACATTCCGCTACATCTGCGTTATACATGGCATTTGATACCCATTTTCCGCACTTGTGGCATCGGTTAAAATATTTCCTTGCATCCTCCCAGGCAATTTCCACTTCCTGCTCCTGTGTTTCTGCGCGGACAGGCCCGGACGTATACAACAACGCACCTGCTATGTCACAAAAAAAACTGTACCGATTGCCCCCTGCATCAGCGATCACCCGATAGTGTGCTGTTTTATGAGCAAGCGCCATCAAATCCCTCCTTTCTTTTCTGACTCTCGATAAAGTCATGGTTGTATGGTATAATATCTGAAATAGATTTGATCTGTACTCACAATTTAAGCAATTTTCGCAATTTTGTCCCCACCCCAAACCCTCAAAAGGGTAGGATGAAATAAAAAAACGGGCAGGATGAGTAAAAAATCCCGATCCCGTCCAAAACCCGGTCCGAAAATGCTGCAAATGAGATACAAAGGAAGATACCATGATGAGATTTATATTTCGCAAGGAAGGTTCCTGCATGACGAAGCAGAACCAAAAAGCAGGCGCATTGTCAGCCACGCTGGTCACCTGTGCCATCCTCGCCCGCATTCTCGGAAAATTTAATGTTCTTCTTGTCCCGCTGGGCCTGGTCCGCACGATGATCTATATCGGCCTGTATATTGGCTGGGGACTCTCCGTCAGCCACCGCATTTTGCAAACACAAGTGCGCCGCTATATGATTGGCGTTTCATTTCTGACCGTTTTCTGGTTTGTTGTACGGTCAGTTAAATATTTTTTTGTGACGGATCCTGTTGTGATCCGGTATCTATGGTACTGGTACTATTGCCCGATGCTGCTCATCCCTTTGCTTTCCGTGTTTGTTGCCATGTCGCTGGGCAAGCCGGAAAACTACCGCTTACCGAAATGGGCGAGGCTGTTATATGTTCCCACCCTGTTTTTTCTGCTGTTGGTGCTGACAAACGACCTCCATCAGCTCGTTTTTTCCTTCCCGGCCGGATCAGTCTGGAGCGATGCAGATAACGGATATGCATACGGATATTATCTTGTCATGGGATGGATCATTGCCTGTGCGCTGACTGCATTTATGATCATGCTTATCAAATGCCGGGGAGCTCAAAGGAGAAAATACTTACCGGCACTTCTGCTGTCCTGCTCTATCCTATACGCCTTTATCTATGCCAGCGGCGCCAGATGGATGCAGGTGATAGGAGGGGACCTTACAGCGGCGCAATGCCTGATGTTTATTGCCATATTGGAAAGCTGTATCCAGTGCGGATTGATCCAGACCAATACCGGCTATGAAGAGATATTTAAGGCAGGAACCTTCCGCGCCCAGATCACTGACCATGACCATAAGGTCTGTTATGCCTCCGCAGATCCGCCCGTGCTTTCTGCGCAGGTTATGTGTGCGGCAGACAGAGGCCCTTTCAGCCTTGACAAACATACCCTGCTGAAAAGCTACCCCATCAAAGGCGGTCATGTGTATTGGCAGGAAGATATCACGGAAATCACTGCCCTGCTTGAAAAGCTGGAAGAAAACAGGGAAGCCATTGCAGAAAGCAACCACCTGGCACAGGAAAATTATCGTGTCAGGCTGGAGATCCACACCCTGCGGGAAAAAAACCGTCTCTATGATCTTTTGCAGAAAGAAACCGCCCGTCAGATCCGTTTACTGAACGACCTGTTTTCCCGGTATAACGAAGAAGAACATCCAAAAGAGCGCCGCCGTCTGCTTGCAAAGATTACCGTGATCGGCGCTTACATCAAACGCAAAGGCAATCTGATCTTTATCCGAGAAAAAACAGAAACCACCGACACCACAGAGCTGGCCCTGTGCATAGAGGAATCCTTTGCCAATCTGAAACTGACGGGGGCAGAATGCGAAGCGGACATACCCGGGGGCAGTAAAATCTCTACCCGGGATGCGATCCTGATCTATGACTTTTTGGAGGAAGTGATGGAGACCGCCATAGATGATCTGCGTTTTGTCTGGCTGAAAGCGCGTATTCTTACAGATTCCATCATTCTCCGTCTGGAGGTGGAGTGTGAAAGCTCCCTTGCAGATTTTCGGAATATCTGTGAAAGCTGCTCATTTGAAGATGGCGTATGGTGCCTGATTCTCCGCATCGGAAAGGCAGGTGGACAAACATGACCACATTTTATGCATCCTCCGAAACAGAACAGTCTGCATGGATGATCTGCCTGTTCTTTGCTTTGCTGTTGGACGTATTTCTTTTTCTCACATCCCTTGACCGGGGCGGGCGCAGATGGAGCAGGCTTTTCAATGTCGGGACTTTTATCGCTTTGCTGATCCTCCTGTGCACTGCCGGGGATGCCTTTCAAAAAAAGGCAGCCGGACTTCCTGCACATCCCCTGCTGCCGTTTCCCATGTGGTTGCTGTGGTGCATCGCCGGCATGGCAGGCACTTTGCTTCTCGGTCAGGCTGTCATCTTCATCCGTCAAAAAGACCGGACACTCAGTCACAATTCCGTAAAACAGGCCATGGATATGCTGCCCAGTGCCGTCTGCTATTTCACCCCTTCAGGTGCACTCAAACTGTGCAATCTGCAAATGCACCGCCTGTTCCACATACTGGCACACAGCGATCTCCAGCAGTTCCATGAATTGCAGCAGGCGCTTACGGCGTGTGACCGGGAAAGCAGTGTTGTCAGGCTTCCGGAGGAAGTGCCGTCCTATCTGTTCCCCGATGGCAAGGTCTGGCGTTACTCCCAGACAGAAATAACGGTGCCGGATGGCGCCGTTTACACAAAGGTAGTCTTTTCAGATGTGACTGAGCTTTACGAAAAGGGACAAAAGCTCAGGGAACAGACTGCACAGCTGAAGAAATTCTCCCGTGATTTAAAGGTTCTTTCGGACAATGTACTGACCCTTACAAAGGAGGCGGAAGTCTTGTCGGCAAAGACCAGGCTGCACGACCAGATGGGGGCGGGGATCATCGCTATGCGGCAGATTTTGCAGCAGGATCAGGTGTCCCGGGAAGCCGCAGACAGTCTTCTGTTGTTTCAGAAAGCGATCAGAGCCATTAAAAATGACGATGAATCCCCTCAGGAAGCCAGTATGCTTGCGGAATTTTTGCAGGATGCCGCGACCATCGGTGTAAAGGTAGAACTGACCGGTGAAATGCCAAAGCAGGGGGAAATATATCGCATATTTGTGATCGCCATGCGGGAGTGTCTGACCAACAGCGTCCGCCATGCGGACGCAACGTCCCTTTCCGTCACTGCCCGGCAGGATGGGCGCAACAGTTGCCTGTGTATCACAAATAACGGAATCTCCCCCAAAGGCCCTATTGTACCAAAAGGCGGATTACGCAATCTCCACCGCCATGTTTCGAATTCAGGCGGTACGATGGAGCTCCGGTGGACTCCGGCCTTTGCGCTGACGATCACCATACCCACAGAAAAGGAGGCGGCAGAATGAAGCAGGTGCTCATTGTAGAAGATCAGCGGATGCCCAGAAAATATATGGAAAGTATGATCTCTGACAGTAAATATTATGCCCTTGCAGCCAGTATCAGCGGTGCAGATGTTGCACTCGCCTATTGTAAGCGGCAGATGATCGATCTGATCCTGATGGATGTATGCACTTCTGGAAACAAGGATGGCATTGAAGCCTCGGCTGAGATCAAAGCGGCGTTCCCTGACATAAAGATTATCATTGTCACATCCATGGTCGAGGCCGGTTTTCTGGAAAGGGCAAAAGCTGCAAAGGTTGACAGCTTCTGGTACAAAGATTTAAGTCCCGAAGATCTGCTGGATGTCATTGACCGCACGATGGCGGGAGAACAGATCTTCCCCCGGGAAACACCACCGGTGAAATTGGGGCTTGTAAGCAGCACCGACCTGACAGCAAAAGAGATCCAGGTACTGCGCCTGGTTTGCGACGGTCTGGAATACAGTGAGATCGCCCGGGCGCTTTCTATCACAGAACGGACTGTGAAATATCATGTTTCCAACATTCTGCAGAAAACCGGCTATGCCAACAAAACCCGTCTTGCCATAGCAGTCACAGGCAAAAAATTTATTATTCCGAGCCTCCCGGAGGATCTGGATCCCGACATCACCGGATAACCGTGCAGACCGTTTATCACCTGTACCCGGGGACAGTGTGCGAAAGTGGCTTTTTTGCTATACTGGTAATATCAAAGGATTCAAAATGACTGACAGGAGGCCGCTTTATGCGAAGAATCGTTATTGATATGCAAAATATCCTGTTTGCAGATGCCGTAGCCGAAGCCCTGCGCAACTTTGATTCCGATCTGGAACCGTTCATGAGCGAGAGCCCCGACAAAACGCTGTCTCTGTGTGATACTGTGCTTGCAAATGTCCTGATCATGGAGGTCACCACATACCCATCCCGGACACTGGAAGAACGGCTGAAAATCCGAAACGCCCTGAAACGGAAGCATCCGGATTGCAAAATCGTGCTGGTGGTGGATGAAAATACAGAGAGGAAACTGGCTGACAGGGTGCGTCAGGCCAAAAAGGACGGTCTGGTGGATAATTTTATTTACGGCTCTGTTTCTTCCAGCTATCTCTCTGCTGTCATTGACGCACTTTAGAAAAGAGATGACGGCGGGCCGAATCGAAGACAGGAGGGTACCAACATAAAAAGAATATTCATTTTAGTTCTCACCATGATACTTCTGGTGAGCATGACAGGCTGCGGTAATAAAACCGCAAAGGATCCCGTCACATTGACCATGTGGCATGTCTATGGAAGTCAGACAGAATCACCGCTCAATGCGTTGATCGATGAATTTAACCAGACAAAGGGGAAAGAAAACGGCATTGTAGTTTCTGTTGTTTCCGTCACAAATTCCTCTGCAATCGATGATGCGCTGATCGCCTCTGCCCATAATGATCCGGGGGCGGTTTCCATGCCGGATCTGTTCACAGCCTATCCACGGGTGGCCGAAGAAATCGGGCCTGACAGGCTTCTGGATTGGGACGAATATCTTTCGGAGAAGGAACGCTCCGCCTATGTGGATGCATTTCTGGAAGAAGGCATCATAGATGGACGTCTGGTTATGCTGCCCATCGCCAAATCGACAGAGCTGCTGTTCCTGAACAAAACGATCTTCGACCGTTTTTCCACGGACACAGGCGCATCAGCGGACGATCTTCTCCATTTTGAGACCCTTTTCGATCTGTGCTGCCGATATTATGACTGGTCAGACGGGGCACAGATGTTTCAGATCAATGACTTCTACCATTACTTCCTGGTCAATATCGCCGGGCGGGGCGGACAGTTCATCCGGGACGGGAAGCCGGATTGCAGCAGCGAAGAATTTGCACAAACCTATCTGCCAATGGCCCGGGCGGCAATCTATGGCGGACTGTGCACCGGGGACGGCTATGCTTCTGACCGCTGGAAGACTGCCGAGGTGATCAGCAATATCGGTTCTACGGCAGGAATGCTGTATCTGCGGGACTATGTGACCTACCAGGATAATACCACAGAGGAAATTGAAACAGCGGTATATCCTTACCCGGTCTTTTCCGATGCCTCACCGGTGGCCATACAAAGGGGATCCGGTTTGTTTGCCATGAAAAGTGAAGATGAGAGAAAGAATGAAGCTGCCGCAGTTTTCGGAAAATGGATCACAGAGAATGAACATAATCTGGACTTTGCAACTGCTTCCGGCTACCTGCCGGTTACAGAAGATGCCTTTTCCACACTCTTCTCTGACATGGGAATTGTTGAAAATGAGAAATTCCAGATGCTTTATGAAGCAGTGGATCAAATGTATGGTTCCTACACTTTTTCTCCTTTGCCGCTGTATAACACTTCCGGTGAAACACAGTCGCGGTTTGAGGAAATCGTGAAGAACATATTATCGATTGCCCACCGGGACTATATCAGCCGCACAGAACACGGAGATGACCCGGAATCGGTTATGCAAGAGCTCCTTGAATCTTCACTTTCGGAAATCCGGGGAGCCACAGCACATTGACACACACAAAGGGGACAGAACTATGCTGCTACGCCTGAAAGAAATGAAAGCCGCACTGGCGGCAGCGCAAACGCAGGGAGTTTCCATGCGCCGCCGCCTGATGATCTACCTTTTTACCATCATCGTTTTTTTCGCACTCCTGATCGTTATGCTGCTGCTCCTTTTCGGCGCCATCACTCCCATCGGACATGAGCTTGAGCGGGCTTTGGACAATCAGCTGAAGAACTCTGCGAATCTCCTGGAACGTCAGGGCAACGATCAGGCTGCCTACGCACTTGATTTTTCCCAACAGATAACAGAAGCGGTCAGAAATGAACTGACAGATGCCGGGATTACCTTCGACCAGCTGCGCAATCATCCCGATGCTCTGGAATCCATGCAAAACAAGCTCTTTGAGATCGTCAACAGCCATATGCTGCTTACACCCTGCAGCGGCGCATTTTGCTTTTTGAACACAACTGTCAACGATACCCTGCCCGATAAAAGCTATAGCGGGCTGTATCTGAAGTTTGCGAATCTTTATGCAGAAAACACCATTCATAATGATGTTTGCCTTTTTCGTGGATTTCCCACTGTCGCGCGGAAAAAGAATATGAATCTCCACAGCACATGGCAGTTAGAAACACAGACGGAGGCGTTTCCGGAAATTGACGGATTGATGTCCGGCAAAAGCGGGAATCTTTCTGAATCCTGGTTTCTTACATCTGTTTATCAACTGCCCGACACCTGGGAAAGTGTCCGTTTTCTCTGTATACCCGTTTTAGATCCTGACGGAGTCACAATAGGTGTATGCGGCTTTGAGATCAGCAGTCTGTATTTTTCACTTTCTCATAAAACGATGGGAAGCGGACAGGCACATATCTTTTGCGCCTTGCTGACAGAAGAATCGGATCATTATGCAGGCCAGGTTGCAGGAAATCAATCCGGCTATTTCCCGCTGGTTGAAAATACTTTTTTCCTTGATGACAGGAAACCTCTGACGATCTTCCATAGCGGGAATACCAAATTTATCGGTAAAATCCAGAAACTGAAAATAGGAACGACGCCCCATCTGGTTGCCGTTATGCTCCCTGCCACGGAATACCAGGCGCTTATACGGACGGCACAGCTTAAAATTGCCGCATTTTTGTTCATTGCCTTTCTGGCCACGTTGGTCTCCGTTCTCTGGTGCAGCAAAAAATATGTTGCACCCATCTTACAGGGCCTGGAACAGATTAAGACCAGCACAGACCGGGCACAGGGCGAATCCCACGTTCTGGAAATCGAGGATCTCTTTGCTTTCCTCGCAGAGCAGGACCGGGCACATGAGGCAACTTTATCCTCTTTACAGCAGGAGCGGCTGGAAGCGCAGAGCAGGCAGGAGCGGCTGCAAAGCAAACTGGAACAGGCCAGCAATGATCTTGGATCTGCGCAGGCAGAAATTGCCCGGCTTGCCTATTCCAGAAAACAGGAGATCGATCCCGATGATTTTCAATATTTCTGGGAGGGGATCAGTCAGCTCACTCCGACAGAAAGGAAGGTCTTTGATCTGTATCTTGAAGGAAAAAATGCAAAAGAGATTCTTGCGATCCTGGGCGTGACAGAAAACACATTAAAATTCCACAACAAAAATATCTACAACAAGCTGGGCGTTTCATCCCGCAAACAGCTCCTTCGTTATGCCACTTTACTGAAGCAGCAGGAGGGAAAGGAACAGCAATAACGTTCCCGCACACCGGCACTCATTCGACCCCTGCCAGATATTCCCGCACACCTCTGGCGATACCGCCTGCCAGCAGGTTCTGGTAGCTGTCGGTGAGCAGCCGGGCACGCTCGGTACTGTCACTTAAATATCCAAGTTCCACCAGGATGGACGGCATGGTCGTCTCCCGGGTCACGATGAAATCCTCTGTCCGGGTGCCGCGATCCTTGGCGCCGGTCATGTTCACCAGCCAGCTCTGGGTCTTCTTCGCCAGCACACCGCCCTCTGCGTTATTGCTGTCATAGTAGATCTCGATGCCGTTGGCTTCGCCTTTCTCCAAATAGTTGCAGTGGATGCTGACGAACACGTTGGCACCGGCCTTGTTGGCCATCTCCGCCCGGGTGTAGTTGTCCACCTTCGTATCATCCGAGCGGGTCATCTCCACCTGATATCCGGCATCCGTCAGAAGCTTCTGTACCTTCTTCGCCACCGCCAGGTTGATGTCCTTCTCCAGCACCTCCTGATAGCTTGTCCCCTGATCCTTGCCGCCGTGGCCCGCATCCAGATAGACGATCTGCTTGTTCTTCACTGCCGCGGTCTTCTTGCCCAGCAAGGCATCTGCCTCCGGCAGGATCGAATCCCCGGTTACATTAACGTTCCCCGCGCCGAACAGACTGCCTGCCAGACTGCGGACGCCCCGTCCCATGAAAAACACCAGCGCAAAAACGATCACTGCCGCCAGAATATGTACCGGCCGCTTCCCCGTGGAGCGCCGCCTCTTTCCTGTCTTCTGTTCATGTCTGTCCGAATAATACCGGTCGGAATACCGTTCCTCCTCCCAGTCATCCATCCAGCGCTCGTCCTCCGCCTGGGTTCTCCGGGAACTTCTTATATGACAAAAATCCAACTGTCCGCTTCTTCCTGCACTCTGATACACGCTTCATCCGTCCTCTGCCGCCTTTGATAAATCAACTGTATCAGACAAATGTTTCTTTTTAGCCTCTCAAAATCTTAATTTTTATTAAAATATTTGTAATAATATCATATGAACATAAAAGTGGAATAATCATCCCACAGTATGCGAATACAACATCATATCCATAATCTCATCCAGCGTTTCGATGCTGGCCGTCAGCCGCTGCTGATCCTTCTCAGATAACACCGCCAGCCTTCTGGCAAGCTCCACGCTGATGCGGCCCACGTGCTCCTGTAGAAAATCTCTGCCTGTCTGGGTGATCTCCACATGCACCAGCCGCCGGTTCTTCCTGTCGTGGCTGCGGGCCACCAGAGAGCGTCCCTCCAGCTCATTGATCAGCTTCGTCAGCTGCTGGCTGGAAATGCCCATCTGCTCTGCCAGCGCCGTCATCGTCACCGGGCTGTCCTGGGGCCGGTCCAGAATCCACAGCGCATTGAACGCATGGGATGTCAGCTTCATTTCTTTATCCTCCACTGCCGGATGCCGCACCGTCGTGACCATTTTTTTCATAAAATTCACCAGCAGCAAAGCCAGCTCCATATTTTCTTCCATGTAATCATCCTTTCTCTTCCGAAATTGCTTTTGTTTTAACATATTTTTAAGAAAATGTCAACTTTTAGCTATATTTCACTTTTATTTAATATAATCATTGACAAATGGTTTCCGCGGGAGTATTCTATTTTCAAAATCAGACAAAAAAACACTGGCCGCCTGTTTCGGCCATAAGAAAGTGAGGTACTATTGCCATGAAAGAAGTAAAGCCACCCAAAAAGTCAATATTTTCTTACTATTGCATCGCTTTGCTGATCATCATTCTGTTTAACAGCTTCGTGTATCCCCGCCTTGTGAAAACGCAGATCAAGAGTGTGGATTACGGCACGTTTCTGGATATGCTGGATGAAAAAAATGTAAAAGAAGTGGAGATTGAGGACGAACAGATTGTCTTCACCGACAACGCCGATCCCACCGGCTACTACACCACCGGTCGGATGGACGACCCGGAACTGGTTGACCGGCTGCACGATTCCGGTGCCACCTTCTCCGCCATCGCCACCCAGAAACGCTCCCCGCTGCTGAACTGGATCATCTCTGTTGTGATCATGGTCGTTCTCGGCCAGCTGTTCTATTCCATGCTGATGAAGCGCATGGGCGGCGGCCCCCAGGCCATGAGTTTTGGAAAAAGCAATGCCAAGATTTACGTGGAGTCCAAGACCGGCATCAAGTTTGCTGACGTGGCCGGTGAGGACGAGGCCAAGGAAATCCTCACGGAGATCGTGGATTTCCTGCACAACCCTGAAAAATACACCGAGATCGGCGCTTCCCTGCCGAAAGGCGCCCTGCTGGTAGGCCCTCCCGGAACCGGTAAAACACTGCTGGCCAAGGCTGTCGCCGGAGAGGCCAATGTCCCGTTCTTCTCCATCTCCGGTTCTGAATTCGTGGAAATGTTCGTCGGCATGGGTGCTGCCAAGGTGCGTGACCTGTTTAAGCAGGCCAATGAGAAAGCGCCCTGTATCGTTTTTATCGATGAGATCGATACCATCGGCAAAAAGCGTGACAACGGCACCATGGGCGGCAATGACGAGCGGGAACAGACGCTGAACCAGCTGCTCACCGAGATGGACGGCTTCGACGGCCGCAAGGGCGTGAGCATTCTGGCTGCCACCAACCGCCCGGAGACACTGGATCCCGCCCTGTTGCGTCCCGGCCGTTTTGACCGCCGCGTACCGGTAGAGCTGCCGGATCTCAAAGGGCGGGAAGATATTCTGAAGGTACATGCGAAAAAAGTAAAGCTGGCAGATACCATCGACTTCAATGCCATTGCCCGTATGGCCGCAGGTGCATCCGGCGCAGAACTGGCTAACATTATCAATGAAGGCGCCCTCCGGGCAGTCCGGGACGGACGTAAATTCGTCACTCAGGCAGATCTGGAGGAAAGCGTGGAGGTTGTCATTGCCGGTTACCAGAAGAAAAACAAAGTGCTTTCCGACAAGGAAAAGCTCATTGTTTCCTACCACGAGATCGGACATGCCCTTGTGGCCGCCCTGCAGACCAATTCCGCACCGGTAACCAAGATCACCATCATTCCGAGAACGTCCGGCGCCCTGGGCTATACCATGCAGGTAGAAGCCCAGGAACAGAACCTGATGAGCAAGGAAGAACTGGAGAACAAGATCGCCACCCTTACCGGCGGCCGTGCGGCAGAAGAGCTGATCTTCCACTCTGTCACCACCGGCGCTTCCAATGATATCGAGCAGGCCACCAAGCTTGCCCGGGCCATGATCACCCGCTATGGCATGAGCGAGGATTTCGACATGGTGGCACTGGAAACCGTGTCCAACCAGTACCTGGGCGGTGATACTTCCCTGGCATGCGCAGCGGACACCGCTTCCATCATCGACCAGAAGGTGATCACCCTCGTCAAAGAGCAGCACCAGAAAGCACTGCAGATCCTCCAGGACAACCTGCCCAAGCTGCATGAGCTGGCCAAATATCTGTACGAGAAAGAGACCATCACCGGCGAAGAATTCATGGACATTCTGAATCGGGCGTAATTCCCATCACATAAAAAGTAAAGGCTTATATTCGACCCTGGTAAGGTTAAATATAAGCCTTTTCTATCATTCATATTTTTCTTAAAGTTCCTGAATAAACTGGATGGACACACCGTTAGGATCCTTCACGAAGAAAAACTTCGTCTTCGGATTGGGCGAAACCATCGGCCCCGGCTGCAGTCCTGCCGCCTCTTTTTTCTTTCGCTCCACTTCCACGTCATCCACTGCAAAGCCCATGGAAATGCCCTCGCTGCTGTTGGCAGCCTCCGGGTTGGCGATCAGCTCCACGCAGGGCTCCCCTGCTGCATTAGCCAGAAACACGATCTGGTGCGCCGGGTTGTCCCGCATATCCCGCACGATCGTCAGGCCCACCTGCTCCTGATAGAACTTCACAGAATCCTCCAGACATCTGGTCATAATCGTTACATGCTGCATCTTCATAAAACCCATCCCCTTTTCTTTTACGATATTTCCACTATACCATGATTGCCTGCGCTTTGCATATAAAATTTACAAACGCAATTCCCTGTAAAAACAAAAAAAGTTACAGCTCCCTTCGCATGTTCGTGCAGCCGGATTTTCATGCAAGCATGGAATCTGTATACAAGAACATATGCGTAAACTGTAACCAAAAAGCGGGTGATGGGAATCGAACCCACGTGTCCAGCTTGGAAGGCTGGTGTTCTACCATTGAACTACACCCGCAAAAAAACAAAATAAAAAAGCGACAGACGGGACTCGAACCCGCGACCTCCACCTTGGCAAGGTGGCGTACTACCAACTGTACTACTGTCGCATGTTCCGGTATTGAACCGGCAACAAAGATTATTATAGGACATGTTTTCCTATTTGTCAACAGTTTTTCTAAAAATATATATAAAATATTTTTTACACAATATTTTCTACCGCACCGCCCGCAGCACCATGCCGTTTTCCGCCGGTACATAAATGTGCAGCCAGCCGTTTTCCGTCTCCCAGCTTTCTTCCCGGGTGGAGAAGCCGTCCTCCCAGCTGGTGAGTACGTTTTCCATGCAGTCGTCCTCGCAGACGCCGATCTCCCACACGGGAAGATCCAGATAAACGCCCTCCTCCCGGTTGTTGAGGATGACCAGCAGCTGCTCCTGGCTGTCGAAACGGCCATAGCAGAGCACGCCCCGGTCTTCGTATACGGCCTTCAGGGAGCCGTAGGTCAGCGTGCGGTACCGCTTATGCATGGCAATGGCCTGCCGATGGAATTCCACCAGCTCCTGATCTTCTGCACCCCAGGGATAGGTACGCCGGTTATCGGGATCGGTGAAGCCGCACACACCGGCCTCGTCGCCGTAGTAGATGGTGGGCGCCCCAGGCCAGGTCATCTGCAGCAGCACCGCCTCTTTGAATACGGCTTTGCGCACGTTTTCCTCCGCCGCGTCGGAGCCCAAGTCTCCCACCCGTCCCACTTTCCGGTTCGTCCGGGTGAGAAAACGGGAATGGTCATGGTTGGACAGCTCGTTCATGGCCGTTACCAGCGACGGATAGGCGAAGCTGCACATGTGATGCTTCATGGCACCGCGGAAGCTTTCCGCATCGCCCAACAGGTCGTCGTTGCGGCCATCGCTGTGTTTTTCCATGCCGGTCAGGAACCAGGTCACCGGCTCCATGAAGGCGTCGTAGTTCATCACCGTGTCCCACTCATCGCCCTGGAGCCAGTCGCTGGCGTCCCCGTAGTGCTCCGCCAGAATGACCGCCTCCGGGTTAGCCGTTTTCACCGCCTGTCGGAACCGTTTCCAGAAATCATGGTTGAAAGCGCTGCTGTGGCCCAGGTCTGCCGCTACGTCCAGCCGCCAGCCATCGGCACAGTAGGGTGCTGACACCCATTTGCGGCCGATCTGCAGCACGTATTCCTGCAGACAGACCGATTGTTCGTAGTTCAGCTTGGGCAGGGTATCGTGATCCCACCAGCCCTCATACGCGCCGTTATACGGCCAGCTGCCGCCCTCCCGGAAGGAAAAAAAGTCGTGGTAGGGGCTTTCCTGGGCCACATAGGCACCTTTTTCGTAAGCGTCACAGCCCTCGTAGATCCGCTCCCGGTCCATCCATTTGTTGAAGGAGCCGCAGTGGTTGAACACACCGTCCAGAATGACCTTCATGCCCCGGGCGTGGGCCTCATGCACCAGCTGCGCAAACAGCTCGTTGCTGGCTTCCAGATTTGCCCGGTCTGTCACCCGGCTGATATAGCGGGAGGCATGGGTGTTGTCCATGTCACCTTCCGCCAGCGCCTCTCCCCCGTCCCGGAGGATTTTTCCATAATGGGGATCCACATAATCATAGTCCTGAATGTCGTATTTGTGATTGGAGGGCGACACAAAGATGGGATTCAGATAGAGCACATCCACGCCCAGCTCTTTCAGGTAATCCAGTTTGCTCATGACGCCCGCCAGATCACCGCCGTAAAAGGAGCGCACGTCCATGGCCTCAGGCCTTGTATTCCAGTCCTTCACCTGTTTGGCGTAGCCTCTGATGTAGGCGTACTCCCGATCCAGCACGTCGTTGGACGGGTCGCCGTTGCAGAAACGATCCACGAAAATCTGATACATGACTGCGCCCTTGGCCCAGGCAGGGGTGACAAAGCCCGGCAGAATGACAAAGCAGCGGCGCACCTGATCCGCAGAAAACAGTGTCTGCTCCGCCGCACTGCTGGGCACAACACCTTCCACGTTGCCTAGGTCAGAACGCCTCCCGCCGCCCAGCGACAGCTGACGGCCGTTCACAAAGTCCATGCGGGCAACACCTGCGTAAGCAGCCTGGTTTGCATCAACCGACATTCCGTATCGGTCATCTGCGCCACGATTTACATCCATGTCCATCTTTCTCCGGGCAGTCAAAACATCCCCTGATCCTGCACTGCCCGCCCACATGTGCACTGTGCCGCTTTCAGTCCGGGCAATCTCTTTCCCATCCTCGATCCCAGTTCTTGTATACACATAGCAGTTTCCTGCCATAAAGATTTCAAAATAATAGGAAAACTTCTCCTCCCCCAGCCGAATCCGGATCTCATAATAATCAAACCAGTCGTCCATGCTGCACCGGAGCATTTTGCTCTTGCGGCTGCCATATACGATCCACACCATGTCGGCGCTGTTTTTCAGCGTACGGAAACGGATGGTCACCCAGTCTCCGGCCGACGGTTCGATCGGGAAGCGATAATTTTCTGTCTCATCACTGTAAAGCGCCCGCAGCGCCTTCTGCTCTCTGCTCTGATCCATGTTCTTTTCTCCTGTGGTAATATTTTCCCTGGACAGCAAAAAAGACAGCCAAACGATCCGCTGTCTTTTTCGGAGAAGGTATTTCTTCTTTCTTATGGGGTGTAGCAAAAACTATATAATGTATTGGGGGGGGTTTTACGAGAATTATAGTACCACACACCGCAGAATAAGTGTGCACAAACATGAAGGAATTTTTGAAAAGTTTCTATAAAAAATATACAGAAGAATTTTCCTGTCCCGAAAAATCCTTCTGTATTTTTTCACAAGTTCTGTTCTTTTAGGCCTCAGATGTCGTCTGCGGAGCCTCAAATAAGGCTGCAAATTCCTCGCCGGAAATCTTTTCTTTCTCCAGCAGAAGCTGTGCGCTGCGGTGCAGAACGTCCATATTCTGTCGGATAATGTCGGAAGCCTGCGCGTAGCAGTCATCCACGATCCGCTTCACTTCCAGATCGATCTTGGTGGCCATGTTCTCGCCGTAGCCTTTGGCATGGGCAAAATCCCGGCCAATGAAAACTTCATGATCGTCGTTGTCGTAGCTGAGCAGGCCGATCTCACTGGACATACCGTATTTGGTCACCATGTCCTTGGCCATCTGGGTGGCCTGCTTGATGTCCTGGGAAGCGCCTGTGGTGATGTCGTCCAGGATCAGCTCCTCGGCGATCCGACCGCCCAGGGAAACCATAATCTCCTGGAGCATCTTGCCCCGGGTCATGAACATTTCGTCCTTCTCCGGCAGCGGCATGGTGTAGCCTGCTGCCCCCATGCCCGTGGGAATGATGGAAACGGAGTACACCGGGCCCACATCCGGCAGCACATGGAAGAGGATCGCATGGCCTGCCTCGTGGTAAGCCGTGATGCGCTTCTCCTTCTCAGAAATGACGCGGCTCTTCTTCTCCGCGCCGATGCCCACCTTGACAAAGGATTCCTTCACATCCTGATTGCAGATAAATTTCCGGTTGTGGCGGGCCGCATTGATGGCAGCCTCGTTCATGAGATTTTCCAGATCCGCGCCGGTGAAGCCAGCCGTTGTCTGGGCGATCTCTGCCAGATTCACATCGTCTCCCAGCGGTTTTCCCTTGGAATGCACCTTCAGGATCTCTTCTCTTCCCTTGATATCTGGTCTGCCCACGCCAACCTTCCGGTCAAAACGGCCGGGACGCAGAATCGCGGGATCCAGGATATCCACCCGGTTGGTGGCAGCCATCACAATGATGCCCTCATTGACGCCGAAACCGTCCATCTCCACCAGCAACTGGTTCAATGTCTGCTCCCGCTCGTCATGTCCGCCGCCCATACCGGTGCCGCGGCGTCTCGCCACCGCGTCGATCTCATCGATAAAAATAATACAGGGGGCGTTTTTCTTCGCATCCTCAAACAGATCCCGGACACGGGAAGCACCCACGCCGACGAACATTTCCACGAAATCGGAACCGGAAATGGAGAAAAACGGCACGCCCGCTTCGCCTGCCACTGCCTTGGCCAGCAGGGTTTTACCGGTTCCCGGAGGGCCCACCAGCAGCACGCCCTTGGGGATTCTTGCGCCCACCTCAATATATTTCTCCGGTGTTTTCAGGAAATCCACGATCTCCTGTAATTCTTCCTTCTCTTCCTCCAGCCCGGCAACCTTGTCAAAATTGATCTTGCCCACGCCGTCCACGGTCATCTTGGCCCGGCTCTTGCCGAAGTTCATCATCTTGGCATTGCCGCCGCCTGCCTGCCGGTTCATCATCATGAAAAATACGATAATGATGACCAGTACCACCAGAAGGGGCAGCAGATGTGCCGTAAACCAGCTTTCCTTTGCCACCTCCGTGACATTCACCGCCACCTGGTTGTCTTCCAGATAATTGATCTCATCTTTTACATCCGGGGTGTACAGCGTCTCTGAATCGCCGTTCTTCATGCTCACAAGGAGCTGTCCGGTGGATCCTTCCGGATTCATCTTTACTGTAACGGAACTTACATCCCCGCTCTCCACGGCTGCCTGATATTCCTGCCGGGTGTAGCTCTTCGACTGGCTGTTGCCGCCGCCCCAGTAGTACAGGAACAGCATCAGCGCCGCCATCAGAAGCAGGTAGGTGCTCATTCCTCTTGCTCGTCTGTCCAAACCTTTTTCTCCTCTCTCCTACGCATCCATATATCAATGCCCGGCCAAAAACGCGGCAGGCACGTTATTTTTCCTCATCCAGCTCCACAACGCCCACATAAGGCAGGTTACGGTAATGCTGGTTGTAATCCAGGCCATAGCCCACGACAAATTTATCCGGGATCTCAAAGCAGCTGTAATCCGCTTTGATATCCACCACACGGCGTTCCGGCTTGTCCAGAAGCGTACACAGCCTGATGCTGGCAGGCTTTCTCACCTGCAGGATCTTGATCAGTGTACTTAAAGTATTACCGGAATCCACGATATCTTCCGCGATCAGCACATGCTTTCCTTCGATATTTTCATCCAGATCCTTGATGATCTTCACTCTGCCGGAAGAAACGGTGCCGCTGCCGTAACTGGAAACGCACATAAAATCCATGCTTACCGGCACGGTCAGATGCTTCGCCAGTTCACACGCAAAAAACACACCGCCCCGCAAAATACAGATCATGAGTACTTCCTCTCCTTCATAATCCCTGCTGAGCTGTGCTCCCACTTCGGCAATCCGTTTCCGGATCTCTTCCTCTGGAATCAATACACTGATTTTCTCACTCATTCCATACTCCTCCATCTGCATGTATTTTCAGAACTTTCTCCGTCCGTTCTGTCACCCGGCAGGCCGCACTCATCCGGCCGCCGATCACCCACAGGACATGGCTTCCATCTGCCAGAAGCCACAATCGGTCCCGTTCCCGGCGTTCGATCTTCTCATCGATAAAATAGTCTTTCAGCTTCTTCCTGCCGCCCTGGTCATTGATGATCAGGTAATCTCCCGGGCGGCGGTGACGCAGCACAAGACTTCTTTTTATTGTATCATAATCCAGCCATTTCGTATATGTTTTTATCGGAATCCCGGTACCTTTTTTGAAATCTTCCAGGGAAAACGTGAGCTGGCTGCCGTCCGGCAGGAAAATCGTCTGCGAAACCGCGTCGGGGGCAGTGGCAGCTTCCTGGATAGGCAGAGAATATTCCGGCGCTCCTTCTGTGATCGGTTCCGTACTCGCCCTCCATCTGTTGTCTCTCCGGTTTTCCTGCTGCTTCGTTGTATACAGCGTCAGCCGGTCATAATTCTTTTCCGCCCGCACGCCGTGAGGCAGATCCAGCTGTTTTCCTGTCTCCCCGGCAAGCAGCCCCATAAGCGCCACATAATGCACTGCGCCCACGTCCTTGCACTGGCCGCAGCAGTCCAGGTAGGCCCTTTTCAGGGCAAAACGCGCCAGCACCGGTGGGGCGGATGTAAGGATATTCACATTTAATGTGACCCCTTCCCGCGACTCCAGCTGATTATTCTCAATTTCCTTCTGTGTTGTTCGACAATCTACGCCTGTCAGCGACTGTTTTCCATCCTCTTGTTTCGACATCTCATCATCTGTCGTTCGTTCCAGTTCTTGGAATTTATCTGCCATTTCCTGCGCAGGCTCGGCGGATACGCCGCAATCACTCTCTACGGCAATCCTTCCCTCTACGGAGAGATCATTCTCTTCCCGTTTCATCAGACACTTGCCGTAAAGCTGATCTGGTTCCTGCACGATCCGGCACAGTCTGTAAAGCCGCTCCGCCTCGGCCTCCATGTAGTCCATCACCTCGCCAATGGCATCGCAGGCCTCGGCCAGATGCGCTGTGGCCGCAGCATTGATCTGCCGGGCTTCCGGCAGGATCCGGTGCCGGACACGGTTTCTGGCATAGTCGTCGGTGAGGTTGGTGGAATCCGTCCGCCAGAATACACCCTGGGCACAGAGCCACGCCTCGATCTCTTCCCGGCTGACATCCAGCAGCGGACGGATGATCACACCCTGCCGGGGGCGCATGCCCTGCATCCCCGCCAGATGGGTGCCGCGAAACAGATGCAGCAGCAGTGTCTCTGCCTGATCTTCCCGGTGATGGGCCACGGCGATCTTCGTGCCGCCCCATTCCTCCCGCACCCGGGCAAAGGTCTCATAACGGGCTTTGCGGCCCGCCTCCTCCAGAGAGAGCCCTTCCCGCCGGGCCATTCCGGGCACATCACAGTGTACTTCCCGAAACGGAATGCCACGCGTTTCACACAGCTGACGGCAAAAGGCCGTATCTTCCAGCGCCTCCTGCCCCCGGATGCCATGCTCTACATGTACCGCACAGAGAGACAGCGGCATTTTCCCGGAAATCACCTGCAAAATCAGCAGCAGGCAGACAGAATCCGCACCACCAGACAGCCCCACCACGATGCGATCCCCCGGTGACAGCAGGGCATGCTGATCTACATATTTCATGATTTTTTCCGGAAAAGCATCCACCGCGCTCACCTCTCTCTCGGATTTTCTTTCGTTCTGATCAATCCTATATCAAATGGCTTGAATTTTGCATCCACGTTTGCTCCTGTTCCATGATTACATGAATTGATAAAAAAAGCAAGCCCTACACCCGCTGCCACAGTCCCCCCACGAACACGGTCATATCATCCCGGGCCTTTCCCTGGCATCGCTCCATCAGCTGTTCCATGAGAGCGGCAGCCAGCTCCCGGGGATTGGCCGCGGTCTGTTCCTCCAGCAGTGCCGCAAACTGTTCTTCCTTTTTCTGGCCGGAGAAAACATCCAGCGCTCCGTCCGTCACCAGAACGATGGTGTCCCCGTCCCCCAGCCGGAAGCTCTGGGTCTCGGGATCCAGATGGTGAAAAAGTCCCGCCGGGGTGCGGAAGCTCTGCACGATCTCCACCTGTCCGTCCCGCCGCAGAAACGTGGGTGCCGCCCCCAGCTTGCGAATGTCACAGCTGCCGCTGTACAGATCCACGGAGCAGATGTCCAAAGTGGAGCAGCTTTTCTTCTCATAAACGGAGGCCGAATTGATGAGCCCAAGGGCGGTCTCCTCGCTGACCCCCGCCTCCAGAAACTGTTCCAGCAGTTCGATGAGCTTCCGGCTCTCCGCCGCCGCTTCCCGGCCGCTTCCCATGCCGTCAGACAGACTCAGCACCGCCGCGCCCTGATCGTTCTGAAAATAAGAGAAACTGTCCCCGGACAGCAGTTCCCCTTCCTTGGGTACCCGGCTGATGCCGTAAAGCAGGCAATACCTGGTTTCCTCCACGAACAATACGGTCTCGTCCTCGGCCCCCAGTACGGTACGGCTGTTTCTGGCCGGTACCATCCGCCGGTGCAGCACCACAGACAAAATGCCCGCCAGATCCCGAATGGGCACGCACTCCCCCTTCCGGGCGTGCATGGTGATGTACAGCTCGTCCCGCCGCTTGCGTTTGTGCATGAGGAAAATTTTGCGCACCTGGGCCCCGCGCCGGTCAAAAAGACGGCAGAGCCTTCGATTGACCGGTTCCTTCAGCTCTCCCGTCCGCTGCATTTCCTCCGCCATATCATCCAGAAGACGGGCCATCTCCCACAACTGATCCGCCACTGCCTCCCGACCCTCCAGCAGCCGGTTGGCATAGTACAGCTTCATCCGCATATTGCGGAACGCCCACACCATACTGCCCGCCATTTTTCCCGCACGGATACACGCATCGCTCATCCCGGCGCGGATATCCCCTTCTGTTTTTCCCTCGCCCATGGCCGTCAACGCCTCATACAGCCGCTGATATGTGCCCGCCGCCTGATCCTTCCAGCATTTTCCAAACGACCGGCAGCCCCGGCACACCGTTCCTGTCAGTTCCTCAAAAATATCCTCTATATCCTGCCTGCCAAAGCCTTCCTTCCGACAGGGCATCCGATAATAAATGTCCGCCAGCTCCCCGAAGCTTCTGGCACACTCTTCCACACGTTCTCTTCCCGGATAGTCCATCCTGTGCACCCTCCCTTTTCCAAAATCATGGGAGTAATTATAAAAAACGGGCGATAAAATCTTTGTCAAAAAACAGACCCGTTTTCCAGATTTTTTCGCCAGATTTTCCCATCACAGCGATTCTCATACTGCATATGACATCACAAAAGAGCCGCAGGACAGCTCCTTCCCGGAACCGCCCTGCGGCAGTATTGTCTCTATCCTGTGCACCGCACAGACAGTTTCTATGATTTCTCAGAGAGGTGTACCACAGTCCTCTCCACCATTTTTAAGGTCTTTCGATTAAGTCTATACCATCCCCGGTTTCCGGGTTTTGCCCCCCCCGCATTTTCTGCCATCAGATTGCGCAGGGTGCGCTCCAGCACCGCAATGTCAATAGGCTTGGATACATGGGCGTCCATCCCGGCATTCAGGCAATCCCGGATATCCTCGGTGAAAGCGTTTGCCGTCATAGCAATGATGGGAATGGTCTGGCCCAGCGGGTTCGATCCACCTCGGATGGTTCTGGACGCCTCCAGGCCGTTCATCCGCGGCATCTGAATGTCCAGAAGCACCGCATCATAGTCCCCGGGCTTCACCTGTTCAAAAGCTTCCACCCGCTGTGCCTGCAGAACCTCTTCTGCCTGTTTTTCCGATGATGCGGCGAAGAAAGATACCCCGCCTCCTGCAGCACTGCCTGCAGATTGCCGGTCAGTTCCTTTTCCTCTGCAATCAGAAGCAGGCTTTCCACGGACACCTGGTTTTTCACACTGTCATCAATGGGAAAAGTCAGCGTCACATCAAAACAGCTGCCCCGGTCTACCGTACTGCGCACCGTGATGGTGCCTCCCATCAGGTCTACGATATTTTTCGTGATCGCCATGCCAAGGCCCGTTCCCTGCACCTTGTTGGTCATGGAGCTTTCGCCCCGGGTAAACGGTTCAAAAATATGTTTTACAAATGCCTCTTCCATGCCGTATCCATTATCTTCCACCGTGATGTGGAACGTGGCATGCTCCGGCTGGGGGCAGGGCAATTCCTCCAGTTCAAAGCGGATGGCGCCGCCATAAGGCGTGTACTTCACCGCATTGGACAGCAGATTCAGGAAAATCTGACGCAGGCGCACGCCATCCCCGATCAGGTATTCATGAACCACATGATGGGTACGGATCACAAAAGTCTGTCCCCGTTCTGCCGTCTGGGAGCGGATGATGCTGTCCACCTGTCCCACCTGCTCCGCCAGACTGATGGAATCCTGATTCAGCGCCACCTCACTGGACTCGATCTTGCTCATGTCCAGAATATCGTTGATGAGACTCAGCAGATGCCGGCTGGAAAGCTGTACTTTCTGAATATAGGTATGCAGCTTGTCCGAAGCATCCGCCTCATGCTCCATCAGGTTCGTAATGCCCACGATGGCATTCATGGGCGTCCGAATGTCATGGGACATATTGGCCAGGAAATCACTCTTGGCCTTTGTCGCTTTCTCTGCCACTTCCACGGCAGCAGCCAGCTCCTCATTGATCCGCTCCAGCTGGGCATTGTTCCTACGCTCCACTTCCAGCGCTGCCCGCTGCTGCATGCGCATCAGCCAGAAAATCGCCGCCGCACTGAAAATCACAAGCAGCACTGCAAAAATCAGAACCATGCGGATGGTGGTATTCACCAGCGCCACCGTATTGGTCGCCACATAAGCGGAAGGAACGAGGAAAATCAGCGTCCACTCGGCATTTTCCATCCGATACAGCGCATAGTAAACCTCCGTATCGTTGATCACTGCATTGGAATAGGCGATATTCTCCACTTCCAGTTCCTTTCTTGCCAGGTCAAAAGAACTGCCGTGCAGATACTCCATTCCTTCCAGAATATGATAGATATTAAACCCTTTCAGTAACCCGTCGCCATTGCTGCTGAACAGCCGCAGCCCGGCTTCATCCACCACATATACGCTGTTATTCCCATTATAGGCAAAGCACTCGAAATACGGATTCAGCTCTTCCATATTCTGTGAAATACCATAATAGATCAATGTTGTCTGCTGGCCGCCATTCTCCACCGTCACCGGTTCTTCCAGCCGCTGCAAAAACACCATCCGCGTTTCATCAGAAATGAGGGAATTGCTCACGTAGCTGACACGCTCCGAGGAAGAAAGAAGATATTCTCTCTCCCCGATCAGCCCCTGCCGTCCTTCCTGGGTATAGTACACGCCAAGATTGTCCACCGCAATAATGTCACACTGGATATCCGCAAGCTCTCCCAGAACAGCCTGGTCCTGCAGAAAATCCATCAACCCGTCCATGGTCTGCGGCTTCTCCCGCTGCAGTGTACGGCACTGTTCTGAGGCCGTACGCCACTGGTTGTTCATCACATCCTCCAGACCGGCAAACAGCTGGGTGGTCACCTCCCGCATCTGGCTCAACCGCTCGGCATAAAGCGTTTTATCAATATAGGCACTGTAAAATCTCAGAAATGCAAACACACTGATCAGCACAGCCAGTAAAGCTGCCATAACAAGCCAAAGGATTGACCGGCGGCTCTTTCTCCCGGCATCAGCGTCTTTCATTGATTTCCCCATGTTTTTCCTACTCCCAAACAATATCCTCTGCACTCAAAGTTTCAAACTGGCTCAGATATTCTCTCGCAGCATCCAGCCCAGACACACCGCTGTCCGTAAATCCTCCTGCTGCTTCCGCCACTTTCTCTGTCGCACCGCACACCGGAATGGTATATGTGGTATCATCGTCCAGTTCCATACCGCCCTTTGTCACAAGCACATACGGGAACGGATTGCCATTGCCATACACATCATATCCGGCTGCGGCCAGTTCTTTGATCTGAGATCCGGTCATGGTGAGTGTCCGGATATTATCATGCCAGCCCGTCGGGAATACAGAAACGATCTCCTCGTCGCCTGTCGGCAGCAGACGGGCATTCACCTGGGTCGGCTCCAGGGATTCCAGACCTTCTACCGTGGGAAGCACCTCCATGACATGAAGGGCATCTTCCAGCGTTCCAGCAAATGCAGGGTCTCCATCATCTCCGGCGTATCTGCCACCGTTGTCTCGCCCTTTAAGAACTTCTCCTGCCAGGCAAGTCCGTCAAGGGTACTTAAGAAACCGGTATCCGCGATGTTGCACAGATACTGGAACCCATAACCGGGATACTGCAGCTGGCAGCGGCTGAAAATATACCCTGCATCCTCTACCTGCTGCTTCAGTTCTTCCATCTCATCCAGATTCGTCGGCAGCGTCCAGCCGTTTTTCTCCAGCAATGTTTTATTATACGTAATGCCCAGTGCACTGTAACCCTGCGGCAGCATATAAATGCCGCCATCATATGTCACCTCACGCAGACGGGACTGGGTATAATTGTCTGTAAACTCATAAGCAGACAAATCCAGGAAATCTTCCTCATCGTCATACCGCCCCGGCGTATAAAACGATGTAAAATAGATATCCGTCATCTGTCCGGACAGGCGCATATCCTTCATATAGGCAGAGGTGTTCTGTCCGTTATAAGGGATGATCTCCAGATTGATCTCCGGATATTTCTCATGAACCAGATCAGAGAATGCAGACATGTTCCGATACGGTGCATTCATGGTAATGACCGGGTGATCGCTCTCCTCAGCACTGGCACTGCTGTTGTCCTCACTGTTGTTGTCTGTTCCCGCAGCCGTGTCCGTGCGACCGCATCCGGCCAGCAGCGATACCGTGCATGCCGCTGCCAGCAATGCACACAGAAGTTTTCGTCTCTGCATTCTTTTCCTTTGTATGACCATCAAATTTACATACAATTTCAAAATTTAACAACATTTTTACAAAATAATTATATACCCCCCAGACCGCCGCGCAACAGAAATCGGACAAAATTTCAGTTCACCCGCTCCATCTGTCACATCCTTATGATGCCTACGAATTGCTTCGTGCTTCGCACTTTCACAATTCTACCTGTCATTCGCATATCGTGGGATTTCCATCCCACTTTTATGCTCATGTCAGGGCGGATCTCAAGGTCTTGCATCCACCTATGAGCAAGCTCACGTGGATGCAGACTTTTCGATCCTGGCATCACAAAAAATAGAACAGCCGCACATATTTTCCGAATGCACAGCTGTTCTACTTGTCTGCCTTATAAATGGTCTCATTGGGGTACACCAACCCCAGCTTCTCCCGCGCGACCTCCTCCACATACTTCTTCGTCTGCATGTACTTGCGCTGCTCCTCAATGTCCTGGGTTCTGTCCTTCTCCGCTTCAATGTCCGCTTCCAGCGCAGCTTCCCTGGCCTCATAACTCTCCGCCCTGGCCTGGAGACGCGTTCCCTGCACGAACATGACGCCGAGGAGAATACAGACCGAAAGAAACATCAGGAAGCACGCCCTGCGGCCGCCCGAGGCTTTCTTAGTCTTTCTCTTTGCCATCTCTTCTACCCGCTTCACCCTTAAAGTTATATACTATCATTGTAAAAGGTTTCACAATTTTTTTCAATGTGTTTTTTACGATTTCCATGATTTTTCTGAAACCATGGGCCAGCTTCATACCAAGCCACATGACCGGCGGGCTGAACGCCCGGTGATAGGCCAGCATGCCAAGCAGTACGCCGACAATGGCATACCCCCGCACGGCGCCGCTGTTTTCCCGGTACAGCATGTGAAAAATAAACAGCGCATCAAACACCCAGTAGAACAGGTCTTCCGCCCCTTCGGCCACCGTTTTGTGGGGCACAAACAGCCGGAAAATCCTGATTCCATCGTAGACCGCCAGAAGGAACCCACCGCACAGAAGGGAGTGGAGAAACAGCATCAGCTCCTCCCGGATCAAAAGCTGCGTCAAGCCGTCAGCCGAACAGACGGCTTAAAATGGAAGTACCGGTGGGTTTGGCAACGGAATCCGAATAGGTCAGGCTGTCGATCTTGCCCTCAACGTCCACCTCGCCCTTTTCCAGCGTCAGCCGGTTCACGTGCAGGTCACTGCCCCTGATCATGAGCATCCCCTGATCCGTCTCCAGCAAAATCTCCGTCAGGTCAAAGGAAAGCACATCCACCACGCCGGTGACCGTCCCCGTCCGTCTCCCTTCCACCGTCAGCCGGTGGGCTTTTCCCGCCATCCGTTCTTCCATATAAAAAATCCCCCTGTCCATTTATGCTGTTCTCATAAATTATATTAGGGGGATTCTTATCTTATGACTTATAAATATTCGTACATATCCTTGGCCTCTTCCTTCCGCACCGTCTCCTGTACGTTCAGAACTCTGGCCTTCACGGATCTTGTCCCGAATAAAATCTCAATGACATCGCCTTCCTTGATGTTCAGGGAGGCCTTGGCGGGCTTGTCATTCACCAGCACACGCCCGGCATCGCATGCCTCATTGGCTACGGTACGCCGCTTGATCAGTCTTGAGACCTTCAGAAATTTATCTAATCTCATGATTTGATTATGCGTTGATTGCATCCTTTAATGCTTTGCCGGCTTTGAACTTCGGAGCCTTGGAAGCTGCAATCTGCATCGGCTGTCCGTTAGCAGGATTTCTTCCCTCTCTTGCTGCTCTCTCAGAAACCTCGAAAGTACCAAAGCCAACGAGCTGGATCTTCTCACCCTTCTTTAACTCCTCAGCTACAACATCAACGAAAGCCTTTAATGCCTTCTCGGCGTCCTTCTTGGATAATTCTGTTCTCTCAGCAACGGCTGCTACTAACTCAGCTTTGTTCATGGTAATTCCTCCTTAAAAAATACTCAAATTATCTAATAAAGTGAAGGTGCACGCACCCTGCTTTTATTATGCTTAAAACCTACATGCTTATTTATACCTGTTTTACGGGCATTTGTCAAGGAAATTAGGTCAAGTTCAGCTATTCGTTCATGAAATTTGAACACCGTGCTTGCACGGGTGGGCAGTTTCGTGAAAGAATAAGCAGAGCGCCAGGTAATGAGCAGAAATCAGCTGCGTAAGCAGCGAAAAGCATCGCAGATGCGATTCTGCGAATGGCGCGACTGAACTTGACTGCGCCCCGCTCGCATGTAAGACCAGTTATGTGAAAACGAATATAATGAGTGCTATAATTGAATAACACAATACGCCCCATAGATCACCAGCAGCAGCGCTCCCTGCCACCGGTAGCCTCTCTTTTTCACCAGGATCGGCACGGCCAGCAGCAGCATCACCCCGATGCCCAGCGGAATGTCCACAGATGCCACCTGGGGTGTCACCGGGATGCCGCGGATGGCGGCAGGAATGCCGATGACCAGCAGCAGGTTCAGCAGGTTGGCGCCGATGATGTTGCCCAGGGATACATCCTCATATCCCTTGATCAGGGCATTGATGGCGGTTACCAGCTCCGGCAGGGAGGTGCCCAGGGCAATGAAGGTGACGGCGATGACCCGCTCCGGCACATGGAGTGCCTGAGCCAGCAGAATGCCGTTGTCCACCAGCAGGTTGGCGCCCTCGAACAACAGCGCCGCACACACCACCAGGGTCACCAGCGGACGCACAAAGCCGCCGTCCGGTTTGATCCCCTCTTCCTGTTCTTCTTCCTCCGCGGAACGGATGCTGATGAGGGCATATACCACGAAGCCCAACAGCAGGGTGATGCCCGTTACTCTGCCAAACCGTCCCTTCACCGCAGCGTCCGCCATAAGAAACAGGGCAAACAGGACAAAATAAACGATCCGCCAGCGAAAGGTCTTGGCCTCTGCATTTTTGGTCGGCCGCACCAGCTGTCCCACTGCAGCGATCAGAGCGGTATTACAGATGATGGAGCCAAAGGCATTGCCCGCTGCAATGTCCGAGGATCCCTGCAGCGCTGCTGTGGTGGATACGAGGATCTCCGGCAGCGTCGTTCCCAGGCTGACGATGGTGGCACCCACCACCAGCTGGGGAATGCCCAGTTTTCTTGAAATTTCCACGGCAGCATCCACAAAACGGTCACCGCCGAACATGATCAACAAAAGACCGATCACAAATAAAACTACGGTCATCAGCATTTTTTCTTCCTCCGGTTTCTTTCTCTTCTTGTCTTTCTCTTCTTGTCTTTCTTTTCCGTCAGTTTTCAGGTTCAAAACGGGACTTCTGCACGTTTCGCAAAAGTCCCGTTCCTCATTCTAAAGCATTTTGTTGATCATTGCAAGTACTGCTTCTCCCATTTCCTCAGATAATTTATCTGCCTCTGCCAGAGAAGCGCCCTTCACGCCGTAGTAGAACTTCACCTTCGGCTCGGTGCCGGAAGGCCGGACGCATAACCATGCATCCTGATCCAGCTCGTAGTACAGCACGTTGGATGTGGGAAGCCCCGTGGGATGTACCTCGCCGGTAGCCAGATCGGTCACCGTATCCTCCCGGTAATCCCGGACTGCCTGTACGGTCCAGCTGCCGATCTTCTTCGGGGATTCCTGACGCAGCGTCTCCAGAATTTCCTTGATCTTCGCCAGTCCCTCCATGCCTTTCAGCTCAATGGATTTGATGGCATCCTTATAATAGCCATATTTCTCATAGAGAGAAAGCATGGCATCCCAGAGGGTCATGCCCTTGGTCTTGTAGTAAGCGGCAGCCTCCGCCAGCGCCATAGTTGCCACGATGGCATCCTTATCTCTGGCATGGGTGCCGATGAGGCAGCCGTAGCTCTCCTCCAGGCCAAACAGGTAAGTACCCTTGCCCGTCGTCTCAAATTCCAGAATCTTCTGACCGATGTATTTGAAGCCGGTGAGTACCTCGATGAGCCGGATGCCGTAAGCCTTCGCAATGGCATCTGCCATGTTGGTCGTCACGATACTCTTCACCAGTGCTCCGTCTGCCGGAAGCTTGCCGCCTGCCATCTCTTTTCTCTGGCCGATCTCATAATCTGCCAGCAGACAACCGGACATATTTCCGGTGAGGGCATGATATTCACCGGTTTTCGCATCCTTCACGTAGACACCCAGCCTGTCCGCATCGGGATCGGTAGCCAGCACCAGATCGGCGTCCACTTCCTTTGCCAGCTTCAGCCCCAGCGTAAATGCCTCTGCGGCCTCCGGGTTCGGATAGCTCACCGTCGGGAACTCGCCGTCCGGCAGCTCCTGCTCCGGCACCACGTACACGTGCTCGAAGCCGATCTCCCGCAACACTCTGCGCGCCGGGATGTTGCCGGTGCCGTGCAGCGGTGTGTATACAATGCGGATATCCTTCTGGGCCGCATCAATGGCATCCTGATGGATCACCTGGCTTTTCAGCTCTGCGATATACGGATCATCGATATCGCTGCCGATGTTCTGGTACAGACCGGCCGCCTTTGCCGCAGCCTTGTCCATGGTTTTCACCTGGTTATAATCCGCCACCGCGCGCACCTCTGCCATAATGCCGGTGTCGTGGGGCGGGGTGATCTGTGCGCCGTCCTCCCAGTACACTTTATAGCCGTTGTATTCCGGCGGGTTGTGGCTGGCGGTGATGTTGATGCCTGCGATGCAGTGCAGCTTACGCACGGCGTAGGAAAGCTCCGGTGTGGGGCGCAGAGATTCAAACACATACGCCCGGATGCCGTTGGCCGCCAGACAAAGCGCCGCCTCGTCTGCAAATTCCGGAGACATTCTTCTGGAATCAAAAGCGATGGCCACGCCGCGCTCCTGTCCGTTCACTGCGCAGATGTAGTTCGCCAGTCCCTGGGTCGTCTTGCGTACGGTATAAATGTTCATGCGGTTCGTTCCTGCACCGATCACGCCCCGCAGTCCTGCGGTTCCGAATTCCAGATCTGTGTAAAAACGCTCGCGGATCTCGTTATCATCATTGGCAATGGAGCGAAGCTCCTCTTTCGTCGCCTCATCAAAATAAGGGTTCTCAAGCCAGTCGTTGTATGCCTGTCTGTAGTCCATTGGTATTACCTCCCTGTAATCGTGCACCAGTTCTGCGGTTCACCTTTTTGATAGGTTTATTATACTATACTCCTGTAAAAAAAGGAACTTACGCTTTCATAAAAATTCACCGACAGACAAAACACTTTCGACAAATTTTCTCAATGGTAAGCTGTTATTCCCATCAAAGATTCACCCCATCTACTAAAAAACAGCCTGTGGCGTTTCATCCGGTTTTCGAGTTATCATGATATCTAATCCATTCGTCTCAGGAAATCCTCTTTTTTCTTTTCCTGCCGGATGAGAATGTCCAGCTTCTCCTTCGTCCGGTCGGGGATCCAGGATTTCCGGCTGTTGTAGTAATGGTTGGTGATCTTCCAGAATTTCTCCGGGTAGGAGAGCCGCAGCCGCACATATTCCCTCTCGTCGTCGGACAGGGGCACCACTCCATCGTACCAGGAGAGCATCTGCAAGCCGATCCGCGGATTCCAGTCCCATTTTTCCATGACTTTTCGCATAAAATCATACAGATCCGACAGCTGCACCCCCACATGGCAGCGGTCAAACTGCAGGAGCACCGTTTTTCCTCCCGAAAAAAGCACGTTGTGCTGATGAAAACTGCCATGGCACACCCGCCCCTCCTGCACCGCCCGGGCGTACAGATTTCCGTAGGCAGACTGAGCCAGCGCCTCCGCCGCCCGGGCGCCTTTTTCATAAAATTCCGGATAACACTGCAAAAAAGCGGCCTCAAAATCGGTCTTTCCCCGGCGGCTCCGCACATAAGAGCGAGTTTTTCGCATTTCCCGGTTGTGCCGCTCCAGAATGCCGGAAACGTCCTGCACAAAATCCGCCGCCTCCACCCCCTCCGGCAGTGCGATGCCCCGGCAGCACCGGTGCAGCCGGGCCAGGCATTCCACCGCTTTTTTCACCTGGGCTTCCTCCCGCAGGCTGCATTCTTTTCCCTCATACCAGACACGCACCACGAAGGGACGCTCCTCCCGATCCTTCGATGTGAGGCCGCCCTCTTTATTTTTTACAATAAAATCCGCCAGAAACCCTTCCCCGCGCAGATGCTCCAGCAGGCTGTCCTGAAATTGCAGCTTCCGCTGGGAGCCGCTGTATTCCCGCAGCGATAAAAGCCCCTGATCTGTGTCCAGAATCCGCGCGTCCCGCCCGCGATAGCTGTTATTTACCTGAAAATCATACTGCTCCAGCACCTCTGTTTTCGTATCTTCCACGCAAAATCCCCCCGCAATCTCTTGATGTTCTTTTCATCTTATGAGACTGTGGGGGGAAGTATGATTACAGCTCTTCGGTTTTTGCAGGAAGCCGGGACAGCAGATATTCCCGGGTATTGTGCGCCGGGTGCACCAGCACGTCCGCCAGCAGTTTTTCCAGGATCTCGCCGATCCGGGGGCCGGGACGGATGCCCGCCGCAATGAGATCCCTGCCGCCGACGGCCAGTGTTTTCAGGGACAGGCAGTCACCCGCTGCCAGCACTTCCTCATAAATCCGGCGGCTCCGGTCCAGGGAAGCCTGTTTTTCTTCCCGCTGGTACGTGCTCTGGGCGTCCATGTCCGCCTGTTTCACCGGAAACAGCAGGGGATAAATGTCCTCGCCCACCAGGTGTACTGCCTGGCGCACTTCCGCAGGGGTGTCGCCCAGATCCAGATCATGCCACCGCACGATCCGCGTCACATGGGAAATGGTGTCGTTGTCGAATTTCAGCCGGTGCAGGATCTCCGATGCCAGCCGGGCACTTTCCTTTGGATGGCCGTAAAAATGATCGATTCCCTTGGCGTCCGTGGACAGGCACAGTGGTTTCCCAAAATCATGAAACAGCATGCCCAGCCGCAGATACCGGTCAGCCGGTACGCAGGTCAGCGCTTTCAGCGTATGCTCGCCCACGGTGAAACAGTGGTGGGGATTGTACTGCTCGGTGTCCATCATGGCATCAAATTCCGGCAGGATCACCGCCGTGATGTCCAGCTCCCAGGCAGTCCGCAGCGTGTCCGGATGGGCAGACAGCAGCAGCTTCACCAGCTCCGTCTGGATCCGCTCCGCACTGATCTGGCGCAGGTTGCCTGCCAGCAGCCGCACCGCCTGTCTCGTATTTTCCTCAATGGAAAATCCCAGCTGGGCCGAAAAGCGCACCGCCCGCAGCATCCGCAGGGCATCCTCGCCAAACCGCTCCTTCGGGTCACCCACGCAGCGGATGATGCCCTTCTGCAGATCCTCATAGCCGCCGAAGCAGTCCTTCAGTCCGGTTTTCTCATTGTATGCCATGGCATTGATGGTAAAATCCCGGCGTTTCAGGTCTTCTTCCAGATTGGAGGTGAAGGTCACCTCTGACGGGTGGCGGCTGTCCGCGTAGTCCCCGTCGATCCGGTAGGTAGTCACCTCATAGCCAACACGATCCAGGATCACCGTCACCGTGCCGTGCTGGATGCCGGTATCCACCGTTTTGCGGAAAATGGCTTTTACCTGCTGGGGCGATGCGGACGTGGTGATGTCCCAGTCCCCGGGCGTGCGCCCCAGGAGCGTGTCCCGCACGCAGCCGCCCACCGCATAGGCTTCATAGCCGTGAGATTCCAGCTTCTCTATAATGGTTTTCACGTGCTCCGGCAGTTCCATCCGCATCCTGACGCCTCCTTTTCATTGCTCTTATTACGATACCTTCGAATTGTTCCGTGCTTCGCACTCCCACAATTCTACTCACTATTCGCATATCTATCGTGGAATTTTCATTCCACTTATATACTTTTATTGATTAATATGCTTTGCCCCAGTATACCATCTTCTTGGCGGGACGACCGCAGCATACGCACTTGTCGGAAAGCTTCTCCTGTGCAAACGGCATGCAGCGGGAGGTTGCTGTGGTATCTTCCTTGATCTTGTCCTCGCAGGCCTGATCGCCGCACCACATGGCTTTCACAAAGCCCGGACGGTTCTCGATGGTATCCTTGAACTCTTCATAAGTCGTTGCTGTGTAGGTGTGATTGTCTCTGTGTGCTCTTGCGCGCTCCAGCATATCCTTCTGCATCTGCTCTAACAGCTCGCCCACCTTCGCATTGAGCTCGGTGAGGGCAACCACGCACTTCTCTCCATTGTCACGGCGAACAATGACTGCCTGGCCTGCCTCAATATCCTTCGGGCCGATCTCCACACGAAGCGGGATGCCGCGCATCTCCTGCTCACTGAACTTCCAGCCGGGGCTCTTGTCGGTGTCGTCTACTTTGACGCGATAGTTGGAAAGCATGGCTTTCAGCTCCTGTGCCTTCTCCAGAACGCCCTCTTTGCGCTGCTGGATCGGGATGATCATGACCTGGGTCGGTGCGATGCGAGGTGGCAGCACAAGGCCGCTGTTGTCGCCGTGTACCATGATGATGGCGCCGATCATACGGGTGGTCATGCCCCAGGATGTCTGGTGCACATACTGTAATTTATTGTCCTTGTCGGTGTACTGGATGCCGAAGGCTTTTGCAAAGCCGTCGCCGAAATTGTGGCTGGTACCAGACTGCAGTGCCTTGCCGTCATGCATCAGGGACTCGATGGTGTAAGTTGCCTCTGCGCCTGCGAATTTCTCCTTCTCGGTCTTCTGGCCGCGGATCACCGGGATCGCCAGCACTTCCTCACAGAAATCTGCGTACAGGTTCAGCATCTGGATGGTTCTTGCCTCTGCTTCCTCTGCGGTTGCGTGAGCGGTATGGCCCTCCTGCCACAGGAACTCTCTGGAACGCAGGAACGGACGGGTGGTCTTCTCCCAGCGAACAACGGAACACCACTGGTTGTATACCTTCGGCAGGTCACGGTAGGACTGGATGAGATTTTTGTAAAAATCACAGAACAGCGTCTCAGAAGTCGGACGGACACACAGGCGCTCCGGCAGATCCTCCAGGCCGCCCTTGGTCACCCAGGCAACCTCCGGCGCAAAGCCTTCTACGTGATCCTTCTCTTTCTCCAGCAGGCTCTCCGGGATAAACAGGGGCATGTATACATTCTCCACCCCTGTCTCCTTGAACCGACGGTCCAGCTCCTTCTGAATATTTTCCCAGATGGCATAACCGGCGGGTTTGATGATCATGCAGCCTTTTACGCTGGAATAATCGGTCAGCTCGGCCTTCTTTACCACGTCCGTATACCACTGTGCGAAATCCACATCCATGGATGTGATCGCTTCTACTAATTTCTTATCCTTTGCCATGTCTTTACTCCTTTATTTTTATTCTTTGTTCTTTTTCCCTTATCCTTTTGTGATACCTCATCTGCTTGTGAGCAAGCTCACGCAGATTCAGACCTTTCGACCCTGGTATCACATAAAGGGGATGCTAACGAGCTGATACCCGGTAAGGGACCGGCTGCGCCGGCGGTACCACCCTCGTTAACATCCCCACAAGTTCTGGTCTGATGTTCACTTTATGCCCGTAACGCTGGACTGCGCCGCATCTTCTGCGGGGCTCCAAGGCCGGTTCCAGATGGCTTCCGCGGAAACTTTCACCTGCCGTTTCCTCTCTGTGGCGTGCCGTTTTCTGTACTATTCCTCTTCACTGCCTGTATCACATGATATTAGATATTTTATGCCCGGTTCGGGCAGTTTGTCAACCCCAAACGCCGCAAAAGCCAGATTGTTCGGCCGACAGGAGACGCACAATCGCTGTCCTGTCACCGGATGGGTGAAGGTCAGGGAACAGGCGCAGAGGGCAGGTGTGTCTTTCAAAACACCGTGCCGCCGTCCGGGAGCAATCGTCAGATTTTCTGTCGCATTCTCGACAACTTGAGATGATGCACAGACACTGCCATTCCCCGCTTCCTGTACCGCATTCGACATACTGCCGTATTTATTATCCCCCACAAGGGACGTTCCCGCGTGGGCAAACTGTACCCGGATCTGATGGTGGCGGCCGGTATGCAGATGGATTTCCACCAAAGACTGTTTCGCTTCCGTTGTCTGTACCGACAGTATCCTGTAATCCAGCGAAGCTTTCTTCGCTCCCGGCGTCTTTCTGTCCACCACCCGGGAGGTGTTGGTCTTGCCATCCCGCAGCAGGAAGTCTGTCAGCTGCCCTTCCACTTTTGGCAACACGCCCCGGGTGACAGCCACGTAGGTTTTCTGCATGTCGGTGCCTGCTGCCTGGGCGCTCAAAGCTGCCGCAGCCTCTTTTGTCCGGGCCAGCACCATGACGCCCTCCACCGGCTGATCCAGTCGATGCACCACACCGATGTACGTGCCTGCGCCCTGTCCTGCCTGCCAGGTACGCAGCAGGCTTTCCAGATCTTTTTCTCCCATTTTCTTTGTCTGAACGGCCAGACCGGCGGGCTTGTACACCACGACGATGGCGTCATCCGCATACAGCAGCAGATTTTTCCCGCGATACATGAGTGGCCGCATCATACCTTAAACCGGTAGCCGACGCCCCAGATCGTCTCGATGTACTGGGGTTTTGCCGTATTGAACTCGATCTTTTCACGGATTTTCTTGATATGCACGGTTACAGTAGCGATGTCGCCGATGGAATCCATGTCCCAGATTTTCTTGAACAGCTCTTCCTTAGTGAATACGTGGTTCGGATTCTGGGCCAGGAAGGTAAGCAGGTCAAACTCCTTGGTGGTGAAGTTCTTTTCCTCGCCGTTGACCCACACCCGGCGGGCGGTCTTGTCGATCTTGATGCCCCGGATCTCGATGATGTCATTTTCCTGGGCGTTGCTGCCGATGAGCCGCTCATACCGGGACAGGTGTGCCTTTACCCGGGCCACCAGCTCACTGGGGCTGAACGGTTTTGTCATATAATCATCCGCGCCAAGACCTAAGCCCCGGATTTTATCAATGTCATCTTTTTTCGCAGAAACCATGATGATGGGCATATTTTTCACTTCCCGCACCCGTTTGCAGATCTCAAAGCCATCCGTGCCGGGAAGCATCAGATCCAGGATCAGCAGATCATAATCCTTCTCCAGCGCCGCTTTCAGGCCGTCATCACCGTTGTTGCAAATAGCTACCTCAAAACCGCTGAGTTCCAGATAGTCCTTCTCCAGATCTGCGATGCTCTCCTCATCCTCTACAATCAAAATTTTACTCATTTGCCGGTACCTCCTGATATTTTCTCAGCACGAAGTACATGGTGGTGCCCTCGCCTTCCCGGCTGTTGGCCCAGATCTTGCCTCCGTGGTCTTCAATAATCTTCTTTACAATGGACAGCCCGATGCCGCTGCCGCCCTTGGACGAGTTGCGGGACGCATCCGCCCGGTAAAAACGGTCGAAAATGTAGGGCACATCCTTCATGGCAATGCCCCTTCCGTCGTCAGACAGCTCCACCTGTATGAAATCGCCCACATCCTTGACTTCAATGCCGATGTGGCCGTTTTCCTTATCCATATATTTTACGGAATTTCCCACGATATTGTCAATGACCCGCTTCAGCTGCTCCGCATCCGCAATGACCATCGTGGCCGGATCCACGTGATTCTGATAAGTAAACGTCATGCCCCGCTCTTCCAGCTCCAGCCCCAGCTCCTCCGCACAGTCGTCAAAATAATCCTTCACGTTGATCTTGCTGAAGGTGTACGGAATCCGGTTCGTGTCGATCTTTGAATAAAAGGTCAGCTCGTTGATGAGCCGGTCCATGTCGTTGGCTTTGTTGTAAATCGTCTTGATGTAGCGATCCATTTTCTCCGGCGTGTCCGCCACGCCGTCCATGATGCCCTCCACGTAGCCTTTTACGGCGGTGATAGGGGTCTTCAGATCGTGGGAAATGTTGCTGATCAGCTCCTTGTTTTCCCGGTCAAACTGAATCTTCTCCTCTGTGGACGCCTTCAGCCGCTGCCGCATTTCCTCGAAATCCGAGCAAAGCTCACTGATCTCGTCCTTTCCCTCGACTTCCAACCGGAAATCCAGATTGCCCTCCTTGATGTTCTGGGTCGCCACCTTCAGCTTGCGCACCGGCGTGATCACACCCCGATAAATCCAGGCCGTCAGAATACCGCCGGTCATGATAAGAATGAGGAACACCATAAGAATGATGTCAATAGCCAGCGAGTGCAGCTGGGGAATGGCTTTCTGGGCCGACGTGATCAGGAAAAAGCTGTACTCCGTGCCGTCTGACGTCGTCACGTCCACCTGCTTGATCATGGACTGAATGTCGCCGCCCAGATATGTGCATCCGTCCACGTCGTCGTCCGCATCCCCGAAATCCGGCAGATATTTCACGATATCCGGCTGATCCATCTGGGGACTTTCATAAATGATGGTATCCCCTTCCCGGGCGATGGCATAAGAAAACCGCCGGTTCAGCTCTTCATCCAGCTTCTGAATGGCTTCCTCTGTCACCAGCACATCAGGGTCTTTCTGCACCTGTGCATTCAGTGTTTCATGAATGGCCCTGGTGTAGCGCATCATGATCTGGGGCGTGTTGGAAAATGACTCATACGCAGGCAGATCAATGCCAAAATCTTTTTTCATGACCCGCATCTGGTAACGGCCAAAACCCACAGTTATGGCAGTCATCATGAGCATCGGCACAATGGCTATGATCAAAAAGCCTATGATCAGGCGATTTTTCAGTTTCATCCGGCAATCCTTCCTTCATCCGTTTGTCTTGCCTTATTATAGCATAGCATGTTTGCTTCCTCTATAAACTTATCCGTATATTTTATGAACTTTTTATAAAACAGCAGGGCCGCCTGCCTGGCCGGTATAAGCCGCTCCAAACTGCTCCCAGTGCACCCGGCCCGCCAGATAACGGTCATTGGCCGGTTTTTCTTTTGCCGCATAGCCAAGGGCCATGATGCCCAGCGGCATCACCCGCTCCGGCAGTGAGAACAGCTTTTTCACAGCCTCCACCCGCTCTTCATACGGGTAAATGCCCAGCCAGATACTGCCGATGCCCAGATCCGTTGCCTCCAGCAGCATGTTTTCCATGGCTGCGCTGCAGTCCTGCACCCACCAGCCCCGGTCCTTGTGGATCTCCCGATCCAGGTTGCCGCATACCACCATACACACCGGCGCGGTTTTTACCGGGAACGCATACTCGCTCACTTCCATGAGCGCTTCTTTTTTCTTCGGATCCGCAAACAGCACAAATTCCCATTCGGCGCTGCCGCCTGCGCTGGGTGCCGCCATTCCGGCCCGGAGAATTTTCTCAAGCGCTTCCTCCGGGATCGGCTGATCCAGAAATTTACGGATACTTCTTCGTTTTAAAATTGCGTCCATACAATGCCCTCCTTTTTTAGGTAATCATATGAAAAAATCGCCTGCATGGCAAAAGCCCGCAGGATTTCCCGTCTCCGGTCCTCCCCGCCGCTTCCTGCATGCAAGCGATTACTCGTTTTTCTTATATTATGCCAGATATTTCTTTAACTCGTCAACCTTATCCAGCTTCTCCCACGGAAGATCCAGATCGTTGCGTCCAAAGTGACCGTATGCTGCGGTCTGCTTGTAGATCGGACGTCTCAGGTCAAGCATCTTGATGATACCTGCCGGGCGAAGATCGAACATGCTGCGGATGATCTTCACCAGCTCATCGTCAGCCAGCTTGCCGGTGCCGTAGGTGTCTACCATAACGGAAGTAGGCTGTGCCACACCGATGGCGTAGGACAGCTGGATCTCGCACTTGTCAGCCAGACCTGCTGCAACGATATTTTTTGCCACATAACGGGCTGCGTAAGCTGCGGAACGGTCAACCTTGGTGCAGTCCTTACCGGAGAATGCGCCGCCGCCGTGTCTGCCGTATCCACCATAGGTGTCTACAATGATCTTACGGCCGGTCAGACCGCTGTCGCCGTGAGGGCCGCCGATGACGAAACGTCCTGTCGGGTTGATGAAGAACTTGGTGTTCTCGTCTACCATATCCTGCGGCAGGATCTCATCGAATACATATTTCTTGATATCTGCGTGAATCTGCTCCTGGGTCACATTCTCGTCGTGCTGGGTAGACAGAACAACCGCATCCAGACGGCTGGGCTTGCCGTTTTCATCGTACTCTACCGTTACCTGGGTCTTGCCATCCGGGCGAAGGTAGCTGAGGGTGCCGTTCTTGCGCACCAGGGTCAGCTGTCTTGCCAGCTTGTGTGCCAGTGCGATGGGGTAAGGCATGTACTCCTCGGTCTCATTGGTGGCATAACCGAACATCATACCCTGGTCGCCAGCGCCGATGGCCTCGATCTCGCTGTCGCTCATCTTGTTCTCTTTCGCTTCCAGTGCCTTGTCAACACCCATAGCAATATCGGTGGACTGCTTGTCCAGCGCAGTGATCACGCCGCAGGTATCTGCATCGAAACCGAATTTTGCTCTTGTGTAGCCGATCTCACGGATCGTATCACGAACGATCTTCTGAATATCGATGCTTGCCTTTGTGGTGATCTCACCCATAACCATCACCAGACCGGTGGTTGTGCATGTCTCGCATGCCACACGGCTCATGGGATCCTGCTCCATTAATGCGTCCAGAATTGCGTCAGAAATCTGGTCGCAGATTTTATCGGGATGTCCTTCTGTTACTGACTCAGATGTAAATAATCTTCTCTCCATTCCTTTTCCTCCTTCTTATCTTCCGTTATACTCCTGATTGCGCGCCTGACTGCTCACTATGGGCAACGCCAGGCTATTCGAGCTCCTGTTGCTTGCTCGTTACGAGCAGCGCTAGGCTCGAATCCGCTTCGCTTCTTCTCGCTTCTGCGGCTGTCGCCGCATGTCCAGAATCACAAGCACACTGTCTGGTATGCGAGCATCCCATCCAGCATGCTTGCATTCTGTCCGCGCTGCTCGTAGCTCGCAAAAAAATAAGCCCGCATACCGGCGGACTCGATCTCGATAATCAAATCCCCTTATTGTTCGATTACTCGCTCAGGCTGGCACCTTCCATACCGGGGTTGCCGTGACTTCACAGATCCTATGTATCTCCATCACTCTGAATAAAGGAATAATTACTGCAATATTGAATTGTCATATCTCATATCGGTATGACTATACACCGCCGCCCGGTTTTCGTCAAGCATTATTTTGTGATATGACAATTTTTCTCCGATAAGCAACAATTCTTCCCGATTCTGTCCAGTAAAAATGAGCACCTGTCGGCCGCATCCGGCCAGATATTCCAGTAGCTGGGACAGACGCACATCATCCCAGGTGAGGAAGGCATCGTCAAAAACAAGCGGCATCGGTTCCTCTTCCAGCAGCTGTGCTGCCGACAGACGGACCGCCATCCGGAGCTGATCTGCGGTTCCGGTGCTGAGCTGTTCCGGCTGATAGATGCGGACACCGTCTGTCACCGTCAGGGAACCATTTCTTGTTCCCGTATTGACCTGAATGCCGAAATATCGTCCACCGGTGATGGCCCGAAGGATCTCCGACGCCTGATCCGTCAGACGGTCTGCCCAGTTGCCGGACAGTTCCGCAGACACCTTGCGGATCCTGTCCCGGGCATCCTCCGCTGCCAACGCCTCCAGCCAGGCCTGCTGCTCCCGGGGAAGCGCCCGATCCAGTTCTCCCAGCTCTTCCAGGCAGTTCTGTCGTTCCTGCCCGGCGTCCAGAAGCTCCTCCTGCAGCTGTGCAATTCTTGCAGAAAGCTCCTGCAAGCCTGTGGTGAGAGATTCCGTCCGATCGCCGGCAGCCATAGAGATTCCTGTGTCGTCTGGTCTCCCCCCTTCAAACAGTGGAGATTTTTCCTGAAAGTTTCCACTGTTATCTGGCCTTACCAGATGCTTTTCATCCTGCCATCTGTCATTCTGGTTTCTGCCCGCCCGCCATTTATTCACTGCAAATATAATCAGTGAAATAGCGCCTGCAATAATACCTGTCACCGCCAGCGGCAACTGTCCCTTCCAGAAAAGGAACCCTGCTCCTGCGAAAAATACCAGTGATGCCAACAAAAACAACCACACCCAGCCAGATGTACGTCTTTCCTTTTGCCCTGTGACCTTTCGCTCTTCCCGGGTGTCATGCTCTGCTTTCTGTTTCCTCATACCAGAAGAAGTTTCCGTAACAGGAGCTCCTTGGGCAGTCCCTGTTCGATGCCGCCATTCTTTCTCTGCCTGATTTTCAAGTGCCGCATCCTCATACGAATACGGATATCTCTGCTGCTCCTGTTGTTTCTGCGCCTTTTGCTGTCCCGATTTCCGCGGTTGCCCCAGTTCTTTCTGATGTTCCAGCTTTTCCTTTGCTTCCCGGCACTGCGCTTCCATCTGTGCGATTTTCTCCTGTAACAGGCTCTCCCGCTGTTCCACGTAACGGATCTGGCTGTTCAGCTCCTGCTCCCGCTGGTGCCGCTCTTTTTCCAGCCGCCTGCCGTTGGCCCGCGCTGCCCGGCTGCGCTCTTCCAGAAGCTTCACCGCCGTTTCCACATCCGTCTGCTCTTCCTGCACCGTTTCCATATTTAATAAGTAGTTTTCCAGTGATTTCCACAGGTCTGCGGACAGCTCTGTCTGCTGCCTGCTGCTGACCACGTTTTCATAGAGGCCCTCACCTAAGCCCCCCAGCAGCATCTGTAGGTCACCCATGGACACATCCAGCACTTCCCCGTCATCCGTGCAGAACAGTTCCACCTTTTCCTGCCGGTCTGCAAACACCCGATGCAGCCGGAAATTCCGCCCCTGACAGGAAAAACAGAGGCTTCCCTCAGCCTGGGTCTGATTCCAGGGGATCAGTCGATGGTAATCGTCTCTGACCGCATTCCTTCCTCTGCCGCGACGCATCCCGTAAAGCATACAGCGAAGGAAGGAAGCCGCCGTGGACTTCCCCGCTTCGTTGCCGCCGGTGATCAGGTTGATGCCCGGAGACAGTGCGATCTTCTTTTCATGCAGGCAGCCAAAATCCCTGCAGTCCAGTTCCCCTATGATCATATTTCTCCTCCCCGGGCCGTCAGCAGCGCTTCCAGCCCATAGGTACGGCTCAGCTGTTCCGCAGGAGACAGCTCCCGACCTTCATATTCCGCCAGAAAACGGCCGATCAGCTGCCCCTGATACTGCCGGGAAAGGGCTTCCCAGTCCCAGGCCGGGCGGGTATAATCTGTCACATCCGCCACATTTTCCAGTGCCAGCAGGCGATCCACGTTCGGTTCCCACTGGGGATCCCGCTCTCCGGTCAATACGATACGGTACAGATAACCCGAAGCCACCTGCACTTCCCGATCCATTCCCCGGTATCTCTGACTATCCGGCTTCTGCCCGACATAGCCCCCTGCATGCTGCTCTGCATGGATCGGATCCACGGAAAGTAGCCTCTCCTGATCCTGCTGACTGATCGTTGCCTTACCCCCAGTCAAGCGTCTGACCCGATCCTCCAGTTCCAGCCCGGTGGTGGACGCGGTCACCGGAATCTCCACTGACACGTAAGTTCTGCGGGCCACGGGTACAAATTCCACTCGGGTACGATGGTCCCCCGTGCGCGGATCGATAGAAATCTCTCCTTTTATAAAACCATGCGCCCCCACATCGTTGACCTCTAAAGGCTCCGGCGCCCCCGCGTAAGCCATACAGCTATCCACGAATGCCGCTCCTGTTGTATGCCGCAGATTCTCTGATATTCCAAGTTCACTATACCCTTCTGACCGCATCGTCAGATTACCGGACATCTCAGTGACATTTTCTGCACGCACTCCTGCCTTCATCATCCTGTCACCGGCCATCCCGGCGGCACTTTCTGCACGCGTTCCCGGCGGCATTGTCCTGTTACCAGTCATACTTGTGGAGGCAGACACACCATCGACACCAACAGGCATCAGCTTTCCGCCCTGCCAGATGGCCGGGCGGTGAATATGTCCCATGGCCACATAGTCAAATCCGCCAGACGCGATTTTTCCGTAATCCATGGGAATATGGGACGCATCCCCGCCGTGAGCCATGAGCACATGCACACCTTCTTTTTCCAGTGGACACACCCGATCATACAGCGCCTCCCGGTACTCCCTTTTCTGATAACTGTGACCGTACACTGTCAGATGGCGGATCCCGCTGCGCCGTGCCGTCTCCTGGAACAGCTCCAGGCTCACCGCTGATAACTTCTCCTGTGAAAAAAAGAACACATTGGGGCTCCAGGAAAACCGCCGGTAAGCGCTTCCCTCCCCGGCAAAATCATGATTGCCCGCCATAAGGAACACCCGGGTATCCGGGATGAGCGAAAAAAGGTAATCCACTTCCTTCAGCTCCCGTTTTAATGGCTGCCGGTGGAACAGATCGCCGCACACAAACAGACAATCCGGCTGTTCCCGGACTGCCAGGTGGATCATATCCCGAAAAGTGTCCCATATATCCTGTCGGCGCTGCTCACTGTAGGGGCGCCCCCGATCCGGCACCGCCCCCAGATGCACATCCGCAATGTGATAAAATTTCATACCGCGCTCCTCTGCCTGCTGCCGCAGGCTGTTCGTTCGTTGATCGTGCAATTCCCTGCATACCCAAACTCACGAACCCGCGCTCACGCGCTTTACTGTCTGCTGCCGCAGACCGTTCGTTCGTTGATCGTGCAAGAAAAGTAAATGCCGTCTTCGACGGCGCTTCCTTTTCTTTTTCACTCATCATATCATAAAGTCGCCGGAATTTCAAACAAACGTTCGATTTCCGACGACTTTTATTTTCATATAAATATGCGAATGGCGCTCGTGAACTATAATTCTTTTATAATTCTTCCCCGGGCAGCTTCACCTCGAAGCGGATGCCCTCCGAACAGTTTTCCGCGTGGATTTCCCCGCCATGGGCGGTGACAATCTGCTTGGCAATAGCAAGCCCCAGCCCGGCACCTCCGGTTTCGCTGGAACGCGCACTGTCCATGCGGATGAATTTTTCAAAAATCATGGTCAACTGTTTCTCCGGGATGGCAGGCCCCTGATTGACAAAATCAATATACACCCACTGCTGCTGCGACCAGGCACTGATCCGGATGCACGTATCCGGGTAGCTGTAATTGATGGCGTTGCGCAGCAGGTTGTCAAATACCCGGGCCAGCTTGTCCGCATCGCCTGTGACCGTCAGATCCTCGTGGATGTCCACCTCACAGCGCAGGCCCTTTTCCGCCAGCACCGCATAAGCCTCATCCGCGATCTGTTCCAGCATCATGGACACATTGACCGGGTTCTGATCCAGCACCATATCCTCCAGACTGAAACGGGTGATCTCGAAAAACTCATCCATCAGTTCTTTCAGCCGCACCGCCTTTTCCAGCGAAATATGGGTACATTTTTTGCGCTCCTCCGGCGGCATATTTTCCGACTCATCCAGAATGCTCAGGTACGCAATGATGGACGTCAGCGGCGTTTTCAGATCGTGGGCCAGATACATGAGCAGATCATTTTTCTTCTGCTCGCTCTCCGCCGCCTCCTCTTCCCGCTGCCGCAGCTTGCGCTTGATGCTGTTCATATGCACCTCCAGCGGCTGCAGCTCCCGTATGAGATGAATGGGTTCTGTGGAATCGCTGAGGATATTTTCCACGCCCGCGCCGATCTGGTCGATGTATTTCGTCAGACCGTTGAGGGTCAGATAAAAAATCGCAATGAACAGGATGAAAAAGCCGATGACCACGATGAGCAGCTTGTTTTGCTGGAAGATCAGCTGATAAATGCGGATCGCCGTTGGCTCGGATACATGCAGAAAACCCAGCGCCCGCACAAATGCATCGATGAATCCATCCTGCAAAATGCCGTCCACGAAAAACACCAGAATGAACGCGCCCACAAAAATGGTCAGGATCGTGACTTCCATTGTGCGCAGAATGATGGTCCGTTTCAGCGTGCGATAGCTATTTTTCAATCTTATACCCCACTCCCCACACGGTCTTGATGAAATCACTTCTGCCAGTGGTGTCGCTCATTTTCTCCCGCAGATGCCGGATATGCACCATCACCGTATTGTTGCTGTTTTTAAAATATCTTTCGCCCCATACCTGCTCAAAAAGACGCTCAGAGCTGATGACCTGGCCCCGATTTTCACAGAGGATCCACAAGATGTTGAACTCAATGGGCGTCAGTGTCAGTTCTTTTTCATTATAAATGCACTGATGGGTGTCCTTGTTCAGCAAAAGCCCGGCAAAATCGATCACATTGTCCGACTGCCGCCGCTCCTCGCTGTTGTACTGGGTAAACCGACGCAGCTGCGCTTTTACTCGGGCAACCAGCTCCAACGGATTGAAGGGCTTGGCAATATAATCGTCCGCCCCCAGCGTCAGACCGGTGATCTTGTCCAGATACTCGGATTTTGCCGTCAGCATGATCACCGGAAACTTGTACGTTTCACGGATCTTCTGGAGAATGGTGAAACCGTCAATGTCCGGGAGCATCACGTCGAGAATGGCCAGATCCGGTTCTTCTTTTTCCAGAAAAGCCAGCGTATCCTTTCCATTATAAAACTTGTGCACCTCGTAGTCTTCGTTTTTCAGATACAGCTCCACCACATCTGCAATTTCCTTCTCATCATCTACGATGACAATTTTCTCTGCCATGCGCCCTCCTTTCTCACCATTCTCCCCGTTATTTTCTCAGTTTTGGTATTACAGCTCGCAGTTATTGACTGTTCTCGGGAACGGGATCACGTCTCTGATGTTGCCCATGCCGGTCAGATACATGACGCAGCGCTCGAAGCCCAGGCCAAAACCGGAGTGACGCACGGAACCGTATTTCCGCAGATCCAGATAGAAATCATAATCCTCTTCCTTCAGACCCAGCTCATCCATGCGGGCTTTCAGCTTGCCGTAATCGTCCTCACGCTGGCTGCCGCCGATGATCTCGCCGATGCCCGGCACCAGCAGATCCATAGCTGCCACTGTCTTGTTGTCCTCGTTCATCTTCATATAGAAGGCTTTGATCTCCTTCGGATAATCGGTGACAAATACCGGGCGCTTGTAAATCTTCTCGGTCAGGTAGCGCTCATGCTCGGTCTGCAGGTCACATCCCCAGAATACTTTATACTCAAACTCATCGTTGTGCTGCATGAGAATGTCCACAGCCTCGGTGTAGGTCACATGGCCGAACTCGGAATTCACCACGGCGTTCAGGCGCTCCAGCAGGCCCTTGTCCACAAACTGGTTAAAGAACTGCATTTCCTCCGGCGCATGCTCCATCACATAGCGGATCACGTATTTCAGCATGGACTCCGCCACGATCATGTTGTCCTTCAGGTCTGCAAAAGCCAACTCAGGCTCGATCATCCAGAACTCAGCCGCATGACGGGTGGTGTTGGAATTCTCTGCGCGGAAAGTCGGGCCAAATGTATACACATTGCGGAATGCGCAGGCAAACGTCTCCACGTTCAGCTGGCCGCTGACCGTCAGGTTCGTCTCTTTTCCAAAGAAATCCTGGCTGTAGTCCACCTTGCCGTCCTTGGTCTTCGGCACGTTGTTCAGATCCAGCGTCGTCACCTGGAACATCTCGCCTGCACCCTCGCAGTCACTGCCCGTGATCAGGGGAGTGTGCACGTAAACAAAATCTCTCTCCTGGAAAAATTTGTGGATCGCATAGGCGATGATGGAACGCACGCGGAAAACAGCCTGGAACGTATTTGTTCTCGGGCGGAGATGGCTGATGGTTCTCAGGTACTCAAAGCTGTGGCGCTTCTTCTGCAGCGGATAATCCGGTGTGGACATGCCTTCGATCTCCACCGTGTCTGCCTGGATCTCAAAAGGCTGCTTGGCCTGGGGCGTTGCCACCAGCGTACCGGTGACGATGATCGCACTTCCCACGTTCAGCTTGGAAACCTGCGCAAAATTGTCCATGGTGTCATGGTATACAATCTGCAGCGGCTCAAAAAAGCTTCCGTCAGACAGGACGATAAATCCAAATGCCTTGGAATCACGGATGCTTCGGATCCATCCGCCCACCTGAATCTGCTTTCCGATATATTCTTCTTTGTTTCTGTAAATCTCTCTTACGGTAATCAGTTCCATTTTCTTTCTCCCTGTTTATAAATTCTCTTCTCGCTCCCGGAAATCCCGGAAGCTTCCCTTTTTCCCTTGCCTCCGGCAGAACCGAAGTGTCACCCCTGATTATAGCGCAGGAAACGCCAGTTTGCAACTTTCTTAGAGAGGGATTTATAAAGATAGCAAATGCTATTTTTATATGATAGGAAAATTCGTCCTACCATATAAAACGCTCCGCGAGGGTGCGCACTCGGCGCCATGAGTAGATGGTTGCTGAAGCAACCGCGCCTCGGCGCGAGAATGTGCCAAGGCACATTCTTTATTTCACGTTATTTGTTTTTTATGTTATACTATGTACAGAGCAGACAGATACAAATATCTTAACCTTCAGAAAGGATGTGTTTTTATGCCATTCCTGCAACGAGAAGATTACACCACGGAAGATATTTACGCATTGCCGGAAGGAACCCGCGCGGAACTCATTGACGGACAGATTTACTATATGGCACCGCCCTCACGGAGACACCAACGAATTTCCACACGGCTGGCCAGTTTGATTGATCATTATATTGACAGCCATCACGGCACCTGCCAGGTTTATGCTGCCCCATTTGCCGTATTTCTGAATGAGGACGACAGAAATTACGTGGAGCCGGATATATCCGTCATCTGTGACACATCCAAACTCACTGATAAGGGCTGCAGCGGTGCGCCTGACTGGATCATTGAAATTGTATCCCCCGGCAGCAAACGCATGGATTATTTCACAAAACTGTTCAAATACCGCACGGCTGGCGTCCGGGAATACTGGATTGTTGATCCTGCCAAAAATCTGATCCTGGTTTATAACTTCGATGCCAGCGATTCCGAGCAATATACCTTCGCAGATACCGTCAAGGCCGGTATCTATGAAGATCTGTACATTGATTTCAGCAGTTTTGAAATATAGGTTTATTTCCCGGCTCGGACAAATTTCGGACAAACCTTGATTTTTGTTTTGTACCATGTTATACTATCGCCTGTTACAAAGCCCACAAAAACAAGGTCTTATCGGGCTTTCGCCGATTCCCGGCGTAGGTCATATACCGGTGGTATATGCCTCCGCGGCATTCGTCAGATATCCATGCAAGCATGGCTGCCTGACTCATTGCTGCGCGAAAATGAATCGAGTGTTCGTGACCTTCCACTCGTAAAACAAAACTAAAGGAGAACTGAATATGAAAGAGAACAAGGTTTTATTCATGAACCAGGCAGCCATGATCGCTGCCATCTACGTGGTGCTCACCATTGTAGGCGCAAGCGTAAGCTTCGGCCCGGTGCAGCTTCGATTTGCAGAAGCGCTGACGATCCTGCCTTATTTTACACCGGCAGCGATCCCCGGCCTGTTTATCGGATGCCTGATCGCCAACACGCTGGGCGGTGCGATCTTACCGGATATTGTGTTCGGCAGTATCGCCACGCTGATCGGTGCCTATGGTTCCTGGTATGTGCGTAAGCACCCCATTCTGGTGCCGCTTCCGCCGATCATTGCCAACACGCTGATCGTTCCGTTTGTACTGAAATACGGCTACGGCGAGCCTTTGAGCATTCCTTTTATGATGCTGACTGTTGGCGCCGGAGAAGTGCTCGGCTGTGGGATCCTGGGATATATTGTTCTGAAGCTGCTGAACGGTTATAAAGATGTGATCTTCCGCGGCGCTTCACAGGCGTAATTTATCGCAAAAGATAGGACGCAATTTTCTATCATAAAATAAAGGACTTCTGTCAGGAATGCCACTCATGGCACCTCGACGGAAGTCCTCTTATTTTTTTTATAATAATCCTTATCTTCGTTTTCCCGTCATCTGCTCTACAACGAGACGAAATACCTTCGTTTTTGGCATAGCCGCCCGTCCAAAAGGGAAATCCTCCTGATGATAGTGTCGCATGAGAATGGCCAGCGCTTCTTCTTTTTCTTCCTCCGGCACCAGTTCCAGTCTGCCGCGGCCGATGACGCTCTCATACTTCATGGTACAGCTCATTTTCTCATCATTCATGAACAGCTCATGGGAGCAGTCCATCTCGAAGCTGGCCCGGGGATCTTTCTCCATGAGTTCATATTTCTTACCTTCCATGGCACCGTGAAAATAGAGGGTCAGCTGCCCGTCCACGTCTTTTTCACCAAAATTCAACGGCAAAATATAAGGATATCCTTCTTCGTCATTCAGCGCCAGGCGGCACACATCGCAGCGAGATATCACATCCAGCAGCTCTGCCCGGTCTTTGATCTCTCTGTCACTTCTTCTCATCGTTTTTTCCTTTCTTCTTTATTTGTAAACAAATCAGCCGCTGCATGTTCAATTTCTCTGCAGCGGCTTTGTTTTTTTCTTTTATCAACCGACTTTTAAACGGAATTTCTGGATTTCTTTTTCACTGGATACTTTTTCCATCATGGCGCCGAGGCTACTTAATTTTTCCTCAAAGCTCTCATAACCGCGCTCGATGTACTCGATATCATCCACGATGGTGATGCCTTCCGCTGCCAGTCCGGCGATGACCAGTGCTGCGCCTGCACGCAGATCCGGTGCGCTGACATGGGCTCCGGTGTATTTGCTCACGCCGTTGATGATGGCGGTGTTGCCTTCTACCTTGATGTTTGCACCCATGCGGGAAAGCTCGTCCACATATTTGAAACGGTTTTCAAAAATACTCTCTGTCACGATACTGGTTCCCTCGGACAGCGCCAGTGCCACCGCGATCTGCGGCTGCATGTCTGTAGGGAAGCCCGGGTAAGGCAGCGTCTTCACGTGGGTATGGTGCAGTCCCTTGGAGGATACGACACGTACCGCATCGTCAAACTCTTCTACCTCACAGCCAATCTCGATAAGCTTCGCTGTGGTTGCTTCCAGATGCTTGGGGATGACATTTTTTACCATCACATCGCCCTGGGTTGCCGCTGCCGCAAACATGAAGGTACCGGCCTCGATCTGATCGGGGATGATGGAATACTCCGTCTGATGGAGCTTTGGCACACCCTGGATACGGATCACATCGGTGCCTGCGCCCTTGATGTTGGCGCCCATGCTGTTCAGGAAGTTGGCCACATCTACCACGTGGGGCTCTTTGGCTGCATTTTCCAGAATGGTGTTGCCTGCTGCCAGGGAAGCGGCCATCATGATATTGATGGTAGCGCCCACAGAAACAACGTCCAGATAAATATGGCTGCCGTGCAGGTTCTGTGCCTCTGCAATAACAAAGCCATGCTCGATCTTCACGTCTGCGCCCAGTGCCCGGAATCCTTTCAGATGCTGGTCAATGGGACGGCTGCCGATGTTGCATCCGCCCGGAAGCGGCACCTCGGCCTTCTTGTATTTGCCAAGCAGAGCGCCCAGCAGATAATAGGAAGCTCTGATCTTCTTGATATACTCATTGTCCACGTTCAGCGCGTCAATGGCGGAGCCGTTGATCTCCACAGTGTGGCGATCCTTGCGATCTACCCGCGCGCCAATGCCTTCAATGGCCTGAAGCAGGACGTTGGTATCTCTTACATCCGGTATATTTTCAACCAATACGGTCTCATCTGTCATAATTGCTGCTGCCAGAATGGCAAGTGCGGCATTCTTGGCACCGCCGATCTCTACTTCGCCGACCAGGGGGTTGCCGCCTTTAATTACGTATTGTTCCATATCACACCTCGAACTCTGTTGTTGCATATTCTATCATAAACCCGCGCAGGCATGGGAAACACCTGCTATGTCATTTTTTTAACTTATTTATGTTCCCTATATTATACCACATCATCACCATTTGTAAATACTGGTGCGCGCCATTCGCAAAATCGCGCTGAACTGGTTAGTTCAGGTATTTCAGCGGATTGACCTGGGAGCCGTTGACCAGTATTTCAAAATGGATATGCGGTCCGGTACTTCTTCCCGTATTGCCGCTGAGAGCGATCTTGTCTCCCTGCTTGACGGATTTTCCGGACGAAACAAGGATTTTGCTCAAATGTGCATAACGGGTCTGTTTGCCGTCGGGATGACGGATGGTGATGCAATAGCCGTAGCCGTTGGACCAGCCAGCGCTGACAACGGTGCCGCCGCAGGATGCCTTTACTGCGGTTCCCACAGAGCATGCCCAGTCTACACCTTTGTGCATTCTGCCCCAGCGTTTTCCAAATCCGGAGCTGTAACGGCCGCCGGAAATGGGCTTGATATAGGTAGGCGGTGCCTGGGTACCACGCTCAATGATCTTGGGCTTTGCCTCTGTCACAATGGTCTGGGCAATGATTTCCCGCCCGGTCTCATTTCCATTTTTGTATGTCACAAGAGCGGTGACCTTCCGATGTCCCGTGGAAGCTTCCTGGGTCACCACTTCTTTAGTGGTATACCAGCTGTCGTTGTCCACGTACTGCACCGGCTCCTCATAGTCTTCTTCATAGGAAACTTCTTCCTGGGTTACCACGGAAAGTTCCGGCTCCGGCGTGGTGACGGTGATCTCGTCGCCGATCTGCAGCACGGTGTCCTCGTCCAGGTCAGGATTGATCTCCAGCAACTTTGCCACCGTCATGTCATTTTTCTCTGCCACAACGGAAAGACAGTCGCCGGAAGTCACCTCGTAGGTCTGGTTCTCTTCTTTTTCTTTTGTCACATCTTCAATGGCCTGCTCCAGCGTGGAAATGCTGTCCGCAGACACATAAGACTCCGCGATCTCGATATTTTCCACAAATGCCAGGTTTTTCAGGCCGTCGCCTTCCCCAGTGGATTCGGGAAGATTTTCCGTATCAGCAGCGGCTTCTTCCTCTGCACCGGCATCTTCTCCCTCTCCCGCAGCTGCCAGTAATTCCTGCGCCTGGCCGTCATCTGCCGATGCCACACCGGCAATATCGGAACTTTCCTCGGTTTTCACAATCTGGGTTGTGAGGCTGGTCAGTTCCTTGGAAGTGTCGGCCACCAGCTGTACGGAATACTGATTATCCGTATCGTAAGGGCTCTTCACCGCATCCAGCAGCTCCACCACTTCGTTTTTATCCTGAAGGTTTACAATATAATCGTTGATTTTCACCGTGTAGGCTTTGTCCACCGTGCCCACAATGGTATCTTCCAGCGCCTGCTTCATGTTGTTCTGCAGGTCTTCTTCCTTGGAGGGAAGCTTCACCAGCGTCTCCACCTTGCGGATGTCACAGTCCGCCTCCATGAGCACCATGGAGTCCGCGTTGGAAACCACCTCTCTGCGCACCTGCAGGTAGGTGTCACGGCCAGTACTGGGATCTTCCACCTTACCCACCAGCGTGTTGTTGACGTACACCCCATACAGTTCTCTTCCGCCGATGATGCCCAGCGCGTGCAGGCCAAACCCGCCGCCGCCCAGTACCACCACTGACAGAGATGCCGCGATCACTGCCGGTTTCCAGTTCTTTCTGCGCCTTCTGTGTTTTCTGGAAGAGGATGTGCGTTTGCCGGAAGACTTTTTCTTTTTCCCGGTGGCAGATTTGGAGCTGACGGATTTCAACTGCCCGGACTTTTTCCTGTCGGTCTTTCCTGTGCCAGACTTATCACTGACAGATTTTCTGCCGGACTTGGCGGACGCCTTTTTCTTCTTCACAGGGGCTGCTTCTGCTGCTGTGTCTTCTGTTATCTCTGCCTCGTCAAAATCAGCCATATCCTCTGTCTGATAGGGTATGGTATCAGCCTTCTTCTCTTCCATCCGGCTGGATTTTTTCGCTGCCTTCGTCCTGGATGCCCGGACAGCTTCCTGCACGGCATCCGTATCCATCATGGCCGTCAGCTGCTTGCTGATCTCCTCGGACTGTACCACTGCTTTTCTGGGCCGCCGGGGGATGTCCTCATCCTCCTCTTCGGTCTGCTGCGTTGCTGCATATCGCGGCTCTGTAAAAATTCTGCCTGCTGTCTGTTCCTGACGAGATCCTGTAAAGATTCCGTCTGCTGCCTGCTCCTGACGAGATTCCTCCAGGGTTTCATCTGCTGCCCGCTTCTGCCGCTTTCCAGCAGACGCAAAAACAGCTCCGGAAGCTTTCCCGCTCCCGAAGTCCTCGTGATTTTCGTTTTCTTCTATATTATTATGTGTATTTGCATCAAATTCTTCTGTCAGTTCTTCCCTGCTGTCCGTCTGCTCATCTGCAAAAATAAAATCCGGCAGATCCCGCTCGAAGGCTTCCATCTCCTCGTAGTACTTGCGGCGGGCCTCCCGACGCGCCTCAATCTCCTCCTGGGAGCGAACCTGTCTGCCTGAATTGTTACTTTTTCTTTTCATAAACACACCCGGTCGTAATATATTTGTAATAATTATACTAGCAGTTCTCCTATCATTTGTAAAGTTTTTTCTTTACAAAACTCTGCTCGTTTCTTCCGAACACGATTGCCAACCTGGTCGCAGCAAAAATGAACACCGGCAGCTCTGTCACAAACAACCTTATTCAAGCATCCAAAAGTGGTCAGAAAATCGAACGTGATAATACCTGCTACCCCTGTCTTCTCTGTCGGAATGCCTCGTACATGAGCAACGCGGACGCCACACCCGCATTGAGGGATTCCACCTGGCCCTCCATGGGAATGCGAATGTACTGATCAGCCAGCGCCGCCGTCTCCTCCGTCAGGCCGTTTCCCTCGTTTCCGATGAGAAAAGCACAGCCTCTGTGATAATCCGGCTCATCATAGGCACAGCTGCCCTGCAAATGGGCCGCAAATACCGGGATCCCGGCTTTTTTCAGCTTTGCGATCCCCGCTGCCAGATCTTCGGTATAACAAAAAGGCACACGGTACACGGAACCCATGGTGGAGCGGATAGTCTTGGGATTGTAGATGTCCACACAGCCCCGGTTCATGAGCACACCGGAGATCCCGGCGCCCTCGCCCGCCCGCAGAATGGTGCCCAGATTGCCGGGATCCTGCAGATTTTCCAGCACCATGACGCAGGGAGATGGTTTCTGTAAAAGATCGTCCAGTCCGTAGCGGTACTGCCGCACAAGACAGAGGACACCCTGGGGCGTCTTGGTATCCGACAAAGCAGCAAACACCCGGTCTGACACCAGCTCCAGCCGGTCTTTTCCACACTGGGCCAGTTTTTCTTCCAATACCCGAGCGTGTGCCTCATTCTGAGAAAAGCTTTCGGAGGCATAAATTTTCTCGATCCGGTCCGCCGGGGCCTCCCGAAACATGCGGATGCCCTCCGTCACAAACAGGCCGCTCTCCCGTCTCGCTTTTCCCTTCGTATTGATCTGAATAATTTCTTTTACCTGACTGTTGGATGTACTCGTTATCATCGTCATTTCCTATTCTCTCTCTTTATCACGTTTCACAGCTGGTCATCGTATTTTACAACAAACACCATTTTCCGCTCTGCCGTCAATGATCGATCTTATTTTCAGCAAAAGGGGCAATTCCCGTCTCTCGCCCATGAAACTGCCCTTTACGCTTCCTATTATTTATCTACATATACAGATTACCCGAATTGCTCCGTGCTGCGCACTCCCGTAATCTTACACCGACAGGGTTCTGCTGACCTCGAACTCGTAAGCCGAGATGTCCTTCTTCATGGCCAGCGCCTCATCAATATCATAATCCACAAATGCACCGTTCTTGTATGCCACCACGCGGTTGCTCTTGCCTGCGCACAGCAGATCCACCGCATAGGAGCCCATCATGGATGCGTATACCCGGTCTCTGCAGGTGGGGCTGCCGCCGCGCTGCATGTGGCCCAGGATCGTTGCTCTCGTCTCCACACCTGTGGCTGCCTCGATGCGCTTCGCCATACTGGCGGAGTGGCCGATGCCCTCTGCGTTGACGATGATATGATGCTTCTTGCCTTTTTTCCGGTTGTTGATGATATTGTCAATGAGCTTCTGCTCATCGTAATCGTATCGCTCGGGAAGGAGAATATCCTCCGCGCCGTTGGCAATGCCGCACCAGAGCGCCAGATATCCGGCATTTCTTCCCATAACCTCGATGATGCTGCACCGCTCATGGGAGGTGGAGGTGTCGCGCACCTTGTCAATGGCCTCCATGGCCGTATTCACTGCCGTGTCAAATCCAATGGTATAATCGGTGCAGGCAATGTCCAGGTCAATGGTTCCCGGAATGCCCACCGTATTGATGCCCAGAGCGGCCAGCTTCTGTGCGCCCCTGAAAGATCCGTCTCCGCCGATAACGATAAGCCCGTCGATACCGTGCTTCCTGCAGATCTCTGCGCCTTCCTTCTGCCCCTCCGGGGTAACAAATTCCTTACATCTTGCGGTATAAAGAACGGTTCCGCCCCGCTGGATGATATCGGAAACCGATGTCACATCCATATCCACAATCTCCTCGTTGAGAAGACCGTTATAGCCCTTCTTAATGCCTTTCACCTTCCGGCCGCTGGTAATTGCCCGGCGCACCACTGCCCGGATGGCAGCATTCATGCCCGGCGCATCTCCGCCGCTGGTCAGGACACCTATTGTATGGATCTCTTTTGCCATAACTCTTCCTCCTGTCCCTGATTATCTGTACCCAATACTCCTAATTCCATCTTATTTTAAAGCATCCGCCCTGTATTTTCAATGCCTTTCTCCACAAGTTTTACATTCTCTTTGCCAAAAATTGACACCAGCTGTTCGATGAGTCCATCATCCACAGACACGCTGTCAGAAGGCGGCAGACGCTTCATAGCTTTCGGATTCTCCACGTAGATCACCACACTGTCCTGCCCGTCGGACTGGCGCAGAATGGGCATCAGTTCAGCTGCCTTTTCCTGATAGGCCGCCGGATCCGGGAACTTAATCCAAAGCTCCTTTCTGGCCTCGTCAAAGGGCACGATTCTCTCACAGATGAGCTTGCTGGCCTTCTCCTCCTCGCCAGACACCCGTCCCACCACAAAAATCTTGGCATCCTCCGTGAGCAGCGGGGCGTTTTTCTCATAATCCCGGGGAAAAACGATGACCTCCACCGTTCCCACCAGATCCTCGATGGTGAGAAATGCCATCACCTGGTTGTTTTTCGTATATTTGATCGTTTTTTCCGCGAGCATGCCGCCAATGACCGCCCGGGCGCCGTCGTGTACCTTGGCCGCATGTACCTCGTCGTCCCACTGGAAATCCGCCGTCACCGCCGTGATGCTCTTTCTCCAGCGCTCCTCATATTTTTCCAGCGGATGGCCGCTGACATAAATGCCCAGCACTTCTTTTTCAAAAGCAAGCATCGTTTCCTTATCATACTCGCCCACGTTGGGCATGGGAATGTCGAAATCCTTTTTCTCCTCTTCCCCCACAAAATCAAACAGGCTCATCTGGCCGGTCATGGAATATTTTTTCTCCTGATTGACCTGATCCATGATCTGCACGTATACCATCATCAGCTGCCGTCTTGTACCGCCCATGTTGTCCAGGGCGCCGGCTTTGATGAAGTTTTCGATGGTACGCTTGTTGACCTCCTTGCTGGTCAGACGGCTGATGAAATCCTTCAGATCCTTGTAGGGACCGTTTTCCTGGCGTTCCTTTACCAGCGCTGCAATGACCGGGCGGCCGATGCTCTTGATGGCCGTCAGACCGTAGCGGATGTTCTGCCCGGAAACGGAAAAACCACCCTCGCCCTCGTTGATGTCCGGGGGCAGGATCTGAATGCCCATCTGCCGGCAGGTCAGAATATATTCGGAAACTTTTCCCGGGTTATCAATGACCGACGTCATGAGCGCCGCCATAAATTCCACCGGATAGTAGTATTTTAACCAGGCTGTCTGATAAGATACCACCGCATAGGCCGCCGCATGGGATTTGTTGAAGGCATATTTTGCGAAATCGATCATTTCGTCGTAAATCTTGTTGGCCACCTGCTCGGAAATGCCTCGGGCGATACAGCCGGGCACCCCCTCCTCCGGGTTGCCGTACACGAAATTGCGGCGCTCCTTTTCCATGACAGCCGCTTTTTTCTTGGACATGGCACGGCGCACCAGATCGCTTCGGCCCAGCGTATACCCGGCCAGCTTCTGCACGATCTGCATGACCTGCTCCTGGTAAACGATACAGCCGTAGGTGGGTTTCAGGATGGATTCCAGCTCCGGGCAGTCGTAGGTGATCGTCTCGGGATGGTTTTTGCCCCGGATGTACTGGGGGATGAAATCCATGGGGCCCGGACGGTACAGGGAAATACCGGCGATGATGTCCTCCAGGCTCTGGGGCTTCAACTCCTTCATGAAGTTTTTCATGCCCGTACTTTCCAGCTGGAACACGCCATCGGTCTTACCGGTGCCCAGGGAATCCAGTACCGCTTTATCGTCAAAATCAATGTGATCGATGTCGATGTGTTTTCCACTGCTTTTCTCCGCCATGCGCACCGCGTTCTGGATCACCGTCAGGGTGCGAAGGCCCAGGAAATCCATTTTCAAAAGGCCCAGTTCTTCCAGCGTCGTCATGGTAAACTGGGTGGTGATGGAACCGTCGGATGCCCGGGACAGGGGCACGTAATCGTCCACTTCCTTCTGGCTGATGACCACGCCCGCCGCATGCATGGACGTGTGCCGGGGCAGCCCCTCCAGCCGCTTGGACATGTCGATGAGGTTCTTCACCCGCTCGTCAGTCTGGTATATCTTGCGCAGCTCGGGATTTTCCACCAGCGCCTTGTCTATGGTGATGTTCAGCTCGTTGGGCACCATTTTTGCAATGGAATCCACGAAGGAATAGGGCAGATCCATGACTCGGCCCACGTCCCGGATGACACCCTTGGCCGCCAGCGTACCGAAGGTGACGATCTGCACCACCCGGTCTTTGCCGTATTTGCGCACCACATAGTCGATGACCTCCTGCCGCCGTTCGAAGCAGAAATCCACGTCAATATCTGGCATGGACACCCGCTCCGGATTCAGGAAACGCTCAAACAGCAGCTGGTAGCGCACCGGGTCGATATTCGTGATGCCCAGGGCATAAGAAACGATGCTGCCTGCCGCCGATCCACGGCCCGGGCCCACCATGATGTCCTGGCTTCTGGCATAATTGATGAAATCCCATACAATCAGGAAATAGTCCACGTAACCCATTTTCTGGATGATGGACAGCTCGTAATCCAGCTGTTTGCGCAGTGTCCCGTCGTCGTCCGGGTAACGCCTTGCAAATCCCTCATCACACAGTTTATTCAGGTATTCCCAGGACGTATACCCGTCGGGCACATCGTACCGGGGCAGCTTCGTCACGCCGAACTCGATCTCCACATGACAACGCTCTGCAATCTTATGAGTATTGGCAATGGCCTCTTTGGCATAGGGGAACAGCCGCTCCATCTCCTCCGGGGATTTCAGGTAATACTGGCCGCCCTCGTAGCGCATCCGGTCCTCGTCCGCCAGCTTCTTGCCCGTCTGCAGGCAGAGCAGAATGTCGTGGGGCACCGCATCCTCCTCGTAGGTGTAGTGCACGTCGTTGGTCACCACCAGCGGAATGCCCGTCTCCTGGCTCATGCGCAGCAGCTGCTGGTTCACCGTCTGCTGCTGGGGGATGCCGTGATCCTGCAGCTCCAGGAAGTAATTGTTTTCCCCGAAAATATCCCGGTACTCCAGCGCCCGCTTCTTCGCCTCATCGTATAAATTTTTCTGAATATAACGGGGCACCTCTCCGGCCAGGCAGGCGCTCAAAGCGATGATGCCCTCGTGATATTTTTTCAAAAGCTCCTTGTCCACCCGCGGACGGTAATAGTAGCCCTCCACGAAGCCCTTGGACACAATTTTCATCAGGTTGGCATAGCCCGTGTTGTTCTCCGCCAGCAGCACCAGATGATAATACCGGTCCTCACCGCCGCCAACCTCACGGTCAAACCGGGAATTGGGCGCCACATACACCTCACAGCCCAGGATCGGATTGATGCCCGCCTCCCTGGCCGCCCGGTAAAAATCAATGACGCCGAACATGACGCCATGGTCGGTGATGGCACAGCTGTCCATGCCCAGCTCCTTTACCCGCTGAATGCACTCTTTGATCTTATTCGAACCGTCCAGCAGGCTGTACTCCGTGTGGACATGCAGATGTGTAAATTCCATGGCGATCCTCCCTGTTTTTTCTGTCGTATTTTATAGTATAACATCTTTTTGTATGTGAAAAAAGGTCTGATGCAAAAAGAAAAGTCCCCGTCCGGCATTCTCTGCCAGCGGAGACTTCTCTCATCTCATTTCTATTTCTGTCAAACGATTAGTTACCGCTCATCATGAAGTCGATCAGCTTCTCTACGTCGCCCTCATCATAAGCTTTCAGCTCCAGCTCCGGAATGTACGCCTGATTGGAAAAAATATTTGCCAGGGAAACATACTGGCATAATTTGGATTTCAGGTTTAATACATCGCCCTCACTGGTGATCAGCTCTACTTTGCCCTTGCAGCTGTCAATTACTTTAAAAAATCCGTCTACGTTTGTAATGTTCTGAATCTTCATACCCAATTCCTCCTCATAATCTTCTGTACTCTTCTCATTTCTTGCTTTTCGCCTTGATTATAGCATGGAACTGTTAAAAATCAAACGATTTTTGATGTTTTTTTGAAGTTTGTGAAAAACAGCAGAAAAGCCCCGAAAAAACGGGGCTTTTGGGGCTTCTTTTCTATTTTTCCGCAATGGCTTCGATTTCGATGAGCACATCTTTGGGCAATCTTGCCACTTCTACACAGGATCTTGCCGGGAAAACGCCCTGGAAGTATCTGGCATAGATCTCATTGATCTTTCCAAAGTCATCCATATTCTTGATAAATACGGTGGTTTTCACGGTTTTCTTTGTGGAAGTGCCTGCTGCCTTCAGAAGCTCTGTCAGGTTGGCAAAGGCCTGCTCTGCCTGTGCCTCCACACCGGAAGGGATCTCCCCTGTGGCCGGAACCACCGGGATCACGCCGGAGGTGAAGATCAGATTGCCGATCTCAATGGCCTGGGAATAGGGGCCGATGGCTGCCGGTGCCTTGTCTGTGCTGATTGCTTTTTTTGTCATAACGATGATTCTCCTTTCACATTCTGTAACCATTCTTCTATTATGATATCTGGTATTCGCTGCTGCCACGTCTCATCCTGTCCGTATGTGAACCGATGCAGACCACTTTCGTCACGGATATTATTGTCCATCCCGGACAAATTTGCGTTGTCTGAAATCGGTTCTCATTTCACTTTCATAATTCGATTCTCGGTGATGACGATCTTCTTCTCCTTCAGAAGCCGTCCCACCGCCCGCTTGAAGGCATTTTTGCTCAAACCAAATTCCCGGTCGATGACCTCCGGGGATACTTTGTCATTAAAAGGCAGGACACCCTCGAACTCGTTGATCACCTGCATGACCAGCTCTGCATCCTTGTCCATCTGTAAGTAGCTTTTCTCCCGGATACTTAAGTTCAGCTTGCCGTCTTCCTTCACCTCTGTGACCCGGGCCTCCACCTCTTTGCCCACCGGCAGCTCGCCGAAGCACTCCCTTCTGGGGATCAGGGCAGAGTAGCAGTTGTCCACAGCCACGAACACACCGAACTCCTTGCTCGTCTCATAGATAGTGCCTTTTACATGATCGTCCTTCTTGTAAGGCGAATCCGTCCGCAGATAAGGATACACGTTCATGGTGGCACACAGCCGCTCACTCTTGTCGATGTAGAGCGCCACTAGGCATGTCTCGCCCTTGCGCACCCGTCTCGTCTGCTCCCGGAAGGGCAGGAACAGATCCTTCTCCAGGCCCCAGTCCAGGAATGCACCGATCTTGCCGATCTCGGCAACGGTCAGCTCCGCCAGGCCGCCCAGCGTCACCTTGGGTTCTCTGGTGGTGGCAATGAGCCGGTCTCTGGAATCCTTGTAAAGGAACACGTCCAGCGTATCGCCCACCTTCGTTCCCTCCGGCACCTGCTTGCCCGGCAGCAGCACCCGCTCCTCCGGGTTGTCCTCCAGGCCCAGATAAATGCCGAACTCTACTTTTTTAATGACTGTCAGTGTCTGTACTTCTCCTAATTTTAACATGTCTTTCCGTCCTTTCTATGCCTCCTGCGGGGAAAATTCCACCACCGCGTAGGGCTTCTTCTCTTCGTTGCACAGGCCAACGGTGTAGATCCCGTTCTCCTCCTTAGTATAAGGAATGATCACATCCCCCAGTCTGGCGGAAATCTTATATTCCGCCCGCATCTGCCCCACCGTATAATCCGCAGGCAGATAATCCATGGCCATGATCACATACTGGCCGTTGTTTACGTGCTGATTTGTGTCGATCTGGTGCTTCTGCACGACGATCCCCTCCTGGGGCGTCATGTCCTCCGGCATGGGCAGCTTCCGGCTGGCATAATCCATGGGCAGCCTTTCCTCCTTGGTATAGCCCTGCAGCTGCTCCGGCGTGATGCGGATGGGCCGTCCGGTGTTCACATCCATGAAGATCCACAGGGAATTGGCCCAGGCGATCATCTCCCCGGCCGCATCCTTCATGGCGTAATTACGCATGCCGTAAAAACCTTTGAAATCGTAGGCCCAGGTACCTGTCTCAATCTCCTCCAGGAGCTTCGGGAACCGTTTGATGACGATCTGCCAGGAAGAAAGAATCCACGCCTGTCCCTTCGGCCCCATGTATTCGATGCCCAATCCCAGATCTTCTGAATGAAATGTACTGCAATCCTGAAAATAATTGATCAGGCCACCCAGAGAAAGCTTCTGGTCACTGCCCACTTCACTGTAACGCACTCTGCTCTTAAAGCTGTACATCCTGTTCCTTCCTTTCCTTCTCTAGCCATAGCAATAGCAGGAACCCATCCCGCACAGTCCCGGCGCATCTTTCTTTCCCTTGGCCGGTGCTTGTTTAGTAACAACAAAGGCTGCCCCAGGAATCTGAGACAGCCTCTTCTGCAAACTGGGCTACAAGGATTCGAACCTTGAAATGACGGAGTCAGAGTCCGTTGCCTTACCATTTGGCGATAGCCCATCGCTTACCAACAAAGAGGATTATACAGGATGTTTCAGGAAAATGCAAGCCTTTTTTACAAAAATTTTTAATTTTATTTTTATTCCTCACTTGCAAAGTTAAATCAACTTCACTTGCTTTTTGAAAATTCATTTTTCTTTCCTGGTCCTCCGCAACGCAAAATTATGCAAACTGCAAGATTCGTTTTATATCATCCAGATTCTCGGTAAAATAGATTCCTTCCTGTCGTTCGTTGGAGGACAGCCCTTTTTCAATCATATGATTCAGAAGTGCTTTCAAATCATTGTAGTAACCGTTCAGGTTATAGAGAATGCAGGGGGCATCCAGATGTTTCAAAGATACCTTCGACATTACTTCTGCAATTTCCTCCAATGTTCCAGTGCCACCAGGGAAAGCAATAAAAGCTTCGCCCAACTCAATCATTTTCTTTTTACGCTCTGTCATATCTTCGGTCACAATTAACTGGGTTAATCCGTCATGCTGAAATTCGTTTTCGATAAAAAAATTCGGCTCAACACCTGTTACTTCGCCTCCGGCTTTCAAAACACTATCCGCAATTGCACCCATCAGCCCAGATTTGGAGCCACCATAGACCAGTGCATTTCCACTGTTTCCAATCCATGCCCCCAATTCCTCAACTGCTTTTCGTAAGCATGGGTCATTTCCTTCGTTTGCACCAAGATAAACTGTAATATTCATTAAAAATTTCCTCCTGCAACTCCCAATGGAGATTTCACCTGTCTGAAAGCCAACGACCAAATGGAACAGACAAGCATAATTGAGGAGTAAGGCATTTCAGACCTTACTCCTCATAATTTTTTGCCTTAAATCGGCTAAAACAAGGCTTTTTAGCCCTCAAAATAGTTACTCAGCTAATATAGCCTTACATTGTGGTTCTGCGCTTTCTGTTTAATAGAAGCAGAGCCGTCATGCCCACAACGCTGACGCATAGGAGTGAGATCCACAGTGCCATGTTGGAATGATCTCCGGTAGCCGGAGAATTCACGCCGTTGGTCGTAGAGTTGTCTTCGGTGGTGCTGGCAGCCCTGATGGTAAAGGTATCCGCACCATCAGTGGTGCCGTCCGTGTAAATTATCTGAATGGTGTGTTTGTCGGTTTTCATGGTTTGCAGATAGCTTGCTTTCAGGGTGATGATCGTGCTGCCGGACTGTGCCTCGTAGTTCTTCACATCCACGGTTGTGCCATCCACCTTGATCTCGGTAAACTTTCCGAAGTAGCCGTTGGCGGTGAAGGTCAGGCCGGAGGTGCTGCCCTTTGTCCATGTGCTGCCGTCACCCTTGGTAATGTCATAAGCGGTGAGTGCTTCGTACATGGCATCCAGCTTAGCCTTGTTCTCATCGCCCACCATACGTTTTTCGTTTTCGGTCAGCTTATCGTAAGTGCTCTGGGCGGCTTCATAGGCATCGATGGCGTTCTTATCGTCCGGCTGTGTTTTCTTCGCATCGGGCATGGCATCGATCAGCTTGATGGCATGCTCAGCATTCAGGATCGCTTTCAGCAGCTTGTCACAATCCTCGACGTTCTGTTCCAGCTTTGCCTTTTCCTCAGCGGTAGCATTGGCACACTGGCTGGCCAGCACGTTAGAAGCGGTAGCTTTGACCGCTTCAATGGCAGTCTTATCCGAGATCTTCACGGTATTCAGGGCAGGCATCCCCTCGCTGATGGAGGAAATCGGCTTCATGATGATGGTGAACGTGGTGGAATTTTCAGCCTCGTCTGTGGCCTTGATGATATAGACCTTATCCACATCACCAGGGATGATGCCATCCGCTTCCGTTCCGGTCAGGGATTTCAGATAGGTATCGCTGGCCGTGACCTTCTGGGTGGTGTAGTAGGTCTTGCCGTTCCCCACTCCGGAGATCACCGGGGCGGTCATATCCAGAATCAACCCATCGGAGCTGATATAGGTGGCGTTGCCCCAGTTGTCCGTTACCTTGGCGTAAATGACATATTTCCGCTCAGCGTTGATACTGAACTTGCCCATGTACTCCGTCCAGTCTGTGTCAGCCAGAGCCTTGACCTGCTCCAGCGTCAGGGTGTTTTCGGACAGATAACAGGAAATCGTGTCCACGCCGCTGCCTGCATCGCTGGCGGTGATGGTCACATCCTGCTTCTCATTGAAGAATAGCCCGAAGGTGATCGTGTCCACAAACTTATTCCAACTATTGTCCTTCACCGTGATTTCCGCCGTAGGAGCGGTGGTGTCCACCACGCCAGTCACAGAAATCACAGTATCCTCCGTGATATCGGAAAGAATGTATGTTCCATAGGATTCCGTCACCGTTCCGTTAGAAGCGGAAATCTGGAATTTTTCACCTTTGGTGTATCCGGGTTTCAGCTTGAAAAACAGGACGATGGAATCACCATAGGTTGTCTCCGTCACGGTGGAGGTCATCTCATAGCCCTCCTGCTCCGTGGGCAAAGTGATGGTCAGCTTTCGGCCTTCCTTGATCTCAATCTCGGTGTCCGGGGAAGCATTGTGGTTTGCATCTTCCGCATAGCGGACGAAATACTTGCCCACCGCCAGATTTTCCAGTTTCCCGCCGGAAATAGCCGTGTAGATGACTTCATTTTCCTTGCGGTACTCCATTTCGAAAGTTACTCCGGTGATCTTGCCGTCGGCCTTGCCGGAGATGGTTTCATCAACGGCTGCTAAGCCTGTGGGGGCAGGGCGGTCTGCTTTGGCAATCACTGTCACCGTTGCCGTACCCGACCCCGCCGCATAGTCATTACCTTTTGCCGCAGTGGCTGCCTTAATGGTGATGGTGGTGTTGGCTGGCGTATTTTGGGGAATCACAAAGGCATTTCCGGTGATGGCCGTTTCTGCACCAGCCCCGATTTGATAGGTGCAGGCAGGTGTGGGCAGCGTACTTCCACTGGCATTATAATATGGGTTTTTCACCGTGACATTGACGGTAATGGTCTGTCCTGCATAGGCAGAAGCGGTGTTGGCCGTCACCTTAATGGTGGGCGTTGTCGGTTTGACAGTCACGGCTACATTGCGTCTGACTGTCCCATCGTTGGAATCGTAGCCCTCAACCTGTGTATAATCATAATTATCATAATCCGCAATCAGTTCTGCCCGGTGCTGGCCGCTTCTTATGACCTGATCTGGATAAGACCATTTCCAGTTTGTGGTGTCAGAGAGGGTGACAGCGGAGCAGAGCTGGCCATAGCTGATTTCATTTGTCGCCGTGGGGGTGGTGGGGTTTGCAGGGGTGGCCTTGGTGATTTTCCACTCCACTTCCTTAGAGCATGCGAACTTGGAATTTGCATTTGCTGTCACCACAACCTTGTAAATCCCGGCGTTCTTCATCTCGGTCACAGTCTGTCCACTGCTATTCTTGTAGGAAACAGTGTAGTCAGTTATCGGAACATCGACCGTCCCGGCCTTGACTGCGGTAATGGCAGGTATCTGATTGCCGGCATTATATACCGCAGAACTTTGTTCAAGGGTCACGGTGTCGATGATGGTCTTTGTAATGGTAAGCCCACAGAATCCATCTTCGACAGGATAACCGGACGGGACTGCAACTGTATAATTGGGGTCAATGTTGCCAAATGTAGGTTTGATTGTATTTTCTGAGTAGCTTGGGTTGCTCGTTCCTCTGAAAATAATAGAGGCAAGTTTTGTACACTCCCTAAATACTCCCATGCCTAACTTCTTTACTCCGCTCCCGATAGTTACGGAAGTTAAATTGGTGCACTTACAAAATGCATCGTAACCAATTTCTGTAACGGAATCAGGAATAGTAACGGTCCTCAAATGTATACAAACGAAAAACGCCATACCGCCAATGGCTGTAACAGTATCGGGAATTTCAACAGACTTCAACTTTTTGCACTGGTAAAAGGCGCATTCACCAATATTGGTGACACCATTTTCAATCACCACTTTCGTAATCGAACTCTTGAAAGCTTGCCACGGAACCTGTCCTTTGTAATTGTCCATAGAACCAACACCCGAAATGGTCAGGGTTCCATTAGAATATGTCCAATTCACACCAGTACCGCAAGTGCCGCTGGTAGCGGGAGTTTCATCCAGTGTCTGGGTCTGCCCATTGTACCAGTCCATGAGAGAAAGCAACTTGGTCAAGTCGATTTCCTCCATCTGCTCGGCAGTCAGGGCTTCGTAGGCAGCGCAGGCAGATTGGGCAGCATCATAGGCAGCGGTCAGCTCCTCCTCTGTTGCCGTGGACACATCCGGCAGGGCATCGATCATGGATCGGACGGCGGACACGGATTCGTCCACAGTCTCCTCCACCCCTGTGGCATCGGTAGTTTTCGGAACGGTGGATCCCATAGTTGACTCCAAGGTTTCCTCAACGGTTTCCGTCGATGTGGTTGTTTCCAACGGCTCCTGTTCCTGCGTATGGCTATGCTGGGTACAGTTTTCCAAATCGGCGCCCTCCACACCACACACCGGGCAGTCGGTGTCTATGCTGTCCTCTGTGCAGATACAAGCCGTCTCTGCAGCATGGGCCACAGCAGGCAAGTAACTTACCATCATGCACAAACAGAGCAGCATACTGAATATTCTTTTCATTGCGTTCTGTTTCTTCATATTGGTTTCCCTCCTCATGGAAATCTGATTTTGAAAGAACCGCCCCTGACTTAATGGTGCACTGAACAGGTTTATTATCATGATATAGTCACATACCATGATAGAAGGATACCCCTCTACGTTCAGGAACATATATAATAAAGTATAGCAAAACCGCACGCTGTTCTCAATCATTTTCATTCCGTTTTTCGGGGAAAAATTTATTTTTTTTTGCGAATGGCGCGCGTGAGCTGTAAGGAAACTCTCCCCTATTTACAAAGTTTTCTCCCCTATGATACTATGATTTTATCATTTTCCTTCTTCTATAGAAGCATAGGAGCGCATTCGCCGCACTAGAAGCGTCGGATCATAACATGTGCGCATATTTGAAAAAAATCAATCGCAATCTGCGTTTTCGGGAGGTTTTATTTTGCAGCTGTCTTTCCTATATCATAAGAAAAAATATTCCTGGCGGGATATGGGCATCAGCACCGTGACCGCCATTCTGGCCAGCGCCTTTCTGGCTTTCGGCATGTATCACGTACACTCGATTTCCAGGATCACCGAGGGCGGGGTACTGGGCGCAACCTTGCTGCTAGAGCATTGGTTCCACATTTCCCCGTCTATTTCCAACTTTGTCATGAATGCCATCTGCTACGTGATGGGCTGGCGGCTGTTCGGCAAGTGGTTCATCTTCTGCTCTGCCGTGGCGTCCACCAGCTTCTCCGTGACCTATGGCATCTGTGAGCAGTTTCCGCCTCTGTGGCCCCAGATCGCCCAGCATCCCCTCATCGCTTCGCTGGTGGGTGCCTGCTTTGTGGGCATCGGTGCCGGACTGTGCGTGCGGGTGGGCGGCGCCGCCGGGGGAGATGACGCCCTGGCCATGAGCCTCTCCCACCTGACCCACTGGAAGATCCAGACGGTCTACCTGCTGACGGATTTCGTTGTACTGGTGCTGTCCTTAAGCTATATCCCCTTTCAGCGCATCATTTACTCCATCCTGACAGTGCTGCTGTCCGGCCAGATCATCGGGCTCATCCAGCGGCTGCCGCTGCCGTTGCCTGCCATGTTGGATTCAGCAGCGGACAAACGTCCGCACAGTGCTGACACGAACTGAATCTGTCCGTGTGCATCAGGGACACCTTTTTGTAAACAGCGCGTTCAGGCTGTATTTTTTAGTTACCGTTCATTTGTATGTTCTTGTGGACAGATTTCATTCTTGCACGAAAATTTGAATATATAAACAGTAACTTTTTACTGTCATTACACCTGTATATTCACAGGAAAACCTTGCTTATTTGCGCCAGTTGTGGTATTTTATAAGTTATACTTCAAAGATAGACCCAGACAAAAATGAGTATTAGGAAATGAAAACATTATTACTATGAAAGAGAGCGTATTGTAATTATGAGTACAATGAACCTGACTCTGCTGACGGATCTTTATGAACTGACCATGATGCAGGGTTACTTCGAGAGCAAGAAGAACGAAACCGTTATTTTCGATGCCTTTTACCGCGTCAATCCGTGCGGCAACGGCTTTGCCCTGTCTGCCGGCTTGGATCAGGTCATCGATTATATCAAGAATCTTCGCTTTGATGAGGAGGACATCGCTTACCTGCGGAGTCTGCACTGTTTCACCGATGATTTTCTCGATTATCTGGCGAATTTCCATTTCAGCGGTGACATTTACGCCATTCCCGAAGGAACGGTCATGTTCCCCCGGGAGCCCATGATCAAGGTTATCGCGCCCATCATGGAGGCACAGCTGGTGGAAACCGCCATCCTGAACATCATCAACCACCAGAGCCTGATCGCCACCAAGACGGCCCGCGTCGTTTACGCAGCCAAGGGGGACGGCATCATGGAGTTCGGCCTGCGCCGTGCCCAGGGCCCTGACGCCGGTATTTACGGTGCCCGCGCAGCCATGATCGGCGGATGCATCGGCACCTCCAACGTGCTGACCGGCCAGCTTTTCAACGTACCGGTCAAGGGAACCCATGCCCACAGCTGGATCATGAGCTTCCCCGATGAATATACTGCATTCAAGACCTATTCCAAGCTGTATCCCGATGCCTGCATTTTGCTGGTGGACACCTACGACACACTGAAAAAAGGCGTGCCTGCTGCCATCCGCGTTTTCAAGGAAATGCGGGAAGAAGGCAACCCGATGAAGTTCTACGGCATCCGTCTGGACAGCGGCGACCTGGCTTACCTGTCCAAGAAAGCCAGAAAGATGCTGGATGACGCCGGATTCCCGGATGCCATCATCTCCGCCTCCAGCGACCTGGACGAGAACCTGATCGACAGCCTGAAGGCCCAGGGCGCAGCCATCACCTCCTGGGGTGTGGGAACGAACCTGATCACCTCCAAGGACTGCCCGGCATTCGGTGGTGTATACAAGCTGGCTGCCATCCGTCAGCCCGACGGCAGCTTCCTGCCGAAGATCAAGCTTTCCGAAAACACCGAGAAGGTTACCAACCCCGGCAACAAGAAGATCATCCGTATTTATGAAAAGGACTCCCACAAGATCAAGGCCGATCTGATCACCCTGGTGGAGGAGACCTTCGATCCCGAACAGGATCTGACCATCTTCGATCCCATCGAGACGTGGAAGAAGACCACCCTGAAGGGCGGCACCTACGAGATGCGGGAGATCATGGTTCCCGTATTCAAAGACGGCGTCTGTGTGTACGAATCTCCGGCAGTGATGGATATCCGGCAGTACGCCATCGAGGAACAGAACACCCTGTGGGATGAGTCCCGCCGACTCATCAACCCGCACCAGGTATATGTAGACCTGTCAGACAAGCTGTATGCCATGAAAAAACAGCTCATTCAGGACTACTCCATGAAGATCCATAAATAAAATTTAAAAAAGCGCCGCATCTGAGCAGATTTTTCTGTCCAGGTGCGGCGTTTTTATGATCACTGCTCCATCTGTTTTCCCAGAAACCCGGCGGCGGAAATGGCCAGCTTCTGTTCCGTCTCTCCCAGCAGCTGCTTGGGTTCCCTGCTTAAGATCACCACCGCGCCGATGGCGTCCCCTTCGCAGAGAATGGGGCTCACAGCTTCCCCGGTGAAATCCTCCCGGTCGTTGTCCGTGATCTGAATATATTTATACTCCTTATTGTCCACCAGAATATTTTCCCGGTCCTCGATGACCGTCTCCAGCTGGCGGCTAATATTTTTGCCCAGCAGTTCTTTTCGGGAGCCGCCGGACACGGCAATGACCTGATCCCGGTCACAGACACACACCGTCAGCCCCGTGGTCTGGGCCAGTGACTCCGCATACTGCCCTGCGAAAGCCCCCAGCTCCCCGATGGGCGAATATTTTTTCAGGATGATCTCGCCCTCCCGGTCGGTAAAAATCTCCAGCGGCGTGCCCTCCCGGATCCGCAGCGTCCTTCGTATTTCCTTCGGAATGACCACCCTTCCCAGGTCGTCAATCCTTCTTACAATTCCCGTAGCTTTCATATAAAAATTCCTCCTGCATCTTACATACTTTCCATAATTTGTGCTGTATGGGTAGTATGCGGAAAACAGGAGGAATTATACAAGCAGCCTCTCAGCTTTTATTTATTCGACAACCTCTACCAGTTCGATGGAAAAGTTCAGTTCTTTTCCCGCCATCTCGTGGTTGGCATCAAAAGTAATCATTGTCTCATTCTTGTCCACAACCTTCACCGGGAACGGCTGGCCGTACTGATTGCTCAAATATACCTGCTGTCCCACTTCCAGATCCTCTGCGCCCGGCAGCTGTGCGATCTGCACTTCAAAAATCGCCTTGGGGTCCGGCATGCCATAAGCTTCTTCCGGCATCAGATGAATCTCTTTGATCTCTCCCACTTCCATATCTGCCACAGCGGCATCGAAGCCCTGGATCATCTGGCCCGCGCCGCAGACGAACTCCAGCGGCTCTCCACGGTCATAGGAGCAATCAAACTGTGTTCCGTCATTAAAGGTTCCTCTATAGTGGGTACGGCATGTTTTTCCCACATTACGTCCTGTCATATTTTCCATTTTTCAATCCTCCGTTTGATTTGAAATACTATTCCTCTCTATCATACACGAAGGGAACCGGTTTCCACAAGCAAAATCTGGGAATTGCAGGACAGAAAGTATACAAAAAATCTGTTGCTTTCTTATCCGCTTTTCCTTATAATAAATCATATACATAGAGCAGGGGAGCTGGCGAAAGCCGGCTGAGAGGAAGCGTGATTCCGCTTCGACCCTTTACCTGATTTGGATAATGCCAACGGAGGGAACCGATGATACGCAATTAGTAGAGATGCCTCCGCATCTCTTTTTTGTTGCCCGGAACCCGAAAAAAGAAAATGGAGGGAAGAACAAATGAGAAACTACACAACGCAGATGGATGCTGCAAGAAAAGGAATTGTCACCCCGGAGCTGGCCACGGTAGCCAGAAAAGAGAACATGACGCAGGAAGCGCTGATGAAGCTGGTGGCCGAGGGAAAGGTTGCCATCTGTGCCAACAAGAACCATACCTGTCTGGATCCGGAGGGCGTGGGCAGTATGCTGCGCACAAAGATCAATGTAAACCTGGGCGTATCCAGAGACTGCAAGGATTACGACATTGAGATGGAAAAAGTGATGAGTGCTGTCAATCTGGGTGCGGAAGCCATCATGGATCTGTCCAGCCACGGCAATACCCAGCCTTTCCGCCGGAAACTCACCCAGGAATGTCCGGTGATGATCGGCACCGTTCCCATCTATGATAGCGTCATTCATTACCAGCGAGATCTGGCCTCTCTGACTGCCAGGGACTTCCTTGATGTCATCCGGCTCCATGCCGAGGACGGTGTAGATTTTGTCACCCTGCATTGCGGCATCACAAGAAAAACCATCGACCAGATCAAAACCCACAAGCGGAAAACCAACATTGTCAGCCGCGGCGGCAGTCTGGTATTTGCCTGGATGTGCATGACAGGGGAGGAAAATCCTTTTTATGAATATTTCGATGAAATTCTGGACATCTGCGAAGAATACGATGTAACTATCTCCCTGGGAGATGCCTGCCGTCCCGGATGTCTGGCTGATGCTACCGATGTATGCCAGATCGAAGAGCTGGTTCGCCTGGGAGAACTGACCAAACGGGCCTGGGCTCATAACGTACAGGTCATGGTGGAAGGCCCCGGCCATGTACCCATGGACCAGGTAGCTGCCAATATGAAGGTACAGCAGAGCATCTGCATGGGCGCTCCCTTCTATGTCCTGGGGCCTCTGGTCACGGATATCGCCCCGGGCTATGACCACATCACAGCTGCCATCGGCGGTGCTCTGGCTGCCATGAGCGGTGCCGCTTTCCTGTGTTATGTCACCCCTGCGGAGCACCTTGCCCTGCCCAATGTGGATGACGTAAAACAGGGCATTATCGCCTCCAAGATTGCTGCCCACGCGGCAGACATCGCCAAAGGCATTCCCGGTGCCCGGGACATCGATGACCGCATGGCAGAGGCCCGCCAGAAGCTGGACTGGGATGCCCAGTTTGCCTGCGCACTGGATCCGGATACCGCCAAGGCCATCCGGGACAGCAGAAGTCCGGAGGATGACCACAGCGACACCTGCAGCATGTGCGGAAAATTCTGTGCCGTGCGAAGCATGAACAAAGCACTTGCCGGAGAATATATCGACATTTTATAAAATCACACCGGCCGCACAGGATTCCTCTCTAAATTCTGTGCAGAAAGGAACTGGTTTTTGCCATCACATCCGTGAGGATATCCAGACAGGCCAGCGCATTTCCTGTTTCCAGGGAATGGTTGGCGCCTTCATAGGAAAAGATGGGAATTCCTTTCTCTTCACTCAGCGAGATCACCTGGGGCACCTTGCTCCAGGGATCCGCTGTCCCGATAAAGGCAATGGCATGGTTCTCTTTTCCTGCGGATTTCCGATCCTGTACCGCCTCCCGGGTAAGTCCCAGTTCTTCCTCTATCCGGAAGGTATCTTCCAGCGGCGTATACAGAATCTGGCGGCAGGGAATGTGCTGCTTTGCCGCGTAAGCTGCGCTGATAATCGTGCCGATACTCTTGGACACAAATAAAACTTCATCCCAGGATTCCCAGTTTACATCGGCCAGCTGCTCCGCAGCCTGGTCATACAGTGTGAAAAAGGCTTCCCGCATTTTCTCTTTGTTTCCCCTGATATTGCCACCGGAAAAGGTATACGACAGCTGCAGCTCCTCATACCCGGCCTCTTTTGCCAGACGGCGGCTGTAGTACAGAAGAGGCTTATCACAGTGATAGCCAATGCCGGGAAAATAAACTGCCAGCTTTCTGCCGGTGCCCGCATCCTGTCTCTTATGCATCCCGCTCACATTCCTTCTCTATGGTTTTCTTATAATTTTCTCCCCAGGTCCACATGGCATCCAGAATCGGTTTCAGACTGTAGCCCAGATCCGTCAGGGTATATTCCACCCGGGGCGGCACCTCCGCGTAAACTGTCCGGGTCAGAAGGCCGCTTTCCTCCATCTGGCGCAGCTGCGCCGTCAGTACCTTCTGCGTCACATGGCCAATGGATTTCTTCAACTCGCCGAACCGCTTTGTTCCCGACAGCAGATCCCGGAGGATCAGTACCTTCCATTTATCACTGATCAGTGTCAGCGTTGTCTCCACCGGGCAGGCCGGAAGTATCCGGGCCAGCGGCGTCTCTGGTTTTACTTCCACTGTTTCTCCGGTTACTGCTGTTTCCATTATTCTGTTATCTTCTGACATTTCTATCCCAGCCTTTCCTGCTACAATACTGTTATCGTACCAGTTTACCGCCTCTTTTTCAATAGTATCCTTTTGGTAACTACCGCACTTTATTGTGCTTACTTTACGATTCTGCCCTACTGCTTTATGATAAAACCATCGAAAGGAAATCCTTCCTTTTCAAAAAACATTTTCCATTATTTCAAGGAGGTATTATCATGAAGAAAGTAGTTGCATTTTTAAACGAGAACCCGGTACAGTATCTGGCCACTGTAGGCCGCGATGGCAAAGCAAAATGCCGCCCGTTCATGTTTGCCGGTGAACTTGACGGCAAGCTCTGGTTCTGCACCAACAACACCAAAGAAGTATACAAGGATATGCAGGCAAATCCGGAAATTGAGATTTCCGTTTCCAGCCCTTCCTATGCATGGATCCGTCTTCACAGCAAGGCTGTTTTCGAAAACAACATGGCTGCCAAGGAAATGTGCATCCAGAATCCCATTGTAAAGGGACAGTACGGAGATGCCGCAAACCCGATTTTTGAAGTGTTTTATCTGGAAAACGCACACGGCATCATCGCAGATTTCTCCGGTAACCCGCCCTACGAATTCTAAAATTATTCTGAAAGGAAATGAGTATCATGCAGAGAAATGATTATCTGAAGCTTCTGGTAACAGGCATTCACTCCACCACGGTTGCCACCATTGGTGCTGACGGGCATCCGCAGACCCGTATCATTGATATGATGCTGTGGGACGAACAGGGCGTATATTTTCTGACCGCAAAAGGCAAGATATTCTACACGCAGCTTATGGAACAGGGCTATATTGCCCTGTCTGCCACCAAAGGCAAGATTTCCATTTCTCTGCGCGGAAAAATCAAAAATATCGGCAGTGAAAAACTGGACGAGATTTTTGAAAAAAATCCCTATATGCAGTCTATTTACCCCGGTGATACCCGCAGTGCCCTGGAGGTCTTCTGTCTGTACGAGGCTGAGGGCGAATATTTTGACATCAGTGATCCATCCCATATCATGCGGGACAGTATCTCCATCGGACAGGCTGCGCATGCCGCGTCCGGTTACTATGTCGGAAAAAACTGTATCGGCTGCAAGCTATGCTATTCCGTCTGTCCCCAGAAATGTATTGATATATCGGTTAAACAGGTTATCATTGACCGGCACCACTGCCTGCACTGTGGACGCTGTGCGGAGGTCTGCCCCTGTCAGGCAATTGAAAGAAGGTTTTGACAATGAATCAAAGCGCAAAAAGATTATTTCTGATCCAGTCTCTCCTGAGAGAAAACCCGCAGTATGAGGATCTGGCCATCCCCGGGGATCCCGCCGGGCAGAAGCAGCTGCTGCGGGCGCTGCTGAATGTCCGTGCCCCAAAGGCCTGCGACCCGGCATTTCTGGAAGTACAGGATGCCTATCTCACCGATGAAACAGCCCAAAAAGGCATCACCGATGTACAGGATCTGACACCCCTGCAGAATGGGATCTGCGTGTGGCAGGGGGATATCACAGCTCTGCGGTGCGATGCCATTGTCAATGCCGCCAACAGCGGACTGACAGGCTGCTATATCCCCAATCACAGCTGTATCGACAACTGTATCCATACCTTTGCCGGTGTACAGCTGCGGCTGGCCTGCGCCGAACTGATGAGACGGCAGGGACACGAGGAACCCACCGGCCGGGCCAAGATCACGCCAGCTTTTAATCTGCCCTGCAAATATGTGCTGCACACGGTGGGACCCATAATACAATCCCGGGTCACAGCCAGCGACCGGCAGCTTCTGGCATCCTGCTACCGCTCCTGCCTGGAGCTGGCAGCTGCCTATGATCTGGAAAGTGTGGCATTCTGCTGTATTTCCACCGGCGTGTTCCATTTTCCCAATGAAGAGGCAGCCCAAATTGCAGTGAACACTGTTCAGCAGTTTCTGCAAACCAAAACCAGTGTGAGAAAGGTGATTTTCAATGTTTTCAAAGATCTGGACAAAAAAATCTACGAACGGCTCCTTGCCGTCCACTGATGCCCTCCGGGCCCGGATAGCAAAAGCAGATGCCGTTGTCATAGGCGCAGGCTCCGGCCTGTCCACCGCGGCAGGTTACGCCTACAGCGGAGAACGATTCTCACGATACTTCTCTGATTTCCAGAAAAAATACGGCTTCTCGGACATGTATTCCGGCGGCTTTTACCCTTATCCCACACCGGAGGAATTCTGGGCGTTCTGGAGCCGTTATGTGTGGATCAACCGGTTCACCCCGCCGCCCAAGCCTGTTTACGGGCAGCTGCTATCCCTGATACACGGAAAAGATTATTTCGTCATCACCACCAACGTGGATCACTGTTTCCAGCGGGCAGGTTTTGACAAAAAGAGACTTTTCTACACCCAGGGAGACTATGGCCTGTTCCAGTGCAGCACCCCCTGCTGCCAGGAAACCTTTGACAATGAAGCGCAGATCCGTCAGATGGTAGAAGCCCAGGGCTATCGCATCAATGAGAACGGATGTCTGCAGCCACCGGATCATGACGCACCGTTGATGTCCGTTCCTTCCGATCTGATCCCCTGCTGCCCGCATTGCGGCAAACCCATGTCTATGAACCTGCGCTGTGACAACACCTTCGTCCAGGACGCAGGGTGGCATCGGGCTGCCGCACGATATACAGAATTTCTCCGGCGGCACGAGGGACTTCGGATTGTTTTTCTGGAGCTGGGCGTGGGGTACAATACCCCGGGGATCATCAAGTATGATTTCTGGCAGATGACGGCGAAGAATCCCAAGGCGATTTACGTCTGCATCAACCAGGGGCAGGCCCTCTGTCCAAAGGAAATCGAAGGACAGTCCATCTGTATTGACGGGGATATCGGGGAAATTCTTACTCAACTTTGATTGTGTCTCTGCTCCTCATTATTCTAACCATAGCAATTGACAATAATGATTAGAATGGTTAGAATATGGGTAGAATAGGACTAAGAGGTGAGCAGAATGAGATTCCAGGAGACAGAAACCGTTGAGCTAAAGTCCATTGTGCTGAATGACATCAAAAAGGAAATTATTGCTTTTGCAAACTGCAACGGTGGCACGGTCTATGTGGGCGTGGCGGACGATGGCACAGTGCTGGGTGTCGAGAATGCGGATGAATGCGCCTTACAGATTTCCAATATGGTACGGGATGCCATAAAGCCGGATGTCACCATGTTCATTCACTATGAAACGCTGGACTGCGAGGGAAAAGCAGTTGTAGCCGTCAACATCCAGCGCGGCACGAACCGTCCTTATTACCTGGCAAAGAAAGGGATTCGGCCCGAGGGCGTCTATGTGCGGCAGGGCTATTCTTCTGTTCCGGCAACGGATACAGCCATTCGGCAGATGATCAAGGAAACTGATGGGGACAGCTTTGAGAATATGCGGTCTACCAATCAGGCGTTGACCTTTGAGGCAACAAAAAAAGAGTTTGAAAAACGGAATGTTGCCTTCGGGCAGCCGCAAATGCAGACTCTGAAAATCGTTTCCGTAGACGGCGTTTATACAAATCTGGGGCTACTCCTGTCTGAACAGTGTCCCCATACCATCAAGGCAGCTGTTTTTGAAGGAACCAATCAGAATGTGTTTAAAGATCGCCGGGAGTTTTCCGGCTCCCTGATGCAGCAGCTCAATGAGGTCTACGACTATATTGATTTCCACAATCAGACCCATGCGACCTTCCAGAAACTCCTGCGGATTGATACACGGGACTACCCGGAGGTTGCTGTCCGCGAGGCGCTGCTGAACTCGCTGGTGCACCGGGACTATTCCTTCCGAGCCAGCACCTTGATCAGCATTTACGAGGACCGAATTGAATTCGTATCCATTGGCGGGCTGCTTCCTGGTTTGGAACTAGACGATTTGATGATGGGCGTTTCTGTTTGCAGAAACCCGCATCTTGCCAATGTCTTTTACCGCTTACAGCTGATTGAGGCATACGGCACAGGTGTGAAGAAAATCATGGGGGCTTATGCGGATACCCCGGTGCAGCCAAAAATCACAGCAACGCATAACGCTTTCAAGATCATTCTGCCTAATGTGAATACCATATCCAAAGCACCTAAGAAAATTGAGAATACAGCAGTTCTGGTCTCAGATTCAAACGAAGAAAAAGTCCTGCAATTTTTGAAGGAGCACACAATGATTACCCGAAAAGAGGCGCAGGTACTACTGGAAGTTAGCCAGTCCACGGCCGGTCGTATTCTAAAAGCAATGGTGGATAGCGGTCAAATCAAGCAGCTCGGTGGGAGCCGTACCACCCGGTACGCGTTGTCTAAGAAGTAAAGTCAAATAGTGGCAGACGGCCGCTAAAAATGGTCTGTATCAACCAGGGACAGGCCCTCTGTCCGCAGGAGATCCGAGCACAGGCACTGTGCCTGAGCAAAGACATCGGCGCATTATTGGAGCAGTTTCCAGAAAATACTTCCCACTCATAAATTTCATGGTAACTTTAAAGGCAATCACCTTTCAGCTATAATTGGACCAGACAATCGTTGAAAGGTGATTTTTATATGGAAAAAAATAAACATAAAACAGAAGACGCCGAAATGCTGGCTGCCATGCCCATCCCACAGGCCTTTTTCAGGCTGGCTCTTCCGGCGGTGGCAGCGCAGCTGATTAATATTTTGTATAATCTGGTGGATAAAATGTTTATCGGCCACATTCCCGGTGTCGGGAAATACGCGCTGGCCGGTGTGGGCATAACCACGCCTGTCATTCTGGCCATTTCGGCCTTTGCATCACTGGTGAGCATGGGCGGTGCGCCGAAAGCATCTATTTTTATGGGAAAAGGGGACAGGGAACAGGCCGAAAAAGTTATGGGCAGCTGCGCCTGGATGCTTATCGTACTATCCGTGGTATTAACCGGACTCATGCTGCTTTGGGGGAAACAGATCTTACAGCTGTTTGGCGCCAGCCATGAGACCATTTCTTATGCCACCGATTATATGAACCTGTATTGTCTCGGCACCTTATTTACACAGCTTACTTTAGGGCTGAACGCTTTTATTACGGCGCAGGGCAAAACGCTGGTCAGCATGTGCAACGTTGCGGCAGGCGCAGTGACCAATATCGTTCTGGATGCCCTATTTATAAACGGCTTCCATGCCGGTGTGAAAGGCGCGGCACTGGCAACCGTCCTTTCTCAGGGCGTATCCACCTGTTTCGTGATCCGTTATCTGAAAGATCCCAAAAGCCAGCTGCACCTTTATCTCCGAAATATCCGGTTTGAAAAAAGGCTGCTTGGCCCCTGTATTTTGCTGGGTACCTCTCCGGCGCTGATGCAGCTGACTGAAAATATGGTGGCCATCAGCTTTAACACCTCGCTGCAAAAATATGGCGGTGATATGGCAGTGGCATCTATGAGCATTCTGACCAGCATTATGCAGTTCGTCATGCTGCTCCTTCCCGGGCTGGTTCAGGGCGCACAGCCATTGCTCAGCTATAATCTCGGTGCCCGGAATATCTCCCGGGCAAAAAAAACATTCCGGCTATTGCTGCTGTGCTGTGTCAGCGGGTCTTTCCTGATCTGGCTTGCATGTATGACCATGCCCGCGGCCATGGCATCCATTTTTACAGATGATGCAGTGCTGATTGCTTATACGGAGAAAAGCATGCGGATATACCTGGCAATGCTTTTTCTGTATGGCATACAGGTGGCCTGTCAGTATAGCTTTGTGGCATTGGATCAGGCAAAGAAGGCGATTTTTCTCACCATCTGGCGTAAAATCATTTTGCTGATCCCGCTGATTTTCATTTTGCCCCACCTCTTGCCCGACGCGGTAACCGGAGTCTATCTGGCAGAGCCCATTGCAGACACTATCGCCATTTGCACGACAGCCCCCATGTTCTATTTGTATTACCGGCACTTAAAATAATCTTCTTTCCCCTCTTGCAGGATTCGTCTTTTCGTTTTATAATCGGTATATACCGAAAACAAAGGAGGCGTACCCTATGCCAAGACCGCAGCGATGCAGAAGAATCTGCCATGCACCACAGATAGATACTTTCTGTCCCCGACAATGTCAGAATGAAGATCCCATTTACCTGACGCTGGATGAATATGAGGTCATCCGCCTGGTGGATCTGGAGCAGCAAACGCACGAACAATGTGCCGCACAGATGGATATCTCCCGTTCTACCGTGCAGGAGATCTACGGAAGTGCCAGAAGTAAAATTGCCGCGTGTCTTGTTCACGGCAGAAAACTGGTGATCACCGGCGGCAATTACCGGATCTGCGCCGGACAGGAAGCTGTCCGCTGCGGACGCTGCTGCCGTTTTCCATCAGGAACAGATACAGCACATCCATTCACGGAAAGAAAGGGAGTATTACCGATGAAAATTGCAGTTACTTATGAAAATGGCCAGATTTTTCAGCATTTTGGCCATACCGAACAGTTTAAACTTTATGACATTGCCGGTGGCAAAATCACCGGCAGCGAAGTTGTAGACACCAACGGCAGCGGACACGGCGCACTGGCCGGTTTTCTCATGCAGCACGGCGTGGACACCCTGATCTGCGGCGGCATCGGCGGCGGTGCACAGACAGCGCTGGCCGCGTCCGGCATCCGGCTTTACGGCGGATGCAGCGGAGACGCGGACGAGGCAGTTTCGCGCCTGCTGGACGGCACCCTGGGCTATGACCCGAATGTTCACTGCAACCATCACGATCAGGCACACGGCGACGATGCCCACAGCTGTAGTCATGCGGAGGAATCCCATAGCTGCGGCCATCATTAAAAAAATACCTGTGGCAGAGCTGTTTCTTTTTTGAAAGATAGCTCCCCACAGGTATTTTTTCGTCTACGATGATTTGTTCTAAGCTTTTTAATATGCTCTCTTTACAATCTCTTTCATGTGCCGGTCTGCCTCAAACAGGATCTTCTCCTCGTCCAGGGTCAGTACCTCCCGGTCCTTCATCACCAGTTTGCCGTTGATAATAGAGTCTGTCACATCATGTCCGCTGGCTGCGTCCACAATGGTATTCACCAGATTCTGGGTGGGCAGGATATGTGGCTGATCGATGTTCAGCAGAATCAGGTCTGCCTTTTTCCCTTCTGCTACCGTACCAAGAATATCCCCGTGGCCGATGGCGTTGGCACCACCCTGGGTGGCCATTTCCAGCAGCTTGGCGCAAGGCATCACCACCGGATTGAAGGACGGAAGCCCCCAGTAGCCGATCATGGCATAGCGCAGCACCTTGATCTCGTCGAACAGATCCAGGTTGGACGGCGCAGCACCGTCGCAGCCAAGGCCCACGCTGGCGCCGGCTTCCAGGATCTGCGGTGTCTTGGGAAAGCCGTGGTTGGCCAGATTGGCTCTGGGACAGTGAATGATCTTCACGCCCCGCTCTGCCATGATGGAAATATCCGCATCAGACAGCATGACGTTGTGGGCCGTCAGCAGGTTTGGCCCGAGAATGCCCATTTCCTCCAGAAACTGGGCCGGCCGCTTTTTATAATTCTGCAGGCAGAAGCTGACCTCATCCTTATGCTCACACAGATGGGCGTGAATGCCGGTGTGATATTTTTTCGCATTTTCCCCCACCATGGCGATGAGCTCCCGGGAGCAGGTCATGACCTGGCGGATGGCAAACCAGATATCGATCCGGCCATCCCCGGCTCCCTGATAGCGCTTATACAGGTCAATGGTATTGTCGATGGCCTCCTGGGCCGTCTCCTTCATGGCACCGGTGATGGCATTTCCCATATCCATGGTGGATTTGGCGATGGCCGCCCGCATACCGGACTCGATGACCGCATCTGCCACCCGATCCATGTGCACACCGCCGGATTCCGCAAAAGCAGTGGTGCCGTTTTTGATCATTTCCAGGCAGGCCAGCTGTCCGCTGACGTAGGAATCCTCCGGCTGCAGGTTGCTCTCAAAGGGCACCAGGAACCGCGTCCAGATCATCGGATATTCGTCCGCCACCCTTCCCCGCAGCAGCTGCTGGCACGTATGGGTGTGACCGTCCACCAGTCCCGGCATCAAAAGTTTCCCTTTTCCATCCAGCGTCTGTGCCGCCGTTCCGGCTGCCGCAATTTCCTCTGCGGAACCGATTTTCCAGATCCAGCTATCCTTGATCGCCACAGAGCATTCCCCGGAAATGGTCATATCCGGCCGCAGTACCTGACAGTTTTTTATCACAATATCGTAATTTTCCATGATGTCTTCTCCTCTGTTTTTCCAGATTTTCACAATTAGAAATTATACGCTGTCCTCTTCCCAAACGCAAGAGGCAACCTGTCTCTGCAGATACATTTCCTGCGCGCCCCTTCATTGACGGGTTCTTCCCGAAATGGTATGATATTTTATATACAAAAGAGGGGGCGAAGCAAATATGAGTTTATTATGGATGGAACACGAACCGGAATTTCTACATCTGGTGGATACGGCTTTCGACCACTGCCAGAAGGAACAGGCGGCCTATTTTGACGCACTGCCAAAGCATGTACAGCGGATCATTTACCGGGATACCCGCTACAACATTGATTTTCTGTACACCGCATACGTTCTGAACGATGATAAAATCATGAATGATTATGCCAGCTGGCTGCTGCGCCTGATGAAATCGGTGCTGAAGGACAACCTGCCTGAAAAGACCGAGGATTACGTCTTCCGGCATTTTGAACATATCCGGCAGGCGATCAGCGAAGTCATTCCCGCAGAAAAGCAGGCAGCCCTTTTTGCCCTCATCGACTGTGCCCAAGCCGGTATCCGGGAAGGCGACGCCGTTTTCCCATACCGAAAGCGCAGCGTCTTCGCCCTATGAAGCCGAGATTGAACAGTATATGAACAGTCTGCTGCGGGAGGATACCCGCCAGGCGCTGTATCTCATCCAGCAGTTTCTGGAAAAGGGCATCCCGCTGAATGATATTTATGTGGAAATTCTGGCTGAAAGCATGCACCGTGTCGGCGATCTGTGGCACACTGCCCGGATCTCTGTTGCGGAGGAACATTACTGCACCTCCGTCACCCAGATGGCCATGTCCCAGATGTATCCGCAGTTATTTTCCAGCGAGCGCAAAAACCGGCGGATCCTGTGCGCCTGTCCCGGCACCGAGCTTCATGAAATGGGTTCCCGCATGGTGGCTGACCTGTTCGAAAACGACGGTTGGGACAGCACCTATCTCGGTGCCGCCGTTCCTGTGGATGCCATGCTACAAAGCATCGGGGAGCAGACTCCCGATCTGGTGGCGCTGTCCGTCACCATGCCCCAGCATCTTATGACGTGCCGGGATCTGGTGGACGCCATCCGGGCTGCCTTTCCCACGCTGAAAATCGCTGTGGGCGGCAAGGCATTCCAGAGCACCCACGACATCTGGAACCAGTGGCCCGTTGATCTGTACACAACCGATGCCCGCCAACTGCTCACCGAAGCCAACCGGCTTCTGCCCTCGAAACACTTATCATGAAATACTGTATTTTTCTGTGCGACCACCAATGGAATATTGTGAAAATCATGGACAGCTCTCCCACCTGTCCGCTGTCAGAGGGTGCCCGTCTACCGGAATTGCTGGAAAACCCGGAGCTGCTGCCGCTTCCCGATGCCCTGGAAAATCAGGTGCAAAGCGTTTCTTTGTGGCAGCTGAAAGGCGGGACGGAATCGTTCTGTGCCATTCTCTGCCCGTTCCCCAGGTATCATCTGGTCTTTCTCGTCCGCGTGACGGACGAGCAGGGCTTTACCCGGTTTACCGATCTTTATGTAAAATATCTGAACTGGGCCCAGGATCACCTGCAGATGCCTTACACGGATGAATATTCCTGCATTCAGCAGATGAACAACCAGCTCATCAACGAGGTTTTCGGAAGAAAAGCCGGGGATCAGCTGTTGCAGAACCTGGCGCTGTTCCTGCCCGGTCTGCTCCACAAAAGACCGTTCCGTTTCCGTGGAACTCCTCTGCGACCGGGCGAGGCTGGCCGCAGATACCATTGACGGAAAAACCGAACAGCGGATCGCTTTTTATGATCAGGCCCTGCAGGAGCGGCTCATCAGGGAAACCCAGATGCGCAATCAGGTACAGCAGGCGCTGGAAGACCGGCAGTTTCACCTGTATGTGCAGCCCAAGGTCGATATGCGCACCGGAAAAGTCATCGGTGCCGAATCACTGATCCGCTGGATCCACCCGGAATTCGGTTTTATTCCGCCAGATCAGTTTATCCCCCTTCTGGAAGAAGCCGGAGAAATCTATCCGCTGGACAAATACGTGTGGGAGGACACCTGTCGGCTGCTGCAGCAACGGCAAAAGGCCGGCAAAAAAGTCTTTCCCATTTCCGTCAATGTGGCACGGGGCGATCTGTACCAGAAGGATCTGCAGCAGACACTCCAGAGCTTACTGAAAAAATATGAGCTGAGCGCCGCAACGTTGCACCTGGAAGTGACGGAGCGGGCCTATGTCCATGATTCTCAGCATATTTTCCACGTACTTTCCGAGCTTCGGGAAGCCGGATTTTTCATTGAAATGGATGACTTCGGCACCGGGGAATCCTCCCTGGCCATGGTGGCAGAGATGCCCATCGACCTGCTGAAGCTGGACCGGTATTTCCTCGTGTCCGCCGCCCACAGCAAGCGCCATGCAGAGATCATTCAGTTCATCATCCAGCTGGCCCAAAGTCTGGATCTCCACATTCTGGCCGAAGGCGTGGAAACCCAGGAGCAGGCCAACTACCTGCTGTCCTCCGGCTGTACCTTCGCCCAGGGATACCTGTACGGGAAACCCATGCCCGCAGAAGAATTTCTGCAAAAGTACTAACCCATCAGAAAGGGAGCTACTGTCATGTCCATCACATTGAACGATATTCAAAAAGCAAAGGAGCGCATCGCTCCTTACATCACCGAAACACCCCTGCTGCGGCTGCACAGCCTGGACGCCTATCTGGGCTGCCAGGTGTACGCCAAGGCGGAATGCATGCAGATCACCGGCGCCTTCAAGCTGCGGGGCGCCCTGAACAAGATCTGCCAGCTGACAGAAGAACAGCTGCAGCGCGGCATCGTGGCCGCCTCCTCCGGCAATCACGGAAAAGCCGTAGCCTACACGGCCAGAATGCTGCACACCAAAGCCACCATCGTGATGCCCTACACCGCACCGCCGGTGAAGGTAGAAGCCATCCGCGCACTGGGCGCCGAAATTGTCCAGTGCGAGACGTCCCAGCGTTTTCAGATCGCCCAGGCGCTCTGCCAGGAACGGGGTGCGGTCATGGTGCCGCCCTATGACGACGACGAGATCATGGCCGGACAGGGAACGGCAGGGCTGGAGCTGATCACCCAGTGCCCGGAGCTTTCCAGGGTCATCGTTCCCACCAGCGGCGGCGGTCTGCTTTCCGGCATTTCCACAGCCGTGAAGGGGATTTCCCCGAAGACGCTTGTATACGGTGCGGAACCGGCAGCCCTGCCCCGTTACAGCACCAGCCTGCGAAATCATGTCCGCACCAAGGTGGAACAGAAATCTTCCATCGCGGATGCGCTGGTGGCCCAGATGCCCGGTGAAAAATGTTTCCCCTGCGTGCAGGCCCATGCGGATGGTGTGGTTCCTGTGGAAGACCGCGATACGCTGCAGGCTATGAAGCTGCTTCTCATGGAAGGGAAACTGCTGTGCGAACCGTCCTCCGCCATCGGCATCGGTGCTGTCCTGGCAGGATTGATCCACGTTCAGCCGGAAGAAAAGGTATGCTTCGTCATCTCCGGCGGCAGCGTAGGATTTGAGCAGCTGCGCATGCTGGATGATGTCGCTCTGCCGGATGTGATCGCCCGATGATCACCGTTTACACCCGGTTTTACACCCCCGCGCCCGGTGAAAAGGTGCCTGCACTGGAGCATCGGATCGGACGGGAATTGCTGGCGGTGGGGTTGAAAGAACTGTATGGAATCAGCGTACAAGAGACTCCATTTCCCGGAACAGCTGAAACTGATCGCGTATCTGATACCGGTCAACGAGCCACAACGACTGGTACTGACAATAGCGATCTTAGAACGTCAATCGCACCTGACCATAGCAAGAGACAGATGGCAAACGTAACAGCGGACAGGCAAACATCCATGGCTGTACCCGACACCTGGATCACTGTCGGCCCGCACAAGAAGCCGAGCCTCGCCGCATACCCGGATATCCATTTCAACATCAGCCATTGCCACGGTCTGGTGGCCTGCGCCTTTGCGCCGTTTCCGGTGGGCATTGACGTGGAACACATCCGGCCCTTCCGGGATCACCTGCTGCACCGGGTGCTGACGCCCGAAGAACAGGCCCAGCTGGAAGCCTTCAGCACCACGGAGGAGAAACGCCAGGAGTGGTTTTTCCGGTTCTGGACGCTGAAAGAAAGCCGCATCAAGCAGTCCGGCACCGGCATGTCCGTGCGGCTGTCCTCTTTTTCCTTCCGGATCAGCCCCAAGGGAGCGGTCATCGGTTCGGACGAAGACCTGTGTTTTCAGCAGCGGCTGCTGCGGGATTCCTATGTGCTGTCCGTCTGCACACCAAAATGCCCGGGCAGTTCCCCGGAAAACACCTTGCAGATCACAGAACAGCTACCGGCCACGTAACCCTTTTCAATTCCGGGCACCAGTGCTATAATTAGATTTCAACAGGAGGAATGAACAATGAGCAAAATTGATGAAGTAAGAAGTGCCATGGTTGCTGCCATGAAGGCAAGAGACAAAGACCGCAAGGATTCCCTTTCCGCGCTTTTATCCGCTCTGAAAAACAAGGCCATCGATAAGCGCGCAGATCTGACCGAAGAGGAAGAGAACCAGGTCATCTTAAAAGAGATCAAGCAGACCCAGGAGACGCTGGAGCTGACCCCGCCGGATCGTACCGACATTATCGAAGAGTGCAAGAGCCGCATCGCCGTGCTCCAGGAGTTCGCTCCTCACATGATGGACGAGGCAGAGATCCGCGCCGTTGCCGCTGAGGTGCTGGCAGGACTCGGCATCGAGACGCCCACCGCCAAGGACAAGGGCAAGATCATGAAAGAGCTTATGCCCAGGGTCAAAGGCAAGGCAGACGGCAAGCTGGTGAACGAAGTCATCGCTTCCCTGCTGTCATAAAAGCATCCCCCATTTGCAAAGAAAGTGCAGAGATGTATGGGAATATTACATACATTTCTGCACTTTTATTTATCGGAAATTCTTATCAGAAGGTCAGCCGCATCTGATGCCACCGGACATTTCCGTGGGTAGATTTATCCGTCACCCCTTCGTCATCAAAACCGAATTTGGCATAATAAGGAAGAAGCCTTTCCTTGCAGGTCAGCACAAGTCCCTTTCGTCCCTGCTGCTTCGCATCGGCGATGGCACGGCGGAGCAGTTCCCCGGCATATCCGTGTCGGCGATAGTCCGGCAGGGTATTGACCCCAAAGATCATCTGCCATGCGCCATTTTCGTTGTGCATCGACGCATGGGCATACATTTCATCCGTCAGATCCGGCTCGTCCGTCACAAATCCGTCCACAAACGCGATCAGCTTTCCCTCTTCATAAAGCAGCCAAAAATGGCTGCCGTAATATGTGACTCTTTCCACAAATTCCTTTTCCGTTGCCGCTTCCGCAGGTGGGAAGCACGCTGCCTCCACCGCAGCGATGGCGGCGATATCTTTTGCCTCTGCATAGGTAATATTCATGATGTTTTCTTCCTTTCTTTTCCGCATTGGATGCCACGGACTGGTCTTTTCCGTACTGAAGCCCCGCCTGCGCAATACTCTGGATCCGGATTGCAAATTCGACCCACTGATCATTCATCTTCTTACCCTCACAATTTCAGAAATCGCAGCCATCGCCTGTTTTCCACCCTTATTCCACAAAAATCGAATCATCCCCATACCGTCCGATATGGGAAGGATCCCTGGCAGAATAGAAAATATCGCCCAGCACCTGTTCCGGCGCATCGTCAGCGATGTACCTGCCGTGCAGTTCAGCCGCAAAGTTGGTACCGGCAAGAATCTGTATCGTATCTGTGTAGCTGTTCCCGTCCACTTCGTATTCGACCGAAAGGATATAGACCTCCTCGGTGTTGTCTCCATTGACGGAATAGGATGTATGTGTCTCTCGTTTCATGTCAGTGATGCGGTACCCGTCCGGCGGGATTGCGCAGGTGTAGGTATGCTTGCGATAGATATCGACACCCACCACAATGACCACCGCCACCAGTATGCCGATCAGACAGACCGCCAGCGCAGCCAGCAGCCCCGTTTTATCACTTTCTGTCAGTTTAATCTTCTTCATTGTTCTGCCCCATGCTTCGGCCGGTTCTGTGCCGTCCGGTTCTTCGGGTTCGATGCGTGTTACACGAACTTATTGAAATGATTATAGCACAGAAAATAATGCTGCGTAAACAGCAGAAGCGTATCGATCCATCGAGCAGAATGCACCGCCGGGAGCATGTTGGCAACATTCCGTTTTTTGCCCCATACCAGATTCACGCCGATGCAGCAAAAAAGCAGTCAATTTTCCGACTGCTTTTTGCTGTATCGTTTCTGAAACCTGTCCGGGTTATGCTCCTATCCTCTGTTTTTTCTTTTCCGCATTCCTGCTGCCACAGCCAGCCCACTGATCAGAAGCAACATTGCCCACATCATCACAGGCTGGTCATCTCCGGTCGCCACCGCTCTCTGATTGCCATTATCCTGCTGCCGGGTTCCGCTATTATCCGTATGGCCTGTTGACTGCGTATCATCCTTTGTCTGACTGTTGCCGTTGTTCTGAGTATTGTCTTTCGTCTGGTCATTATCTTTATTCTGGCCATCGTCTTTTTTCGGAATATCATCCGCTTTCGCTATCTCTCCATACGCGGTGCCACAGATCGCACAGTCCGCTTTATGGGCGGTATCTGCTTTCCCGCCAGAATGGGAGCCCACTTCACCCTTTTCTCCACACGCACATTCCTTCCAATGCTCTTTATCATCATGTTTCCATTCAGAAGAAAACGCATGTGTTACGATGAGCGGATACTTTGTCTCTGCTGCTTCGTATACATCTGTCTGTTCTGCCCGAAGGGTGATCATTACCCTACCGGCCTTATGCACCGTGATCTTTCCGGTCTGTGCATCCACGGACGCAACCTCCGGGTCACTGCTCTCATAGGTGATCTTACTCTGCGCAGCTGCTTCTCTTGCCTCCAGCACATCCCCGCAATTTGCCGTCCGCTCCACGGTATCTACCGCGATCTGCTGCGACAGTCTGGTGACTTCCGGATATCTTACCGTAAAGGTAAACGTCCGGCCATCATCACTGACCCCCTGTCCCTCTTTCACAAGGCACACTGCCGCCGCATTCACCAGTTCGTCATCAAAACGGGACATTTCATCCGTATCTGCCCAGGTGCATATTTTCAGTTTGGCGGCATCAAACGTATCATCAAAATGAGAAAATGGATTATCATATACATCTGTACTCAGTGTGATCGTCAGTTCCGGGATATCCCCCAGGCTCCACGTTTTCCCATCCACATCTGTATAACCGCTCCATACGGCGCTCTTAAGCGATATGGCTGCTGACCCAAATTCCGGGCGGTTGAAGTTTACCGCAGGATCTTTCACTTCCTGCCCGATCACCGGTTCATCAGAAACCGCAAATCTGCCATCCTGCGTTTCCACACGCTCCGACAGTCCAATATAGGTACCATTATAACGGATTCTGCATTTGAGCACATACTTCCCATTCTGATCATCTGTAAGCGCAAAATGATCCGCTGTATCAACCGCAGAATCTTTTGCCACCTCTACCAGCTTTTCTCCCCGCTCCAGCACTGCCGGTGCGATCGTTACTGGTGATTCTGTTGTGGTCGTTCCGTTTATTCTGACCGGTGCATTCTTCTTTGAGACGATCTGATTGCTGCCTGTCGCCACAAAATTGTCTGTCACAAACTGCCCGGAAAAAGTCGAAGCATGCATTGTCAGGCTGTCTGCCGCATAGAGATAACCGGACAGATTGCTGTTACTCAGTGTCACAGAGCCAAACTGCGCATTCCCATTGGTAAGCGTCGTCTCCCCTGTACAATGATGGAATACCATCGTCCTGTCTGTTCCGCTTCCGTAAGCGGATACGGTAGTTCCTGCCAGATCAATATGATCCAGGGTCACGTTCACGCCTCCGGCGATCATCAGGCCGCTGAAATCTGACAGCGCCAGTTTCACCGGATTCTCCCCGGCACTTCTGATCGTCACATTCTTTTCTATGTATGCCATGGAACCGGAATAATCTCCGCAAAGCACGATGGTTCCGCCATCTTTCATTTTATCGGCTGCTGTGCCAAGATTTTTCACTGCAGCCGCCGTGCTGTCACCCATATTCGAATCATTGCCATTCGCCGCATCCACATACACCACATCAAGCAGCTTTGCCGCAACTGTTCCCGATGCATCGATGCTTCCATAAGATCCCGAAGAAGAACACATGACATATGGTTTCTTCGCCGCAAGATTCAGCTTCAATGTCCCTTTTGCTGTCAGGGTGGGAGTCGCTGCGCCATTATACACCTGGCTGCTGTTTCCATTCTTCCATGTGTATTTGAACACATTCGCAATGTCCACACCATCGATCAGATTCGTGACGGTCGGTGCGATCGTGTCCCCGACCTGCATATTCTCCGGCAGGCTGACTGTCGGCCGAACCGAAAGATCCTTCACAATGTTAATCTGGCAGTTTTCCATCATGGCTTCCGGCACGCATCCATAATCCACATAAGTCTGGTATTCTCCCCACTTGACATTCGCCGCCACAAGCTTTCCGCTTCCGCTGGTCACTGCCTTCCAGGTACATTTACCGCTGCTGGTCACTCTGATCGTACCATTATTTACAATCGTACCGGATACGGTCGTTTGATACCCCCCCACCGTTAAGGTTACATCTGGTTCAACCTCGATCACCTTACTGCTGTCTATCGAATCCGTAAATGCCATATCCTGGATCACATGAATCTCTGTCACGCTGTCATCTGCAAGTGCCGTCTGCATTTCCTTTTTCGTCGTCACTTCCGCGATGCCATCCGCCGCAAATACAGCGATCATTCCCTCTTCTGCCGTCATTTCCGCGATGTCATCCACTGCAGGCGCAGCCTCCAGCGCCTCTTCCGTCTTCGCATCCTCCATGTCGTCCGCTGCAGGCACAGCTGCCAGTTTCTCTTCCGTCTGCATTTCCGCAATGTCGTCCTCTGCAGGCGCAGCCTCCAGCGCCTCTTCTGTCATCTCTTCTGCGGTGGTGCTGGCTTCTGCAAATGCAGTCATGGGAAGCATGGCTGACATCAGGCACAGGACAGACACCAAACTGCATATCCGTTTCTTCATTGTTTTCCCCCTCGTCGCACTTTTCCGGTCTATGGTTTCTCTTGTGTCATTTATTATAACACCTTCAAAACCCGATAGCAACAGAAAATGAGACCGAGAGTCCCAAATTTTCACTCTGTTTTTAACAGGGCATCGGCTATCATCAGATCTTTATTGATACAGCTCACTTAATGGAATCAATATCCGGTCATTTCCTTCCTCACAGGTAAACCCTGCCCTTGAAAAAAAGCCGTATCTATAGCATTCCAGACCAGTTTGCTTTACCTGACGAATTTCATTTTGCACACTGCTCTCTGTTACAGGCTCTTTTCTGAATTTTGCTTCATAAAAAATGTATCCTTTGTCATCCTGTGTTACAATATCAAATTCTCCATTCTTTTTCTCAACCGGATCATCGTAATAGTATTTTCCGATTTTTTCAAAAATCTCGTCCATCAAGCCTTTTCGGTTTCTTCTGATCAGATATTGCTTACAAATCCGTTCGAATATTCTCGGAACATGCTTTGTTTCAAAATCATCTGCGATATATCTGTCATAAAAAACGTCTGCGTCCATAATATTCATTCTCGACATATTTCTGAAAATATACTTGTAATAAAACAGGGACAGATTGTCTGAAATAAAATATCCTGATTTTTTCTTATTGTTTTCATCGTTAATGGGCGCCTCTTTTGCAACAACATCCATGCGCATTAGCTTATCAAGAACATCAATCAATGCAGGCCCGCTGGAGACATTGGACTGATCCAGAATGTCCTTATATCTGGAAAATCCTTTTGCGAGGGCTTCAAAAACTTCATTTGCATTTGTAATTTTGGAAATCTCTGCATTCAGATACATAGATACCTCATTTTCCAGACGCGCCCCAGGCGACGCGATCAGGTCTATGATATTTTCCCGCACACTTTTCTTGGCATCGATCAAGCGATTATAATAAGGAATGCCGCCGAACACGCTGAACAGTCTTACTTTATCTTCTTCTGAAAATGCAGGGTAGAACAATGCGGATTCAAAATAGTCCATCGGTTTCAGATTCAGCGTAAGATCAATCCTTCCATACAGCGGATTCTGTTTTTCCAGAAGCGCCTTCATCGTATCCACATAGGAACCACAGACGATCAGCTTCATATGAGAAGTGTCTTTGTAATGATCAATAACAGATTGCAAAACGCTGTCAAGTCCCTTTGTATTTTCCCGCAAATATGGATACTCATCTAAAACGAGAATCAACGGTTCTTTTTCTGATTTTTGGAATAAAAATCGTAACAAAGCCTCCATGTTTTCAAATGTAGGCTTGGGGAAATCAAATGTCTCCCCGATCAACTCCGCCAAACTTTCTGTATTATTCTGTTCTGTAGTCTGCTTGCATTCATAATAAATACTTTTACAATCGGTTTCTTTTAATACCTGTTTGATCAGCTCACTTTTTCCAATCCGGCGTCTTCCATAAATCAGGGATATCCTCTGCCCGTCTGCACGAAACATTGCACACAGCTTTTTTATCTCATTTTCTCTTCCATAAAACATACATAGCATCCTCCAAACTGAAGAAATGATAAGAATTGATATACATAGTATAATAAGCATGCGCGCAAATGTCAATTTTTATTCGGTTGTGGCCGAGTCAGTTCCAACCGAATAAAATAATTTTACTTGAAAAGGCCGACCACAATCGTGATCGGCCCCATGTTATCTCTGTTTCTGTATTTACTCTGCTTCTGCGTTATCTGCATTGTCGGCTGCGGTCTCATCGGCGGCAGCTGCGCTGTCCGCTGCTCCGGCATCTGCTCCCGTCTCGGCTGCGTTTTCTGCATCCGCGCCAGTATCTGCATTTTCAGCCGCTGCGCCGTCTGTCGTGTCCGCTGCTTCTGCATCCGTGCTGTCTGTGCTCTCATCACCAGCCGTCGTCTCGTCCGCTGCCTCTGCCTCGTCGCTTCCATCGGTTGTCTGCTCGGTGCTCAGATCAACGGTCTGGTTGGTAGTGATGGTGAGCGGTGCATCGAAGGTAACCTTCTTCCATACCTTCTCGTTGACGGAGAAGTTCACATCCACTGACCAGTTTTCGTATGTCTCATCATAATGCTCAGTCTGGCGCTTGGAAACGATCTCTGCCTTGCGGCTGTCGGTTGCTTCCTGGTCAAACTCGCTGATGAGGTGTGCCACATAGTAGCTGTTGTTGGCCTCGATGACATCGGTGTACTCGCCCTCTGCCAGCGCATCTGCGGCTTCCTTCACCGCATCCGGAAGAGCTGTGGTGGCATCCCCGCCAAAAGTAGTGGTAGACATGGTCAGATCCTGGGCGGTAATGGCTTCCTCAAAATTGCCGCTCTCTTTTGCCTGATCCAGGATATCCTGGGCCTGCTGCTTCTTCTCGGCCTTCTCCTCATCGGTATAGGAAACGGTCTCGCCGTCATCGTTGGTGTAATCTGCCACGGAAATGTAGAAGTACTCTGCCTTCTTCTGGGCAGCTTCCTCATCAGACACGTTGGTGTCTGCCTCTGCGATAACCGCATTGTACACTCTTGTCCGAATGGTAGCCAGCTCCAGAAGCTCCTTTACCACATCCTCAGAAGCGGTCATCTGCTTGATGGTCAGCGCGGAGTTATCTGCCATGAAGGCTGCTGCTGTATCGGCGATCTTCTGCTCGTCCTCATCACTCAAAGTAACGCCGTAGTCTGCTGCGTGATCCCGCACGATGTAATACTCTTTCAGCGTATCCATCACGGAATTTTTCACGGATTCCTCGTAGGTCATGCCGCCGATGTCCATGCTCCACATGGAATCCCCAAAGTAGGATTTATAGTAGGTCTCCATCTGGGACTGCTGTACCTTGGCAAGGAAATTGGCTACGCCCAGAGAAATCGTCTCGTCGCCCACCGTTGCCACTGTGGCGCTGCCATCCAGCCCCTTGCCGCTGCATCCGGTCATGACCATAGCCGCCAGCATCACACCGGCGATGATACCTGTCAATTTTCTATTTTTCATATTTCTATATGTCCTCCCGTTTTTATCATAAATTTTATTATATCTGTTTTCCACACAGCAATCAACGCCTTTTTTCACCAGTTTACCCGGATATTCATCAGACAGCCGAGAACATCAGGCCTTTTCATCCACCAGCGCCTTGATCCCCAGCAGCACTTTCTTCACGATCTCCATGGTGTCCTCTTTGGCCTGACGGTTGTTTTTCTTTCGCTGATAGAGGAAATACGGCCGGGTGTCCACGGTGAATTTCAGCAGTCCCTTCCATTCCTCCACCAGCCCCGGGATGCCCGCCGGATTGATGGCCGCTTTTTCATAGAGCGTAAACCGGATGAAGTCTGCTTTTTCCGAAACCTCGGTGACGTAGGCACTGTGGGCCAGGGCCTTCACAGAGGCAATCTCCAGCAGGTTCAGCACAGATCTAGGCGGTTCGCCGAACCGATCCAGCAGCTCCTCCAGCATATCCTCGTATTCCTCATGGTTTTCAATGCCCGCGATCCGCTTGTAAATATCCAGCTTCTGGTATTCGTTGCGGATGTATTTGTCGGGAATGTAGGCATCGATGTCCACGTCGATGGTTGTATCGTAGCTTTCCCGGACGGGCAGTCCTTTCAGGCTCTTCACCGCCTCGTTGAGCATCTTGCAGTACAGATCATAGCCGACAGCCTCCATGTGGCCGGACTGCTGGGCTCCCAGCAAATTGCCCGCGCCCCTGATCTCCAGATCCCGCATGGCGATCTTGAAGCCGCTGCCCAGCTCCGTGAATTCCCGGATGGCATGAAGCCGCTTCTCCGCCACTTCTTTTAGCATCTTATCCCGCTTATACATAAGGAAGGCATAGGCCGTGCGGTTGGAGCGGCCCACCCGGCCCCGGAGCTGATAGAGCTGAGACAACCCCAGCTGATCCGCGTCGTGAATGATCATGGTGTTGACATTGGCAATGTCCAACCCCGTCTCGATGATGGTGGTGGACACCAGCACGTCAATGTCGCCGTTGATAAAATCCACCATGATCTTTTCCAGCTCCTGCTCCCGCATCTGGCCGTGGGCAAAGGCCACACTGGCCTCGGGCACCAGCGCCGCGATCCGGTTGGTCATCTCCACGATGGAATTGACCCGGTTGTATACATAGAAAACCTGGCCTTTCCGGGCCAGCTCCCGGTTGATGGCCTCCCGCACGATCTCATCATTGTATTCCATGACAAAGGTCTGGATGGGCATACGGTCCACCGGCGCCTCCTCCAGCACGCTCATATCCCGGATGCCAATGAGGCTCATGTGCAGCGTCCGGGGAATGGGCGTGGCTGTCAGCGTCAGCACATCCACGTTTTCCTTTAATTTCTTGATCTTTTCCTTATGGGCAACACCGAACCGCTGCTCCTCATCGATGACCAGCAGACCCAGATCCTTGAACTCCACATCCTTGGACAGCAGCCGGTGGGTGCCGATGACAATGTCCACCAGTCCTTTTTTCAGATCAGCGATGGTCTTCTTCTGCTCCGTCGCCGTGCGGAACCGGCACATAAGATCCACCCGCACCGGGAATTCCTTCATCCGCTGCACGAAGGTGTTGTAATGCTGCTGGGCCAGAATGGTGGTGGGCACCAGGTAGGCCACCTGCTTGCCCTCTTGCACTGCCTTGAAGGCAGCCCGGATGGCGATCTCCGTCTTGCCGTAACCCACGTCCCCGCAGACGAGCCGATCCATGATCTTGTGGCTTTCCATGTCCCGCTTGGCCGCTTCGATGGCCGCCAGCTGATCCTCCGTCTCCTCGAAGGGGAACATTTCCTCGAATTCCCGCTGCCACACCGTGTCCGGGCCGTAGACAAAGCCCTCTCTGGCCTGCCGGGCCGCATACAGCTCCACCAGATCTTTCGCGATCTCCTGCACCGCGCCCCGCACCCGGGTCTTGGTCTTGTTCCAGTCCTGGCTGCCCAGCTTGTTCAGCTTGGGGCGCTTGCCCTCCGCGCCGGAATATTTCTGCAGCGCTTCCAGCTGGGTGGCCAGAATGTACAGGTTGCCCCCGGCTGCGTACTCGATCTTGATATAATCCTTGACGGTGTGATCCACTTCCACTTTCTCGATGCCCCGGTAAATACCCAGGCCGTGATTTTCGTGCACCACATAATCGCCCACGGAAAGCTCCGTGAAGCTCTGGATCTTCTGCCCCTCGTAGACCGTCTTTTTCCGCTTCTTTTTCTTCTCTTTTCCAAAAATATCGCTCTCGGACAGCACGCCGAACCGGATCATAGGGTACTCGTACCCCCGCCGGATGCTGCCGTGGAGTACCAGGATCTCGCCCTTCTGCACGACCCGGTCGGTGTCCTCCGAATAAAAACTGTTCAGGCCGAAGCCCCGCAGATCCTCCGCCAGACGTTTGGCACGGGTACGGGAGGCGGACAGCAGCACCGTCCGGTAGCCCTTCTTTTTCCAGTCGCCCAGCTCCTGGGCCAGCAGTTCAAAGCTGTTGTTGAAGCTGCTGACGGAACGCACCTCCAGATGAAAGCTGTCCTTGACCTTATAATCACCGCTTTTGGCTTCCATCATACACAGAGATGTACAGTGGAAACGATTCAGCTTCATCACCACATCCTTATAGCTGTACAGCAGGTTCAGCTGTCCCGGCAGCAGATACCCCTTCTCCAGACGTCCCGCCATGCTCTCCCGGAATTCCGTCTCCACCGCCTCGGCCTTCTCCGTCAGCCGGTTGGGCTCATCCAGAAATACGCACGTGTCTTCTTTAGGAAAATAATCGAGAAACGAAACCGTTTTTTCATAAAAATAATCCACAAAGCCATCCACGCCTGCTGCCCCGTCCAGATAATCCAGCTGCTCTGTCAGCTCCCGGACAAGACGATGGACGCGTCCTGCTTCCTCTATTTTCCCATCTTTTTCAAACAGGGCGGTCTGCCGATCCGCCTCCTGCTTCATCTTAGCTACGCCCTTTTTGATCCGGCTCTTGGATAACAGCACCTCGGACGCCGGATAAATGGTGATCTCGTCCAGATTTTCAATGGAGCGCTGGCTCTGGGCGTCGAAGCTGCGGATGGAATCCACTTCATCATCCCAAAATTCCAGCCGGTAAGGGCTCTCCTCCGTCAGCGGGAAAATGTCTACGATGCCGCCCCGGACAGCAAACTGCCCGGCTTCCTCCACCTGGGCGCACCGCTCATAGCCCATGTTCACCAGACGCAGCTTCAGCGCCTCCGGCTCCACCAGGCTCGTCTGGGTGATGCGAAGAGCCGCCTCCCGCATCTCCTCCAGGGGCAGCAGATGATCCATGCAGCCGTCAATGCTGGTCACCACGGTGAGAGGCTCCCCGGACAGCAGCGCCCGGATGACCTGCATCCGCTCCTTTACCAGAAAATTGCCGTGCACGTCCGCGCTGAAAAAGATCAGATCCTTGGCCGGATAATAGAGCACACCGGGATCAAAGAACCGGTAATCCTCATAGATTTCTCTGGCTTTCAGTTCGTTGGCCGCCAGAATGAGCCGGTATTTCTTTCCCTGGCTCAGGCCATAGATCAGATGGGTTTTCTGGGAATCCATACAGCCCGCGATCTGTACCACGCCTGCATCCTTTTCACAGGCGTTTTTGATGGAATGGTACTCTTCCAGTTCCCCCAGGGGCGCCAGAAATGTCTGCATTGCCTCTCACCTCATTTCATTTTCTTTCGTTATTGATGTTCTGCTTTGGCAAATTTCTTTGCCTTTTTGTTTTACGCGCACTCCCGCTTACACAATATTTTGCAAAACTTCCGATTGTATAGACCCGTTTATGCCTCATTTTCCTCATAGGATTTCCGATTGTACCGGTTCATGGCCGCCTCGGTCTCGCCGTCCAGCATCATCCGCACAGCCTCCACCGCGTGATCCATGGCTTCTTCCACCTTCTCCCTGTCTTCCTTCGGGAAGGTACTGAGCACGTAGTCCGCCAGATCCCAGCCCTTGGGCTTCTCACCCACGCCAATCTTCACCCGGGAAAATCCTTCTGTCCCCGTGTGGAGAATGATATTCTTGATGCCGTTGTGGCCGCCCGCGCTTCCTTTTTTGCGGATGCGGATGAGCCCCGGGTTCAGACTGATGTCGTCAAAAAGGACGATAAGCTCCTCGTTGGGATCGGCCTTGTAATAGCCGAGCACGTCCCGGATGCACTCGCCGCTTAAATTCATGTACGTCTGGGGTTTTAACAGCAGCACCTTGTGACCGTCGATGACGCCCATGCCGTATTCTCCTTTGAATTTGTTCGTATCCAGGCGGATGCCGTACCGGTCCGCCAGCCGGTCGATCGTGTCAAATCCCACGTTGTGTCTTGTGTGGGCATATTTTCCGCCCGGATTGCCCAGGCCTGCAATGATATACATAATGATCCTCTTTCCTTGTCATCACGATTGTCTGTTTCCCTGCGCGGACACATTTCCCGCCGTCTGCGGATGCATCTGCGCCTGTCTATTTTAGCAGGTAAATGGAAAATTGAAAAGGGGGAAGGCGCAAGAAGGACCCCGTCCATGACGGGATCCCTCTCTCTAAAACTGTTCGCAGGCTCGCCCTGCGCGTGTGCTTCCGTTCCATCTGCGTTCCCGCATATCACCTTCCCTGTGCACCTGCGTATGTGCTCTCACACATGTTCATCCATGCACTTATGCCGTTACGCTTCCTCCTCTTCGACTTCTGTCAGCGCTGTCTCATACTTGCCGAGGATCATCTGCTGGATCTTGTCCCGCGTACCCGAATTGATCGGATGTGCGATGTCCCGGTATTCCCCATCAGACGCCTTACGGCTCGGCATTGCAATGAAAAGGCCCTTCTCTCCCTCGATCACTTTAATGTCATGCACTACAAACTCGTCATCCAGCGTAATGGAAACAACCGCTTTCATCTTGCCTTCCTTTGCAACTTTTCGAACCCTAACATCTGTTATCTGCATTCGAATTATGCCCCCCTTGTCGGTATTTTCCGGCAATATACCCTACCCCAAAACGTATTTGCCGTCAGATAATATAACGCTCGTTCTTTTCCACAACGATGCGCACGCCATCCTCTCCCTTGTAACAGGAATTGGCACGGATGGTGTCCCTGCTCTCCACAATACAGTTCTCGATATATGTGTTATCCCCGAGGTATACATCATTCAGAATAATGGAATTGCGGATGACGCAGTTATTTCCCACAAATGTCTTCTTAAACAATATGGAGTTTTCCACCGTTCCGTTGATGATACAACCGCTGGAGATCAGGCTGTTTTTTACATGCGCTCCCGGATTGTACTTGGCCGGCGGAAGATCATCGATCTTCGAATACACATCGGGATACTGCTTGAAGAAGTAATCCCGCACTTCCGGCTTCAGGAAGTCCATGTTTGTCTGATAATAAGATTCCACCGTGGAAATGTTGCTCCAGTAGGAATCCATCCGATATCCGTAAATGCGCTTCAATCCCTTGTAACGGATCAGGATATCCCGCACGAAATCAAACCGGGACTCTGCGGCGCTGCGTTCAATGAGTTCAATGAGCTGACGTCTGCGAATCACATAAATACCCGCAGAAACGTCATTACCGGTAGCTATCATGGGCTTCTCATCGAAGTCCTGGATCCGTCCGTCTTCATCCATCTTCAGGATGCCGAATCTTGTGGCATCCTCTTCCGGAGGAAGCTGCTTGTATACCACAGTGATATCTGCCTTCTTGGCAATGTGGTATTCCAGCACCTGGTTGTAATCCATCTTGTATACACAGTCACCGGATACGATGACCACATATGGCTCATGGCTCTTCTTGAGGAAATCCAGGTTCTGCCAGATGGCATCCGCCGTTCCCCGGTACCAGAAGCTGTTATCCGCGGTCACTGTCGGTGTAAATACGAACAGGCCGCCCTGTTTTCTTCCGAAATCCCACCACTTGGAGGAGCTTAAATGCTCATGCAGGGACCGGGAATTGTACTGGGTCAGCACTGCCACCTTCTGAATATGGGAATTCGTCATGTTGCTCAGTGCAAAGTCAATGCTCCGATAGCTTCCGGCAATGGGCATTGCCGCAATCGCCCGCTTGTTGGACAGTTCGCGCATCCTGTTGTTGTTGCCGCCTGCCAAAATGATTCCTACTGCCCTCATAATACGCCACCTGCCTTAATCAAAGTCTCTCCGCTGTCCAGAACGCCGCCCGGATAATCCTCCGGCGTCGTCTCACCTTCTATGGCCGTATTCTTGCCGATCTTCACATTCGGCGGGATCACGGTACTGTCACCGATGGTCACCAGGCCGAAGCAGTATACGCTGGGCTTCTTCTTATTCGGGATGTCCTCTCCCACGCCCAGCACGGCTCCGTCGCCCACCACGCTGTTCTCCGCAATGATGGCCCGGTCAATGACGCAGTTCTCGCCAATAACCGTATTCTTCATGATAATAGAATCCCGGATCACACTGCCCTTGCCGATGGTGACACCCGAACCGATGACGGAATTGTGCACCTCTCCGTACACATCCGTGCCCTCGCTGATGATACTGCGGGTCACCACCGCATCCTCTGCAATGTACTGCGGCGGGATGATCTCACTTCTTGTATAAATCTTCCAGAATTCCTCATAAAGATTGAATTCGGGAATAATATCTATCAGTTCCATATTGGCTTCCCAGTAGGAGCCGAGGGTTCCCACATCCTTCCAGTAGCCATTGTATTCATAGGCAAAAAGACGCTGTCCCTTCTCGTGGCAATAAGGGATGACATGCTTGCCGAAATCGCAGCCGGGGACTTCTGCGTTGGCAATCAGCGCTTCTTTGAGCACCTTCCAGCTGAATATGTAGATTCCCATGGAAGCCAGGTTGCTCCTCGGATGCTCCGGCTTCTCCTCAAATTCCTGGATCTTGCCGTTCTCATCCGTGATCACGACGCCGAAACGGCTGGCCTCCTCCATCGGCACCGGCATGGCCGCAATGGTCACGTCCGCGTGGCTTGCCTTATGGTAGTCCAGCATCACTTCATAGTCCATCTTGTAAATATGGTCGCCGGACAGGATCAGCACATATTCGGGATTATAACTCTGCATATACTCCAGATTCTGGTAAATCGCATTGGCCGTGCCGGAATACCATTCACTGCTGCTGCTCTTCTCGTAAGGGGGCAGAACAGAAACGCCGCCCACATTGCGGTCTAGATCCCACGGAATACCGATTCCGATATGGGCATTCAGCCGCAGCGGCTGGTACTGTGTCAGCACACCCACGGTATCAACGCCGGAATTGATGCAGTTGCTCAGTGGAAAATCGACGATGCGGTACTTTCCTCCGAAGGATACGGCCGGCTTGGCCACCTTGGAAGTCAGCACACCCAGTCTGCTGCCTTGTCCACCGGCAAGGAGCATTGCTATCATTTCCTTTCTAATCACGTTATCACCTCTCGTAGTTGTAGTTCTTTTATCATTATAGCATACTGGTTCTGATAAGTGAACATATTTTACAATTTTTTTGCCCCATTATTTGTTTTTTTATTACATAATGTCGTATTTTATTTCAAAATTCTCTTTTTGATTTATTTTCTTTATCTATATTTTGCATAGTTTTCATTTTGATTTTACATGATTTTATTGCAGTTTTTACAATCCATTTGGTGTTCACCCATATAGTTTTTGTGTTTTCGGCCCGGGTGTGATATACTTAGTGACAAACAGGAGCAGCGCTCTTGTTTCCTATTATAATAATGAAGAACAGGAAGGATTTTTATGTTTCAGATTAATTTCCATAAACCGATCCACATCCATTTCATCGGCATCGGCGGCATCAGCATGAGCGGCCTGGCCGAGATTCTGCTCAAGGAAAATTTCCGCATTTCCGGCTCCGACGCCAAGCGCTCCGCCCTGACGACCCATCTGGAGTCGCTGGGATGCACCGTGCAGTATGGGCAGTGTGCGGAAAATATCACCGATGACATCGACGCCGTTGTATACACGGCTGCCATCCACCCGGATAACCCGGAGTTCGCTGCCTGCAAGGCAAAGGGCATTCCCATGCTTTCCCGGGCAGAGCTCCTGGGACAACTCATGCACAACTACAAAGTTTCCATCGCCATTTCCGGCACCCATGGCAAGACGACGACCACTTCCATGCTTTCCGAGATCCTCATGCTGGCGGACACCGACCCCACCGTTTCCGTGGGCGGCATCCTGAAATCCATCAACGGCAACATCCGCGTGGGCGGCCCGGAGATGTTCGTCACGGAGGCCTGTGAGTACACCAACAGTTTCCTGAACTTTTATCCGACGGATTCCATCATCTTAAATATCGAAGAAGACCATCTGGACTTCTTCAAGGATATCCACGATATCCGCAGATCGTTCCATCAGTTTGCATCCCAGACGGCGGACGGCGGTTCTGTCATCATCAACACCGATATCCCGGATTATGAAGAGATCACTGCAGACATCAACGCCTCTGTCATCACCTTCGGTCTGGAGCATGAGGCCATGTATACCGCCACAGATATCAGCTTTGACGGCTTCGGCCATCCGTCCTTCACCGTTGTGAAAAACGGCACCCCCGGTATCCAATGTGCCCTGAAGGTGCCCGGCATCCACAACGTGTCCAATGCGCTGGCTGTCATTGCCCTGTGTGACCGCTTAAGCATCCCGGCGGAGACGATCCGCAAGGGTCTGCTGGCCTTCGAGGGTACAGACCGCCGGTTTGAATACAAGGGTACCTTCCAGGGTGTCACTGTCATCGATGACTATGCCCACCATCCCACGGAGATCGCCGCTACCCTCACCGCTGCCCGGAATTATCCGCACCGCACGATCTGGTGTGTATTCCAGCCCCATACATATACGCGGACAAAAGCGCTGCTGCCGGAATTTGCCCGGGCATTAAAGCTGGCCGACAAGGTGGTACTGGCTGACATCTATGCCGCCAGAGAGACCGACACGCTGGGTATCAGCTCCCGGACGCTGCAGGAGGCACTGCAAAAAGAAGGTGCAGAAGCCTACTATTTCCCCTCCTTCGAACAAATAGAAAATTTTCTCAAAAAAAATTGTGTACACGGTGACCTGTTGATAACTATGGGTGCCGGAGACGTCGTAAATATCGGCGAAAACCTCGTTGAGAAATAGTTATCCACATTATCCACATGCTTATCAACACAATGTGTGAAAAAGCATGTGGATTTTTTTGTGGATTATCCGTTGACATAATCTTCTCGCCGATTTTCGTCCCTATTTCCCCTGATCCCCCTTTTTTCGCCCTTTTCCGCACCTGCCCCGCAGTTGCCCCGTCTGAGTTATCCACATTTTCCACATTATCCACATTTTTATCACCATTTTCCCACAGGTCTGCCGCCGCCAAAAACCCTATTCTCTTTTCCCGGGACATGTGCTATAATTCGAATACTTAGAAGAGAAGAGATGGGTGAACATATGGCTATACGTCTGTATCGGGAAGGAGACCGGGGATATACTTCGGTTTCCAATGATTTTATTGATCATTACATGCCGTCTGCCAACGGCGAATTTGTCAAACTGTATCTGTATCTGCTCCGGTGTCTGTCCGCCGGGCAGGATGCCCTGTCTGTGAGCACGCTGGCCGACCGGTTCAGCAACACGGAGAAGGATATCTGCCGGGCACTGCGCTACTGGGAGAAGGAAGGGCTTCTGTCCATCGAGACCGATGACCGCGGCGCTGCCTGCGGCATCTGCCTGAAGGAGCTGCCGGTACAGACAGCTGCTCCCGAGGCAGCATTTGCGCCTGCTGCGGAACGCACAGACGCCCTGCTGCAGGCACCTGTCACAGATGGCAAGATACTTTCCGCAGCAACGGTTGCCGGGCAGGTGAACGGTTCTATGCAGACCGGTACAGTTCCCGGACAGGCGCAGGCCTCCATGCAGACGGCCTCCGCCGGTACAACCACCGGCCAGAATGGTGCCGAACCCTCAGCCGTCACCTTTGTGCAGCCGGAACCGAAGAAGGCAGGTTCCCACGATATCTCCCGTCAGCGGCTGGAAGAGCTGCAGCAGCAGGACAACATCCGGCAGCTTCTGTTCATCGTGGAACAGTATCTGGGACGGACGCTGGGCAGCACCCACATCAACACCATCCTGTACCTGTACGACGAGCTGCATTTTTCCGAGGAGCTCATCGAGTATCTGGTGGAGTACTGTGTTTCCCGCGGGAACCGCAGCATCCGGTACATAGAGACAGTCGCTCTGGCATGGCATGCCGAGCACATCACCACCGTGGAGCAGGCCCAGGAGGTGACGAGCCAGTACAACAAGTACGTGTTCACCGTGCTGAAAAGCTTCGGCATCAAGGGCCGCAATCCAGTGGCTTCCGAGCTGGCTTACATCAAGAAGTGGTCGTCCGAGTACGGTTTCCCGGTGGAGATCATCTCTCAGGCCTGTGAACGCACAGTGACCCAGATCCACCAGCCGTCCTTCGAATATGCGGACAAGATCCTGTCCAGCTGGAACCGGCAGGGCGTCCGCCATCCGTCGGATATTGTGAAGCTGGATGCCGCCCACCGGCAGAATCAGCCCCAGCCCGACCAGACAGCAGACAACAGCAAGGGGCCCGACCGGCGCAACCGGTTTAACAACTTCGAACAGCGCAGCTATGATTTCAACAACCTGGAGCGGCAGCTGCTGAACATTAAGTAAATCTTATTAAGGAAGGAGGAGCAAATCTGTGTCTCTGACGAATGAACAGTACGATACGATCATGCGCATTTACAGCAGACGGCAGGCGGACAACCGTTTCCGCCAGAAGGAGCGGCAGCAGGCCGTCTATGACGCGATCCCGGCATTCGCGGATCTGGAGACAGAGATTTCCTCTCTCCAGGCCAGCCGTGCCCGCCTCATGCTGGACGACCAGGCCGGACAGGCCCGCTGCTGCGCCGACAGGCTTCATACTCTTTGTGAGCAGAGGAATCACCTTCTGGCCGAACACGGTTTTCCGGCAGATTATCTGAAACCGCACTATATCTGCCCGGACTGTCAGGATACCGGTTATATCGGCAGGCAGAAATGTCACTGCTTCCGGCAGGCGGAGATCGACCTGCTGTACCACCAGTCCAACCTGCGGCAGGTGCTGGAACGGGAGAATTTTTCCCATTTCCGGGAAGACTACTATCCGGAAGACATGATCGATCCCGGCACCGGTCTTTCTTCCCGCCGTCTGGCCCAGACTGCACTGGCGGAAGCCCACCGGTTCATCGAGGATTTCTCCCAGACACATCCGAACCTGTTTCTGTACGGGAGCACCGGCACCGGCAAGACCTTTCTGACCAACTGCATTGCCAAGGAGCTTCTGGAACGCTCCTTCTCCGTCCTCTATTTTTCCTCCGGGCAGCTGTTTGACCGGTTTTCCCGTCACAGCTTTTCCAGTGAAAAAGAGGACGATGATTTCCGGTATCACGTCTTCGACTGTGACCTGCTCATCATTGATGATCTGGGCACGGAGATGGTGAACGCCTTCGTCTCCTCCCAGCTGTTCCTGCTCATCAATGAGCGGCTCATGCGCAGGAAATCCACGGTCATTTCCACAAACCTGACGCCGGAAAATTTTCTCAACACGTACTCGGAGCGGATCTTTTCCCGGATCTCCAGCAGCTACCAGATCCTCAAGCTGTTCGGGGATGATATCCGGCTCCGGAAGAAACTGCTGGAGCATACGGTTTCGTAACAGCACCGCGCATTACAGTTTACCCGCGCCATTCGCAAAATCGCATCTACGATGCTCTCCGCTGCCTTGCAGCTCATTTTTGCTCATAGCATGGCGCTTCCTTCTTATATTCCTATGGACAGCTTTTCATGCAAGCATGCAATCTGCCCACCGGAATATAAGAGTAAACTGGACCTAACTTATCGTGCTGATTCGGCGGATGGCTCTGGCATATCATTCTGATTTGTGCTATAGTATAATTAATTATGTTCATCATCACAACGGAGGAGAAAACCAATGTCTAATGAAGAAACCAGAAATCTGGAAACCATTCCTGTAGGCAAACTCGGCATCATTCCCCTTGCCAGCTGCAAGGAACTCGGCGAGAAGGTCAACAACTATCTCGTTGAGTGGAGAAATGAAAGAGAGAACGAGCATCATGCCAATATCGTTTTCGAAGGTTATCAGAGAGATAACTACATTATTTCCGCGCGTGTTCCCCGATTCGGAAGCGGCGAGGCCAAGGGCGTTCTCGGTGAATCTGTCCGCGGCTATGACCTGTATCTGATGGTTGACGTATGCAACTACAGCCTGACCTATTCCCTGTGCGGCCAGACAAACCATATGTCTCCGGATGACCATTATCAGGATCTGAAGAGAATCATTGCGGCAGTGGGCGGCAAGGCCAAAAGCATCACTGTTATCATGCCGTTCCTCTATGAGAGCCGTCAGCACAAGCGCAGCGGCCGGGAATCCCTGGACTGTGCACTGGCACTGCAGGAGCTCATCGATATGGGTGTCAACAATATCATCACCTTCGATGCCCATGATCCCCGGGTACAGAATGCGATCCCGATCAACGGATTTGAGACTGTACAGCCTGCTTACCAGTTTATCAAGGGTCTTCTTCGCAACATTCCGGATCTTAAGATCGACAGCGACCACATGATGGTCATCAGCCCGGATGAAGGCGGTATGGGACGTGCCATCTACGTTGCCAACGTTCTTGGTCTGGACATGGGTATGTTCTATAAGAGAAGAGACTACACGAAGATTGTCAATGGACGCAACCCCATCGTTGCCCATGAGTTCCTGGGTACGGATGTAACAGGCAAGGATCTGATCATCATTGACGATATGATCTCTTCCGGTGACAGCGTTCTGGAAGTTGCTTCCGAACTGAAACGCCGCAAAGCCAACCGCATCTTTATCTTCTCCACTTTCGGTCTGTTCACCAACGGTCTGGAGAAATTTGACAAGGCTTATGAGGAAGGCTATATCACCCGCGTGCTGACCACCAACCTGGTATATCAGACACCGGAGCTTCTGGAAAAGCCTTACTACATCAGCTGTGACATGAGCAAATACATTGCGTATATCATCGACACGCTGAACCATGATGCTTCCATCAGCAATCTGCTGGATCCCAGCGACCGTATCCAGAAGCGCCTGACCCAGTACCGCAACGGTACCATGGATTTCTAAGCTTCATAAGGAAAATAAATCCTGGAAAACCTGCCACTGGCAGCGTATTCAGGAGTCTATACAGCACGAAAAGAGGATGCCCTTTTTACAGGACATCCTCTTATTTGCTTTTCAATTCATTATAAAATTTTCCGAATCCTCTCAAAACATTCTGTCACTGTTTTTCTCGGCGCAGCCACGTTGATCCGCTGGAATCCCTCTCCTGTTTTTCCAAAGATTTTTCCGCTGTCCAGCCACAGCTTCGCATCGTATATGATCCGGCGATCCAATTCTTCTGTTTCGATACCAGTTCCCCGGAAATCCAGCCAGACCAGATAGGTGCCTTCGCCATTGATCATCTTTACCCCCGGCAGATATTCTTCCACATAGTTTCTTGCATAGTCAATATTCGACTTCACATAAGCCATCATTTTCTCATACCATTCATCGCCATGCTCATATGCGGCCTGGGTAGCAACCAGCCCCAATACGCTCAACTGACTGATGCCGGCTGCATTCACTTCATGCTGGAATCTCTGTCTCAACTTTTCATTGGGGATAAAGATGTTGGAGATCAGCATACTTGCCAGGTTGAAGGTTTTGCTCGGCGAGGTACAGGTGACAGAGATATCCGCATATTCTTTCTTAATAGAAGCAAACACGGTGTGCTCTCCCTGGAACACAAAATCATTGTGGATCTCGTCACAGACCACCGTGGCCCCATGCTTCAGACAGATCTCTCCCATTCCGGTCAGTTCTTCCCTCGTAAATACTCTTCCGGAGGGATTATGGGGATTGCACAGAAGAAACAGCTTCACATGATGCTCCACGATTTTCTGCTCGAAATCTTCCAGATCCATATGATAGCGATTGTCTGTTCCCAGATACAGATCATTGCTGACAACGACTCGTCCGTTATCCTGGATCACCTCGGAAAACGGATAGTACACCGGCTGCTGAATGAGCACGCAGTCTCCCGCTTCCGTAAAGGCTTTTACCGCCATGGCAAGTGCAAATACCACGCCCGGCGTTTTGATCAGCCAGTCCGGTTCCACATCCCAGTGATGGCGTCTGTGCATCCATCCTGCGATCGCATGAAAATAATCCTCCTGAGATTCGCTGTATCCAAAAATCCCATGCTTCGCTCGTTCGATCAGCGCATCCTCCACATAGGAAGTTGTCCGAAAATCCATATCTGCCACCCAAAAAGGCAGCACATCCTCCGGCTTGCCTCTTTTTACGGCAAAATCATATTTTAAACAGTCGGTTCCTTTCCGCTCGATGATCTCATCAAAATTTAAATTTCTTTCCGGCATTTCCATTCATCCTTTCCCGTTCGTTCCATCCGCCATGCATTTTTCCAGATCGCATGCTATTCCAGCGACTGAAATACATCCGATAACTCGGCCAGTAGATCCTCAATATCTTCGATTCCAACAGATAACCGGAGGGTACAGGGGGTAATTCCGTTTTTCAGACGGACATCCTCCGGCACATCCGCATGGGTCTGGGTCGTCGGATACGTGATCAGTGTTTCTACGCCTCCCAGGCTCTCTGCAAATTTGATCATCCTTACACGTTCCAGAATCTGTAAGGCATGCGCTTTCGTATCCACATCGAAGGTGAGCATGGAGCCAAAACCGCTTGCCTGTTTTTTCATCACCGCATATCCGGGATGCTCCGGCAGCCCCGGGTAATACACCTGTTTCACAACGCGCTGCGCTTTCAGCCAGTTCGCAATTTTTATCGCATTCTCCTGGGATCGCTCCATGCGGATGCCAAGGGTCTTGATCCCCCGAAGAAGCAGCCAGCTGTCAAAGGGCGCCAGCCCCGCTCCCGTGGTCTTGATCAGGAACCGCAGCTTCTCCTGTATCTCCCCGTTGTTTGTCACAAGGAATCCGGCCAGGGTGTCATTGTGTCCGCCCAAAAACTTTGTGCCACTGTGGATCACGACATCTGCGCCCAGCTTTAACGGATTCTGAAAATACGGAGACAGGAAGGTATTGTCCACGATCAGGAGGATCTGATGCTTTCTGGCAATCTCTGCAATGGCCGCAATATCCGATACATGCATCATGGGATTGGTCGGTGTCTCTATGTAAATGGCTTTCGTATTTTCCCGGATCGCGCTTTCGATGTCGTCCCTGGAACAGTCCAGATAGGTAAATTCATAGTTGTTCTTTTTCGAAACATTGTCAAATAAACGGATGCTCCCGCCATATAAATCCGCCTCCACAACAAAATGGTCGCCCGGCTGAAAGATCTCCATCAACAGCGTGATCGCCGCCATGCCGCTGGAAAGTGCAAATGCATCAATGCCTCCTTCCAGGCTGGCTACCACCTTCTCCAACTGTTCTCTGGTGGGATTCTGTAATCTGCTGTAATCATACCCGGTGCTTTGTCCGACACCGGGATGGGCATACGTTGCTGTCTGATAAATGGGATAACTGATCGCACCATAGTTTTCTGTTTTTCCTTCGGTTTCTTCTAAATGAAGACAACGGGTATTGCGTCCTCTATTCATACTATATCTCTCCTATAGGTTTTATTCGTTTTTATAGATATATTTTATCACCAAACAAACGCGCTGAATAATCAGAATATTCTATTATGGGATATAGGAAAAAGCTATAGTAAAAAGTTTTAATATCTTCCCAGAACCGTGTCCTTCACATCCCAGCGAAGCGGCGGGTAAGGGGTCTGATCGCCGTATCCCACATCCACATAGGTCACGAGACGCATGTAATCCGGCAGATTGAAACGGGCTCTTAACCGGTCGCTGAACTCCTTGTTGCGGAAGGTCAGCCATACGCTTTCCAGTCCTACGGCATGGGCCGCTAGTACCATATTCTGTCCGGCTGCGCCTGCATCCAGCAGCTGGTTTCTCACCGGGGTGAAGGAATTGGCACGGTAGCAGCGCATATCCTGTAATACGATCAGATGCACCGGGCCGCCGGGCACATCACTGCCCCGGAACAAGCCGGGCTCATTTTTCTCCCGTACCACAATGTAGCGGATGGACTGCACGTTGCAGCCGTGAGCTGCCCACAGTCCTGCCTCCAGCACCTTGTCAATGAGCTCGTCCGGCACTTCCTGATCCGTAAACTCTCTGACAGAACGGCGCTCCTTTACGATGGTGAAGAAATCCTCCTCCATCTGCGGGGTTACTGTCTTCGGCTTGTAGGGAGACAGATCCACCGCTTCTCCTCTGGAAAGCTTGTCCGCGGATTCGATGAGGAAGCTGGCGTACTTGTACTCCGGCAGGTCTGTGCCCAGCCCTCTTTTTCTCCACAGCTCCAGCAGATGTTTCACATAATCTGCCTGGGAAGCCTTTAATTTCTCATTTCTGTATGCTGCATGGTACATCTGGATCTCCAGAGAGTGATGGCTTCTCTCCCGGACTCTGGCACGGAATTCCGATTCATCCATGGCCAGAAAATCCTCGTCTGTCAGTTTCTGATTGTTGTTTTTGATCTCCTGGATTTCCTCTAAGGTAAGGTAATCCATACTCGTATCTCGAAACATTGTTTTTCCTCCTAGTCAATATTAAATATCATTGCTTTCATCCATGATACCTGAGGATTGCTCCGTGCTGCCCACTCCCACAATCCTAAATAAAGTACTCCACATTCTCTTTCTCGGAAGCGCCTCTGCCGATGTCAGTCACGATCCGGGCCGCCAGATCCACCAGGTAGCGGTCGTTTCTGCTGCGGGGATGGGGCGCGTTGACCTCGTACTCCTCCTGGATCCGGCTGGGGCGCGGGCTTAAGAGAATGACCCGGTCTGCCAGATACACGGCCTCGTTGATGTCGTGGGTCACGAAAAGAATGGTTTTCTTTTCCTCCTGGCGGATGCGCACCAGCTCGTCCTGCAGGGTCGTCCGCGTCAGATGATCCACGGCGCTGAAAGGCTCGTCCATGAGGATGACCTTCGGGTTCATCACCAGCGCTCTGGCGATGCCCGCCCGCTGCCGCATACCGCCGGACAGCTGGGACGGATACTTGCTTTCAAAGCCGTCCAGATTCATCAGATGAATGTATTTTTTCAAGCGTTCTTCCTGCTCTGCCTTGGGTACCTTCGAGATATCCATGCCAAAGGCGATATTTTTCTTCACCGTTTTCCACGGATACAGGGATGCATCCTGAAATACCACACCGATATCACGGCTGGGCCCGGTCACCGGCTCATCATCCAGAAGCACCTCTCCGCTGCTTTTTTCCAGCAGTCCTGCCACAATTTCCAGCATGGTACTCTTGCCGCAGCCGGAGGGGCCCACAATGCACACAAACTCTCCGTCCTTGATGTGCAGATCAATGTGATCCAGCGCCGTTACCGCCTGTCCGTCCTCTCCGTTATATTGTTTGGTCAGATTGCGAATCGTTATCGAAGGCATCCTGCATATCTCCTTTCTGTCCGGTCAGATGCTTATTTTTCTGCCGGGTCTGTCAGTCCCAGTGTCTCTGCCGCTTTCTCGGCAAACTCGTTGGTGTAAGTACCCTCTGCCTGTACATTTTCATCCAGCCAGCCGTACTCTTTCAGATACTCTACGGTCTTTTCCACACGATCCTCAGGGATCACCGGATAATCAGACCATACGTCGATCTCATCCTCTACGGCTTTGCGCATCACATCCTCAGAAACATCCATCTGCTGTGCCAGCCAGGTGATGAACTCGTCGAAATACTCGTTTTTCACTTTCTCATGCACTTCATAGTAGGCATTCAGGAAACGCTGCAGCTTCTCCGGCTCTTCCTTGATGATCCGATCAGAAGCAACGATGGTGCCGGTGTAGTAATCCGGGATGTAGTCCCAGGCACGTCCGAGAATGTGGCCGGTTCCCTCTGCCTCTGCCAGTGCTGCGTAAGGGTTGTGGATGATGGTGGCATCTACCTCGCCGGAGGTCAGGGTTGCATAAGCGGTCTGGTGTTTGCCATTAGCAACCAGGGTTACCTCATCCTCGGAAATACCGTTGGCTTCCAGCATTTTCAGCACAGAGAGACGCAGGCCGCCGGATGCTGCGCAGCTTCCGATGGTTTTTCCTTTCAGATCGGAGAAATCCTTGATGTCATTGTTGGCAATGAGCCAGTAGCAGCCTGCATACCGCCACAGGTTACCGACCATTTTTGCCGGAACGCCGTTGTAGATCGCCGGGATAAAGGTGCTGGGATCGCCGTCCGCAATGTCGATCTCGCCTCTGGAAATGAGGGAGAGCAGTTCGTTGTAATCCGGTCTGGAAACCTGCTCGAACTCGATACCCAGATCCTTATAGAAGCCTTTCTCGATGGCAAAGCTGTTCACCGCGCCGGTCATGCCGGTGGTAAAGCTGACCTTTAAGGTGATGGGCTCCTCGCTTCCATCCGATGTCTCTGCGGCAGCGTCCATGTCTGCGGATGCATCGCCAGCCTGTGCGCTGTCTGTCTTTGTGTCTGCCGCTGTTCCGTCTGTGGATGTGGATGCGCCGCATCCGGTAAACACCGCCGTGGTCAGTACTGCTGTCAGTAAAAGGGCTGCAAATTTTTTCATCTTCTTTTCTCCTCTCAATGTGTTTTTATACTTTTCTCCAGCGATGGCAGATCATGTATTCCACCGCTGTCACAAGCTTTGTCAGTAATACGGAAATCAGGGTCACCAGGATGATCAGAAAAAACATCCGGGAGGTATTTAACAGCTCCTGGGATTCCCGCAAAAGATACCCAAGTCCCCCCTTGGCCGACTGCATTTCCGAAAAGACCACGCCGGTCATGGCTGTGGCTGCCGCGATCCGGAAGCCGTTGAACATGGACGGCAGCGCCGCCGGTAAAATGACGCCGAACACGGTCTGTACCCGGGATGCCCGAAACACCCGCGCCACCTTTAAATATTCTTCTTTACACTGCTTGGCGCCGGTCAGCGTATTGTACAGGATCTGAAATACCGAAAACAGGAAGATCAGAACGACCTTGGACTGGAAGCCGATGCCGAACCAGAGTACCAGGATGGGCAGGATAGCCGTCTTGGGGATAGCCATGATGGCGGAGCAGAACACGCTGCCGTAGGCTTCCGTTTTGGGAAACAGCGTCCACAGGAGCGCCAGAGCCACACCCACCACACCGGCCAGCACATATCCCACCGCCACCTCCTCCAGGGTCACAAGCAGATGGGGCTGCAGCGTGCCGTTGGAAATGATTTTTACCGCTTCCTCTACGATGCCGCTGGGCGCCGCCATGAATACCTTGCTGACTCTTCCTGTGGTGACGGAAATCTCCATCCACAGAAGGAGTGCCACAACCGTCGCGATCTGCAGGATCAGAATGCCGTTTATCTTTGATTTCTTCTGCTTTGCGTCAGTCGTTTTTGCTGCCATAGGTAAACGCCCCCTCTCTGACCTTCTCGCTCTCGAAATATTCTCTTTCACAGCTTTCCCCGCTGATGATCACATTCTGTACCAGCCGGTGGGAAAGGTGACGGCTGAAATTTTCTATCGTTGTGGTGTCGATCACATCACAGTAGTAAGGCGCCAGCTCCAGGAACCAGGGATATTCTTTCGCATATTCCCGCCATACCTGGCCGTAGGGACAGTGGTCAGCGCCCCATTCCGGGATCCAGCCGCATTTGGGAAGGTCGGTGACGGAACGGAAATCCTTCACCGTGTCAAAACAGACGCCCTCTGCCCTGGCTTTGGCCCGCATCTCGTCGGAACGGTCAACGGCCAGTTCAAAGATGGTCTGCCGTACCAGCTCCTTCGTCCGCTCCAAGCCGAAGGTATCATACAGGGTTTTACAGAAATGGAAGTACAGCATGGCGAACTGTCTGGCTGCCTTTCGGATCTCGTATACCATCTGCCGCCGCTCTACCGGCTCGGAAAGCTTCTCATACCGTTCCTTCCAGCGTTTCTTTTCTTCCTCCGGGGCATTCTCCCGATACTCATAGGCTCCTGTTTCCATAATTTTCCTCCTTCACCACACGGAACTGATCCATAAATGCGATGTATTCCTCTTTGGATGCAAATACCGGATGGTATTCTTTTTTCAGCTGTTTTGCCAGCGCCGCGCCGTCCTTCAGCATCCGGTAAGCACTGACTGCGAAAACCTTGGCGGTGAGGATGTATGCTTCTTCCTCATCCACAATGCCAAAATCACTCTGATGACGGCCGCCGGACATGCCCCCCGTATGGAAGGTGTACACCGGGAGCAGATGCTGAACATCACCCACATCGGTGGAACCGCCGGTATGGGTTCCGGGTTTTACCCGCTCCACCGGGCGCCCCTCTGCCAGCTCTTCCAGTGCCTCCGTCAGTTCTTCCGGATACTCCTGATAAATGGCAGGCAGATATCCCGGCATGGTCTCTATTGCAATGCCGGCCCCCATGGCCAGTGCCCCGGCCTGGAAGGAACGGTCGGTCTTCTCTGCCGCATCCGCAAAGGCTTCCAATGTTTTGCCCCTCACCAGCGTCTCAATGACCGCCTCCTCCGGCACCACATTCACCAGATCGCCGCCCTTTGTCATAATGGGATGTACCCGCACACAATCCTCATCCCGGAAAGTCTCCCGGTTCAGCGCCAGTGCCTGTAATCCCAGGGAAGCCGCAGACAGGGCATTCACGCCCTTTTCCGGTCGGAACGCCGCGTGAGCTGCTTTTCCGTGAATGGTGATGACCTTGGAAACGAAGCCGTTGCCGCTGCCCTTTCCGGCCAGGATGCCCTCCTCCCGGATGTGATGGGCGATGCCGGCATCCACATCATCGAAAGCACCGATACGGATCAGCTCACATTTGCCGCCGCCGTACTGGATCTTGCCCTCCTGCATGAGGCTTTTCTTAAACTCCACTTCCCCGTACTCCTCGGCAGGAGTGGCGAAGAAGATCACCTGTCCGTCCAGCTTGTCCGCGATCTCCGGATCTGTCAGCGCCAGCATGGCACCCACCACACCGGCCAGCTGTGCGTGATGCCCGCAGCAGTGGGCCGCGCCCGTCTCCGGCACCGCGTAAATGTGATTGGGTATCTTCAATGCGTCCATCTCTCCCAGCAGCGCCAGGGAAAACTGCTCCTTCCGATCCTCATTCAGGTAAGCCTTCACACCGGTCACCGCCAGGTGCTCGTCCACATGGGACAGATGCTGCTTCATAATACTGGCAAATTTTTCACTGGTCCGAAACTCCTTATAGCCCAGCTCCGCATGATGATAAATATCATCCGCAAAGGCAAGGATCTGTTCCCGGTTTTCCTCAATGTGCTGTACGATCTTTCGTTCGATCTGATCCATAAGCTGCTCCTTTCACGCTCGCTGCCGCGTATACGCGTATTTTCTATCGTATAAAAAATGGCCATGGGATTTCCTCCTATGGCCGCTCTGTCGTCGTTCTTCTCTGTTCTTTCCTGTCTCTGTCAGGAAACATGCATCAACCGGCCCGGATGGAAATCATTCATCATCTGTGTACAACAAGAGCTGCACATCGCTGCGATCTGCATACAACAACACATATTCATGATGGTGTTTTCCAGTCCTGTTTTCCTGTTCATGTCTATTTCCTACTTTCTATACCTTTCCCGTTTTTCCTATCGGGTTAATATGGATTATAATACCAGTTTTATATTCTGTCAATCCTAATTTTATATTTTTAACAGTTCACTTGAATATTAAAGCGCCAGCAAATGAGCAGAAAAAGAGCCGTACGCTTTCCTTTCCGGTTCTGCATACGACTCTCTGCCTTAATCATTCAGTTGTTTTTTCTCCAGCCCCTGATGAATCGTCTCCATGAACTGGTTCCAGATCGTTCCCGGGTAGGACGACCCTGACAGGCCATTCAGCGCCCGCACCTGGTCGCAGCCCGCCCAGACAGCGGTGGTATAGTAAGCGGTATAGCCCACAAACCAGCCATCCTTGTTATCGTTGGTCGTGCCGGTCTTTCCGGCGGATGGCATGTCATTCAGGGAAAGTCGGCTGCCGGTGCCGCTCTTCATGACGCCCTCCAGAATGTTGGTCATGGCTCTGGCCGCACTGTCCGTGTATACCTGTGTCGTCTCTGCACCGGTGTTGTCCACCAGCAGGTTGTCAAAGGCATCGGTGATCTTCACGATGCACGTGGGCGTGCGGAACTGGCCACCGTTGGCCAGCGTCGCATAGCCGGAAGCCATCTCCACCACGTTGGTGCCCTTGGTCAGGCCGCCCAGGGAGGTGGACAGCTGCTTATCAGCGTCCACGATCTTGGCAAACTCCATCTCATACAGCCGTTTCAGGCCGTTTTCCACACCGACCTTCTCAAATACCTGCCAGGCCACGGTGTTCAGTGATTTCTCCACCGCCCGCCGCAGCGTCACATTTCCATAATAGACGCCGCCCGCATTTTCCGGGCCGCCCTCAAATTTGTGATCATCAATGACAGTATCTGCCGTATAGCTGCCCTCCAGCGCCGGTGCATACACCACCAGCGGTTTAATGGTACTGCCGGGCTGACGGCTGCTCTGGTACGCCCGGTTCAGGCTGCTGGTCACATCGTCCTGGCTCCGGCCACCCACCACGGCCACCACTTTACCCGTGGCATTGTCGATGCAGGCTGCCGCACCCTGCATGGCATACACGCCGTCCGTTCCATGGTTCACAAAATCGATCAGCGTCTCATCCACTGCCTGCTGCAGCACCTCCTGCTTCTGCTCGTTCAGGGAGGTGTATACCCGGTAACCACCGGTCACCAGCAGATTGTGGCATTCCTCATACACCTGGGCATATTCCTCATCATAGGTTGCCCGCTGTGCATCGCTGGAAAATTCATACTGGAAGGTGAATCCCTGCAGCTTCATCAGCTCCTTCACCGCACAGTTGGTCGCAAAGGACTGCATATAGTTGCTGACATTCTCCGTCTTCGTATCCGCCAGCACAATATCCTCGGCCTTGGCACTCTGACAGGTAGCGCTGTCAATGACACTGTCCTCCTCCATCTCATCCAGGATCCGATCCCGCCGTTTCAGCGTCTCGGAAAGATTCGTCCGCGGGTCATAGCGGCCCGGGCTGTTGGGGATCGCACAGAGCAGAGCAATCTGAGACAGATCCAGCTCCGAGACACTCTTGCCAAAATACCCCCGGCTGGCCGCCTCGATGCCGTAATAGCCGTTGGAATAGTAAATATTGTTGATGTAATATTCCAGGATCTGCTCCTTGGAATACTTCTTCTCCAGCTGCATGGCAATGAAGATTTCTTCCACCTTCCGCTCCCAGCGCACCGTATGAGACAGGAAAATATTCCGGCTCAGCTGCTGGGTGATGGTGCTGCCGCCCTGGGTGATGGCCTGCTTGCGCACCAGCGATACCACCGCCCGGAAAATGGCCTTCATGTCAAAGCCCTTATGTTTGTAAAACCGCTTGTCCTCGATGCTGACAAAGGCCTGCTTTACGTAATCCGGAATCTCCGCGGATTTCAGATAGTAGACATCCTTGTCGCCTTTCAGTGTCTGGATCACGTTATCGCTGTCGTCGTACACCAGCGTCGTCTGGGATGACCAGAACACGGACTCGTCAGAAGCCTCCACCTTGGCCTTCGCCTCCTGGTAGAGCTCCACGATCCGGACACCGAATTTTTGATAAAAAATAACCATACAGCCGATCAGAAGGATCCCCAAGAATACCTGGAAGGAAGCAAACAGGATGTCGCCTGCCCCCATTCTTCTCCGGCGGCGCTTCCCTTTGCGCCTCCGGCGACGCCTTCTGTGCAGCTCTCTCTCTCTCTCAGACATGCATATCCTCCGCACAAATGCTGTCAATATCTTTCCTCATTGTACGCCTTTCCCCACAGAATGTCTACTGCCGGGGAAAATTTCACAGTTTTCTCCCACTGTCTGACAGATTTTCCCAGAATCATCAGAAAAACCTACAACAAAAACTCCCCGGCAGCACTATACAAAGCACTCCGGGGAATTTTTACCTTATTTATCCAAAATTACCGACGATTGTAATTGATCAGACATCCTTTCAGAATGATCTCCCGCTCGTCATCGGTGAGCTCGCCCATGCGCAGGGTGAAAGGTGCCAGCGCACCGCCTTTCACTACATAAGCCGGAATCTCCGCCTTCTTGTCCGCAATGGCTGTGCGGACATCCGGAATAAACAGGTAGTCCAGATTGTGGAACGGCAGCTCTCCCGCATCAATGACGAAGGGCAGCATGCCCCAGTTGATCAGGTTGGAGCGGTACCGCTTGGTGGCATATTCGTTGGCGATGTTGGCCCAGCCGCCCAGTACCTTCTGACAGGAAGCCGCCTGCTCTCTGGCGGAGCCGTCACCCGGCTTCACGGCAAAAATCGTAGAGCCGAAGCCCACATTGCCCTTGCCCACGTTCGGGTAATCCTTCTGCACCGCAGCCATAACTGCTTTCAGGTCTTCCACGGCTTCCAGCGGACAGGTGCCTGCCTCCACAGCTTTCTGAGCTTTCTGGATGGCCTTTGCCCGGCCCACATACTCCGGATCTTTTCTGGACAGAGTGAACTCTGCCAGTCCCAGAGGGTTGGAACGGTAGGAGGATGTCTCGCCGGAGGGGATCAGCTCGTCGGTGGTGGTCACCGGATCGTGGATCTCGGATACGACCTGGAGCACCAGGTTGTCCGGCAGTGCCGACATGGCCGGCCAGTCCTTGATGTTGGGGCCGAACTTGATCTCCACGGAAGGATCTGCCACGCCCTTGCTGTCAAAAATCCGGTTCTCATAAATGGTCTTGTCAAAGAAGTATTTCGGGCCGCGGAATTCCACATCCATCTCATCTGCTGCCGTCAGGAAGCCCTTGTTGGCCGCAGTTGCCGCGATGGAACGGGCATCCATAAGCGCCACGGAAGCAATCTGGCCGCTCTGGAGCTTACTGCCCTCCCGGTTCGGGAAGTTTCTTGTAGAATGGCGGATGGAGAAGCCGTTATTGGCCGGAGTATCTCCCGCGCCAAAGCAGGGGCCGCAGAATGCGGTTTTCACCACGGCACCGGCGCCGAGAAGGTCTGCCACGGAACCGTTTTTCACCAGTTCCATAAAGATCGGCGTGCTGGCCGGATAAACGCTCAGTGTAAACTCATCCGGGCCGATGCTTCTGCCCCGCAGGATATCCGCCGCGTCACAGATATTTTCAAATCCGCCGCCGGCACAGCCTGCGATGATGCCCTGGTCTACATATAATTTTCCGTTATGTACTTTATTTTTCAGTGTGAAATCCACCGCATTGTCCAGACTGACAGCTGCCTTTTTCTCGCAGTCCTCCAGAATATCCATCAGGTTCGCTTTTAATTCCTCGATGGTGTACGTGTTGCTGGGGTGGAAAGGCATGGCGATCATGGGCTTTACTTCGCTCAAATCCACGGTGATCATGCCATCGTAGTAAGCCACTGCCCCCGGGTTCAGCTCTGCATACTCCTCCCGGCGGCCGTGAATGTCAAAATATTCCTCGATTTTTTCATCGGTTCTCCAGATGGAGGACAGGCAGGTGGTCTCGGTGGTCATCACGTCCACGCCGATCCGGAAATCGGCACTCAAGGAAGCCACGCCGGGGCCCACGAACTCCATCACCTTATTTTTCACATAGCCGTTGGCAAACACCGCACCGATGATGGCCAGCGCCACGTCCTGAGGGCCCACACCCTTGCGGGGCTCGCCTTTCAGGTACACGCCCACCACGCCGGGCATATTCACATCGTAGGTCTGACAGAGTAACTGTTTTACCAGCTCGCCGCCGCCCTCGCCAATGGCCATGGTACCCAGCGCGCCGTAACGGGTGTGGCTGTCGGAGCCGAGGATCATCTTGCCGCAGCCTGCCAGCATCTCTCTGGCAAACTGATGGATGACTGCCTGATGCGGCGGAACATAGACGCCGCCGTAGCGTTTTGCACAGGAAAGACCAAACATGTGGTCATCCTCGTTGATGGTGCCGCCCACCGCGCACAGACTGTTGTGGCAGTTGGTGAGCACGTAGGGGATGGGGAACCGCTCCAGTCCCGATGCCCGGGCTGTCTGGATGATGCCCACAAAGGTAATGTCATGAGAAGTCAGCTTGTCGAATTTCAGCTTCAGCTTCTCCATATTGTCAGATGTGTTGTGTGCTTTCAAAATACCGTAGGCGATGGTCTGCTGTGCAGCTTCCTCCTTGGAAGGCACTGCGCCAAGCTTTGCCTGCAGGGCAGCTTCCTGTCCCTCTTCCACGATCTCGGTGCCGTTCAGCAGCCAGGCACCGCCCCTGGATAATGTAACCATATGATTTCCTCCCGTATTGCTTCTGCATGTTCTGTGATCTTCACACAGATATTTTCTGGTTCTCATTATAGCCACACATAAAAATGAATGCAAGGATTTTCCCCGTTTTTCCGCTGAAAATCCCCGCATTCTTTTGGATAGTTTTGTCTGTTTTTCTACTTATTTACCATCTGTTTCTACTTATAAATAATTAGTTTCACCCATAAGTAGTACGTCTCTCCTATCCACAGATATACCATCAGTGCGCATCCTTTTCCCCGGCATCCATGATAACCTCCTGATTCTCACCATTTTCCTGTGAAACCGCTTCTTCTGTTTTCTCAGATGAATCCGCTTTCACTCTTGGGAATGTCAGCGTCACCCGGAACAGATCGCCGTCCAGATAGATCTCAAACTGCCCCTTCTGCAGCGTCGTCAGGTTCTGGGCGATGGACAGGCCAAGGCCGCTGCCTTCCGTGGTACGGGACACGTCTCCCCGCACGAACCGTTCCGTCAGCTCATCCGCCGAAATGTTCAGCGGCTGTTCGGAAATATTTTTCAGCGAAAATACCACCTGCTCTTCATCTGCCTTGAGGTCTGCGTATACCCGGCTGTCCTGGAGGGCGTATTTCGCCGTGTTGTTGTACAGGTTTTCCACCACCCGCCACAGTCTCCGGCCATCCGCCATGACATAGATGGGCCCCTCGGGAATGCTGCACACCAGATTTAAGCCTCTGGCGGCAAATTTTTCCTCGAATTCCCCGTTGGTCTGCCAGATCAGCTGCACAAAGTCAATGGGCATGAACTCCAGTTTGATATTGCCGGAGCTGATCTTGGACGCCTCCACCAGATCCTCCGTCAGGTTTTTCAGGCGCTGGGATTTCTTATCCAGCACATCAATGTAACCCCTGACTTTCTCATCCTGTATATTTTCCCGCTTCAAAAGATCCACATAGTTGATGATGGATGTCAGCGGCGTCTTGATATCGTGAGAAACGTTGGTGATCAGATCCGTTTTCAGCCTCTCGTTTTTCAGGCTCTTCTCCACCGCATTGGAAAGCCCCTCCCCGATATGATTCACGGCCTCAGCCTTCCTCTGGTAATCCCCCCGCAGGTGCGTGGTGTCGATCTTGTAATCCACCTCCCCGGCAGTGATCCGCTCAATGCCCTGGGTCACCCGCTGCTCCTGAATGGCCCGCCAGAGCAGGAATGCCCCTACGGCAATATCCAGAAGCATCAGCAGCCAGAAGCTGTCCATCACTTGGTATACAAAGAAATGAACGATCAGGAATGCCACATAACACACGCCCGTCCGCAGTGTCACGCTGCGTGCCTGCCAGCAGTCCCATATAAAACAGCAGAGCTTCCGGCACAGGCTGTTTTTCCACAGAAGACCGGCTTTTAGCCGCCGCACCAGACTGAGCCAGCCCGCCATGAGCCCCAGATTGGATGCAACTGCTGCGGCAGAGATGACCACAACAGCCGATGCGACATCATCCGGCGTGTATAACAGGTTTCCCGCCAGAACTATCGCCAGATAATCTCCCCACAGCAGTACCAGCGCCAGCACACCAAACAAAACCATTGACATCTCCGTATTTACCCGGTCAATGACATACAGCCGGCATCCTTCACCTGCCGGCTGCCAGCCAGCCGTGAATGTCAGGTATAAAAAGCAGATCAGGTACATCAGGCCGCCCACCGCCAGAAATACGACGCCGACCACAAACAGGGGCCGTTCACTGTCCAGCTCTTTTCTCGCCAGAGAAAAAATATCTTCCGCCGAATAGGTGGTATCCACGGCAGTCACGACCGCCCAGTCATCCCCCTGATCCGTCCGGGAAAGCCAGTTCCTGCGCCACATTTCCCCTTCTGCGCTTTCATGGAAGCTGCCCTCCGGGAAATTGTACTGCTGTGCACCATTGGACATATTCCAGCAGTAAAACATCATGTCCGCCTGGTTGATGACTGCATCCTCGGCATCTTCTATTGTGGAAATGCCCTCCATATTCGTGTAGATCCCGCCGTCCTCATCCTGGGCAAAATAGCGGAAATTGGTGTTTGCCGGATCCAGCTGGTCCTTTCTCTGGTAAAACTGACTGACCCGGTCACCGGTATCCTCAATAAAATCCCTTACGATCCGATTCAGTTGAGAAGTCTCTGACACCGTCAGTTCATTGTTCAGCGCCGCCTCCAGCAGACTGCCATATTCCTGCGGGGCGTACTCCTCCTCCAGCCAGGTATAGCTCTCTGCTTCACTGGAAGCATCTGTCGCCTCCGCATCTGATCCAGATGCTGCCTCGTCCGTGCCGTCTGTTCCCTGGACTTCTGCTGCCGCACCGTCCGTTGCCTGCGCTCCGGCTTCGGCCTGATCTGCTGCTTCCTGCGTGTCCGCTTTTTCTTTCATGAGCTGCACATAGTCTGCATAGGGATCGTCAAAAATCGTCACGCCCTTCATATACCAGCGGTTGATATCCCCCAGCCGATAATGCAGCGTCAGCGTGTTTCCGTTGTCCGCCGTAAAATCCACAGCCATGAGCCGGTCTTCCTCGATGGTGCCGTTTGGCGCCACATTATTTTTGATCCAGATAGCATCCTCCGCCCACGTCATCATGGTGTCATAGGCATCGTAAAAACCCTGGCTTGCCTCAAAAGAACTGTTCAGCGTGGTGAAATTTCCTTTGTAAAGAAAATACCCGATCATAAGCAGTCCCGACACGATCCCGGCAATGCCCACATGCACCAGCACCCGGCAGACCCAGATGGCCGTTGTTCTGTTCTCTTTTTTCATCCTGTTCCTCCTCATCCCGCGCCTGCGATGATCAGATCTTTTCCAGCTTATAGCCGATGCCCCATACGACTTTCAGATACCGGGGCTCCTTGGGGTTGATCTCGATCTTCTCCCGGATATGCCGGATATGCACCGCCACCGTATTTTCCGCGCCGTAGGCGTCCTCATTCCAGATACTCTCGTAAATCTGGTTGATGGAAAACACCTTTCCCTGGTTGCGGATCAACAGCAGCAAAATATTGTACTCCATGGGCGTCAGCTTCACCGGCTCCCCGTCCACCGTCACTTCCTTCCGGTCATCATCCACCATCAGGCCGCCGGTGCGGTACACCTGGCTGTCCTCCGCAGGCAGGTTGCCCAGCTTCGTATACCGACGCAGCTGGGATTTCACCCGGGCCACCAGTTCCAGCGGGTTGAAGGGCTTCGTCACATAGTCGTCCGCCCCGATGTTCAGCCCTAGGATCTTATCCGTGTCCTCGGATTTCGCTGACAGGATAATAATCGGAATGCTGCTCTCCTCCCGGATCTTCAATGTGGCCCGGATCCCGTCCAGCCGCGGCATCATCACATCCATGATCAGCAGATGGATCTCCTCCTTCTCCAGGAGCTCCAGCGCCTGCACGCCGTCATACGCCTTGTATACATGGTATCCTTCCTGTATCAGATAAATCTCAATCGCTTCCACAATTTCTTTATCATCATCACAAACTAAAATATTTAACATATGCTCACCTCTTCTTCCATTATACCGAAGGAAAGAGAGATTGGAAAGGGCGCCCTCTTCTTTCATGATTTAATATAGCAGGGGATTTTTAAGGACCGGGAAGGAGAATTCTTAAGATATTATGAAGCTTTGCTTTTCCCCCGCAAACATGGTATAATTATACTAATGTGTATTTCCCCGGCAGGGAGAAGGGAGGCCCCATGGAACCGCTGATTTTTCATATTGATGTGAATTCCGCTTACTTAAGCTGGACGTCCACGGAGAATGTGCGCACGGGCGCAGGGCCGGATCTGCGGCTCCTTCCTGCCATCATCGGCGGTGACCGGAAGAACCGCCACGGAGTGGTGCTGGCCAAGTCGATTCCCGCCAAGGCCTTCGGCATTGTCACCGGGGAGCCGGTGGCCACGGCATTCAAGAAGTGCCCGACGCTGCAGATGGCCGCGCCGGATCATCATCTGTACCACGCCTACAGCCAGCGGCTTATGACGCTTCTGGAAAGCTTCTGCCCTTATCTGGAACAGCTGAGCATTGATGAATGCTTTCTGGACATGGGCCGCCGGGGCTATCGCCGGGAGCACGCCCAAGCGCTGGCAGAAGAGATCCGCGCAGAGGTGCGCAAGCTTGGATTTACAGTGAATGTGGGCATCTCTTCCCGGAAGGTGCTGGCAAAGATGGCCTCGGATTTTCAGAAGCCGGACAGGACCCACACCCTTTTTCCGGAGGAAATCAAAGAAAAAATGTGGCCGCTGCCAGTGGGCGAGCTTTATATGGCCGGACACTCCAGTGTCACCACCTTACATATGCTGGGCATTCTCACCATCGGCGATCTGGCCCGGTCCGACCGCAGCCTCATCGAGTCCCATCTGAAAAGCCACGGCACCCTTCTGTGGGAATACGCCAACGGCATCGATGACCGGCCGGTGATCACGGAGGAACCGGAGGCCAAGGGCATCGGCAATTCCACCACCCTGGCCCACGACGTCACCAGCCGCGCGGAAGCCAAATCCACCCTGCTGGTCCTGTGCCGCAGTGTCTCCGGCCGCCTGAAAAAAGCCGGGCAGCTGGCGGGCACCGTCACGGTGGAGATCAAATACAGCAGTTTCCAGAGTGTGTCCCACCAGACCTCTCTGCTTTCCCCCTCCAACGGGGAAAAAGCCCTCTACGAGGCGGCCTGTATGCTGTTCGATCAGCTGTGGGACGAAGAACCCATCCGTCTGCTGGGCGTCCGGGGAACCCGTCTTGTCCGGGAAGGGGAACCCGTCCAGATGAACCTGTTTGACCTGGATTACAACTCCTATAAAAAGGATGAAAAACATAAAAAATTGGATGCGGCGCTGGAATCCATTCAGAAACGGTACGGCAAAAATGCCGTCATCACTGCCAACCGCATCAAAAAGGAGAACTGATTTTATGAGTACAAAAAAAGCCGCAGACCTGGGCCACGACAGCATCGGAAAGCTTCTTTTCCAGCTGGCACTGCCTGCCATCACCGCCCAGATCGTCAATGTCCTGTATAACATGGTTGACCGGATGTACATCGGTCATATCCCGGAGGTAGGGTCTCTTGCCCTCACCGGCATGGGTGTCTGCTTTCCGCTGATCACCGTCATCTCTGCTTTCGCCGCCCTCACCGGTATGGGCGGGGCTCCCCGGGCTGCCATTATGATGGGACGGGGCGACCATGAGGAAGCAGAACGCATCCTGGGAAATTGCGCCTGCGGCACCCTGCTGTCCGGCCTGGTTTTGACAGTGGTCTTCCTGCTGTTTTCCGATCCCATGCTCATGCTGTTCGGTGCCAGCGCCAACACCTTCCCCTACGCCTCCGCCTACATGCGTATCTATGCCTGTGGTACCCTGTTTGTACAGGTGGCACTGGGGTTGAATCCCTTTATCTCCACCCAGGGCTTTGCCACCACCAGCATGATGAGCACCCTCATCGGCGCCATCACCAACATCATCCTGGATCCCATTCTCATCTTTGGACTGGGCTTGGGCGTACAGGGTGCCGCGCTGGCCACCATCATTTCCCAGGCACTGTCCGCCCTCTGGGTGCTCCGGTTCCTGTCCGGCCCCAGAACCCAGTTAAAGCTTCGCCGGGAAAACCTGCACATCCGGTGGAAAACGTACCTGCCCTGTATGGCACTGGGCATGTCCCCCTTCGTTATGCAATCCACCGAAGGACTCATTTCCATTTGCTTTAATTCTTCCTTATTAAAATACGGCGGCGATATCGCCGTGGGTTCCATGACCATCCTCTCCAGCGTCATGCAGTTTTCCATGCTGCCGCTGCAGGGCTTAAGTCAGGGCGCCCAGCCCATCGTCAGCTTCAACTACGGCGCCGGCAACGCCGACCGGGTGAAGAAAGCCTTTTTCTTCCTGCTGAAAGCCTGCCTGGCTTATTCCACCCTGCTGTGGGGGATATCCGTCTTCCGGCCTCAGCTGTTTATCTCCATCTTTACGTCCGACCCGGAGCTGATGACCTTCACGATCTGGTCCTTACGGATTTATATGGCCATGTCCCTGATCTTCGGAGCACAGATTGCCTGCCAGCAGACCTTTGTCGCTCTGGGCAATGCTAAAACTTCTCTGTTCCTGGCCGTTCTGCGGAAGATCATTCTGCTCATTCCGCTGATCTTTATCCTGCCTCATTTCTTTACAGATCAGGTCATGGCGGTATTTCTGGCAGAACCGGTGGCAGACACCCTGGCCGTATGCACCACCTCCATTATGTTCGCGGTGCAGTTCCGGCAGATCTTGAAAAATATGAGAAAACCGGTCGCCGAAACCGATACTTCTGGTACGAACTAGCATCATCCAAAAATCCAGTTCCTTGCATAAAAATCTGGTAACCAACAAGATCCACCAGCAACATCAACACATTTTGTCCTATAAACCTTGAAACTATGGCTGTTGACATACACTACAGACAAGAAAAATCCCCAGGCGCGTGGTAAATCTTCACCACACTCCCGGGGATTTTCTTTATCCAAATATTTCCCTGTTACAGGTACGCCGCCATATCACTTCAATTCTTTATACAGCGTCTTGCCCGCCTCGTTTTTGGGAATCTCTTCGATGAAACGCACGGTAAACGCCTTGCCGTGCAGTCTCGTCTGCTCTTCCAGGTACGCCCGGATCTCATCCCGTTTTTCCTCGGAGGGCTCGGTCACATACACATCCATATGGTCGTCCACACCGGTGCAGGCGCACTCCAGTCCTTCAAAACGGTTTTTCACCATGCGCTCGGTTTCGTCCAGATTGACCCGGTTGCCGTAGATCTTCAGGAACCGTTTTTTCCGGCCCACAATATAATAGAAGCCGTCCGCATCCCTTTTTGCCATATCGCCGGTGACCAACCGTCCGTGCCGCTCGTCCCCTTTGATCAGATCCTCCTGGGTCTCGGCGTAGCCCAGCGTCACGTTGGGCCCTTCATATACCAGCTCGCCCACCACTTCCGGCTCCTGGATCTCCTGGCCGTCCACGTCAATGAGGCTGAACCGGCCGCCGGGGATAGCAATGCCCATGCTGCCGTACTTTTCCAGAGAGCGTTCTGCCGGCAGGTAAGCCATCCGGGCTGTGGCCTCGGTCTGGCCGTACATAACGATGAACTTCTTGCCCTCTTTCTGGGCATATTCCGCAAACTCCCGGTGCAGCTCCGGCAAAAGTTTACCGCCCGCCTGGGTCATGGTGCGCAGCGTCGGCAGCTTCATGCGGAAGAACCGAAGCTTTTTCAGCATTTCATATGTATAGGGCACGCCGCCGAAGGAAGTGGCCCCTGCCTCCTGGAAGAAATCCCAGAATTCTTTTTCCCACAGGGTGTAATTGGTCAGCAGCATTTCTGCACCCACCAGCACATGGCTGTTGATGATGGACAGGCCATAGGTGTAGTTCATCCGCAGGGTGGTGATGGGGCGTTCCGTCTCGTCCAGCTCCAGATACTGTGCAATGGAAGCTGCGTTGGCCTGCACATTCTCATAGCTCTGGCGCACCAGCTTGGGGCTTCCTGTGCTGCCCGAGGTGGTCAGCAGCAATGCCAGATCGTCATACAGCGGCACATCCTCCGGGTACCGGGTCCGGTACAGGCCATAGCCCATACCGCTGAACACGCAGGCGTCCCCGGCAAATTCCTCTGCCCGACTCACCGGTGCATACACGTAGGCCGGCCGGTATGCTTCCATAAGCTGCTCTGCCAGATCCTGATGGATGTGGTTGTCCAGCAGCAGCGGCACGATCCGGTTTTCCAGAAAACTTAAGTAGCCAAACATGGAACCGATGTTATTTTCACAGAAGGAAAATACCAGCGTCCGTTTCGGCAGCGCTTTGCCGATCTGCGCCGAAAAATCAGCCAGATCGTTGTAGGTAGCGCTCTGTCCGTTATCCTCTGTGGCAATCACCCGATTGCCGAAGGTTCTGTAGTCATTATAATAAGCCATACCGTTTTCCTCCTTTTATCCGATGATCCTCGTCAGATCGCCGATGATGTCATAGCCGTCCCAGATGGTGCCCATGTCCAGCGTCTGGCCAAAGCCCACCACCCGGTCGATGCCCCGGAGATGACAGCGCAGGATCAGATCGGTGATCTCTTTTCTCTCCACGCCACACACCGCAGCGGTCTGTACTTTTTTTGTGATATGGGGTGCCAGCTCATCCAGTGCATCCAGCGCACACTGGAAAAACATGCCAAAACTGCCCCGCAGCCCGTCGATCTTCCCCGGCAGTTCGGACAGGGTCAGCACGTACAGCCGGTTGTCGTACCGCTGCACCCGCGCCTTTTCCAGGCCCGTATCCGCCAGAAAATTACAGAGGGCGTCGTATTTTCCGCTGACCTTGATATCCGCCAGATCGTAGGAAGCCGCCGCCTCGTACACGGCCTGCCAGAAACGCACTGCCGCCTCTGCCCGTGCCGCTTTTTCCGCCTCCCCGTCTGTCAGCCACACGATCAGGTGAGGCGCCGAGCAGGCATTCTGATCCAGCAGATACGTGTCATTGTAAAAATTCACCGCCAGCTGGCGAAGGGCTTCGTCGTCCATGGCCATCACCGCGGACGGGCGGATAATGCCAAAGGAATACCGGTCTGCAAAGGCAATCTCGCCGCAGCGGCTCTCGGTGGCCGACTCCCGGATCGTCTGGATGGAGGCGTCACCGCCCCAGATCACCCGCATATCGCAGATGGCGGAATAGTAATCCGTGATCTCTTTGTCATGCCCGTAGGACACCACCGAGGTGCACGCCCGGATGGCCGCATATTCCTCTCCGGCAAACAATGCCGCCAGTGCTTCACAGATGATATCCACCTGTGAGAAGGGCTTGGACGATACCCGGACAATATTGGCATTGCCGGACAGCAGCCCCAGCGCCAGGGAATAGGCAAAATTCACCGGCACGTTGGACGGCGCAATGTGGAACACCAGTCCCTTGCCGATGCGGATGCCATCTCTGGTCAGCTGCTCCGACAGCCGCTTGGTGTTGGCCTTGCGGCACCAGAAAGCGAAGGCCGCCACATCCGTATACTGGGCAGTCCTGGGGTCTTTGCGCAGCCGGGCGGACAAGGCATTTAAAAACTCCATCCGTTCTTCTGCAAAAGGCACCTCCGGACAAACCGTCGGCTCCGGCACACCGGCCAGGCAGCGCACCCGGCCCAAAATCTCTTTATTTTCGCTCATAGGTATCACTGCACCCCCTTACCTCCGCGTTGCGGATTCTCCCTGTCACCTCAAAATATTTTCCTTTGCGGCCGCAGGGACAGTCATCCTCTCCCAGCAGCACGCCTTCATCCTCGGTCAGAATGGAGTGGCCGGGATAGGACTCCGGCAACAGGGACACCACCTGCAGCACGCCTTTTTCTCCAATGGCACAGGGAGAGAAATCCTTCATCCGCCGGGGGATCACATCAGAGAAATTGCTGGCGTGCAGATGCCCGCACTCGCACTCCATATAAATACAGCCGGTCTGCTCCACCATGCCGTAATAATCCAGCACCGTGGGAATGCCGCATACCTCCCGCAGCCGCGCCTTGAATTCTTCCTTGGACACCGCCTCGTTTTGCAGCTTCTTCCAGCCGCCGCCGTGGATGAGAATGCCATTGGACAGATCCAGCGGTTCCGATAATTTCAGCAGTTCCCGGTAAAAATACTGCCAGATCATAAAGGTAAAGCCAAATAAGAGGATCCGCTCTCCCTTATGTTTTTCCAGAAATTCCCGGATGCCGTCAATGTTCAGGTTCATGTCGTCGTCCAGGGCATAGATCCGGCGGGAACCGAAGATAGAGAACCCCAGGATGCCCGCGCCTCTGGCAGAAAACATGGCCCGGTTGCGGATCACCGACGGGCAGTCAATGATGATCATAGGCAGACGGGATTTTCCCGTGTAGCTTCCCACGATCTTCGCCAGCGTCAGCTGCTGATTGGCCGCTGTCTGCTCATCCAGAAAAATCTTCGACACCTGCTGCCCGGTGGTACCCGAGGAGGTCATCGTCTTGAAAATCTGGTCATCGTTGATGCTTTTCAGCTCTCTCTCCTTGAAAAGCCGCACCGGCATCATGGGAATGTCATAGTAATCCCTGATGTTTTTCGGATCATAGCCCAGCCCGTCCACGATCCTTCTGTAGTCCTCACAGCGGGACCGGTGATGCTCGGTCAGTTCCAGCAGTCCCTCTGTCATGACCCGGGTCTTCTCCCGGCGATCCATGGAATAGGGATCCTGCTCCAGCAATTTTGCATAATCCATATCAATTCCCCCCTTACGGTTCCACCTGCGGTCTTGCCGGTTGGAAAATGCCGTCTTTCAAAAGAAACGGCTCCCCGTGTCCCGGATATACCCGCGTGTTCTCCGGCAATGACCGGTAATAAGGCACTGCCTTTGTCAGAAAATCTTCCTCGCTGCCGCCGTCAAACCGGACGACCACCTCCCGGTCTCCCAGCAGGGAATCTCCGCTGAACAGCCATTTTTCGTCCAGACGGATGGCCGCACTGCCCGGGGAATGTCCCGGCGTCAGCACCATCTCATACTTATGCTCCTGCCACGCAAAAAGCAGCCGCTCCTCAAAGGTCACATCGGCTGCCTCACATACAAACTTCGGATAATTCCGAACCCGTTCTCCCGTTATGAAAATCAAATATACCCCGAAAATTCTCGAGAGATTGCTTCGGATATCCTGTATCCGTCGGCTGCATGGAAGAGAAGCCACTGTCTGGAACCGGTAATGCTCCCGCAGCCCGTTGAGTCCGCTGATGTGATCCGCATGTTCGTGGGTCAGCAGCACATAGTCGGGTTCTGCCTCATACTGACGCAATACCTCTTCGATTCTGTCTTCGTCGTTGGGATCAATGATCACCGCGTGACCGTTTTCCAGGAGGATATAACAATTCCCGGTGGTCAGCGGATCTGTGATCCGCTCTATTCTTATCGTTTCCATGTTCCGTATACTCCTGTCATCCGGCCCGGGAAAAAGATGCAGCATTTTCTGTTCACACAGGGTCTGCTGCAAATTTCTTCCCGACAGGCCGACAGTTCTTTTTCATTTTCTATCACGCAAAATCAGCCGATCCCGGCATCTACCCGAACCACCTGTCCGGTCACATAGCTTGCCCGGTCGCTGGCCAGGAACAGGATCACCTCTGCCACCTCGGCAGGCGTTCCCTTGCGCTTGATGTCCGCATTTGCCAGCTGACGGTTCAGGATCTCCTCCGAGAGAACGGACGTCATGGCAGTGTCAATGACACCGGGCGCCACCGCATTGACGCGGATGCCTTTCTCTGCCAGCTCTGCGGAGAGCGTCTTCGTGGCTGTGGCCATGGCTGCCTTGGCAGCAGAGTAGGCCAGCTGTCCGGCATTGCCGTCCAAGCCGATCATGCTGGAAACATTCACGATGCTGCCCTTCTTATTGCGCATCATCAGCTTCACCATATACTGGGTCAGCAGCATCTGGGAAAAGAAATCCACCTGGAATGTATTTTTCAGGCTCTCCATGCTCATCATCTGGAAATAGGCGTCGTCTGCGATGCCTGCCACATTGATCAGCATATCGATCTTCTTCTTCGCTTTCTGAATGGTATGGGCACCTTCCCGGATGGCGTCGTCATCCCGCAGGTCAAAATACACCGGGATGATCTCTCTGCCTGTCTCTGCGGACAGCGCAGCGATATGCTCCTTGAATTCCTCTGTCTCACACTGACAGCAGGCAAAAATGTCCGCACCCTCTCTTGCGAAAAGATCCATGACCGCCTGGCCGATCCCCTGCATACATCCGGTGATGACCGCTGTCTTATTCTCCAACAGCATTGTAACACGACCTTTCTGTCATCCTACTTCTCTACGTCTACGCCGTAAACCTCTTTCAGAACCACTTTGCCATGCTCGTAGGAGTTGAAATCCAGAATGTCCTTCATCTCCATCATGATATCAAATGCATCCTCCAGATCAGCGATCAGATCCATGTGTGCAACAGAATCCCATGCCTCGATGCCACGGTATTTCAGGCCCGGCAGCTGATCCTTAGTCACTTTCAGGTTGCTCAGAAATGCTTTGTCATACTTCTCTAAATTTGTCATCTTATTTATCCTCCTTATATTCACAAACCGGAGGAGCGACCATTTCCCTGGCCCATTGAACTGCTTCCTCCAGCAAGCTTTCCGGTTGTGTCACACGATCAATGAGGTGGATCTTCTGCGCCATCTGGGCGTTGATCATCTCTCCGGTAAACAGCAGCTGCTTCGCCCAGCCCGGCCCTACCAGCCGCGGCAGACGCACCGTCGCCCCCGCACCGGGGGTAATGCCCAGCGTACATTCCGGCTGTCCGAAACGGGCTCTCCGGGATGCGATCCTTCCATGACAGGCCATGGCCAGCTCATTGCCGCCGCCCAGCGCCATGCCGTTCACCGCCGCCACCACGGGCTTGGAAAACCGCTCGATCTTCAGATTCAGGTCTGTGCCCAGTCTGCCCCACCGAAGCGCCTCCGCACCGGTCAGCGGCAGCATCTCTTCGATGTCTGCCCCCATGCAGAAAACCCGGTCGGAACCGGTAAGCACCACTGCCTTCACCGCAGGATCTGCCTCCGCCTGATCAAAGGCCGCTGTAATCTCGGCCATAAACGCCTCGCTCAACGCATTGTTGGCTTCCCTGCGTGCCATCGTTATGACCATGACTTCCTGGTGTCTGTCTGTGAAAACCTCTGCCACTTGTCTGCACCTCACGTATGACCTTCATTATCGTTCACACGCGCCATTCGCAAAACCGCATCTTCGATGCTCCCCGCTGCGTTGCAGCTTACTTTTGCTCATCACAGGGCGCCCCCTACGTATATTCCTGTGTCCAGATCTTCATGCCAGCATGAAATCTGTCCGCAGAACATACGGGTGAACGATAATGATACTTCCGTTATTATACCGCTTGCGCCCATCAAAAGCAAGCAAAGGAAGCCGCATTTTTCAAATGAGCCGTCCCTGCAGCTTTACAGGTATTTTTTCACATATTGTCCGGTATAGGACATCGGTGCTGCCGCCACTTCCTCCGGCGTTCCCCGGGCGATAACAGTGCCTCCCCGGTCACCGCCCTCGGGTCCGATGTCGATGAGATAATCCGCCGTCTTGATGACATCCAGATTGTGCTCGATGACCACCACAGTGTTGCCGCCCTCTGCCAGCCGGTGCAGGATCTCCACCAGCTTGTGCACATCCGCAAAATGCAAACCGGTGGTGGGTTCATCCAGAATATAGATGGTCCGGCCGGTGCTGCGGCGGCTCAGTTCGGTGGCCAGCTTGATCCGCTGGGCTTCTCCGCCGGACAGCTCGGTGGAGGGCTGACCCAGCCGGATATAAGACAGGCCCACATCATACAGTGTCTCAATCTTCCGTCGGATGGAAGGCACCGGTTCGAAGAAATGCATGGCCTCCTCCACCGTCATATTCAGCACATCATAAATGCTCTTTCCTTTATATCTGACTTCCAGTGTCTCCCGGTTGTACCGTTTTCCCTGGCAGACCTCACAGGGCACGTACACGTCCGGCAGGAAATGCATTTCTATCTTGATGATGCCGTCTCCACTGCAGGCTTCACAACGGCCGCCCTTCACATTGAAACTGAAACGTCCTTTCTTGTAACCCCGGGCTCTGGCATCCGCCGTAGCTGCGAACAGATCCCGGATCTGGTCAAACACCCCGGTATAGGTGGCCGGATTGGAACGGGGCGTTCTGCCAATAGGGGACTGATCAATGGCAATGACCTTGTCCAGCTGCTCCATGCCCACGATATCCGCATGCTTGCCCGGGATCGTCCGGGCCCGATTTAGCTCTTTGGCCAGTCGTTTGTACAGAATCTCATTGACCAGGGAGCTTTTTCCCGAACCGGACACGCCGGTGACACAGGTCAGCACGCCCAGCGGAAAGTCCACATCAATATTTTTCAGATTATTTTCCTGCGCGCCCTTTACCGTCAGCCAGCCTGTGGGTGTCCGTCTCGTCTTGGGCACCGGGATCTTCATCCGGCCGCTCAGGTAAGCGCCGGTGATGGAATTCTCATTTTTCATGATATCCTCGGCAGTGCCCGCTGCCACCACCTGGCCGCCGTGCTCCCCGGCCCCCGGCCCGATATCCACAATATAATCCGCCGCCCGCATGGTGTCCTCGTCATGCTCCACCACCAAAACGGAGTTTCCCAGATCCCGCAGATGCTTCAGCGTGTTCAGCAGCTTGTCGTTGTCCCGCTGATGCAGGCCGATGCTGGGCTCGTCCAGAATATAGGCAACGCCCACCAGACCGGAGCCGATCTGGGTTGCCAGCCGGATCCGCTGGGCTTCTCCGCCGGACAGCGTGCCGGTGGCCCGGGAAAGGCTCAGATAATCCAACCCCACATCCATGAGGAAGCCCACCCGGGCCCGGATCTCTTTGAGCACCTGATGGCCGATAAGCTCCTGCTGCTTCGTCAGCTGCATCTCCTGCAGAAATGCCTGCAGTCGTGCAATGGACAGGGATGTCACCTCATAAATATTCTTATCGCACACAGTCACCGCCAGAGCCGATTTTTTCAGGCGCTGGCCCTTACATGCCTTACAGGGCGTAATCCGCATAAATGTCTCATATTCCTGCTTCATGATATCGGAGCCTGTCTCCCGGTATCGGCGGTTCACATTCTCGATCAGTCCTTCGAAGGGCACATCATAGACACCCTCGCCCCGCTGGCCCTTGTAGTGTACCTTCAGCACCTTCCCGTCCGTTCCGTACAGGAATACCCGGCGAATCTCCTCCGGCAGCTCCTGGTAGGGCGTATCCAGCGAAAAATGATAGGCCTTGGACATCGCATCCAGGATCGCATAGGTAAAGCTACCCTTATCTGTGCACGACTGCCAGCCCAGCACCGCCACCGCCCCACCGGCAATGGACAGACTCTTATCCGGGATCATCAGATCCTCATCAAACTCCATCTTGTATCCCAGGCCAAAACAATCCGGGCAGGCACCGAAGGGATTGTTGAAGGAAAAGCTTCTGGGCACGATCTCCTCCACACTGATGCCGCAGTCCGGGCAGGAAAAGCTCTGGCTGAATGTCATGGGCTCCCCGCCGATGACATCCACGATGACCAGTCCATCTGCCAGCGCCATGACATTTTCCAGCGAATCCGTCAGCCGCTGCCGGATCCCATCCTTTACCACCAGACGGTCCACGATGATCTCGATGTTATGCTTTTTGTTCTTGTCCAGGGAAATATCTTCGGACAGCTCATACAGGCTGCCATCCACACGCACACGCACATATCCACTCTTGCGGGCCTGCTCAAACAGCTTTCCATGCTCGCCCTTGCGTCCCCGCACCACCGGCGCCAGCAGCTGGATCTTCGTCCGCTCCGGCAGCTGCATGATCTGATCCACCATCTGATCCACACTCTGCTTGCGGATCTCCCGGCCACATTTCGGGCAGTGGGGAATGCCGATCCTGGCATACAGCAGACGGAAATAATCGTAAATCTCTGTCACCGTGCCCACGGTAGAACGGGGGTTGCGGTTCGTGGACTTCTGATCAATGGAAATGGCCGGGGAAAGCCCTTCGATGCTCTCCACGTCCGGCTTCTCCATCTGCCCCAGGAACTGTCTTGCATAGGAAGACAGGGACTCCATATACCGTCGCTGTCCCTCCGCATATATCGTATCAAACGCCAGGGAGGATTTTCCCGAACCACTTAAGCCCGTCAGTACCACCAGTTCATCTCTTGGGATATCCAGGCTGATGTTTTTCAGGTTGTGCTCCTTCGCCCCACGTATTTTTATAAACTGTTTTACCGTTTTCTCTGACATTTCTTTCCTCGCTAATTTTTATTGCAAAATTTATCCTTGCATCACTTTATCGTTCACTCTGCATCATCCAGCATTTTCTTCAGGCTTACGATCTTGTCACGCAGCTCGGCAGCCGCCTCGAAATTCAGATCCGCCGCCGCAGACTTCATCTGCTTCGTCAGTTTGGCGATCAGCTTCTTCAGCTCCTCCGGGTTCATGGACTCCGGATCCTTCTCGAACTTCACTTCTTCCTTGGCCACTTCCTTGGAAATGCGGATCAGATCCCGGACAGACTTCTGGATCGTCTTGGGCGTGATGCCATGTTCCCTGTTATACGCCTCCTGGATCTCCCGGCGGCGCTCCGTCTCGTCAATGGCCAGCCGCATGGAATCCGTGATAACGTCCGCATACATGATGACATGCCCTTCCGCATTCCGGGCCGCCCGGCCGATGGTCTGAATGAGAGATGTCTCCGAACGCAGAAACCCTTCCTTGTCCGCATCCAGGATCGCCACCAGCGTGATCTCCGGGATGTCCAGACCCTCTCGCAGCAGGTTGATACCCACCAGCACGTCAAACACATCCAGACGCATGTCCCGGATGATCTCTGTCCGCTCCAGCGTATCAATATCCGAGTGCAGATACCGCACCCGAATGCCCAGATCCTTCATATAATCGGTGAGATCCTCCGCCATCCGCTTGGTCAGCGTGGTGATCAGCACCTTATGTTTCGCCTTGATCTCCTTGTTGACCTCACCCACCAGGTCGTCGATCTGGCCCTCCACCGGGCGCACCTCCACCCTGGGATCCAAAAGACCCGTAGGCCGAATGATCTGCTCTGCCCGCAGGAGCTCATGCTCCGCCTCGTAATCTCCCGGCGTCGCTGACACAAACAGGATCTGATCGATCTTATTTTCAAACTCTTCAAAATTCAGCGGACGGTTGTCCTTGGCCGAGGGCAGACGGAATCCGTAATCCACCAGCGTCGTTTTCCGGGACTGGTCACCGGCGTACATGCCCCGGATCTGCGGGATCGTCTTGTGGGACTCGTCAATGATGATGAGAAAATCCTCCGGAAAATAATCCATCAGCGTGTTGGGCGGCGTTCCCGGCGCCAGCCCGGCCAGATGTCTCGAATAGTTCTCGATACCGGAGCAGAACCCGGTCTCCTTGAGCATCTCAATATCAAAATTCGTCCGCTCGGAAATCCGCTGGGCCTCCAGCAGCTTGTCCTCGCTTTTAAAATACCGGATCCGTTCCTCCAGCTCCGCCTCGATGTCCTTGGCCGCCTCCAGAATCCGCTTCATGGGCACGACATAATGGGATGCCGGGAAAATCGCCGCATGCTCCAGCTCTCCCACGATCTCTCCGGTCAGTACATCAATCTCCCGGATCCGGTCGATCTCATCCCCGAAAAACTCCACTCGGATGGCCGTCTCGCCCCGATCCGCAGGAAAAATCTCCAGCACATCGCCCCGTACCCGGAACGTGCCGCGCTTGAAATCCATGTCATTCCTTGTATACTGGATATCCACCAGCTGCCGCAGTACCTGATCCCGGTCTTTCTCCATGCCCGGCCGCAGGGAAACCATCATCTTCTCAAAGTTCTCCGGTTCACCCAGACCATAAATACACGACACGCTGGACACGATGATCACGTCCCGCCGCTCAATGAGCGCCGCCGTGGCCGACAGCCGCAGCTTATCAATCTCATCATTGATGGACGAATCCTTGGCAATATACGTGTCTGTAGACGGCACATACGCTTCCGGCTGGTAATAATCGTAATACGATACAAAATATTCTACCGCATTGTTTGGAAAAAATTCTTTGAATTCCCCGTACAGCTGCGCCGCCAGCGTCTTATTGTGGGCAATGATCAGCGTCGGCTTGTTCAGCTGCTGGATGACATTGGCCATGGTAAATGTCTTACCGGAGCCTGTCACGCCCAGAAGCGTCTCCGCTTGATTGCCCTCCTGAAACCCCTTCACCAGCTCTGCGATCGCTGCAGGCTGGTCACCTGTGGGCTGATATTCGGATACCAGTTCAAAATGATCCATGAAATACTCCTTCGTTTTACACTATCGAGGATTCCTCGGTGTTTTCCTTCCTGTGGTTCCTGTTTAGTATACCATTCCACAGAAAAAAAGTACAGAACAAACATTCGAATCGTTCTGTACTTTTTCTGTTTCTTTTATGCCCAAATGCTTTTCACCTGTTGATTAATCTTCATTCTTTACCGGATCAGACTCGATGAAGAAGCTTACCTTACCCTTCATACCCTCTGCCAGCTTGGTGAAGGTCTGATACTCTCTGTCTGCGTCACGCAGGGCATCCAGACGATCCATCACGTTCTCCAGATCGCTTTCCTTACCGGTGAGCTCCTGGATACCGTCCTCGTCGAATTCCTTCATGCCGTCTGCCAGCTCCTGTGCGCCGTCCTCCAGCTCATCGATACCGTCGGTCAAATCGCCGCCGGCATCTCTCAGTTCCTTGGTGCCATCCTTTAACTTGCCGGCTCCATCAGACAGATCAGAAGCACCCTTCTTCAACTTTCCGCTTGTACCGGACAGCTGTACGCTGCCTGCGCTTAAGAGATCGCCCTTGTCAGATAACTCCTTGCCGCCTGCGGTCAGCGCTGCATTGTTGGAGGTCAGGTCAGAAGCACCCTTTAACAGTTCCGCCTCGCCCTTGGCCAGCTCAGAATCTTCGCTGGTCATAGCTGCCAGTGTGGTCTGGAAAGTACTGATATTGCTGTCCAGTGCTCCGATGCCTGCGTATAAATCGCTGACACCCTTTGCTACAGATGTGGATCCTGCACCCAATGCAGAAGTTTCGGAAGTTGCTTTTGCTGCTGCGCCGATACCGTCTGCCAGTGCATCCAGCTGATCTGCCAGGCTGGCTGTACCTGCTCCCTGCTGTGCCTGTGCCGCCGCATTGGCTGCATCCTCTGCTGCATCCATCTGGGATACCGCACTGTCAGCACTGCCACTGGCTGCCTGGATGCTGTCAATGGCTCCGCTGATGGATGCAATCTGCTCGCTGATGGATGCTGCCTGGCCGTCAGCCACCTGAATCTCATTGCCTTCTTCATCAGTTACCGTCAGGCTGTTTAACTGATCCTGCACCGCACTTAAGGAAGCCTGTATGGACTGCAGCTGTGTCACCGCACTGTCATTCGCCGCACTGGCATCGGAGGCTGCCTGTCTGGCACCGGACAGATCCACCTGAGTGCTGGTTGTCTGGGTTGTGCCCTTGCCGCCTGCTGCCTGGGCAATCTTCACAGCATTCTCATGGAGCTTGTTCAGATCAGCATTTAACTGCGTAACGCCTCCGGCTACTTTTGCACTTCCGTCCGGCAGTTCTGCTGCATCTGTCAGCATTTTCTCGGTGCCTTCTGTCTTAAGCTGTCCTGCCACGCCGCCCACAGTGCCCAGCTTTTCATTGATGCTGCCGATGAAAGTCTTGATACCGCTTTCCAGGTCAGAAGCACCTGTGGTGTAATCATTCACACCGTTTACCAAATTCTTGGCGCCTGTTACATAAGCCTGTACATTGGTTCCCAATGTATCTGCACCGGAAGTGTATGCATCCACGCCGTCCTTCAGGTTACTTGCGCCATCCTTCAGATCACCGGCACCGTCATCCAGTTTATTGACGCCGTCCCGGAAATCAGACCAGCCGTCTTTCAGCTCCTTCACTCCGTCCAGCAGATCACCGGAACCGTCTACCAGTTCCTGGGAGGCGTCCGCCAGTTCATCCAGTGCATCCTTCAGATCATCCAGACTGTCTACATCTGAAAATCCCAGATCATCCAGATTGCCGCAGCTTGCTACAGTAGCTGTCATCTCCAGCTTGAAATCTGTGGCATCCGCAGTTACTTCCACATAATCCGGAATTTCATCTCTGTCCCCCAGATCCAGCTCATCCAGCTTTAAGCTGTTCTCCAGTCCAGGCAAGGCAATTCCCACAACAATATTATTGCTGCCGTCAGAGATCACTTTACCATTAGACACCTCTACATTCTTGAAATTATCGCCCGGAAGGATCATGCCGGAAGCCATGAGGAAGGGGGTGTAGATTTCTTCCTCTTTTCCGTTTACTTTTACGGTCTTCTTACTGTTGTTCGTATAGTCAAAACGGATCTTCACCTTTCCGGACTTGCCTGCCAGATTTTCCGGCGCGATCTCCTGTCCGTCCAGGTAATAGGTGATCTTCACATCCACCGGCAACTGTCCGTTGGATTTACCCTGATAATAAATATCAGATCCATCAGAAGTCCAGAGCATATCGCCGTTGTCTTCCTGCGCGTAAGTCTCATCACCCTTGACATTGGTGATATCTGTCAGATCAGAAGCGTCCTGAATGGAGGACGTGCCGTCTGTATTTTTCAGCCAGTCGCTGACAGTGATGTCCTTCGTATTACCGGAGGCATCTGTTTTGACATAGACAGTCTCATCTTTGCCGACGGTCTTGCTTTCTTCCTTCTGGCTTTCTGTGTTGTCTTTATCCTTATCGCTGTCGGTGCTGCCTGCAGCCTGTGCCGTGATCGGAGCTGCACACAGCTGTGTACTCATCAGGACTGCCAGTGCCGCTGCTGTTAATTTCTTTGCCTGTGCTTTTCTTATTCTGTTTCTGTTCATGATAAATTCCTCCTGTTTCAATGAACGCAGCCTTTATGCGGACGGCTGTTCTTTGCTGATCTCATTTTTACTCGTTTTCTCTTTCTTTCCGGTGAAATGAAGGGTTGTCACGCAGATCAGCGGATCGAATACCCAAAGCATTGCCGGAAGGATACAAATAACAACTGCCATACTGATCAGTGCACCTCTGGAAAGCAGTGTACAGATGGAACTGATCATATCGATCTTCGAGTACACACACACACCAAAGGTTGCTGCGAAGAAGCTCAGACCACTGGTCACAATGGACTTCATACAGGACTTATGGGCTTCCTGAATGGCCGCATGTTTATCCAGTCCCTTGGTCCGCATCTTCTGATACGTACTCGTCATCAGGATCGCATAATCAACGGTAGCACCCAGCTGAATCGTGCCGATGACGATGCTGGCTACGAAGGGGAGCTCCACGCCCGTGTAATACGGGATTGCCATATTGACAAAAATTGCAAATTCAATCACTGCCACCAGAATGATGGGAAGCGAAATCGATTTGAAGGAAATCATAATGATGACGAAAATTGCCGCAATGGAAAGAATATTTACCGTATTCAGATCCACATCCGTCACATCCTGCAAATCCTTGGTCAGCGGCGCTTCACCGATGATCATAGATTCTGGACTATAGCTCTTCAAAATCTTCTGCAGGCTGTCGATCTGGGCATTTACCTCGTCGGTTGCTGTCTCATAATCGGAGCAGACCATGCAAAGCTCATAACCACCGCTTTTTAACATGCTGGACACTTTATCCGGAAGCATTTCCTGCGGGAATGCCGGTCCCACAAAGGAATCCATCCCCACAGCCCATTTCACGCCGTCCACATCTTCCATCTCACTGAGCATCTGTTGCTTTTCTCTGGCAGTCAGTCCGTCCTTCAGAAGAAGGATATGCATGTTACTCATGTCGAAATCTTCCTTCAGCTTCTCATTGGCAATGGCACTGTCCAGAGTGGAAGGAAGGGATTTGTCAATCTTATAATAAATCTTGGTATGATTGTTGCCGTAAATGGCGGGAAGCAGAAGCACTGCAAAAATCACAAGGAAAATTCCCGCATGCTTTGTGATCCACAGGGAAAGCTTACTCATATCCGGCATAATTACTTTGTGTCTTGTCTTGTCGATCACTTTATCAAACATCAGGATCAATGCCGGCAGAAAGGTGATACAGCAGATCACGCCGATGATAACCCCCTTCGACATAACGATACCAATGTTGCGTCCCAGTGCAAAGGTCATACCACACAGAGCCAGGAAGCCTGCCACTGTGGTGATGGAGCTTGCCGTGATGGACTTGAACGTATTGGAAATCGCATGAGCCATGGCCCGCTGATTATCTCCCGGGAACCGCTTCTTGTTGGCCTCGTAGCTGTCCAGCAGGAAAATGGAGTAGTCCATCGTCACGCCCAGCTGCAGCACTGCGGTCAACGCCTGTGTGACATAGGAAACATCTCCCAGGAAAGCATTGCTTCCCATATTATATACGATCGACACGCCGATGCTGAAAAGGAACAGCAGCGGTACAATAAGGGAATCCATCGTCAGTGCCAGTACACAGAAGGAAAGGATCGCTGCAATGACAACGTAGATCGGAAGTTCCTGTAAACACAGATTCTTGATATCTGTTACCACGCCGCTCATACCGCTGGCAAAACACTGTTCGCCGGTCACCTTTCGGATCTCAGTGATGGCCTCCATCGCTTCATCCGAAGAAGTGGTATTATCAAATAAGGCAATCATCATGGTTGCGTCGCCCTTGATGAACACATCCTGTATTTTCTGGGGAAGCATTTCCGTGGGAACGGTGATGTCCGCCAGATCATCATACCAGAGCACTTTCTCTACATGATCAATGCTCTTAATTGTCTCTTTCAGCTTCTGGGTATCCTTTGTAGGCATATCCTCCACGACGATCATGGAGAAAGCTCCCATACCGAACTTATCCACCATGATGTCCTGCCCCTCTACTGTCTCCAGGCTCTCCGGCAGATAACTGAGCAGATCATAATTGATTCGCGTTGTTATCAGACCGATCACCGAAGGGATCAGGAGCAGCATACAGATCGCTACCACAATCACCTTATGCTTTGCAATCCATTTGCCAAACTTTACCATTTTCAATCACTCCTCATGCCGTTTTAAAACATGACCATCAGTCATTTTTCTCTCGTCACTGTCAGTTATACGATAGAAATGACCAATAGTCAATTCCTTTTTTCCCGAAATACGACACTTCGGCGTATTTGTCAAAAAATCACCGGTTATTTTCTTTTAACTATTGACTATTGGTCATTTTTCTTCTATATTTTGAACTAGCAATTAACGGAGGGATGCCCAATGGGAGTAAAAACAGAACGCAACAAACAACAGAAACGGGATGCGCTTCTGAACACCGCCTTTCATCTGTTTTCGACAAAAGGGATGCAGAAGACTTCTATTTCTGACATTGTAGAGGAAGCCGGTGTGGCCAAAGGGACGTTCTATCTGTATTTTCAGGACAAAAGCGATATCCGCAACAAGCTCATCAGCCACAAGGCCAGCCAGCTGTTCCAGTCCGCCTACGCGGCCATGAAGGCGACCGGCATCACAAGCTTTGAAGAGCAGATTATTTATATGGTAGATTTTATTCTGGACAAGCTCAGCAAAGACACCATGCTGATGACCTTCATCTCCAAGCATTTAAGCTGGGGTGTCTTCAAAAATGCACTGACCGGTGCCGAGAGCGGAGAGCCCTGCACTTCTTCCCTCTTTGTAAAAATGCTGGAAGAATCCGGTCATGTATTCAAAGAACCGGAGATCATGATCTATCTGATTATCGAGCTTGTCAGCAGCGCCAGCTACAGCTCCATCCTGTATAACCAGCCCGCACCGCTGGAAGAATTAAAACCCCATATTTTTGAGATCGTGAGACATATTATAAAAGAGCACTATGCATAAAACAATTCGAATCTGTTCAGCCCCAGCTCAAGTCCTCGCTGTATGCACAGCTTTCCCGCTGCATCCGCAGCTGGACTTTCGCTTATGGCAGAGCGCCATATGCGTCCTGTCAGCGCCTGCTGCCTGCAAGCACGCTTGCGCAGCATCCTCTGCCACGCCGCGCATGGCTGAACAGATTCTTAAGAATTCCTGTCATTGTTGTTTTTCCACTCCTCCTTCCTGTATAATAGGCATACAAAGGAGGAGTTTTTTTATGCAGGAACAACCGATTGACCAGGAAGCGGCAGCCAGAGGCAAACGACGGCTGATCACGATTTTCTGTGTCATGATTACCATATTGCTGCTGGGCATTCTTTTGTATTATGTCAACTGCATCCGCCCGGTGGACAACTTCCGCACCCTTTATACCGACGGGCAGTATGAAGCGGCACTGACACTGTACGAAAATACCCTGTCAAAAGTGGACGGCAATGCCCGCAAGGCAGAACAGTGTGTGCGGGATCATCTGGAGCACGCCTGGGCACAGTACCAGGACGCAGTCATTGACCGGTCACAGATGGAAACAGCATGCGCCGTTGCCGAAAAATATCCGGCACTGGAAGAAGATCTGGCAGCACTAAAACCCGATCTCACCCTTCTCTATGCCTCCCGGGCCGCTTATGAAGAGGGGTGCAGTCTGTTGGATGCCGGACAATATCTGGATGCCATCGCACAATTTTCTTCCATGTCCGAAAATGACACTTTATATATAGAAGGAACGTCCCGGATCCGGGAAGCGCAGGAATCGTACTGTCAGCAGATCGTAGCCCAGACCGGCGCTCTGATGTCCCAGGCCCGGTATGAAGACGCCATGACTGCCGTGGAAGATGCACTGACCCGCTTCCCCGAGGCTACCACGCTGACAGCCCAGAAGGAAGTTATTTACAACGCCTACAAGGATTACCGGAAGCAGACTTCCATGGCAGAAGCCCAGGCCGCTCTGGATCAGGGCAATCTGGAGGAAGCACTGCGCATTTTGGCTCCGCTGAAAAAAGATTATCCGGATGATGCCGACCTGTCTGCCCTGACCGATCAGTATGAGGCTTCCTACTGCGCCCAGATCGCGGAGGCCGCCACCCCGCTGCTGGAGGAACGGCAGTACCGGCAGGCCTTCGACATCGTTTCCCCGGCCTACGATATTTTCCCGGAGAATGACACCATCGCTTCGCTGTATGATCAGGCCGAGGGACACCTGCCCAAAGCCGCGGATGCCCTTTCCTGGGAAAACGATACACTCCGCGGCACAAAGACCATCGGGGACAATGTGGAAGACACCCACGGCAACCTGTACGGACATGCCATCATCTACACAGAACCCAGCGCCATTTCCATGCAGACCATGACCTATTCCGAAGGAAAAGACCTGTGCCAGCTGAACGGACGCTACATGAGGCTGCAGGGCACCCTGGCCGTCAAAGCCGGTTCCCGGGGCATCCAGAACGGCCACACCGGCACCTTCCGCATTTACGGCGACGATACACTGCTGTTCGAGGCCGGTGACCTGTCCGAGGAATCCGAACCCCAGACCTTTGATCTGGATGTCAGCGGGGTGAAGACGCTGACCTTCGCCTTCGAATCCGGCACCGGGCTGAAATATCTGCTGGGGGATGTGAACCTGTATCGATATTACGAACCGCAGGAATCTTAACATAGAAACAACAACGGCATCCTCTTTCGGATTCTGCCGGAATGTAATGAAACTTTAAGAAAAACCACAGGACTTTTTCCACCAGACCATGTATAATGAAGACAGATCCCGAAATGAAAAAGCCTATACTTTTTTTAAGGAGGAAGATACGATGAAAAAGAAAATCATTGCCGGTTGTCTGCTGGCTGCTCTGGCCTGCTCCATGATCGGCTGCGGTAAGAAGAAAGAGACCAATGCCCCCGCTCAGGTGGATGAGACCTTCCAGCAGGATGAGAAAGACACCGAAGAAGATACAAAGAAGGATGACACCAGCGCGGATACCACCCAGGCCGAGCCGGATAATGACGAAGCGGTTGTCACTGAGTTAAAGAAATCCGCTGCTGCCTACGAGGCTGTTGTTTACGCCATGTACCAGCCGGATATTTCCAAGGACGGCGTGGCTTATGTGCCCTCTGACGCCCAGTTTTTCTGGCTGACCGTCTGCTTCGCTGCCAACAACGCCGGGAAGGATATCGAAGGCGTATCCTATGACGAGAACACCGGCATCTACACCATCCCCGCAGATGTGGTTTCCACCTATGCGAAGGCCTGCTTCGGCACAGACCAGTCCCTGCCGGATATCCCGACAGAAGTCAGCTACGTGAAGAAGGATGGGGACAATTACGTGATCACCGCCGGTGACATGGGCGATATGTCCTTTGAGGTGAAGAAGGCCTACAAGAATGCGGACGGCACCTTCACCGGCATCATCGAGCTTGGCACCAGCGAGGGAACGCTTGGCACCTACAAGCTGACCTTCAAGGCGGATGACGGCGAGAACGCTCTGTGCCCGTATGACGTTACAGATGCTGCACTTGTAAAGTAAATCGATACATCGAAAGCAATCACAAAATAACCCGGCTGATATTTTTTATCAGCCGGGCCTTTTTTATCTTTATCCGCTTCTGACCATATCCTGCGCTGACAGGTCATCCTGTCATTACAGATTCCAGCCGCCTGCCAGCAGCTGAGTCTTTACCATATTGGCATAAATGCCGTCCTTCTGTTCCAGCTCTGCCGGGCTGCCGCTTTCCGCCACAGTACCGTCCTTGAGCACCACGATCTGATCTGCCTCTGCCACGGTACGCATCCGGTGGGCAATGATGAGCACGGTCTTATCCTGGATGAGCCGGGACAGGGATTCCTGGATCATCGTCTCATTGTCCACATCCAGAGAAGCCGTGGCCTCATCCAGCAGAATAATGGGCGCATCCTTTAAGAATGCCCGGGCGATGGAGATTCTCTGCCGTTCTCCGCCGGACAGCTCGGAACCGTTTTCTCCGATCATCGTATGCCAGCCATCCGAAAGCTTTTCCGCAAACTCGTCGCAGTGGGCCAGTCTAGCTGCCGCCAGCACCTCCTCATCCGTGGCATCCATTTTTCCGATCCGGATATTTTCCATGATCGTATTGTTAAACAGCGTCACATCCTGGAAAACGATGGAATACAGCGACATCAGTGTCTCGGGATCGATGGTGGAAATATCCATACCACCCACGGTGATCCTGCCTCTGTTCGCATCCCAGAACCGGGCTGCCAGCCGGGATACGGTCGTCTTGCCGCCGCCGGACGGGCCGATGAGCGCTGTCACCTGTCCCTGCTTTGCCGTGAAGGACACGTCCTTCAATACCACATCTCCGGTATCATAGGAAAATCCCACATGAGAAAACGTGATATCATAGCCCTGATGGTTCATCTGCGTGCTGCCCTCCTGTACCTCATGGGACAGGATCTCATCCAGTCTGCTGCTCTGCACGTCAGAGGCAATGATGGCTGCCAGATTCTGCAGGGACACCTGCATGGGATCATAGATCCGGGATACCACCAGCAGGAACATAAAGAACGTGAGCACATCCAGCTGCCCCTTTATCAGCAGGCTGCCGCCCACCAGCGCCACGGTGCCGGTGCCCAGCTTCAGAATCATCTGGGCACTTCCCACGAACACCGCCGTTCCCAGCTCCGTCACGATGGCATGCTTTTCCACCGCTTTGATCTTGGCGTCCAGTCCCTTCATATAATCGTCCTGGGTGTTGTATGCCCGCAGATCCCGCATGCTCTCCAGCCCTTCCTGGATGCCGTCGGCACACGCCATTTTCAGATCCATCTGTTTTTTATTCAGGTTTTTCTGCACACTGCCGGAGCAGCCCACAATGAGAAACGAAACCGGAAGCACCCACAGCGCTGCCAGGGCCATCCGCCAGTCGAAGGAAAACAGGCTTACCGCCACCAGGGCCGTGGAAATGCAAGCACCCACCAGCTCCGGGATGAAGTGGGAGGAAGCCGTTTCCATCCGGGCGCAGTCCGCCATGATGGTACTGGTCAAATCAGACAGATCCTTTTTTCCGAAATAGGAAAGGGGGATCTTCCGCAGCTTCTCCGCCAGGGTGATCCTTCGCACGCCGCTTTCCACATAAGTAGACAGAAAAGTGGCATTGTACTGGATATAGGTGGTAATGGCGATCAGCACCAGCGCCGCCGCCACGCCGCCGATATAAAATCCCGCTCTGGCCCCCAGGTTTCCTTCCATATAATCCTTTACGAGAAAATACAGCAGCGATACCGGCATCATGAGCACCAGATCCGATACGGTAACTGCGGCAAAGGCTTTCAGCATATCCGCAGCGCCCTGCTCTGAAAGGGCATATTTATGCATGAGTTTTTCCCTGATCTTCATATTATGCACCTACCTTCCAGCATACCGATTTGTTATATTCCTCCCACATATGGGCGTACAGCCCTTCCGCATTCTGCAGCTGTTCATGGGTGCCCGTCTGGCAGATCTGACCGTCTTTCAGCACACAGATTCTGTCCACACCAACGACAGAGGACAGCCGGTGAGCAATCATGATCACCGTTTTTCCCTGGGAAAGCTTACTGAATGCCTCCTGCACCCTGGCCTCATTGTCCGGATCAGCAAAGGCTGTCGCCTCATCCAGAATGAGGATCGGTGCATTTTTCAGCATGGCCCGGGCAATGGAAATCCGTTGGGTCTCTCCGCCGGACAGATACGTGCCTCTGGAGCCGATCACCGTGTCGATGCCCTCCGGCAGCTTCTCGATGATATCCTCACACTGGGCATTTTTCAGCGCTTCCAGCACTTCTTCCCGGGTCGCATCCTTTTTGCCCATGCGCACATTGTCAAAAATGGACATTTTCAGCAGACGGCTGTCCTGGAAAACAAAGGACACCGTGTCCATCAGCACCTGAGGTGCGATCGTTTTCACATCCACACCGCCCACCAGAATGCTGCCCTCCGTCGCATCCGCAAACCGGGCGATGAGCCGGGCCAGCGTCGTCTTGCCGCCGCCGGACGGGCCCACAAAGGCCACATGCTCCCCGGCACGGATATCCAGGCTGATCCCGTGCAAGGCATCCTTGGAAGCCCCCTCGTAGCGGAAGGACACATTTTTCAGGCAAATGGAGCTGTCCGCGGGCTGTCTGGGATTCTCCGGCTGCGCCAGCGGTTTTCTTGCAAGGATGCCGTCAATTCTCATCATGGCATCCTCCAGCACCATGGTATTTTCTCCCGCATACATCATCTTCGTCAGCGTCACCGTAATGATGGGGGTAATGATAATATAAAAAAGCAGGTTCAGCAAAAAGGTGCTGTTCACGCTGCCGCTTCTCACACCGCCCAGCAGAAACGTGGCTGCGATGAGAATGGCAAATACCGCATTGATCGCCACCGTGTAGCCCATCATCGGGATGCGCAGATCCTTCGTGTAGGCGATCGTCCACTTTTCATATTTTTTGATGGAATCCCGGAACCGCTTGAAGGAAAATACCGACTGGCCGAAGGTTTTTACCACCGGAATGCCTCTGACATACTCCACCGCCTCACTGGACATTTCCTCCAGCGCATTCTGGTATTCCGCCATCTTTTTCTTCATGTTTTCACCCATCATGGCACTCATGATGCCAAACGCCAGCACCACCGGGATGAGGCTTAAGAGCCCCAAACGCCAGTCAAAGACGAGCAGCAGCACCGCCAGGCCGATGGGGGTTGCCACCGCCACACATTTATCCGGCAGCTGGTGTGCCACATACGTCTCCGTCGCCTCGGTGGACTCGTTGACGATCTTGCGGATCTTTCCGCTTCCCTCATCGTCCATGAAGCCCAGCGGCAGGGAGAGAATGTGCCGCATCAGTGTGGAGCGCATATTTGCCTGGATCCGAAAAGCGGACAGGTGGGAGCAGAGCAGCGCTCCGATATAAATCAGCATGGAAAGCAGGGCAAAGCCCACAGCGCTCCAGCCATAGGAAGAAAGGTTCTGCGCCTTTCCCATATCCGGCGCCACCCGCAGCACCTCCTGAATGAGCCGCCAGATAAAATAAAACGGAACCAGCGCCATAAACGCGCTGATCACAGCAAGCACCCAGGATGCCATCGTCAGATACCGGTATCCCCCGGCATAGACAAACAGCTGCTGCATGGGCTTTTGCTTTTCATCGGTTTTCTTTGCCATTTTCTCAGTCCTCCTTACTGTCTGATCCGATAAAGCCGGGCACCGGCCTCCGTCATAACCATCTCACAGGTGCAGCATTTTTGGATCAGTTCCCGGTCATGGGTGATGATCAGTACACTTTTTCCCATGGCCTGCAGCCCCGCAAACAGCCGGGCTGTCTGTACCATATGCCGGTAATCCAGGCCGCTGGTGGGCTCATCAAAGATCAGCACATCCTTGCCCGCCAGCACTGCAGACGCGATGGCCACCCGCTGCTTCTGTCCGCCGGAAAGGGACATGGGATGCCGATGCTTCAGTTCCACCAGCCCCAGCTGCTCCATGACCGTCTGCTTTTCCTCTTCGGACACCTGTCCGGCGCCCAGACAGATCTCGTCTTCCACCGTCTCGCAGAACAGCTGATGGTTCACGTCCTGCATGACCAGATAACACTGCTTCAACATCTCTTTTGCCGTATATTCCCGGCCGCCCAGCACGGTTTTTCCCTTAAATTTTTTCTGCAGGCCGCACAGGCACCGCACAAAGGTGGTCTTGCCCACCCCGTTTTTTCCCGTGATGGCTACGATCTCTTGCTCCGGGATCTGGAAATCTCCCAGCCGCAGCACTGGTTCTTCCCCGTAGGAAAACGTATAATTTTTCAGCTGGATGCCATGCGCCGCCAAAAACGGCTCTTCCCGTTCCGCCGCACGCTCCGCATCCATGGAACGAAGACCCAGATGCTCCATTTTTTCAGGAGAAAAGGTCAGGAACTGCTCCATCGGCAGATCGGCCTTCACCGCGCCGTCCTCCAAGTAAATGACCCGGTCACACACGTCCTTCAGCCAGTACAGCCGATGCTCCGCGATCACGATGGTCTTTCCCGCTTTTTTCCAGAGCAGCAGCACCTCCTTCAGCCGTTCCATGGCCGCCGCGTCCAGATTGGAAGTGGGCTCATCCAGCACAAAGACGTCCGGCTGCATGGCGGACACACAGCCGCAGGCGATCTGCTGCTTCTCCCCGCCGGAAAGCCGGAAAATATCCCGATCCAGCAGATTTTCCTGGGAAAGCGCCTCCACGGCGGCATCCATTCTCCGATGGATTTCTTCCTCCGGCAGGCCCAGATTCTCACAGCCGAAAGCCAGCTCACTGGTGGTGTCCAGACAGAAAAACTGGCTCCTGGGATTCTGGAAAACACTGCCTACTTTCCGGGAGATCTGATAAATCTCTTCTTCCTGCACATGCATGCCGCACACGGACACGTCGCCGCTGAAGGTTCCCTCGTAAAAATGCGGGATCAGGCCGTTCAGCAGTCTGGTGATCGTTGTCTTGCCGCAGCCGGAGCTGCCGCACAGCAGAACGCATTCTCCCTGGCCGATCTGCAGAGACACATCCTTCAGCGCCCCTTTTTCCGAATGCTGGTATGTAAAATTCACGTGTTCGATCTGTATCATGTTCACCTCATGCCTCCCAAAACCAGCGCACCGAGCCAGACAACATAGGGTACCAGACACAGTGCAGTCAGGATGTAATCCTGCACATGAAAGCCGATCCGGCAGATGTTCGTGCGCCTTCTGTCCGATCCCAGCCCCCTTGTGATGGCTGCCGCATTCAGCTCCTCCCCGATCTTTGCCGAGCAGACCATCAGCGGGATCAGCCGGTACTCCACCATCTTCGCCACATTTTTCCCGCCGAAACGGATGTCACGCATGCGCATGGCGTCATTGATGGAAGAAAACTCATCCGCAATGGTGGGAAAAAACCGGAACATCACCGACAGGGGAATGGTGATCTTATCCGTCACATGCATCCGCTCCATGGCCGCGTGGAATTCGCTCACCTTCGTTGTCTGCATCAGATACGCGCCGGTCATAATGCCCGGCAGGAATCGGGTGAGGATGCCGCAGCATGCCAGCAGAATATAGCCGCCAATGCCCGACAGCCGGGGAACCGCCTCCATCAGAAGCGCGTAGGCCGCCCCGTACAGCACGGCATATAACACCGCCCGTTTCCATTTTCCATCCAGTACAAATAATACGACCGGTACCGCACAGAACAGCGGCATGTAAGCGTCAAACAGATTGCCGCCCGCACTGCCCAGCACAAAAATGCCCATGGTCAGAAGCAGCAGCAGCTTTGTCCGGGGATCAAAGGTTATGTTTGCACCCTTCATTATGCGATTCCCGCCTTTTCAAAATGCTTTTTCAATACTGCTTTTCCCAGTACACCACCCAGCAGGCCAAAAATGATGGTGGCGGCAAGCAGCGCCGGAACCAGCCAGGAATGGCCCATGATCGCGATCAGGGAAGTGATGTAATCCTCGCTGAAGCTCTGGCGGGTCTTGAAATATTCCTCCGCATTGATGAGCAGCGGTACAAAATTGCCGAAAATCACCAGGCTGAATACCGCATTGCTGAGAATGGCCTTGGAACTGCTCTTATAATTGCCGGACTGCACGATCTTATCGGCCACAAAACCAAACACGACGCCGAAAATGAACGGCCAGTATCCCATGCCCGTGATCCACAGGAACAGCCCCACGATCATGGCGTAAATATGGATCATTTCCGGTTTTTCCACCTTTGTCACAAAAAGCATGTACGGAATGCCACCCAGCAGCGGCACCAGCACGCAAAGTATCGGCATCATGATCGGAATAAAGCCGAGCATCGCCACAGCGGTCATGATGACACAGTAAATCGCAGCATAAATGCCGATATTGATCAGATCTTTTCCTTTCAGTTTTCCACCCTTGTTCATACGAGTCTCCTTTTCCTTTCTACAGACATTTTTGTTGCTGACCACTGTCACAGAGTAAGCGTCGGCTAACCACCCATCAAAAAGAGAGGCTGCCACACGTCGGCAGCAGCCTGGCCGCGTCTCTGCCATCAATAATACTCCTGGTAAATGATATTCCAGCCTGCGCTGTGATATTTTTCCAGCATATCGATGTACTCCACCGCTTCCGCCTTCGACATTCCGTGCCGGATCACCTCAAAAAAGCTTTCAAACAGCGCCTTGTTCATGATGTGCATGAAATCCTTCGTGATGGGCTTGCCCTTCTTCACTTCCAGGCCGATCGTCTCCATAAACTTGTAGGTGTACTCTGTCTCGATATCCACCAGATGCTCCACAAAATTCTGAAATTTCGTTCCGTAGGCGCCGGTCACCAGCAGCTGAAACTCCTCAAAATGCGCATACATGTAATCCACCATCTGCCGCATCCCGCTTCTGGTAAAATCATCCAGGCTCTCCGCCTGCCGCTCTGCCTCCATCGTGTGAAACGTCTCCTGCACCTGCCGGAAAATACCGACAAATTCTTCCGCCGCCGGCTCCACGATCGCAGAGAAAAGTCCTTCCTTCCCGCCATAACGGGAGTAAATAGACCCGGTCGTTGTCCCGGCCTCCGTCGCGATCGTCCGAAGCGATGCATCCACATAACCCTTTTCCAGAAATTCCTTTTTCGCACATGCTTCTATCTTCTCAGAAACACCTTCAATTAATTTTGACACCTGTACCTCCATATCTGTAACAGTGTTATATAACACTGTTATGAGTATATTCTTCTTCCTGCCGTCTGTCAATCACCTTGTCGGTGAAAACATGCTTATTAATATATTTTATCAAAAAATCCCGGAAAGGTCATCTGTTCTTCCTTCCCGGGATTTCCCCGTCTATGCGTTCTCCTGTTCCTGCCGGCACAGATACAGCCATGAAAGTGCGAAAAATTCGCTGACCGTCGGGCGATCCCGCAGATGATACCCCACCATCTGATCCAGGAAATCCCGGTTGCCTCTGTCCCAGCAGGTGATCAGCGAGGTGCGGATCGCCCGCTCCACGCTGGGCCAGCTCATCTGATAAACATCGGCAATATCCGGATACAGCCGCTTCGTCACATACTGCAGATAGTCCGGATCCATTCTGATCATCTCAAATCCCTTCATCAGATACTGATATCCGCTCAGATTCGGCCATATCCCCAGCTTTCTCAACAGTTCCTGCTCCCCCATAAAAAATCCCCTCTCTTTTTTACCTATAGAGAAAACGATCTTCCCGGCATTTTTTTGCAGGATTTCTATAATTTTTTATTATTTTTTTCATTTTTCGAGAAGCGGGAACCGATTACTTGTTATCCAGATACCAGCGTTTCTCCTCATCATAAATCGGCATGGTCATGGCCAGTTTATCCTTCAGATCCACCTCCTGATCCACACCATCCTCCATCGTCACGGTGATCTGGCAGTCCGAACCCAGGATAGAATGCTGTCCCTTTGCTCTGCCGATCACATTGAAGGAGCTGTCAAACAGTACCGTCCCGTCCTCCGACGCCAGATAATCCTTGCGATTGCCGTCGGCATCCAGAAATGCGATAAAAAAGGCGCCGTCGATGACCTGCTCCTGGGAATAGCCAAGGCACGTATCGTCCATATCATAATAGGCATACGTTGTGCCGGATACGATCCCCTCCACATCGTTGATGGGCTCATCCGTCACAATCTTCAGATAAAACCAGTCCACATCGTCCACACTCACCGTCCATTTCAGATTGATAAAACCGGTATTTTTCATAAAGCCTGCTATTTTACCGTCCGCCAGCAGGTTTCCCGCCGGGTCTGCGTCCTCCAGATTACACTCCACCGTCAGGACAGAAGCCGACTGCAGCGCCTCCTTGGCCGCATCCGCGCTGTCATACTCGATGGGCGATGATATCGCGCCGCAGCCTGTCAGCACATACGCTGCTGTAAAAATCCCCACAAATGCTCTCCATTTTCCCTTCATCTGTTTCTCCCCCTCTTATCTGCGATTCGGCAGCGCGCCGTCCTTGTCCCGGGCCAGCTCTCTGGCCGCCATCACCGCCAGCGCCGTCAGCTGCGGCAGATACCGCGTGTCATAAACGATCAGAAATGCATTGTCAAAAAACACATTCTGAATCGTGAGATCCATATTGTCCATGATGGCACCCAGCATTTTCCCATTCAGCGTCACCCGGTAATTGTGGCCGATGGAGCCCGCATATTCCATCAGTTCCAGCGTACCCTCCGGCAATTCCATGGAAAATCTGTCTTTTACCAGGGCAAACTTCTTCTGCAGCGTCCCATATGGCTCCTCATACAGATAAAAACGGTATGTCGGCAGCACATGCAGCAGCTCCTTCGTCATGCGGAACACTTCGTTATGCGCCGCATCATAAATCCGAAACGTCTTCAGCGGCACCGTACTGTCGATGGCGTACACCAGATTTCCGTCCGCGTCCTCCAGGTCAAAATGCTGTCCCGTCAACTTGAAGTCCTCCGTAAACGTGTATATCTGCGACGGCTTCGTCTGCATAAAAGGCTCGACCCGACCGGTTTTCACAAACCGTTCCAGATTCGTTTTCAGCTCACTCTGGAACATAAGAAAATCCGAATGATAGCTCAGATGCCCTGCCACGCTCAAGCTCACATCCTCCGGCACCGGGATCAGCGGCTTCGTCAGCTGCTTGCGGATAAACTTTTCCACAAACGAATACCCCACATATCCCACGATCCCGTCCTTCGTCAGCCAGAAATAAATGTACTGTCCTCTGGCGTCCGGGCCAAACACCAGCGCCGTCTGCTTCATCGTATAAAACTTGCCCAGCCATCCCGAGCCCAGCGGCGTCCACACATTCTTGTACGCCTCATAAAACTCCTCGATCTTCCTGGGCCTGTCCATCTCGATCATGGCTGCAATGTCCGTCATGGAATTATAATCCTCCGGTTTGGCCATCATCCAGATCGCAATACCAAAAATCAGCACGATCGTGGCAATCGTCAGCGACCAGGTGGCGCCGTACCCGATCACCATCAGATACACGCCCAGCAGCGTCACCACTGCCCCCGCCAGACGAAATTTCAGAATTCTCTTTTTCATTTTGCTCCCCCTTGGCAAAAGATATTTCGTTGCAGTAAGCTTCTATATGAAATATTTTACTTTCAAAGGGTGGCGCCGTCAATCAGACCAAAGTATGAGATTTAGTAAATAGTACACATGAAGGACCACATTTTTTCAAAAATAGCTTAACTCTCACGCAGCGTGATGCGGTATGCTTTTCTTATTGAAGCAAATCAAAGGAGCTGGTAAATATGAAAACCATCAGATTTCAAAATACAGCCAAAATGTACTTCCACTCCCCTCTTCGCTTTCCACTTTTACATAACCGTTGTGTTTTTCCATAATTTTCTGTACCATGGACAGACCGAGGCCTGTGCTTCCGGCATACGCCCTGCTGCGTGATTCATCTACCTGATAGAAGCGATCCCAGATTTTTTCCAAATGTTCACTGCTGATACCGATGCCATCATCTTTGACCGATACCACAAGATAGTTTCCTTCTACATAAACAGATACCCAGATATGTCCACCTTGTTTTCCATAGACAGCAGCATTCTGTATCAAGTTGTGAACAGCCCTTGAAAACAGCATACGATCAACTTTGCATGCAAAGCCATCCTTTAGATGATTCGTAAATTCAACCGAAATATCAAAACTTTCTGCAAGCGGCCGGCAATCCCCTATAATTTCCTGAAGGACTGGAAGAATCTCTGTTTTTTCAAAGTTCACCGCCAGTGTTCCATTTTCTTCACGGGCAAAAAACAGCAGCTGGTTAATCAACTCCGACATTCTGTTTGCCTGACGGTTGACTGCCTCCATAGATTCCCTGGCCTCTTCAAAAGTACTTGCATCCTGAAGAACATATTCACTCTCCATCAAAATTACAGATATCGGCGTGCGAAGTTCATGGGATGCATCAGAAGTAAACTGCTTTTCCTTTTCAAAACTCTGTTCTAACCGTTCCAGCATCTCATCGATTGTATTTGCGAGCTGAGAAATTTCATCTCTTCCCTCCGGAAGTCCAATTCTGGAAGAAAGCGAATTGCTTCTTGTAATCTGCTGTGCGGTTTCCTGAATCTGTCGTACCGGACGAAAAGCCCGTTTTGTAATAAAATATCCAGCCACCGTAGCTATTATCACCAACATGGGAAGCAAAATAAAAGCTGTCCGTATCACTGTCACTTGAAAATGACTGAACTCTGATTCGGAGATTATCCCTCGTATCCATTGTCCATCAGACAGTTTTCTATCATAGACATAAAAACTCTGCCGGTTCGCCTTTATCGAATATACGGATTGCTCTGAAAATTCCAGATTTTTCTGAAAATCAGAAGGAATATTTCCCTGAAGAAATGTACCCTGCGAATCATAAAGAGAAAGATAAACCCCGTCTTCAAAAGAATCAAATACATCTTCTCCGTCCTCCGAAATGTCTTCCGCTGCCTCTTCCACCGTTTCCATCAGTCTGCTTTTCTGATCAGAAAGGTGAGCCGTTTCTGAAACTGACAAAAGCAAGCCAAGCGTAGATGCCGCCATCAATACCATAATCATCGCATACCAAAATGTTACTTTTGTACGGATTGTCAGTTGTTTCATGCATCCACCTCCCGGAGTACATAACCGACTCCCCTTACTGTATGAATCAGCTTCGGCTCAAATTCTTTATCAATTTTCAGACGCAGATAGCGGATATATACATCAATCATATTGGACGCACCCTGGTATTCATAATTCCAGATATGTGTTTCCAGTTTTTCTCTTGAAAGGACAATTCCTTTATTACGAAGCATGTATTCCAAAATAGAAAATTCTTTTGCAGACAATTCAATTCGTTTTTCTCCCCGTCTGACTTCATGTGTATCGCAATCCAGAGTAAGGTCTGCAAGAGCAAGACGATTGGAAACACTTCCATGGTTTCTGCGAAGCATCACCCTGATTCTTGCCATAAGTTCTTCAAAATGAAATGGTTTCACAAGATAATCATCCGCTCCCAGATCCAGCCCTTTGACACGATCTTCAAGAGCATCTCGTGCAGTCAGAAAAAGCACCGGAGAACGGTTGCCCTTTTCACGCATTTCTTTCAAAACCTGATATCCGTTTTTTTCAGGCATCATAATATCCATAACAATAACATCATAAGGTGTCATTTCCATATAATCCAAGGCTTCTGCACCATCAAAACAGGAATCTACGCTATATCCTTCCGCTTTGAGTTTTCTCGTGATCACACGATTAAGATCTTTCTCATCTTCTACCACAAGCACACGCATTACTGTCTGCCCTCCTGTATATAAAATCCTCAGATAAACGTAGGAGTCAATACTGTTACCTATCAGTAATTGACTCCTATGTTGTCTCTATTTTACTTTTCAGCCATAAGGTATCGGCTATTAATTCCACCAGGATTCGTACTGACGCTGAAGGATTTCTTTAGATTCGGCATCAATTTCATAGCTGTATTCCATACCATCGTAAATAAAATCAACTTCGTAGATATAACGTTTTTCATGATTTTCGTCATCATGATCGTCATCTTCGTGATCATGGTCATCGTCATCATTGTCGTTATCATCATAATCATTATAACGGTTATTCTGTTCATCATCCAGTGAAATTTCCAGATATTTGACATCTGTTTCTTTTGCTTTTGCATCATCAAGTGCAATCTTTTTTACCTCATCCTCAGATATTAATATAATTCCATCTGTCTTTGCATCTTCACGGATTCTGTCATGAATTTTCTGCTCAGTCTGATTCTCTTTATGCTCCGCGTAAACTACAACAGAACCGCCAAGGATTGAGAGTACCGCTGCTGCTGCGATTGTTCTCTTCAAAATTTTCTTTCCATTTGCTTTAATCTTCTCGCTGATGTTAGTAAAATTAATTTTTTTCATGTTCTGAATTTCCTTTCTATTTGTTTTCTTTCTTGTTGTTATGCCTGTATCATACAGGGCAATTATGAAAGGAAGATTAAAGCCTAAAAACTTTTTATTGCAGGAAAGCGTTCAAACGATTTTCTGACTTGCCCTACATCATATTACAGAAAAGTGTATCCTATCAACTTATCTTCGCGAAAAACAAAATAGAATTGAGGTCCTGAACCCGGGATCGATTTTTCCATAACTCGTTGCATTGTTTTCACTCTGCCATATGCTGGAATAAAACCTATTTGCTCAAGAGCATTTAAAATATCAGTTTTTTATCTGTAGGTATGTCTCTATAATTGATAATCTGCTCCATTTGCTTTGCCCTCATTAAATTGCAATTTGTCTGTTTGCTGAATAAGTTGAGAATGAAGCAAGAGAATCTGTTCTTTGCTTAATCTCTTCATTTAGCCAATACCTCATATGCTTCTCGGTTTTGCTCCATAAGTTTTTTCGATATACTCAGTACATCTTCATCCAACGCAACAACATCTTCATCCATTTTACTAAAATCTATCACAATGTATCTTGGAACATTATTCTTCAAAATAACTGCTGATCCACGCTCGTCCACCAGTCTTGCAACCTTTGAAAAATTCTGGTTGGCTTCTGAAATTGAAACCATGGTATTTGTATCTATCGTCATGTGATCATCTCCTTTTTTATATTATATGAAAATTTTAGGATAAATACAACCTATTTTATTTCATCCAATGAACTCTTTCCTACCGCAATCCCAGTATTCATCGACTAATCAGATCCCTTTTAGAGTCATTCATACCATAAAGAATTTCTCTTATTAGTTCTTGTCACATGGTGCTAGCACCATGTTTATACAATCATAATAAAACATTGAATTGCCACAGCTCTTGATGTTAAGGGCGAAGATGAATAATTTGTTCAGGTATCAAAAAGGTATCACACCACACACCAAGAGCCGGGAAGCCCGCTATCAAAGCAACTCCCCGGCTCCCTGTTTACTACTCGAATCCGACAATTACTAATCAATTCTGTTTAGAGATTATTTGTTATCAGAAATGATAACACTTTCTCCGTAGCTGTGAATAATAACAATATGTTTCGACTCAAATCATAAGCGAGTTCGCTCAGGAATGCAACGCTATATTGCAAAATACAATAAACAAAACCCACTTGCAAAACTAAATATTCCAAGGTCACATCTTGTCTAAGAATCAAAAAAAGTTGTATAATAATATAAATTTAAGCAGTTAAGGGACTTCAGAAGTGTAGCAGGCACGGTGTGCTTGCAGTAAATGAAGATAACGGATATCCATACGCAATCCCATCAATTATTTCTATGGCAGAAAGAATGGACTTATACTATGAATGATAAAAAAATCCCTCTTGGATCACTAATTTCCACAATACTCATTGGTATTTATACGACATTTTTTCTCTGTGCCGGAATTGCATCTTTATTTCTTGTCAGACATGCTGCAAAAATCACAACAGCTGGTATAAATCTGGCAACCAACTCTGGAGGAAATGGAGACTACATAAGCGGATATCTTATCTTTCCAGGCTCGCTTACAGCATTGCTTGGAGGAATGACGGGAGTTGTAGCCTTTTTGCTGGCAGTAGGGATTGTTTTATTATTTGTAATATTCCTGATTCTGTTAATATCCTCTATCGTAATGCTGAAAAAACAGAAGCTAAAAGCAGATGCCTATGTAAAAATAACAATTTTCTCTATTCTTTCGATTCTTTCCTGGGTACTGTTCCAGAGTGCATGGATAATCTTGCCACTGATAATTCCAGCGGCTTTAGGAATAACGGTGTTATTAAAACCATTACCCAAAGTCTGATACCTCGCAAATATGGGCAAAAGTCCCATCAAAAGCCCTTAGCTATGAGTTTTTACCCACAGCTAAGGGCTCTTCTATTTCCACTTATTCAAATTCTACCGTTCCAGTTGGCTTCGGTGTGAAGTCATACAGCACACGGTTGATTCCCGGAACTTCATGGGTAATACGGTCTGTAATATGAACCATCACTTCATGCGGAATCTCAGCAGCGGTAGCTGTCATAACATCGGTGGAACATACGGCACGAACGATACAGCACCACTCGAATGCACGCTTGCCATCTTTGATACCTGTTGAACGGAACTCCGGAACAACGGTAAAGTACTGCCAAATCTTGCCTGCAAGGCCATTCTTATCAAACTCCTCACGAAGAATTGCATCAGACTCACGTACAGCTTCCAGACGGTCACGTGTGATAGCACCCGGGCAGCGAACACCAAGTCCCGGACCCGGGAATGGCTGACGATATACCATATCATGCGGCAGACCAAGCTGATCGCCAACAACACGAACCTCATCCTTAAACAGGATTCTAACCGGCTCTACCAGTTCGAAATCCATATCCTCCGGAAGACCGCCTGCATTGTGATGTGCCTTGATACCTTCCTCAGACTCCAGAATATCCGGCCAGATCGTTCCCTGTGCTAAGAACTCAATTCCGTCAAGCTTTCTGGCTTCCTCAGCAAATACCTCGATAAACTCGCCGCCGATGATCTTTCTCTTTGTCTCCGGATCATCCACACCTGCCAGCTTATCCAGAAAACGGTCGGTAGCATCCACATAAACCAGGTTCGCATTCATCTGATTGCGGAATACTTCGATCACCTGCTCCGGCTCACCCTTACGCAGAAGACCATGGTTCACATGAACACATACTAACTGCTGGCCAATTGCCTTGATTAACAGAGCTGCAACTACGGATGAATCTACGCCGCCAGAAAGTGCAAGAAGAACCTTCTTATCTCCTACCTGCTCCTTGATCAATGCGATCTGCTCATCAATAAAAGCCTGCGCAAGCTCCGGTGTGTTGATTCTCTCCATGTCAGCCGGACGTCTGATTTCAGTAACGTTCATTTTGTAACTCCCCCTTCAAAATTTTAATTAGTTTCTATTTAGATTTATTCAATCGAAAATTCTCGTAATATCCTGATATCGGTTGACCACTCTATAAATCTCCACATATTCGTTTTCAACCTTGTAGATAATCACATAATCTTCCCATATCGCATATTTATAATCTGTCCGAAAGCTGACTCGCTTTAAAAGATCTGAACCCATTCCCGGAAACATCTGAAGATTTTCAAATTTACCGTAAATTTCCTTTATGGTCTTTGCTGCATATTCTTCGTTATCTTCAGCAATATAATCTCGGATGTTTTTCAAATCCTTTGCAACAATCGGATTGATCCGCAATTTTAACATCTTATTCCCCCACAAGTGCTTTCAGTTCGTCCAGATCCAGCCAACCTTCGCCATCTTTCACTGCTTCTTCAGCTTCCTGCAGCTTCAGGAGAAGTTTTTTCTCTGCACGATCACGCTCATAGTCTTCAATATCCATAACTACAAAACGTCCTCTGCCATTCTTTGTCAGATATACTGGTTCTCCTTTATGACAGTTCTTCAGAACTTCATTATAATTTCTCAAATCAGACACTGGTAAAATATTTGCCATATTTTTCAGCTCCTTTCCTTGATAAAGCGGACATTCGCATTCGCTTCTCGCTCATGAGCACAACCTACTATGCAGTCCATATTCATATTGTTTCTGTTACTTTTATTATACACAAAAAGCTGTAAAATTCAACGTAGATTTTTACAGCTTTTCTATCTCTATATATTTTTTGCAACCTATTTCAAGTGTTCCTCAAAAATTAATTCGAGTTCCTTATTCCCTCTCAAGAATTCATACTCTTCTTCGTCATTTCTCTGGCTTCATTTGCACGGTTCATATCAGTATCACCGCCAAGATAAGCCTGTATCGGATCAAAAATACACAACTTCGCATTTTCTCTTTTTATGGCTTCCTCTATCCTGTCATCCGTCATACTCACACTCTTATCAGACTCATCTATGATTGATATTCTGCTGCCGTCTGCATTTGCAGCTTCAAGCCTCGCCTTGACTGTATCTGCAAGTCCGTCTTCTGCCGTCTGATATATTACATTTACAGGCTCAGTAATATTCATATTTTCATCTATACATTCTCCCCTTGACAGCTTTACTGCAATATTAAGTATCAGCGTAGATTTCCCATCACCGGGATCTCCCTGCACTATTGACAGCTTTCCATCCATATTCTCTGACGGACTTTTTATCTTTAAGTAAAAATTAATCCTACTTGGATAAGGCTTTGAATCAAATTTTCATATAGATATATTCCAGTATACCACACATAAATAAACGGCCCCAGAAGATCTCTTAAAATCTCCTGGAGCCTTCTTCATTTACTATTGAAAAAAATCCTTCTATATTTTATTTTTTAAAAAATTATTCAAACTCTTTCCAAAGGAAGTATCATCAAATCAAAAATGCTGATTTTACGCGACATTCCACCGCATCTGTTTCATCTAATGTTACTCTTTTCATATCGTTTTCAAAAACCTTAGTAGCAAATTAGTTGCAATAATTTCCTATTGCTTCTATGAAATCTCTAGCAGATATAATCTACTTTTACTACTAAAAACGAATAATCCAATGTGGCTTGCGGGTGCTTAACTGTGCCTGCTGCCACACCCACTATGAAAGGAGCTTTTCTATGAGCAATCAACACAAACATCCAACTATAAGTTTTAGAATCAGCGATGCTGAACGCAAGCAAATCGAAGCCCGTATCCTTGCCAGCGGCATGATGAAGAAAGATTACTTTGTCCGTTCCTGCATATATAACCGAATCTGCGTTGTCGGCAAGAAAGAAACCATATATCCTCTTGTACAGACTGTTAATGCACTATATCTGCAATTACTTGAAATGCAGAAAGCATTTACTGAATGCTGTGAACCCCCAACTTTAAACAATCTTCCTACAAGCAATGAAATCAAAGAACTGCAAACCGACTATAACAATATGCTTACAGCCATCATTGACCTGCTTGATGGTGCTAAGTATCCGTGGGAAGGAGAACACAATGAAACAAAATAACCATTGTTACCTGTTTGGTATGTATAAACCTAATACAGATTCTGTTATTGTTAATGCCATCAATAATACATATACCGGTACACCTCTTATTATCAGTTGTGAAAAATGTAATTCAGTTGTCTTACTTGATACACCGAATGACATTGTGTATCTATATCGGCTAGCACAGGCGAATCCTCTGCTATATGTAAAACTGGCTTGTAAACCTAATGGATTACAGGAATATGTGGATGCTATGAATGAATTCAACTAAATTTGCATAACATCTCTATACCTTAAATTATTCTCCGGCTTTCTTTCGAGTTTTTCTCAGAGATAACTCGAAAGAAACTCGAAACATTAACATAGATTGATAATATACCATCTTGCTTGTGACATTAATCTTGCCAATGCTTTGCACTCGACTAAACTCTTGGCTTGGCTATTCTTGACCAAAAAATATATGTATTTATTCCTTGGTCAAGAGATATCATTCTGAATTTATTGCAATGTCACGCACATCAACAAAAAATTTTCATTATCCAAATAAATGTCCAGCGACTGCTTAATAAATAACCATCATTATCTGTTCATACATCTGTGTTTTATAACGAGTGTAATTGAGTTTTTAAAAAGACTCCACTCAATCATTTTTTCAGCGTATTTATTACTCCAGCACTTGCCATTAAAAGTAATTGAGTTTTCTATTGAGTTTTATTTTACCAAAACTCAATTATCACTCAATTCATCAAATATAAACAGGTTTCATATATAGCGTTTTTTTATGTGCCAAAAGCTGATCTAATATATGCCATGCCTCTCCATTGAAATCATTTGAAACCATTATTTCTTCACTATTCATCTGGATGCTTAATAATTATTATATGGTCCATTCATCACTTTCCGCAAGTAAGAAAAAGAAATAATCAATATATAAGGTTTGTCACAACATCCACAAACTTTAACTATTGTCCTTAAAGTACAAATTATCTTTCTAGAAAATAACACAAAAAGGATGTGCTGCGGTAACTTCTCCATTACCTTGGCACATCCTTCGTATTATTATTTTTTGCTATTCTTCTTAATGACAGCTATGACTTCCACATCCATGCTCGCCACATGTATGTCCTTCCCCGTGGTTATGCTCATGGTGAGAACACTTAATATCCGGATTATAATCAAGTGTTTCATTGATAAAAGCTTCTACTGCTTTATCCGCATCTCCAGAAACTCCTCCGAAAAGCTTAATACCTGCTGCCGCTAACGCTGTCTGTGCACCGCCTCCGATTCCGCCACAGATCAAAACATCTGCGTTCAATGCATTAAGAACTCCTGCCAATGCGCCGTGTCCACTTCCATTGGTATCTACTACCTCTGAATGTACTACTTTTCCTTCCTCTACGTCATAAATCTTAAATGTCTCTGTGTGTCCAAAGTGCTGGAAAATCTGTCCATTTTCATATGTTACTGCTATTCTCATGATACCTTCTCCTTTTTCTGCTGCATATTTTTTGTAAATTTCCTGTTTGTAACATCCTCCAAAGCTGCAGTTGCTGCTCTCACCATCACAAATTCTGAAATCCCCACCCTCGATTCTGAGTGGATGTCCATCAATGAGTGCATCTGCTATTTTCTTCCTGGCAATCTCGTAAATCCGTTGGACCGTCGTTCTTGCGATCTGCATAGATTCTGCACACTGCTCCTGACTGTAACCTTTCTTGTCCAAAAGACGGATTGTCTCGTACTCATCTACCGTCAGAACAATGGGCGTTTTTTTCTCAGTATCATCTGCCGGAAGAAATTCTAAAATTTGTGGGAAATGACAGACTTTTCTGCATTTTACTGGTCTCGGCATAAACTGCTCCTTTCTCGCTTTTCTTATATAATAGCCCTATAAAAGACATATGTCAATAATGTTTTTGGCATATGCCTTTTATAAATCACCTTATAGTATTACTTATTTTCATTATTTTTTAATTTACAGATACCCTGCGTCATTACTGTATTATTCTCTATTTTCCAATTGACTTATAGATATATTATAAAATCTGTCAAATAAATATTCATACGAATGCAAGCAATTTCATAATCAAACAGAGCTTGAGAGACAACCACATTTTCGATTGTCTATCAAGCTCTGTTTATCTCTTAGTACTTCAGATTATTCATTATTACTCTGCCTTTGACTTTGCTAACATAGCAATATCCCCCACACCATTTAAAACCATAGTTGGACGATACGCATAAGTTTTGAGCGTATCCTTCGTTGAACATCCAGAGAGAACCAATACGGTAGACATACCACTTTCCATACCAGAAATTACATCCGTATCCATCCGATCTCCAACCATCACTGCTTCTGCAGAATGACAGCCAAGCATATTTAATCCGGTTCTCATCATCAGTGGATTCGGTTTTCCACAGAAATATGCCTGTATTCCTGTTGCCATTTCTATAGGTGCAATCAATGCACGACAAGCAGGAGCAATGCCGTTCTCAATCGGTCCGGAAACATCTGAGTTTGCTCCGATCAGCTTTGCACCTTTCAGAACTAAATTCGTTGCTTTTGTTAATGTATCCAATGAATAGGAGCGTCCCTCTCCCACAACAACATAATCCGGATTTACATCATTCATTGTGATACCTACATCATAAAGTGCATTTAACAGGCCGGCTTCTCCTATCACAAATGCCGAACAGCCTGCCGCCTGTTCTTTTAAAAATGCGGCTGTTGCCAATGCACTGGTATAAAAATGTTCTTCTGGCACATCAAGTCCCATCCTAGCCAGTTTCTGATTTAATTCTCGTGGTGTATATCCACTGTTATTTGTCAAAAATAAATATTCTTTCTTTTCATCATGTAGCCACTGAATGAATTCTGGAACACCTGGCAATATCTGATTACCATGATAAATTACACCATCCATATCACAGATAAAGCCTTTTTTCTCATTAAAATCAATTACTGATTTTCCCATATTCATATATATCCTGCCTTTCTTTCTCTTTAGAGTATGCCTTGTTCTTTCACTTCAGAAAAATCTGTTTTCTACGACCATTTTAACATTGTATCATCCATGCATAAAATCAAATGCATAGCGGTGTGAACTCAAAGTAAATTTTTCTATCTGCAGAACATTTTATGACTGCATATCCTTCACACATGTACTTCGATAGTCACTTGGCGAAATTTTATATCTTTCCTTGAATACCCGGTTAAATGTCCTCTGGCTTTCAAATCCACTATCCAGGCAAATATTTGTAATAGAATCGCTCGTATTTTCCAAACGATGACATGCATAGTTCAACCTTGCATCATTAAGATACTGATTGAAATTTCTATGAAAGATTTTGGAAAAGAGTCTGGATAAGACATATTTACTCACACCCAGGTCTTTTGCCATTTCTTCCAATGATAACTTTTTCTTGAAATTTGCTGATACATAGGAAACCGTCTGGTAAATAAGGTCTTTGCTCCCCACATGACTCTTCTCTACTAGATTCAGTTTTCCTATGCAGCGTGCCAACACAATTTGAAGATATGCCTGTGCAACAGTAATATCCGACTGTTCTGTCTCTAAAATTGCATTTATAACCCTATATACCTCCGGTTCAACCTTTTCCGCTTTGATGATTGGGTATTCAGGAGCCATGGATTGCATGATATCTGCAAATTTGACTATCGTAAATGGCGATGCGATCAGATAAGTCGCTGTATTTACACCGGGTGTCAGTACCTGATAGTGATGAATAACATCTGGAAATACAAAGCCTATATCTCCTTTTTCCATATGGTATAGTTCCTGTCCGACACCAAGTTCTAATGATCCACTTGTTACACAAACGATCTCCAGTGCATTATGAAGATGTGGTTCAATATGTTTTGACTTCCTATTTATTGCTATGATCTCCTCTTTTGTGTCAACATATTTTAATTGCATGAAATACTCCCCTTTGCAACATTTGTCTATATCTTCTTTCGATTTGGCAAGCAATTCTTTTACACCTATCTTATAATCAACTTGTAAATAAGGAAAGGAGGAATTACAAATGAGCAATCTTAAAAAATATCTGAATTACCTTTTAGTATTCTACGCTGAATATTTTGAGCATCCATACCATGTATAAATACTAAAAGGACTATTTTGTGAAAACTGAATATTTTTTCTAAGACCATTTCACAAAAACGAGGTGGTCCTTTTTTATTTTCAAAATACAGTTCTATCACTTTATATATAGAAAAACCACTGTCTCATCGAGCAGCTACCAGACAACACTTTTTCCTGTCAATTCTAATTTATGTCCGCTTTATCTGTTACTTCATCTGCAGCAATTCCTTTTTCTGCTTTCAATTTTTTATTTGCATCTTCAACATTCATTCTTGAAAGTGCAAACATAATCAATACATCAAAGATTAACGGAAGCCAAAGATACATGAACTGCATCATATCAAGTGCAGACTGTGGCTGAGTTGCATTTTTTCCGACATATCCACTGAGCTCAAGCATCCATCCAACAACAGCGGTTCCAATACCTCCACCGATTTTTACACCAAGAGAAGTACAAGAGTACATCGTTCCATCAATTCTCTTTCCCTGTGTAAGATAAGTGTATTCAGAGCAGGATGCAATAACAGCATTCATATCTCCCTGCCATGGTCCCTGACCTAAGGCTGCAAGAGCTGTAAACGCCATCATCAGCGGAACACTACCCATATATCCGGCAACAACAACAAGTGCTCTACCGATGACTGCTAAGACATAACCTCTTAAGTTCAGTTTATACATGCCTTTCCACTTACCAACGAATGTCGGTGTAAAAATCAGGGCAATGATCAGTGGAATATTTACTGCCCATGCAAATTGTCCAAACAAATTCTTATTTTTCAGTACCCATGTCATGTAATAAATGCCAGCTCCAATCATGGCACCATATAACTGCTGTAAAATATATGTTCCACAAATCATCATGTAATATTTGTTTTTAACAAGAAGCTTGAATGCCTGTACCATTCCATACTTTTCATTATCATTCTTTACTTCTCTTTCATTAAGTTCTTCCTCCGGAAGTTCCTTAACAGAAAGTGCTGAAATCGTATTTACGACCAGACCAATGATTGCATAGATAATAGCAACCGTTCTCCATGCCGCAGCATCTCCACCGCATTTATCTACAAATCCAACTGTAATCGCCTGAATCAGAAGACTTGTTGAAAATGCAAAAATAAAACGGTAAGATCCCATCTGTACACGCTCTTTGCTGTTCTTTGTAATCAGTGACGTAAGTGCTGAGTAAGCAATATTGTTTGCTGTATAAAACACGCCATTTAACAGTGTATATGAAATAAAGAACCATGCATATTTAGCCGTTGTTCCCAAACTGACCGGTACTGTAAAGCAGCAGACCAGCGTAATGGCACAACCAATATATCCGTATAGCATCCATGGCTTCGCTTTTCCCATTTTACTGTGTGTTTTGTCAATCATTGATCCAAAAAATATATCCGTAAAACCATCAAATAGTTTTGATACGGCAATCAGGGTACCCACGACACCTGCAGCAAGTCCTACCGAGTCTGTCAGATAGGGCATCATGAAGGATGTCAGGAACGCATAGACTACATTTCCTGCGATATCACCTGATCCATATCCAATTTTGTTATACCATTTCAAATACTTTTTTTCTTCCATAGAATTCTTTTGCTCCTCATCTTCATCGCACTTAGAATCTCAATATGTCTAATTATATTTTTTTCTCTGTTTTTGTCTGATTGCTCTGTATATCCGGACTTTACATTGCAATCAGACTATCCTTCTTTGTTTACGAATTACATGAAACTTTATTATCCCTTTACATACGGTATCAGCGTAAACTGGAACCGGAATAATACATCATCAAATCGGTACTGATCCAATACAACCGGGCCACAACTATTAGAACCAATGCCATTTAATGCGTAGTCAACACAAAATACTACACTATCTGATTCTGTCAGTTCATAATTATGTGTTTTCTTCTCAAGTTCTTCCTGTGTATAATAAGAAGCATTGAATGAGAAAGCGTTTTCCGCAGATACCACAATGCCATATCGGCTGTTGTTAAGTTCTACATATTCACAATCGTAATGGCTTCCATTTTCCTGTGGGCGGATATAATCCTCATGCAGATCACCTACATTTGCCCGGTACAGGCCATGGCTCGCAGCCTGATGCTTATCTCGATAGCTTTCCTGTGGTCCCATTCCAAAGTATCTGATATCTGCAAGTTTCTTGTCCAGAAACATTCTCACACCAAATCTCGGCAGATCCGGAAATTCATCATCTTTTGTTACTGCAATATCTGCATCAATCTTTCCAGCAGCTTCTATTTTCCATGTGATCGTCACATCAAGAATCTTCTGTACTGTCTTTGCCACAACGGATGCATGGCTTGTAATTTTCACACCATGCTTTCCCTGCATGACCTGTGTCGTGTAAGCTCTTGTATAAGCTTTATCATAATGGGCTTTCTTCCATTCAGACTTGATGTACATATCATTATCTGTTGGTGCCCTCCAGATACTTAATTCCATCGGGTGGTTCAGATATTCCCGACCTGCAAATTTCATCTCTGTAAAAAGTGCAGTCCGTCGGTCGATTGTATATGCGAATTCACGACCTTTGATATGAATCTGTGTATCATCTTCACTCACCTGTAATTCAGAATCCGTCACTGTTTTTTCAACCCATTTTTCTGCTAACTGGCATTTGGCATTCTTCTGGCTTACTTCGATCTCATCAAATCCAAGGATATGGTTTTCATCCAACAGTGGCAATTCCTTTTTCAGATGGTAAATAAATTTTAAATAACATTTTCCACTCTCTGGCACATTGATTTTAAGGTTTATTTTTCCTTCACTGTGTGGTGCTGCTGAAACTTCTGGGAGTTTACCTTTGCTGATTACAAGCCCGTCCTGCGTCAGTTCATAACTGATCTTCACATAATCTTTCAAGTCATCAAAATCCATGTAGTTATGAAGCACCAGTTCTCCGCTTTCTTTGTCATAGGAAATAACCCTTGCCGGGCGATAAACATTTTTGTATTCCAAAAGTCCTGTATGTACCGTTCTGTCCGGATATACTAATCCATCCATACAGAAGTTGCCATCATGAATTTCTTCGCCATGGTCGCCCCCATAAGCATATATAGTCTTTCCATTCTCAGCAGTTCCATGAGCAATCGCATGGTCACACCATTCCCAGACAAAGCCGCCGCACATTTTATCATTATCCTGAATCATCTGGAAATAATCTTCAAAATCTCCAGGTCCGTTTCCCATACTGTGACAGTACTCTACCAAAAGGAAGGGTTTGCTTCCATCTTTATCCAGATATTCCTGAATTTCGGAAAGCGCCGGATACATCCGGCTGTACACATCCAGATTGCTGTAATCATATGTTTCATCATAATTACGGTATCTTGCACTCTCATATTGTGTGATACGGTCTGGATCAAAATTCTTTGTCCATTCCAGTGCTTTTTCAAAGTTGCAGCCATAAGCACTCTCATTTCCCATTGACCACATAACAATACAGAAACGGTTTTTGTCACGTTCCACCATGAGTTTTACGCGATCAACGATTGCCTCTTCCCATACCGGATCATCTGCAATCTTCTCATTCCATCGTTTGAACCGATTGTAATCGGTGTCTTCTTTTCTGTAGATCATAAATGGACCATGAGCTTCAATATCTGCTTCATCTATTACCATGAATCCATACTTGTCACACATTTCATAGAAAAATGGTGCGTTCGGATAGTGGCTGGAACGGATCGCATTAAAATTATGCTGCTTCATTAACGTAAGATCCGTTATAATCTGTTCCCGGCTGATCGTAAACCCAGTAACCGGATCAGAATCATGACGATTGACTCCACGGAATTTAATCTTCTGTCCATTTAGGTAAATGACCTGGTCTTTAATCTCTATCTTTCTTAATGCAATGTAATCTACAATTACTTCATTCTCTGTTTCAAGAATCAGTTTATATAGATATGGATTTTCTGTATTCCAAAGTTCCGGACTTGCAATTTCTAATACAGCTGTTCCTTCTTCAGCAATACTTCCTAGTGCTACAACTGCTCCGTTTCTATCTTCAATCGAAATTTTTACATTTAAGGGAGAGTAGAATTTCATTTCAATTTCTACTTTCGCAAGCATATCCTCAATTCTTGTTTTAATATGATAATCACTGATTGCCTGTTTTGGGCGTTTCAAAATGTACACATCCCGGAAAATACCACTCATACGGAATTTGTCCTGATCTTCCAAATAGGAACCATCACACCATTTCATTACCAACACTGCCACCGTATTCGTTCCATCCTGAAGTACATCGGTAACATCAAACTCACTGGTCATATGTGAAACCTGGCTGTATCCTATGTAAGAGCCATTGATCCATACATAAAAGCAGCTGTCTACTCCTTCAAAGTTCAAAAAAGCTTTTGATGCTTTCTCATCTCTGCTGTACTCAAAAGTATGTACATAGGCTCCACACGGAATGTCCTGTGGCACATATGGTGGATCAAACGGAAATGGATACCGGATGTTTGTATACTGGTGTGTATCATATCCAGCCATCTGCCATACACTTGGAACCTGAATCTCATCAAAATTTTCTGTATCATAATTCTTCTCAAAGAAAGAATCCTGAATGTCATAGATGCTGTTAAAATACTGGAATTTCCAAGTTCCATTCAATAACTGCATACGATCTGATTCTTCTCTGTGTTCCACCAAGTTATCCATTCTTTTGGATGCCGGAATATAATAGGCTCTGGCTGGCATTGTGTTTTCGTGCAGTACGCTTAGATTTTCATAATAACGTGGTACGATCATAAATAACTCTTCTCCAATACATATACTTTTTTGTTCTTTGTTTCCCTAAAGCAAACCTTATACTTTACTTTTTTGTTTACGTTCCTTAGTTATGCTATATATAGCTTATCCTAATCCGCAAAATATGTCTATGAATTGGATTAGACAAAATATGCACTAAATGATACAATGATAAAAAGTGCGAAAAGAGGTGCTGTCCTATGTATTTGAACACCGGTTATTTGAACCACTCACATATGGATTTCAAAGACAAAAGTCGTCCGCTGATTGTAGGTAGCTGTGGTACTTACCGTCTTTCCAGACATCCCAAACTTCCTACCTACCGTTCAAGGGGTCGTCTGGATTATCAGATTATATATATCACTGCTGGTTGTGGGCATTTTCATTTTGATAATGTAAATAACGAAACGATTGTTCCAGCCGGCAACATTGTACTGTACAGACCGAAAGAACTTCAGAAATATGAATATTACGGAGAAGATAAGACAGAAGTATACTGGATTCACTTCACAGGAAGCAATGTAAAAAATATCTTACGTCAATATGGGTTTCCGGATAAAGAACGTGTCTTTCAAGTGGGTACATCTAATGAATATGAACAAATTTTCAAACGTATCATTATCGAGCTCCAACGCTGTCAAGATAATTATGAGGAAATGCTTGTCCTTTTGCTACGTCATCTTCTGATTAGTTTCCACCGGGAACTGACAAGAGAGCACATATTAAAAAATGAATATCTTGATCATGAGATGGATAATGCTGTTACCTTTTTCAGTGAAAACTACAATCAAAATATCAATATTGATGATTATGCTGCTTCACGAGGCATGAGTGTCAGCTGGTTTATCCGAAATTTCAAAAAATATACCGGTTCTACACCAATGCAATTCATTGTAGGAATCCGCATCAACAATGCTCAGATGTTACTTGAAACAACAACTTATTCCATCAATGAGATTTCTAAGATTGTCGGATATGATAACCAGCTTTATTTCAGTCGGCTTTTTCACAAGTTGAAAGGATATTCGCCGAGAGAATACCGAAAGCTGAGAAACAAAAAACCATAGATCTTGTCCTCTACATAGCGGGTTGGCACCCGACCGAGAATCACATAATAGTTCTTGCTTGCCAGATCGGCATTCATTCTTTCCACTACCCGGTAAGCAAACGAAACTGATAATCCAAAGAGTTCTGCAATGTCTTCCACTGATAAATACATTTTTCTCTTACGCATGAAACCATTCCTTTCCCTCTTCCTGTGGAATCTCACAAGTATCTTCCACTCCATAGAAACGCTTCACAAAATACTTTGTCGGAACTTTTCCTCTAAGCGTCAGGTAGCCCTGTCCTTCCAGTTCCTTGTTCAGATTTCCGATGATCTCATAAGCCGATGTCTGTTTTACTTCAAGAAGTTCACATATATCGGCCGCCTTTAAAAATAATTTGTTCTGCATAATCAGTACCTCCTGTTTTTTGAATATTTATCTCTTCATATACTCTGTACTGGCAGATACAAAATCGGACATCATTTTCCGAAATTTATCAAATTTTCTTGTTTTTTAATTCTCCATCAGTGTGATTACTGTGTCATGGAGTTTAAGCTCATCGAAAATAAAGAACCTTTCTGTGGTATCTGTTTTCTAAATGCAGGCAACAAAAAAACAGTCTGCCTTGACGAAAATCACTTCAATCAAAACAAACTGTTCTTCATATTTACTCTAATTTTATTTTATGAGAATAACTGATTTCACGAAATTTGCAGGTGAATCTGGAATATAAACAAGAGAAAAAAATATTTTTCAAACTCCATTTGCACTCCATTTGGTCTTTTCGACACCCCGCAAAGCCTTTATTTATGGGCTTTTCCGCGATTTTTCAAGCTACTCAAACTCTTGGGCGGATAATTTGCACTGGCTGCTTTTCTATGATTTTTATTGATTTTATTATTCTCATTTCTCAAAATTTCTTCTTGTATTTGTGTCAATCCAAATTTTTAGAGCCAAAAAAGAGCCAAAATATCATCAAAATTATTAAGTTTCTTCCTTTTTTTGAGCATACGCTTCCCAAAACTCACAGTCTTGTTGCAATCTATCTATTTTTTCTTTTAGCTGTTCGAGTTCTATATCACGATCTTTGCAGCATGTTGATGGAGGAATTACCTTCTTTAACCCACCATGATTTTTATCAGGATACAAATTATGCTGTGGATCAAACCAGATTACATAGAAGATATTATCGGAAAAAATCCCATGAATTCCTCCTTTACTTATGGATATTCTTATCTGCCACATATCTTCTAACAAGATATTAGGCGGAAGCTTGCATGGGGGCTTCGCATCTTCATGTCGATGAATCCGAAATGGAGATGTTTTTCCAGAATATTTCCCAGCATATATATCCTTTAGCTCTATTCCTGATACCTTTTGCATTGTATCAAATAAATCCGCAGCCCAATTTTGACATGTACCATCCAAATTAAAATATTCATTTTTTTCAACAGCTTCGAACGAAAACAAGACTTTTTCATGCTTATTCTCTATTGCGATATTGTTTGGCGTAATTCTCGTCTCTTTTTTTGCTTTTGCCTGCGGTATTTTCTTCATTTATACCATCATCTTTCTGTAAAACGCTTTCATGCTTTCTTCAGATATCTCATTACTGCAATTTTCCCATGGTTTACAATCTCCCCTTGCCTCTATCCATGGAGTCTCTTGATGATTAATCCTTTCAAGATCATCTCCTGTTAAATGACCATAAGAAGCATATATTTCCTTTGCAAATGAAAGGAATTCCTCAGGAATTTCTTGAATATTAGTAAATTTAGGAATATCGCTATATCCATATTGTTTGTATTTTTGATATAACGCAGGTTGAACTGCTCCATGGACCCATGCTTGAAACTGCTCCGAAATCAAATTACAATCATAAAGTGCTAAATACCATGCTTTTGCATAATAACAAAGTTTTTGTAATTTTTTATTTGTCATTTTAGAAATTGACAAAAATGCTTTTGCCAATGCAAAAATATCCCCAGACTTGTTCATAGTAGTAAAGTCGTATTCCATTACATTGTTTTTCTTTTCTGTCTCTACTTGAATGTTATTATTATTTGCAGTAAACGAAAAAGAAATTTTAGGTTTCATTATTCATTTTTCCCCTTTACATAAATGCTTTTTTCTTTTAACAAATCGCCATCTACAGTTATTTTTATAGTATATTCACCAGAAACTTTTAAATTAACATTATTCCAATCCATAGCGATATTTATACCTTTATATTTTTGCGGCAAATTACTTTCTTCATTCATCGCTGGAAGTGGACTTTCTACATGTACTACATTTTCATCTGCAGGGCTTACAAAATCTACCATCAATTGATGCCCCGAAGAAGAATCAATATCCAACAAAGTAATGATAACAGAAAATGTAAACAGTCCTGGTATATATTCAGGAGTTAATGCAGTTAATATTGTCGTAGCACAGGCTCCTTGGCCTTCAATATTCGTTGCTCTAAGACAAAAAATCACATCCGATACATTTGCCATAATTTTTCCTCCATTCCTAAATATGAACTCTGCTTTAACATGGCATAGTAACAATGTTACTATAACCTTTAGTTCCGTTTTAAAACAAATTTAGTAAGTTTATATGGTAAAATATTATAATTAAAAACATATGACGTCGCAAGTTATTAGGCCATTCTGACACATAACTTTCAATTAAATTTTTATGAAAATCTTCAACTATATATTTGTCTTTTACACTAAAAACTAACGTTTCTTATTACCCGTAATATTCATACCTTGAGAAATTTGTTTTTTAACCTCTGGCATCTTCATTGCCTCTGAAATGAGTGTATTCATCATATCACTGCCCAATTGATTTTCAAATTGTTTTTGTTGTAATTCCAGTTGATGTTTATGCTCCAACTCTAATTTATCAATTTCCAGTTTATGCTTTTCTTTTTCATTTTCCAAATCTAACTCATAAGTTTTTTCGAGTTTCCTAATATCTTCTTTACTCTGTCTTCTCGCAACTGCATAGCTTGTAAATCCAGAAATCAAAGCACAAACTACTGAAACTATGTACGGTAAATAATTTTCCATGCAAAATCACCTCGTATCACAAATATTTTTTAGAAACATAGGAACAGATATTACCTGCCCCTATGCTTCTCTTTCCTTTTCTGCTGTTTCAGTTCAAACTGCCGCTGTTTCTCTGCCTCTCGTTGTTCCCGGCTCACAGTCTTGCGCTCAGTTTTCAACTGCTCCTGTTGCAATTTCAAAGCCTGCTGCGATTTTGTACCTATTCCAGTATTCTGTACCTGTTTTCGAACTTCTCGCTGTATCCGTTTTGGATTACGCCCAGTCTCCTTTACATCAGTTGCCACAGCCGGACTAAATCTTAGCTGATAGTATTTTTTCAAGACAAAATCATATACCTCATAGTCTTTTGGTTCCGCCCCAAACGTAATCTTGCATACAGAGAGTTTTCCATCCGATATACATTCAAAAACACCTACCCAAAATGAGTCTTCAAAAAATACTGTCAATCTGCCTGATACTTTGTCCATGACAATTCCTCCTTAAATGATTGTGATGAACAAAGAACGGACGACCCTAAGGAGGGAGGGTTACTTACACCAGATGGTGCGGCCGGGCTACCTACCGACTCTATAAGAGATTATCTCTTACATTGCGTTTTTATCTTTGCCCTTTGATTTTACCACATAATCAACTTATTATCCACAAGAATCAAACCACGAAAGTACTCTAAATGTTTCTTCATCTCTCCCCTCTGTCTATCTTCCTTTTCTGCCTCTGCTTTTGCATTCTCTGTACTTCTTCCAGGCTTTTCTCCTTTTGAACAATCGATTTAACGGTATCTCGTCCTAACACCCGTTCTACCCGGTTAAAATCTCCCAGTCTTTCCTTCAGTGCCCTATTCTCATTCCAAAGTTCCTCTACACGATCTGTAAGAGAATTAACCTTACTCCATGCCCTCTCGTATGACCTCTGCATATCACTAAATCTTCTGGCAAGATCGAGGTAAGCCCGGTATATCGACCGCAGTACTGTCACAATCTTCTTAATCAGCGGCTTTGCCTTTTTCTCTCTATAGGATTTCCCCGTTTCCAGCGTTCCCGCCTCCGGCAATACCTCTTCCGGATCAGCAGTATATTTCTCTGCAAACCGCTCCATCTCTTTTACCATAGGGGCGATCTCCGTCAGCTTTTTCTCATATTGTGCCGCCATTTTCTTTGCCTGTTCTGCCTGCTTATCGGCTTTTTCACGGCTCTCCTGTGCTGAAAAGATATCTTTCTCAACGTTCTCCAACTGATCAAGATATTTTGCATTGACTTCCTGCATGATAACATTGTGCTCTTCTAACTCAGCTTTTTGTTTCTCAAGCGCAGACACTTCTTTTGCCCGTTCTTGTTTTTCAAAATCCAATAGAGACAGATGCTTTTCATGTGTGCCTTTCTGCGCCCACTCAATCCCATGCTCCAGCATAATTGAGGCAAGCTGCTGCTTTTCAGCCACCACCCACTGATTTAATTCTGTCTCACGTCTTGTTCCACCTTTAAAACCAAGGGCTGACAATGCCTGTTTCAAAGATACTCTCGTATCCAGCCCACGTTTACTTCCAGTTGTATATGGCACAAAATCTATATGCAGATGGGGCGTTGCCTCGTCCATATGGAGATGAGCCGAGAACACCCTTAATGTAGGATTTCTTCTCTGGAAATCCTGCATATATTCACCCAGTATCTTTGCCGCCAGCCGTCCTTCTTCTGTTTCCGCTCCCATTGTATCCCTATCGCCAATCTGCAGAATGATCTCATGAAATGGCTTCTCCTGTTTCCCAGCGCGGATTTTTTCATAATAGTCATCAATCCGGCGGTCGTTCCTCGTCTGTTTTTCATTATAACGGGCTAAAGCTTCATCAAATAATTCATGATAAACGTCTTTGATATTTTCATTGCAGTATTCCACATTCAGATAACTTCTCTCTGGATCTGTATTCTTCGCATGGAATTTTCTGCTGTTATGGTTGACAGAACCTTTCCCTGTCATAAAACTGATCGTTCTCTTCAATAACTCTCCTCTCTCCCTGTTCGGGTGTAATCAGCGCCGGATACGGCGCATAGGCTTTGTTACTTTCGCCGAAAGTAACGTAAAAGCACTTTTGACAGCCGTTCCGTCCATCAAAAGCTGCCTTTGCGCCCTCCGGGGGGGGCAAGACGTCCGGGGGACGTCTGTTCTGCACCGACCGAAGCGGAGCGTAGACCTTTTCCGTCCTATGGACGGAGCGGCTGTTCCTGCCGCCCTGCTCCCGCTGCTATCGCTTTTCGTATTGCGGATACCACATTTGCCACTGTGCTTTCCTCCCATCCTGAAAGCCATACCAACGTCCGCATTTCTCCTTTTGTCAGTTCAATCTCTCCAAAAATTTCATTGAGCATAGCAATCTGTCTCGTCTCCATCTCATAAAATTTTTCATTGACATTCCGTGCTCCACGTTCCGGCTGGATAATCATAAAATCCCTCCTTCCGCCTTGTCCGCTATCACAGGAGCGTGCCACGCTCCTGTCTTATATCATCAAAGAAAACTTTACCAGCGGAAACTGTTCGGTATCCCCCGCCTGTCCAGATATTCCTGCCGAGCTTTCTCCCGTTCTTCCTCTGTTGGCGCAGTCTTAGACTTCCCATATAACTCACGTAACACCAGTGCATCCAGTTTTTTCTCCAATCCTATCTTTATCTCACCCTCATGGCTGTTGTCCTCCATCAGATGATAATGAATCAGTTGTACAAACAATTCCTGCGGTATCTGTACCTGTTTCATCCAAATCTCCTTTCAAGGTGGCAACATTACCCATTCCTAGAGAAATGGTAATCTTGCCATGTTGATTTATTGTTCCGGCAATACCCACGACCAGTGTCCGCCGGGTTTTATCGACTGGATGCCTAGAGCCTTCTTCGCATTCCAGAGTGTTTTCCCTTTAATGCCACGCCTTGCCGCCTCTTTAAGGATTACATTTTGTTCAACTGCCCCTTCCGCCAATATCTCCAGCAGGAACTCTTTCGCCTCTTTTATTTTCTGTCCACGGTTATTGCCGTTCAGCAGATCGTCCGCACTGATGTCATATTCCCCGCTCCACTCAAATCCGTTTTCTTTGTCCAAACGGAAGGCGATTGATTTTCCCTCTGGTGCAAGGGAGCTTTTTACATGGCAAACTACTCTTGTTTCCGGCTCGTTCTTCACACGCCCTACGATCAGAACGCTCCTTGCCGCAGCCTGAAAGTCAATGGAGCCAAGCCCCCTGTATGAAGATTTTCCGGTGCTGTTCTTGTTCATATGACCAATCAGGACAATCGCACAGTGATATTTTTCCGCCAGCACAGATACCCGTTTTATCAGTGGACGGATTTCATTTGCCCGGTGCATGTCTACTTCCGCTCCAAGAAAACTCTGAATCGGATCTAAGACTACAAGACGGGCGTCTGTCTGCTGGATTGCCTGTTCCAGACGTTCATCTAACATTGTCAACGGCTGTTCACTATCATCAATGACAAGCACTTTGGAACAGTCTGCCCCTGCCGCCAGAAGACGGGGCTTTATAGTATCTCCCAGCCCGTCTTCTGCAGTCTGGTAGATCACATTGACTGGCTCGTCTGCCTTTTCTGCGGGTTCTTCCTCTCCGTCTTTTATCGGCAGCACAGGCTCGCCTTTTGTCAGCTTTGCTATGATCTGTAACACCATTGTTGTTTTCCCCTCTCCAGGATCTCCCTGTATGATTGTGACTTTCCCATACGGGATGAATGGATAGAGCAGCCATTCCACCTGCTCTACCGCTACGTTTTCCATGTTAATCAATCGTAGTTCAGTTTTTGATTTTTTATTCTGCATTTCAACCTCCCACTGTAAAAAATGATTGTCACAAATGGGAACCTCTGTTATACTCGTATTGTGATAGTTGATAACAGAAATTTCCCAGTTATCACAGCCCTAACAGTTGCCGCTGTCGGGGCTTTTTTCTTTGTCCTGCCACAGGTAACTTGCGCCATCCAGCAGCCAGATAATCGCCTTCAGCATATCCAAGCAGTCATTTTTCATGTCCTGCAATCCTTCTTCTGACAGTGTTATTTCTGCCTGTTCAAACTGATCTGTCACTTCACGAATATTTGTCTGCATAATCTTTAATTCCTCTACCAACCGATAGATCAGCTCTTTCTTTCCAACTACGCATACCCGGTTATAAATACAGGAACGTACAAAATAATCTCTTTTTGACATTCCACTTGCTAAAATCTTTGCTTCAATTTCTTCTCTTTCTCTGGTTGAAATCCGAAAGCTGATTGTCGGATACTTATGAACTCCGCTCATTCCTCGTCCTCCTTGTTATTTTCAATTTCCAGTCTGTCCGCAAGTTCTCCCTGTTTGTTGGGATATAAATGCGAATAGGTGTTTAGCGTGGTTTCAATTTTCTCATGCCCCAGCCGATCCGCAATCGCCAATGGAGTAAAGCCCATTTCCACAAGTAGAGAAGCATGTGAGTGGCGTAAATCATGCAGCCTTATCCGCTTTACACCGGAAGCCTTAATCCCTCTGATAATTTCATGTTCCATATAAGACTTTGTAAATCGGAACATTCTCTCATCCGCCATAATCCCGTATAGATGAGACATATAATCCCGTAATTCTTCTGCAAGAAATGGCGGTATCGTCACGATACGTTTGCTTTTTGGAGTCTTGGGTGGTGTGATAATATCCCTGCCGTCCAGACGCTGATATGATTTATTGATTGAAATTGTGCGTTTTTCCAAATCAATATCGTTATAGGTCAACGCAAGTAATTCTCCAATCCTCATGCCTGTCCAGTAAAGAAGTAGAAAAGCCATCCTTGCTTCCGGCTTATCTTCTACAGTTGCAAGAAATCGTTTAAACTCCTGCTTCGTCCAGAACTGTCTTTCTCCGGCGCAGCTTTTCCCTATGCTTCCAGCCTTTCTGCATGGATTATCCCGCAAATCGTAATATTTTACTGCATAGTTAAAAATAGCAGATAACTGATTGTTTACAGTTTTCAGATAGGTCTGCGAATATCCCTTTTTCATGAGAGCATTTTGCCATGCTCGTACATCCGAAGCCTTAATTTCATTCATCTTCTTATTTTTGAAATAAGGAATAATTTTCAGATCAATGATAAACTTCTTTGTCCTCATGGTATTTTCACGCAGCCGATGTTCCATATCTTCGTAATAAATCTGAACAAAGTTTTCAAAATTGATGTCCAGATTGCGCTGCTGTTGCTGAAGGAAATCTCGCTCCCATTGTTCTGCTTCCGCTTTTGTTCTAAAGCCTCTCTTGTTTTTCTTATGACTCACTCCCTGCCAGTCTTTGTAATAAAACTGACTGCGCCACATCTTACCGTCTCTTGTTGCCGGCATAAAAGACCCCCTCTCTACATTGTTACGGTCAAACCGTAAAACTTTTCTTCAAAATACTTTGTTGGAACTTTGCCGCAGATCGTCCGGTAACCTTTTTCTTTTAATTCTTCGTTTAATCCCCGTATAATCTTATAGGCATAACCTGTTGACACGCCAAGTATCTCCGCTGCTTCTTCCGCTGTTACATACATTTTTCTTGTTTTCTCCATTCAGTGTCCTCCTTATTTTTATTAGGCACATTTGTGCCTTGTTTCATCCTCATTATATAGGCTCTTTTGTGCCTTGTCAATATAGTTCCTAAATTTTTCTTCCCTATTTCGTTTGAATGTGATAGAATACAAATGTCCCTATTATTTATATTCACTCTGAAAGGAGTCACCTTATGACAGTAGGAGAAAAGATTAAAACATTCCGAAACATCCGAGGAATTTCACAGAATATGTTAGGACAACTGGCGGGCATAGACGGAACCACGATCCGTAAATATGAACTGGGCAGCCGTAATCCCAAGCCTGACCAGCTTTTAAAAATTGCAAACGCTTTAGGCGTAAGTATCAATGTTTTTACGGATTTTGATATAGAAACTGCTTCTGATGTGCTTACCTTACTTTTTAAAATGGACGATCAAATAGATATGGAGATTGACGGAAATAAAGATGAGGACGGAAATATCATTCCAGAGACAATCTATATCCGTTTTAAGCACCCGGCAATCAATGACCGACTGGCTAAATTTGCTAAAACAAAGAAATGGCAGGAAAATCTGCTTGCCTCCAAAGACGCATTTCCAAGTGAAGAAGCATTCCAGCAGGAAGTGGCACAGATGAACGAAACCTGTGAGCAAATCAAACAGCATTTAGTTGATACAAATATTGTCGTCAAAAAAGGCGTTTCTGGAATAGATGTAAAAGTATATCCTGAAAAATAATCGTCAAATTCTCTTGACTCTCACGTTGCGTGATATTGTATTCTTTTCTCAAGGAATAACAGATGTGGGCGCTCATTCCTGTTTTTCCCTGTAACGAGAAGAGCTGTTTTGATGAAAAGTATAAGTCAGGTTGCAAAGCTGACTGGCGTCAGCATACGTACACTTCAATACTATGATGAAATCGGACTGCTGAAACCAAGTGAACTCACTGCAGCCGGTTATCGAATGTATGACGATAACACATTGCAGATCTTACAACAAATCTTGTTTTTTAAGGAGCTGGGATTTCCACTAAAAGAAATAAAAGAGATTTTGGAGAAACCAGATTTTGACAGGATTGCTGCTTTTAAAAAGCAAAAAGAACTATTCCTGCTGAAACGGGATCGCCTTGACCGGCTTATACAGCTTCTCGAACGTCTTGAGAAAGGAGAACAATGTATGAGCTTTAAAGAATTTGATCTGTCGGATTACATCAACGCTTTGGAAGATTTCAAATCCAATCAGACCGAAACTGTCATTCAACACTGGGGAAGCATTGAAAATTTTGATATGTTCATCCAGAAAATCAGAGATGATGAAGAACATATGGCAAAACTCGCCATCCAGCAGTTTGGCAGTATTGAAAAATATACCGAAGAAATGAAGCATAATCTGGAGCATTTTTCTGAAATTATGGAGAACTGGTATTCACAGATACCGGAAGAAATGCGGACAGAAGACAAATTTCTTAAGCTGGCTTCTCACAAAGGGGAAGATGTAGCTTCGGAACCGGTTCAAAGCATTGTAGAGGAAATCATAGCCAACGCTCAGGCCACTGCCCCAAAACTTCTGATCGGAGGTGCAGAAAATTATTGCCGGATGATGATCGACACTTATTCTAATGATTATCTTAGCAAAGTATTTGACACAAAACATGGTGCAGGAAGCAGCGAATATATTGTGAAAGCCTTCCGCTATTATTCCGAAAATAACTGCACAGAAAACAATTAGAGCCATTTTAGAGCCAAAAGACATAAATTGACCCCGGAAATGCCCATTTTATCAGCATTTCCGGGGTTCTGTCTGTTACTCAAACTCCAGACAGACAGTACGGAGTAT